>Ga0316209_1000079_pt1 | contig 199003 bp, 169 predicted proteins | sample 6monopyrite_MG_FD_204945 | JGI IMG/M metagenome (GOLD analysis project Ga0316209, IMG submission 204945) | Microbial mat bacterial communities from mineral coupon in-situ incubated in ocean water Damariscotta River, Maine, United States -... | ecosystem: Environmental > Aquatic > Marine >... | reverse complement strand
CTGCCGGAGGGCACGATATGACCGACAAACCGCTTCCCTTCGCCATCACGCTCGATCCCGGCACCAGCCTGCACAATCACACCGGATCGTGGCGCACCTCGCGCCCGGTCTATGTCGACCGGCTGCCACCCTGCAATCACGCCTGCCCGGCGGGCGAGAATATCCAGAACTGGCTCTACCATGCCGAAAGCGGCGATTACGCCACCGCCTGGCAGGCCCTGATGGCGGATAATCCGATGCCGGCGGTGATGGGGCGGGTCTGCTATCATACCTGCGAAACCGCCTGCAATCGGGCGCAGCTTGATGAGGCTGTCGGCATCCATTCGGTGGAACGGTTCCTTGGCGATTATGCGATCGAGCACGGGCTGATCCCGGAATTCGACGCGCAGCCCGGCGGCAAGCGGGTTCTGGTGATCGGGGCCGGGCCCAGCGGATTGTCCGCCGCCTATCACCTGACCCGCCTTGGCCATGCGGTGACGATCCGCGAGGCGGGGCCGATGGCCGGGGGCATGATGCGGTTCGGCATCCCGAAATACCGCCTGCCGCGTGACATTCTGGATGCCGAGATCGACCGGATCATCGCCATGGGTGTGACGCTGGAGCTGGAGACCAAGGTCGATGACATCGACGCGGCGTTCGAGGCCGAGGGCTTTGACGCGGTGTTTGTCGCGGTCGGCGCACATCTGGCCAAACGCACCGAGATCCCGGCCCATGCCGCCGGGCGCATTCTGGATGCCGTCAGCCTTCTGCGCGAGATGGAAACCGGGGACGAGCCGCCGCAGCTGGGCCGCCGGGTGATTGTCTATGGCGGCGGCAACACGGCGATGGATGTCGCGCGCACCGCGCGGCGGCTGGGCGTCGAGGAGGCGATGATCGTCTATCGCCGGACGCGAAAGGAAATGCCCGCGCATGAGTTTGAGGCCCGCGAGGCCGAGGAGGAGGGCGTTCTGATCCACTGGCTCAGAACCATCAAGCAGATCGACGAGACCACGTTTACCGTCGAAAAGATGGAAGTTGACGCCGATGGGCGGCCGCAGCCGACAGGTGAATTCGAGACGCTGGAGGCTGATACGCTGGTGCTGGCGCTGGGGCAGGATGTCGATACCGGGTTTCTGAACCGGGTGCCGGGTGTCGAGGTCGCGCGCGACGGCGTGGTGGCGGTCGACCCGCAGATGATGACCGGGCGGGCGGGCCTCTTTGCCGGCGGCGATATGGTTCCGTCCGAGCGCACCGTCACGGTCGCCATCGGCCACGGCAAGAAGGCGGCGCGCAATATCGATGCGTGGCTGCGCGGCGGCCGCTATGACAAGCCGGAACAGGCCGCGATTGCCACATTCGACAAGGTCAATCCCTGGTATTACGAGGATGCGCCGCAACGGATTCAGGGGCAGCTCTCGCTTCTGCGGCGGCAATCGGGCTTTGAGGAGGTCGAACAGGGCCTGACCGAGGGCAATGCGCTTTTCGAGGCGCGGCGCTGCCTGTCTTGCGGCAATTGCTTTGAATGCGACAATTGCTATGGTGTTTGCCCGGATAACGCGGTGATCAAGCTGGGGCCGGGCAACCGGTTCGAGATCGACCTGGAATATTGCAAAGGCTGCGGGATCTGCGCGACCGAATGCCCCTGCGGGGCGATCGAGATGGTGCCCGAGGATATTTAGCCAGCCGGCGCGTGTGTGCAGCCCGGTTGAGGAAGGATAGATCCGCCATGGCCCTGGATGCGGCATCAAGCGTCACGATAGACGACCCCGGCGCACTGATCCGGGCGCTGATTGCCGATGGCTGGCGGGTCATCGGCCCGCGCCTGGGCGATGGCGCGATTGTCTATGATGAGATCTCGGGGCCCGAGGATCTTCCACGCGGGATCACGGATGAACAGGAGGGCGGTCATTACCGGTTGCATCAGGGCCGTGACGGGCGCTGGTTCGATTACGTGGTGGGCCCGCAAAGCTGGAAGAAATGGCTTTTCCCGGCGCGGCAGAAGCTCTGGTCGGCCGAGAAGGTGTCGGATGGATTCAAGGTCGAGGCCGCGACCGAGACCTGGCCCAAGACCGCCTTTTTCGGCGTCCGGCCCTGTGACATCGCCGCCATGGAGGTGCAGGACCGGGTGTTCGGCAATGGCGAGTTTTCCGACCCCGGTTACCAGCACCGCCGCGCCGAAACCCTGATTGTCGCGGTGCAATGCGCCCGCTCGGCGGCCACCTGTTTTTGCGCATCGATGAATACCGGCCCGCGCGCCGATGGCGGGTTCGACATAGCCCTGACCGAACTGGACCACGGCCCGGAGGGCGCGTTTCTGGTCGAATGCGGCGGTGCGCGGGGGGCCGCGATACTGGAGCGGATGGAAACGCAGGACGCCCGCAAAAGCCATCTGGAGGCCGCAGAGGCGGCAACCCGGAATGCCGCCAGCACCCAGACCCGGACCATCGCCGCCACGGTGCCGGATCTGCTGCGCGAAACTCTCGATCATCCAAACTGGGAAGTGTTGGCCGAGCGCTGCCTGAGCTGTGCAAATTGCACGCTGGCCTGTCCGACCTGTTTTTGTTCCGACGTCACCGACATCAACGACCTGACCGGCGATCACACGGAACGCTGGCGCAACTGGGACAGCTGTTTTTCGGTCGATTTCAGCTATGTCCATGGCGGGCCGGTCCGGCGCTCGACCAAGTCGCGCTACCGGCAATGGATGACCCATAAACTGTCGACCTGGCATGACCAGTTCGGAACTTCGGGCTGTGTCGGCTGCGGGCGCTGCATCGCCTGGTGCCCGGTCGGCATCGACATCACGGCGGAGGCCGCCCTCTTTGCGGAGCCTTCCGAAGAAAGCGGGGAATAGGCGTATGCGCACACACGGGATCGAAGAGCTTCTGTCAAGCCACCCGGTATTTCGGGATTTCGACGCCGAGATACGGGCGCTGCTTGTCGGCTGCGGCCGCAACGAGCATTTCCGCCCCGGCCAGCAGATCTTTGCCGAGGGCGGGCCCGCCGACAAAGTCTTTCTCATCCGTCACGGCGATGTCGCGGTCGAAATCGCCACGCCCGAACGCGCGCCGATCATCGTCGAGACATTGCATGAAGGCGATCTGCTGGGCTGGTCCTGGATGGTGCCCCCCTACAGCCACATGTCGGATGCGCGCGCCCTGACCGAGATCAGCGCGATCAGCCTCGATGCCGAATGTATCCGCCGCAAATGCGACGACAACCCGGCGCTGGGCTATCAGATGTTTCGTCATATGCTGCCGCATATGGCGCTGAGATTACGGACATTGCGCCTGCAGGTGCTCGATCTTTACGGACCGGGCAGAGGTCAGGCTTGATGGCGCGGATGGAGCAATCGGATCCGATGCTGCCGCGCCGCTACCGGGTTCGGCGCGCCTGGGATGAGATCGCGGGCGTGGCGTCGGTCGATCTTGCGCCGCTCGATGGCCCCGTCGTCGGGTTCGCGCCGGGTCAGTTCAACATGCTCTACGCCTTTGGCATCGGCGAGGCGGCAATTTCGATCTCGGGCGATCCCGCGAGGCCCGATCAGTTGATCCACACGGTCCGGTCGGTGGGGAAGGTCTCGGCGGCCCTGACCGGTTTGAAAGACGGCGATATGGTGGGCGTGCGCGGACCGTTCGGCACCGGTTGGCCGGTCGCCGCACAAACCGGGCGTCACATCGTCATTGTCACCGGCGGGCTCGGGCTCGCCCCTTTGCGGCCGGCGATCTATCACGTGCTGGAAAACCGTCGGGACTATGCCGGCCTGACGCTGGTTTATGGCGCGCGGTCGCCCGATGAACTGCTCTATGCCGACGAAATCAAGGCGTGGAAGTCGCGCTTTGACACCGAGGTCGAGGTGACCGTTGATCACGCCACCGCAGGCTGGACCGGCCGCGTCGGCGTGGTGACGACCTGTCTTGACCGCGCCCTTTCCGGGCTGGATCCGTCCAATATTTCCGCGCTGGTCTGCGGCCCCGAGATCATGATGCGATTTGCGGTGAAAAGCCTCAATGATGGCGGCGTGCCGCAGGACGCCATCTGGATTTCGATGGAGCGCAATATGAAATGCGCCATCGGGTTTTGCGGCCATTGCCAGTTCGGCCCCGATTTTGTCTGCCGCGACGGGCCGGTGTTCCGGTATGATCGGGTTGCGGCGCTGATGGCCGGCAAGGAGATCTGACTTATGGCGCGTCCGAAACTTGCGGTTTGGAAGTTTGCCTCCTGCGATGGCTGCCAGCTGACGCTGCTGGATTGCGAGGATGAGCTGCTGGAGATCGCGGGCGCGATCGATATCGCGCATTTCCTTGAAGCCACCAGCGCGATCACGGGCGGGCCATATGATATCTCGCTGGTCGAGGGTTCGGTCACGACCGCCCATGACGCCGCGCGCATTCGCGAGATCCGCGCGCAATCGGGGACGCTGATCTCGATCGGGGCCTGCGCGACCTCGGGCGGCATCCAGGCGCTGCGCAATTTCGCCGATGTCGAGGAATTCACCCGCGCGGTCTATGCGCGGCCCGAGTTCATCGAGACGCTGGCCACCTCGACCGCAATCGCCGATCATGTCACGGTCGATTTCGAACTGCGCGGCTGCCCGGTGTCCAAGCATCAATTGCTGGAGCTGATCTCGGCCACCCTTGCCGGGCGCGCGCCGCATGTCCCGCGGGTTTCGCAATGCGTCGAATGCAAGCTGGCCGGAACGGTCTGCGTGATGGTCGCCCGGGGCACGCCCTGCCTTGGTCCGGTCACACAGGCCGGATGCGGCAATCTGTGCCCGGCGGTCGGGCGCGGCTGCTATGGCTGCTTTGGCCCCAAGGAAACCGCCAACCCGCCGGCGCTTTCGGCGCAACTGCATTCTCTGGGCATGCCGGATCGGGCGCTGCGCGATTTCTACCGCAGCTACAATGCCGGCGCGCCGGAATTCAGCAAGGAAAGCGTGTCGCATGACTGAACGTGTCATTCAGGTGGACGCGCTTGCGCGTGTCGAGGGCGAGGGCGCGCTTTATGTGCGTCTGAACGGGCGCGAGATCGAAAAGGTCGAATTCCGGATCTTTGAGCCGCCGCGTTTTTTCGAGGCGTTCCTGCGCGGCCGCGACGCCCATGAGACACCCGACATCACCTCGCGCATCTGCGGCATCTGCCCGATCGCCTATATCATGAGCGCCTGCCAGAGCATCGAACGGGCCATGGGCGTCACGGTGACGACGGAAATCGACGATCTGCGGCGGCTGATCTATTGCGGTGAATGGATCCAGAGCCACACGTTGCATGCGGCCATGCTGCACGCGCCGGATTTCCTTGGCCTCGACGATGCCATCCAGATCGCGCAGTCAAATCCCGAACTGGTCAAAAAGGCGCTGCGGCTGAAGAAGGTCGGCAATTCCGTGATGGAATGTATCGGCGGGCGGGCGGTTCACCCGGTCAATACACGGGTTGGCGGGTTCTATCGCGCGCCCGACCCGGCGGCGGTGCGCGCGCTGATCCCGGAACTGGACTGGGGCGCAGAGGCCGCGCGTGATCTGGCCCTGGAATTCGCCGGGTTCGAATTTCCCGATGACGATTATGACTATCACTTCGTCTCGCTGATCCATCCGGATCGCTATCCCATAATCGAGGGCAGGATCGGCTCTTCGCGCGGGCTGGATATCGCGGTCGAGGAGTACAACGATCATTTTCACGAGGAGCATGTCGCGCAATCCACAGCGCTTCACGGGCGCATGCGCGATGGCTCGTCCTATCTCGTCGGTCCGCTGGCCCGTTATGCCAATAATTTCGACCGGTTGACGCCGGAATGTCAGGCCACGGCGCGCGAGGCCGGGTTGGGCCCGGTTGTGCGCAATCCGTTCAAGTCCATTCTGGTGCGACTGATCGAGGTGCAATATGCCTGCCAGGAAGCCGCCCGGCTGGCGCGCGCCTATGTGCCGCCCGACCCGTCTTTCATGCCGGCAGAGCCCCGCGCGGGCGAAGGCCATGCCTGCACCGAAGCACCGCGCGGCATCTGTTACCACAGCTACCGCGTGGATGCGGAGGGCCGCATCGCGCAGGCCCAGATCGTGCCGCCGACATCGCAGAACCAGCCCCAGATCGAGGCCGATCTTGCGCGGGTGGTGGCACAAAGCCTCGATCTGCCGGACAAGGATCTGAAATGGCGCTGCGAACAGACCATCCGCAATTACGATCCGTGCATCTCATGCTCGACGCATTTCCTGAAACTGACGGTGGATCGTGTCTGACGGGGGGCCAAACCTGCCGCTGATCGTGGGCATCGGCAATCGGTTCCGGCGCGATGACGGGGTCGGGCCGTGGGTGGCGCAAGCGTTGCGCGATGCCGGACGCGAGGTGCATATTCATGCCGGGGACGGGACGGCGTTGCTCGATCTCTTTGCCGTTCACGGGGACATCATTCTTGTCGATGCCACCAGAAGCGGCGCGGTGCCGGGCGATCTGGTCCGTATCGACGCGGGCGCGGAGCCTCTGCACGCCGATATGTTCCACTATTCGACGCATCGGTTCGGGTTGGCGGAGGCAGTGGAAACGGCGCGCGCGCTGGATCTCTTGCCCGCGCGGCTCCGGGTCTTTGGCATCGAGGGTAAGGATTTCGGCGCGGGTATCGGGTTGAGCGACCCTGTCGAGGCGGCAGCGCGCGATCTGGTGGCCGAACTGGTCGCGGAGGCCGCAGGCGATGCCGGACGTGGCGGGCGGCGGGATTGAGGCAAATCATTGTGCGGGTGAGTGAACTAAAATATTCAGGCAACAGGTAAGGAGCAACGCGATGTGCCTGGCGGTGCCCATGGTCGTCAAATCCCGCGATGGTTTTCAAGCCAGCTGCGAAGCCAAGGGAATTGGCCGGACGGTCAGCCTGATCCTGCTGGAGCATGAGGATATAAAGGCCGGCGATCACGTGATGGTCCATGTCGGCTATGCCATCCAGAAGATTTCCGAGGCCGATTCCGACAGCGCCTGGGATATCTTTGACGAAATGTTCGAGGCCGACCCGGATGCATGAAATGGCGATCTGCCAATCCCTGCTGTCCGAGGTCGGGCGCGTCGCGGCCGAAAACGGTGCCACTGCGGTGACGCGCGTCGTGGTCTCTGTCGGGCCGCTATCGGGGGTGGAGATCACCCAACTGACGCGCGCCTTCGATCTTGCGCGGGCGGGAACGGTGGCCGAAAGCGCGGCGCTTGAGGTCGAGGATATACCGGTCACTGTCTGGTGCGCGCCTTGCGGGGTCGAAAGCCGGGTCGAGCCAAACAAGCTTCTGTGCAGCGGGTGCGGCGGCTGGCGGGTGACGCTCAGATCCGGCGATGAGCTTTTGCTGAAACGCCTGTCGCTGGTCGATGCGCCAGAGCGGCAATCTGCATCGGGATGACGGGAAACACTCAGGGGGAGAAGGACAATGTGCAAAGACTGCGGTTGCAGCGCCGGTTCCGGCGAGGTTGAAATTCATGACGCGACCGGCGCGATCTCGCGGATAATCCCCGGCGAGAGATCGGTGGAGGTGGTGGCCGATATCCTGCGTCAAAACGATCACGCAGCGGCGCATAACCGCGCGCATTTCGATGCGCATGGCATTCTGGCGGTCAACCTGATGTCATCTCCGGGATCGGGCAAGACCGCGCTTCTGGAGGCGACCATCGAGGCCATCGGCGACCGCTGCCGGATCGCCGTGATCGAGGGCGATCTGGAGACCGAAAACGACGCCCTGCGGATCCGCGCCAAGGGCGTGCCCGCCATCCAGATCACGACCGGGCAGACCTGCCATCTGGATGCGCATATGGTCCATGACGCGCTGCATGCGCTGGACCTTGCGCAGGTTGATCTGCTGTTCATCGAGAATGTCGGAAATCTCGTCTGCCCGGCCAGCTTCGATCTCGGGCAGCATGCCAATGTCACGCTGCTCTCGGTGGCCGAGGGCGACGACAAGCCGGCGAAATATCCGGTCATGTTCCGGGCCTCTGATCTCGTGCTGTTCAGCAAGGCCGACCTCTTGCCGGTGTTCGACGATTTCTCGCCCGAGCGGGCCGAGGGCCATGTGCGCGCGCTGGCCAATGACGCGGATGTTTTTGAGGTCTCGGCCCGGCGGCCGGAATTATTGGCACCCTGGCTCAAATGGTTGGACACCCGGCTGCTGTCGCGGCGCGCGGGCACCGCGATGCGCCCGGGGATGGCCCGCCCGGCAGCCGCCGCGCCATGACCATTGCCGCCGATCCCGATCGCGCGCGCGTTTGGCTCGATCGCATCCGCGCGCTGCCCTTGCCCGGCCCGGTGCGGGTGATGAATGTCTGCGGCGGCCATGAGCGGTCGATCTCGATGGCCGGGCTGCGCGGCGTTCTGCCCTCGCGGATCGAGCTTATCCCCGGCCCCGGATGCCCGGTTTGTGTCTGCCCCGAAGAGGATGTCCATGCCGCGATCCAGCTGGCGATGCGCCCCGGCATCACGCTGGTGTCTTTCGGGGATATGCTGCGGGTGCCCGCCAATGCCCCGAGACGAGAGCCGCGCACGCTGGAACAGGCGCGCGCGGCGGGCGGCGACGTGCGCCCGGTGGCATCGCCGACCGAGGCGGTGCGGATCGCCTTGGCCAATCCGGGTCGCGAGGTGGTGTTTTTCGCCGCCGGGTTCGAAACCACCACCGCTCCCATCGCGGGCATGATCGCCGAAGGCTTGCCGGACAACCTGTCGCTCCTGCTGTCGGCCCGCCTGACCTGGCCCGCCGTTGCGATGCTGCTCGATAGCGAAGAGGCCGGGTTCGACGCGCTGATCGCGCCGGGACATGTGGCAACCGTGATGGGCCCGCAGGAATGGCAGTTCGTGCCCGAGGTCCACGGCATCCCGGCGGCGGTGGCGGGGTTCGAGGCGGAAAGCCTGTTGCAGGCCCTGCATTCGGTGTTGTGTCAACATCTGGACGGGCGGGCGCGGCTGGAAAACTGCTACGCAGGTGTGGTCCGCTCCGGCGGCAATCCGACCGCGCAGAGGCTGCTTGACGCGGCGCTGGACGTGGTTGACGCAAACTGGCGCGGGATCGGCACCATCGCCGCCTCCGGCTATGCGGTGAAGCCGCATCTCGCCGGGCATGACGCGCTCAAACGGTTCGATTTGAACCTTGACGAGGCGCGCAAACGTGCCGGTGAAATGCCGCCGGGTTGCGATTGCGCCCGCGTGGTTCTGGGCAAGGTCTATCCCGACCAATGTGTGCTCTATGGCAAGGCCTGCACGCCGCGCAATCCGATCGGGCCCTGCATGGTCTCTGATGAAGGGGCCTGCAGGATCTGGTGGGCGACCGGAATCCGGCAAGCCAGATCCGATGCCCCGGAACCTGTCTGAGCCCGCCGCAGAGCCCGCGGTCGCGGCGCGCGAGATCACCGTTTTCGGGCGGGTGCAGGGCGTCGGGTTTCGCCCTTTCGTCTACCGCATCGCGCATCGCCTCGGGGTGCGGGGCAGCGTGGTCAACCGTGCGGGCACGGTCCTGATCCATGTCGAAGGCCCCGCCGATGCCATTGCGCGGTTCGAAGCCGCCCTGATCGCCGAGGCCCCGCCGCTGGCGCGCCCGCATCTGGCCTCGTCGCAGGACTGTGCGTCGCAGGGTGCCGAGGCGTTTTCGATCCGGCACAGTGAGGCGTCCGGGGGGGGCGACATTCACCTTCCGCCCGATCTCTTTTGCTGCCCCGATTGCATCGCGGAACTGCAATCGCCAGAGGAGCGGCGGCATCGCTATCCCTTTACCAACTGCACTCAATGCGGCCCGCGCTACACGATCATCCGGTCGCTGCCCTATGACCGGGCCAATACCGCGATGGCCGGGTTTGCGCTCTGCGCCGGTTGCCGCGCCGACTATGACGATCCGCGCGACCGGCGCTTTCATGCCCAACCGCTGGCCTGCCCGGAATGCGGCCCGACGCTCGGCTTTTCCCGCAATGGCAGCGTGATCTGCCAAGGTGAGGCTGCCCTGGCGGCGACGGTCGAGTGCCTGCGCGCGGGCGGGATCGTGGCCGTCAAGGGGATCGGGGGCTATCACCTGATCTGTGACGCGATGAATGACACGGTCGTGCGGCGGTTGCGCGCCCGCAAGCACCGGCCGCACAAGCCCCTCGCGGTGATGGTCCCGGCCCGGGGCGCGGATGGGCTGGATGGGCTTCGGGATCATGTGTCCCTCGATCCGGCCGAGGCGGAGGCCTGCCGCGACAGCACCCGGCCCATCGTGCTCCTCCGCCGCCATCCGCAATCGAAGCTCAGCCCGGCCATTGCGCCCGGCCTCGCGATGCTGGGCGTGTTTCTGCCCTACAGCCCGCTGCATCACCTGCTCCTGGGCGATTTCGGCGGGCCGCTGGTCGCAACCTCGGGCAATATCAGCGGCGAGCCTGTGATCACCGAAAACGCGGAGGCGGAACTGCGGCTTTCGGCGGTCGCGGATGCCTTTCTGCACCATGACCGGCCGATCCTCCGGGCAGCCGACGATTCCGTGCTGCGGGTCATCTCCGGATCGCCCCGCGTCATCCGGTCGGGCCGGGGGCTTGCCCCGCAGGAGATCGAGCTGGCCATCCCGGTGCCGGAACCGGTGATCGCCACCGGCGGTCATCTGAAAACCGCCGTGGCGCTGGCCTGGGATCGCCGCGCCGTGATCTCACCGCATATCGGCGATCTCGACAGCCCGCGCAGCCGGGCGGCTTTCGCGCAAGCCATTGCCGACATGCAGCGGATTTACCGGGTCGAGCCGCGCCGCGTGCTTTGCGATATGAACCCGGATTATGCCAGCAGCCGTTGGGCCCGGTCGAGCGGCCTGCCGGTGACCGCCATCCAGCATCATCAGGCGCATGCCTCCGCGCTGGCGGGCGAGCATCCCGATATTGGCCGCTGGCTCATCTTTGCCTGGGATGGCGCGGGGCTTGGCGGCGATGGCAGCCTGTGGGGCGGTGAGGCCTTTGCGGGCCGTGCCGGTGACTGGCACCACGTCGCCAGCCTGCGCCGGTTTCATCTGCTCGGCGGCGACCGCGCCGCGCGCCAACCCTGGCGGTCGGCGGCGGCGCTGATGTGGGAGGCGGGTCTGCCATGGGCACCGCAACATCGCGGGGCGGCTCTGGCGGCGCAGGCCTGGGGCAAGCGCGTCGGCACGTTTGCCACATCATCAGTGGGCCGCCTGTTCGATGCCGCCGCCGCGCTGATCCTTGGGGTGCAGGAGGTCAGTTTCGAGGGCCAGGGGCCGCTGATGCTGGAAAGCATCGCCAGCCCGGATTGCGACCCGGTCGAGATGCCGCTTGAGATGGATCCGGGCGGCGTGTTGCGGGCGGACTGGGCCCCTTTGCTTGCCATGCTGACCGATGAAACCCTGCCCGCCGCGACCAGATCGGGGGTATTTCACGAAAGCCTGGCTCAGATGGCGGTGTCACAGGCCCATGCGTTGCGCCGAAAGGTGGGGTTCGACGCGGTCGGCCTGACCGGCGGCGTGTTCCAGAACAAATTCCTGTCTGAACGCATCGCGGCCCTGCTGGCGGAGCGCGACATTCCGGTGCATCAACACCGGAGCATTCCGGCAAATGATGGCGGCCTCGCCTTTGGCCAGATCATCGAATTTATCCACGCCCACCGGGCGGTTGAGAGACGACAAGGGGCACAGATAACATGATAGAGGACCGGCATATTTCGCTGGCGCATGGCAATGGCGGGCGCTTCATGCGTGATCTGATTGACGATATTTTTGCCCGCCACCTTGGTAATCCGTTTTTGGACGTCGGGCTGGATGCCGCCCCGATTGCGCTAGATCCGGGGATGCAGACGGTGATGACAACCGATGGTTTCACCGTCAATCCGCTGGAGTTTCCCGGCGGCGATATCGGGTCGCTTGCCGTCAACGGCACCGTGAACGACCTTGCCGTCAGCGGGGCGGAGCCGCTCTATCTGACCCTCGGCGCGGTGATCGAAGAGGGGCTGGAGATCGCGCGGCTCGACCGGATCGTGCGCAACCTCGGCGCGGCGGCGCGGGCGGCTGGCGTTCGGGTCGTGGCAGGCGACACCAAGGTGGTGCCACGCGGCCAGGGCGGCGGGCTTTACCTGACCACCACCGGCATCGGTCAGCGCGCGCTGGATTGTGGCTTGGGTATCGGGGCCATCCGCGAAAACGACACCATTTTGGTCAGCGGCCCGGTCGGCGACCATGGCATCGCCATCATGCTGGCGCGCGGCGCGTTTGATCTGTCGGGCGCGGTCATGTCCGATTGCGCCGCCGTAACCGCACTGACGCGGCCTCTGGCTGCAAACCCGGCAGTGCGGTTCATGCGCGACCCGACGCGCGGCGGGCTGGCCACGGTCGCCCATGAGATTGCGCTGGCGACGGCGATGGATGTGCATCTGTCCGAACGCGCCATCCCTGTGCGGGACAGCGTGCGCTCGGTTTGCGAGATCCTCGGCTATGATCCCTATTATCTGGCCTGCGAGGGGCGTGTCGTCGCCATCGTCGCCCCGGATGCGGCCGAGGGCATTCTGACGGCATGGCGCGGCTTGCCCGGCGGCGCGGATGCGCGCGCCATTGGCACCCTGCGCAAGGGGCAGGGCCGGGTCATCCTGGAAACGGCCATTGGCGGCGAGCGGCTGCTTGATGAACTGGAGGACGATCCGTTGCCGCGGATTTGTTAGCCGCCGCTGCTCCGGCTTGGCGGGTTTTGGTCGAGGAAAATGTTGCCGATTGCCGACCTGAAAGTATCGCGACTGTGTAACGCCCGATGCGACCGCACGTCTTTTTGTCATCAAGCGCCGACTCCGGTCGTCACGCCAAGGCCGAACAATCTGGGGGCCGCGCATGACCGTGCAGAATGACATTACCATCGTGGGGGCCGGACCAGCGGGGCTGGCCTGCGCCATCGTTTTGGCGCGGGCGGGGCGGCGGGTCGTGGTGCGCGAATGGAAATCGGATGTCGGGCACCGCTTTCACGACGATTTTCAGGGGCTGGAGAACTGGAGCCGTGACGAGGATGTGCTGGACGAGCTGGCCCGCGCCGGGATCGCCGCCGATTTCGAGCACCACGCCTTTGTCACCGGCACCGTATTCGACCCGTCCGGCCGCCGCCATGAGGTGCGCGGCAAGCGCCCGCTTTTCTATCTGCTGCGGCGCGGTGCGGCCGAGGGCACGCTCGATCGGGCCCTCCTGGCGCAGGCGCAGGCGGCGGGGGCAGAGGTGCGGTTTGGCGACCGGGTGCGGGCATTTGACGGGGCCGGGGTCCTGGCCACCGGACCGCGCAAGGCCGGCGTGATCGCCGCCGGGTATGTCTTTGCGACCGATATGCAGGACGGGGCCTGGTTGGCGCTTGGCCATGACATCGCGCCGGGGGGCTATGCCTATCTGCTGGTGCAGGGCGGGCGTGGCACCGTCGCCAGTTGCATGTTCACCGGCTTTCGCGATCAGGCCAGACATGTGGCCGCCACGGTGGCGTTCTTTCAGGCCAATGCTGGCCTCCGGATGCGCGATCCGCGCGCCTTTGGCGGCTATGGCAATATGCGCCTGCCCACCACGGCCATGCAGGGCGGCCATCCGGTGATCGGCGAACAGGCCGGGTTTCAGGACGCGCTGGCCGGGTTCGGCATGCGCTATGCGATCCGGTCGGGCGTGCTGGCGGCGCAGAGCATCCTTGACGGCGGCGATTACACCGCCCGCTGGCAGGGCGAGCTTGGCCCATGGCTGAGGGCGGGGGTGGTCAACCGGCTGATCTTCAAGCTCGCCGGCGAGCCGGGAATGAAGCTGGCGATCGGGCGGCTGGCGCGGGCGGATGCGGGCACGTTGTTGCAGCGCGCCTACAGCCCGTCGCACCTCAAAGGTCTGCTGCTGCCGATGGCGCGCCGCTGGTATCGCGCGTCGCTGGCGGATCCCAGTTGCAATCACATCGATTGCGATTGCGTCTGGTGTCAGCATGGCGATCACGCCCGCGCCCCGCCAAAATCCAACAGCGTATCCGGCGCATAGACGCGCGCAAGACCCCCGGGGTCGCCCCGTTCTCGTCTATGGCAGACGATCCGGATCCTCGGGCCAACGGGGTTTGCGCAAAGCGCCCGACCGCAGGTTGGGAAAAAGCCGCCCCCCTTAACATTTCCTGAAATGAAATATTTCAATGCGTTAAGGGGTGCAGCCATGTCTCAGGGAGCCCGGAACAGGCGCTAGAAAAACGCCTGCAACCCGGTCTGCGCCCGCCCCAGGATCAGTGCATGAACATCATGCGTGCCCTCATAGGTGTTCACCGTTTCCAGGTTCATCATATGGCGAATGACCTGAAATTCCTCGGAAATCCCGTTGCCGCCATGCATATCGCGGGCCATGCGCGCGATCTCCAGCGCCTTGCCGCAATTGTTGCGTTTGATGAGGGAGATCATCTCGGGCGCGGCCTCTGCCTCATCCATCAACCGCCCAACCCTGAGCGCCGCCTGCAGCCCGAGCGTGATCTCGGTCTGCATATCCGCGAGCTTCTTCTGATAAAGCTGCGTCTGCGCCAGAGGCTTGCGAAACTGCTTGCGATCCAGCCCGTATTGCCGCGCGCCGTGCCAGCAGAATTCAGCCGCGCCCATCACGCCCCAGGCAATGCCATAGCGCGCCCGGTTGAGGCAGCCAAACGGCCCCTTCAGACCCTCGACATTCGGCAACAGCGCGTCCTCGCCGACCTCGACGCCCTCCATCACGATCTCACCGGTGACGCTGGCGCGCAGCGATTGCTTGCCGCCGATCTTGGGGGCCGACAGCCCCGCCATGCCCTTTTCCAGAACAAAGCCGCGGATGCGCCCCTCATGGGCATCCGATTTGGCCCAGACCACGAACACATCGGCAATCGGCGCGTTCGAGATCCACATTTTCGAGCCAGTCAGTTTATAGCCCGTGGCTGTTTTTTCGGCCCGCGTCTTCATGCCGCCGGGGTCCGATCCGGCATCGGGTTCGGTCAGGCCGAAACAGCCGATAAGCGAGCCCTCGCAGAGACCCGGCAGATATTTCCGGCGCTGCTCCTCGGAGCCATAGGCATAGATCGGATAGATCACCAGGCTGGATTGCACCGACATCATCGAGCGATAGCCGCTATCGACGCGCTCGATCTCGCGCGCGATCAGGCCATAGGTGACGTAATTCGCGCCGAGCCCGCCATATTCCTCGGGCAGCGTCGCCCCCAAAAGCCCCGCCTGCCCCATCATTGGGAAAAGCTCGGGCGCGACCGTTTCGGCCGCATAGGCCGCGATGACGCGCGGCTGCAGCTCGGCCTGCGCAAAATCGCGGGCCGCATCGCGCAGCATCCGCTCCTCTTCGCTGAGCTGGCTTTCCAGCAACAGAGCATCCTCCCAGGAAAAACTGTTGAGATCGGGGGCGTCCTTCGCTTTCAGCGTCATGGCAATGTCCTTGGCAGGTGGCGTTCGCGCGTAGTCTATCGGACCTGAGCCCCTGAAGGCCATCGACATTCCGGCTGATTTACATTACAAAACGGAATGATTGCATCGCGCCGTTTTCTCCCTCCCCTGCCGTGGCTGACCGCGTTCGAGGCGGTCGCGCGGCTTGGCTCGGTCACGGGCGCGGCGGCGGAGCTGGACCTGACGCAAGGGGCCGTCAGCCGCCAGATCCAGAAGCTCGAGGCGCGGGTGGGCCAGCGCCTCTTTCACCGCGACCGCAAGCAGATGGCGCTGACACCGCCGGGGCGGGCCTATGCCGCCGATATCCGGCAGGCCGTGTCGCTGATCGCCAATGCCACCCTGTCGCTGCAATCGAACCCGCAAGGCGGCCTGTTAAATCTGGCGATATTGCCTGCATTCGGCACCTATTGGCTGGCCCCGCGCCTGCCCGGTTTCATGACAGCCCATCCCGGCGTCACGGTCAACCTGACCACCCGCACCGCCCCCTTTGACATGGGGTCCGAAGGCATCCATGCGGCCATCCATTTCGGGCACCGCGACTGGCCCGGCGCGGGGTTTCTGAAGCTGATGCAGGAGGAAAGCGTCGCCGTGGCAGCACCAACCCTTCTGGCCGGGCACGATGCCGAAACCACAGAGGATATCGCCGCCCTGCCGCGCCTGCAACTGGCCAGTCGCAGGGGCGCGTGGCGGCGCTGGTTCATGTCGCAAGGGCATAGTGAACCCGATCAGGTCATGGCCCGGTTCGACCAGTTCGCCACCATGATCGAGGCCGCCAAGCAGGGGCTTGGCGCGGCATTGGCACCGCGTTTCCTGATTGCTGAGGATCTGGCGGCGGGGCGTCTGGTGGCGCTGCCGGGGGTTGGCCCGCATGTCTTTGGGGCCTATTATCTGGTCTGGCCCGAGGCGCAGGCCGATTACCCGCCGCTGGCCGCGCTCAGATCCTGGCTGTCGGACCAGATCAGCGCAGCATCCGGTCGCGGATAAGCCGGGCCAGATCGGCGCGCGTGTCGGCCCGGTCCATACCGGCCTGTGCCGCCTCGACCTCGGCGGGATCCAGCACTGTGCCTTTGCGCGTCTCCAGCAAGGCGCGGGCAAAGGGGGGTGCGAATTCCGGGTGGCCCTGCACCGTAACGGCAAAACCGGGATACCAGAGCGCCGCATTCTCGCAAAACTCCGACTGCGCGATCCGCTCTGCACCCTCGGGCAGTTCCTCGACCTGATCCTGATGAAAGGCCTGAATGGCCAGGGTGTCAGGGGCCGGACCAAGCGCACCGGGCCAGTTCACCGGGGCGTAATCATGGATCCCCAACCCCCAGCCCTTGGCCGATTTGCGCACCACGCCGCCAAGCGCCTGTGCGATAATCTGATGCCCGAAACAGATGCCCATCATGGGCCGGCCGGCATCGCGGCAGGCGCGGATGAAATCCTCCAGCGGCGCGATCCAGGCGTGATCCTCATAGGCACCGAACCGCGACCCGGTGATGACCCAGAGATCGGCCGCCTGGGGCGCATCGGGCAACACGCCATCAAGCGCGGCAAACACCTTGTATTCTGCCTGATCCGCACCGATCCATGCGGTGACCATGGCCGGGTAATCGCCGTGATCAGAGATCAGTTCCTCGGGCGGGCGACCGGTTTCCAGAACGCCGATGATGGGGGTCTTGGTCATGAGCTATCCTCGATCCTTGAGGCCATATAGCCGGTAAGCCACGGGCAATGCCAGACGCCGGAACCGGCCCAGTTCAAATCGCCTGAGCGGGCGGCGCATCGGGGCGGGCGTTTCGGGGCCGTGGCCGGCAATCTCAGCCGCCAGCAGCCGCCCCGCATAGCTGCCCATCGCCACGCCATTGCCGTGATAACAAAGCGCCGCATAGGCCCCGTCCATCCCCGGAACCGGGCCAGCAAAGGGCATCAGATCGCGCGCCAGACAGGCCAGGCCGGACCAGAAATGCGGCGTCTCGACATCGCGCCAGGCCGGAAAGATCCGGTCGAAATCGGCGCGCGCGGTGGCGCGGGTTTTCGCGTGTTCGCCGGGCGTCGTGCGCATCGCCCCGCGCAGGCCAAAGAGCATCCGCCGATCCGGCATCAGGCGGAAATAATGCAGCAAATTCCGTGTGTCATAGCACATCTGATCGCTGCTCCACCCCTGCGCGGCCAGTTCATCTTCGGTCAAGACACGGGTCACCAGCACATTTGACTGCACCGGCAGATAGCGGCCCGCGAACCAACCCGGCAGGTCATCGCGGCTGTACCCGTTGGTGGCAAAGATCACCTGTTTGGCGCGCAGCTCTCCCTGCCCGGTGCGCAGGACAAAATCGCCCTCCCGGTTCATGGCGATGAGGGCGGACCGCCCGAAGAGCCGCACCCCCGCCGCAACCGCCGCCCGCGCCAGCCCCAGAACATATTTCATCGGGTTGAGCGCAAACCCCACCGGCGTGGTGAGCCCGGCGTGAAACTCGGGGCTGGCCAGCCCGTGATCGGCCAGCGCCTCGCGCGGCAGAAACGCGGGCTCCACCTGGTGCCAGTGGCGTATCTCGCGGGCGAGGCCATGCAACCCGGCCACGTCCCGCGCCCGGTGCGCCAGCAGGGTCTCACCTTTGGAATGGGTATCGGCGCCGATGCCATGCGCCTCCAGCATCTCCGCCACATGATCGACCGCCGCCCGCTCGGCCCGGTAATAGGCGCGGGTCTCGGCCTCGCTGAACCGGCGCAGAAACGCATCCGGGCCCGCCTTGGCACCACCCAGACAGCAAAAACCGCCATTGCGGCCTGAGGCCCCCCATCCCGGTTGCTCGGCCTCAAGCACCACCACATCGCGGCCCGCCTCGGCCAGCGCCAGCGCGGCATTCAGCCCGGTATAACCCGCCCCGATAACGGCCACATCGGCCCGCACCGAGCCGTCCAACGCGCCATGGACCGGGATCGCGTCGACGGTGGTGGACCAAAAGCCCTCGGCAATCGGCGCGGGGCCATAAGCCATGTCTTCGTAAAGGCGCATGTGGGGCTACAGGCGGCTGAGGTAATATTGGTATTCCACGGGCGTGATCATGCCGGTCAGCGTGGCGACCTCGTCGCGTTTCACCGCCGCATAGACATCGCGGAATTCGACGCCAAAGATCTGGCCCGCCAGATCCGAGGCCGCAAAGCGTTCGACCGCGTCGAACCAGTCATGGCCGAGAGGTTGCGCGGCCTCCGCCTCGGGGTGATCGATCGGCAGGCCAAGCGGCGGCGCGGTTTCCAGCCCGTGCAACATGCCGCCCAATATGGCGGTCAGCACCAGATAGGGGTTCACATCGGCCCCGCTGATGCGGTGTTCCAGACGCGCGGCGGGGCCATGGATCTCGGGCAGGCGGACGCCGGCGGCGCGATTGTCCAACCCCCAATTGGGCGAGGAGGGCGCAAAGCTCTTGGGCTGGAACCGGCGATAGGAGTTCATGTGCGGCGCGAAAACCGCCTGCAGATCGGCCATCGTATCCAGCACGCCCGCCACGGCGTTTTTCAACACCTGCGACGGCCCGGCATCCTCGGGGATGAAGATATTGGCCCCGCTATCGTCCAGAACCGAGGCATGCACATGCATGCCGTTGCCCGGGGCCTCGGCGTAAGGTTTGGCCATGAAAGTGGCCTCCATCCCGTGCCCGGCGACGATGCCGCGCACCAGCCTGCGGAACAAAAGCGCGGTGTCGGCGGCGGCCAGAACATCGCCGGTATGGTGGAAATTGACCTCGAACTGGCCGGGCCCGTACTCGGCGATCAGCGTGTCGGTCTCAAGCCCCTGCGCCTCGCAGGCGGCCAGGATCTCGGTCAGGATCACCTCCTGGCGCGATACCACCTCCAGGTCGTAATTCTGTGCGGCGGGCGTGCGTTTGGGGGGTTTGGGCGCGTCATAGGCCTTGGCGCGCGGGCGCAGGATGTAGAACTCCAGCTCGGTCGCCACCACCGGGTGCCAGCCATGCGAGCGAAACCGCGCCAGCATCGCCTCGAGGATGCCGCGCGACGAGATCGGGCTGGCCGCGCCCTCGGGGGTGCGCATCTCGACCTGCATCTGCGCCACATTGCCCGGCATCCACGGCACCGGGCGCAGCGATCCGGGCACCGGCATCAGGGCCCCGTCAGGGTCGCCCACGACAATGCCAAGCCCGGTTTCCTCGACCTCGTTGCCCATGATCGCGGGCGCGTAGGTGGAATAGGGCAGCCGCACCGAGCCCGAGGTCAGTTTGCCCAAGGCATCGCCCGGCAGCCATTTGCCGCGCAAGACCGCGTTGATATCGCAGAGCATCAGCTCGATCCGTTCGGGCCGGCCGTGGCGGGCGCAATAGGCCTCGTATTCCTGTTTCATGCCGCTGCCTGCTGTGCCATTTGTTCATCCCGTTTTGCCCGCGTGATGCGGTGTTTGCTGACCAGCGAGGCGGTGACCACGCCGACCGTGACCAGCGAAATCAGGATCGTCGAGAGCGCGTTGATCTCGGGGCTGACGCCCAGACGCACCGATGAGAAGATCTTGATCGGCAGCGTCGTGGCCGAGGGCCCGGCGGTAAAGGACGCGATCACCAGATCGTCGAGCGACAGCGTAAAGGCCAGAAGCCAGCCCGACACCACCGCCGGCGCGATAATGGGCAGGGTCACGGATCGGAACGCGTCAAAAGGCGTGCAGCCCAGATCCAGCGCCGCCTCCTCGACCGAGCGGTCGAAATTGACCAACCGCGACGAGACCACCACCGAGACATAGCACATCGAAAACGTGGTATGGGCCAGGATGATGGTAAAGACCCCGCGATCCAGCCCGATCGAGATGAAAAGCAGCAAAAGCGACAGGCCGGTGATCACCTCGGGCATCACCAAGGGCGCATAGATCATGCCCGAAAACAGCGTCCGCCCCATGAATTTGCCGCCGCGCACCAGCACATAGGCCGCCATCGTGCCCAGTATGGTGGCGATGCTTGAGGATACGAACGCCACCTTCAGCGTCACCCAGGCGGCGTCCAGAAAGGCCTCGTTCTGGAAAAGCTCACCATACCAGCGGGTCGAGAACCCGGCCCAGACCGTCACCAGCCGCGAGGAATTGAAGCTGTAGATCACCAGGATGATCATCGGAATATAGAGAAAGGCAAAGCCCGCCGTCAGCGCGGTGGCGTTGAACCAGGTAAAGCGCCTCATGCCTCGGCCTCCGCCTGACGTTCCTGGTTTTTCTGGAACAGGATGATCGGGATCACCAGGATCAAAAGCAGGATGATCGCCACGGCGCTCGCCACCGGCCAGTCGCGATTGTTGAAGAACTCCTCCCACAGCACCTTGCCGATCATCAGGGTCGAGGATCCGCCCAGAAGCGAGGGGATCACAAATTCGCCGAGCGCCGGGATAAAGACCAGGAAACAGCCCGCGATGACGCCCGATTTCGACAGCGGCACGGTGACCAGCCAGAAGGCCGAGGCGCGGCTGCATCCCAGATCCTCGGCCGCCTCCAGCAGCGAGGCATCGAGCCGCTCAAGCGTGGCGTAAATGGGCAGGATCATGAAGGGCAGATAGGTGTAAACGATGCCGATATAGACCGCGGTCGATGTGTTCATGATCATCAGCGGGTCGGAAATGATGCCGGTCCAGAGCAGAAACTGGTTAAGGAAGCCCTCATTGCTGAGGATCCCGATCCAGGCATAGACGCGGATCAGGAAACTGGTCCAGAACGGCAGGATCACCAGCATCATCAGCGTGGGGCGCCATTCGGGCGCGGCATTGGCCATGCCATAGGCGATCGGAAACCCCACCAGCAGCGCCAGCAGCGTCGAGATCAGGGCAATCCGCAGGCTGGAAAGATAGGCCCGCCAGTAAAGATCATCCTCGGTCAGGAAAATGTAGTTTTCCCAATCCAGACCGGCAATGAAGTCGCGGATGCCGCTCCAACCCTGGGACAGGTCCAGCGTCGGCGTATAGGGCGGAATCGCCAGCGCGATATCGGAAAGCGAGATCTTGAAGATGATCCCGAAAGGCACCAGAAACAGCAGCACCAGCCAGAGATAGGGAATGCCGATCAGGGCGCGGCGGGCAAGGTTCATATCCGCCCCCTATCCGGCCAGCACGAGGCCGGCCGTATCCGTCCAGGAGAGGTACACCTCATCCTCCCAGGTCAGGCTGCGGCGCGACAGGCGGCGGTTATTGGCGGTCTGCGCCTTGACGATCTGCCCGGTGGGCAATTGCACGTGATAGGTCGAGATATTGCCCAGATAGGCGATGTCATGGACCTTGCCCTGCACCACGTTGGTGCGATCGGTGGGGCGCTCGACCGAGATGGCCACCTTTTCGGGCCGGATCGCAAAGGTCGCGGGGGCCGAGGCGCTCAGGCCCTCACCCGCCGTGCCCATGATCTCAGGCGCGCCTTCGGCCCAGGCAAGGCTGGCCAGACCGTCGGGCAGGCTGCGGGCATTGCCATGGATCAGGTTCACATCGCCGATAAAATCCGCGACATAGACCGAATTGGGATTTTCATAGATGCGTGGCGGCGTGTCGACCTGGATGATCTTGCCATGATCCATTACCGCGACGCGGCTGGCGACGGTCATCGCCTCCTCCTGATCATGGGTCACGATCACGAAGGTGGTTTCGGTCTTTTCCTGAATATCCATCAGCTCGAACTGGGTATCCTGGCGCAGCTTCTTGTCCAGCGCGCCGAGCGGTTCGTCCAGCAACAGCAGCTTGGGGGCCTTGGCGAGGCTGCGCGCCAGCGCCACCCGCTGGCGTTGCCCGCCCGAAATCTGGTGCGGTTTGCGGCGGGCGAATTGCTCCAGCCGGGTCAGACGCAGCATCTCATCGACCCGCGCGCCGATCTGCTCCTTTGGCATGGAGGAGCGTTTCAGCCCGAAGGCGATATTGTCATAGATGCTGAGATGCGGAAACAGCGCGTAGGACTGGAACATCATGTTCACTTCGCGCCGGTTGGGCGGAATGTTGGCCATGTCCTGCCCGCCGATGGTGATGGTGCCCGCCGATGGCGTCTCGAACCCCGCCAGCATCCGCATCAGCGTGGTCTTGCCACAGCCCGACGGCCCCAGAAGCGCGAAGAATTCCTTGCGATAGATGCTGAGGTCGATGTCGTCGATCGCGGTGAAGCTGCCGAACTGCTTGGTTACACCGTCAAACCGGATCAACGGCGTCTGGTCGGGATCAAGCCAGGGCGTGGCGTCGTCGGCGGGCATCGCGGATCCTTTCCTTGGGCAAGCAAGCGCCCTGCCCGGGCGCGAAGCCGGGCAAGGCGGGGCGTGGTCGGGTCACGCCATTCAGGTGCCCGATTTGATCCGGGTCCACATCCGGGTGACAATGCGCTGCACGCGCGGGCCATAGGGGGTTTGCGTATAGAGGTTTTCCAGCGTCGCCGCATCCGGGTAGATGGCCGGATCGCCGATCACATCCTCGACCAGGAATTCCTGGCTCGCGAGGTTGCCGTTGGCGTAATAGACATAGTTCGACGCCGCCGCCATGTTCTGGGCATCCATGATGAAGTTGATAAAGGCATGCGCGCCCTCGGGATTGGGTGCGTCGACCGGGATGGCCATCTGGTCGAACCACATCAGCGCGCCCTCAACGGGGGCGTTATATGCGATCTCGACGCCGTTATCGGCCTCGTAGGCGCGGTCGCGAGCCTGCAGAATGTCACCCGACCAGCCAAAGGCCACGCAGATATCGCCATTGGCCAGCGCGTTGATATATTCCGAGCTGTGGAAGTTTTGCACATAGGGGCGCACGGCGGACAGGACCGGTTCGGCCATTTCCAGAACATCGGGATCCTGGCTGTCGGGATCCTGGCCGATATAGGTCAGGGCCGCCGGGATCAACTCGGTCGGCGCATCCAGGAACTGCACGCCGCATTCGGCCAGCGCTTCCATGTTTTCGGGGTCGAAGATCAGATCGAGCGACGCGATCGGCGCATCCTCGCCCAGAATCTCGCGCACCCGGTTCACATTCACGCCGATGCCGGTGGTGCCCCACATGTAATTGATCGAATAGACATTGCCGGGATCGTATTGCGCGGTGCGCTCCTGGATCACATCCCACAGGTTCCCGGCATTGGGCAGCAGCGACATATCCAGCGGCTGGAAGGCACCGGCACTGATCTGGCGTTGCAGGAAGGTGCCCGAGGGCACCACAACATCATAGCCCGAGCCCCCGGCCAGCATCCGGGTTTCCAGAATCTCGTTGGAATCGAACACGTCATAGATCAGGTCATAGCCGGTCTCAGACTCAAACTGTTCCAGCAGCGCCTCGTCGATATAGTCGGACCAGTTATAGACCCGCACTTCCTGAGCGGCGGCCGTCAGCGCGATCAATGACCCCGCCGTGGCCAGCATTGCGACGTTTTTCAGCATCCGAAAGTCTCCCGATTGGACATTTGTTTCTTTTTATTTGATCAAAACTTCGATTCGACGCAAGAATTTTGTATGGTACAACCACTGATTCCTTCGCCGACCCCGGTTCCATCGGCGCAGATTAACGAGAAAGCCCGCGCGTTGACCGCATCTGATCCAAAGCTGCCCGAACATGAGGCCATCTATAAAAAGATCCGCAACATGATCCTGTTCGGCGCGGTTCTGCCCGGTCAGCCGGTCACGATCCTGGGCCTCAAGGACACGGTCGGCGCGGGCGTGACCCCGGTGCGCGAGGCCATTCGCAGGCTCACCGCCGAGGGCGCGCTGGAGGCGCTTGGCAACCGGCGCATCTGCGTGCCCTCGATCTCGCCCGAACGGGTCGACGAGATCTATTTCGCGCGCTTTGCCATTGAGCCCAAGATGGTTGAACTGGCCACGCAACGCGTCACCGATGCCGATATCTCCGAGCTTGAGGCGCTTGATAACGTGGTCAATGCCGCCATCGCCGCCGGTGATGTCGAGGGCTATCTCGAAAGCAATTTCCGCTTTCATTTCCGGCTTTACGATTTCGCCGGAACCCCGATCCTGCGCAAGATCGCGATCTCGCTCTGGCTGCAGGTCGGGCCGTCGCTCAGGGTGGTCAGCGGGCGTTACGGCACCTCGAACCTGCCCGACAAACATTCCGAGGCACTGGCCGCGCTTCGCAAACGCGAACCCGTTTCCGCCGCGCGCGCCATCGAGGAGGATATTCGCCAGGGGCTGGATCTGACGCGCCAGTCGCTCGGCCTCTGACAGGCGCGCGAGGCCGATTGACAGCGAATTATTTTTGATCATATTCTGCGGACAGCCGGGAGATCCTTCGCTCCGGCCACCCCAACATCCAGGCAGGTTCCCCATGCGCACGCCCCGAAAAGCGAAATCCGACGCGGATTGGCTGTCCGCCCTGCCCGAGGCCTTTCTGGACTATCTCGATGGCCGCCGGCTGGAAGAGGTTGAATGCATCATTCCCGATCTGGCCGGCACCTCGCGCGGCAAGGCGATGCCGTCCTACAAGTTCAAGCCGGATGAGACCTTCAACCTGCCGATCTCGCTCTTTTATCAGACCATTTCCGGCGAATATGTCGATATGGAGATCGAAAACCAGTGGCTGGAAAAGGATGTCGTGCTGACGCCTGACATGGCCACCGCCACCGCCGTGCCCTGGGCCGAGGATGCCACCGTGCAGATCATCTGTGATCTGGCCACGCGGGAGGGCGCGCCGCTGGCCATCGCGCCGCGCAACGTGCTGCGCAAGGTGTTGGCGCTTTATGACGCGCAGGGCTGGACCCCCATCGTGGCCCCCGAGCTGGAATTTTACCTCACCAAACCCAATACCGACCCCAACGAGGCCATCGAACCGCCGCTTGGCCGGACCGGGCGCAAGGGGGCCAGCCGCCAGGTCTATTCGATGTCGGCGGTCGATGAATACGGACCGGTAATCGACACGATCTATGATTACGCCGAGGAACAGGGCTTTCGCATCGACACCGTGATCCAGGAGGGCGGGGCCGGTCAGATCGAGATCAACCTGCTGCATGGCGACCCGCTGCAGCTGGCCGATCAGGTGTTCTATTTCAAACGCACGATCCGCGAGGCGGCGCTGAAAAACGGCATCTTTGCCACCTTCATGGCCAAACCGATCCGCGATGAACCGGGCAGCGCCATGCATGTCCATCAAAGCGTGGTCGACAAGAAAACCGGCGCCAATATCTTTTCCGGGCCGGACGGGGCCGAAACAGAGGCGTTTCGTCATTTCATCGGCGGCTCGCAAACCTATCTGATGCAGGTCGTGCCGCTTCTGGCCCCATACGTGAATTCCTATCGCCGGATCACGGTCGATGGCCAGAGCGCGCCGGCCAATCTGGAATGGGCCACGGATAACCGCACCACGGGGCTGCGCATCCCGCATTCCCCGCCACAGGCAAGGCGGGTGGAAAACCGGGTGATCGGGATGGATTGCAACCCCTACCTGGCCATCGCGGCCTCGCTGGCCTGCGGCTATCTGGGCATGATCAACCGGACCGCGCCGCGCGCCGCAGTCGAGGTCGAGGTCTGGGAAACCGAGGAGGCCCTGCCCGTCAGCCTGGGCGACGCGCTGGAGATATTCGACGGTGCCTCCGATATCCGCGCCGTTCTAGGCGAGGAGTTTTGCCAGCTCTATGGCGATATCAAACGTGCCGAAAACGAGGAATACCAGCGCGAGATCTCGCCCTGGGAACGCCAACACCTGCTGCTGAACGTCTGAGGCGAGAGGACCAAGACCGATGAACATGATCACCAACCACCTGCCCACCGCCGAATTGCAGGCGCTGGATGCCGCCCATCACATGCACCCCTTTACCCATAACGCGGCGCTGGCCGAAAAGGGCAGCCGCATCATCACGCGGGCAACCGGTGTCACGCTGACCGATAGCGACGGCAACGAGATGCTGGATGCGATGGCGGGGCTCTGGTGTGTCAATATCGGCTATGGCCGTGACGAGCTGGCCGAGGTTGCCGCGCGCCAGATGCGCGAGCTGCCCTATTACAACGCCTTTTTCCAGACCACCCATGTGCCCGCCATCGCGCTGGCCCGCAAAATCGCCGAATTGGCTCCGGGCGATCTGAACCATGTGTTCTTTGCCGCCGGCGGGTCCGAGGCCAATGACACCAATATCCGCATGGTGCGGACCTATTGGGCGCTCAAGGGCAAGCCCACGAAATCGGTGATCATCAGCCGCAAAAACGCCTATCACGGCTCCTCGGTCGGGTCCGGATCGCTTGGCGGCATGGCGCATATGCATGCCCAGGGCGGGCTGCCGATCCCCGATATCCTGCATATCGGGCAGCCGCATTGGTGGGCCGAGGGCGGCGAGATGAGCCCCGAAGAATTCGGTCTGGCCCGCGCACGCGAGTTGGAGGCGGCCATATTGGAGATGGGCGAGGACCGCGTCGCGGCCTTCATCGCCGAGCCGGTGCAGGGGGCCGGCGGCGTGATCGTGCCGCCCGAAACCTACTGGCCCGAGATCCAGCGCATCTGTGACAAATACGAGATCCTGCTGATCGCCGATGAGGTGATCTGCGGCTTTGGCCGGACCGGCACCTGGTTCGGCTCCGAGACGCTTGGCATCCGGCCCGATATCATGACCATCGCCAAGGGGCTGAGCTCGGGCTATGCGCCCATCGGCGGCTCGGTGGTCAGCGATGAGGTGGCCGATACCATCGCGGGGGCCGAGTTCAACCATGGCTATACCTATTCCGGCCATCCCGTGGCCGCCGCCGTGGCGCTGGAGAACCTGCGCATCCTGGAGGAGGAGGACATCGTCGGCCATGTCCGCGATGTCGCGGCCCCCTATCTCAGGGAAAAATGGACCGCGCTGGCCGACCATCCGCTGATCGGGCAGGCCAGCATCATGGGCATGATGGGATCCATCCAGATGACCCCCGACAAGGATGCCCGCGCGGGCTTTGCCGCGGGGCCGGGAACCGCCGGTCTGATCTGCCGCGACCGGTGTTTCGCCAACGGTCTGGTGATGCGCCATGTCGGTGACCGGATGATCATCTCGCCGCCCTTGATCCTGACGCCCGAGGACATCGACACGCTGATTGCCCGCGCCACGACATCGCTGGATGAAACCTATGCGGCGCTGAAGGCGGATGGCCTGCTGGTCGCGGCCTGAGCCATTTCGATGGATCTGCTGAGCGTCAATGACAGGATGGGGGACTATCCCCCGTCCTTCTACGCCGATGCGGCCACGCCCCTGCCCCGGTACCCGGCGGCGGCGGGCGATCTGGCTTGCGATATCTGCGTCATCGGCGGTGGCTATACCGGCCTGTCGGCGGCCTGGCATCTCGCGATGCGCGGGTTTGACGTGGTGCTGCTGGAGGCGTCGCGCGTCGGGTTCGGGGCCTCGGGGAGAAATGGCGGCCAGGTCGGTCAGGGGCAGCGGCTGGATCAGGACGCGCTGGAGGCCATGGTCGGGCGCGATTACGCCCGCGCGCTCTGGGAGATCGCCAATCAATCGGTCGATCTGGTGCGCGATGTGGCCAAGCGCGACGCGGTGCATGCCGATTTTCACCCCGGGGTGATCCATGCCGCGCATCGGGCCCGCCATGTCGCCGATTATCGCGCCTATGCCGAGAAACTGCAGCGCGATTATGGCTATGACAGGATCCGGTTTTTGGATCGGGGGGCGCTCGGCGCTCTGGTTGCCTCGCCCGCCTATCATGGCGGCACGCTGGATATGGGGGCTGGTCATATCGACCCGCTGGAACTGGTGCTTGGGCTGGCGCGGCTGGCAACCGGCGCGGGCGCGCGGATTTTCGAGGGCGCGCGGGTGACCGGGATCGAAAAGGGGGACCCGGCGATTGTCGAAACGGGCGCGGCGCGGATCCGGGCGGGCCATGTCGTTCTGGCCTGCAACGGTTATCTCGGCGGGCTGGAGCCCAAGGTCGCGGCCCGCGTCATGCCGATCAACAATTACGTGGTCGCGACCGAGCCTTTGGGGGCCGCGCGGCAGGAAGAGATCATTCGCGGCAATCTCGCCGTGGCCGACAGCAAATTCGTGGTGAATTACTTCCGGTTTTCCGACGATCACCGGCTGCTCTTTGGTGGCACCGAAAGCTATCGCTACCGGTTTCCGCGCGACATTGCGGGCGCGGTGCGGCGGCCTATGGAGGAGGTGTTTCCACAGTTGAAAGGCGTGCGGATCAGCCATGCCTGGGGTGGCACATTGGGGATCACGATGAACCGGATGCCGCATTTCGAGCGGCTGGCGGGCAATATCCTGAGCCTGTCGGGCTATTCCGGGCATGGTGTGGCGATGGCCACATTGGCGGGCCAGATCGCGGCCGAGGCGATAGCCGGGCAGGCAGAGCGGTTCGATGCGATGGCGCGTGTGCCAAGCCCGCGTTTTCCGGGCGGGGCGGCGTTACGCTGGCCTTTGCTGGTGCTGGGGATGGTCTGGTTTTCGCTGCGCGACCGGTTCTGAGGCCGGTTTCGCCGCGTCTTTGACGCGCCGACCCGGGGGAACGCGCGGGCTCAGGCCCCGATGGGGCCATCGCCCGCGCGTGATGCCTCCGGCGGGAGTATTTTTCACAAAGAAGAAGGGGCGGTTCAGAAAATGGGCCCCGGAGGGGGACAGATCCTCCGGGGCCCGTGACAGGACGGCCGGGACCGGCTGCTCGATTTCCGTCCTGCCGGTGCGGGCAGGGTCAGTTTTGCGAAAGGCTTTCGGCCAGGCGCATCAGTTGCACCGCCTCATTGCGATAGCCGAACGCATCCGCGCCGCGATTGGCTGACGCAAGCGCGATGGCATCGGCATAATCCCAGTCGCCAAGGAAATCCGAGCCGCGCAGCAGTTGCCCGAAGCCCGCAATGGCGGCGGCAAATTCGGCCTCGGTGCCGGCGCTGTCGGTATCGGTGATCGGGAAATCGATCAGCTGGCTTTCCTCGGCCCCCGGTTCCTTCCAGCGCAGGCGGATGAAGCCCAGCTCACCGGCGACATCTTCGGGCACTTCGCCGGTTTCCGCCGCATCGTAACGCAAGGGATCGGTCAGGCGGGCGGGCGACCCAACCGGCGTGATCTCGTAGATCGCGGTGACCGAATGGCCTGCGCCCAATTCACCGGCATCGACGGCATCATTGTTGAAATCCTCCCGCGCAAGAGCGCGGGTTTCATAGCCGATCAGGCGGTATTCGGCGATCACGGCGGGGTTGAATTCCACCTGGATCTTGACGTCATCGGCGATCGGGTAAAGCGCGCCCGACAGCTGATCGACCAGCACGCGCTGCGCCTCGTTCAGCGTGTCGATGAAGGCCGCCGTGCCGTTGCCGTTCTGGGCCAGCGCCTGCATCGTGTCATCCTGCAGGTTGCCGCGCCCGAAGCCCAGAACCGAGAGATAGATGCCGGTTTCGCGCTGATCCGAGATGAAATCGGTCAGCGCATCGGGATCGGAAATGCCGACATTGAAATCGCCATCGGTGGCCAGGATCACGCGCGAGACTTCGCCCTCGTCAGACATCTCGGCGGCAAGCGCGTAAGCTTGGACCAGGCCACCCTGCCCGTTGGTCGAGCCGCCCGCGCCGAGCCCGTTCAGGGCGCGCGTGATGGCGGCGCGGTCCGATGCAGGGGTGGGCACCAGCGCGACGCCGGCAGAGCCCGCATATTCAACGATGGCCACCTGATCCTCGGGGGACAGTTCATCCAGCATCAGCCGGAAGCTCTGCACCAGCAGCGGCAGTTTCGAGGGGTCGTTCATCGAGCCCGAGGTGTCGATCAGGAACACAAGGTTGAGCGGCGGGCGATCCTCGACCACCGGCATTTCGCCCTGAAGCCCGATGTGAAGCAGCCGTGTGTCGGGGTTCCAGGGGGTCTCGAACACGTTCACCGTGGGGCGGAACGGGCTGATGTCATCCTCGGAGGGGGCGGCGTAATCATAGGGGAAATAGTTGATCATCTCCTCGATCCGCACGGCATCCGCCGGCGGCAAGGCCCCGCGTTGCAGCGACGAGCGGATGATCGAATAAGAGGCCGTATCGACATCGATCGAGAAGGTCGAGACCGGATCCTCGGCCGTGACGCGCAGCGGATTGTCATCCTCATTGGCAAACTCTTCGGTCGTGGGCTGCGGCGGGGCGGCATAGGGCTCGGAGGTCACGATGGCCGTGCCGTAGCCCTGCTGCGCGATGACGGCGCTGTTGCCGCTGCCGTACTGAACCGCATCGGCGTTCGTCAGCCCGGCCAACCCGCCCGATGTCTGGTCGCGTGCTGTGGCCGGGGGCGCAGGCATCGGCGGGGCCTCGGCCTCGGCCATCACCAGGCCATCCGCGTTGTCTCGTGCCTCTTCGCTCACGGCATCGGCGCTGACGGGAGAGGGGGCGGCCGTCTCTTGGCCATCGGTTGCACCGATGGTTGCATCCGCGTCAACCGGCGGGATCGGGTCAAGGGCTGCCCCGGTTTCGGGCAAGGCGATCCGGTCGCGGGTCAAATCCTGGCCGAAGGGTATGAAAAACAAAATTCCCACGGCGACAATTGCCGTGGTGGCAGTAAGGCCTGCCATGGTTCTGGTCATGATCATCTGAAATACTCCATCTAAAAGGCCCCGCTTTTCGGGGCGTATGGAGGTTTGACGGGTCTCGGCCAGCGATCCTTGGAGGGCTTCGAAATTTTCCTGTGCGCGCGCCAGGTTTTCGGCACGCCGCGCGGCGTCGGGGGCCGGGGTGGCCGCCTGCATCGCGCTTGTCAGCGCGTCCAGATCAATGTCATCCTTGCGGGAGGTCATGTGGCCTCCTCCTTTTCTCTCATCTCGCGCAGCCGTTTGCGGGCCTCGGATAACCGCCAGCTGACGGTGCCCTCGGACACGCCCAGAATCTCGCCCACCTCGGCGTGGCTCAGATCATCGAGCACCAAGGCCAGCGTATCGCGCAACGTCTCGCTCAATTGCCCCATCGCGCCATGGAGCCAGCCGATCTGCGCCTGTTCCTCGGCAATGGCGGCCTGACGGGCCATTTCCCAGTTTCCCCAGCCATCGAGCGCCCGGGCATAGCTCGCGGATTTGCGGCGCCGGTCGATCGCGGCGTTCATCGCAACCCGGTAGAGCCATGTCGTGACCCTGGCCCCGCCGCGATAGCTGCGCAGGCGCGACGGCAGAACGGCGCAGATATCCTGACACAGATCCTCGGCCTCGGCCCGGTTCCCGGTCAGCCGGAAGCACAGGCCAAAGAGCCGGTCATAGTGGCGCGCCAGGAGCGTCGCGAACGCATCCGCGTCGCCGCCGGCGGCCGCCCGGGCCAGATCCTGATCGCTCACAGTCATGCGCATGTCATAGCTTAAGACGGGCGCGATGCGCAGATCCTTGGGGATTTCCCGAAATTTATTTCGCGGCGTCGCGCTGATAGATCCAGTCGCGATCTGGGGGGGTGGCAGGGCACCGCCTGCGCGGCGGCCCTGCCATGACATGTAGATAATACATCTTGCCGCCATGGAGGCGATAACCAGCACCACATCGTGATTTTCGACCGCCATGGTCTCATCCAGGCTGCCACCTTCAGTGAACAGGCGCGGACTGCCGAAGCCCTGCGCCGGGTTCAGGCGGTGGTAACAGGTTTCCTCCAGATCGGTCATATCGGGGACATTATCCGCGTCATGGCGGTGCGGCGGGTAACCGGATCAGTGCCCCGAGCGCGTGAATACTCCGGTGACCAGCAGGTCGCGCGCCATCGCGGTATTGTAGACATACTGCGTGTTGGTGCCCGTGCCCCGTTCTTCCTGCGCAAGACCTGCCGGGCCGATGATCTGCGCCGCGTGCCCGCCCCAGAGCGGTGCCGGCCATCTCAGCCGCTGCCAGCGGGTAAAGGGCGAACCCGACATCGCCCCCGGCGGGCGCTTGCGGGCGCGGTGTCATGGATCCTGCCCGATTGCCCCGCCGGTTTACACAACAGCCCGGCCGTCATTCATCCTTGTCATTGGTGCCGTCAGGATCGAAGGCGACAAAAAACTGATAGAGGCAATAGAGCCCCGCCGCGCCAAACCCCGCCGCCCAGATCAGGTTGCCGTTCCACGCCTCGAACCCGGCCCATGCCAGCGTGAACCCGACGATCACGGCCCGGATCCAGAGCGGGCGGAAATGCGGTGACTGGACCTTGAAAGGATCCCACATAGTCCCCTACCCGCCCCACGCGGCCAGACCGGCCTTAAAGGTCTTGCCCGCGGCGCGCATTTCGGGCCGGTCCGAGACCTCGGGCACGCCCAGCCGCCATCCGCCGCCGCCATGTCCGGTGCGTGGATAGCGGTCGGTGTCGATGACCACGACAAAGGGACCGGCAGCGTCACGCGCGCGCGCCAGGGCGAATTCCTGCTCTTCGATCAAGCCCGCATGCGCCACCGCGCCCATCGCACCGGCATGGGCGGCAAAATCTGTATGGGAGGGGGGCTCATGCACGGTCGTATCCAGCAGATTGTTGAACTCGACCCCTCCTGTACCCATTTGCAGCCGCTTGATACAGCCAAAACCGCGTCTTTCGGCGATCACCCGCGTGTTCTTGCCCCCCCTCATCGGTGCCATCGCCAGCTCGGATCTGGCTATCATGCGGCGGCCCTCGCCCGAGCTTCAGATCACGCTGCGCGCGGGCCCAAGGGGCGCACCCACAACCGAGCCATGGCCGTCGGCCAACAATGTGCCGCCGATAACCACCGCGACGATGGCCCCGAACGCCTTGAGATTGCCGCGATCGGCGGCCAGGGTGCCAAACTCCATAACCTGGACGGCTGCAAAAACCGTGGCGCAACAGGCCGTGGTCATGAACATCCGGATCTTGACCCGGCAGAGCCGCACCCTGGCATGGCGCGCCGCGCGCCGTTAAGGTCCGGGTGCCGAGCCGGGTTCCCGTCAGCGCGCATTCTCCCGGGATCACCAGGCCGACGGCCCAGGTGATCCGCATCGCAATGCCATCGGCCACCGGTTGGTCGGCCCGGCCGCGGCCACAAGGGTCTTTGCCCTGACCTGCCCCCGCTATCAGAAACGCCCGGATGGTCCGGGATATTCAATATGCGGCCCAGGGGATGCCGCGCCCGTCACGAATGGAATAATCGTTCTATTTGACGGCAACGCACTCCTTACGCCTCGGATCTGGCCATGCCCACGGCAACCGCCACCGTCAGCGCCAGAGACAGCGTGGCCGACAGCGCCCGAAACGCCCCGAAATCGACCTCCTGCACCGATAGCGCGTGATCGGAGAGCTGCCAGAGCGGGCTCATGATACTGTCGGTGATCGAGACGACACCGCAGTTCCGGCCGCGAAACCGGCGGGCCAGATCGACGGTTTCATCGCTGTAGGGGGCGAAAGAGATGGCCAGCAATACGTCGCCCGACCGGATCGCATGGCCATGATCGAGGCAACCGGTGAAATCGTGCTGAAAGACCGGAACCGACATGCGTTCCAGCGAATATGTCAGGTAACTGGCCACCGCATAGGCCCGGCGCAGCCCGACAATATGGACCATTTCAGCCTCTGCCAACTGCTTCACCGACAGGTCAAGAACTCGCGCATCTACAGATGATGCGAGGTTTTCCAAAGAGTTATGCCCAAGCTCTACAAATTCCGCCAACAAAGCCGAGGGACTGCCGGTACCGGATTTGCGCAGATCGCCAAGCCGGGTGCGGTCATCCGGCGGCGACTGCCCGTAGCTGCTGCGAAACACGCGCTGCATCTCGGAAAAGCCGGAATATCCCATCAGCTGGCAAAACCGCATCACGGCCGAAGGCTGCACCCCGGCGCCCTGCGCCAGTTGTGCCACCGTCGAAACGGCAATGCGGTCGGTGTGGCCTGCCAGATACTCGGCGCATTGGCGCAGCCGCTTGGGCAGACCATCCGAGATTTCGACCAGCCGCGCCTGAAAATTCTCGACATTTTGCGGGGCGGATTCTGGCGACATGGGCAACGGCTCCAACGGATGACTTGACAGAATGACCCTACAGGATCATAGCCAAAATGGAATAAATATTCTATCGCGTTTTGCGAGGGGGGATTTCACCATGGTCATGAGGATCGCAATTCTGGGGGCCGGGCGGATTGGACAGGTCCATGCCCGCGCCGTGGCCGAAACCCGCGAGGCGCGGCTGATCGCCGTTGCCGACGCCCTGCCCGCGGCCGCCATTACGCTGGCCGAAACCTATGGCGCGCGCGTTGCGGATATCGACACCATCGCCGCCGATCCCGAGGTCGATGCGGTGATCATCTGCACGCCCACCGACACCCATTCCGATCTGATCGAGCTCTTTGCGCGCGCCGGCAAGGCCATCTTCTGCGAAAAGCCGATCGACCTTGATCGGTCGCGGGTGGCCGCCTGCCTGAAGGTTGTGGAAGAGACCGGCACGCCCCTGATGGTCGGTTTCAACCGCCGCTTCGATCCGCATTTCCGTGCGGTTCAGAGGGCGGTGGCCGAAGGCCGGATCGGGACCGTCGAGCAGGTGATCATCACCAGCCGCGACCCGGCCCCGCCGCCACGCGCCTATATCGCCCGCTCGGGCGGGATCTTCCGTGACATGACCATCCATGACTTTGACATGGCCCGGTTTCTTCTGGGTCAGGAGATCGTGTCGGTGCAGGCGATGGCCTCGGTTCTGGTCGATCCCGGCATCGGGGAGGAAGGCGATTTCGACACCGCGTCGGTGCTGATGCAAACCGCATCCGGCGCGCAGGTGGCGATCACAAACTCGCGCCGCGCCACCTATGGCTATGATCAGCGGATCGAGCTGCATGGCGCGGACGGGATGCTGCAGGCGCATAACCAGCGCGAGGCCGATATCACGCTGGCCAATGGGCAGGGCTTCACCGCGCCGGTGCTGCATGATTTCTTCATGACCCGCTATCTGGCCGCCTATGCCGCCGAGATCGCCGAGTTCATCGCCGCCGTGACCGAAGGCACCGCGATGCCCGCAACCGGTCAGGACGGGCTGCGCGCGCTGGATCTGGCCGAGGCGGCGTTGAAATCGGTGGAAACCGGCGCGGAGGTGCGGCTTTAGTTCCGCACCGGCGGGCTGACGGTTCCGGCCCCGCCTCCGGCGCAAAATGCTCCGCCGTCAGCGTTTCACGCGCTCCATCTTCGGGTCATAAAGCGGCGACAGATGCACGTCGCAAGGCACCCGCTCGGTGCCCACTTCCAGCTCATAGACCCCCGACATGACAAACGCTTTGTCGACGCCGCCCTCGTTGCGGACATAGCCCATGCCGATGGATTTGCCGATCCAATGCCCGAACCCGGCCGATGACAGATACCCAACCCGCACCCCGTCGCGGTAAATGGTCTCGCGCCCCGACAGGATCACCGAGGGATCGGCGGTAAAGCTCGCCATCATCCGGGTTACGCCCGTGGCGCGCTGTTTTTCAACCGCCGCCCGCCCGCGGAAATCGACGTTCTTCTTCAGCTTCACGGCAAAGCTCAACCCGGCCTCGACCGGCGTATAATCGGGGGTGATGTCGGACGACCAGGCGCGATACCCTTTTTCCAGGCGCAGCGTTTCAATGGCCCGGTAGCCCGCGTTGCAGAGCCCGTGGCCCGCGCCCGCCTTGTGCAACGCCTCATAGACCGTGACGGCATATTCGACCGGCAGGTGCAGCTCCCAGCCCAGTTCACCGACATAGGTGATGCGCAGCGCGTTCACCGGGCAGCCGGCGATGCCGATGGTCTTGGCGGTGCCAAAGGGAAAGCCTGCGTGGCTGACATCATCGCGGGTAACGGCGGCCAGGATATCGCGGGCGCGCGGGCCAAACAGCGACAATACCGAATAGCCGGAGGTCACATCGACGATCTGCGCGTTCATCTCAGCCGGGATCGAGCGCGCGATATGGGTGAAATCATGCGTCGCAAAGCCGGTGCCGGTGACGATGTAATATTCATCCTCGGCCATGCGCACGGCGGTCAGGTCGCATTCGATGCCGCCATGATCGTTCAGCATCTGGGTATAGGTCAGCGCCCCCACCGGGCGCGCCACATCACCCGCCGCGATCCAGCTCAGCGCCGCCTCGGCATCCGGGCCCTTGAGGATGAACTTGGCAAAGGAGGTCTGGTCAATCAGCACCGCCGCCTCACGCGCCGCCTTGTGTTCACGCGCCACCGCCGCGTGCCAGTTGGGGCGGTCGAACGTATAGATGTCATGCTGCACCTCGCCCGCGCCCGTATCGGCAAACCAGTTCGGCCGTTCCCAGCCCAGTTTCTCACCGAACACCGCGCCATCGGATTTGAGGATCTCGTAAAGCGGCGATTTCCGGCAGGGCCGCCCGCTGTCATGTTCTTCGGACGGCCAGGCCATAGTGTAATGTTTGCCATAGGCCTCATAGGTGCGGGCGCGGATCCAGTCACTGTCGAAATGCGGCCGGCCAAAGCGGCGGATATCGACCGGCCAGAGGTCAAAGGGCGGCGCGCCCCCGGCCACCCATTCCGCCAGCGCCATGCCCGCCCCGCCGCCCGAGGCGATGCCAAAGGCGTTGAACCCGGCACCGACATAGAAATTGCGCAACTCCGGGGCCTCGCCCAGAATGAAATTGCCATCGGGCGTGAAGCTTTCCGGCCCGTTCACCAATTGCTTGATGCCCGCCGTTTGCAGCGCCGGCACACGGCCGAGCGACAGCTCCATCAATTGTTCGAAATGGTCGAAATTGCTGTCCAGCAGCGTGTAATGGAAATCCTCGGGGATGCCGCGTTCGGCCCAGAGGATCGGGTTCGGCTCATAGCCGCCCATCACCAGCCCGCCGACCTCTTCCTTGTAATAGGTCAGCCGGTCAGGGTCGCGCAGGGTCGGCAAGTCACGCGGCATTCCGGGGATGGCTTCGGTCACCATATACTGATGTTCGACCGGGACCAGCGGCACGTTCACGCCGACGGATTTCGCGAAATCGCGGGTCCATTGCCCGGCGCAGGCAATGACCACGCCGCAGGCGATATAGCCCCTCTCGGTCCGCACCCCCTTGATCACACCGCGATCGACATCGACCGACAGGACCTTGGTATCCTCGATGATCTGCGCACCGGCCATGCGCGCGCCCTTGGCCAGCGACAGCGTGATGTCGGAAGGGTTGGCCTGCCCGTCGGTGGGCAGGAACGCCGCCCCCACCACATCGCCGATATCCATCAGCGGCCACAGATCCTGCGCCTCCGATGGCGTCAAAAGCTGCATATCCAGCCCGAAACTATGCGCCGTGGTGGCCTGCCGCTTCACCTCGGTCCAGCGCTCGGGATTGCAGGCCAGCCGCAGCCCGCCATTCCTTTTCCACCCCGTCGCCTGGCCGGTCTCGGCCTCCAGCCGGTCATAAAGATCCACCGAATAGCCCAGAAGCTGCGTGATATTGGCGCTGGATCGCAACTGCCCGACCAGGCCCGCGGCATGAAACGTGGTGCCCGAGGTCAGCTTCTTGCGCTCCAGCAACACCACATCCCAGCCAAGCCGCGCCAGATGGTAGGCGGTGGAACAGCCGATAATGCCGCCGCCGACGATAACGGCCTGCGCAGTGTTCGGAAAATCGGTCATGAGGATAGCTCCCTGGCGGCGAACGCATCGAACGCGGCGCGGTATCGGTTCATGTTCATCGCGGTGTAATCGACGTAGTTGAATTCGACCATGGAGGTCAGTTCCGAGACCATCGACCACATGGTTTCACGCAAGAGCGAGGCGCATTTCATCGCCGCGTAGCTGCGCATCAGCGCGGGCGTCGGTGCGGTGCCGAAATAGGCGCGCAACATGGCGGCTTCGGCCTCGGGCTCCAGCCCGGCATTGGACGCCAGCCCGCCCAGATCGAAAAGCGGCGAATTGAAGCCGCCATATTCAAAATCGATCAACCAGAACCGATCGGCCCCGCGCAGGATATTGGCCGGCAGCAGATCGTTATGGCCCAGAACCAGCGTCACCGGCCCGACGGCCCGCTCCAACAGGGCGGCCTGATCCAGCAAGCCCTGCAACTGACCGCAATGGCTCGACCCGCGATCGCTGAGCGTGCCGGCGTAATCGCGCAGGATATGAAACACCCAGAATGTCAGCACCGGCCCGCGCAGGTGATTGGGCCCGTCGCGGTGCAGACGCGCCACCAGATCGACCACCCGCATCAGGGTTTCCGCATCCTGCAGATCGGGTTCGCTCAGCGGCCCGGCCTCGACATAATCCAGCACCAGCACGCCCGGCTCCGAGTGCACCACCGCGGGGGCGACGCCCGCCGCATGCGCGGCGCGGCTGATGGCCAGCTCGTTCCAGCGCAGCACCTGATGCTCGGGAATATCGTCGCCCAGGCGGACCACGAAATGCCGCCCGCAATCGCCCACGCGGATGTTGTGATTGGTGATGCCGCCCTCCAGCGGCACGGCGTATTCCGGCGCGCGCCAGCAACTCAGCGACCGGGCCTTCTGAATGGCCTCTTTCAGTGTCATGCCACCCCCAGATTCTGTTTTGACTTCTCGGCCAGCGCCGAAACGATGCGATCGGCCACGATGGCGATAAAGGCCACCGACAGGCCGGCCACGATGCCCTGCCCGGTATCGGCCCGGGTCAGCGCGATATAAACCTCCTGGCCCAGATCGCGGGTGCCCACCAGCGCCGTGATCACCAGCATCGACAGCGCCAGCATGATCGTCTGGTTGAGCCCCAGCAGCATCGAGGGGGCCGCCAGCGGCAGCTTGATCCGCCACAAAAGCTGCCATTTGGTGCAGCCCGACACCAGCCCCGCCTCGATCATCTGCGGCTCGATGCTGCGAATGCCATGCGCCGTGTAGCGCACCGCCGGAGCCAGCGCATAAAGCACCACCGCGATCATGGCGGAAAAATCGCCGACCCGGAACAGCATCACCACCGGGATCAGGTAGACGAAACTGGGCAAGGTCTGCAGCGTGTCGATGATGCTGCCCAGAATGGCATTGGCGCGCGCATTCTGCCCGGCAAAAACCCCGAGCGGCACGCCGATGATATAGGCGATCAGCACCGAGATACCGCACAGATAGATCGTCGTCATCGCCTCGCGCCAGAGGCCGACCGCGGCCAGAAACCACACCATCGCCGCCGTCATAGCGCCCAGTTTCCAGCCCCCCACGCGCCACGCCGCCAGGGCCGCCGCCGCAACCCCCCAGGGCCAGGGGATGCCGGCAAAGAACCGTTTGACCGGCAACAGCAGCCAGGTCAGGAAAAACGTCTTGATCGCCTCGAACGTGTCGAAAAAATTGACGTTGATATATTCCATCGCACCCGCCCAGAAGGCCGAGGTCGTCAGTGTCAGCCCATCGGGAAAATCGATGACCTGCGGCAGGAAAAGCCCGGCCAGATAGGTCACCGCCATCACCGCCAGCACCGTGACCAGCCACGGGTGGCGCTGCATCAGCCCGCTACCGGCCGCCGGGATCGGATCGGGCAATTTGCGGGCAAAGGCCTGGCTCAACCGGTCCAGCGCCACGGCCATCACCACGATCGCCAGCCCCGCCTCGATACCGCCGCCGATATCGAGCCGCCGGAGCGCGCTGAGAACATCAAAGCCAAGCCCGCCCGCCCCGATCATCGAGGCGATGATGACCATGTTCAGCGTCAGCATGATGACCTGGTTGACCCCCACCATCAGGGTCGGCGCGGCCGAGGGGATCAGCACTTTCCACATCAGTTGCCGTCGGGTGCAGCCGACCATGCGGCCGGCCTCGACCACCTCGACCGGCACGCCCCGCAGCGCCACTGTGGTCACGCGCACCATCGGCGGCATCGCGTAGATGATGGTGGCCACCAGCGCCGCGACCGGCCCAAAGCCGAACATGACAAGGATCGGCACCAGATAGGCAAAAACCGGCACCGTCTGCATCAGGTCCAGCACCGGGCGCAGCATCCGGTCGACCCACCAGACGCGAAAGGCCAGAATGCCCAGAAAAAGACCGCCCAGAACGCCAAGCGGCACCGCGATCAGCACCGAGGACAGCGTCACCATGGCGCTTTCCCATTGGCCGAACACGGCCAGGTAGAGGAAACTCAACCCCACCAGCACCGCCAGCCCCCAATCGCGGGCATAGGCCCCGAGCGCCACCAGCGCCACGATGATCGCGATCCAGGACAGCTCCGGCGCGATCTCGACGGCCTGGCTGCCCTGACCGCGCATGAACCCGTCGGCGATAGCGGCGCGCACCAGATCATAGGGGGCCTCGATCAATGCCGAGATGGCGCGCGTGACATCGCGGAAACTGACCGGGCCAAGGGCGGCCTCCTCCATCAGCCAATTCAGCCCGGCGCTGATGCCATCCTCCAACGGCAATTGGTATTGCGCCGGATACCGGATGATCCAGCGCGCATCAAACGCCCGGTAAATCTGCATGGCATTCGAGGACACCACCCAGGTCACCACAAAAAGCACGCCCCAGAACAGCCAGCCGCTGCGAAATACCCGCGCGGCCCGCCCCTGATCCGTGCTCGCGCCCGTCATTGCCGCGCCACCCTGGCCATGGCCGCGACGATCGCCTGCGCATCGACCGATCCGACCACCGTGCCGCCCGCATCGACCACCGCGATGGGCCGCGCGCTGGCCGCGATCCGGTCCATCGCATCGGCCAGGATCATGTCCTCGCGCAGCGCTCCGTCCTCTGTCGCCGCCTCCAGAACCGGCCCCATCACCGAATGCAGTTTCAGCACCTTTTCGCGCGGGATGTGATGGGTGAATTCGGCCACATAGTCATCGGCCGGGTTCAGCACCAGCTCCTCGGGCGTGGCGGTCTGCACGATCTCACCATCCTTCATCACCGCGATGCGGTCGGCCAGCCGGATGGCCTCCTCGAAATCATGGGTGATGAAGACAATGGTCTTGTGCAACAGCGATTGCAGGCGCAGGAACTCGTCCTGCATCTCGCGACGAATGAGCGGGTCGAGCGCCGAAAACGGCTCATCGAGAAACCACAGCTCAGGATCGCCGACCAGCGACCGGGCGATACCGACCCGCTGTTGCTGACCGCCCGACAATTGCCGGGGAAAGGCGTTTTCGCGCCCCTCAAGCCCGACGATCGAGATCATCTCGCGGGCGCGGGCCTCACGCGCGGCACGGCCCACGCCCTGCACATCCAGCGGAAAAGCCACGTTCTGCAACACCGTCAGATGCGGCAGGAGGGCAAAGTTCTGAAACACCATGCCGACCTTTTTGCGGCGCAGCTCGATCAGCTCCTTTTCGCGCATCCGCAGCAGATCGTCGCCGGCAAAGAGGATCGAGCCCGCCGTCGGTTCCACCAGCCGCGACAAACAGCGCACAAGCGTCGATTTGCCGGATCCCGACAGCCCCATAATGACAAAAATCTCGCCCTCATGGATGGAGACATTGGCATCGCGTACCGCGCCCACGATGCCCGCGCGCGCAAGTATGTCTGCCGAAGGCGTGCCATCATGGGCGGCCAGAACCTCGGCCGCGCGCGGGCCATAAAGCTTCCAGACACCCTGACAATCCAGCTTGACGGTTGTGGTCATGCGCGCATCCTTGACGGCCACGGCCCGGCGATTGCCGCGACCGGCCCGGTGAAAAATAGGGTGGCGGGCGGGTTAACCCGCACGCCCCCCCGCAGATAGGGGCAATGTTACTCGATCCAGCCCTGAATGGCCTCGGCATTGGCCGCAACCCAGGCCGCCGCGGCATCCTCGACCGACACGCCCTCAAGGTCGATCTGCGCCACCAAAGCGCCCATATCCTCATTGCTGATCTGATAATTGCGGATGACATCGGCCGCACCGGGCCATTGATCCTCGATACCGGCCCAGGCCACCGTCCAGATCGGGCCGCGCGGCTTGCCGCAATCATAGGCCAGATCGGGGTTTATGCCCCAGGACGGATCGGAGTAGCATTCCGGCGTATAGGCGGGAAACTCGATGAAGCTGCCCTCATAACGCGACGCCGCCCAATGCGGCACATAGACCCAAAGCAGGATCGGGGCCTGCCGCTGATAGGCCGATTCCAGTTCGGCAAAAAGCGCCGCATCGGTGCCGGCATGGACCACCTCGTAATCCAGCTCCAGCGCCTCGATGCGTTCCTCGTCAAAGCCGCCCCAGGTAACGGGGCCACCCAGATAGCGGCCAAAGGGCGCGGTCTCGGCGGTGGCGAAATCGGCGGCGCAATCATTCAGCGCTTCCCAATTGGGCAGACCGGGGCAGATATCCTCCATATAGGAGGGATACCACCATTCCTCGATCGCCTGCATGCCGCCTTCGCCCAGATTGATCACCTCGCCGGTTGCAAATGCCGCATCCATCGCCTCGCGGCCGGTGGTTTCCCAGATCTCGACCGCGACGGTCAGATCGCCGGTGCGCAGGCCGGCGAATTGCGCGATGTAATCGGCCTGCACCAGTTCGGTGTTATAGCCCGCCTCCTGCAGGATCAGGCTGAGGATATTGGCGTTCACGATCTGGCCCGACCAGTCATGCGTGGTGATGCGGATCGGCTCGCTGCTGACCTGCGCCATTGCGGGTGCGGTGGCAAGCGCCACAGCCACACCAAGCGCCGTTGAAATTCGCATGTTTCTTCCCCCTGTTGATATCGCCTTGCGGCCCGCTGGCAGGCAGACCATTGCCAACAGCCTGCCCGATTTCGGGCATTATGCAATGAAAAACGTGCGTTTTTGTTGTTTCCCGGTTCAAATGCGCGAATACTGGGCATTGAGGTGGCCGGGAGCAACGCATAGACCGGCCCCCAAAAGGACATGCGGGCGGGGATCTGGAATTGGACGCGCATCAGAATCATACACAACAGGCGATTGTCACCAGCCTGCGCCGGGCCGGCGGCAGCCTGCGGATCTCGGCCCTGGCCGCGGAACTGGACCTGTCCGAGGAAACCATCCGCCGCAATCTCAAACGCCTGGCCAGCCGCGGGGCGGTGGTCAAGATGCATGGCGGGGCCAAGCTCAGCGATGCCGAGGATGAGGGCGATTTCCACCAGCGCCTGTCGCTGAACCCCGAGGCCAAGAAAAAGGTCGCGCGGGCGGCGGCCGGGATGATCCGCGACGGCAGCTCGATCTTTCTCGATGTCGGCTCCACCACCGCCTATATCGCCGATGCGCTGCGCGATCATCAGCGGCTGATGGTGGTCACCAACTCCGTGTCCGTGGCCTACAAGCTGGCCACCCGAAACGACAATCGCGTCTATATGGCGGGCGGCGAATTGCGCCCCCATGATGGCGGGGCCTTTGGCTCCGAGGCGTTGGGTTTCGCGCGCAATTTCAAGACCGATTTCGCGGTCCTGTCGGCCGCCGGCATCGATGCGCGCCACGGGTTCATGCTGTTCGATCTGGAGGAGGCGATGTTTTCGCGCGCCATCCTGGAAAACGCCGCGCAAAGCATTGTCGCCGCCGACAGCAGCAAGTTCGGCCGCCCGGCCCCGATCGCGGTCTGCGATCCGGTCGAGATCGACCTACTGGTCACCGACCGCCCGCCCGAGGCCGATCTGGCCGGCGCGCTGCAGGGGTGGGGCATCGACCTGACCATCGCAAGGTGACGGACCTGGCCGGGATCACCGCCCGCGCGGCCGCGCTGACGATGCGCGCCAGCGCCATCCCGATGCGCCATTTCCGCGGGGCGCTGGACATATCGGCCAAATCCGACGCCAGCCCGGTCACCCAGGCCGACCGCGAAACCGAAACCTACCTGCGCCGCGAGCTGGCGAAAGCCTTTCCCGAACACGCCATTTTCGGAGAGGAATATGGCATCTCGGGCGATCTGACCGGTCCCGCCTGGATCATCGATCCGATCGACGGCACCCGGTCCTTCCTGTCGGGCTATCCCACCTTCGGCATGTTGCTGGCCTATCTCGAGGGCGGCGTGCCGCGCGCGGGCATCGTGCGCATGCCGGCACTGGATGAGACTTTCGCGGCCCATGAAGGCGGGGCTGCCACGCTGAATGGCGCAACCATAAAGACCCGCGAGACCACGCGCCTGGCCGATGCCATCCTCTATATCAACGAGGCGGAGAACACCTTTGCCGACGATCCCGCCCGCTTCGCCCGCCTGTCAACCGCCGGCCAGACGCGGCGCATGTCCTATGATTGCTACCCGCACGCCCTGGTCGCGGCGGGCCATGTCGATGCCGCCTGCGATATCGGACTTGAGCCCTATGATTACCTGCCGCTGGTTCCGATCGTCGAGGCGGCGGGGGGCACCATCACCGATTGGCATGGCGCGCCTCTGGGTCTGCACTCGGATGGCCGGGTGATCACCGCCGCCACGCCAGAGTTGCACCGCGAAATGCGCGCCCTGATTGCCGCGACCTGACGCCGGTGCCCTGCAATCCCGGCTTGGCCTGAAGGCATCGCCCGTTCTCGTTTCACGGATGTTTCTTGGTGCTCTGAACTCGATATGCAAACATGATGGGCTCAAATATCCGTAGTTAATTGGTAATAAAGGAACGAAACATGACCCATTCCACCGTGTCACTCTGGGATGTAACCGAATGGACCGCTGAGATGGAGGCAATGGCGCGCGATAGATTTGTGCCCCTGATCATGTCCGTCGGTGCCGAAAGAGTTCAAATGATCCGGACGGGCGCGCTGACCTTTTGCGTTGTCACCGAATATTCCAGCACCCAGGCCGCGGAAGCCGCACAGGCGCGGATCGCGGAAATCCGCCACCAAGCCACCGAAGAATTGCCGATGACAATGGCCCAATCCCTGACCGGTGCCGTCTTTGCGAGCGGCTGACGTTTTGAGGGCCTGATATTTCGCTGCGGCGCGCAAGCAACGCCGCGCCACAACCTTGCCGTATTGCCCGCCCGAAATACCGGCCATCCGGCGCAATCGGACCGGCCCGTTCGCGGATTGGGCCAAAGCCGCATCGCGCCCGCTCGCGTGCAGCAGGCCCCCCCTAACCGGCGGCCACCGCTGCCAGATGCCGGTCCCACGCCGGATCGGCCATCAGCGCCTTGCAGCGCGCGAAACGCGCCGTGGCATAGGCCCAGAAATCCTCGGCCTCATTGCCATCGGCCAGTTGGATCAAGCCCCAGAGCGTCCACAACAGATCGCACATCGCCTTGTAGATCACCATGCGCCCGACCTGCGCCGCCGTGGGCGGACCGCCGAAATAGCCTGCCATCAACTCGGCCTCCAGCGCGGGCGTCATCTCCGCCTCAACCGCCAGATCGCCGACATCCCACAAGGGATCGTTCCTGCCGGAATATTCCCAATCCACGATCCACATGACCTCCCCGTCATCGAGGAAGTTTTCGCAAAGCGGATCGCAATGGCAGGGGGCCAGCGCGGCCGGATGGGCGTCCAGCAGATCCCTGATTGGCGCGGCGGCGGCGACAACATCGTGATAGCCCCCCGGCAGCGCCACATCCCGGCCCGACAGGATCTTGAGATATTCCGAGATCATCGAAAACAGCTCGAACCGAAAATCAAATGCAACGCCCGATCCGTGCAGTTTCGCCAGAGCCACGCCCGCCCGCCGCGCCGCGCCTTCGCGCGCCGCAAACAGCGCCGGTGTCATGGTGACGATGTCGGCAATGGCCTCGGACACCATCAGCCCGGTTTCGCCATCCGCATGCAGCACCCGTGCCGAAACCCCGGCCTGATGCGCGGCGCGGGCGTTGGTGGCCTCGACCGCGCGGTCGATATATTCCCCCGTCCCCGCGCCGGGGATACGCACAATCAGGCTCTGGCCCCGAACCTCCACCCGATGCACCAGATTGGTCAGCCCGCCCAGACGGGTGATCCGGCACTCGCCTGCCCGCACATCGCCATAGCCCGGCACCTGCCGGAGCCCCTCCAGCACCTCCTCAAGATATTCACTCATCGTCCCTGCCCCTCATGTTTTCAGCCGGTCGTTCGTGGGATCGTAAAGCGGGCCATCGACGCGTGTCACCGCGTGGCGCTGCCCGAATACCTCGACCTCGAACGCCGCCTCGCCCCACAACGCGCGCTCCAGATAGCCATACATGATCGCCCGGCCAACGCTGTGGCCATAGCCCTGTGAGGTCACCAGCGAGACGACCTGGCCATCCTTCAGCAAGGTCTCACCGCCAAAGAGCGGCAGCTTTTCTTCCGTCACGAAGGTGCAAAGCCTGCGCGCCGCGCCCTCGGCCTTTTGCCGCGCCAGCACATCACGGCCGATGAAATCACCGCCGGATTTCAGATGCACCCGCGCCCCCAGCCCGGCCTCGATCGGCGTGTAATCGGGCGAGATGTCGCCCGACCAATAGAGATAACCCTTTTCCATCCGCAGGCTGTCAATCGCCCGGTAGCCGACATTGCGGATGCCGTGGGGCTGGCCTGCCTGCCACAGCAGATCATGGACATAGGCGGTAAATTCGGTGGGGATATGCAGCTCCCAGCCCAATTCGCCGACAAACCCGATCCGCACCGCGCGCACCGGGGCGGCACCGATGGCGATCTCGCGGGCCGTGGCAAAGGGAAAGGCCGTGTTCGAGACATCCTCCTCGGCCACAGCCGCCAGCACATCGCGCGCGCGCGGCCCGCAAAGGTTGATCACCGCGCGGGCCGAGGTGACCTCGACCAGATGGGTCGATCCGTCCTGCGGCAAATGCCGCCCGATCCAATCCGCGTCATGGGTGCCAAAGCCCGCCCCGGTGACGATATAGAAATGATCCCGCGCCAGCCGGGTGATCGTCAGGTCGGCCTCGATCCCGCCGGCCTCGTTGCACATCTGCGCATAGATCACCGCGCCTGCGGGCTTGTCGATATTGCAGGCCGCCAGCCGTTGCAGCACGTCCCGCGCGCCGGGGCCGATCATCTCGAACTTGGCGAAACTCGACTGATCGATCAGCGCCACGCCGCTGCGCACCGCCTCATGCTCCTCTGCCGCAAATTCGTGCCAGCCGGGGTCGAGAAACCCGAGCTGGTCCACCGGCTCCACCCCGGCGGGGGCAAACCACAAGGGCCGTTCCCAGCCGTTTTTCGAGCCATAGACCGCGCCCTGATCCTTGAGGATCTGAAAAAGCGGCGAGCGGCGCAGCCCGCGCACGGTCTCGGCCTCCTGGCCCGGATAGCGCAGCTTGTAATGATGCGCGTAATGCTCCACCGCGCGCGGATACATGAAGGCGCGGGTGCCGTGATGGGGCCCGAACCGGCGCGCATCCAGCGCCCAGAGATCCAGCGACGGGCGGCCCTCCATCACCCATTCGGCGATCATCTCACCGGCCCCGCCACCGGCCGCGATGCCATAGAGAAACCCGGTGGCCAGCATCAGATTGTCATGGCCCGGGGCCCAGCCCATCACGAAATCGCCATCCGCCGAATAGGGAATGGGGCCGTTGATCACCTGCCGGATGCCGACCTCGTTCAGGACCGGCGTGATCTCGGCGGCCAGTTCCGCCAGCGGCGCAAACCGGTCCATGTCGTCGGGCAGCAACTGGCGCACGAATTTGCCGGCAATGCCCTCTGCGCCAAAGGGCCGGGTGCCCGCCTCGTAGCCGCCCACCACCATGCGCCCGCCCGCGTCGGGCTTGTAATAGACCAGCCGCTCGGGGTCGCGCAGTTGCGGCAAGCCGCGCACCAGATCGGGGTCGGGCAAGGGCTCGGTCACGATATACTGATGCTCGACCGCGCAGGCCGGGATGCGCAGGCCCAGTTTCGCGCCCAATTCACGGCTCCACATGCCCGCCGCCAGAATGACCACCTCGGCGTCCCACCGCCCTTCGCTGGTCTCGACCCCGGTGATGCGCCCGTTGCGCAGGGTGAAATCCGTGACCTCGACGCCCTGCCGGATATCGGCCCCATGCATGCGCGCGCCCGCCGCCACCGCCTGACAGAGCCCGGCCGGATCGACATGCCCGTCGGAGGGGATGAACGCCGCGCCCTCGATTTTGCTGGCATCGATATAGGGAAACAGATCCTTGGCCTCGCCCGGCGTCACCATCGCCATCTCCAGATCGAAGCTCTGCGCCATCGTCGTCAGGCGCTGCGCCTCCAGCATCCGTTCGCGCGTCGCGGCCAGCCGCAGCGATCCGACCTTTTTCCAGTCAAACCCCATGCCGGTTTCGGCCTCCAGGCCATCATACATCTCGACCGAACGTTTCAGCATCCGGGTGGTGTTGCGCGAGGATCTGAGCTGCCCTACCAGCCCCGCCGCGTGCCATGTCGCGCCTTCGGTCAGGCCCGCGCGCTCCAGCAAGACCACATCCCCGGCCCCGTTTTTCGCCAGATGATAAGCGGTGGAACAGCCGATGATGCCGCCCCCGATGATCAGATATTTGCACGCCTGCATCGCCCGCACCCCCGGCCCGTTTCAACAAACCTGCCCCCAGATCCGCCACAAAACAACATTATTCGTTGCCTTCTGAGGGCTTTTGCACGTCGATGCGGGATGCAACCGGTTGCACGCCCCCCCAAACCCCCGCTACCCTGTCCTTTGCAAAAGAACCGAAAAGGGCAGAGGCGATGGCCGTTACATTGCGCGAAGTCGCCATGCGGGCGGGGGTGTCCCGGTCGGCGGTGTCGCGGACCTTCACGCCCGGGGCCTCGGTTTCGGCCAGAACCCGCGCCAAGGTCGAGGAGGCCGCCCGGGCCCTCGGCTACAGCCCCAATGCGCTGGCCTCGGGGCTGACCACCGGGCGCACCAAGCTGATCGGCCTGATCTCCGACAATTTCCACAACCCGATCTTTCTGGAGGTGTTCGACCGCTTTACCCGCGCCTTGCAGGAGCGTGGCCTGCGTCCGCTGCTGGTCAACCTCTCGGGCGAGACCGACCCGGCCCAGTCGGTCCGCATGCTGCGGCAATATTCGGTCGATGGGGTGATCGTCGCCTCCTCGACCCTGACGCCCGGTTTTGCGCAAGCCTTTCACGATGCGGGCCTGCAGGTGGTGCATTCCTTTGGCCGCGCCACCGACCATCCGAAAACCCATATCGTTGGCATCGACAATGTCGAATGCGGGCGCATGGCGGCGCGCGCGCTTTTGGCACGCGGCTATGACAGGGTGGGGTTTCTGGGCGGGCCCGAGGCCGCGACCTCGACGCAGGACCGCCTGGCGGGCTTTGCCGATGAGATTGGGCCCCGCGCCGCGATGACCCATAGCTTTGCCACCGCCTACAGCTTTGCCGCCGGACGCGCCGGGATGCAGCGCCTGCTGAAATCGCCCCCGGCCCAGGCCTATTTCTGCGGCGACGATGTGCTCTCGATCGGGGCGCTCAGCGCCATTCGCGATCACGGGCTGCGCGTGCCCGAGGATGTCGGCCTGATCGGCCTCAACGACATGGAAATGGCGGGGTGGGAAAACATCGCGCTGACCACGATCCGCCAACCGATTGCGGAGATCATCACCGCCTCGGTGGAACTGGTGGTGGCGATGCTGGACGATCCCGGCATCGCCCCGCGCGCGCAGGTGTTCGACTGTGAGGTGATCGACCGCGCGACCCTGCGCCAGCGCCGGTAGTGCGCGGCGCGGATCAGCGACACACCGGCGGGCGGGCGTCGGGCCCTTCCCCCCCTCGGCCTTACCGCTCTCGGCCACCACGAACACCGCCGCCACGGATCGCAACCCGCCCTCGGCGCGCGGGAAGACAGACCCGCCGCAGGATCAATGTCGCGCCCCTCGTCGCGGGCACGGATCGCCCCGGCCGGATCGGGGGGGATATTGGCAAAGGCCAGCGGCATGCCCACGGGCATCGCCAAAGGTCCAGCGACATGTGCGATCCGCTTGCGGCCACAGCCCCGCCGCGTTCGATCGCCTGCAAACGCGGTGCCAGCGGCATTCTGAAAAGCTGACCGGGCTGTTCCCGGCTCCAGCCCGGCCCGCCCCGGTCGCCGAAGGCCTGCTAGCTCAGCCCAGGCTGGTGCCCGATGGCAACCGACGACCTCCGGAGCCGGCCGACCCGCCGCCAGGTCCGACGTGGCGATATCTAGTCAGTCGAAAACCAGATGTTGCACGCCTTTGGCCGCCAGCGCGGCGCGGCTCCGGTGGGTGTCATCCAGCACATCCCTGCGGGCTTGCGGATCGAGGGAGCGGCGGAAAACCACGCCGCCGATCAGATCCTGCTCAGACGGTGCCGCGCCCGGAACAGCGAAGGCGTCCGGCAGGCACCGCTCCGGCCCCGGCGCGATCCCGCGATATCCGGCGGCGGCGCAATCGGCCAGAATCCGGGCCCAGAGCGGGTTGTGCGGATCGCCCGCAAATTCAACGCCCCGGGGAACGGAGAGCATTTCCGGAGCCTATGGATATAGGAGCCGGAACCTTTCGTTTTTTCAAGGTGTTGCGCAGTTGATCCAGCGCCGCTCAACCGACGATTGCAGCGCCGCCGCAATCACCCGCTGCACCTGCAACCCATCGCGGAACCTGGGCCAAACGGCGGTGCCGGTGTCAATCGCATGCAGGAAATCGCGCGCCTCGATGATGATCTGATCCTGATAGCCGGTGCCATGGCCCGGCCCCTGGCAGAAGGGCAGGTAATCGGGATGCGCCGGGCCGGTCAGGATCTTGGTGAAACCACGCTCGGCCTCGGGCCCGTCGCTGAGGTAGAGCCATAGCGCGTTCTGATCCTCCTGATCGAAGCGGATGGCCCCTTTTGTGCCGCTGATTTCATAGGCATAGCCCATCTTGCGCCCGGTCGCGATGCGGCTGAAATACATATGCCCCATGGCCCCGCCGGCAAAGCGGCACATCATCTGGGCGTGATCGTCATTGGTGACGGCCCCACCGGGGCGGGTGGCATGCACCGTCTCGACCTCGGCCATCACGCTGGCAATCGGCCCCAGCAGGGCCAGCCCGGCATTGATCATATGCGGGGCCAGATCGCCCATGGTGCCATTGGCCATGCCCTCGGTCCGCCAGGTCGCGGCGGCGGTCGGATCGGCATAGAAATCCTCGGTATGTTCGCCGCGAAACCAGGTCACATCACCGATGCGGCCTTGTGCGATCAACTGGCGGGCATACTGGCTGGCCGGGGTGCGGATGTAGTTGTAGCCCACCATATTGGCGCAACCGCTGGCCTCGGCGGCGGCCACCATCGCCTCGGCCTCGGCCAGATCGGCCCCCATCGGTTTTTCACAAAAGACCGGTTTGCCAAGCGAGAACGCCAGTTCCGCCATGGCCCGATGCGTGGCCTGCGGCGTGGCGATCACGATGGCCTCGACGCGCGGGTCACGCACCAGCACCTGCCAGTCATCGGTGGCGCGGGCAAAGCCGAACGCGGCGCGGTAGCGTTCGGCGCTGGCCGGGGTCGAGGCGCAGACCATCTCCAGCCTTGGCCGCAACGCCGTGTCAAACACCGCACCGACGCTGGCCATGGCCACGGCATGCGCCTTGCCCATATAGCCGCCGCCCAGAATTCCAATGCCGACCTCGGCCATCGCGCGCCCTCACCCTTAAACCATGCTTGCAACCGGTTGCAAAATCTCTATCCCGCGCCCGGGAAAAGCGCAAGACGTCACGCGCGGCGGAGGGGCCGAAAAATGCTGATGGTGGCAATAGCCAAACGAACCGCCCGCCGTTCGGGCAGCAGGCGCGCGAATGCGGCTGTACCGCGTCATGTTCGACGGCTCGCAATTGCCTCGGAACGCCAACACCGCAGAAACCGCCCGGATCGTTGAAATGGCCCATACCGCCGGTGCCTCTTGCGGGGATGAGATCGGGGTCGTGGGCTATGCCGATGGCGCGGCCGGGGCCGGGGCCGACCCGGGCGAGGCCGCCCGCCGGGTTCTGCAATCAGCCCGCTGAACGCATTGGCAAACCCTGCCCGCTCTGGCATCCAGTGGCCTGGACGAAGCCAGATGAGGGGCGAATGCAGGATTGGCGGCGATACGCGGTGTTCGCGGTGCCGGCGGGGCGGTTTTATGAGACCGGTTCGGCATGGCTGGGATGGGACAGCGTGGCCGGTGCGACGCGCGCGCAGCCTGCCCTGCCCGACCTGCCAGTGCCCGCCGCCGATCTGACGGCGCGCGCCCGCAGATACGGGTTTCATGGCACGCTGAAGCCGCCCTTTCGTCTGGCGAATGGGGAAGACCTGCCGGCTCTGAAAGCCGCGATTGCAGAGATCGCGGCAGAGGCCGGGCCTGTCGAGGTCTCCGGGCTGAGGCTAACCGCGATGGGCCGGTTCCTGGCCTTCGCCCCGGCCTTGCCTGATGCCGCGCTATCTACGCTTGGTGCGCATGTCGTGACCGGGCTGGAGCCGTTTCGCGCGCCGCTAACAGCCTCCGAGATGGAAAAACGCCGCGCGGCCCGGCTGAGCCCGCGACAGGCCGCGCTCCTGGCGCAATATGGCTATCCTTACGTGCTGGAGCAGTTCCGATTTCACCTGACCCTGACCGGCCCGGTGCCGCATGCGGCACGTGGCGCGGTGGCGGAATGTTTGTCCCGCCATTTCGCGCCATCCCTGCCACACCCCTATCGGATCGTGGATCTTGCCCTGATGGGGCAGGACGCGACCGGGCGGTTTCGCCTGCTGAACCGATGTCCGCTCGGCGGGCGCTGATCCGCCTGCAGCGCCGTCTTTATCCGCGATAAAACCGTAACAAGGCCGCTCCGCTCAGCGTCATCATGGTGGCCGCGACCTTGGCCAGGTTCAAAGGCTCGCGAAACAGACCAACGCCGATGAAGAGCGCGAAGATGATGCTGGTCTCGCGCAGGGCCGTAACCAATGCGATCGGGGCCTGGGTAAAGGCATACATCACCAGCGCATAGGCCGCGAAAGAGGCCGCGCCACCGATAAAAAGCGACCGCCGCAGGGCCAGCGCAGCAGGCAACAGACGCGGCCGCACCACCCCCATCACCCCGGCAAAGACACCCGCATTGATCAGCGCATGCCAGGCGTAGAACCCAATCGCCGTGCCCGCCACCCGTGCACCCAGACCATCGACGATGGAATAGGACGCGATGAACGCGCCGGTGATCAGCGCCAGAACCGCCGCTTTGCCCTGAAACACGCCATCGGACCGGCGCACCAGCGCGATCGAGCCGATGCCAAGCGCAATAAGCGCGATGCCCGCCAGCTGCGGCACCGTGAAGGCCTCGCGCAGAACGAGGATCGACACAGCCGCCACAATGAGCGGCGAGGATCCGCGCGCGATGGGATAGACCTGGCTCAGATCGCCGATCCGGTAGGCCATGATCAAAAACGCCTGATAGCCGAAATGCAGCGCCACGCCCGCCGCCAGCCAGGGCAGCGATGCGAGGTCGGGAAAGGGCACGAAGGGCAGCAGGACAAGCCCCGACAGCCCCTGCCCGATCACCACCGCGGTCATCGCCGCCGCCTTGTCCGCGCCGCCCTTGACCAGCGCGTTCCAGAACGCGTGTAGCAAGGCCGCGGCCAGCACCATCAAGAAAACTGCGCCGCTCACGATGCGGCTCCGGGCGGGCAAGGCATTGGCTGGGGCTCCGGTCAGGGCAAGGATCTGCCCACCCATAACCGAGCTTGCGTGCCGGGACCAGATGCGGCGGATCGGGCTCGAGCCATCGGCGGGCCTCTCTTTCGATCCGGTCGGGCCTGCCTGTAACTGCGGTGAGTGTGCCGACAGGAAGGGGTCAAGAACCGCAGGTGATCTGGGGCCGGTTGGGGCCGGATTTCAGGGTCAGGCTGGCCCGGGCGATCCTGACCAAAAAGCCGGATATGCGGCTTTTTCAGCGCCTTGCCGGTTGATCTTGCGTCCTGAACACCGCAGGGTCGCGGGCGCAGGATTTCTTTACCCCCAATGCCAAGGGCCCCGCCGCCGTCATGACCGCCATTCTTCTGATCGAGCAGATCCTGAACGGGCTGCAATTCGGCGTCATGCTGTTTTTGATGGCGGCGGGCCTGACGCTGATCTTTGGTGTCATGGGGGTGATCAACCTGGCGCATGGGTCGCTCTTTATGATCGGGGCCTTTGCGGCGGCGGGCACGGCGGCGGTGACCGGATCCTACATGCTGGCGTTGATGGCGAGCCTGGCGGCGGCGGCCGTGGCCGGGGTGCTGGTCGAGACCCTGATCATCCGCAGGCTCTATTCCCGCGATCATCTCGATCAGGTGCTGGCCACTTTCGCGCTGATCCTGATCTTTTCCGAGGGCACGCGGTTTCTGTTTGGCTCGTTCCCGCTCTATCTCGATACGCCCGATCTGCTGTCGGGGCCTGTCGCGCTGCCTGGCGGCATCCTCTATCCGATCTATCGCCTCTTTATCATCGCGATGGGGCTGGTGATCGCGGGCGGGCTTTTCTGGTTCATCGCGCGCACCCGCATCGGCATCCAGATCCGCGCCGGCGAAGTCGATCGCGAGATGATTGCCGCATTGGGCATCAATATTTCGCGGCTCTACACCGCCGTTTTCGCGCTTGGGGCGGCATTGGCCGGGTTGGCGGGCGCATTGATCGGAGCCATTCAGTCGGTCGAGGTCGGCATGGGTGAGCCGGTGCTGATCCTGGCCTTTGTCGTCATCGTCATCGGCGGTATCGGGTCGATCAAGGGGGCCCTGATCGGGGCGCTTCTGGTGGGGCTGACCGATACGCTTGGCCGGGTGCTGCTGCCGCAGGCCTTCGGGCTTTTCATGGATGCCTCATCGGCCACGACTGTGGGGGCGTCGCTGGCTTCGATGGCGATCTATATCCTGATGGCGGCCATCCTGATCTTCCGGCCCTCGGGCCTCTTCGGCAGGGCCACCTGATGCGGCGCGAATCCCTTTTGAATGCGGCCATCCTGCTGGCCTTTGTCGCGGTGCCGCTCTGGGCCTGGGTGGCGGATGAGCCCTTTATCATCACGCTGACGACACGCGCGGCCATCCTGGCGCTGGCCGGGGTCGGCCTCAACGTGGCGCTTGGGCTTGGCGGGCTGGTCAGCCTCGGCCATGCCGCGTTTTTCGGGATCGGCGGCTATGCCATGGGCGTGCTGGCCTTTCATGCGCAGAATTACCTGCCCCTCCTTGAGGCCCCGTTCCTGATCGAGGGCACCAAATCCATGCCGGTGATCTGGCTGGTGGCGATCATCGCCTCGGCACTTGCGGCGCTTTTGATCGGGGCGCTCAGCCTGCGCACATCGGGCGTCTATTTCATCATGATCACGCTGGCCTTCGGGCAGATGTTCTATTTCTTCATGATCAGCTGGCCCGCCTATGGCGGCGAGGACGGCATGTCGATCTATATCCGCAACGGATTTCCCGGCCTCAACACGCTGGACCCGATCCAGTTCTACGCCATCGCCTTTGCGCTGTTGCTGGCGGCGCTCGGGCTGGTGGCGCGGATCCAGGCCTCGGCCTTCGGGCTGGCGCTGACCAGCGCCCGCCAGAACCCCACCCGCGTCACCGCCGTGGGTATCCGGCCCCGGCATCTGCATCTGGTGGCCTTTACGGTGTCGGGTGCGATCACCGGCCTGTCGGGCGCGCTTTTTGCCGACCTCAACCGTTTCGTCAGCCCGACGATGTTCAGCTGGCAGACCTCGGGCGAGATCATGGTTTTTGTCATCATCGGCGGTGTCGGGCGGCTCTTTGGGCCGGTGCTGGGGGCCGCCACGTTCATCGCCATGGAATACTGGCTGGAGGGCGTGTCGGATTACTGGCACATCTTTCTGGGCGCGGTTCTGCTTGGGATTGTGCTCTTCGCGCGTGGCGGGTTGATCGGGCTGATCGCGGGGCGCGAGGTGGCCCATGACTGAGCCGGTGCTGCGCATAGAAGGGCTGTCCAAATCTTTTGGCGCATTGGTGGCCAACGAGGCTATCAGCGTCGATTTGCGCGCTGGCGAGATCCACGCGCTGATCGGGCCGAACGGGGCCGGAAAATCAACGCTGATGCAGGCGATCAGCGGCGCGTTGACACCCGATGCGGGCCGCCTGCATCTGATGGGCCATGACATTACGGGCCTCGACATGGCGGCGCGGGCGCGGGCCGGGCTTGGCCGCACCTTCCAGATCTCGGCGCTGGCGATGGAGCACACGGTGTTGCAAAACGCGGTTCTCGGCGCTTTGGGCGCGTCGGGCCGCGCGTTCCGGTTCTTTGCGCCGGTGATGGCGGATAAGGCCCTGCTCGGCACCGCCCGCGCGGCGCTGGAGGAAGTCGGCCTCGCCGATCTCGCCACCACCCGCACCGCCGATCTCAGCCATGGCCAGCGCCGCCAGCTTGAGGTTGCGGTGGCCCTGACGCTGGCCCCGCGCGCCTTTCTGATGGATGAGCCGATGGCGGGGCTGGGGCTGGAGGGCTCGGCCCGGATGACCGGGTTTCTGGACCGGCTGCGCCAGCGCGCACCGATCCTTCTGGTCGAACATGACATGGATGCGGTCTTTGCCCTGGCCGACCGCATTTCGGTGCTGGTCTATGGCCGCATCATCGCCACCGGCACCCCCGACCAGATCCGCGCCAATGCGGAGGTGCGGCGCGCCTATCTGGGCGAGGAGGCCGCGCCATGAGCCTTTTGCAGCTTGAAGGAATCAGCGCCTTTTACGGCCCATCGCAGGCGCTGTTCGATGTCCGCCTGCGGCTTGAGGCCGGTGAGGTTCTGGCGCTGATGGGGCGCAACGGCATGGGCAAATCGACCACCGTCAAGGTGATCTGTCGCCTGCTGCCCCATCGCGGCGGCACCCTGCGGCTGGAGGGCCGCGACATGGCCCGCGTACCACCCCATATCGCGGCGCGCATGGGTCTGGGGCTGGTGCCCGAGGGGCGGCGCTGTTTCGGCCCCCTCACGGTGCGCGAAAACCTGATCGCGGCGGCGCGCAAGGGGCATTGGGATCTGGACAGTGTCACCGCCCTCTTTCCCCGGCTTGGCGAACGGCAGGGGCAGATCGCGGCCTCGCTTTCGGGCGGCGAACAGCAGATGCTGGCCATTGGCCGGGCCCTGATGACCAATCCGCGCCTTCTGATCCTGGATGAGGCGACCGAGGGCCTCGCCCCCGTCGTGCGCCAGGAAATCTGGGCCGCGATCGCCCGGCTGAAACGCGAGACCGGGCTCGCCATCCTGGTGGTCGATAAATCCCTGGCCGAGCTTGCCCGTGTCGCCGACACAGCCGTCATCCTTGAAAAGGGGGCCACGGTCTGGACCGGCGGGTTCGACGCGCTGACCCCCGACATCACCGACCGGTTTCTCGGCGTCTGAGCCCCCAAACACGCCAATTTCGGTATTTTTGGTTAGATATTTTTACCAATATGGGGTATTCAGGGGCAAAGGAGCGCCCCTGCGGAGGGGAATCATCCGCATGCGCATCCGCGAAGGAGACCGCCCATGTCCACAATCGCCATGCCCGAACCCGCCGCGGATATCCTGAGCCGCAAGGCGCAGATCGTCGCCGCTCTGGAGGCCGCGATCGGCAAGGATGACGTGATCTCGGACCCGATGGAAACCCGCGCCTATGAATGCGACGCTCTGGTCGCCTATCGCTGCGCACCGCTGGCCGCGGTGCTGCCGCGCACGACCGAAGGCGTGGCTGCGGTGATGAAGGTCTGCCACGCTATGGGCGTGCCGGTGGTGCCGCGCGGGGCGGGCACATCGCTGGCCGGCGGCGCGTTGCCCACCGCCGACAGCGTTATCCTGGGCACGGCGCGGCTGCGTGACGTGCTGGAGGTCGATTACGACAACCGCTTCATCCGGGTGCAGACCGGGGTGACCAACCTGTCGGTCTCGGGCCATGTCGATGGCGACGGGTTCTTTTATGCGCCCGACCCTTCCAGCCAGCTCGCCTGCGCCATTGCCGGCAATATCGCGATGAATTCGGGCGGCGCGCATTGCCTGAAATACGGCGTCACCACCAATAACCTGCTCGGCGTCCGCATGGTGATGGCCGATGGCGAGATTGTCACGCTTGGCGGCCCGCAGATGGATGCGGCAGGCCTCGATCTTCTGGGCATCATCTGCGGCTCGGAAGGACAGCTTGGCGTCGTCACCGAGGCCACCCTGCGCATCCTGCCCAAACCCGAAGGCGCGCGGCCCGTGCTGATCGGCTATGACGACGCCGGGGTGGCCGGGCAATGCGTGGCCAATATCATCAAATCGGGCGTCTTGCCGGTGGCCATCGAATACATGGACCGGCCCTGCATCGAGGTGGTCGAAAACTTCGCCAAGGCCGGCTATCCGCTCTGCGAGGCGCTGCTGATTGTCGAGGTCGAAGGCTCCGAGGCCGAGATTGCCGACCAGTTGGACAAGATCACCGCCATCGCCCGGGCGCTCGACCCCGTCGAGATGCGCGTGAGCGAAAGCGCCGAGGAAAGTGCCGCCATCTGGAAGGGCCGCAAATCCGCCTTTGGCGCGATGGGGCAGATCAATGATTATATGTGCCTCGATGGCACGGTGCCGGTCTCGGCCTTGCCGCAAACGCTGAAACGCATCGGGGAACTGTCGGTCGAACACGGGCTGAAAGTGGCCAATGTGTTTCATGCCGGGGACGGCAATATGCACCCGCTGATCCTCTATGATGCCAACCTGCCCGGCGATCTGGAACGCTGCGAGGCGCTTGGGGCCGAAATCCTCAAGGTCTGCGTCGAGATGGGCGGCTGCCTGACCGGCGAACATGGCGTGGGCATCGAGAAGCGCGACCTGATGTTCGACCAGTTCTCGCCGCAGGATCTGGAAATGCAGATGCAGGTCAAGGATGTTTTTGACCCGGGCTGGTGCCTCAACCCGGCGAAAGTGTTTCCGCTTGAGGCCAGCGAAAGCCGCCGATCATCCGGTCAAGCCCACTGAGACCCACATTCCGGCCCCGGTTTGCCGATCAGGTTTGATGAAAATGACAATGCCCCCCCTGCAAGAGAGCCGCGCATGACCGCCCCGATACCCCCCGCATCCGAGGCCGAACTGGCTGAGGCCGTCACCGCCGCCGCCGCCACGGGCACCCGCCTGCGCATACAAGGCGGCGGAACCCGCACGGGCCTGGGCCAGGCGATCGCGACAGACGCCACCCTTTGCACATCCGGCCTTACTGGCATCGAGCTTTATGAGCCGGGATCGCTCAACATGGTTGTGCGCGCTGGCACCCCGATGGACGAGGTGACCGCCGCGCTTGATGCAGAAAACCAGCAGCTCGCCTTCGAACCGATGGACCACCGCGCCATTCTTGGCTCGAACGGCACCCCCACGATCGGCGGCGTAGTCGCGGCCGCCATCTCCGGCCCGCGCCGCCTGCTGGCCGGGGCCTGCCGCGATCATCTGCTCGGTGTGCGCTTTGTCGATGGCCGGGGCGCGGTTCTGAAAAATGGCGGCCGCGTGATGAAGAACGTCACCGGGCTCGATCTGGCCAAGCTGATGTGCGGGGCCCATGGCACGCTAGGGGTGCTCACCGAGCTGTCGCTGAAAACGCTGCCAAAGCCTCAGACGGCGCGGACTCTGGCCTTTGCGGGCCTGAGCGCCCCGCAGGCCACGGCGCTTTTCTGCACCGCCCTTGGCACCCCTTTTGAGATCTCGGGCGCAGCCTGGTCCGGTGCCACCGCCTATCTGCGGCTTGAGGGGTTCGACATTCAGGTCAACAACCGCGCGCAGAGATTGCAGGCCCTCTTTGCCGCCCATGAAAGCACGGCAATCGACGGGGCGGCCCATGACACGCTCTGGTCTGATCTGCGCGATGTGCGGGCGCTCGCGGGGCGCGCGGGCAGCCTCTGGCGGCTTTCCGTCAAACCCACCGATGCCGCCCGTATCGTGACTGACCTGCAATCCAGCCTAGGGGCCGAGGCCGCGCTGGATTGGGGCGGCGGGCTGATCTGGCTTGCGGTGCCCGAGGCCCATGCCGACCCCGCCGCGCAAATCCGCGACACGCTGGCCCCTCTGGGCGGCCATGCCACGCTGATCAAAGGCAGCGCGGAGCTGCGCCGCAAAACGCCCGTGTTCCAGCCGGAGGCCCCCGCGCTCGCCCGGATCAGCGCCGGGCTGCGCGCCCGGTTCGATCCACACAACATCCTCAACCCCGGGCTGATGGGCTGATCCATGCAAACAAATTTCACCGATAAGCAGTTGCAGGACGCCGGCACCGCACGCGCCAATGAGATCCTGCGCGCCTGTGTGCATTGCGGCTTCTGCACCGCCACCTGCCCCACCTATCAGGTGCTGGGAGACGAGCTCGACAGCCCGCGCGGCCGCATCTACCTGATGAAGGACATGCTGGAAAACGAGCGCGTTCCGGATGCAAAGACCGTCAAACATATCGACCGCTGCCTCAGCTGCCTGGCCTGCATGACCACCTGCCCCTCGGGCGTGCATTACATGCATCTGGTCGATCATGCCCGCACCTATATCGAGACGCATTACAAACGCCCCCTGATGGATCGCCTGCTGCGCTGGACGCTGGCGCGCATCCTGCCATACCCATACCGGTTTCGCGCCGCACTGGCCGGGGCCAAACTGGCCCGGCCCTTCGCCCGCCTGATGCCCGATGCGCGCCTGCGCGCGATGCTGGAAATGGCCCCGAAAACCATCCCCCCCGTCAGCCGCAATGACGACGCGCAGGTCTTTCCCGCGATCGGCCCCCGCCGCAAACGCGTGGCGCTGATGACGGGCTGCGCGCAAAAGGCGCTCAACACCGATATCAACGACGCCACCATTCGCATCCTGCGCCGGCATGGCTGCGACGTGGTCGTGGCCAAAGGCGCTGGCTGCTGCGGGGCGCTGACGCATCACATGGGCAAAACCGGCGAATCCCACGCCACCGCCGCCAGAAATATCCGGGCCTGGGCCGCCGAGATGGACGGCGAAGGCCTCGATGCCATCGTCATCAACACCTCCGGCTGCGGCACCACGGTCAAGGATTACGGCCACATGTTCGCCGGGGATCCGCTCGCCGCCGATGCCGCCCGCGTCTCGGCCATCTCCAGGGACATCACCGAAGTGCTCGCGGATCTCGACATCACCCCCACCGACGCGGCACCATCGCTGCGCGTGGCCTACCATGCCGCCTGTTCCCTACAGCACGGCCAGAAAATCACCGCCCACCCCAAGGCGCTCCTGAAACGGGCGGGCTTCACGATCGTCGAGCCGCGCGACCCGCATCTCTGCTGTGGCTCGGCCGGCACCTATAACCTGTTGCAGCCCGAAATCTCAGGCCAGCTCAAGACGCGCAAGGTCGGCACACTCGAAGCAACCCGGCCCGACATCATCTCCGCCGGCAATATCGGCTGCATGATCCAGATCGGCTCGGGCACGGGGATCCCGGTGGTCCATACGGTCGAACTCCTCGACTGGGCCACCGGCGGCCCAAAACCCCCGGCATTGACCGCCACCGCCCCCTGAGATTCGGCTTCTTCTTTGTCCAAATACTCAAAAAAACCGCTCTCCTCGCGCGCTACACCCGCGATGGCATGTCACCCAGAAAACAAACCGGCAAACCCGCAGGGTTTTCAATTTGGTTAAATCCGTGGTTCACTTGACCGCACTGGACATGGAACCGATCTGACACGCCAATGCCAAACCGCCCCGACAAGGTGCTGCACCTGCTGATCCTCGCCACCCCCTATTTCAATCTGGGGGCCACGACCGGATTCATCGATCCCTTTCGCGCCGCCAATTACCTGCAGGGCCACGCGCTATATGACTGGACGCTGGCTTCCGAGGCGGGCGGCCCCTGCCCGGCCAGCAACGGCATCGAGGTGGCGACACAGGCGCTTGCCGAGTTGTCCGACCGGCGCTTTGACATCGTGATCCTGTCCAGCAGCTGGACGCCCGAGAGAAACAGCAGCCCCCGGCTGCATGCCCAACTCTGGCAATGGGCGCTTTCGGGCAGCACGCTCGGCGCGCTCGATACCGGGGCCTTTATCCTGGCACAGGCGGGCCTTTTGAAGGACCGTCGCGCCACGGTGCATTACGAACATATCGACGCGCTTGGCGAGATGTATCCCACCGTCAATGTCAGCGACGCGCTTTTTGTCTTTGATGGCAACAGGATAACCTGCGCCGGCGGGGCTGCATCCACCGATTTCGCGCTGCACATCCTCAGCGGCACCCATGGCGATGCGGTGGCCAATGGCGCGGCGCGCTACCTCTTTCACCAATCCATGCGCCCGCCCGGCAGCACCCAGAATGCAGGCGCATCCGAGCCTCTGGGATCCGTCACGCCGGTGACGCTGCGCCGCGGCATCTCGGCGATGGAGGCACATCTGGAAACGCCGCTTTCCATCGCCGAAATCGCGGCCGAGGCGCAGGTCTCGCATCGGCAACTGAACCGGCTCTTCGACACCTATGTCGGCAAGACGCCCTCGCTCTATTACCGCGATATCCGGCTGGATCGGGCGCGCGGGCTGGTGACCCAGACCGATATGGCGCTGTCGCAGGTGGCGCTGGCCTCGGGCTTTTCCAGCCCGGTCCATTTCAGTCGCGCCTACAAGGAACGCTTCGGCCTGCCACCGCGACAGGACCGGGTCGAAGGCCGCGTGCCGTTCGAGTTTCGGGCCTGGCCAATGCATCGCCCTGCCGGGGGCACGTGAATGTCCGGTCCGGTTCAGAAACTGGCGGTCTGCGCATGGTATCGGTGCGGGGTCGACGTAATCTCGCGGGACAATCCGCGTCACGTGCCATGAGGGTCGCCATGCAAGATCTGCCATCCGCCAGCCAGTTCGACACTATCGGCGCGGGCTATGACCCGGACCCGGCCCGCGCGCTGTCTTTAAACGCCGCCGCCTATACCGATGCCGACTGGTTCGCCGCCGACCGGGCCGGGATCCTTGCCAAGCACTGGCAATGGGTGGCCCATGTCGAGAAACTGCGCCATCCCGGCGATTACATGACCGCCGATATCGCGGGCCATCCCATCGCGATCGTGCGCGACAAGGAAGGCCGCCTGCACGCCTATTACAATGTCTGCAAGCACCGCGCGCATCAGCTGCTGCAGGGCGAGGGCAACACCAGCCGCATCATGTGCCCCTATCATGCCTGGGTCTATCGGCTGTCGGGCGAGCTGGTGCGCGCGCCTGAGACCGGGGCGCTGAAGGATTTCGAAACCGGCGAGATCTGTCTCGATGAGGTCCAGGTCACCGAATTCGCGGGCTTCGTCTTTGTCAATCTCGACACCGACGCCGCGCCGCTGCAGGAGCAGGCCGGCAATCTCGAAACCGAGATCCGCCACTGGGCCCCGGATATCGACAAGCTGACTTTCGGCCATCGCCTCAGCTATGACATCCGCTCGAACTGGAAGAACGTGGTCGATAATTTCCTCGAATGCTACCACTGTCCGACCGCACACAAGGATTTCTGTGACCTGGTCGATATGGACACCTACAAGGTCACCACCCATGGCATCTATTCCAGCCATATGGCCGAGGCGGGCAAGGGCACGAACAGCGCCTATGATGTCTCGAACGCCACCGTGCGCACCCATGCGGTGTGGTGGCTCTGGCCCACGACCTGCCTGATGCGCTATCCCGGCCGGTCCTCGATGATCGTGCTGAACGTGATCCCCATGGGCCCTGACAGGACGCTGGAAACCTATGATTTCTTTCTCGAAACCCCCGATCCCGACCCGATGGAGCTGGATGCGATGCGCTATCTCGACGAGGTCCTGCAGGTCGAGGATATCGGCCTGGTCGAAAGCGTGCAGCGCGGCATGAGCACGCCTGCCTTCACGCAAGGGCGCATCGTGCATGACCCCGATGGCTCCGGCAAATCCGAACATGCGGTGCATCATTTCCACGGGCTGGTTCTGGATGCCTACAAGGCGCTGCGGCCATGAGATTGCGGGGCAAGATCGCGCTGGTCACCGGCGGGCGCGGCGGCATCGGCCGGGCCATCTGCGCCCGGTTCGAGGCCGAAGGCGCGCGGGTTTTCGCAGGCGATCTCAGCGATGGCGGGTCCCTGCCCGGTGAACCGGCCAGCGGCGCGTTCGTGGCGCTGGATGTGGCCGACGAAACGCAGGTGATCGCCGCCATGGCCGATATCGGCGAGGCGGCGGGCAAGCTCGATATATTGGTCAACGCGGCGGGTATCGAGATCGAGAAAACCATCGAGGAGACCAGCCTTGAGGAATGGAACCGCAGCTTCGCGGTCAATGTCACCGGCACGTTCCTGACCTCGAAACATGCGCTGCCGCTTTTGCGCCGCGCCGCGACCGGGGCCACCACCGCCAGCCTGATCAATTTCGGCAGCTATGACGGCTTTATCGCCGACCCCGGCCTTGCCGCCTATTGCGCCACCAAGGGCGCGGTCCATGCCCTGACCCGCGCCATGGCCTGCGATCACGGCCCCGAGGGCATCCGGGTCAACGCCATCTGCCCCGGCTATATCGACACGCCGATGTTGCAGAGCTTCTTTACCGGCGAGGGGTCCGGCGCGAACGGCAAATCCATCGCCGATCTGCAACAGGCCGTGCGCGATGTGCATCCGATGCGCAGCTACGGCACGCCCGAGGATATCGCCAATCTGGTGACCTGGCTGGCCTCGGACGAGGCGCGCTATGCCTCGGGGCAGCTTTGGGTGCTCGATGGCGGGCTTTCCGCGCAAGTGCAGCAGATGCGGCTTTGACCGGAGGGTGGGGTGAAACCCCACCCTACGATAGGAAGGATACGTGACATGCCCAAATCCGTGATCATCACCTGCGCGCCGACGGGCGGCATCCACACGCCCACCATGTCGCCGCATCTGCCGATCACACCGGCCCAGATCGCCACCGCCAGCATCGAGGCGGCCGAGGCGGGGGCCGCGATCATCCATCTGCATGCCCGCGATCCTGAAACCGGCAAGCCCGATCCGCGCACCGAGACGTTTCAGAAATTCCTGCCGGTGATCAAGCAGGCCAGTGACGCGATCATCAACGTCTCGACCGGCGCAGGGCTCGGCATGAGCATGGAGGACCGGCTGCGCGCCGCCACCGATGCCAGCCCGGAAATGGCCTCGCTCAATATGGGCTCGATGAATTTCGGGCTCTTTCCGCTGTTGGAGAAATACGAGGATTGGCAACATGACTGGGAGCCTGAATTTCTGGGCATGACCCGCGATTTCATCTTTCCCAACACCTTTGCCACCATCGAATACGCGCTGAAAAACCTGGGGCAAACGCATGGCACGAAGTTCGAGTTCGAATGCTACGATCTCAGCCATCTCTACAACGTCAAACATTTCGTCGACCGCGACCTGATCAAGCCGCCCTTCTTCATCCAGATGGTCTTTGGCATCCTGGGCGGGGTCGGCGCGGATCTGGAGAATCTCATGCATATGCACGAGATCGCCGATCGCCTTTTCGGGCCCGAAAACTACGAATGGTCGGTGCTGGCGGCGGGCCGTCACCAGATGCCCTTTGCCACGCAAAGCGCCATGTTGGGCGGCAATCTGCGCGTCGGGCTGGAGGACAGCCTTTATATCGGCAAGGGCGAGCTGGCGACGTCGAACGCCCAGCAGGTCCGCCGCATTCGCAGCATCATCGAAAATCTGGGGTTGGGCGTGGCGACGCCTGCCGAGGCCCGCGAAAGGCTGGCGCTGAAGGGCGCGGATCGGGTGGCGTTCTGATGCGGCTTGCAGGAAAACGCGCCTTTGTGACCGGCGGGCGTCAGGGCATCGGGCGCGGCATCGTCGAGGCCTATCTGGCCGCGGGGGCCGAGGTCATCACCTGCGGGCGTGGGCCGGAGCCGGATGGGCTGCCCTGTGGCTGGCAAAGCCTCGATGTGGCCGACCCGCAGGCTGTCAACGCGGTGGCCGAGGCCGTGGGCGCGATTGACATACTGGTCAATAATGCCGGCGTGCAGGTCGAAAAGACGGTGGTGGACAGCACGGATGCCGATTGGGACGCGGTGATGGGGGTGAATGCGCGCGGGGTCTTCAACACCTGCCGCGCCTTCATTCCGCGCATGGCTACCGGTTCGATCATCAATATCGGTTCGATCTCGGGGCAGGCCGCCGATCCGTCGATGGCGCTCTACAATGCCTCCAAGGCCTTGGTGCACGGGCTGACCCGTTCCATCGCCGTCGATCACGGGCCCGCCATCCGCTGCAACGCGATCTGCCCCGGCTGGATCGAAACCGGCATGCTTGAGGCGGGCTTCGATCTGGCCACAGACCCCGCCGCCGCCCGCGCCGATGCGCTGGCCCGCCATCCGGTGCGCCGCTTTGGCCAGCCCGCCGATATCGCCGCCATGGCGGTGTGGCTGGCCTCGGACGAGGCAGGCTTTGCCACGGGGCAGCTTTTCACCCTCGATGGCGGCATGACCGCCGCCTCGCCCATCCAACCGGGACTATCGTAGATGAATGATTTCGCCCATACCGCCGTGCTTGGGGCCGGCGTGATCGGCGCCAGCTGGACCGCCCTCATTCTGGCCTCGGGGCGCAGCGTGGCGGTGTATGATCCGGCCCCCGATGCCGAGAAAACTCTGCGCGAATATATCGCGCGCGCCTGGCCGACGCTGAGCGAACTGGGGCTGACCGCGACGGGCATTCCGGGCGCGCCCAGCTTTCACAGCAACCCCAGGGACGCCGTGGAAGGGGCAGATTTCATTCAGGAAAGCGTGCCGGAACGATTGCCCGTAAAACACGCCCTCTATGCCGGGATCGAGGCCGCGCTGGCACCCCACGCCATCCTTGCATCTTCCGCATCGGGCCTGACACTTTCCGAAATGCAGGGCGGCTGGCGTGACCCGGCGCGGTTTGTTCTGGGCCATCCGTTCAACCCGCCGCATCTGATTCCGCTGGTCGAGGTGATGGGCAATGCACGCACCGACGGCCGCGCCATCGCGGGGGCCGAGGCGTTTTACAGGGCGATCGGCAAGATCACCATCCGCGTCAATCGCGAGGTGCCCGGCCATGTCGCCAACCGGTTGCAGGCCGCCCTCTGGCGCGAGGCCATCCATCTGATCCGCGAGGGTGTGGCCAGCGTCGAGGATGTCGATACCGCGATCTGGGCGGGCCCCGGCCTCAGATGGGCCGCGATGGGGCCGACGACGCTCTTTCATCTCGGCGCGGGCCCCGGCGGGCTGGCCGAGTTCTGCGAGAGATACGCCGACAGTTTCAACCGCTGGTGGGACGATCTGGGCACGCCGCATCTGGATGCGGACACCGCCGCCACGCTGGTCGCGGGGCTGGCCCTCGATGAAGATGCCGCCGCCCTGTCGGCCAGGCGCGATGCGCTGATCACGGCGATGCAGAAGGCGACAAAAGGCCTGCGCTAAGGAGCGGGTATTTCCACCGGCCCTCCTCGCGCGGCCCAGGTCGAAAACCCCTCGCGCAGATGGGCGCAGTCAAACCCCATCTGGTTCAGCGTGAGCGTAGAAAGCGCTGACCGCCAGCCCGAGGCGCAATGCAGGATATAGGTTTTCTCCTGGCCGAACACCTCCTTGAAATAGGGGCTTTCGGGATCGACCCAGAACTCCAGCATGCCGCGCGGGGCGTGCACGCTGCCGGGGATAAAGCCGCGCTGGCGCTCGCGCACATCGCGGATATCGACGATCACCAGATCGGGATCGTCCAGCATCGCAATCAGATCGGCGGCCTCGATCTCGCGGATCTGCGAACGGGCATCGGCCACCATTGCGGCGGCTGTGGTTTTGAGCTTGGGCATGGTGTAGATTTCCTGTTTCTCTGCTCGCGACACTGCTCTGGTTGCCGCCGGCCTGCAAGCGACGAGTGCCTGTTCCCGACCCGGACCTACCCGGCCTGAGCCAGCGCCGCATCGAGCCCCTCGGCCACGGCATCGACATCCGCCGGGCTCAGGCAGAGCGGCGGCACCATGCGCAGCACCGATTGATGCGGGCCCGATTTCGACAGAATCAGGCCTTGCGCCCGGCAGGCCTCGAATATCGCGGCGGTGGCCTTGGCATCGGGTGTTTTCGTGGCCCGGTCGCTGACCATCTCGATCGCCAGCATCAGCCCGGCCCCGCGCACATCGCCGATCACCGCGTGACGCTCCTGCAAATCCTTGAGCCGCGCCAGCAGCGCCGCGCCGACGCGGGCCGCGTTCGCCTGCAGCCCCTCCTCGTCGATCACCGCCAGAACGGCGCGGGCGGCGGCGCAACTGGTGGGGTTCGCGCCATAGGTGTGAAACAGAAACTTCTCGGCCATCGGTGCGGCCACCTGCCGTTTCGCGACAACCGCCCCGATGGGAAAGCCATTGCCCAACCCCTTGGCCATGACCACGATATCGGGCACCACGCCGCCCGCCTCGAACCCCCAGAACTGCGCGCCGGTGCGGCCAAAGCCCGATTGCACCTCATCGGCGATATAAAGCCCGCCCGCCGCGCGCACCCGGTCGGCCGCGCCTGCCAGATAACCCGGCGGCATCTCGATTATCCCGCCATAGCCCTGCACGCTTTCGATCAGGATCCCCGCAAGGTGCCCGGTGGTGGCGGTGGCGATGACACGGTCGATCTCATCGAGATAGGGGTCGGTGCCCGCGCCAAAAATGCCGCGATACTGGTTCGGCTCGGCCACGAAGGCAACGTTGCCCGGCATGCCGGGATGGCGCCAGCCGGAAATGCCGGTAACCGACTGCGCCGCCGCCGTCGGCCCGTGATAGGCCGTGCGCAGCGCCAGGAGGTCGAGATTGCCGGAATAGCTGCGCGCCATGGTCATCGCCAGGTCGATGGCCTCGGCCCCCGAATTGGTGAAATGGACCACCCAGTCATGGCCCTTTGGCATCCGGGCGGCCAATTCCTCGGCCAGATGCGCGGGCGTGGGGTGGTGGAACATCGTCGTGCAATGGGTCAGATCCTGCGCCTGCGCCGTTGCCGCCGCCACCACGCGCGGGTGCGAATGACCCACCGAGATACAGACATTCATGCCCAGAAGGTCGGTATATTTGCGCCCTTCATTGTCCCACAGATATTGCCCCCGCCCCTTGCGGAACACGATAGGCTCGGCAAAGGGCACGAATTTGGCCTGCGAGGCGGCATAATAGCTGTCGCGGCGGCGGGCGGTTCCCTCAAGGGACCAATCGGTGAGCAATGGATCAGACATGGCGGACCTCGCGGATCAGGATTTCAGACGGGAGTTTTCGGGATCATAGGGCGGCGCGGCAAGGATTTCGGCGGGCCGGTCGCGGCCCAGGATGGAGACGCTGAGGCCGGTGCGGGCCGCAGGATCGCGCAGATAGGCCAGCGCCAGCGCCTGCCCGGTGCGATGGCCGTATGCGCCCGAGGTGACGATGCCGACAGGGGTTCCCCCGCGCATCACGGGATGGGCATAGAACGGGTCAATCTCGCCCGGTGCCAGTTTCAGCAGCACCAATTGCCAGGGGTCGGCCTTGGCCAGCATCGCCGCCTTGCCGGGAAAATCGCGCCCCTCTGCGCGCACCAGATAGTTCAGACTGGCCTCCAGCGGGCTGCGTTCGCTGGTCAGATCGCTGCCCCAGGCGGCATAGCCCTTTTCCAGCCGCATCGCGTTCATCGCATAGGCCCCGTATAGCCCGACGCCCAGATCCTGACCCGCCTGCTCCAGCGCCTCGAACACTGCCACCGCATCGGCGGCGGGCACATGCAGCTCCCACCCCAACTCGCCGATATAGGAGACCCGCAAGGCGCGTGCGCGCGCCCCCGCGATGTCGATATCGCGCACTGTCAGCCAAGGGGCGCGCAGATCGGCATCCGTCAGGCGCGCCAGCAGATCGCGCGACCGTGGCCCCATCACGCCGATGACAGCCAAGGCTTCGGTGACGTTTTCCACAACAACATCAAACCCATGGGCGGCTGCGTTCAGGTGATCGAAATCACGCTCCTCTGCCGCTGCCGCGCTGGTCAGATAGGCCTGATCATCCGCCAGCCGCGCGACCGTGAATTCAGAGGCCACGCCGCCCGCCGGGGTCAGCACATGGGTCAGCGCGACGCGCCCCGGCGCGAGCGGCCGGTTTGCGCCGAGCCGGTCGAGAAAGGCCCCGGTGCCCGGGCCGCTGATCTCGAATTTCGAGAACACCGACAGATCGGCCAGCGCCACCTGGGCAGAGGCCGCCACGCATTCGCGGGCCACCGGGTCGAACCAATTGGCGCGGCGAAAGCTTTCCTCAGCCACCGCGCCGGGGGTCTCGGCAAACCAGTTCGGGCGTTCCCAGCCATGGGCCGCCCCCATCACCGCGCCGCGCGCGATCATCACCTCATGCAGGGCCGTGCGCCGTTTGCCGCGCGCGGCCGGGCGTTCCTCGCCGGGGTAATGCACGCCGAATTGCAGGCCGAAACACTCCTTTGCCTTTTCCACCCGATAGGCGCGGTCGGCCCAGGCCCCGAACCGGCGTGGATCGACGGCCAGCGCATCCATCGGTGGCGCGCCATGCGTCATCCAATGGGCCAGGAACCAGCCCGCGCCGCCGCCCTCCATCACGCCCATTGACGACCCGGTCAGCAGCCAGGCACAGGGGAGCCCAAACGCCGGGCCGATCAGAGGGTTGGCGTCCGGCGTGAACGTGATCGGTCCGTTGATCACGGCAGTCACGCCGCCGGTTTCCAGCGCCGGGATGCGGGCCATGGCAGCCTCGATGATCGGCTCCACCCGGTCCAGATCGGGGGGCATCAGATCGGCCCCGAAATCAGGCGGGCAGCCATCGACCGACCAGACCTGCGCGTCCTTTTCATAGGGCCCGAGGATCAGCCCGTCGCGTTCCTGACGGACATACCAGCTTTCCTCGGGGTCGCGAATAATCGGCAGTTCCGGCAGGCCCGCGGCGATCCGGTCGGCGACCACGGCCACCGTGTCGGTCACGATGTATTGGTGCAGCACGGGAACCGACGGGATGTTCAGCCCCATCATCGCCCCAACCTCCCAGCCCCAGGTGCCGGCCGCATTGACCACATGGGCCGCGCGGATCGGGCCCTTGGAGGTCTCGACCAGCCAGCCGCCACCCTGCCGCGCGATGCTCAGAACCGAGCTGTATCTCTTGATGGTGCCGCCACCCCGGACCGCCACCTGCGCCATCGCATTGGTGGCAAGGCTGGGATCGACATGGCCGTCATCGGGCTCATGGATGCCTCCGATCAGCCCGTCGAGCCGCGCCAGCGGGTGCAGTTCGGCGATGCGTTCCGGCGTCAGCAATTCCAGCGGATAACCGGTAAAGGCCGACAGCCCCGCGACATGGGCGAATTCATCCATCCGGTCGGGGTTGCGGGTGATCCGCATCGCGCCGGTTGCGTGAAAACCGCAGCTCTGCCCGGTCTCACGCGGCAGGATATCGCGATAAAGCCGCACCGAGCGGGCGCGCAATTCCTGGATCGTCGGGTTATGCGCGAAATGCGTGCAGAGCCCCGCCGCGTGCCAGGTCGAGCCATGCGTGAGGTCGTTTTTCTCAACCAACACAACATCCTGCCAGCCGTTCTTTACCAGGTGATACAAGAGCGACACCCCCATCGCGCCACCGCCGATGATCACCACCTGCGCATCGCTCATGCCCGCATCCTTTCGCCCGTCGGATCAAATGGCGGCCGGGCCAAGGACGTGGCCTCGTATCGCCTGCCCGCAACCTCGAGCTCAAAGGCGCGCGCGCAGGTCTGGCCTCGCGTCTCGCCGGGCGCGACATCCACCATGCCAAAGGCCAGCGCCAGCCCGGTGCGCACGCCCCTGGCCCCCGATGTGGTGAGGCCCACGAAACTGCCCGCCTCGAATATCGGCTCATCATGCAGCAGCAGGGGATCGCCCGCGACCTTAAACAGGACCAACCGGCGCTTGAGCCCGCCCTGCTGCTGCCGCTCCAGCGACGCCTTGCCGATGAATGCCTTGTCCCAGTTGACAGTGAAGCCCAGACCCGCCTCCAACGGCGAAACCTCGGGCCCGATCTCATGGCCCCAATGCAGGAAACCTTTCTCGATCCGGGCAGAATCCAGCGCATAATGTCCCATCGGGCGCACACCGGCTGCGACCAGCGCGTCGAAGACCGCAGCCGCGCCGGGCCCCTTGGGGATCCACAGCTCCCAGCCCAATTCGCCGACAAAGCTGAGCCGCTTGGCCCAGAAATCGACCCCCGCCACCTGCACGGGCCGGGCGGCGGTAAAGGGAAAATCGGTCCAATCGTCCTGCGACAGCCCCTCCAGCACAGCGCGCGCGGCCGCCCCCATGACACCGATTACGGCAAAATCCTCGGTTCGGTCGGACACGCCCAGTTTGGGCAGATGCCGCCGCAGATAGGCCAGATCGCGCCACCGCGTCGCGGCCCCGGTGGCAATGCGCAGATGGCTGGCCGAAAACACGGTCACGGTGGCGTCCATCTCGATACCGCCGCGCGGGTTCAGGAAGGGGGCGTAGAAACACCGCCCCGCCCCGGCGCGCAAATCGCGGCAGGTCAGGGCATCCACCGCCGCCAAGGCATCGGGTCCGGTGATGTCGATCTTGGTCAGCGGCGACAGGTCCAGCATCACCGCGCCGCTGGCCATATGCGCTGCCTCACGCGCGGCCATCGCCTGCCAGGGTTGCGCGCCGATACTGTAGGGCAGGTCACGTTCAGGCGGGGATTGCGCATACCAGAGCCCGCGCTCCCACCCGGCGGTCAGGCCGAATACCGCGCCCTGCCCGGCCCATTTTTCATGCAGGCAAGATTTGCGCAACCCGCGCCCGGCGCGCGGCTGTTTATAGGGCCAGTGCAGCGCGAAAAGATCGGCCACCGCCTCGGACATGCGCGCCTCCATATGGGCGGGGGTGGCGGTCGCGGGATCGACACGGGCCACGTCAACCTCCCACAGATCATGGGGCGGATGGCCATCGGTGATCCAATCGGCCAGGGCCGCGCCGATCCCGGCCGAGGACATCACGCCCACCGAATTCATCCCCGCCGCCACGAACAGGCCCGACACGCCCGGCACTGCGCCGACCAGAGGCCGGGTATCGGCGGTGAAGCTTTCCGGCCCGTTCATGAAATGCTGAATGCCCGCATCCGCCAGCCCCGGCATCAGGTCCAGCGCCGCCTGTAGGAAGGGCGCGAACTGGTCCCAATCCTCGGGCAGTTCCAGAAACGGGCGGTCGCCTTCGGGGCCGTAAGGGTTCCAGCATTTGGCACCCGGTTCAAACCCGCCGATCACCAGTTTGCCCGCGTCGCCCTTGATGTAGATACCGGTATCGAGGTCGCGGATCACCGGGAACGGCGCCGGCAGGCCGGGGATCGGCGCGGTCACCACATACATATGCTGAACCGCCTGCAGCGGCAGCGCGACCCCGGCGCGGCCCGCCAATTCGCGCGACCACGCCCCGGTGCACATGACCACACGTTCGGCGGTCATCGGCCCGCCCGGCAACGCCACGCCGGTGATACGGCCCTGGTCGACCAGCAGATCCTCAACGCCGGTATTTTCCCGAATTTCAACGCCTTGCGCCCGCGCCGCCGCCGCATAGGCCAGGCACAGATCGACGGGATTGACGGTGCCATCCTCGGGCACGAAAAGCGCCCCGGCGTGGTGGCCAAGCTCCAACCCCGGCACGTCGACCTCACCCGCCCCGATCATGCGCGGAGCCAGTCCCTGCGTCCGGCCAACCGCCGCGATCCGGTGCAGCTCATCCAGCCGCTCGGGCGCGCGCGCCAGCCAATAGCCGCCGGTGCGCGCATAGCCGGTGGACATGCCGGTTTCCGCCTCAAGGCGCGGGAAAAGCTCCGGCGCGCGCGCGGCCAGCCGGGTCATGTTGGGCGTCGCGCGCAACGGCCCGACAATCCCCGCCGCGTGCCAGCTGGTGCCCGAGGTCAGGCTGTTGCGTTCCAGCAGCACCACATCGCGCAAGCCCCGCCGGGCCAGATGATAGGCCACGGAAAGGCCGATCACGCCGCCGCCGATGATGAGTGTCCGGCTCATCGCGCCCCCGATTGACGGGCGCGCGCGGCCTGCCTAGCGTCGGGGCCATGAAGATCCTTGCGCTTTGGTGCCATCCCCGGTCTGTTTCCACCGCCTTTGAACGGGTGATGCGCGAACGCGGCGATCTGAGCGTGCTGCATGAGCCGTTCATGTATGACTATTATCTCAACCAGACCTCCCGCATCTTTGCCGATTTCACCCCCGAACCGGGCCATCCCACGCGCTATTCCGCCATCCGTGACATGATCCTGGACAAGGCCCGGACGGGGCCGGTTTTCTTCAAGGACATGGCCTATTACGTGACCGAAACCCTGCCCGCCGACGCCGAGTTTCGCGACGCGATCCGGCATGGGTTCCTGCTGCGCCATCCGGCTGAAAGCATCCTGTCTTACGCCAGGCGCGAGCCCGATTTTTCCTGCGAGGAGGTCGGGATCGAGGCTGAGTGGGCGCTTTATCAATCGCTTAAGTCGGCGGGCCATGATCCGGTGGTGATCCTGAGCGGCGATCTGCGCGCCGACCCTGGTGCCACGATGCGCCGCTATTGGGCGTGGGCCGGGCTGGCCGATTGCCCGGATGCGCTGGCCTGGGACGGGGCCGTGCCGCAGGGCTGGGAAAGCGTGCAGAAATGGCATGGCGATGTGCTGTCCTCGGGCGCGATCCGCCCGCCCGAGGGCGCGCGCGATTACAGCGCCGAGGTGGCCGCCCTGGGTGGACCTTACGGGCGCTATCTGGCCCATCATCTGCCGTTCTACGAGCTTTTGCGCGACGTGGCCTTGCATCAGAAATAATCCCTGTCCGGTGTCTCGGCCTTGCGCATCGCGATATAATCCTGCAATTCCAGATCGATAGCCGGATCGAGGCCGGGATCCTCATAGCCCGCAAGCTGCGCCTTCCACAGACCATTGGCCCGCGTCGCCGCATCCTCTGCGCCCGCCGCCTGCCATTGCTCGAACGCGGTGTCATCCGGGGTCAGCGGGCGGAACAGGGCCTGCATGAAATTGGCCTGCGTGTGGTCGGAGCCGAGAAAATGCTGGCCCGGCCCGGTCATCGCGATCGCGGCCATGGCCTGGGCATTTTCGCTAAGATCGATGCCATCGAAAAACCGCGCAACCTTGCCGCAGAGATCATGGTCGATCATGGTTTTCTCGAACGAGGTCACCAACCCGCCCTCCAGCCAGCCGGTTGCATGGTTGATCACGTTGGCTCCTGAAAACATGGCCATGATCAGGCCCCAGGTGGCCTCCTGCTGGCTCTGGGCATCGGCGATCTTGGAGGCTGAGAGCGTGCCGACCGTATGCAGCGGCACGCCCAGACGCCGCGCCAGTTGCCCGGCGGCCAGCACCATCAGACCGGCCTCGGGCGTGCCGAATGTGGGGGCCCCCGAACGCATCGACATCGTTGCGGCAAAGCTGCCCATCAGGCAGGGCGCGCCGGGGTTGATCAGCTGCACCAGCGTGAGGCCCGCCATCGCCTCGGCCAGCACCTGCGCCAGGGTTCCGGCGACGGTGCAGGGGCTCATCGCGCCGGTCAGAACCCAAGGGGTGCAGGCCACCGGCTGCCCCGCTTTTGCGTATGTTTTCAAGGCCCCCGTCATATGCGCATCCATCACCAGCGGCGCGTTGGTGTTGGACACGCAATAGAGCACCGGGTTTGTGGCCACATATTCCGCACCGAACAGGATCCGCGCCATATCGAGCGCATGGCCCGCGCGTTCGGCCCCGATAAAGGCCCCCATAAAGGCCCGGTCGGAATGCCGGATATGGCCGTAGAGCATATCGAGATGGCGTTTATTTGCCGGCAGATCAACGGGTTCACAGACAACGCCGCCGGAATGGTGCAGCCAGGGCAGGCTGTGATGCAGCTTGACCAGATCGATGAAATCGGCGTGGGCCGCATAGCGCCGCCCGCGATCCAGATCCTGCACGAAGGGCGGCCCCCAGGAGGGACAAAGCACCGTCGCGTCGCCGCCGATCCGCACGGAATTGTCAATGTTTCGCGCGGTTTGCGTGAATTCGCGCGGGGCGTTTTCCGATATGATCCGACGGCAAAACCCGGGCGCGAAGCGGACGCGGCTGCCATCGACATCGCAGCCCGCCTCGGCAAAGATCGTCAGCACCTCCGGGTCGTCGTGAAACTCCATGCCCGTTTCGGCCAGAATCCGGTCGGCATTGGCCTCGATCAGACCCAACCCCTCTTCGTTCAACACGTTGAATGTGTTGAGCTTTCTCAAAATGAAAGGCGCACGGTCAGGCGGCGCGATCTGGCGCGCCTTTTTGCGGCGTCGGGTGCGTTGGGCGGGCGGCATCGGCGTGTCTCCTCTGCCCTAGGATGCTGGCAGCGTCGAGGGCTTGGAGCAATCGCCGGGATAGAGTATCAGGAATTCTTATACTCTTGATCCCCGGAGGCCCCGCATGCCCGCCCCCCGCAGCTTCAACCCCGGTCTCATTCGTTCGCTGGAGGTCTTTGTCGCCGTCGCGGAAGCTGGCCAGATGCGGGCGGGGGCCCGGATGCTCGGCCTCACGCAGCCTGCCGCCTCGCAGCATATCGCGGCGCTGGAAAACGCCTATAGCCTGACGTTGCTGGACCGCGCCACGCGCCCGACGCGGCTGACCCGGTCCGGCATTTTGTTGCACCGGCAGGCGGTAAAGATCCTCAATGCCCTCTCCGATCTCGAATCGGAAATGCGCCATGTCGGGCCGCATCCGATCAGCGTGCTGCGCGTCGGCATACAGGCCTCGATTGCGACCACCCTGACACCGGGCCTGGTGGCGCTGGCCAGGGAAAATTTCGGTGTCGAGGACATGACCCTGAATGCCGGCCAGAGCGGCGATCACGAACGCCTGTTGCGCACCAAGACCGCCGATCTCGCGCTGACATCCGATCCGTTCTACGATCTCGACGGGCTGGAACGCCACCCGATCCTGCAGGAGGCCTTTCTGCTGGTTCTGCCCGAAACCTATGATGGCCCTGCCGACAGCCTTGAGGCGGTGCAGGCAAACCTGCCGCTGGTCCGGTTTTCCGACAGCACCGCGATTGGCCGCCAGACGATGCAGCATCTCAGACGCCTGCGCTTTGCCCCTGAGCGCATGGTGCAGGCGGACCGTTCCAGCATGGTCACCGCCTGCATTTCGGACGGCATGGGGTTCAGCCTGTTGACCCCCACTTTGCTGATCGACGGGTTTGTCGAACATATGCGGCTGCGTGTGATGCCCTTGCCGGTCGCGGGATTGTCGCGCACCCTGACCGTTGTCGCGCGCGACGCCGAACTGCAATCGCTGCCGGCCGAGGTCGCAGCCCTGGCGCGGAGCAAATTGCGCGACGAGGTCGGACGCCTGATGGGCGATATCGGCCTCGCCGCGTTGCGGGTGCCTTAGGCCCAGGGACCGTGTTGGCCGGTCGTGCCGTCATCCATCCGCGCGAACCCGTGCAAGCCAAAGAAATCACGCTGCCCCTGGATCATGTTGGCGGTGCCGCGCGCGGTGCGCATGGCGTCGAAATAGGCCAGTCCCGAACCAAGCGCCGGAACCGCGATGCCATGGCGGGCTGCGGTGGCCACAACCTCGCGCAGGGGGCCATGCGTCTGTTTCAGAAGATCGGCAAAGAAGGGCGCAAAGATCAGGTCGCGGCCGGGATCCTCGGCCAGGGCCGCCGCCATGTCGTCGAGCATCGCCGAGCGGATGATGCAGCCCGCGCGCCAGACCTTTGCAACCTCGGGCATGTCCAGATCCCAGTCAAACGCACGCGCCGCCGCCGCCAGCATGGCGAAGCCCTGCGAATAGCACAGGACCTTGCCGCAGATGAGCGCCGCCTCCAGCATATCCTCGGGCAGGGCTGCGGCATCGACCGGCGTAGGCCCCGCGCCAAAGAGCGCCTCGGCCGCCTGCCGGTCCGCCCGCCGGGCCGAGATATTGCGCGCCGCCACGGCGGCCTCAATCACCGGAATGGGCGCGCCCAGATGCTGCGCCTCGATCGCGGTCCAGCGACCGGTGCCCTTCTGCCCCGCCGCATCGACGATCACATCCAGCAGAGGGCCACCGGTGGCCGGGTCGGTCGTGGCCGCCACCTGCCCCGAGATCTCGATGAGATACGAGGCCAGCGGCCCCGCGTTCCAGCGCGTGAACAGCGCGCCGATATCAGTGGCGGAGCGGCCCAGCCCATCGCGCATCAGCCCGTAGATCTCGGCGATCATCTGCATATCGGCATATTCGATGCCGTTATGGACCGCCTTGACGAAATGCCCCGCCCCTTCGGGGCCCAAGAGCGTGGCACAGGGGCTGCCTTTGTAATCGGCGGCGATGGCGGTCAGGATCGGGGCCACACGGTCCCAATGCGCCGGATCGCCGCCGCCCATGATCGAGGGGCCGCGGCGCGCGCCCTCCTCTCCGCCCGAAACACCGATGCCCAGATACGCTCCGGGCCCGGCCATGCGGCGGTTGGTGTCGCGGAAATTGGCGTTGCCGGCGTCGATGATCAGATCGTCAGGGTCCAGCAGCGGCCGCAGCGCCGCGATCTGCTGATCGACCGGGGCACCTGCGGGCACCATCAGGATGATGGCGCGGGGGCGCTTCAGGGCGGCCACGAGGCCCTCAAGGCTCTCGGTCGGGGTGATCCTGTCGGCCAGATCCCCGGCTGCGGCATGAAACGCCTCGGTCACTGCGCCGGTGCGGTTCCAGACCGCGATGTCAAAGCCTTTTTCGGCGATGTTAAGCGCCAGCGCCGCCCCCATCGTGCCCAGACCCACCAGCCCGATATAGCAATCCGCCATCCCTGCCCCCATTTCCTGTTTCCCTCCAACATATAGCGCGGCGGGGGCCGGGCGCGAAGGGCGGGTGCGGAAAAGATTGGACCGGGCGGCGCGGTTCAGTCAAACCTGCGGAAACGGGCGACCATTTCAGGGAAGTTGAAGCCATGGCCATCAAGATCGAGATGCTGCGCGCCTTTGCCATCGTGGCGCAGACCGGCAATCTTGCCGAGGCGGCGACGCGGCTCGGGCGCACCCCATCGGCGGTGTCGATGACGCTGAAATCGCTGGAGGATCACCTGGGCCAGCGTCTCTTTGAAACCGACCGCAAGAACCGGCTGACGCGTCTGGGCGATTATGTGCTGGAGCAGGCGCAGGCCGAGCTGCGCCAGTTTGACGGCACGCTGCGCGCGATCGAGGCCTATGCCTCCTCGCCCAAGGGATTGTTGCGGGTGGCGGCGGTGCCGTCGGTCGCGGGGGTGTTGTTCGCGCCGGTGCTGGAGGCGTTCACGGCGCGCCATCCCGGTGTCTCGGTCGAGATCCGCGACATGGACTCGCTCAGCATTCTGGACGCGCTGACCCGGGGCCAGATCGATATCGGCGTCGCCGCGCGGGGCGGGCCGATGCGCGGGGTTGCGGGCGTGGCGCTTTTTTCCGACGCGTTCGGGGTGATCTGCGGGCGGGCGCATCCGCTGGCAGAGGCCCGCGGCCCGCTGCATCTGGCCGATCTGGCCGGGCACCGGGTTCTGGGCAACGATCTGTCGGCGCGGATCGCACATCCGGGGCTGCAGGCGGCGATGGGCGCGCGGCGGGTCTCGGCGCAGAACACGCTGTCGCTGATCTCGATGGTGCGCGGCGGGGTCTGGGTAACAGTCCTGCCGAAATCGGTGGCCCGGATGGACCCTGAGCATCTGGTGTTCCGGCCCCTTGCCGATCTGCAGGAGCACCGGCAGGTCGAGCTTCTGATCCGCGAGGACCGGATGGCGCAGGACATAGTGGCCGATTTCGCCGAGGCTGTGCAACGGTTCGACTGGCGGCTCTAACGCCGCGCGGCCAGCGCCCGGAGCATCAGCGGCGTCAGATACATCGGCACCTGGTAGGCACCGATGAAGGGCAGCAGGATGGCGATGGTCTCGGGCGGCAGGGCGATGAGGAACAGGGCGATGTTGCGATTGCCCGCGATAATGCCAAAGGCCGCCCGGTCGGGCGCGGCAAGGCGGCCGCGTGTCGCCGCAAAGCCCGCCGCCTGAAGCCCGAAATTGGCGGCAAAGGCCAGCGCCAGCCACCCGGCCAGCGCCGTGAGGTCGGTTTTCAGCAGTGGGCCGATCCCCGCCATCAGGCCGATGACAATGATCGCCAGCGCGACAACGCCAAGCCCGTCGAGCGATCTGGTCTGCGCCGGTGTCGGGCGCGGCAGGATCACGGCGCGCGCGGCAAACCCGATCGCCACCGCCCCCATGACCTTGAGCATGAGCCCGCCCGCCGCCTGCACCCCGCCGCCAACCGTGGGCAAGAGCGCGAAACCCAACAGCGCGGTGGCGGGAAAGGCGGCGGTGCCGAGGATCAGCAGGCGCATGGCGGGGGCCGGATCTTCACCTGCCAGGATGGTGAAATTGGGCGCGCCGGTGATGGGCGGCGCGGCCAGCATCAGAACGACCGCGACCGCCGCAGCGCTTTCGGCCAGACCTGCCAGGTAGAACAACCCGAAGGCCGTGACCGGCAGCCCCAGTTGCAGAACCAAAAGCGCGCCCATGCTCCGCCCGATCAGGCGCAACTGGCCAAGCGTCTCGCGGTGGCCGATGCGAAAGGCCGACAGAAACAGCAGAACGGCAACCATCCAGGGCAGATGCGGGGCCATGGCCTGCGCCAGGGCGGGCAACAAAAGACCACCCGCCAACCCCGCCACCAGAACCAGCCGCCCATGCAGTGCAGCCCAGTTCAGCGCCCCGGCAAGGATCGTCGCTATCCCCCCGATGCCGGGCCACCGCGCAGGTTTTCCGGCAGCCAGAGCGCAATGTCCGGGAACCAGATCAGCACGAACACCATCAGCACCATGATCATGAACATCGGCAGCGCGGCCTTGGAGATATAGCTCATCTCGTGATCGGTCATGCCCTGCAACACGAAAAGGTTGAAGCCGATGGGCGGCGTGATCTGGGCCATCTCGACCACCACCACGACGAAAATGCCGAACCAGATCAGATCGATGCCCGCCTCGCGCACCATCGGCTCGACCACCGCCATGGTCAGCACCACCGAGGAGATGCCATCGAGGAACATGCCAAGCACGATGTAAAAGACCAGCAGCGCCATCAGAAGCTGGAACCGCGAAAGCTCCATCACGGCGATCATATCGGCCAGCGCGCGCGGCAGGCCGGTGAAGCCCATCGACAGTTTCAGAAACGCCGCCCCGGCAAGAATGAGCGCGATCATGGCGCTGGTGCGGGTCGCGCCCATCAGGCTTTCGCGAAAGCTCTCCCAGTTCAACGAGCGCTGGCTGGCGGCCAGAACCAGGCTGCCGATCACGCCGAAGGCGGCAGCCTCGGTCGCGGTGGCATAGCCCAGATACATCGACCCGATCACCACCAGGATGAGACAGATCACCGGCAGCAGGAACCGCGAGTTCTTGACCTTTTCGACGAATGTCATCGCGCCCTCGGCCGTGGGCTGCCAGCGCTTTGAAAAGATAGAATAAAGCGCCACATAGCCCATGAACATGAAGGCCAGGACAAGGCCGGGAAAGACGCCGGCAAAGAAAAGCTGCGTGATCGATTCATTGACCGTGACGCCATAGACGATCAGCGCCAGCGAGGGCGGGATCATCAGCCCCAAAGTGGCCGCCCCCGCCAATGTGCCGATGATCATCGTCTCGGGGTATTTGCGCGCCCGCAATTCCGGGATCGACATCTTGCCCACCGTGGTCAGGGTCGCCGCCGACGATCCCGACACGGCGGCAAAGACGGTGCAGCCCACGATATTGGTATGGACCAGCCCGCCCGGCAGGCGCGCCAGCCAGGGCGAAAGACCCTTGAACATATCCTCGGATAATCGCGTTCGATAAAGGATCTCGCCCATCCAGATGAAAAGCGGCAGCGCCGTCAGGGTCCAGGACGAGGACGAGGCCCACATCGTGGTGATCATGGTGTCACCCACGGGGCGGGTGGTGAAAAGCTCCATCCCGACCCAGGCCACCCCCATCAGCGCGATGCCGACCCAGACACCGGTGCCCAGAAGGAAGAAGAGAACGAAGAGGAAGATGGCGATGGCCAGAAGTTCGGTCATGGCCTCATTCCCCGAAGCTTTGATCGACAAGATCGCGCTCGATCCGGTGATCGCCGCGAATGATGACATGGATCAGGTGATCGACCAGCGCGATGCCCAGAATGCCGCCGCCGATCACCATCACCGATTGCGGGATCCATAAGGGGCTGGCGTCCTGGGCCTGGCTGACCTCGTTGAATTTCCACGACCAGTAGGTGAACCAATAGGCGTAATAGACGAAATACCAGACGATGACCGAGGCCAGGCCAAAGCACCAGACCTCGAGCGCCCATTTGGCCTTGGCGGGCACCGCGTTCAGAAGGATCGACACCCGGATATGGGCCCCGCGATTAAGCGCGCTGGCAAAGGCCAGAAACGAGGCGGCGGCCATGAAATAACCTGCGTAATTGGGTGCTCCGGGAAAGATCTCGCCGGTCCAGCGGGCCACCATCTGGGCCACGATCAAAGCCAGGATGGCAATCAGGCAAAGCGCGGCCAAAACGCCCGAGGCCTTGTAGAGACCGTCAAGAAAAGTTCTGAGAAAGCCGAATAATCGTGCCATGGGTCTGGCCCTTTGCGCGTTGCGGATCGAAGTGATCAAGGTATCCGGGGGCGCGGCGGCAATGGGAGGCCACCACCGCCGCGCGCGCCGCGGACAGGACGGGGCGGGGTTATTCGGCCGCCGCCGCCAATTCGCGATAGGCATCGACAATCGCCTGACCTTCGGGGCCTGCGGCCTCAAGCCATTCGGCGGTCATGGTCTCGCCGATGGCGCGCAGCTCGGCCATCAGCTCTTCGCCGGCGGGCTCCACCGTCATGCCGCCGGCGCGCAGACCGGCAAGCGTAAAGCCGGTATATTCACGCGCCCGCCATGTGCCGGCATATTCGGCCAGTTCGGCACAGGCATTGATGACGTTCTGGTTGGCCTCGGAAGTGTCGTTCCAGACATCGGCATTGACCATGACGTAGTTGCGCGGCAGCCAGGCATCGACCTCGTAGAAATTGCTCAGGCTTTCCCAGACGCGGCGGTCATAGCCGGTGGCCCCCGACGAGATCATCGACGAGGCCACGCCGGTGGCAAACGCCTGGCTGATCTCGGCGGCCTCGATGGTGACGGGCAACATGCCGGTCAGTTCGGCCAGACGGTTGGTCGCGTTGTTATAGGAGCGGAAGCGGATGCCCTCCATATCGGCGACCGAGTTGATTTCCTGGTTGAAATAGAGCCCCTGCGGCGGCCACGGCACCGAATAGAGCAGGCGCAGGTTCTGGCCTTCCAGAAGCTCGGTGATGGTGGGTTCGGCCGCTTCCCACAAAAGCGCGTGTTCCTCGAAGGAGCCGACCAGGAAGGGGATCGAGTCAAAACCGAAAAGCGCATCCTCGTTTTGATGCGCCGACAGCAGGCGCTCGCCGATCGGCACCTGGCCGGTCTGGATGGCGCGCTTGATATCGGCCCCGGCAAAGAGCGAGCCGCCCGGATGGGTCACGATCTCGATATCTCCGCCGGTGCCGTTGGTGACGCATCGGGCGAACTCGGCCCCGGTGGCGGATTGGAAATTGGTGGCGGAATAGGCCATCGGCATATCCCAGACGACCTGGGCGAAGGACGGGGTCGCGACGGCCATGATGGCGACGCTCAGCGTGAAGGTTTTCATGGTCTTGTCTCTCCTTGTCGGGTTGGTTTCTTGGTCTTGTTATTCGGGGTCGATCAGCGCCCGAACCTCTGCGGGTCATAGGGGCGCATGTCCATGTTCGGGGTTTGCCCCGTTATCATCTGTGCCAGCAGTCGGCCCGTTTTGGGCCCGCCGGTCAAGCCTATATGATGATGCCCAAAGCCCGCATAGACGCCGGAGGCCCCCACCGGCCCGATCAGCGGCAGGCTGTCGGCGGGGGCCGGGCGGTGGCCTTGCCATTCCTCCTCACGCGCCGCCTCGAGCTGCGGAAACGCCTGTGCAACCTGACGCCGCAGGAGCGCGAAGGGGGCTCGCGAGGGGCCGGCTTCGAGCCCGCCGAACTCGACCACGCCGGCGCAGCGCAGACCGTCCTGCATCGGCGTTGCCACGAATTTGCCCGCCGCCACCATGAACGGCTTGGAGGGCCCGTTTTCGGCCCCCTCATAGACGATGTGATAGCCGCGTTCCGATTCGAGCGGCACCTTGAGCCCCAGTTTCGCCATCAACGGTTTCGACCAGACCCCGGTGGCCAGCACGACCTCCGAACAGGGCAGCGTGTCGCGGTCTGTCACCACGGCACTGACACGGTCATCCGTGAGGGTGAAATCGCGCACCTCTGCCGAATGCCAAACCCCGCCAAGCTTCAGAAACTCCTCGACCAGAGCCGCGACATAGGCGCGGGGGTCGCGGATCCAGCCATGATCGCGCATCACCGCCAGGCAACCGACGGCGGGGCCAAAGGCGGGCTCGAACGCCTGCACGGCCGCGCCTTCGAGGATCTCGGGCGTAAAGCCGTGGTCACGGCGCAGGCCAAAGGTATAGGCATCGGCCTCGAACGCGGCGCGGTCCTTGTAGGCAAAGCTGTAGGGGCCCTCGGCCATGAAAGCGGCGCTGTCGGTGCCTTTGGTCAGGGCCCGGTGCTGGTCAACGCTGTCGCCCACGATGGGGGCCAGCCCGGCGGCGATGCGGCGGGTATCGGCATCATTGGCATGGGACAGGTAGCGGACCAGCCAGGGCACCAGTTTCGGCAGGTAGGACCAGCGCAGGAACAGTGGAAAGTCACGGTTCAGCAGATAGCCCGGCCCCTTGTGGATCAGCCCCGGCGCGGTCACCGGCACCATGGCGCAGGCGGCCAGAACGCCGCCATTGCCATAGGAGGCACCCATGCCCGGTTCACCCCGGTCGACCAGGGTGACCTGCCGCCCGGCGCGTATCAGCCAGATGGCCGTGGAAACGCCGACAATGCCCGCGCCGATGACGATGACAGGTTTCCCCGCGCTCATGCCACACCCCCTTGTGTTTGACGCTGTGAATATTTCGCCAGCGTATCGAGGTTGACCGATGCGCCAAGCCCCGCCCCCCCCGGCACGATGACATCGCCGTTTTCGATCCGGAACGGGGTCTCCAGAATATCCTCCACAAGGAAATAGCTGGCCTGATAGAACTCGCAGCCAAGCGTGATCTCGGGCGTGGCCGCGATCATGTGGGTGCCCGCCAGATGCGCGAGCCCCGTCTCGAACATATCGCCGCCATAGGCCGACATGCCCACCGACCCGGCCATGCGCGCGACGCTCTGGGCGCGGGTCGGACCGCCCGATTTCATGATCTTGACCGACACGCCATCGGCCAGCCCCATCTGGGCCGCCGCCATCATGTCCTCGGGGCCGAAAATGCTTTCATCGGCCAACAGGGGCACGCCGATGGCATCGCGGATGCGTTTCATCAGGTCGCGCAGATGCGCCTTGACCGGTTGTTCGATGAAATCAGGCTGGAATGTCGCCACATCGCGCAGACAGGCCATCGCGGTGTCGTGGTGCAGGCCCTGATTGTAATCGACCCGGATCGAAAATTCGGGAAAATCGGCGCGGATCCGTTCCAGCCGCACGATGTCGAACTCATGCGATTTGAACCCGGTTTTCAGCTTGATGATGCGCACGCCATCCGCCTTCAGCCGCGCCATCAGGGCCAGGTCGCGGTCGAAATCGGGATCCGCGATGGAACAGGACAGCGGGATGGTTTCGCGGCAGCGCCCACCCAGAAGCGCCCAGACCGGCACCCCCAACACCCGGCCCGAAAGATCCAGCAGCGCCGTTTCCAGCGCCGCCTTGGCCTCGGTGCAATGGGCGAGGGCCGCTTGCGCATCGGCCATGATCGCGGCGCGGTCGGCCAGCTTGCGACCCACCACAAGCGGGCGCAAATAGCGGTCGAGCGCGGCAAAGCTGGCCTCGGGCGAGCCGGTGAACACCACCCAGGGGCTGGCCTCGCCCCAGCCCTGGCTGCCATCCTCGGATGTCAGCCGCAGCACCACGATATCGACGGCATGTTCGACCGAGCCGATGCCATGATCGCGCCGCGCATTGACCGGCAGCTTCAGGTGCCACAGATCCATGGCGGTAATTCGTTGTTCCAGCGACACGCCATCCCCCTAGGTAACGCCGGGGAAGCCTGCCCGGCGAGAACCATCATTTCAAATACTAAAATATGTGGAAAGCATCAGAAAATGTGATAGCCTCGCGCGATGTCCCTCAGATTTCGCCAGCTTCAGGCCTTTCACGCCATTTTCGACACTGGCACCGTCACGGGCGCGGCGCGGCAATTGGGCATCTCGCAGCCCGGCATTTCGAACCTTCTGGCACAGCTTGAGCGCCAGACCGGGTTCAAGCTTTTTGAACGGGTCAAGGGGCGGCTGGTGGCAACGCCCGAGGCGGGCGTGCTGTTTCAGGAGGTCGACACCGTGGTGCGGGGCCTCGATCATGTCACCCAGGCGATGGTCGATTTGCAGAACAAGCAGGCCGGGCAGTTGCAGGTCGCCTCGCAGCATTCGATCTCCTTCGGATTCATGCCGCGCCTCATCGCGCAATTCGCGCGCGACCGGCCCGATATGTCGATCTCGTTCCAGTCGCAATATTCGGTCAAGATCCAGGAATGGGTGGTTGCGGGCCTCTTTGAGATCGGGGTCTGCGAATTGCCGCTGTTACAGGACGGGCTGCGCGCGCATCTGGTTCCGGTGGAACTGATGCTGGCCCTGCCCGAGGCCAACCCGCTGGCGCGTCACGACATCCTGACGCCCGAGATGCTGGCCGGGGAACCCTTTATCGTGATGGGGCCCGAACATGTCACGCATCGGCGCCTGCGCGAGGCCTTCGACAGCGCAGGAGTAACCCTACGCACCCGCGTGCATTCGCATCTGTTCAAAAACCTGCTCGGGTTCGTGCAGGAGGGGATGGGCTGCGCGTTGCTGGATCCTTTCGCGCTGGATTTCGACAGCGGCGGCGGCTCGGTCATTCGCAAGTTTCGCCCCCGCCTGCTGATGGAGATGGCCGTGATCACGTCGCGCGACCGGCCATTATCGACCGTGGGGCAGGAGTTTCTGGACCTGCTGATCGGCGCGCTGGAGCCTTATCGGGCGGAATAGAGGGGCTCCGCCCGTTCGGCGCTACTCGCCGTTCCGCTTGTGGCAACGCACCCCGGGGCTCCGCCCGTTCGGCGCTACTCGCCGTTCCGCTTGTGGCAACGCACCCCGGGGCTCCGCCCGTTCGGCGCTACTCGCCGTTCCGCTTGTGGCAACACACCCCGGGGCTCCGCCCGTTCGGCGCTACTCGCCGTTCCGCTTGTGGCAACACACCCCGGGGCTCCGCCCGTTCGGCGCTGAAATCGCTCCACTGGAGCGATTTCCGGGCGCGCCTCACCCCATCCACCGCCGAACCGGGGCCGCGGCTTCCTCCAACGGTTGCGTGATCACATCAACCAATGTCGGCCCGTCATGAGCAATCGCCGCCGCAAGGGTTTTCTCAAGGTCGGCGGGGTCGGCCACGGTAAAGGACTTCACCCCGTAGGCGGCGGCCACGGCACCATGGTCGACGCGGGAAAAGTCGACATTGTAATAGCGCGCGCCCTTATCGGCCATCTGGCTGGCCTTGATCCACCCGAAATTGGCGTTGGAAAACACGATATAGGTGATCGGCGCGCGGTGGCGGGCGACGGTTTCCAATTCGCCCGCCGTAAAGCCGAAAGACCCGTCCCCCATCAGCGCCACCGTCTTGGAACCGGGCCGCCCATACCACGCCCCAAGCGCCGCAGAGAGCGAATATCCAAGCGCGCCATGCGCCCGGTTGGTGATGAAAAAACGCCCTGGTTCAGCCTGTTGGTAATAGGCCGACATATAGGGGCAGCTGGTGCCGGGATCGGAGACAATTGTGGCGTCGGCGGGCAGCACCCGATTCAGCGTGGCGATAATGCGTTCGGGCCGGATCGGGGCCTCACTGCTGTCGGCCAGCGCGTTGAACTTGGCGAATTTGCGCGCCTTCCTTTCGGCCACCGCCGCGGCCCCGCCGAAAGTGGCCGCACCCTGCCCCATGCTGTCCAGCACCGCGTTGACGCGCGCCAGAGACAGGCGCAGATCGCCCACCACCCCCACCTCGGTCGGGTAATTGGCCCCGATCGCCATCGGGTCGGCGTCGAAATGCACGATCCTTGTGCCGGGCTTCGGGGCCTCCCACCGTGCGGTCGTGGTCGATCCGGCCCGGATGCCCATGAAGATCACCAGATCGGCGGCCTCCATCGCCTCCCATGTCTCGTCGGTGCCGCCGTTTGACCCGACCACGCCCAGCATCTGCGGGTGGCTGTCGGCCAGCGACCCCTGCCCCGAAATGGAGGTGGCAACCGCAATGTCGAGCCGGGTGGCCAGCCGCGCCAGCTCCTCCCAGGCCCCGGCGATCACCACGCCGCCGCCGCAGACGATGAGCGGTGATTTCGCCGATCGGATCGCCTCGACCGCCGCCTCTGCCGCGCCCGGTTCGGGGGCCTGGCGGTAGGCCGGAAAGGTTGCATGCGCCTGATCGGCCCAGATATCGGCGGGATCGACATCGTCATACTGGATGTCATAGGGCAGACCCAGATGCGCCGCACCGGGGCGGCCCGTGGTCATGGACCTAAACGCCATACGCACCATGCGCGGGATGTGGGCGGCCTGTTTGATCACCGTGTTCCACTTGGTCAACGGACGCATCAGCGCCTCCTGATCGACCTCGGTCAGGGGGTATTTGCCATAGCTGCCCACCGAAATGTCGGAGGTGATGCCCAGCACGGGGATGGAGCTTTCCGAGGCCTCTATCAGGCCGGGCAGGATATAGGTGGCACCGCCGCCCGAGGGGCCTTCGGCGACGCCCGGGCGCCCTGTTACGCGGGCATAGGCATCGGCCATATAGGTGGCCGAGCGTTCGTCGCGGGTCAGCACATGCGTCATCTGGTGATCGAGCCCGCGCATGGCGTCGTAAAACGGCAGGCTGGTATCGCCGCACAGGCCAAAGATATGGCGCACGCCCTGCGCCTCAAGGCTGCGCACCAGCGCCTCGGCCCCGTTCATCCGGTTCGACATATTGCCCCCTCTTTCCGCGATTCGCTCCACCTGAATGACAGGCTGTATACAGATAAATATATCTTGCGTCATTCAAGAAAAAATATCACCATGCCGGACAAATCACCAAAGGCCCCGACAGATGACCGATACGACCCAGAGCAATGTTGACCGCATCACCGACCGGCTGCGCCAGATGGCCGCCGAGTTTGTGATCAAACCCGAGGAACGCATCCGCGAAGGCGAGATGGCGCGCGCGCTCTCGGTCAGCCGCACGCCGCTGCGCGAGGCGCTTAATCGGCTGGTATCGGAGGGGTTCCTGACCTTCACCGGCGGCCAGGGGTTTTTCTGCCGGTCGCTGACGCCGGAAAAGATCCTCGATCTCTACGAGGCGCGCGCGGCGGTGGAATGCGAAGCGCTGCGCCTGTCGCTGGCGCGCGCAAGCAACGACGCGATTGCCGAGGTCGGGCGCGGGCTGGACGCGACCGAGCCGCTCTATGCCACCACCACCGACCATATCCGCCTGCTGGAGATGGATGAGGCGTTTCACATGGCCCTGGTCGCCTTGTCGGGCAATGCCGAACTGGTGCGGATGCTGGACAATATCAACGGGCGTATCCGTTACGTGCGGATGATGGGGCTGTCGATGCTGCGCGCCGATCAGGACGGGCATCGCCGGATGGCGGCGCATCGCGAGGTCTTGCAGGCGCTGGCCGACCGGGACGCGGCGCGCGCGCTGACGGTGTTGCGCGGCCATATCGGGATGCGGCGCGAAGATGCCATTCAGGCGGTGCGCAACGCCTTTTCCCATATCTATGTGCAGGCAGGGTAACGCGACATGGGCATGACACAAGGCGGCAAGACAGTATACGGGGCCAGCGTCGGCATCCTGATGCTCGAAACGCAATTCCCCCGTATCCCCGGCGATATCGGCAATGCGATGACATGGCCCTTTCCGGTGCAATATCGCGTGGTGCGCGGGGCCACGCCCGATAATGTGGTGCGCGGGGCACCAACCGAGCGGCTGGCCGATTTCATCGCCGCCGGGCACGATCTGGTGGCGATGGGATGCGACGGGATCACCACGAATTGCGGGTTTCTGGGCGTGTTGCAGGGCGAGATGGCGGCAGCCCTCGGCGTGCCGGTCGCGACATCGTCGCTGATGCAGGTGCCGATGGTCGAGGCGGCTCTGCCGCCCGGCAAGCGGGCGGGTGTGTTGACGATCTCGGCCGAAACGCTCGGCCCCGAGCTGCGCGCGGCAACCGGTGTCGCCCCCGACACGCCGGTGATCGGCACCGAGGACGGGCGCGCCTTTACCCGCGACATTCTGGGCGACGCGCCCGAGATCGACTTTGACGCCTGCCGCCTGGATCTGCTGGATGCGGCGGATCGGTTGGTGGGCGGGCACCCGGAGGTTGGGGCCATCGTTCTGGAATGCACCAATATGGTGCCTTATGCCGCTGATATCCGCCGCGCCACCGGGCTGCCGGTCTATTCGGTCTATACGCTGGTCAGCTGGTTTCAGGCCGGGCTGATGCCGCGCCGGTTTGCCCGCGATCTGGATGATCCGCGCGGGCGGGACTGAATTCAGGACCAGTCAGGGGCCGCGCGACGTCACGCCCCCCGCGGCACGGCGATGGGGCGGTTTTCCAGAATGGTCTCCATCGCGAAAACGCCGGTCACGGTCTCGAACTCAAGATCCTTCGTCAGCGCCTGATACACCCTGTCATAGCCGCGCATGCCGGTTGTCACGACCTTCAACAGGTAATCCCATTCGCCGCCGACCCGGTGCAATTCGGTGATTTCGGGGATCGATCCTGCACGCCGTCCGAACCTGTCGGCCCAGGCGGAGGTGTGGTTTCGTGTCCGAACCAGCATGAACACGGTCAGATCCAGCCCCAGGGCGGCGGTGTCGACACGCGCGCTGGTGCCCTTGAGGATGCCGGATGCGGTCAGTTTCTGGATCCGGCGATGGCAGGCATTTTGCGAGAGGCCCACACGCTCGGCCAGGGCGCGTTGAGACAGACCGCCATCGGCCTGCAATTCGGCAATCAGCCTGGTGTCGATATTGTCGAGTTTCGAGTTATGTTGGGTCATTTGATAGAATATTCCGGTGAATCACGGTGTAATTGAAGTATTATTTGCACAAAACCTCAAGCAAAATTGGGCCAAGCGCAAAAGACGAGGCTCAGATGACCCATTCCGAACAGTTTTTCAGTGATTTCCGCGCTGGCATCGAACAAGGCGACGCTTTGGCGGAAATCCGTGCAGGTATCATTGGCAAGGACATCATGATCCCCGGGTCGGACGGCCCCAAGCCGATGCTCTACGCCGATTACGTGGCCTCTGGCCGCGCCCTGCGCCAGATCGAGGAGGCGGTCCTGAACGGTGTCCTGCCCTATTACGCGAACAGCCATACCGAGGATTCCTATTGCGGGGCCTATATGACCGGCCTTCGCGCCAGTGCCCGGGCCGTCGTCGCCGATCTTTGCGGGGCGGGTGACGCCCATTCGGTCATCTTCACCGGCTCAGGGGCGACGGCCGGATTGAACCGGCTGGTTCATCTGTTCGGGGTCCGTGAGGCCATCGCCGAGGGGCGCGGTGCAACAATTATCATCGGCCCATATGAGCATCACTCCAACATCCTGCCCTGGCGCGAAAGCGGTGCCCGGGTCATCGAAATCCCCGAGGCCCCGAGCGGCGGCCCGGATCTGGGCGCACTGAAATCGGCGCTGTCTGCCGCGAAAGGCCTGGTCATCGGGTCGTTCTCGGCGGCGTCGAACGTCACCGGGATCATGACCGATATTGCAACGGTTACGCGCATGCTGAAATCCGCCGGCGCGCTGGCCGTTTGGGATTATGCCGGCGGTGGCCCCTATATGGCGATGTCGATGCAGCCCGGTGCCGGTGCCGAGATCGACGCGATTGTCATCTCGCCCCATAAATTCATCGGCGGCCCCGCCGCATCGGGCCTGCTGATCCTGCGCAAGGATGCCGTCGCCACGCAAATCCCGACATGTCCGGGCGGCGGGACGGTGCTGTATGTGTCGTCGACGGAACATGATTACGTGGCCGATATCTCGGAACGCGAAGAGGCGGGCACGCCGAACACCATCGGTGATATCCGCGCCGCATTGGCATTGATCGTCAAGGACGTGATCGGCCAGCACCGGATCGACCGGATCAATGCCGAATTTGCACGGCGCATGCTGCAGGATCTCGCTGAAATTCCGGGGATTGCCGTGTTGGGCAACACCGGCTGCGCGCGATTGCCGATCTTTTCGTTCCTGGTCGCGCGTGCGGACGGATCATTTGTCGAGCCGCAGGAAGTGGCCCGTGTGCTCAGCGATCGCTTCGGGATTCAGGTCAGGGGCGGCTGTGCCTGCGCCGGCCCCTACGGCCATCATCTGCTGTCGATCCCCAAAGAGGTCTCGGGCTATCTCCGCGCGCGGATCCTGCAGGGCGATCTGTCGGAAAAGCCCGGCTTTGTCCGGTTCAACCTCAGCTATCTTTTCACCCCGCAGGACTACGCGACATTGTTGCGCGCGTTGCAGCAATTGCCCGGCCTGTTCGCTGAGACCGCATGGCAGGGGGCCTCGGTGGATGCGGACCCCGCGAGCCTGCGGACATCGGCATGAGTATGGATGTTCGACCAACGCGATATGCGAGATATTAGGGGCCGGACACGCCCCCCGCCACCGAGGCGGGCGATGTCACGAAGCGTAGAAACAGATTGCCCATCCCGGCGGCATCGGTGAGCGTCACGCCCTCTGCGCCGCTGCGCCAGTCGAGGCCGCTCTCCCCGATCCACGCCATTATCTTGTCGGCATCGCTGACGCGGATATCCATCGCCACGATGCCGGGATCGGTTTGCGCGCACAGATCGCGCGGCAGGGGACCGAAGCTGGCCGTAATCCTGGCCCCGGTCAGCACCGTGATCGCCCCGTTGGCGGTGGCCACCGAAAAGCCGCCGGGCAGATCGCGGGCGGGGCCATAGAGCGGGCAGAGCATGGCACGCAGCGCGGGTTGATCGGCCTTTTCCGCCCGGATCGTCACGCCCGCGATGCCATGGGCGGTGTTGGGATGCTCCAGCCATTCGGGCACATAGATCAGATCGGGGCGGTGCTGCTGACAGAGAAAGAAGGACAGGCGCGGGAAACCCCGGTTGGGCATCAGCGCCAGCGTGGTTTTCGTGCGCCCCTGGCGGCCATCCGGCAGGGTCACGTCGCGGCCAAACTCCAGATGGCCCGCAACGGTCAGGCCCGCCGCCCGGGCGGTCTCGGCATCGGCATCGGCATCGGTGCTGTGCAGCGCCGTCAGCGCCACGCCCTCGCGCATCTGCAGATAGGTGTGAACATGGCGGCCAAAGCGGAAATCGCCGGCCGGGTTTTCATCCAGCAGGCTTTCATCCCAGATGCCCATGATCTCGATCAGGCAACCCTGAAACATCGCCAGGCTGGTCGATGTGCCCCAGGGGTGGCGGCCTACGGGCGTCATGGTAAAGCCGAGCGATATCAGCCGGGTGCGCAGCGCCGAAATGTCATGGGTCGCGATCAGCGGGTGGTCGATGCCGAAAGGCCCGGTCATGGCGCGCGGGGCGCGAAGCTGACCCGGGCCGGGCCGCGGATCTCGGCGCGCGGGCCCGCGACCGTCATGGCATCCGGCACATCGCGCAACACCACCGCCCCGGCGGCGATATTGGCCCCGGCCCCGATGCGGATATTGCCCAGAAGCGTGGCCCCCGCCCCGATCACCACGCCCGCACCGATGCGCGGGTGACGGGTGGGGCCGCTATCGGTCAGCGTGGAGCCAAGCGTGACATTATGCCAGATCGAGACATTGTCACCGATCACCGCCGTCTCGCCAATGACGCAGCCAAGCCCGTGATCGAGCCAGAGGCCCCGCCCGATCGTCGCGCCGGGATGGATATCGAGCCCGAGCGCCCGCGACAGAGCCGATTTCACCGCCAATGCGCCCATCGCATCGCCCCCGGCCCAGATCCGATGCGCGACCCGGTGCGCCATCACCGCCTGCGCGCCGCGCGCGAAAAGCAGCGTCGCGGCCGCGCCGCCGGGCTCGAAATTGCGCCTTGCGGTCTCGGCGATGTCATAGGCGGAGATCTCGGCCAGCGCGGGGTCGGCATAGACCGCGCGGGCGACCTCACCGATGGCCGGGCTCAACGCGATGTGGCCGAGGAGCGCGCCCGCCAGCGCCGCGAAATCGGAACAGTCGGCAGCGCTCAACCCCGTCAGCGCCGCCAGATCGGGGCGCTCGGTCAGCAGGCTGCGGCAATCGTCGAGCAAGGGGGCGGGCATCTCAGGACACATAGCCGAAAGCTATGCGCGGGATCGGGGCGCTGTCGAGCCAAACCGCCTTGGGCGCGGTATATTCCATCAGCGCATCGGTGCCGCTGGAGCGGCCAAAGCCGGAATTGAGCGAGCCGCCAAACGGGGCCGAGACATGGATGGCCTTGTAGCTGTTGATCCAGAACGTGCCCGCGCGCACCGCCGCAGCCATCCGGTGGGCGCGCCCGACATCGGCTGTCCAGACCGCACCGGCAAGGCCGAAATCGGTGTCATTGGCGAGGGTTACGGCCTCTGCTTCGTCCTCAAACGGGATCGCGGTGACCACGGGGCCAAAGATCTCGGTGCGCGCCGGTGCGGCGGCGTTATCCAGCCCCGCCAGAACGGTGGGGGCCACGAAGAAGCCACGCTCGGGCAGGGAGGCTCTGGTCAGGACACGCCCGCCCTCGGCCCCGGCCCCCGCCACCATGCCCCGGATATGGGCCAGTTGGCGGGCATTGCTGATCGGGCCGATCTCGGTCGCTTCGTCCAGCGGATCGCCCAGCTTTATCGCGTTCATGCCCTCGGTCAGCATCTCAAGCAGCCCGGCCTCGGCCTGGCGCTCGACCAACAGCCGCGACCCGGCCACGCAGCTTTGCCCCGCGCCCGAGAAGATCGCCGCCTGCGCGCCCAGACAGGCCGCTTTCAGATCGGCATCGGCAAAGACGATATTGGCCGATTTGCCGCCCAGTTCCAGCACCACGGGTTTCAGAGCTTCCGCCGCCGCCACCGCCACCCGCCGCCCCGTTTCGGGCGAGCCGACAAAGATCACCTTGCGCACGGCCCGATGGGCAATGGCCCCCTGCCCCGCCGTGGGGCCAAGCCCCGCCAGCACGTTGACCAAACCGGCGGGCAGGCCCGCGCCTTCGGCCAGTTTGACCAGCGCCACGGTGGTCACGGGCGTCAGTTCCGAGGGTTTGATCACCACGCCATTTCCGGTGGCGATGGCCGGTGCGATCTGCCAGCCGCCGGTAAAAATGGGCGCGTTCCAGGGTGTGATCTGAAACACCACGCCCAGTGGTTCGCGCAGCGTATAGGTCAGATGGCCCGAGGGCACCGGGATCACCTCGCCATGCAGCTTGTCGGCCCAACCGGCGTAATAGGCGAACATCTCGGCAACCTTGGCGACCTCGATACGGGCGTCGCGGATCGGCTTGCCTGCCACCAGCGCCTCCAGCCGGGCCAGCGGTTCGGCATGGGTCGCCACGGCGCGGGCAATCTCGGCCATGACCTGACCGCGCCCGGCGGGGGTGAAACCCTGCGCCCAGTCTTTTTGCGCGGCGGCGGCGGCCTCGCAGGCGCGGGTGGCCAGCTCTGTCCCGGCATCGGCATAGCTGGTCAGCATTTCCTCGGTATAGGGATCGACCAGGGTGATGGTGTCGCCCTGACCGTCCTGCAACGTGCCGCCAACAAGGCTCTGCACCCGGTCATTGAGGCCGAACGCGGCCATGGCCTCGTGGAAAATATCGGTGCGTGTCATTGGCTTGCCCCGGTTTGTTGAAACTCTGTAATGCGGTTGAAATCTTCCGCATCCGGCAGGGCTTTGGCGCTGTCGGCCCAGACCTGCGCGACGGCATCAAAGCCCGGCATATCCACCCCCGCGCCCGCCGCCAGATCGCGCGCCAATCCCACATCCTTGCGCATCAACCCCATGGTAAAGCCGCTGTCGAAGGCCGCCGACAGCACCCATTTGGGATAGTTCACCTCACTGACGCCGCTGCGCCCGGAGCCTGCGTTGACCCCCTCCAGAAGCGCGCCCGCCTCGACACCCGCCGCAGCCCCCAGGCGCAGCGCCTCGGCCACCAGCACCAGGTTGGCAGCACAGAGCATGTTGTTGACGATCTTGGCGGCGTGGCCCGCGCCTGCGCCGCCGACATGCACCGATTTGGCGGTCAAGAGGTCGATCAGCGGGCGGATCGCGGCAATGGCAGCCGCGTCGCCGCCCAACAGCATCGTCATGGTGCCCGCGCGCGCCGCAACGGGCCCGCCGCTGACCGGGCCGTCGATGAAATGGAACCCCGCCGCCTGCCCCTCTGCGTGCAGATCCCGCGAGGTCTGCGGCTCGGAGGTGGAGCTGTCCAGCAGGGTCGCGCCGGGGCGCAAGTGGGCCGCGATCTCGGCCATCACGGCGCGGACAATCGCCGCCGTCGGCAGCGACAGAACGATCACATCCGCCCGTGCGGCCAGCCCGGCGGCGCTGTCGGCGATCTCTGCGCCGGCATCGGACATAGCGGCGCGCGTGGCCGGGTCGGGATCATAACAGACGAGCCTTTGCCCGGCCTCCAACAGATGCCGCGCCATGGCCCCGCCCATATTGCCGCAGCCGATAATGCCAATGTCCATCCGTCCGACCCCCGATCTGTCGCCACCCCGCGCAGCCTGCCATATCGGCGCAACGCGAAAAAGCGCAAGCTATGGAGTTTATCGTTGCACTTGGCGCAACGTTTATGACCCGGAAAACGCCGCCATCTGCCGCGCCAGATGCCCTGACAGCGCCTGCGCCGCGCGCGGCAATGCCCGCCCCTGACGGGCGATGAGCGCGGCCTGGCTGGTGTGAAAGGCGGGCTCGTCGATGTCATGGGCGATCAGGCGGCCGCCAGCGATATCGGGCATCGCGGCAAAGCGCGGCAGAAAAGTCACGCCGAGCCCTGCCCGCGCAAAGGCCAGAAGAGCGGCGATCGAATCCGACCGGACCACGGCGTTCAGCCGCTGACCGCTCTGTGCCTCGGCCCGCGCCAGCAGCGCCCCGATTCCGGTGCCGCCCGCCGCCACCGCCGATGGCATCTCGGCCAGCGCCGACAGATCAAGCCGGCCGGTCGGGTCCGCAAACCGGATGCCGGGCCGGGCCAGCATCACCAGCGGCTGGTGGTTGCGGGCCAGCAGTTTGATCCGACGATCGGGCACCACATCATAGGCCAGGCCGATATGCGCCTGATCGGTCATCACCTGATGCGTCACCGCCTCGGTTGAGCCCATATTCATCTGGTAGCTGATACCGGGATGGGCCGCGACGAAACCGGGCAATGCGCCGCCCATCAGATCACCGGCAAAACCTTCGCCCACCGCCAGAACCACGGTGCCGCGCGCCATGCCCTTGAGCGCGTCAAACTGCGATTGCAGCGTCTCAAGCTCTCCGGCCTGCCGACGCAGCAGATCCTGCAGCAGGGCCCCTGCCTCGGTCAGTTGCACGCCGCGCCGCCCGCGTTCGATCAGCGTGGTGGCAAGCTGGTGTTCCAGGCCGGTTATGGCGCGGCTGACGGTCGAGGGTTCGACCCCCAGGGCCTCGGCCGCGTCACGCACCGTTCCGGCCTGAACCGCAGCCAGAAAGGCGCGGGTCTGTTTCGGATCGAGGCTGTGCATCGCATTCCTCCTGCGCAACAAAGATGGCGGCAGACCGGCACCAAACGCAACAGGCGATCAATAGTCGCGTTCAAAGAACAGCCCAAGCCCGCCCTGCCCGTCCGAGCCGACACGGCCGCGCGCCGTCAGGTTCGGCGTCAGATCGAGGTTCAGCGACAGATCCGCCGCGCCATCCGATCCGATGCCGATATCGGTATAGGCGTTTTCGCCGATATAGCGGCCAAGGCGCAGCTGGGCATTGCCCGCGGCGTCGGTTGCGATATCCAGATCGTCGATGCCAAGCGTCTCTCGGATGCCGCCGATGATGCTGCCCGATCCCGCCAGCCGCGACACGCCATCGACCAGTTGCAGCGCCTGCACCGGCGACAGGCTGGCGGCCTCCCGGCCAAAGAGCAGCCGCGACAGGATCTCGTCCTCGGGCAGGTCGGGTCGCGAGCTGAGCGTCAGGTCCGGCGCGCCGGCCGGGCCCTCCAGCGTCAGGAACACGACCGTATCGCCGGCCTCTGTCTGGCCGACGACGCGCAGAAACGGATCGAAACTGCCGGCCAGCGTGACCGAGGCCTCAATCAGATCAAAGCGTTGCCCCAACAGCGACAGGCGGCCCCGAATGAGATCGAACCGGCCCGAGGGGATGACATTGGCGCTGGTGCCACCGACGCGGATGGCACCGCCAAGCTCGGCATCCAGCCCCGAGCCGCGCAGGAAAATCCGGTTGGCGGCGGTGACGGTCAGATCGAGCGGCAGGGCCGGGCCCGATGCGCCTGCGCGATCCAGCAGCCCGGCATTGACGCGGGTCGCGTATTGGCCGGCGGTCTCGCCGATATGGCGGATCTCGGGGATCGGCTCGGCGGCACCGAACGAGGTCGGCTCGATCACGATATCGGTCTGGCCCAGGGTGATCTGGCCACTGACCGCAGGGCCCTGCGTCATCGGACCGGCCAGCCGGATGTCACCACGCTCGATCACTGTCTGAAAAAGATCGCCCTGCGAGATGCGGGCATTGACCAGCCCGATATCAAAACGCCCGGGCAACCCCGGCGCGCCCAGATCGAGCCCCCCCGAAAGCGTGACGGTGCCGCCCGAGGACAGGCGGCCCGCGCCGGTCAGATCGGCGCGCCCGGCGGCCAGCGTGACGCTGGCGCTGGCCTCCTCGACGGCCAGCCCGGCATCTGGGTCCGCGATCCGCACATCGCGCGCCTCGATGCTGCCGGCAAGCGCCGAAAGGCCGGGCCGGCCGGCCAGCCGCAGATCGAGATCGGCACGGCCCAGAACCGAACGTGGCGCGATGAACGGGTTGACCAGCGCCAAATCGGCGGTGCCCGTGAGCGCCAGATCGACCGCGCCTTCGGGCAGCCCGACCTGCCCCGTGGCGGCCAGCGCCAGGCCGTTTCGCAGCCGCGCCTGCGCGTCCAGATCCCAGGGCTGGCCGGCACCGGCGCGCGTCAGGCCAGCCTCGGCGCTGAGCGGGCCCGAAAGCGATGCGCTGAGCAATCCGGCATCGCGCAGCCGGGCCGAGATCTGCAAGTTGCTTTCGGCAGAACTGAGGCGGGCGCTACCGGTGGCCGCGATCTGGCTGCCGGCGATTTCGAACGCCTCCAGCCGGATCCCGTTGCTGTCGCGCATGGCCCGCGCCGTCAAACGGGTCTGTCCCGCCAAAAGCTCATCCGGCGCGCCCAGGCCAAGCGACAGCTCCTGCGCACCGGCCTCCAGTTCCAGATCAAACGCGCCTGACAGCATCTCGACCTCGCCCGCCGCCGCGACCGTCGCCGCGCCGCCCAATTGCGACCCCGCAAGGCCCGCAAAGGCCGAAAGATCGGGGGCCGTGGCCTGCAATTCGGCGGCCAGGATCAGCGCGTTTTCCGCCGCCGTGATCTGGCCTCTGCCGCGCAGTTGGGCGGTGTCGGTATCAAGCGTCAGGGTCGCGATATCAAGCGGCGCGCCCGCCTGCCATTCTGCCGAGAACGCGGCCTGTCCGGCGCTGCCCATCGCCGCCCGCATCGCGGCATCGGGCAGATCAAGGCCCCGAAACGCCGCCGACCCCCGGCCGATCACACCGGTGAGCACGCCTCCGGTGGCCGCGATGGTGCCCGAGAGATCCAACTCGGCACGATCGAGGCTCAGATCATCGACGCTGAGCCCCCGCAGATCGGCCTGACCCGCCCAGGCATCGCCCGCCGCGCGATCATATCCGAGCGTCAAATCGGCCGCAGCGGCCATGACCACCTGCCCCGGCACCGGCAGGCGCACCGCTTCGGCCCCATCGGGGCGCAGCGTGGCGCTCAGTCGAAAGCGTTCGGGCGCGCCGCCGGGGCCGAGCGCGCCGCTGCCCGTGACTGTCAGCGACGCCGTCGAAAGGTCGAACCCCTCCAGCGCCATGGCCCCGTCGGCATCCCGCACCGCCCGCGCTGTCAGCGCCACCGCGTTGCCAAAGAAGGGCTGGTACGCGGGCAGCAGGAACCGAGCCACATCGCCGGATAAATCGACCTCCAGCCGCTGATCGCCGGTATCGGTCTGCGCCAGTATCACCTCGCCCGAAATGCGCGGCACGCCATCGGTGGCCAGTGCGATGGTGCTGGTGAAATCCTCAACCGGGCCGCTGCCCGCGATGGCAAGGTCAATGGCGGGGGCCTCCGGGATGCCCAGAACCGTCACCGCGATGCCGCCGGGATCTTCGCTGAGGTCGATATCCAGATCCAGCTGGCGCGTGTCATTTGCATACGCCGCCGCAAGCGCAAAGATACCGACCGGGCCGTCGCGGCGGATCAGATCCAGCGCGGCGCTGCCCTGACCATCGGCAAGGCCTAGCGATCCCGTCGCACTGGCCGCCACCTCAAAGCCCAACAAAGGCGCGCCCAGCTCGATCCGGGTGGCCGAAAGATCGGCGACGCGGATCGAGACCGGCAGATCGGGCAGCGCAAACGGCGTCGCCTCGGGCGTCGCGGCGGGGCCTTCGGTCACCGGCAGGCGCGCCAGCACGATGCGCTCGGCGGCCAGCCGGCTGATATCGACCTCGCCCGCAAGCAGGCCTGCGCGCCGCCAGGTCAGCTCGGCCCCCTCAAGGGTCAGCCAGACGCCACCGGCATCGGCGACGGTCAGACGCTCCAGCGTGGCGGTCGAGCTGAGGGCACCGGCAAAGCCTTCGATCCGCACCTGCCGCGCCGCCCCGTCCGACAGCGTATCCTCCAGAAACCGGACCAGCCGCGAGCGGTCATCCTCCTGCGCCCCGGCGCTGGCGGTCAGCAAGATCAGGAACAGCGTGATAAGAAACCGGGTCAAAAGCTCTGTCCTATACCGAGATAAAGAAACAGGTCTTGCCCCGCGCCATTGCCCGATACCGGCGTCGCCACGTCCAGCCGGATCGGACCAATGGGCGTGTCATAGCGCAGGCCAATCCCCGCGCCCGCCTGCCAGTCGCTGGCCCCCGCCCCCCAGGCATCCGTTGAGATCAGTCCGAAATCGGCAAATCCGACTGCCCCGAAATTGCCCGCCAGATCCTGACGCAGCTCCAGCGACGCGCCCAGATAGCTGCGCCCGCCGGTGGCCACGCCGCCCTGCAGCGCGCCCAGCGACTGGTATCCCTGCCCGCGCACCGTGCCCGCGCCGCCGGAATAAAACAGCCAGTCGGGCGGCATCGCGGAAATATCGCCGCCAGCGACGCTGCCCAGTTGCAGACGCGCTGCGATCCGGGTGCCGTTATCGGCCCCAAAACCGCGATAGCCGCGCAGATCGGCCGTCATGCGGATGCCGCTGCCATCCTCGAACATGGTAAAGGGGATCAGCCCGGTCTCGCCATACCAGCCGCTTGCCGCATCGAACGCCGCATCGCGCGTGTCCAGGGTCAGCGTGGCGGGCAGCGCCAGCATCGCGACGCGGCGCTCGGAAAACGCATCCGTGATATCGCTGACGCGCGCCATGACGGCCAGATCGCCAGTCAGGTTGTCGGAAAACCGATGCGCAAGGCCCAGCTCGGCCTCGATGCTGTTGGCGGTAAAAAGCACCTCGTCGAGATGTTCAAACTGCAGGCCAAATCTGAGCGTGGTGTCGGGGGTCAGGTCGGCAGGGCGCGAAAACTGCACCCCCAGGAGCGCATCAAACCCGCCATCTGCGCCGCCCAGCCCCGAGGCCTCGGCATCGAACCGCAACCGTTCGGCCCGGCCCCAGAGATTGCGGTGCAGCCAATAGGCGCTAAGCGCGAGACCTTCCTGCGAGGCGATCTCGGCACCCGCGCCGATCCGGCGCAGCGGGGCCTCGACCAGATCGGCCCGGATATCGACGGCGGTGCTGCCCGGGCGCGGCTCTTCGATCAGGCCGACCGAGGAAAAGACGCCGGTTTCGCGCAGACGGTCAGCCACACGGGCCAGCGTTTCGGGGTCGAACCGCGCGCCTTCGGGCAGGCCCGCGATGCGCGCGATACGGTCCGCGCGCATCCGGCCCTGGCCTTGCGGGATCAGCGCGCCAAACTGGTTCACAGGACCGGGGGCCACGGTGATGTCGGCGTCCAGCCGCGCCTCTTGCTGGCGCGCGGTGATCTGCTGGCCTGAGATGACCGCGGTGGCATGGCCCGCGCCGCGCCATGCATCGATGCCGGCCTCGGCGGTGCGGCGCAACAGGGCGGTTCCGGCGGGCTGGCCGGGGGCAAACCCCGGTGGCAGGATGGTGCCAGATGCCAAAGGGCCGATCTCGGTGCGCCCAAGGCGAAAGGCGCGGCCCGGATCGACGGTAATGGCAACTGATTGTACCGATGCGGGGGGCTGAAACGGCGACATCGCCGCGACCTCCCTTCCGTTCACGGCAACCGAGATTTCCGGCCCGAAATAGCCAAATTCATAAAGCACCGCCAAAAGCCGCGCGTAATCAGAGCGGGCGGCGGCCAGGATATCCTGCGCGGGCGCGCCGGGTTCGGCCATGACCGCCTGCGTGCGCGAGGCCGCCAACAGCGCGGCGCGCAGATCGTCGGGGGCAGTGCCGGCATCAAAGCGCAGGCCGGTTTGGGCCAGCGCCGCACCCGCCATCAGAAGCGCGGCGAAACCGCCGGCCATCGCGCGGCAAAAGGATCGGGTCCAGGGCAGCATTACCGCAAAGGTAGGCGAGCCGGAGCAGCGGCACCACCGGCAAATCGACTATCCGGGGTTCCGGGGGGCGGGGCGCGCGAGGCCCAGGCCGCGACCGGCAGGTTTCCGCCGCCGCTCCGGGCGCGCGCGGGCCTCAGACCGACCGGGTCACGCCGCCATCGACGCGCAGGTTCTGCCCGGTGATATAGCCCGCGCCGTCCGAGGCCAGAAACGCCACCGTCTTGCCGATCTCGTGCAGCGATTTTCCGTAGCGGCCCATCGGGACCCGGGCGCGGAACTCCTCCTTTTCCGGCAGGCTGTCGATGAAACCGGGCAGGACGTTGTTCATGCGGATGTTTTCGGGCGCGTATTTATCGGCAAAGAGCTTGGTAAAGGCCGCGAGCCCGGCGCGGAACACGCCCGAGGTGGGAAAGACCGGGTCGGGCTCGAACGCCGCGAAGGTCGAGATATTGACGATCGCGCCACCGCCCTGCGCCTGCATGATCGGGGTGACCAGCCGGGTGGGGCGCACCACGTTCAGGAAATAGACATCCATGCCGGTATGCCAATCCTCATCGCTCAACTCCAGCACCGGGGCGCGGGGTCCGTGACCGGCGGAATTGACCAGCACGTCGATACGGCCCCAATGGGCCATCGCGGCATCGACCAGCGCCTGCAAATCTTCCGTCGACTGGTTCGAGCCGGTCACGCCGACGCCGCCCAGCTCACGCGCCAGCGCCTCGCCCTTGCCGGATGACGACAGGATACCGATCTTGAACCCATCGGCGGCCAGCGCGCGGGCACTGTCGGCCCCCATGCCGCTGCCGCCCGCCGTGATCAGCGCAACTTTTTCCGTGGCCATGTCCATATCCCCTCAGGTGGTTTTCTTGTCATCGACAATGTTCATCGTGGCGACACCGCTATTGCCCAGCTCGACCGAGGCAAAGGGCCCGCCATGGCACATATGGCCGGGATCTTGGGGGTCCATCGGCTCGGCCCCGGCCAACACCTCGGCGGCAAAGTCCTCGGCATTGTCCTTGGGCCGATAGCCGAGAAACGCGGCCTTCGCGTTATCGACCGGCGCGCGGTCATTATTGGAAACGCCATAGACCACCGTGAACCCCGTCACCGGCGTGTCGATGGCGCGTGTCACCAGCTGGATCAAATCATCATAGCTGAGCCACGATCCCAGCGACCGGGGGTTGTTGACCTGGGCGGCGCTGAGGATGCGCAGATGCACGCTTTCCAGGCCCCGCTTGTCCCAATACATGCTGCCCAGATCCTCGGCAAAGCACTTGGCCAGGCCATAGAATGTATCGGGCCGATGCGGGGCATCGGTGCCGATGAATTCGGTCTTGGGGTGCATGCCGACGGCGTGGATCGAGCTGGCATAGACCACCCGGCGCACCCCGTTGCGATAGGCCGCCTCCCAGACGTTATAGGCCCCGATGAAATTGGGCCCCAGCAATTTCTCGAACGGTCCTTCGTCGCAATAGGCCCCGAAATGGATCACCATATCGGCCCCCTCCAGCACCGCGACCATGGCGTCGAGATCGGCCAGATCGGCGCGGGCGTAGGTTTCGCCGGGGTAAAGCTGGCCGATATCCTCGACGATATCGGTCGAGACCAGCGCGTCGCACATCGCCGCCAGCGGCTCGCGCAGATAAGACCCCAGACGGCCCGCGGCCCCGGTCAGAACGAGTTTTTTCATATCATGCGTTTCCTTTTTCCAATCGGCCCTTCATGTCGGCCAGCAGACGGTCGCTGGCCCGCGCAAGCAGCCCTGTATCCAGCCCGCAGGCCACGAAGGTAAAGCCCTCATCCATCAATTGCGCCGCGAATGCCGGATCGCTGACCAGCGTGCCCACCGGCATGCCGCGCGCGATCAGTTTCTGTGCCACCGGGCGGATCCGCGCCCAGACCTCAGCATCCATCGGGCGGCCCAGCCTGCCGATATCGGCGGCAATATCTGCGGGGCCGAAAAAGATGCCGTTGACGCCATCGACAGCGGCGATCTCCTCGGCCTGCGCAAGGGCGGCGGCCGTTTCCAGCTGCAACAGCACCGTTGTTTCGGCCTCGACGCGGGTAAGATAATCGCTGACCCGGCCAAACCTGGTGGCCCGCGTGGTGCCCGATACGCCGCGAATGCCAGCAGGCGGATAGCGGGTGGCGGCGACGGCGCGCTCGGCCTCGGCCACGTTCTGAATCATCGGGAATAGCAATCCTTGCGCGCCCAGATCGAGCAGGCGCTTGACCGCGACGGCATCGTTCCATTCCACCCGCACCAGCGCTGTGGTGTCGCTGCCCGCGAAAACCTGCAATTGCGCCAGGACCGACAGGTAATCATTCGGTGAATGCTCCATGTCGATCAGCGCCCAGTCAAAGCCCGCATGTGCCGTCACCTCGGCGGCGACATTGCTGCACAGGCTGATCCAGAGGCCGATCTGCTTGTCGCCCGCGGCCAGCGCGCGGGCAAAGGGATTGGGAGCCAGGTTCATATCACGGCCTTCTCGATGATGGGTGCGTTGCGGGCGATGCGGTCGTAATGAAACGGACTGAGATCGAGGCTGCGATAGTCGCCATGGATCAGCATTTCGGCGGTGCCGCGCCCCATGGCGGGCGATTGTTGCAACCCGTGACCCGAAAACCCGTTGAGGAAGAAAAAATTCTCCACCTCAGTATGCGGACCCATGATCGCGTTGTGATCGAAACAGTTCCAGGCGTAATGCCCGGCCCATTCGGACGTCACCCGGATCGCCTCGAAGGCCGGAATGCGGGTGGCCAGCACCGGCCAGACGTAATCGGTCCAGAGCGCGTGATCCATGTTGAAATCGTCAAAATCGACCGCCGGGTCATCGGCGCTGTGACCCCCGGCCTGATAATACTGCGTGCCCTCCTGTCGGACATGCACGCCCGAGGGGTCGATGGTCAGCGGCAGGGGCCGGTCGAGCGGTGTTTCGGCCTGAAAGACCCAAGTATAGCGCTTGCGCGGCTCGACCGGCACCTCGATCCCGGCCATCCGGGCGGTGCGCGCGGCGCGCGGGCCGCTGGCGTTCAGAACCTTGCCGCAGGCAATCACCGCGCCTGATTTCAGCGTGACACTCTGCACCTTCGTGCCTTGCGCGTTGCGCGTCATGGCCACCACTTCATCCGAGACGAATTCGACCCCGCGTTTCCGGGCCGAGCGCCGCCACCAGTCGAACACCGAAGCCCCGTCGAAATAACCCTCGTTGAGCGTGTTATGACTGCCCAGAACAATGTCATCGAGCTGGTAGAACGGGTAGTCCGCCGCGATCTGATCCGGTGTCATCAGCCGGGTGCCCGCGCCGCAGGCGACCTGCACGGCATGGTTTTCGCGCAGCACATCGGCAAAGCCCTCATTATCGGCCAGATACATATAGCCGAAATTCTGGATCTTCAGCGCCGGGGCCTCGGGCTCGTTCATCCGGCCCGCCAGATCGGTCACGAACTCGGCCGCGAATTGCGAGATCCGCACGTTCAGCGGGGCCGAGAACTGCTGCCGCATGCAGCTGTTGGTATGGCCGGTGGAACATTGCGAATAGCTGGGGTCCATTTCGACCACCAGAACCCGGCCGTCAAAATCGGCATCGTCAGACAGGAACCACGCGGTCGAGGCCCCCATCATCGCGCCGCCGATGATGACGATGTCATAGCTGGAATGCTGTGGCTGGCTGGTCACGTCACGTCCTCTCCCTTGGCCACGGCGGCCTCGACCGCGGCAATATCGGCCGCGCCGAGGCCATAATCGCGCGCCGCAGCCGCCGCCGAGATATAGCCGCGCGCCAGATCGCGGCGCACGGCCCGCCCGTCGCGCGCGCCCGGATCACCGTAACCGGCCCCGCCGGGAAAGGCCAAGACCACGCGCGCGCCATGCGGCACAAATTGCTTGCCTTTGCCCGCCATCGCCGCGCCATCGTTGCGGGCGATGGTGGTGGGTGCCCCCGCCGCACCGCCGCGCCGGCCGCGCGCGGGGTGATCGACGCGGTCGAACATGGCTGAGAAATCAAATTCGTGGCCCGTGCGCGCGCCGACCTCCATATATTGCCCCAAACCGCCGCGCCGCTGCCCGGCCCCGCCCGAATCCGGGCGCAGTTCTTTCTGCCAGATGATCACCGGCCCGGCATGTTCGGTGGCCTCGACCGGCATCGTCATGACGCCCGAGGGAAAGGCCGTGGCATTGAGCCCATCATGCCCCGGCCGCGCGCCCGAGCCACCCGAATTGAAGGTCAGCACCTCGGCGCGCACCGCCCCCGGCGGGGCGGGCGCATCGCCGCGCGGGCGCAGGGACATCTGGAAATTGCACAGACAGCCCGCGCCTTCGGCGGGCACCACGCCGGGCAGGATCTTGTCCAGCGCATCGAACACCACATCGGGCACGAAATGGCCGATGATATGGCGCAAAGCCACGGGGGCCGGATGGACCGCGTTCACAATGGTATCCGCGGGGGCCGTGACCTGGAACGGGGCCAGCGAGGCGGCATTATTGGGGATCTCCGGCGCGATGGCGCATTTCAGCGCGTAGCAGGCATAGGCCTTGGTATAAACGAGCGGACAGTTGATGCCCTTTTTATCGGTCCCGGAGGTGCCGGTGAAATCGGTGAGGATCCGGTCCGCCTCGATCGTCAGCCTGACCTTCAGTGCAATCGGGCTGTCGAAACCGTCAATGGTCATCTCGCCCTCGGCCACCTGCCGGGGCAGCGCCGCGATGCGTTCCAGCGTGGCGCGGCGCGAGTTGTCCATGATGAAACCGCCGATACCGGTCAGATCGTCGAGATCGAACTCGGCCATCATGTCGATCAGCCGCCGGTGCCCGATCTCGTTGCAGGTGGCCAGCGCATACATGTCGCCCACCAACTGATCGGGTTCGCGCACATTGCCGCGCACGATGCGCAGCAGGGTTGGGTCCACCTCGCCGCGTTCGGCGAATTTCATGATCGGCAGGTAGAGGCCTTCCTCATAGACGCTGGCCGCATCCGCGCCAAAGCCGCGCCCGCCGATATCGACAACATGCGCGGTGCAGGCGAAAAACCCCACCAGCGCGCCCTTGTGAAAGGACGGGCTGACCATGGTGATGTCATGCAGGTGGCCGGTGCCCTCCCAGGGGTCGTTGGTGATATAGACATCGCCCTCGAAGATGTTCTGCCGCCCGATCCGGCGGATGAAATGGGCCACCGCATCGGCCATCGCGTTGACATGGCCGGGCGTGCCGGTGACCGCCTGCGCCAGCATCTGGCCGGCCGTGTCATAGACGCCCGCCGACAGATCGCCCGCCTCGCGCACCGAGGTTGAAAACGCCGTGCGCACCAGCGCCTGCGCCTGTTCCTCGACCACCGAGATCAGCCGGTTCCACATGACCTGATAGGCGACGGTTGAATGGGTCTGGGCCATGGGGTCAGTCCTTCACGGTGATGTCGATGCAGCCATCGGGCTGGCAGATGGCGGTGCGGCTGGCGGGCAGGATGATGGTGGTCTCATCCTCGGTGATCGCGGCCGGGCCCGAGGCGGTGCTGCCCGGCCCCATCGCGCCCCGCGCCACCACATCGGCATCGGCAAACGCGCCGAGCGCCGGGTCGAAGATCTGCCGCCTTGCCGCAACCGGGGCGGGGGCCGTGACCTCTGCCTCGGCGATGGCCGCGACCGGTTCGGGCGGCGTCGTGGCATTGACCGACCAGACCGTGATCTCGATATCCATGCCCGCCACGGTGCGGGCAAAGAGCTTGGCGTATTCCGCCTCGAAGGCGCGGGTGAAGGCCGCGGCATCGGGGGCCAGCGCCTGCGCCTCGGACAGAACGATGGGAATTTCCCAGCCCTGCCCGGTATAGCGCATATAGACCTTGTATTCACATTGGATCGGGGCCTTGGCATCGCAACTGCGCACGAACCCGGTGGCCTCGGCCTTCAACGCACCCAGCAGGCCGGTGATCTGGCCCGCGTCAAAATCCGACATCCGCATATAGACGGAGCGGTTGGCCTCGAAACTGAAGGGCGCGCGCAGGAACCCGATGGCCGAGCCCACGCCCGCACCGGGCGGCACCAAAGCCCGCGCGACCCCCAGTTTTTCGCAAAGACGCCCGGCATGCAGCGGGGCGGCCCCGCCAAAGGCGATCATGGTGTAATCGCTCAGATCCTCGCCGTTTTCCACCGCATGCACCCGCGCCGCGTTGGCCATGTTTTCATCGACCACCTCGGCCAGACCAAAGGCCGACGTGGCCGCATCCATCTCCAGCACATCGCCCAGAACTTTCGTGAGCGCCGCCGCCGAGCGGTCGGCATGCAGCGCAATCGTGCCGCCGGCAAAATTATCAGGGTCAAGCCTACCCAACACCAGATCGGCATCGGTGACGGCGGGGTTTTCGCCGCCGCGCCCGTAGCAGGCCGGCCCCGGCTCCGAGCCCGCGCTTTCGGGCCCCACCCGGATCTGGCGCATCGCATCGACATGGGCCAGAGACCCGCCGCCCGCGCCGATCTCGACCATGTCGATCACCGGGATCGAAATCGGCATGCCCGAGCCTTTCTTGAACCGGTAGGTGCGTGCCACTTCGAATACGCGGGCCGTCTTGGGGGTCTGGTTCTTGATCAGGCAGATCTTGGCCGTGGTCCCGCCCATGTCGAAGCTCAGCACCTTGTCCAGCCCATAGCGCGCCGCGATATTGGCGGCAAAGACCGCACCACCCGCCGGGCCGCTTTCGACAAGGCGCACGGGAAATTCGGCGGCGTTTTCCAGCGAGATAATGCCGCCGCCCGAATGCATCAGGAAGATGGTGCAGATCACGCCTTCGCCCCGCAGCCGCCCTTCGAGCCGCGACAGATAGGATTTCATCAGCGGCTTGATATAGGCATTGGCCACGACCGTGTTGAACCGCTCGTATTCGCGCATCTGCGGGCTCACTTCGCAAGACAGCGAGACCATGACCCCCGGCAGACGCTCGGCCAGAACCTCGCGGATCAGGCGCTCATGCCCGTCATTCAGGTAGGAATGGATGAGGCCCACCGCGACGCTGTCATAGCCCGCCGCGCCGATCCGGTCGGCCAGCGCCTCGACCTCGGCACGATCGAGCGGCACCAGCACCGCGCCGGTCGCATCGACCCGCTCGGCCACCGTATACCGGCGCTGACGCGGCAGCAGGGGTTCGGGCAATTCGAGGTTCAGGTCATATTGCTCAAACCGGGATTCCGTCCGCATTTCAATGACATCGCGAAAACCCTGCGTGGTGATCAGGGCCGTTTTGGCCCCGCGCCGTTCGATCAGCGCATTGGTGGCCAGCGTGGTGCCATGGATGACCTGGCCAATCTCCGAGGCCGCGATGCCGGCCTTGGTGCAGACCTGGCCCATGCCCTCGATGATGGCATCTTCGGGGGCTGAATAGGTGGTCAGAACCTTGGTGGAATAGCTTTCGCGGCCAACCTCCAGCACGACATCGGTGAAGGTGCCGCCGATATCGACGCCAAGCCGGATGGATGGTGATGCCATGACTGCCCCCTGATGCTGACCGGCGCAGAATAGGAGCGCGGAGAGGATTAACGCAAATTATTAGATTCTATCATGGTGAAAGATTTCAGTGATCTTCCGCGCGTACGGCCTCGACCGCTAGCGCCGCTGCCCGATGCACGAACCCGGCGGCGCGGTCGGCGTGAAACCGAGCCGCGAATAGCAGCGGTTGCGGCTGCCAGTCCAGCGCCAGCGCCACCAGCGCGCCTTCGGCCAATTGCGCCGCCACCATCGCGCGCGGCACCATCGCCAACCCCATGCCATCAACCGCCATATGGATCGTGGAGGTCAGGCTGCTGGAAGGCACAAAGCGCGCACCCGCCCCCGCGCGGCCGTCGACATGGGCGGCAAGCTCCTGATAGGCCTGGGTGTGGCGGGCATGGGTCAGGATTGGGACCATTACGCCCCGCACCCCATCTGAGATATTGATTTCATTTGCAATTTCCGGAGATGCGGCCCAAACATAGCCATAGGATCCCAGCCCGATCTCACCCGAAACAGGCGTCGCAAAGGGCGCGTTTTGCAGCGCCAGATCCAGCGCGTTGCTTGCCAGTCCGGCATCCAGATTGCGCGACAGATCGACGTTCAGCTCGACCGAAATACGGGGGAAAACCTGCTTCATGCGGCGCAGAAAGCTCCGTGCCCAGGTGCAGGCAATCAGCTCGGTCACGCCCAGGCGCAGGCGATCCTCGATCAGATCGGGGCGTGCGGCAATCTCGATCAGGCCTTCGGCGGCGCGCAGGGTTTCGCGGGCCTGGGCCAGGATCTCGGCCCCCTTCGGCGTCATCTGCACAGAACCCGCATCGCGCCGCATCAGGGGCGTGCCAAGGGCGGCCTCCAACCCCGCGATCCGGGTCGAGATATTGGGCTGGGTCGTGTTGAGATGCGCCGCCGCCTTGCGAAAGCTGCCGAGATCGGCGACCCAGACGAGCGCTTCGAGCTGTTTGAGGGTGAGGCTGCGGCTGATCATGGGGTCTTTGTGCACCCCCGACGCGGGGCCGGGCAAGGGTTAAGCGGCGTGCGCCGGTCACTCAGGCAGGTCACGGCCCCGCGGGCCGGTGTAGTTCCAGCGATACGCGGGCGGTGTCGGCCCTTTGTTGCGCCCGCCCTGGCGGCGTTGTTCATCGGCATGGGCCAGGATACCGACCGAACGTGACAGGCAGAAAAGCCCCCGTTGCAGACCGGGATCGAAGCCGAGCTCGGTAAAGATCACCGCCGTCGCCCCGTCGATATTCATCGGAATCGGGCGCGATTTCTCGACCGCGAGCTGCGCCTCGATCGCCAGCGCAATGGCGCGAAACCGCCCCGTGACGGTGCCCGCCGCGACCGCCTGCGCCACCAGAGCCATCAGCCGCGGCGCGCGCGGATCGACAGGGTGAAACCGGTGGCCAAAGCCGGGAATATAGGGCCCCGATGCGGCGCGAAACCGCACCAGCCCCGCCGCCACGGCATCGGCCAGCGGACTGACAGCATCGGCATCGATATCGTGATAAAGCTGCGCCGCCGCCTCGCCCGCGCCGCCATGGACATCGCCCAGTGCATTCACCGCCGAGGCCATCGCGTTGTTGATGCCGACGCCACAGGTCATCGCCATGCGCGCCATCGCGATCGAGGGGGCCTGCGGCCCATGATCGACGGCGGCCACCAGCGCCGCCTCGAAAAGCGCCGCCTGCGCGGGTGTGGGCAGATCGCCGCGCGTCATCAGCCAGATCATCTGGGAAAAACTGAGCCGCCCGATCAGATCCTGGATTTCATAGCCCCGGATCGCGATGCGCCCCGGCTCCATATCGATGATATCGGTGCGCCACCATTGATTGACCTGCTGCCAATCGGGGCTTTTGTCTTCGCTCATATCACCTTGTCCCGTTCCAGCGCCGCGATGGCCGCCTCATCATATCCCAGATCGCGCAAAATGGCCGCGCTATCCTGCCCCAGCCGGGGCGGAGGGCGGTCCACATCCGGCGCGGCCCCATCCAGATGATAGCCTGCGCGCGCGTTGCACACCGGTTTTTCAACATCGGTTTCGGGGAAGGCGCGCAGGAAATCACGGGATTGCACTTGATCGAGCGCCAGCGCCTCCGGCACGCTGAGGATCGGCCCCGCCGGAATGCCTGCCTTGTTGAGGCGCTCTACCAGCGTATCGGCATCCTGCCCGGCAAACCCGGCCTCGATCTCAGCCGTCAGGGCGGCGCGATGGTCGAGCCGCGCGTCGCGGGTGGCAAAACGCGGATCGACCTTCAAATCGGGCCGGTTCAGCAGATCGCAAAGCGCCTCGAACTGTTCCTGCTTGTTGGCGGCCAGGTTGATCGGCGCGGTGGCGGTGGCGAAACTGCCCGAGGGCGCGGCGGTGAAATTGGCGTTGCCCATCGGTTGCGGCACCTGCCCGGCAATCAGGTAATTGGACACCACCCAGCCCATGGTGGCCAGCGTCGCCTCCAGCATCGAAACGTCGATGAATGTGCCGTCCTCGCCGCGCCCGGCCAGGGCCGCGTTGATCGCCATCGCCGCCGTCAGCCCGCCAATGGTATCGGCCAGCGGATAGCCCACCCGCTGCGGCACGGCTTGCGCATCGCCGGTGATGCTCATCACCCCCGAAAGCCCCTGGGTGATTTGGTCATAGGCCGGCAGATCGCGCATCGGCCCGGACTGGCCAAAGCCCGATATGGCGCAATAGACCAGGCGCGCATTGTCGCCTTTCAGCACGTCATAGCCCAGCCCCAGCCGGTCCATCACGCCGGGGCGGAAATTTTCCACCAGCACATCGGCCCCCTGCACCAGCGCGCGCAGGATATCCCTGCCGCGCGGATCCTTGAGGTTCAGCGTAAGCGAGCGTTTGCCAGCATTCTGCGCCAGAAACGAGGTGCCCATCAGCCCTGCGTTCAGGTCGGGATCGGCCCCCAGCTGACGCGCCAGATCACCGCGCCCCGGCACCTCGATCTTGATCACATCGGCCCCCAGATAGGCCAGCTGGGCACAGCAAAACGGCCCCGACAACACATTGGTCAGGTCGAGCACTTTGATACCGGAGAGAGGCGAACGCATGGGCCGGGCCTTGTCTTTCCCCTGCACCCTAAGGGGCAAACCTGTCGCAAACCTGTCGCAATTGGCCGCTTGACGGGAGGGTGCGGCAGATAAAGGTAACCAACGACGAAAGCGCGGCAACAGATGAGGGCGTGATGGGCTATTCTCTTGGGGTCGATACCGGCGGCACCTATACCGATGCCGTGATTATCGACGCGGCAGCAGAGACCGTGCTGGGATCGGCCAAGGCGTTGACGACGCGGGCGGATCTGGCGCTGGGCATTGGGGCTGCGGTCGATGCGGCGCTGGCCTCGGCGGGGGTGGCGGCGGGCGATGTGGCGCTGGTCTCGCTCTCGACCACATTGGCCACCAATGCGCTGGTCGAGGGCCAGGGCGGGCGCGTGGCGCTGATTGCCATAGGCTTCACGGCCAGGGATCTGGCGCGCGGCGGCCTGCCAGAGGCATTGGGCCCTGATCTGCAGATCACCCTGGATGGCGGTCACGGCCATGCCGGCGCAGAGGCGGCCCCGCTTGATGAGGCCGGGCTGCGGCGCGAGATCTCCGGCATCGACGGGGGCGTTGCGGGCTTTGCCGTGGTTTCCCGCTTTGCCACGCGCAACCCCACCCACGAGATCCGCGCCCGCGATATCATCCGCGCGGCGACCGGCCTGCCGGTGACCTGCAGCCACGAATTGTCGTCCAGGCTCAACGGCCCCAAACGCGCCCTGACGGCGGTTCTGAACGCCCGCCTTATCGGACAGATCGCAACGCTGGTGTCGGCCTGTCAGGGGCATCTGGCATCGGCGGGCATAAGCGTGCCGCTGATGGTGGTGCGCGGCGACGGGGCGCTTATCTCGGCCGACATGGCCCGCGAACACCCGATCGAGACCATCCTGTCAGGCCCCGCCGCTTCGATCGTCGGAGCGCATTGGCTAACGGGCGAGCGGGACGCGCTGGTATCCGATATCGGCGGCACCACCACCGATGTGGCGCTGTTGCGGGGCGGCCAGCCCGCGATCGACCCCGACGGCGCGCGGGTCGGCGGCTACCGCACCATGGTCGAGGCGGTGGCGATGCGCACCACCGGATTGGGCGGCGACAGCGAGCTGCATCTGGAAAGCGATGGGTCGACAGGCGGCCTGCGGCTGGGCCCGCGTCGATTGATGCCGGTTTCGCTCATCGCAGCCCAGTATCCCGACATGGTGCATGCCGCGCTCGACCGGGCGCTGGCCGCCGAGGCTGGCGGCGATCATGACGGGCGTTTCGTCCTGCCGATGGCGGGTGACGGCGCCGGCCTCGCGCCGCGCGACGCGGGTCTGCTGGCGCGGATCACCGCGCCGATGCCGGTCGCCTCCATCCTGAAATCACGGATGGAGGCCCCGGCGCTTGACCGGCTGGTCGCCCGCGGCCTGGTGATGCTGGCCGGCGTCACGCCCTCGGATGCATCCCATGTGCTGGGCGATCTTCAGGCCTGGGATGCCAATGCTGCCCGCAAGGCGATCGAGATCCTGCGCCGCAAACGGGCCTCAAACGGCGCGCCGCGAGCCGAAAACGCTCAAGCGTTCGCACAGGCCATCATTGATCAGTTGACCGCACAGACAACGCTCTGCCTGCTGGAGGCCGCCTTTGTCGAGGATCCGGCCTTTGCCGGTGCGGCCGCTGCGGACCTGGCCCGGCACACGCTCACTCAGGCAGGTCTCGGGCCCCATCGTGGCATTATCGACACCCAGACCCGGATCGGCGTGCCAGTGATCGGCCTCGGAGCCTCTGCTCCAAATTACTATCGCGCGGTCGGGGCCCGTTTGGGCTGTTCCATGATACTGCCCGCACATGCCGGGGTCGCCAACGCTATCGGGGCGGTTGTGGGCCAGATCACCGAGCGCGCCAGCGGCACGGTCAGCAGCCAGGGCGCGGGCCGCTTCACCGCCCATTTGGGCACCGGCCCGACCCAATTCGCCGATCCCGGCAGCGCGCTGGCGGCGCTCGAAACGGCCCTGACCAATGAGGCCCGCGCCCGCGCCAGTCGTGCCGGGGCGGGGCATCTCTCACTCAGCAAGACCTGCGATATCCGCGAGGCCGAGATCGAAGGCAGCGCCGTCTTCATCGAAGCCTCGATGACCATCACCGCCGCGGGCCGCCCGGCCATCGCCCAGGGCTCATGACCAATACGCCCATACCTTCTTCTTTGCAAAAATACTCAAAGGCGCAACGAAAGTCACGGCCAAGACCCCGCCATGGCACGGCACCCAAAAAAAATCGAGCAAACCCGCAGGGTTTTCAATTTGGTCAGGGCGTCTTGCGCCGCGGCCCCGACATCCGCGCGCCGGGATCGGCGGCTCCCGCGCGGGCTTTGTTCTTTTTGGATCCGGGCTTGCCCTTGGGCGGCGGCGGGCCCTTCGGCTTGCCGCCTGCCCCCTGCGCGCGCGGCTTGTGACGGGTCACCACACCTTCGGGCCGGGCCTCACTGCGGGCCTTGTCCTTGTTGCGCGGCTTGCGCGGCTTGTCCGCGGCGGCACCCGGCTTGGGCTTTTTCGCTCGTGGCGCGGGGGCATCGTTCCAATCCACCGGTTTTGTCGTGCCGTCGCCGCGCGGCTTGCGCGGTTTCGTCACCGGGCGATCGGAACGATCCGGGCCCGGGCCGCGTTCGGGGCGATCCCCGCGTTCGGGGCGCTCCCTGCGTTCGGGGCGATCCCCGCGTTCGGGGCGCTCCCTGCGTTCGGGGCGATCCCCACGCTCGGGGGCCTTATCCTGACGGCTCAGCCCGGCACCTTCAACCTTCATCGCGGCCCCGATGCTGGCCTCGAACCCCGCGACGGCAGCCTCGCGGATCTCGATGAACGAGGCCTCGTGATGCACCCGGATCGCGCCGATATCCTCCTTTGAAATCCCCCCCGCCTTACACAGCATCGGCAACAGCCGGCGCGGTTCGGCCCCCGCCGCCTGGCCGCCTTCCAGCGCGTACCAGACCGACGGCCCGAATGCCGCGCGCGGGGCGGGTTTGGCATCTGCAGGGCCCAATTCCTCGGGGGCCGAATGGCGGGCGTGATAGAGGCGCAGATAGGCTGCGGCGATCTGTTCGGGGCTGAAGCTTTCGGTCAACTTGGCCACCGGGGCGGCTTCGCTTTCGGTCAGGGCCTCGGACCAGACCGGATCGGCCAGCATCCGCACCTCGTCGCGCGCCATCACCGCCTCGGCCCCCGGGGCCACGTCCCAGGTTGCCCTGAGCTTGGCGAATTTCAGGATCCGCTCGGCCTTCTTACGGGCCGCGGGCGGCACGATCAGCGCGCTGACCCCCTTGCGCCCGGCGCGCCCCGTGCGACCCGAACGGTGCAACAGGGTCTCGTGGTTCGAGGGCAGCTCGGCATGGACCACCAGATCGAGATTGGGCAGGTCGATACCGCGCGCTGCCACGTCCGTCGCCACACAGACCCGCGCCCGGCCGTCGCGCATCGCCTGCAGGGCGTGGGTGCGTTCCGATTGGCTGAGCTCACCCGACAGCGCCACCACCGGAAAGCCCCGGTTCGACAGCCGCGTCGTCAGCCGGTTCACCATCGCCCGCGTATTGGCAAAGACGATGGCATTCGGGGCCTCGTAGAACCGCAGCACATTGATAATGGCGTTTTCCGCGTCGCGGGCCGACACATTGAGGGCGCGATACTCGATATCGGCATGCTGCTGTTTTTCCGAAGCCGTGGAGATGCGCTTGGCATCGCGCTGATAGCTTTGCGCCAGCTTTGCGATGGCATTGGGCACGGTGGCCGAAAACAGCAGGGTCTGGCGCTCGGCCGGAACCGCATCAAGGATGAACTCCAGATCCTCGCGAAAGCCCAGGTCGAGCATCTCGTCGGCCTCATCCAGCACCACGGCGCGGATCGCCGACAGGTCGATCGCGCCGCGGGTGATGTGATCGCGCAGCCGCCCCGGTGTCGCCACCACGATATGGGCCCCGCGCGCCAGCGCCCGGCGTTCGTCGCGCATATCCATGCCACCGACGCAGGAAGCCAGCTGCGCGCCTGCCTGCGCATAAAGCCAACCCAGTTCGCGTTTGACCTGCAGCGCCAGTTCACGGGTCGGCGCGATGATCAGGCCGAGCGGCGCGCCGGCCGCGTCAAAGCTCTCCGCATCGCCCAGCAGGGTGGGCGCGATGGCCAGACCAAAGCCCAGCGTCTTGCCCGACCCGGTCTGGGCCGAGACCAGCATATCGGCCCCGGACAGATCAGGCGCGGTGACCGCTTGCTGAACCGGGGTCAGAGTGTCGTAGCCGCGCGCGGCGATGGCATCGAGAAGGGCTTGTTTCACGGGGTTGGTGCGCCGATTTTTTGGTCAGGGAGAGGGGTAAGCGGCGCTCCTACCCTGTTGGGGCAGGCTTGTATAGGTGGTTTCGTATTTCCGCACCGACGCGGGCGGCCTATGCCGCCCGCACCCGCTGCCCCTCGGCATCGAAGAGATAGGCAGCGTCATCGGAAAAATCGAAGGCGATGGCGCTGTCGGGGGCGATGTCATGCTGCCCGAAAAGACGTACCGTGATGTCCTGATCCGGGCCCGAGACGGCCAGCACATTGGTGTCGCCGCCCAGGTTTTCGACATGGGTCACCGTGGCGCTGATGCGGCCCGTATCGGCCAGGCGCAGGTGCTCGGGGCGGATGCCGAGCGTGAGCCCCTCAGGACCGCCCACCGCCTCGGCAGGCAGGAAATTCATCGAGGGCGCCCCTAAAAAACCGGCCACGAACTGATTGGCGGGGTTGTTGTAGAGCTCCATCGGCGATCCCACCTGCTCGACCCGGCCATCGCGCAGCACCACGATCTTGTCGGCCAGCGTCATGGCCTCGGTCTGGTCATGGGTGACATAGATCATCGAGGCCGCAAGGGTGCGGTGCAGGCGGGCGATCTCCACCCTCGTGTTCATGCGCAGGGCGGCGTCGAGGTTCGAGAGCGGCTCATCGAACAGGAACAGTTTCGGCTGGCGCACCACGGCGCGGCCAATGGCGACGCGCTGGCGCTGACCGCCCGACAGCTCGGACGGGCGGCGGTCGAGATAGCCTTCGAGCGACAGCATCCTCGCGGCCTCGGCCACGCGGGCGGCGATCACGTCCCTGGGCTGACGCTCCTGTTTCAGGCCGAGTGACATGTTATCGCGCACGGAAAGATGCGGGTAGAGCGCGTAGCTTTGGAACACCATCGCGATGCCGCGTTTGGCGGGGGGCACGGTGTTGACCGCCTGGCCGCCGATCTCGACCGTGCCTGAACTGGCATCCTCAAGCCCCGCGATGACCCGCAAAAGGGTGGATTTACCGCAGCCGGAGGGGCCGACAAAGACGACGAATTCGCCATCCTCGACCTCGAGGCTGATATCCTTCAGCACACGGACATTGCCAAAGCTCTTATGGACGTTTTTCAGGGAAAGCGCGGTCATGTCTGGATGTCCTTGAGGTCAATGGGCCTGCCGCTGCGGATGCTTTCATCGGCGGCCAGGCAAATGGCGAGGGACCCGACGGCGTCGGTCATGTGGCGGGTCAGGTCGATATCTTCGGCGATGGCGCGCAGCATATAGCCCTGTTCGGCGGCACATAGCGCGTCATGGCCGGGTTCATCCGGTGCCTCGATCAGGGTGTCGCCCGCGGGGCGGTGGACCAGGATGGCGCCCACTTTGGTATGGCCGTCCACATCGGCGGACGCCCCCTTGTTGCCCTCGGTGATGGAAACCGCGCCATTGGGGCTGACGATATCCTTCACGAAGAACGCGGTCTCCGACATCATCGGGCCCCATCCGGCCTCGTACCAGCCGACCGATCCATCCTCGAAGATAACCTGGAACTGACCGTAATTATACATGTCCTCGGGGATCTCATCACTCAGCCGCAGCCCCATGCCGTGCACCCGCACCGGGGCTGCATCGGTGATCTGGCACATGACATCGACATAATGCACGCCGCAATCGACGATCGGCGAGGTGGTCTGCATCAGGGCCTTGTGGGTCTCCCACTCGGCCCCTTTGGATTGCTGATTGAGGTTGAGGCGAAAGACGAAAGGCCCGCCCAGCCCGCGCGCCTCAGATATCAGGCGCTGCCAACTGGGGTGATGGCGCAGGATATAGCCGACCACGAGCTTTCTGTTTGTCTCGCGCGCCTTGGCGGTGACCCGGGCGGCATCGGCGACGGTCATCGCCAGCGGCTTTTCGACAAAAACATGGGCACCCTGTTCCATCGCGGCAATGGCGAAATCGGCATGGGTGTCGGTATAGGTGGCGATGACGGCAAGATCGGGTTTCGTCTCGCTCAGGGCAGCGTGGAAATCGGTGAAGACCGGGTAGCCGGCCAGATCGGGATGGGTGACCTGCCCCGAGCGGTTGACCAATCCGACGATCCGGGCACCTTCGTGCCGGTGATGGGCCAGCGCGTGCGACAGCCCCATATTGCCGAGACCGGCGATCAGGACACGGGTCATTTCACCGCCCCCGATGTGATGCCGCGAATGAGCTGCCGCGAGAAGATGACATAGAGGATCATCACCGGCAGGATCGCCATCGACAGCGCCGACAGCACCGCGTTCCAATCGGTCACGAACTGGCCGATAAAGACCTGGCTGCCCAGGGTCAGGGTCTTGGTTTCCTCGGCCGGGGCCAGGATGAGCGGAAACCACAGATCGTTCCAGATCGGGATCATGTTGAACACCGCGACCGTGGCCATGGCCGGGCGCACCAGCGGCAGGACGAGGCGGAAAAAGATGGTGTATTCACTGAGCCCGTCGATGCGGCCCGCATTTTTCAGGTCATCCGAGACCCCGCGCATGAACTCGCTGAGGATGAACACCGCCAGCGGCAGACCTTGCGCCGTATAGACCAGGATGAGCGCCCAGAGCGTGTTGACGAGGCCGGTATTTACCATCAGCTCCAATATCGCCACGGTGCCGATGCGGATGGGGATCATGATGCCGAGCGCCAGGTAGAGCGCCATCAGCGTGTTGCCGCGAAACCGGTATTCCGAAAGCGCGAAGGCGGCCATCGCACCAAAGAGCAGCACGAAGAAAAGCGAAGCCACGGTGACGATCATCGAGTTTTGGAAATAGAGGAAGAAATCGCCCTGGTTGAACACGGTCTGGTAGCCGACGGTCGAGAAGCTCTCACCATCGGGCAGCGCCAGCGGGTCGCGAAAAATGGCGCGGCGGGATTTGAAGCTGTTGATCAGGATCACCACGACCGGGAAAAGCGCGATCACCGTGTAAAGGATCAGGATGCCATGCGCGGCAATCAGGTTGGCGGGGTTTCTGCGGGCCTTGTTCATGATCATCTCCCCCCTTCAGAACTGATACCGGCGCATCCGGGTCTGGATCCCGAAAAGGTAGATGCAGACCCCGATGAGGATGATGGCGAACATGGCGCTGGCGATGGCCGAGCCCATATGCGGATCGCCCAGTTGCAGCTGGAAACCAAAGAAGGTGCGATACATGAAGGTGCCCAGGATATCGGTCGAGAAATTCGGCCCCGCCAATGCGCCTTGCGCGGCATAAATCAGGTCAAAGGCGTTGAAATTGCCGACGAATGTCAGGATCGAGATGATCCCGATCGAAGGCAGGATGAGCGGCAGCTTGATCTTCCAGAAGGCGGCCATGCCGGTGACGCCATCGCACTCGCCGGCCTCCAGGATCTCATCGGGGATGGTCAGCAGCGCGGCATAGATCAGCATCATCGGGATGCCGACGAACTGCCAGACCGAGATCAGCGCCAGCGTGGTGAGCGAGGTTTCCTCGAGCCCCAGCCAGGGCTGATAGAAATCCCCCAGCCCCACCGCGTCCATCATGTCGGGCGCGATGCCCCAGATCGGCGACAGGATCAGTTTCCAGGCAAAGCCCACGATGACAAAGCTGAGGATGGTCGGGATGAAGATCGCGGTGCGATAGAAGGCGGAAAAGCGCAAGGATGGGTGGGAAAGGATCGCGGCCAGAAGGATGCCGATGGGGTTTTGCACCAGCATATGGATGATGAAGAACCAGAAATTATTGCCCAGAGCGTTCCAGAAACTGGCCGACCAGCGGTCGTCGCCAAAGAGCGTGCGGAAATTTTGCAGACCCACATAGACCCGCTCCTGATCGACCTCGGTAAAGAGCGACAGCCGCAGCGTGTTAAAGAGCGGGATGATCATGATCGCGGTGTAGACCAGCACGGCAGGGGCCAGAAACACGATGATATGCCATTTGATGCGGGACTTGCCCATCGCGGCCTCCGGGGTTCGGGGGTGGGTCTGAGGGTGGGTCCGGGCGCGTGCCACGCCCGGACCGGTCGGCAGTAACGGGAGGGATTACTGCTGCGGTTCGTACCAGCTGGCCAGACCTTCCTGCAGGCGGGCGGCGGCATCTTCGGGGGTCTCGGCCCCGCGGATCACCTGAGCCGAGGCGTTCCAGGTGTCATTTTCCAGGTTCGGCGTGCCGCGCGACAGGATCTGGTAGGTCGACCGGATCGAGCTTTCGCATTCCCCGCGCCAGGAGACGAACTCCTGCGCCAGCGGATCCTCCATCGGCACGTCGAAACTGCTGAGCGAAAAGAAGCCCGGCAGCGCGTTGGCATAGATGGTGGCAAACTCCTCGGAGCCGACCCATTCCAGGAAAATCCGCGCCTCGTCCGCGTTTTCCGTGGCCGCGTTCATGCCGATGGCAATATCGGTGTGATCGGAGATGAAGCAATCATCGCCTGCGTTCTGCACCGGCGGGCGGAACGCCCCCATTTCGAATTCGGCCAGCGCGTTGAAGCCGGTGATCTCCCAGCTGCCCGCCGGATAAATCGCGGCGCGGCCAAGCGTAAAGAGGTTCTGGCTGTCGGGGTATGTCTGCGCCTCGAAACCGCGGCCCATATACTGCCCCCAACGGGCCAGCTGCCGATAGGGCGCAACCCAGGGCTCATCGGTCAGCGATTGTTCACCCGCGATCAGGGCCAGGCGGCCTTCCTCCCCGCGCCAGTAGTTCGGCCCGATATTGTTATAGCCCATGGTGGCCGCTTCCCATTGGTCATTGGTGCCCATGGCCAGCGGGATATAGGTGCCATCCTCCTGAAACGCGTCCAGCACGGCGAAGAATTCATCGACCGTGGTGGGCACCTCGACGCCGACCTCGTCAAAAGCATCGGCATTGTAGATGAAGCCGTGGATCACCGAGGCCATCGGCACGCAGAAGGTGGCGCTGCCATCATCCGTCTGCCAGGCCGATTGCGCGACGGAGGAGAAGTTTTCCATCGCATCGAGATCGGAAAGATCGGCCAGATTGCCCGAGTCATAGAGCGCCAGCGAGGCATCGAAGGGGCGGCAGGTGATCAGATCCCCGGCCGAACCGGCATCGAGCTTGGAGTTTAGCACGGCGTTGTATTCCGCCGGGGCCGAGGGCGTGAACTCGATATTGATACCGGGGTTTTCGGCCTCGAATGCCGGGATGATCACATCCTGCCAGAGCAACAGATCGTCATTGCGCCAGCTTTCGATGGTCAGCGTCACCTCCTGCGCCGAGGCGGCCCCTGTCAGCATGGTTGTGGCCAGTAATGTGGCCCCGAGTTTCTTGATGGACATGTGGTTCCTCCCTTTCGTCCGGGTCAGTGTCGCGCCCGTGTCAGGCGCGCGGTTTCAAGGCCGCAAGTGCGGCGCGGATATGGCCGCCCGACGCGGCAAGCAGCGCCTCGGCCTGGTCGAGATTGTCGGCCCCCGCCGCGAGCAGGATGGCGGGTTTGACCGCGCCATTGGCGGCGGCCAGATGGGCCCGCGGGTCCGGGCTGCCGGTGATGCGCGCGATCATGGTCGCGGCGCGGTGTTCGAGCTTGGCGTTATCTGCGCGCAGGTTGACCATCATGCCGTCATGGATATGGCCCAGCGCCACGCCCATGATCGTCGACATCATGTTGAGCGTCGCCTTTTGCGCCGTGCCCGCCCCCATGCGGGTCGAGCCCGCGATCAGCTCGGGCGGGGTGGGCAAGCGGATGGCGACGGTTGCGCCGTCGAAAAGCGGCGCGCCCTTGTTATTGGCAATCGCGATCGTGGCGGCACCGCGCGCCTGGGCGATGCGGGCGATTTCCAACGCATAAGGCGTGGTGCCAGAGGCCGAAAGCAGGATCACGGCGTCGTCGGCGGTGATGGTGCCGGCGGCGGTCGCGGCCTCTTGCCGGTCATCCTCGGTGCCGCCGGGCATGGCGGCATCCTGCGGCAGGCCACCGGCCATCAGGATCGAGATGCGGTCCGGGTCGATGCCATAGGTGCCCGCCAGCTCGCAGGCATCTGCCATCGCCATCAGACCCGAGGATCCGACGGCGGCATAGATCAGCCGCCCGCCCGCGGTGAGGGTATCGGCCATGAGCCCGCCGCCGCGCGCGATCTCGGGCAGGGCGTGGGCCACGGCCGCAAGCGCCTCGGCCTGGGCCGTCAGCAGGTGGCCCGCAATGACATCGGGCGGCCAATCGTCCAGCCCGGGAGCAAGATCATGCAGACGCTCCGTCATTGGTTCGGCCATGTGATTCCCTCCCTTCCTCGACCAAAAAAATACCTTTCTAATACCTATTTGCCAAGAGGTTTTATATTGGGTCAAAAAATGCCAATTTCCGCTACGCTTTTGCTGGATTTTCGCATATAGGTATCGTATTGGTATCTTATGAGCGATGCAAACACAGAGATTCTGATTGGGGTGGATGGCGGCGGCACGGCCTGCCGCTTTGCCCTGAGCCATGCCGGTGGCCGCGTTGAGCACCGCGCCGGGCCCGCCAATGTCTATAGTGATTTCCGGGCGGCGCTAGCGACCCTGACGAGCGGGCTGGAGGCGCTGGCCGCAAAATCCGGGCTGGCCGATCTGACGGGTGCGCGACTTTATCTGGGGCTGGCGGGCGTGACCGGGCCCGAGATGGCCGCGAAGGTCGCCGCCGCCCTGCCCTACCCGAATATCGTGGTGGACGATGACCGGCGTTCGGCGGTGACCGGCGCATTGGGCCCACGCGACGGGGCCGTCATCGGCATTGGCACCGGATCGTTTCTGGCGCGCAAGGCGGGTGGCCGGGTGGTGTTGATGGGCGGCTGGGGCTTTGCCCTGGGCGATGAGGCCTCGGGGGCCTGGCTGGGCCGTCGCCTGCTGCAATATGTGCTGCATGTGGCCGACGGGCTGGCCCCGGAAACGGCGCTGAGTACTGCCGCCCTGCGCCGCCATGGCGGCACGCCCGCCGGGGTGGTGGAATTTGCCCGCGAGGCCAGCCCGGCCCGATATGGTGCCCTCGCGCCCGAGATAGTGGTGGCGGCAGAGGCGGGCGACGGCGCGGCAACGGCGATCATGACGGAAGGGGCCGGTTATATCCTGCGCGGGCTGGACAGGCTGGGCTGGCGGCCCGGCGAAACGCTCTGCCCGCTGGGCGGGATCGCGGCCCATTACGCGGCGTTTCTGCCCTCGGACGTGGCGGGCGCGTTTTCTCAGCCCGAAGGCAGCGCGCTGGATGGGGCGCTGGCGCTGGCAGCGGAGGTGCGGCCATGACAATTTCCGATCATCTGCGCGAGATGGGCACCCGGGATGCGGGATCGGGGCCACGCTATGTGCAATTGCGCGCCCGGATCGAAGAGGCCATCGAAGCCGGGCTGTTGGCCCCCGGTGCCGCCCTGCCGCCCGAACGCGATATCGCGGGGCTGACCGGGTTGAGCCGGGTCACCGTGCGCAAGGCCATTCAGGCGCTGGTCGATGACGGCGCGGTGGTGCAGCGGCAAGGCTCGGGGTCCTTCGTGACCGACCAGAGTGCGCGGGTCGAACAATCGCTGTCGCATCTGACCTCGTTTTCCGAGGACATGACCCGGCGCGGCATGGTGCCCACCGTGCGCTGGCTGGAACGCTCGATCTGCCTGCCCTCGCCCGAGGAAACCGTGGCGCTGGCGCTGGCGGCGAATGCCTCCGTGTCGCGGATCGCCCGGCTCAGGCTGGCCGATGACCGGCCCATGGCCATCGAAAAGGCGGCGCTGCCGGTCGATATCCTGCCCAATCCGATCGCGGTCGAAACCTCGCTTTACGAGGTTCTGGAGCAGAGTGGCAACCGGCCGGTGCGCGCGATCCAGAAGATCTCGGCGATCAATCTGGGGGCCGATGACGCCGCCCTGCTTGGGGTTGATGAGGGCGCGGCGGGTTTACGGATCGAGCGTGTTTCATACCTGCCTTCGGGGCGGGTCGTTGAATTTACCAAATCCATCTATCGTGGCGATGCCTATGATTTCGTTGCGGAATTGCGGCTTTGACCGGAAAGGCCCCGACCATGACCACACAGATGCGGCGCGAGATCCTGGAAATTCCGGACGCGGCCGAGCGGCTGTTGACCCAGGGCGCGCCCGAGATCGCGCGGATCGCGGCGGCGGCGCGCAATGCCGATCCGGCCTATGCCGTCACCGTTGCGCGTGGATCATCCGATCATGCCTGTAGCTTTCTGAAATACGCCTTCGAGCTGGAGCTTGGCCTGCCCGTGGCCTCGGTCGGGCCGTCGGTGGCCTCGATCTATGGCGCAAAGCTGCGGCTGGCGCGGTCGATCTGCCTGTCGGTCAGCCAATCGGGCCAAAGCCCCGATATCGTGGCGATGTCGCAATCGGCGGGCACCGGCGGCGCGATGACGGTGGCGGTGACCAACGACGCGGCATCGCCGCTGGCCGGTGTCACGGACCATACGATCGACATTCACGCAGGCCCTGAGCGCAGCGTCGCGGCCACCAAGACCTTTGTGAATTCGGTCCTGGCCGGGCTGATGCTGCTGGCGGAATGGAACGACGACGACGCGCTGCGGCAAGGGTTGCAGAGCGCGCCCGAGGCCTTTGCAAAGGCCGCAGAAATGACCTGGCCGGAACTGCGCGCCGCCATCGCCGCCAAGCAATCGCTCTTTACTCTGGGACGCGGGCCCTCCTGGGCGATTTCGAACGAGGCGGCGCTGAAATTCAAGGAAACCTGCCAGATCCATGCCGAAAGCTATTCGGCGGCCGAGGTGCTACACGGGCCGGTCTCGATTGTCGATGAGGGCTTTCCGGTGCTCTGTTTCGCCACCAATGACGCGGCCAAACCAGCGGTTCTGGGCGTGGCCGATCAGTTGGCGGAAAAAGGCGCGCGGGTTTTCGTGACCTCCGATCGGCCTTGCGGGGCGCAGAGCCTGTCCTTCATGCGCACCGAACACGCGCTGACCGATGCGCTGGCGCTGATGGTGTCGTTTTATTCCATGGTCGAACAGGTCGCCGCCGACCGGGGCATCGACCCCGACGCGCCGCGGCATCTGAAAAAAGTGACGGAGACGGTATGACCCGCAGCCACGCCTATCTTGGGGCGGATATTTTTGACGGCGCGGCGCGGATCGGCGGCCATGCGCTGTTGGTCGAGGACGGGCGCGTTCAGGCGATTGTGCCGGAGGATGCGGCGCCGGACGCCGCCACGGTGACGCGGCTCAACGGTGGGCTGATCTGCCCCGGTTTCGTTGATCTGCAGGTCAATGGCGGCGGCGGCGTGATGTTCAACGACGATCCGTCGACCGATGTGCTGCGGGTGATGGCGCGGGCGCATGCCCGGCTGGGCGCGACCGCGATCCTGCCGACGCTGATCACCGATACGGCCCGCCACACAGGTGCCGCCATCGCGGCGGTCGAGGCGGCGGTGGTGCAGGCGGTGCCGGGCATTTTGGGGCTGCATCTGGAGGGGCCGCATCTGTCAGTGGCACGCAAGGGAGCGCATGATGCGGGGCTGATCCGGGCCATGGACCCGGCAGATCTGGCGTTGCTGTGCGACGCGGCGGCGCGTCTGCCAGTGCTGAAAGTGACGCTGGCCCCGGAAACCGTGACGCCCGATCAGATCGCCACGCTGGTCGCGGCAGGCGTGATCGTCTCGCTTGGCCATAGCGATGCCGGGTTCGAAACCTGCGTGGCGGCGGCAGAGGCCGGGGCCTCTTGCGTCACGCATCTTTTCAACGCCATGAGCCAGCTCGGCAATCGCGAACCGGGGCTGGTGGGGGCGGCGCTGACCTGCGGTGGCCTGTCGGCAGGGCTGATCGCCGATGGCATCCATGTCCACCCGGCCTCGATCCGCGCCGCGATGGCCGCCAAAGCGGGGCCGGGGCAGGTGTTTCTGGTCAGCGACGCGATGTCGGTGGCGGGATCGGAGCAGACTGAATTCACTCTCAACGGACGCCTGATCCGGCGCGAGGCCGGGCGGCTGACGCTTGAGGATGGCACGCTGGCGGGGGCCGATCTGGATCAGCTGACGGCGGTGCGCAATCTGGTGGGCTGGGGCATCGCCGATGAGGCGGGCGCGCTGGCCATGGCGACCTCCATCCCCGCCGAGGTGATCGGGGTGGCGGGATATGGCCGCCTGACGCCCGGAGGACCGGCCGATTTCCTGCATCTCGACGGCTCCGGGCCGCCGGCCGTCTGGCAGGCGGGCGCGCTGTTGCCACCCGCCGCGTGAACGGGCGGGCGCCCTTCGCGGTCACTCCTCGCCCGCATCGGGCAGATATCGCGCCGGCGCGGGGCCACGGTATTTTTCGGTCAGATCCGGGGTCACTTCGGATCCGTCGACAAGAAAGGGCAGGATGCCACGCCGGGCCGAGCGGCCGCGCCGGGCGTCAATCTCAACATCCGAGACGGTGACCCGCTGGCTCATGCGCCGGGCCCAGGCGTTCAGATGGCCGGTCATGCGGGCGATCACCGCCGCCTGATCCGCATCGCGGCCCAGATCGTGAAACTCATCCGGGTCGGTTTCCAGATCGAACAGCATGGGCCGCAGGCCGCCCTCGAAATGCAGCAATTTGTGCCGCCCGTCAAAGACCATGAACATGCGCGCATCGCGCGGCGCGAGGCCCAGTTCGCGTGCCATCGGGCGCAGCGAGTAGTCATATTCGCTGATGACATAATCGCGCCAGTCTGGGGTTTCGCCACAGAGCCAGGGCATGAGCGAACGGCCCTCGATGATGTGCTCGGGCACCGCGCCGCCCGCCGCCTCGACAAAGGTCGCGGCCAGATCGATCGCTTCGACCAGCGCCGGACAGGTGGTGCCGCGCGTGGCATCGGCTTGGGCGCGCGGATCGGCAATGATCATCGGGATCTTCACCGATGCCTCGTGGAACATATCCTTTTCGCCCAGCCAGTGATCGCCCAGATAATCGCCGTGATCCGAGGTCAGCACGATCATGGTATCGTCCATGCGGCCGGTGGCCTCCAGATGATCCAGCAGGCGGCCAAGCTGATCGTCGCATTGCTTGATCAGGCCCATATAGGCCGGGATGACCTTTCGGCGGACATCGTCGCGCTGAAAGGCCTTGGCCACCCGGCTGTCCTGAAACCCCTTCAGAACCGGGTGCGGATCCTCCAGCTCGGCTTCGTGGCGGCTGGCGGCGGGCACATGGTTGGGTCCGAACATGTCGTGATAAGGCGCGGGCACGATATAGGGCCAATGCGGCTTGATATAGCTGACATGCGCCATCCAGGGGCCGCTGGCCTGATCGATGAAATCCATGGTGCGCGAGGTCAGCCAGGGCGTTTCACTGTCTTCCTCGCGAATATTGGCGGGCTTGTCGGCATTCATGAACATCCAGCCCGAGGCGATCTGATCGCCCTCGAGCCCGGCATTGGCGAAATCGGCCCAGGGATTGGTGCCGGGATAGCCCCGCGCCTTGAGATATTCGTTATAGGGCGAGCGTTTTTCGTCATAGAGCCCATCGGGCCCCTCGGCCCAGAGCCCGTCATCGCGGATCCAGACATCGAAACCGCAATCGGCCTGGCGCGCGCCGATCACGCTGTCGGGATCCAGCCCCAGGCGGGCCATGCCCTCGGCATCGGCCTTCATATGGGTCTTGCCGATCAGCCAGGCCTCCATGCCCAGTTTGCGCAGATGTTCGCCCATCGTGTGTTCGCCGACGCGCAGCGGAAAGCCGTTCCATTGCGCGCCGTGGCTGGCGCAGTAGCGTCCGGTATAGAAGCTCATCCGCGAGGCACCGCAGATCGGCGATTGCACATAGGCATTGCTGAACCTTACGCCGCGCGCCGCCACACGGTCGAAATTGGGCGTGTGCAGATGCGGGTGGCCGGCGCAGCTGAGGTAATCGAACCGCAGCTGATCATACATGATGAACAGGATATTCACTGACCCCTCCCGACCCAAGACCCACCCAGCATAGACCGCGTCGGCGAAAACCGCAGGCCCCTTATTCGGCGATGCGGGTTCCGCGTGCCTGCCAGGGCAAACCCGCAGACCCCGCTTGCAACCGCGGCAATCTGCGGCGAACCTGCGCCCCGGGGAGAGAACATAACCATGGCGGATAGGGCACCAGTATTCGATCTTGTCATTCGGGGCGGCCGCATCGTGACACCGGGCGGCATCATCACGGGCGATCTGGCGGTTTCGGACGGGCGCATCGTCGCGCTTGGAGGCGATATCGGGGCAGCAGAGGTCGCGGTCGATGCCCAGGGCCGTTGGGTGATGCCCGGCGGCGTCGATCCGCATGCCCATATCGAGCAGATGTCAGGGATGGGCGTGATGAATGCCGATACGTTCGAAACCGCCACCCGGTCGGCTGCGATGGGCGGCACGACAACGGTGATTTCCTTTGCCGCGCAGGGCCCGGGGCAAGCGCTGACAGAGACGGTGACCGATTACGCGGCGCGCGCGGCGCGTGGCGCGATGATTGATCACGCCTTTCACCTCACCATCACCGATACATCCGTGCCCAGCTTCGAGACCGACCTGGCGGCGCTGATCGCAAGGGGGCACCGGTCGGTCAAGCTGTTCACAACCTATGATATCCGCCTCGGCGATGCCGAGATCCTGGCGGTGATGGCAGCGGCGCGCGCCCATGGTGCGCTGGTCTGTGTGCATGCCGAAAACGACGCCATCATCGCGCGGGCCCGGGCGGCGCTGATCGTGGCGGACAAGGTGGCCCCGCGCCACCATGCCGCCGCGCGTCCGCACGTTGCCGAAATCGAGGCAGTGGATCGCATCTGCCGGTTCGCCGAATATCTCGACTGCCCGGTGATGCTGTTTCATATCTCGACAGGCGAGGCCGCCGATGCGGTGCGCCGGGCCCAGGCACGCGGCGCGCCTGTCAGCGCTGAGACCTGCCCGCATTACCTGTTGATGACCGCCGATATTCTGGACAAACCGGGGCTGGAGGGGGCGAAATGGATGTGCTCTCCACCGCAACGCACGGCGGCCGATCAAGCCGCGCTTTGGGCGGCACTGGCCGATGGCACGCTGGCGCTGATATCCTCGGATCACGCGCCCTACCGGATGGACGCGACCGGCAAACTGTCGGCGGGGCCGGGCGCGCGGTTCGATCAGATTGCCAATGGTCTGCCCGGCCTGGAAACCCGGGCCCCGCTGATATTCGATGCAATGATGCGGCCCGGCGGCGCGGGCCCCGAGGCCTTTGCCGAAGCCATCGCAACCGCCCCTGCCCGGATCCACGGCCTGCCCGGAAAGGGCGTGATCGCCGAAGGCATGGATGCCGATCTGGTGATCTGGGACCCTGATAAAACCGTGACTTACGCGGCCGATGATCTGCATGACAATGTCGGTTATAACCCGTGGCAGGGCCGCGCCATAACCGGCTGGCCCGAGCATGTTTTCCTGCGCGGACAGACCCTGGCAAAAGGCGGCCGGTTTTTCGGCAGCCCCGGACAGGGGGCCTGGATCGACCGACCTGACCCGCCCGCCCCGCTGCAAAAACAGAGCCTGCCATGACACCAAGCCTGATCGTCATAAACCCGAATTCATCGATCCAAGTGACCCGCGGCATCGATGCGGCAATCGATCCGCTGCGCCGCTTTGGTATCCCGATCCGCTGCCTGACCCTGGCCGAGGGGCCGCCCGGCATCGAAAGCCAGCGCCAGGCCGATCTGACCATCGCGCCGATGCTGCGGCTGGCGGCGGCACAAAACGATGCTGCGGGCTATGTCATCGCCTGTTTCGGAGATCCCGGCCTCTTTGCGCTGCGCGATCAGACCACGCTGCCGGTGCTGGGCATTCAGGAGGCCGCGGTGATGACCGCCCTGACCTTGGGTCCGCGCTTTGGTGTCATCGCGATCCTGCCCGCCTCGATCCCGCGCCACCTGCGCGCCTTTGCAGCGATGGGGGTGGGGGGTCGACTGGCCGGAGATCGGGCATTGGGGCTCAATGTCGCCGAGCTGGCCGACACTGATCGCTGCCTGGGTGCCATGGTCGCGGCCGGGTGCGCCCTGCGCGACCAGGATGGGGCCGATGTGCTGATCATGGGATGCGCCGGCATGACCAGTTATCGCGCCGCGCTGGAGGCGGCCACCGGCCTGCCGGTGGTCGATCCGGTCGAGGCAGCCGCCGCCATGGCGCTTGGCCGGATCGCGCTCAGGCTCAGCCATCACCGAAAGGACCAAGACGATGCTGGATGAAACCGCAAAGGGTGTCTTTACCATCGCCGCCACCCCGTTTCTGCCGGGCGGTGCGATCGATTTCGACAGCATCGATCGGATGGTCGACAGGTATCAGCAGATGGGCGCAAGCGGGCTGACGATCCTTGGCATGATGGGCGAGGCGGGCAAGCTGTCTGCATCCGAGTCCGTGGCCGTGGCCGTGGTGACGCGTGTAATCGGACGGGCCGCGGTCCCCGTCATCGTCGGCGTCTCGGCCCCCGGATTTGCCGCCATGCAGGCGCTGGCCGAGGCGGCTATGGCCGCCGGTGGCGCGGGCGTAATGGTGGCACCGCCAACGGGGCTGCGCACCGACGATCGGATCCTTGGCTATTTCCGCAACGCCACCCGGGCGCTCGGCCCGATCCCGTTCGTTTTGCAGGATTTCCCGCTGGCCACCGATGTGCAGATCGCTCCTTCGGTGATCCTGAGCATCGTCGCGGACTGCCCCACCTGTGTGATGCTCAAACATGAGGATTGGCCGGGGCTCGAAAAGATCAGCGCTCTGCGGCGCGCCTCCGACGCGGGCGCGCGGCGGATCTCGATCTTGTGCGGCAATGGCGGCATGTTCTTGCCCGAAGAGCTCGGCCGCGGTGCCGATGGCGCGATGACGGGCTTTGGCTATCCGCAGATGATGGCCCGGATCATAAAGGCGCATGATGCAGGAGATACCGACCGCGCCCACGATATCCTCGATGCCTATCTGCCGATGATGCGGTATGAGGGACAGCCTGGTCTGGGCCTGGCGATCCGCAAATACAGCCTGGCGAAACAGGGGATCATTGCGCACCCGACGCTGCGCCAACCGGGCCCGACGCTATCAGCTGCGGCGATGTCAGAGATTGATATTCTGGCTGAACGCCAGGCCCGCAAGCTCGCCGATCTGGGGCTGTAGCAGCGGCCTTTCACGCGGCCACCAACTGCGCGAGCAACCCTCGCACACCCGCGCCAAACCAGCCCCTCCGCCCGGCCTGGCCGCAGAACCCATAACGCGTGAGCGCTGGCAAGCGAGGTGGGGGAGGGGCAGGAGCTGTCAAGCATTCCCGCACCCCAAGCGCCGACCGCCCGGGCGGGATATGAGTATTTGGACAAAGAAGAACGCATAATTTTAGTCAAATTTTCGGCTTCTTCTTTGCAAAAATACTCACGGCGCAACCTCGGCCAGGCGGCGCCCGGCCTCGGCCCTGACGCGGATCTTGCATCAGTGGATGGAGAAGCTGCTATCCGATGCTGTTGATCCGATAGCGAATCTGGCACAGTTGCACGACCGGGCCCTCTTGCGGGGTTTTGGCAAAACGCGCGCTCACCGACGCTGGCCGAAATCAGAGTTTTCAGCGATTGACCGACGCGCCAGATGCTGGCTATTCCCAAGTCGATTTTATCGCATCACGAACGGGTTCGCCATTGGCTCGATCGCGGTGCTGATCCAGACCGTCTTGCTGCGCATGTAATCGAGGATCGCCTCCTGCCCGGCCTCGCGGCCATAGCCGGATTGATTGAACCCGCCAAAAGGCGCGATGGGCGATATGGCGCGATAGGTGTTGACCCAAGCGATCCCCGAGCGGATCCGCCGCGATACCCGATGCGCCCGCGCCAGATCGCGGGTGAAGATCCCCGAGCCGAGGCCGTAATCGCTGTCATTGGCCAGCGCGATGGCCTCTTCCTCGCTGTCAAAGGGCAAGAGCGTCATGACCGGCCCGAACATCTCGGTTTTGAGCGTCTGCGTTTCGGGGCTATCGCAGAGCACCAGCGTCGGTTGGAAATAATGATCGCTGCCACCGCCCGCGCGGCTGCCACCAAAGGCAATGCGCGCGCCCTGCCCGCGCGCCGCCGCCAGCGTGTCCTCGATCCGTTCAACCTGCGCCATGGTGCAGAGAGGGCCTATTTGCGTGCCGGGATCCTGCGGATCGCCAATCGCCAGACCGGTGCATTTCTCGGTGATCCGCGCCACCAGATCGTCATAGATGCCGCGCTGGACCAGCCCCCGGCTGCCCGCGACGCAGGATTGCCCCGAGGCCCCGAAATTGCCCGCGATCAGCCCGTTGGCGGCGGCATCCGGATCGGCATCGTCAAACACCAGCACCGGGGATTTGCCGCCCAGCTCCAGCGTCGTCACGGCGAAATTTTCGGCCGAATTGCGCACCACATGGCGCGCCGCATCGGGCCCGCCGGTAAAGGCGATGCGGTCGATGCCGGGGTGGCGCGTCAGCGGGATGGCGCAGTTTTCGGCATCCCCCGTCAGGACCGAGACCACGCCCGGCGGAAAGCCTGCCGCCTCGATCAGGCGGGCAAATTCCAGCATCGGCGCGGGTGCAATCTCGGACGCCTTCAGGATCACCGCGCAGCCCGCCGCCAGCGCCGGGGCCAGTTTGGTCGCGGCCAGAAACATCTGCGCGTTCCAGGGCACGATCGCGGCCACCACGCCGATGGGCATGCGCGCGGTGTAGACATGCATATCGGGCTTGTCGATCGGCAGCACAGCACCTTCGATCTTGTCGGCAAGCCCCGCGTAATAGCGGTAATAATCGGCGACATAGCCTGTCTGCGCCATGGTCTCGGTGGCAAGCTTGCCGCTGTCTGTGGTCTCAACCCGGCCGAGGCTTTCGGGATTTTCGGCCACCAGATCGGCCAGCCGGTAGAGCAGCTTGCCGCGCGCGGTCTGGGTCATGTCGCGCCAGTCGGGCCGGTCAAGCGCTGCGCGCGCCGCCTGCACCGCGCGGTCCACATCGGACGCAGCGGCACAGTCAAAACTGGCCCATGGCTGCCCGGTGGCGGGGTTGAGGCTCTGCATCACCTGGGCCCCCGCCCCCGGCCCCCATTCGCCCGCGATGAAGAGGTTGTAATGCGGCAGCTTTGCCATCGTGCGTTCCTTTCCGCCGGTCAGCCAAAGGCCGGCATGACCTCATCTATGAACCGGGCCAGCGAGGCGCGCTTGCGTTCCGCGCTCATGCCGCTATCGATCCAGAAGGAATATTCGTCATAGCCCAGATCCTCATAGCGTTTGATCCGGTCTATCACATCCTGCGCCGTGCCGATGGTCAGATCGCGGGCCAGGTTTTCCGGGGCCATCATGGCATTGGCGTCCAGTTCGGCCTGGCTCAACTCGGCAATCAGCCCCTGTTTCACCGGGCGCTTGTTCTGAAACCACGCGCCGAAATAATTGTAGAACCGGCTGAGTTCCCGCGCCGCGCGGGCGACATCGTCGCTGTCGGATCCGACATAGGTGTGATGCAACAGCATGATCTTGGCCCGCGGCCCGTCATGGGCGGCACTGGCGGCCTGAAACCGCGCCATCAGGCTTTCGATCTCGGCCATGCCCTGCCAGAGCGGCGTCACCTGCACGTGAAACCCGTTCTGGACGGCAAATTCATGGCTGTTGGGGTCACGCGCCGCCACCCAGATCGGCGGGCCGCCCTCCTGCACCGGGCGCGGGGCCGCGGTGGTGGCGGGAAAGCTGTGATACTGGCCGTCATGCGCGCAATCGCCGGCCCAGAGCGGGCGCAGGAGCGGTAGCGTCTCACGCATGCGTTGCCCCGCATCCCAGGCATCGAGCCCCGGCATCATGCGCTCGTATTCATAGCTATAGGCCCCGCGCGCGGCCCCGATCTCGATCCGGCCGCCGGTGACCAGATCGGCCATCGCCGCCTCACCGGCCAGCCGGATCGGGTGCCAGAACGGCACGATCACGGTGCCGGTGCCAAGGCGCACGTTTTTCGTGTGATGGCTCAGATCAACCAGCGTGGTGAACGGGTTCGGCGTGACGGTGAAATCCATGGCGTGATGTTCGCCGGTCCAGATCGCGCGCATACCGCCCTGATCGGCCATTTTGCACAGCTCGATGAAATCGGCATAGAGCGCCGGGTGCGCCTGCCCGGCATCCATCCGGTCCATATGGGCAAATAACGAAAACTCCATGTCACCCTCTCCTGTTATCCGGCACGACATCGCCATGCTCTGCGGTTCCGATGTAGAACCCGAAATCCTGAACGCTGTGTTCCTGCGAGAACCGCGCCAGCAAGGATTGCAGCGCCGGATCGGGCACCGGGGGCCTGCCCGGCCCCGCAATCGGCCAGCCGGTCAGGCCGGGCGGCACCCCATCGACACGACCGCGAAACACGATTCGGCGGCCCGGTCCGGCATCGTCATAAACGGCATAGACCCCGGCAAGATCGGCCCGGATGCCGCGCGCCGCCAGCCCCGCCACCAGCGCGTTCAGCGGCGTGTTGGTCGACGGCGCCGCGATTGTGGGCAGGTCCAGATCCCCGGTCAGATAAATCTGCGCGCCATCTTCCAAAAGCGCGCTGACACGGGTCGGGCCGGGCCGCTCGGGCCCGCCCGCGCGGTCCTGTGCGCGGGTGAAATAGCCCTCGGCCCCGTAGCCAAGACCGGCAAGACCGGCATCGTCAAACGCCCGCACGCGCCCGATCAGGACGATATGATCGCCCGCCTCGACCACCTGATGGGTGTCGCAGACAAACCCGGCGCTGCGCCCGGCGATCAGGGGGATGGCATCGTGGGCGGCCTGCCAATCGCAGCCAGCAAACCGGTCGCCGGAGCCTGAGGCAAAGAGGTTCGAGACATCCTCCTGCCCCTCTGCCAGCACGCTGATGCCAAAGCGGGGGGCGGTGCGGAAGGTTTCGAAACTGCTCAGATGGGTGCCGGGGCAGACCAGCAGCAGCGGCGGATCGAGCGAAACGGACGTAAAGGAATTGGCGGTGAAGCCCACCGGCGCACCGGCCCTGTCGCGCGTGGTCACCACGGTGACGCCGGTCATGAACCGGCCAAAAGCGCGGCGCAGGGTTTTGGCGTCCAGCGTCATTGCGGCACCTTTGGGTCTGCAAAACTGGCGATGAGTTCACGGGCCAGGGCCGCGCCATGCGTCATCGGCATCATGTGGCCCGCATCCGCGACGATCACCGCCCGCCCGCGCGGGGCCAATGCCGCCATGGCGCGGGTCATGGCGGGCGTCGAATTTGGGTCACGCGCGCCGGTCATGAAAAGCGCGGGGATGGGCAACGCGGCCAGTGCCGCTTCATCTGGGCCATCTGCATCCGCAAAGGCGGAATAGGCGGCGCGGTAGCCGCCTGGATCTGCGGCGCGCAGCCAGCCGCCGCAGGCCTCGGCGGCCTCGGCATCCGCCCCCGACGGATCGGCCCCGAACCAGCGCATGAGCGTGGTGGCTGGATCGGCGGCGGTCTTGCCGTCCAGCGCCGCCGCCCGGGCGCGCACTGCCGCCGCCGCGTCCGCGTCGCGCCGGTAGATTGCGTTCAGCGCCGCCACCCCCGCGATCCGGTCCCGCATTCCCGCCGCCAGGTCCAGCGCGATCATCGCCCCCATCGAATGGCCCGCCACCACCACCGGCCCGGCCAACGTGTCGATAAGGGCACTGATCGCCCGGCTGTAATCGGCCAGCGTCGCGGCCCCGCCCTGCGCCGTGTCACCATGGCCCGGCATATCGACGGCATGAACAGTAAATCGCCGCGCCAGCGCGGGCATCACGGCCCCCCAGGCCTCGGCCCTGAGCCCGACGCCGTGGATCAGAACCAGCGCGGGGCCCGAGCCTTCCTGCCAGATCGCCAGCCCGCCGGGGCCGTCACAGCGCGGCCGGGTTGTCCAGATCATGGCCCAAATCCTTGAGGTCCTGATAGCGGTCACCGATCCGGTGATGCGGCCGCCCGCCGCTGGCGGCCCCGAAGGCCACCACGATCTCATCGGCGCGCGGCGCGTCGGGGATAGCGAATTGCAGCGTCAGGTAATGCGAGCGCCGGCCGGCATCGGCCTTGTCCATCAGCGGGATTTGCAGCGCCGCATTGGCCCCGCCGCGAATATTGGTAAAGGCGAGATACGAGGTCGCGCCCACCGCCTCGCGCAGGAAATTGCCAAACCTGAGCGTGTGGATCAGCCCCGAGGCATGCTCGATCTCGCCATCGAGCCCCACGATCGCGCCCTTGCCGATCGCCTCCAGCGCCGCGCCCTCACCCGCCATCGTCACGATCCGGTCTGCGAGCATCCGGCCCAGCACCGGGCCATAGGCGCGGATTTCGGGCGACAGATCCTCGACATAACGCCCGGCCCAGGGGTTTTTCACGACCGCTGCCGCCGCGAACATGCGCCAGGGCGTTTCAGCGGGGCGATAGCCCTCGATCAGGACATCCTCCTGATAGGTCACGATCTTGCGTATCTCGGGTGTCACGTCGGAATGTCCTGCGAATTCGGGTCAGGAAAAATTAGCGGCACGGGCCCCCTCGTGACAAACGATAGATAATGATATGGATGCATTAGAAATTCTAATCCCAAGAGGATCTCGCATGGCCAAATCGCTGCCGCCGCTGACCTGGTTTCGCGCATTCGAGGCCGCCGCGCGGCATCTCAGCTTTACGCTGGCCGCCGAAGAGCTGGGCTTTACCCAATCGGCGATCAGCCAGCATGTCCGCGCGCTGGAGGAGCGGTTGGAAAGCCAGCTTTTCCTACGTCGCCACCGGGCCTTGCAGCTGACCGATGCCGGGCGTCAGCTGGTGCCCGATGTGGCGGCGGCCATGGCCCGGCTGGAGACCGCTACGCAGCGGTTTCAGCCCGCAACAACGCGGCCGAAGCTCTCTATCGCCACCAGCGCCAGCATCGCGCATCGGGTGCTGGCCCCGCATCTGCCCGCGTTTCACGCCGCCCATCCCGAGATTGCGCTTCAGATCACCACCACGGTCTGGCCCGATGATTTCACCGCCACAAATGCCGATATCGAGATCCGGTTCGGGGCCGAGGCGATGGTGGGCCAGGGGGCCGAACTGATCGAGCCCTCGCATCTGCACGCGGTCGCCTCGCCCGGCCTGCTGGCCCGCCTGCCCGATCCGCCAAACTGGCCCGATCTGGCGCGCACCGCCCTGATCCAGCCGGTGGGGCTGTCGACCGGCTGGCCCGATCTGGGTCCGCTCAGCCCGCCGCTTGAGGCGCTGATCTATGTCGATACGCACGGCCTGGCCGCGGATATGGCGGCAAGCGGGGCCGGCATCGCGCTCTGTCATTGCCAGATCACCCGACATGGGCTGGAGAGCGGCCAGCTGGTCGCCCTCGATCTGGTCCATACCCGCGCCGAGGAAGGTTACTACCTGGCGCTCAACCCGAGCCACCTGCCACATGAACAGGCCGTCTTTGCCGCCTGGTTCCGGTCGCTGCCGCGCCGCCCGGCATCAGCGCTGTTTTAGCGCCGCGATCAGGCGCACGCGCCAGCGCAGTTACCCCGGCAGGGCGGCGGTGATGGCGCGGGTCAGTTTGGTTACCAATTCGTCGATCTGGTCATCCGTGATGATAAAGGGCGGGGCCAGCAGGATATGATCGCCCGACCGGCCATCGACGGTGCCCCCGGCGGGATAGCACATCAGCCCCTCGGCCATCGCGGCGGATTTGATCTTGGTATGGATCTTCAGGCCCGGATCGAACGGGGTCTTGGTGTCGCGATCAGCCACCAGTTCGATACCGCGGAAAAGCCCCCGCCCCCGCAGATCGCCGATATGGGCGTGCTGACCCAGTGCCGCGTGCAGCGCCCGGTCCAGCACCGCCCCCTGAGCGGCCGCGCGCGCCACCAGATCGCGCGACAAGAGCGCCTGCAACACCGCCCGCCCCGCCGCCGCCGCCATTGGGTGGCCGTGATAGGTGTGGCCATGCTGGAAACTGCCCGAGCCCGCCGTGATCGCATCGTAAATCGCCCCGCTGCACAGCATCGCACCGATCGGCGCATAGCCCGCCCCCAGGCCTTTGGCGATGGTCAGGATATCGGGCGCGACCCCCTCAGCCTCGCAGGCAAAAAGATGCCCGGTCCGGCCCATGCCGCACATGATTTCATCGAGGATCAGCAGGACGCCATATTGGTCGCAGATCTCACGGATGCGGGCGAAATACCCCTCGACCGCCGGCACGGCGCCCGCCGTGGCCCCGACCACGGGCTCGGCGATGAAGGCCATCACCGTCTCGGGGCCCAGGCGCAGGATCTCGGCCTCAAGCTCATTGGCGACGCGCAGGCCATAGTCCTGCGTGGTCTCATCCGCGCCGCGCCCGCGATATTCGAAACAGGGCGCGATATGGTGGGTCTCCACCAGCAGCGGCTGGTATTTCTCGCGCCGCCAGGCATTGCCGCCGGCAGCCAAAGCCCCCAGCGTGTTGCCGTGATAGCTCTGACGCCGCGCAATCAGCCGGTGGCGCTCGGGCTGTCCGATTTCCAGGTAATACTGCCGCGCCAGCTTGATCGCGGCTTCAACCGCCTCGGAGCCGCCCGAGAGCTGATAAACCCGGTCGAGACCGGCGGGTGCGTTGGCCACCAGGAGATCGGCCAGGTCTTCGGCCACGTCGGTGGTGAAAAACCCGGTATGGGCATAGGCGATCTGATCGAGCTGCGCGACCATCGCGGTGCGCACATCCGGGTCGGAATGGCCCAGGCACGACACCGCCGCGCCGCCGCAGGCATCCAGATAGGTCTTGCCATCGGCGTCGCGGATATAACAGCCCTCGCCCGCCACTGCCACCGGCAGCGCCGCGCCGGAGCGCCCGAATACATGTCCTGTCATAATCTCAGCTTCCCCGCACGACGAAAACGGATTGGGTGGCGTGCCGCACCACGCGCGCGGCGTTGGGCCCCAGCAGATAATCGGTCAGCTCGGGCCGGTGCGAGGCCATCACGATGACATCGGCCGAGACCGAATTTGCCGCCTCGAGGATCTGTTCATAGACCCGGCCCAGAAGGACATGCGGGTGGATCTCGATATCGGCGGTGATGTGTTCATCGACCCAGGCGCTCAACCGCTCGCCCAGATCGTGCAGGGCGCGATCCTCGAACCCGGACTCGAAGAACGTGCCGACAATGGACATTCCGAAATCGGGCATCACGGTCACCACATGCAGCGGTGCGTTGTTGGCCTCGGCCATCGACACCGCAATGGGCAGCGATTTGGCCCAGGTGCTTTCGGCAGACAGGTCGACGGCCAGAAGGACGGTGTTGAACATATCGGATCTCCCTTAGAAGGCCGGTTTGGTTTGACGGCGTCGCTGCATCACGATGACCAGCCCCAACAGCAACAGCGCCGGTATGTAGAACACCTGCTCGGGCAGGCGCTGCTGCGGCGTCTGCACCGCGGCCAGACGCACCGGCTCGTCGGCATAAAAGTCGAAATCGGCCAGCGTTTCGGCAGTGTCGGTGCCGAACATCGGCTCGTCGAGGCGCACGGTGTCGCCCTCGGGGATCAACAAAAGCCCCGAGGCGTCGATCCGCTCGGCAGCATTGCCCGCGCCCTCGATGGCCATCACCAGCGTGGTCGAGGCCAATTCGCCGGTGTTGAAATCGGGGCCTTCGATCAACAGGCGCAGGCTGTCGCCCTCGGCGGCCTCGGCCACGGCCTGTTCAAACCCCGCCGGCGGCACGTCGCGGAACGGGCTTTGCACAATATCCAGCCAGACATTCGGCACGAAGAGCGTGAAGGCCACCAAAAGCAGCGCCGCACTTTCATGGATGCGGGATTTGGCCAGGAAATAGCCCTGCGTCGCCGCTGCGAACAGCAGCATGGCGAAGGTGGCCACCACAAAGACGAACGCCGCCTGAAAAAGGCCCGACCAGGTGGCCAGATCGACGCCATAGAGGATCAGCGTCGGGTTGAAGATGAAGAGAAACGGCAGGGCCACGGTGCGCAGGCTGTAGAAAAACGCGGTGAAGCCGGTCTTGATCGGATCGCCCCCCGATACCGCGGCGGCCGCGAAGGAGGCCAGCCCCACGGGCGGCGTCACATCGGCCATGATGCCGAAGTAGAACACGAAAAGATGCGCCGCGATCAGTGGCACGATCAGCCCCTGCGAGGCCCCGAGGGTGACCACGACCGAGGCCATCAGCGACGAGACCACGATGTAATTGGCCGTCGTCGGCAGCCCCATCCCCAGGATGAGCGAGAAGAGCCCGACAAAGACCAGCATCAGCACCAGGTTGCCGCCCGACAGCAGTTCGACCAGTCCGGCCAGCTCGGTGCCGATCGGCGTCTTGGTGACGATGGCCACGATAATGCCCGCCGCCGCCGTCGCCACGCCGATGCCGATCATGTTGCGCGCACCCGCGATCAGGCCCTCGATCAGATCGTGGAACCCGCCCTTCACTTCGGCCATCAGATGCGCGCCCTGACCTCGGAACATGGCCTTGAGCGGGCGCTGCGTGACGATGATGAAGAGCATCAGCGAGGCGGCATAAAAGGCCGATTTCGCCGGGCTCTGGCGTTCGACCATCAGGAACCAGACCAGCACCACAATGGGCAGCACGTAATGCAGGCCCGTGGCATAGACATCGGCCACGGTCGGCAGCTTGATCTCTTCGGAATTGGGGTCGTCGACCTCCAGATCGGGACGCCGCGCCGCGATGGACACCAACCAGATATAGAGCGCGGCCAGCACCGCCATCATCACCGGCCCGGCAAGATCGGGGATCGCCGATTTCAACGCACCGACCGCATAAATCAGGCCGGTGAACCCGGCCCCCGCCACCGCAAAGCCGATGAAGAACTTGACGATCATGCCGGAAAAGCTCTTGGCCTCGCCCAGCGCCGGCATGTCCTTTTTCAGGGCCTCCAGATGCACGATATAGACCAGCGCGATGTAGGAAATCACCGCCGGGATAAAGGCGTGCTTGATCACCGCGATGTAGGGAATGCCGATGAATTCGACCATCAGAAAGGCCGCCGCCCCCATCACCGGCGGCATGATCTGGCCGTTGACCGAGGAGGCGACCTCGACCGACCCGGCCTGTTCGGGGGTAAAGCCCACCCGTTTCATCAGCGGAATGGTAAAGGTGCCGGTGGTCACCACATTGGCAATCGACGAGCCCGAGATCAGCCCGGTCATGGCCGAACCCACCACGGCGGCCTTGGCCGGGCCGCCGCGCAGATGGCCCAGGCCCGCAAAAGCCAGCTTGATGAAGTAATTTCCCGCCCCGGCCTTGTCCAGCAGCGAGCCAAAGAGGACAAAGAGGAACACGAAGGCCGTCGAGACGCCCAGCGGAATACCGAACACGCCGGCCGTATCCAGCCACAACCCGTTCATCAGCGATGAAAAGGAAATGCCGTCATGTTCGATCAGGTCCGGAATCAGCCAGCCCTGGCCCATATAGCCGTATAGCGCGAAAAGCAGGCCCACCACGGTCAGGGCCGGTCCCAGCGCGCGGCGGCTGGCCTCCAGAAGCAAAACCAGCCCTATCGCCCCGATGATGACCTGCGCCTGCGTCGGCAGGCCCGACCGCGCGGTCAGCGCCAGCGTTTCGGAAAACCAGAAAACATAAAATGCGGTGCCGCCCGCCACCAGCGCCAGCACCCAATCCAGGATCGGAATATGCGTGCGCGGCGAGGATTTCAGCGCCGGATAGGCCAGAAACGCCAACACAACGGCGAAGGCCAGGTGAATGGGCCGGGTCTGCGAGGAATTGAGCACCGGCAGATATTGCCCGAACCACAGCTGCGGCTGCGCGATCCAGAGCTGAAAGAGCGACCACAAAAGCGCCAGGCCGGAAATCAGCAGCGCGACCGTTCGGCTGGACGGATCGCGCGCGCCGCTATCGGTGCTGGCAACCAGATCCTGAAGCTCTTCGTCGGTAAATTGACGTCCGTCGGTCGGATCAGACATGCCGCCGCCCTCCTGCGAAATTTTTTTGTGCAGATTGGTGGGCCGGGGCGCGCACGACATTATGCGCGCGCGCCCCGGCCAGGGTCTCGATCATTGCAGGGCGATCACTCGATCAGCCCGGCCTCGCGGTAATAGCGCTCGGCACCGGGGTGCAGCGGCGCGCTGAGACCATCATTGGCCATCTGGGCGGGGTCGAGATTGGCGAATGCGGGATGCAGGCCGCGGAACTGGTCGATGTTTTCCATCACCGCGCGCACGATCTCGTAGACCACGTCATCGGACACGGCCGCCGAGGTCACGAAGGTCGCGCCGACACCGAAGGTCTGCACATCTTCGTCATTGCCGCGATACATGCCGCCGGGGATGGTGGCATAGCGGTAGAACGGATTATCCGCGACCAGCTGATCGACCGCTTCACCGGTGACGTTCACCAGAACCGAATCGCAGGCCGTGGTGGCCTCCTGGATCGAGCCCGACGGGTGACCGACGGTATAGACCATGGCGTCGATATTGTTGTCGCACAGCGCCTGGCTCTGCTCGGCGGCCTGAAGCTCGGAGGCGATGGAGAAATCTTCCATCGTCCAGCCCATGGCCTCCATCAGCACCTCCATGGTGCCGCGTTGACCGGACCCGGGGTTGCCCACGTTCACGCGCATGCCGCGCAGATCCTCGAAGCTCTCGATGCCGCTATCGGCGCGGGCCACCACGGTGAAGGGCTCGGGGTGGACCGAGAATACCGCGCGAAGATCTTCGAACGGGCCCTGCTCCTCGAAGCGCGAGGTGCCGTTATAGGCGTGATACTGCCAATCGGACTGCGCCACGCCGAACTCGAGCTCGCCGGCGCGGATGGCGTTGATGTTGAAGACCGAACCGCCGGTCGATTCCACACCGCAACGGATGCCGGTCTCGGCGCGGTTGCGATTGACCAGACGGCAGATTGCGCCGCCGGTGGGGTAATACACCCCGGTCACACCGCCGGTACCGATGGTGACAAAGGTCTGCTCCTGGGCCGACATGGCGCTCGCGCCAAAGAGCGTTGCGGCAGCGACAAGCGCGCCAACCAGATGTTTGTTCATGAATTCTCTCCCTGTAGAACCGTAAGAAACACGGATAATCAAGAATGAAACGATTCATTCATTTTCGTCAAGATAAGGATTAGGCTGTTTGAGATGACCCTGACCGCGCCCGACACTGACCGAACGCTGGATGAGCTGAGTCGAGCTCTGGCCGATCTGGTTCACACCGCATCGCCTGCGATCGGCAAGCTGGCGCAATGGGTGCTGGAACATCCGCATGAGATAGCGTTTCATTCCGTGCGCGCCCTTGCAAAAAAGGCCGAAGTGAACGCCAACACGGTTTTCCGGCTGTCGGTGGCTCTGGGGTATTCCGGGTTCGAACCCTGCCGCGAGGCGTTTCAGGCAGCGCTCAGGCATGAGGATAGCATCTACCGGTCACGGGCCCGTCGCATGCGCGCAGAGGGCGGCAAAACGCTGGCCATGCAGATCCGCGATTCGGCGCGCGACAATCTGGAGGAGCTGTTCTCGCCCCAGATCCTGCCCCGAATCGAGGCCGCCGCCGCGATGATGCTGGCGGCGCGCCGGATCTATTGCATCGGGGTGCGCAGCTGTTTCTCGTTGGCCCATTATCTGGCCTATACCGGACATATGGCCTTCGGAAATTTCGCGCCGCCCCTGGCCGAACCCGGGGCCATCGCCGATGCCGTCACCGGATGCGGCCCCGAAGATGTCGTCATCGTGATGAGCTTTTCACGTTATTCCAGCGAGGTTGTGCGCGCCTATGAAACCGCCAGCGCCCGCGGGGCCCGGATCATCGCCATTACCGACAGCTACGCCGCCCCGATCACGCAGCACGCCGATATCGTGTTCAAGATGCCGATGGACGGGCCGCAGATCCTGCCCTCGCAGGGGGCGGCCTTTGCGCTGACCGAGGCACTGGTCGGCGAGATGATCCTGGCCAGCGCGACGGCCTCGGGCCGGATCGAGGATTATGAACGCCGTCTGTTGGAACATGGCGTCTATCTGTGATCAGTCAGCCGGGTCCGACCATGCGCGGCACCTGCCTGAACACCAGCGCGCGATGCCTGCCCGATCGGGGCACATGAGGCCCGCAGCACAAGCTCGGGGCGGCTATGTTTGCCGGTGAAGGGCGTGCCCCGGGGGGGGGTGATGGCCGAGGCCCGGGCCGCGCGATTGCGGAGACAGCCCTGACGCCGCACGGCGAAATCGACCCCGCAGCGCGTTTTCGGGCGCGGCCGGCTCGGGGTTATCGAAATAGCGAGACACCATCGAGACCGGCACCCCAGCCGCCCGCGCGACAAGGAGAATACTGAGATTTTTCCCTATCTTATCAGCCGGATAAATGGCTTTTGATGGTTGAAATGAAACCATCTGCAAACCGATTTTCAGTGGCCCGCGTTATGTGTCGACCGCACAGATCAACGGGAGGCCGCGGCGTGGAGCTTCTTTTTTATATCGGCGACGTCGCCTCACCCATCAATTTCGATCTGCCGTTGCCGGGCCCGGGCCGGGGCGGCGCGGGTCACCTGGTTTTCCGTCGTGCCCACCTTTGTCATCGATCTGGTTCCCGGGCAATCCGACCCCGCTGAACGCGCCAAGATCGCCTGCGGTTTGATCGCTCGGCCGCGCGCGACCTCAGTCAGGTCGGCGGCGAGGATGCGCGCGGGGGGGGGGGCCGCGTGATCATCGACGAACGGGCCCGCCTCTGTCGGGACCGGCCTGGCGCGGTCAAATCCCAGGATGCGATTCCTCTGCTGGCTGCGCGTCCCGAGGGGCCGTCGGGCAAGATCCGGCGGATGAATCTGCCTGACCTGATCGTCGCGCAATGGCACCGCTTGCCCACCATGGCCTCGAAGGCCAGATCTATGGAGCGGACTGCATGTCAAGCCGCTGCGCTGGCTGGTCATCACGCGCATGCCGGATTAGGGTCGAAGCCGAGCGGAATAGCGGAATACGCCGCTGGTCGCGCCCACTGAACTCGATGGCTGGAGCCCGCATGACCGACGCTGCACGCGACCGTCTCCGCTTTTCTCTCGGCAAACGGCTGGCCACAGTGGGCATCCATGACCGGCGCGCACCCCCACCTGGTGCCGCCGCCTGCCGCTGCCGATCGTGGACACGGGACCGGCCCCGCGCCGGCTGCGGGGGGGCTGGAGGCGGCCAACCGGCACGTGCCAGGACCAGACATAAAAACCGCCTGACCCGAGAGCGAGGACCAGATGACCAGAGTGACAAGGACATGCCACCCGTTCGACGGACAGAAACCCGGCACCTCCGGTCTGCGCAAGAAAACCCGCGTGTTCATGCAGCCCGGCTATCTGGAATGCTTCGTCCAATCCACCTTCAACGCCATCGGCGGCGTCGCGGGCAAGACGCTGGTGATTGGCGGCGATGGCCGGTTCTTCAATGCCGAGGCGATCCAGACCATCCTGCGCATGGCCGCCGCCGGTGGGGCGGCGGCCGCCATTGTCGGGCAGAACGGTCTGCTCTCGACGCCTGCCGCCTCGAACCTCATTCGCCGGAACAAGGCCGATGGCGGGCTGATCCTGTCGGCCAGCCATAACCCCGGCGGCGTCGATGCCGATTTCGGCCTGAAATACAACATCGCCAATGGCGGCCCCGCCCCCGAGGCCGTCACCGACGCGATATTCACTGAAACCACCGCGATCTCCGAATACCACACGCTCGACACCGCCGATCTGGATCTCGCGGCGCTTGGCACTGTCACGCTTGGCGCGATGCAGGTCCGCATTGTCGATCCGGTGGCCGATTACGCCGCCCTGATGCAGGAGCTCTTTGACTTCGACGCCATCCGCGACCTGATCGCCAGCGGCTTCAGCCTGAAATTCGACGCTATGCACGCGGTCACCGGCCCCTATGCCACGGCCATTCTGGAGGGGCTGCTCGGGGCCGCTGAGGGCACCGTGATGAACGGCGTGCCCTCGGTCGATTTCGGCAAGGGCCACCCCGACCCCAACCCGATCTGGGCCAAGCCGCTGGTCGATCTGGTGATGTCCGATGCCGGTCCCGATTTCGCCGCCGCCTCAGACGGCGATGGCGACCGCAACATGATCCTCGGGCGCGGCATCTATGTCACGCCCTCTGACAGCCTCGCGGTGCTGGCGGCCAATGCGCATCTGGCCCCGGGATATGCCGGGGGGCTGGCGGGCGTGGCCCGCTCAATGCCCACCAGCCAGGCCGCCGACCGCGTGGCCGAGGCCCTGGGGCTCGACTGCTATGAAACCCCCACCGGCTGGAAGTTCTTCGGCAACCTTCTGGATGCGGGCCGCGTCACGCTTTGCGGTGAGGAAAGTGCGGGCACCGGCAGCGATCATGTCCGCGAAAAGGACGGGCTCTGGGCGGTGCTCCTGTGGCTCAATATCCTGGCCGCCCGGCGGATCTCGGTGCGGGACATCCTGCAAGATCACTGGGCCCGCTTCGGGCGCAACTATTATTCCCGCCATGATTACGAGGCCATCGAGCCCGACCGCGCCAATGCCCTGATAACGGATCTGGTCGCGCGCCTGCCCGATCTGCCGGGCCAACAGGCGGGATCCGCCCGCATCACCGCCGCCGGTCAGTTCTCCTATCACGACCCGGTCGATGGCTCGGTCAGCCACAATCAGGGCCTGCGCATTGTGCTCAACGGCGGCGGCCGCGCGGTGCTGCGCCTTTCTGGCACCGGCACCGAAGGCGCAACCCTGCGGATCTATCTGGAACGCTACATGCCCCCGGGTGGCGATCTGGGGATCGAGACGCAAACCGCCCTGCACGACATCAACACGGGCCTCAAATCCCTGATCGGGCTGGAGGAGCATACCGGCCGCACGGAACCTGACGTGATGACCTGACCGCGCACACCAGTTTTCAATTTTTCTGAAATCAAGTTCACTTCTTTGAATTTGACTGACGCCATGTTGGCGACCCATCCTGCGCGGGACTCTTATTCCCCCCGAAGGATCCCGCCATGGCCCCGACACAGCTGAACCTCATCGCCGGTGACTGGATGCCGGGCGCGTCCGAGGTCGAGAACCGCAACCCCTCGGATCTGTCTGATCTGGTGGGCATCTACGCGCAGGCCAGCCCCGATCAGCTTGAGGCAACGCTGGATCAGGCCCGCATCGCGCAAGCCCAATGGGCGGGCTACGGGATCGAGCGCAAGCAGGCCGTGCTGATGGCCATCGGCACCGAACTGATGGCCCGCGCCGAGGAGCTGGGCACGCTGCTCAGCCGCGAGGAAGGCAAGCCGCTGGCCGAGGGCAAGGGCGAGGTTTACCGCGCCGGGCAGTTCTTCACCTATTACGCCGCCGAGACCCTACGCCAGCTTGGCGAAAACGCCGATAGCGTGCGCGCGGGCGTCGAGATCGACGTGCGCCGCGAGCCGGTGGGCACCGTCGCGGTCATTTCCCCCTGGAACTTTCCCACCGCCACCGCATCGTGGAAAATCGCGCCGGCGCTCTGCTATGGCAACGCGGTGGTGTGGAAACCGGCCAATATCACGCCCGCCTCGGCCGTGGCACTGGCCGAGATCATCAACCGGCAGGATATTCCCAAGGGCCTCTTTTCCCTGGTGATGGGATCGGGGCGCGCGATCGGCCAGCGTCTGGTCGAAAGCGCCAAGGTCAACGCGATCTCCTTCACCGGCTCGGTGCCCGTGGGCAAGGGCATCGCCATGGCCGCCATCGGAAACCTCACCAAGGTGCAGATGGAGATGGGCTCGAAAAACGCGCTGGCCGTGATGGAGGATGCCGATCTGGATCTGGCGGTCAGCCTCGCGCTTGGCGGGGCCTTCGGCGGCTCGGGGCAGAAATGCACGGCGTCGTCGCGGCTGGTGGTTCATGCCGCCATCCATGATGCGTTCGTCGAAAAGCTGGTGGCGGGGACAAAGGCGATGCAGGTCGGTCACGCGTTGGAACCCGGCACCCAGATGGGCCCGGTTGTCAGCGAAACCCAGCTCAACGAGAACCTGGCCTATGTCGATCTGGGCAAATCCGAGGGGGCCGAGCTTGCCTGCGGCGGGGTCCGGCTCGATAGGCCGCATCAGGGCTACTACATGTCGCCGGGCGTGTTCCTGAACACCAGCAACGCCATGCGCATCAACCGCGAAGAGATGTTCGCGCCGCTGACCAGCGTGATCAAGGTGGACAGTTATGACGAGGCGCTGGCCACCGTCAACGACACCAATTTCGGCCTGACCTCAGGCATCGTCACCCAAAGCCTCGCCCGCGCCACCCATTTCCGCCGCAACGCGCGCACTGGTGTCGTGACCGTCAACCTGCCGACGGCGGGCACTGATTACCACGTCCCGTTTGGCGGGCGCGGCGACAGCTCCTACGGCCCCCGCGAACAGGGCCGCGCGGCGGCGGAATTCTACACCACGGTGAAAACCGCCTATATCAGCGCGGGAAATCCGTGATGCGGAACCGCCCGGAACCAAGGCGCGCCCCGCGCGCCGCCGGGCAGCGCCCGACCGCCCCCCGGGCGGGCGCTCCTGCGGTGTTGCGCGCCCCGAAACCGGCGGCGGCGGGCGGCACCATAAAGCGCACCCTGGCAATCCTTGCGCGCCCACCCGCAGTCGGGCGCTGCCCGGCCCACAGCGTCTCAACCGGAGGCCCCGCGTGACCCATTTTCGTGTCGATTGCCTGCAATACAATAACTGGTCGGAGAAGATCTTTCGCCAATTGCGCGCGGGCGGCGTCGATGCGGTGCAGGTCACCATCAGCTATCATGAGAACTTCCGCGAAACGGTGCTGAATTTCGAGAAATGGAACCGCTGGTTCGAACAATTCCCCGATCTGATCATGAAGGGCCAATGGGCCAGCGATATCGACATCGCGCGCGAAACCGGGCGCACGGCGATTTTCTTCGGCTTCCAGAACCCCGCCCCCATCGAGGATGATATCGGCCTGGTCGAGATCCTGCACACGCTTGGCGCGCGGTTCATGCAGCTGACCTATAACAACCAGTCGCTGCTGGCCACGGGCTGCTACGAGGCCGAGGATCCCGGCATTACCCGCATGGGCCGTCAGGTGATCAAGGAGATGAACCGCGTGGGCATGGTGGTCGATATGAGCCATTCCGCCGACCGTTCGACCATCGAGGCGGCGGAGCTTTCCGAGCGTCCCATCGCCATCACCCATGCCAACCCGCATGCCTGGCAGCCCGCGCTGAGGAACAAGCGCGATGCGGTTATCCGCGCCGTGACCGACGCGGGCGGCATGTTCGGCTTTTCGCTCTATCCGCATCACCTGAAAGACAAATCCGGCTGCACGCTGCAAAGCTTCTGCCAGATGATCGCCGAGACCGCCGGGCGCTACGGGGCCCAGCATCTGGGGATCGGCAGCGATCTCTGCCAGGATCAGCCCGACAGCGTGGTCGAATGGATGCGCGTGGGCCGCTGGACGAAAGAGATCGACTATGGCGAAGGCTCGGCCGCAGCACCCGGCTTTCCGGCCATGCCCGGCTGGTTCCGCGACAACCGCGATTTCGGCAATATCGAGGCGGGGCTGCGCGCCACCGGCCTCAGCGCCGATGAGGTTGCGGGCATCATGGGCGGCAACTGGTATCGCTTCTACGCCGAAAATTTCACCCCGAAAGGATAAACCCGATGCCCGCCCCGCGCCCCCGCCCCGTCCCCTTGCGCCCGCCCGCACAGGTCATGCGGCTTTCGCGCCTGGGCTCGCTGCATCAATGCCGGCTCAGCTTCATGCGCGTGCTGACGCGGCGGCTGGCGGTGGAAAGCTGGACATTCAGCCGCCCGGTTTTCGAAATCGACGCACATGGCGTCGGCCACGCCGTCTATTCCGCCACCGGCCCCGACCGCAGCTATTCGCTGGTGGCCTTCGCCCATGATCTGCCGCCCGAAATGCGCTCGGACCGGGTGATCGCCACCGCCTGGGACGCGACATTCACCCTCTTTGACGGGGTGCCGGATGCCGCCGATATCGACCGCCTGTCGAAAAACATCCCGCTGCAGGAGGCCGGCCGCGTCAGCGCGCGCGAGATCTCGGTATCGCGCGCCAACCGCTCGGTGCGGCTATGGGAACATTTCGTCGAGGCATTGGCGGCGGGCCACCAACCCGACCCCGCGAAAACCGCCGCGGTCGGCTACCTGATGCGCACCACCGCCGTCTATGGCTCGGGCAAGCTGGGGGCGGCGGACCGTGAAACCATTGCCGACCGGCCCGAGATGCAGGTGCCGTTCCAGGCCGAGATGCTCTCGGTCTACCTGACCCGCGTGTTCGTGCGCGATCTGGTGCAGCATATGGCAAACGCCAGGGGCGGCGACCGGGCCGCCACGCTGGACCCAGGGATTGCGCAAAGCCTCGGCATCGGCAATTCCACCGGCCTCGGCATGGCCCCCTTCATCGTCAACCACCCGGTGCTCTTCAACAACTGGATCATGGCCCGCGAAGAGGCCATCGCGCGCGTGCGTGCCGTGCAGACGGCCACCAACGATGAGGCCGCGACCTTCCGCGCGCTGCTGGACCGGTCGGCCCTTTCAGTGGCCCGGTGGCACTCGGAGCACCCGATCCAGATCGAAAAGCTGAAGGCCCTCCGCGCTGATATGGCCGCGCTCACCGCCCATGCGGGCACCGCCGATCTGATCACGAATGCCCCCTGGAACCGGCTCTATGACTGGGCCGAGGCGCATCTGGGCACCGACGCGCAGGAGCTTGTCGCCTCGCTCATCCTAGAACCCTATCCCGATCTGGTCGATGGCCTCGCCCCCTGCATGGCCGACAGCAACACGGATGCCTTCCGCATCGACGGGGCGATCCCGGTCGCCACCACCCGCGCCGCGCTTGCGGCGAGCTTTGGCTGGGCGTTCGACATTGACTGGAGCGCGCGCGAAAACTGCGCCCGCGCCTGGTATGTCTCCGAGGAAAAGCTGGAGCCGCGCCTGGGCGAACGGTTCGACGAACCGATCACCGATTATGAACAGCCGCTCGCCCCCGCCCGCGACGCCGCCGCCGCCCATGCCGCGCTGGCGAACTGGCAGGGCGACACCCCCATCGCCACCTTCCTGCTGGCCCATCCCGAGCATCGCCACACCATCCGCCGCGCCCAGATCGGGGCCATCGCGCCCTATGGCGAGATCCACGACAACACCATCAGCGCCGATGTTCTGCCCATCGACATGCTGCGCGCCAAGCTGGCGTTTTTCGGGGCCACGCATTTCGATCCGCGCTCGGACCGGTGGGTGCGCATCTGTATGTATGCCGGGGCCCCCTACCCCGAGGATCTGAGCCCCAGGACCGCCGATCGCTGGATCTATCCGGAGGTAGAGTGATGTCCTTTTCTCTCAACGAGGTCGAAGCCACCGCCAAGAAAGCCGCCCGTGGGGCGGGCTATTCCTGGGGGCTGGCCGAGGAGGCGGGCAAGGCCACGCGCTGGCTCTGTGCACAGGGCCTCGATGGCTGTGCCGCACTGGCCGCGTTGTTGCAGGAACCGCGTCCCGAAACCCCCACCTGCGATGGCGTGGTCTGGTCGGGCCCCGGCGCGCTCTGCTCGCTGATCACCGGCGCGACGCTCTCGGATTGCGCGGCGGATCTGGCAAACGGTCCCATTCGCCTGGTCGAGGTGGCGCAGCCGCAACTTCTGCTGCCCTTCGCCGCCGGGGCCGCGCGCCATTTGGGCACGGTCCTGACCTTGAGCTGCGACACGCTGACGGCATGCACCGATGGGGCGGGCCTCGATCTGGCCACTATTCCCGCCCCGCCCGGCACCTCGGATGTGACGGTGTCAATCGGCGGGGCCATGGCCGAGGCGCGGGCGATACAATCCCGCGCCACCCCCGACCCCGCCGATTGGGAAACCCTGACCGGGTTTGCCGCGCGCACCTATGCCCCCGCCACCGATGCCTCGCGCCGCCTGGGTGCCGGGGCCGGCCTTTCCGACAATGACTGACCCGAGGATGCCATGATTGAAACCAGAACCCTGACCCTTGCCGAAATCGAAGACCTGGCGCTCAGCGCCCTGATGGCCGCCGGCACCTCCGAGAAAAACGCCCGCCCGCTGGCCGTGGCCACCGCCGCGACCGAGGCCGATGGCGTGGCCAGCCACGGCCTGGCCTATATCCCGATCTATTGCGAGCATGTCGGCTGCGGCAAGGTCGACGGGCAGGCCGCCCCGGTCCTGACCCATCCGCGCGCCGCCGCCCTGCATGTCGATGCCGCCACCGGCTTTGCCCATCCGGCCATCGAGTTGGGCTTCGAACGGCTGATCCCGCTGGCCCGTGACCAGGGCATCGCGGTTCTCAACATCCATAACAGCTATAATTGCGGCGTGCTTGGCTATCACACCCACCGGCTGGCGGCGGCGGGGCTGGTGGGGCTCGGCTTTACCAACGCGCCCGCCTCGATTGCACCCTCGGGCGGGGCCAAGCCGGTCGTCGGCACCAATCCGTTCTCGCTGGCCACGCCGGGCGGCGGCGGCGCGGTCGATATCCTGATCGACCAGAGCGCCAGCACCATCGCCAAATCCGAGGTCATGAAACACGCCCGCGAGGATCGCGCCATCCCGGTCGGATGGGCGCTGGATGCGGAAGGCCAGCCCACCACCGACCCCACTGTCGGGCTCAAGGGCTCGATGGCCCCGTCGGGCGGCTACAAGGGCGTCGGCGTGGCGCTTTTGGTCGAGGTCATGGCCGCCGCCCTTTCGGGGGCCACGCTCGGCATCCATGCCGCGCCGTTTTCGGGCACCGCGGGCGGTCCGCCCAAAACCGGGCAGTGTTTCATCGCCATCGATCCCGGCACCACCAGCGGCGGGAGTTTTTCCGCAATAATGCACGATCTGATTGCCGCGATCCGCGCACAGGAGGGCGCGCATCTGCCCGGCGACGGGCGCCGCGCCAAACGCATCACCGCCACGCGCGACGGCGTCGCGGTCAATGTGGCGACGCTGGACAGGATCGCATCCATTCTCGCCTGAAAATCGAATCTGATATGTGAGGCCTTTCAAACGGGCCACGGCCTGCCAGACAGGTGCCAGTGCATACCGATCTCTGGATTGCAGCTCTGACAGCGTGCGTGGTCGTGGCGCTACCATGACGAACTTGTCCCATAATGCTTCCTTCCATTCCAACGAAAGGATCACACCATCAAACCGTGGGATCAAACAACTAGTGGCCGGAAATGCGGGCCGTCAGTTGGGCAGGCAGGCGGGACCAAATACGCCAATCGCTCCGCCAGTCACCGGGGAACGCGCGCGCCGATAGATCCGCCCGTTTCACATCGGGCCCCGAGGGCGTTTGCCGGGCGGCCATGGCCCGCCCGACCACGCGCCCACCCTGCCGGCAGATCGGATTTCCTTGCCGCACCGGTATGGTGCCGGCCGCGCACCCGAGATGTGGCACCCCCGCGGCCCAGCCGGACGATGCCATTTGCTGGCTGGCTCGGATCAATCCGAACCGGAATCGGCGCGTCGAGGCCAGGGAACCGCGTGGCACGCGCATTCCCCTTGCATTTTGCCGCGTTCCGGCCCATATAGCGCCGGCGACGTTACCTCTATCGACCACTGCTCCTATCGGCTCAGTCTCTCGATCTTGCCCTGACTTTGCCGACCTGCCGCATCCCGTGGGCAGTATTTAAAGGAGAAACGACGATGGCTACTGGCACCGTCAAATGGTTTAACGCAACTAAAGGCTTCGGCTTCATCGCGCCCGATGGCGGCAGCAAAGACGTGTTTGTGCACATCTCTGCCGTTGAGCGCGCCGGTCTGACCGGTCTGGCCGACGACCAGAAAGTGACCTTCGACATCGAGCCCGGCCGCGACGGCCGCGAAAGCGCGACCAACATCGCACTGGCCTAAGGCTTGGGTCCGGCCCCCGCAGCGGGGCCAACTGAATTGGAGCGGGCGTGCCGGATCGGCGCGCCCGTTTTTCGTTCCTGGAGCGTATCGCGTTTGACGCGACGCACGCATTCATTCAGGTCACCGCGACACGCTCTACCCCCAGGGCGGCACGTAAAAACCGGCCTTGATCCGGTCCATCACCACCGTCGTCTTGAACCCCTTGATATCGGGGTTGTCATGCAGGAACGTGCGGGTGAATTCCTCGTATTCCCTGATGTCGCGGGCGCTGATGATCAGCATGAAATCGCTGTCGCCGGTCACGTAATAGGCGCTCATCACCACCGGCTCGCGCCGCACCGCGCGCTTGAAATGGTCGATGATGTCGGCGCGCTCGCGCTCCAGCTGAACGGCGACGATCATGGTCAGGGTGCGGCCAACCTTGTCCCCCGCCACCACCGCGATATCGCCGGCAATCACCTTGTCGCGCCTGAGCCGGGCCAACCGCCGCTGCACCGATGTCGGCGACAGCCCCACCTGCGCGCCCAGTTGGGTCGAGGTCAGTTGGTTGTTGCGTTGCACCTCGTGCAGGATCTTGCGATCAAGCTCGTCCAGTTTGCTCATATTGTCCGCTCCCGGCGCAGAAATTCGTCGGTATGGCAGCAAACTCGCAGAAATTCCCCGCCTATCGCCGCTATGCTGCGCCCGAAACCATGCGAAAGACAAGCCGATGCTGACCAATGATCAACTGGCCCAATGGGACCGCGAGACTTTTTTCCACCCCTCCACCCATCTGGCGCAACACGCGCGCGGCGAGACGCCGACGCGGGTGATCACCGGGGGCGAGGGCGTGCATATCACTGACCGTGACGGGCGGCGGATGCTGGATGCCTTTGCCGGGCTCTATTGCGTCAATGTCGGCTATGGCCGCACCGAAATCGCCGAGGCCATCGCCGCCCAGGCCCATGAACTGGCCTATTACCATTCCTATGTCGGGCACGGCACCGAGGCCTCGATCACGCTGGCCAGGATGATCCTCGACCGCGCACCCGCCAATATGTCGCGGGTCTATTTCGGGCAAAGCGGATCGGACGCGAACGAGACCAACATCAAGCTGGTCTGGTATTTCAACAACATCCTGGGCCGCCCGCAAAAGAAGAAGATCATCTCGCGCTGGCGCGGCTATCACGGTTCGGGGCTGATGACCGGCTCGCTGACGGGGCTCGATCTGTTTCACAAGAAATTCGACCTGCCGCTGTCACAGGTCATCCACACCGAAGCCCCCTATTACCTGCGCCGGTCCGATCCCGCGATGAGCGAAGCCGCCTTCGCCGCCGAGTGCGCCGAAAAACTGGAGGCGCTGATTCTCTCGGAAGGCCCCGACACCATCGCCGCCTTCATCGGCGAGCCGGTTCTGGGCACTGGTGGCATCGTGCCGCCGCCCGAGGGCTATTGGGCGGCCATTCAGGCGGTGCTGAAGAAATACGATATCCTGCTGATTGCCGATGAGGTGGTGACGGGCTTTGGCCGTCTCGGCTCCATGTTCGGCTCGGACCATTACGGGATCGAGGCCGATATCATCACCATCGCCAAGGGGCTGACCTCGGCCTATGCGCCCCTTTCAGGGTCGATCGTGTCGGACAAAGTCTGGAAGGTGCTGGCCGACGGCACCGACGAAAACGGCCCCCTGGGCCATGGCTGGACCTATTCGGCACATCCCATCGGGGCAGCGGCGGGCGTGGCGAACCTTAAGCTGATCGACAGTCTTGGGTTGGTGGAGAACGCCGGCACCGCCGGGGCCTATCTGTGCGCGGCCTTGCGCGACGCTTTGGCTGACCACCCCCATGTGGCCGAGGTCCGGGGCGAGGGCCTGATGGCTGCGGTGGAATTCGCCGAGGCGATCGACCCGCTCACGTTCTTCGATCCGGCCCGCAAGATCGGCCCGGCCATCTCGGCGGCGATGGCCAAAGATGACGTGATTGCGCGAGCCATGCCCCAGGGCGACATTATCGGCTTTGCGCCACCGCTATGCATCACCAGGGGTGAGATCGATCATGTCGTGGCAGCAACGCGGCGCGCGGTGATGGCGGTGCTAGGAACCTGAGCCTGGCATAATCCGCCGCGCCGCTTGCCTGCGGCCGCGTCCAGGCAACAGCCCGCCCGCATTGTGGCTGCCCTGTTTGTCGGGCAACGCCCGCACGGCCCCTTTATTGTGCTGCGCCAGGGCGAGACGTGTTTTTGCGCCGATGAAAGGGGCTTGGGGAGTGGACGGCCATATAGCCAGACGCTATCAGCAGTGCAAACTGACCCGAACAGGAATGATGCCATGTCTGGCCACGCTGCCCCTATTCCCATGACCTCCAGCGCCTGTGCGCCGCTAACTGGTGTGGCCGAGGTGCCGGGGGACAAATCGATCTCGCATCGCAGCCTGATCCTGGGCGCGATGGCGGTGGGCGAAACCCGGATCTCGGGGCTCTTGGAGGGGCAGGACGTGCTGGATACCGGGCGTGCGATGCAGGCTTTCGGGGCCGAGTTGGAGCGATTGGGCGACGGCGAATGGCGGGTCCATGGTGTTGGCGTCGGTGGCTTTGGCGAGCCCGATGGCGTGATCGATTGCGGCAATTCGGGCACCAGTGTGCGGCTGATCATGGGGGCGATGGCGACCTGTCCGATCACCGTGACCTTTACCGGCGATGCCAGCCTGAACGGGCGCCCGATGGCGCGGGTCACCGACCCCCTGGCGCTCTTTGGCACGCAGGCGGTGGGGCGCGCGGGCGGGCGACTGCCGATGACGCTGGTGGGGGCCGCCACGCCGGTGCCGGTGCGCTACAACGTGCCGATGCCATCGGCGCAGGTGAAATCGGCCGTGTTGTTGGCGGGTCTGAACGCGCCGGGCCGGACCGTGGTCATCGAGGCCGAAGCGACGCGCGATCATACCGAGCGGATGCTGGCGGGCTTTGGGGCCGAGATCAGCACGGAAGTGACGGAAGAAGGCCGGGTAATCACCTTGACGGGGCAGCCCGAATTGCGCCCGCAGGTCATCACCGTGCCGCGCGACCCGTCTTCGGCGGCGTTTCCTGTCTGTGCGGCGCTGATCGTGCCGGGCTCGGATATTTTGGTGCCGGGCATTGGCCTCAACCCGACGCGGGCCGGGCTTTTCACCACGCTGCGCGAGATGGGGGCCGATCTGGTCTATGAGAACCTGCGCGAAGAAGGCGGTGAGCCGGTCGCCGATCTGCGCGCGCGCTATTCGCCCGATATGAAGGGGATCGAGGTGCCGCCCGCGCGCGCGGCCTCGATGATCGACGAATATCCGATCCTGTCGGTTGTGGCGGCCAATGCGACCGGCACCACGATGATGCGCGGCGTGGCCGAGATGCGGGTGAAGGAAAGCGACCGGATCGACGCGATGGCCACGGGGCTGCGGGCCAATGGCGTCACCGTCGAGGAGGGCCCGGATTGGTGGAGCGTGGCGGGCAAGGGCCCGGGCAGCGTGGCGGGCGGCGGCCTGACCAAAAGCCATCTCGATCACCGGATCGCGATGTCGTTTCTCTGCCTCGGCTTGGCGGCAAAGGCCCCTGTGCGGGTCGATGATGCCAGCCCGATCGCCACGTCATTCCCGATTTTCGAACCGTTGATGGCCGGGTTGGGCGCATCGCTGGCGCGCGACCTAATGGGCGACGACACCCGTTGATCGGCCTGTGCAGGGGCGCTTGAATTTCCTATGCTGATATCGGCGGCGCAGATTGCGCCGGCCCGGGCGCGCCCCAATTCCAAGCGGCCCGCCGCGCAAAAAAGGAGGTCGCGCCATGACAACCGGATCCTGCCTTTGCGGTGCGGTGCATTACACCGTTTCGGGCGACTTGCGGCCTGTCATCGCCTGTCATTGCACCCAATGCCGCAAGACATCGGGCCACCACGTCGCGGCAACCTCGGCCTTGCGCGAGAGCGTCACGATCAGCGGCGAGGTCGCGTGGTATGCCTCCTCCGACAGCGCCCGGCGCGGGTTTTGCCCGACCTGCGGCAGCAATCTGTTCTGGGATGGGCCGGGGGCGAACCTGTCGATATTCGCAGGCACGCTGGACGGGGCGACGGGGCTGACGACTGCGGGCCATATCTATTGCGCCGACAAGGGCGATTATTATCAGATCGCCGACGGGTTGCCGCGGGCGCAGGGATATGACCCGCTGCTGACAACGATGGTGTAGGCCGGTGCGGCGGGCGCTCTACTGGTTGGTTTTCGCGGCGGGCGCGGCGGTTTATGCGGCCATGCTGCTTTGGACCTTGCCCGGCATTCAGGCGGCGGCGGACGGTCTTGCCCCTTTTGACATGCGGCCAATGGGGTATTCCCATGCCGAGGCGGTGGCGTTTCTCACCGCGCTGAACGCGCAGGGGCTGGCGCTCTATCTCGGGCCGCAGAAATGGCTCGATCTGGCCTACCCGGCGCTGCTGGGGGGTTTCCTGGTCTGGAGTTTCGTGCGGCTTGGCCCCGGCGTTTTCCCGCGCGCGGCTCTGGTGGTTGCCGCCATTGCGGCGGCGGGCTTCGATTATCTGGAGAATATCCGCGTGCGGGCCATGCTGCTGGCAGGACCTGAGGGCACGACCGAGGCGATGTCCTGGGCCGCATCGCTGGCCACGGTCGCGAAATCGGGGTTGGTCGCGTTTTGCCTGACCGCGCTTTTGCTGTTGGTGTTGTGGCGCGGCTGGCGGCGGCTCAGGCGGGCAAGCTGACCCTTGCGGATCGCGCGGCGCTTGGGTAGCCATTGGCCATGGCATTTACAGTTGCAATTGACGGGCCCGCGGCGGCGGGCAAGGGCACCATCGCGCGGGCGGTGGCGGCGCATTTCGGCTTTGCCCATCTCGACACCGGGCTGTTGTACCGCGCCGTCGGGCAGCGGGTGCTGGCTGGCGATGAGGCGGTCGCGGCGGCGCGCGATTTGCGGCCCGAGGATCTGGACCATCCCGACCTGCGCGGGGCCGAAGCGGCGCAGGCCGCCAGCCGGGTGGCGGCGATTCCCGAGGTGCGCACGGCGCTGCTGGATTTCCAGCACGCCTTTGCGCGGCGTCTGGGCGGGGCGGTTCTGGACGGGCGCGATATCGGCACGGTGATTTGCCCGAATGCCGAGGCCAAGCTTTACGTCACCGCATCCGATGAGACCCGCGCGTGGCGCCGGCACCGGGAGCTGACCCAGTCCGGGCGCGAGATATCGCTGGAACAGGTGCTGGCCGATCTGCGCGAACGCGACACCCGCGACAGCGCCCGCGCCACGGCCCCGCTGAAACCCGCCGATGATGCCGTGCTACTGGATACCTCCGAGATGACGGTCGAAGAGGCTGTCAGCCGGGCGATTGGAATGATCGAGGCACGAAGGACGCTCTGAAGCGCTGCACGATCCCTGTCGGCCGGGCTGCCATCACGCTGCAAAAAAGTCATGGTGCGGCCGCCTTTGCGCATTGGCGGGTCGGGTGCGTGGGGGGCTTGCCTTGTGCGCGCATCGCCAGTATACACCGCGCGTCAATAAGGCGGATAAAGCCATAAAACAAAGAGACGAGCAGGGTCGGGACACCTCCGGCCCTCTTTGTTTTGTAGGCCCGCCCGGACCAACCTGTTCCGCCAAAAAGTGCGGACATCACCCAAGACCGGCGGAGACAACCGCGCGGCCAGATAAAACGTTTGAAAAGGACCCTGAGACCACATGGCTCAAAACACATCAATGGAGGAATTCGAAGCCCTCCTGAATGAAAGCTTCGAAATTGACACGCCCCAGGAGGGCTCGGTTGTCAAAGGCAAGGTTCTGGCGATTGAAGCCGGACAGGCCATCATCGATGTCGGCTACAAGATGGAAGGCCGCGTCGATCTGAAAGAATTCGCAAATCCCGGCGAAGCCCCTGAAATCGAGGTCGGCGACGAGGTCGAGATCTTCCTGCGCTCGGTCGAGAACGCGCGCGGCGAGGCTGTCATCAGCCACGAAATGGCCCGCCGTGAGGCCGCCTGGGATCGCCTGGAAAAAGCCTATGCCGACGAAGAGCGTGTCGAAGGCGCGATCTTTGGCCGCGTCAAGGGCGGCTTCACCGTGGATCTTGGCGGCGCGGTTGCGTTCCTGCCCGGCTCGCAGGTCGATGTGCGCCCGGTGCGTGACGCCGGCCCGCTGATGAACCTCAAGCAGCCCTTCCAGATCCTGAAAATGGACCGCCGCCGCGGCAATATCGTTGTCTCGCGCCGCGCCATCCTGGAAGAAAGCCGCGCCGAACAGCGCGCCGAGGTTATCGGCAAGCTGGCCGAAGGCGATGTGGTTGACGGCGTCGTCAAGAACATCACCGAATACGGTGCCTTTGTCGATCTGGGCGGTGTTGACGGTCTGCTGCATGTCACCGACATGGCCTGGCGCCGCGTCAACGACCCCAAGGACGTGCTGACCATCGGCGAAACCGTCAAGGTGCAGGTCATCAAGGTCAACAAGGAAACCCACCGCATCAGCCTGGGCATGAAGCAGCTGCAGGAAGATCCGTGGAACCTGGTCGAAGGCAAGTATCCGCTGGAAAGCACCCATACCGGCCGCGTCACCAACATCACCGATTACGGTGCCTTTGTTGAGCTGGAGCCCGGCGTCGAAGGCCTGGTCCACGTCTCGGAAATGTCCTGGACCAAGAAGAACGTCCACCCCGGCAAGATCGTATCGACGAGCCAGGAAGTGGAGGTCATGGTGCTGGAGATCGACACCGCCAAACGCCGTGTCTCGCTTGGCCTCAAGCAGACCATGCGCAACCCCTGGGAAATCTTCGAAGAGCAATTCCCGGTCGGCACGCAGGTCGAAGGCGAAGTCAAGAACATCACCGAGTTCGGTCTCTTCGTGGGTCTCGACAACGACATCGACGGTATGGTGCACCTCTCCGACCTGACCTGGGAAGGTCGCGGCGAGGACGTGATCGGCAACTACCGCAAGGGCGATGTCGTGCAGGCCGTGGTCTCCGAGGTCGATACCGACAAGGAGCGCATCTCGCTGTCGATCAAGGCGGTTGAGGGTGATCCCTTTGCCGAGGCCATTGATGGCATCAAGCGCGGCTCGATCATCACCGTTGCGGTCACCTCGATCGAGGATGGCGGCATCGAGGTTGAGCATGAGGGCATGAAGTCCTTCATCCGCCGCTCGGACCTCAGCCGCGACCGCGCCGAACAGCGCCCCGAGCGGTTCCAGGTCGGTGACAAGCTGGATGTGCGTGTGACCAATGTGGATGGCCGCTCGCGCCGTCTGGGTCTCTCGATCAAGGCCCGCGAAATCGCCGAAGAGAAGGAAGCCGTCGAACAGTATGGCTCCTCCGACTCGGGCGCATCGCTTGGCGATATCCTTGGGGCCGCGCTTAAGGGCGGCGACGAGTAATCGGCTGCATCAGAAAACGGAAAAGGGCCTCGCGGCAACGCGGGGCCCTTTTTCAGTCCGGGGCGAATCACATGCCAAGCGGGCCTGTGGTTCCCCGCCTTTTGGCCCGCAAAACCGCCCGACAATCGGCGACAAGATGCCGGTTGGCAGGCTTTGGCGTTAGATTTCCCCGCTTTTCCAACGGCTTTCCGTTTCCCTGTCGCCGCTTTCTGCCTATAGTCGGCGGATAACGACAAAGATCCGTGACCGGGGGGTTTGGATGATACGTTCGGAACTGATCCAGAAACTTGCTGATGAAAATCCGCATCTCTATCAACGCGATGTTGAACGGATTGTCAGCGCCATCTTCGAGGAAATCATCGGGGCGCTGGCGCAGGGTGACAGGGTGGAACTGCGCGGTTTCGGCGCGTTTTCCGTCAAGCAAAGAGATGCCAGGATCGGACGCAACCCGCGCACCGGCGAGAGCGTCAATGTCGAAGAGAAACACGTTCCCTTCTTCAAGGCCGGAAAGCTGCTGCGCGACAGGCTGAACGGTTTAGAGGATTCCTGACACGTGCGTTACATCAAATACCTGTTTCTGGCCGCCATTGCCCTGGCGCTGGTCCTGCTTGCGCTGGCAAACCGTGACCCGGTGACCCTGACGGTTCTGCCAGAGGGGCTGGCCGCATGGGTGGGGTGGAATTTCGTCATCACGCTGCCGCTTTTTATCGTCCTGTTGGGCGGCATTGTTGCGGGCCTGTTGATCGGCTTTGTCTGGGAATGGTTTCGCGAACACCGCCAGCGCGCCGATGCCAAGGCGCAACGCCAGGAACGCGATCACCTGGCGCGCGAGGTTGAGGCCCTGCGTGGTGAAACCCGGCAGAAAAACCAGGACGATGTGCTGGCGCTTCTGGAATAACCGATCGGCCCGCGCGAAAGCCCGAAGATGCCTATTGCGATCAAATTTTGCGGCCTGAACCGGCCGGCCGATATCGCCGCCGCTGCTGCGGCCTCGGCGCGGTATGCCGGGTTCGTCCATTTCCAAAAATCGCCGCGCCATGTCACGATCGATCAGATGGCCGCGCTTGCGCTGCTGGTGCCCGCGGGTATCGCCAAGGTGGCCCTCACGGTGAATGCCGATGACGCGCTTTTGGATGCGCTCACCGCGCAGGTGCCGCTTGATATGCTACAATTGCATGGCGGCGAAAGCCCGCAGCGCGTGGCTGAGGTCAAAGCGCGCTACGGCCTGCCGGTGATGAAGGCCATTGGCGTGGCCGAGCCCGGCGATCTGGCGGCGATCGAGTCCTATGCGCCGACCGCCGACCAGTTGCTGATCGATGCCAAGCCGCCCCCGGGCGCGGTTTTGCCGGGGGGCAACGGGCTGGCCTTTGACTGGCAATTGCTGGCCACGCGGAAATACTGGACCAGGCCCTGGATGCTGGCCGGCGGCCTGACCCCCGCCAACGTCGCCGAAGCCGTTCGCCTGACCGGGGCCAGGCAGGTCGATGTCAGCTCCGGGGTCGAAACCGCGCCGGGGGTCAAGGATCCGGGCTTGATCAGGGCGTTTTCGACTGCCCTGCAGTAAGCCGGGCCCGAACCTATCTGACCACGCCCCCCCGCTTTGGCACGAGCCCGGGCTGTCCTCTGCGCCCTGGGCATCGTGCCGGGCCGGTGCCGCCAAAACACATCTCGGACCCGCACGCCGCGATCGATGGCTTGATCCGTTGAGCCCTCGGATTGACGCAGCCTTTGGCCAGTCAGGCTTTCCCAGACCCGCTTTGGCCCCTGAGCGCCGCCAGCATCTCGGCCGCCGCGGCATCCGCCGAACTGCGCCCTGCGGCCACATCGGCCCCCAAATCGGCCATCTTCGCCCGCATATCGGGGCTTGCCGTCATTTGCGCCATCAGGCCCGCGCGCACTTCGGCCTCGAACCAATGTTGCGCCTGCTCGGCGCGGCGGGCCTGCCAATGGCCGTTGCCGCGCCGCCAATCGGCCAGGGCCCGCATCTCGTCCCAGGCCCGAGCCAACCCATCGCCCGCAACCGCGGACACAGGCATCGCCTTGGGAAACCCTGCCGGGTCCTGGACCCGTTTGCGCATCAGCCGCAGCGCCCCGGCATAATCGGCGCAGGTTCGCGAGGCGACCGATTTCAGATCGCCATCGGCCTTGTTGACCAGAATGAGGTCAGCAATCTCCATGATGCCGCGTTTGACGCCCTGCAATTCATCGCCGCCCGCAGGTGCCAGCAACAGCACAAAGACATCGCACATTTCCGCGACCATGGTTTCCGACTGGCCGACCCCCACGGTTTCGATCAGCACCACGTCGAAATCGGCCGCTTCGCAGAGCGCCACCGCCTCCCGGCTGCGCCGCGACACGCCGCCCAGATGCGCCTGCGACGGCGAGGGCCGGATAAAGGCGTTTTTCTGGCGACTCAGACGTTCCATCCGGGTCTTGTCACCCAGGATCGAGCCGCCAGAGCGCGTCGAGGACGGATCAACCGCCAGCACCGCGACCTTCAGCCCCTGATCCGTCAGCATCATGCCGAAGGCCTCGATAAATGTGGATTTGCCGACCCCCGGCGTGCCCGACAGCCCGATCCGCAGCGCCTGACGCCCATGTCCGGCCAGCGCATCCAGCAACGCGGTGGCCTGCTGCCGATGGTCGGGCCGGGTGCTTTCGACAAGCGTCACCGCGCGCGCCAGGGCCCGGCGCTCGCCCGCCAGAATGCGGGTGGCCAGATCGTCGGGCGGGCGGGTATCGGGCATCGGTCTGGGTCTTTCCTGGCGGCTCCTGCCCCGGTTTTCTCCGGCCTCGCCCGGATTGTCCAGCCCCGCATCGGGTGTTGACCTTGGCCGGGATGGCGCGGCTTATGGCAATCAAACAGCCCGAGGCCGCCTTTGACCGCCCTGCCCATTGATCCGATCCTGCCCGATCTGCTGGCCGCGCTTGACACGCACGGTCGCGCCGTCCTGCAGGCCCCGCCCGGTGCCGGCAAAACCACGCGCGTCCCGCTGGCCCTGCTGGCCGAGGGCCGCATCAAGGGCCGCATCGTGATGCTTGAGCCGCGCCGCCTTGCCGCGCGGGCGGCCGCCGAGCGCATGGCCGAAACGCTTGGCGAGGCCGTGGGCGAAAGCGTGGGCTACCGGGTGCGCGGCGATGCCAGGGTCGGCAAAGCCACCCAAATCGAGGTCGTGACCGAGGGTATCCTGACCCGCATGATCCAGGACGATCCCGATCTGCCCGGCGTGGGGGCGGTGATCTTTGACGAGTTTCACGAACGCTCGCTCAACGCCGATCTGGGCCTGGCGCTGACCTGGGAGGTGCGCGGGGCGCTCCGCGAGGATCTGGCAATCCTGGTGATGTCGGCCACGCTGGATGCCGGGCCGGTGGCCCAAATGCTGGACAACGCGCCGGTGATCACCTCAAAGGGGCGCGGCTTTCCGATCGAGACACGCTGGCGCGACCGGCCTCTTCCGGCAAGGGCGCGGCTAGAGGAGGGCGTGGCCGACCTGATCCGCACCGCGATGCGTGACACCACTGGCGGCATCCTCGCGTTTCTGCCGGGCGAAGGCGAGATCCGTCGCACGGCCGCTCTGCTGTCTGACCTGCCGGACAGCATCGCCCTGCATCAGCTTTTCGGGGCCATGCCGCTGGCCGCGCAACGCGCCGCGCTGCGGCCCGAGCCCCCCGGCAGGCGCAAGCTGGTACTGGCCAGCGCCATTGCCGAAACCTCTCTGACGATCCCCGATATCGCCGTCGTGGTCGATGGCGGGCGGGCGCGCCGGGCGCGGTTCGATCCAGCCTCGGGCATGGCGCGGTTGGTGACCGAGCCGGTCTCGCGCGCCGAGGCCGATCAGCGCCGTGGCCGCGCCGGTCGGGTCACCCAAGGCATCTGTTACCGCAACTGGACCAAGGGGGCCGAGGGCGCGCTGCCGGCTTTTCCCCCGGCCGAGATCGAGGCCACCGACCTGACCGGCCTGGCACTGGATCTGGCGCTTTGGGGCGCGGGCGATGGCAGCAGGCTGGCCTTTCTGACGCCACCTCCGGCGGGCGCATTGAACGAGGCGCAAAGGCTGCTGGCCGGGCTTGGCGCATTGGATGATCAGGGCCGGATCACACCGCATGGGCGCGCATTGGCCCGGATCCCCCTGCATCCCCGCCTCGCGCATATGCTGACTGCGGGCGGCAAGGGGGCCGAACGGCTGGCGGCGCTGCTGGCCGACCGCGATCCGCTGCGTGGGCAAGGCGTCGACCTGACGCTGAGGCTGCGCGCTCTGGAAAACCCCGCCGCGATGGCGGCAGATCGCGGCGCTATCGCGCGTATCGGGCAAGAGGCCCGCCGCCTGGCCCGGTTTGCCAAGGGCCCGGCGCACGGCCTGGCGGAGCAGGCCGCACTGGCCTACCCCGACCGCATCGGGCTCAGGCGCGCGGGCGATGCGCCGCGCTACGTTTTGTCGGGCGGCAAAGGGGCCGCCCTGCCCGAGGGCGACACGATGTCCGGGCAGCGCCTGATCGTGGCCACCGATCTCGATGGCAACCCGCGCGAGGCGCGCATTCGTCAGGCGGTGGCGATTTCCGAGGCCGATCTGCGCGCGCTCTATGGCGATCAGATCGCCTGGCATCACCTCTGCCACTGGTCGCGGCGCGAAGCCCGTGTCCTGGCCCGCGAGCAGGAAATGTTCGGGGCCCTGATCCTGCAGAGCAAACCCTGGAGATCCGCGCCCGAGGCCGCCGTCGTGGCGGCCCTTCTGGACGGGCTGCGCCATCTGGGCATCGCGGCGTTAAACTGGACCAAACCGGCCCGTCTCCTGCGGGCGCGCATGGCCTTTGCCGGGCTGTCCGACATGACCGATGCAGGCCTCCTGGACCGGGCGGAAACCTGGCTGGCCCCTTTCCTTCCCGGCCTGACCAGCGCCGCCGATCTGCGCCGCCTCGATCCCGGGGCCGCCCTCAAGGCCAGCCTCGACTGGGAGGCGGGCCAGGATCTCGACCGCCTGGCACCCGCGCATTGGACAACGCCGATGGGCCGGCGCGCCGTCATCGACTATGGCGGCGACCAACCCGAGGTGACGCTCAGGGTGCAGGAGGTTTTCGGCCTGACCACCCATCCCCGGATCGGCCCGGATCGCCTGCCGCTGCGCATGACCTTGCTGTCGCCGGCTGGCCGCCCGGTCCAGACAACGCTGGATCTGCCGGGTTTCTGGACCGGATCTTACGCCGAGATGCGCAAAGACATGCGCGCCCAATACCCCAAACATCCCTGGCCACAAGATCCCGCGACAGCATCGCCAACGCTGCGCGCCAAACCACGCGCCACCTAAGAGCCCCTGTCAGGGTTTCATGACCTCACGCGCCGCTACCGGTCGGATTGTCGAGCAATTCGAAAAGCCGAACGCTGGTCACCACGCCCCGGGCCACGGCACACAGGGTCTTCTTCTTTGCGAAAATACTCTCGGGGGTGCGGGGGTGAAACCCCCCCCCGGTCGCTGCGGCAAAGCCGCAGCGATCCCTGTCACGGTCCGATCCGCCCCTCACCGTCCACGGCAACCCCCGCCGCGCGCAGAAATGGTGCCGCCGTGGGATGTACCCGTTCCGACAGATCTTGCCCCGGCTGGCGGCGATGACGGTACAAAAACAATGCCCCCCATCCACGCAGATTTCCGGCCGAGGGTGCCGCCGGATCGGTGAGATAGCGCCCACGCCAATTGGGCGGCAGCGCAAGACCGCAGCCTTCCGCCCGCTCCAGCATCCACACCAGCGAAATATTCGACAGCGGGCGCGCCGCGTGCGAGTCATCCAGATTGCCCCCGATATCGCCATGCGAGCCCCGGAACCACATCTGCACGATATCGCCCTCGCGCGCGGGCGGCACCTGCCACAGTACCGGCGCATAGGCGTCGCGGGTTTCATCCAGCGCCAGCGCGTGAAAGCCGTTCAATATGCCCGGCCCCAAGCGATGATTATGAAATTCATGCGCCTGCGGTGCCAGCCGCCACAACACAGGCCAGCGCAAGCCAAGCGCGCGCACCGTGTCAAACACGCCCACCATGGTGATCGGGGCCTCGCCATGGCAGCGCGCCGCGCGAAAGGCCTGCGCCTCGGCCCCATCGGGGGCACATTCATATAGGTGATAGAGCCGCGCCATGGTTTCTTCGCTGATCTGTGCCGGTCGCAGGAGACCAAGTTTGTCGATCAGCCCGGCAAGCGAGCGCACCGCAAAGGCCCCGCGCGAATACCCCAACAGGAAAATCCGATCGCCGGGCTGGTAGTTGCGCGCCAGAAACAGATAGCTGCGCTTGATCTGGCGGTTGATGCCAACGCCCGCGATCACCTCGATCGCGCGTTTGGCTCCGCGCCATTGTATGCCCGGCTCGTAATAGATCATCAGATCGGACGCGGGCCCAACCTCGGACAGCAACCGGTAGATCAGCCCGATATTGGTCTCGCAGCCCCGCTTGAGGCTCGACATCGTGCCATCGAGCAGCACCACATGTGTGCGCGGCGCGCGCGCGTCGGGCAGCCGCGGCGGCGGGGTCGCGCTGCGAAATCCGCGCAGCCTCTCCCATATGCTCCTGCCCTCTGCCATGCCCGCCCACGTCACTGCCCAACTTGAAATCGCCCACCCCATAGGTATCAACCGCACCGCGCCTGTCCAGTGGCCCGATTTCAGGCACTTTCACCACGCGCTCAGTCTTGGCCTTTGCCCGCAGGTCCGCTAAGTCACGCTGAACTGGAAGAACGGGACATGCGGGCGATGGAAAAGAGTTTTGACGCGGCCAAGGCCGAAGCACGGATCACAGCGAAATGGGATGCGGCGAAAGCCTTTGCCGCGGGGGCCAATGCCAGCAGCGACGAGACCTTCACAATCATGATCCCGCCGCCCAACGTGACCGGCGCGCTGCATGTCGGCCATGCCTTCAATAACACGTTGCAGGATATTCTCGTGCGCTGGCACCGGATGCGCGGTTTCGACACGCTCTGGCAGCCCGGTCAGGACCATGCCGGCATCGCCACGCAATTGCAGGTGGAAAAGATGCTGGCCGCCGAAGGCCTGCCCGGCCGCCGCGAGATGGGCCGCGAAAAATTCCTGGAAAAGGTCTGGGAGTGGAAGGGCAAATACGGCGGCACCATCGTCGAACAGCTTAAGCGCCTGGGTTGTTCCTGCGACTGGAACCGCAACGCATTCACCATGGCGGGTGCCCAGGGCGACCCGCGCACGGGCCACGAGAACAGCCCCGATTTCCACGATGCCGTGATCAAGGTCTTTGTCGATATGTATGACAAGGGCCTGATCTATCGCGGCAAGCGGCTGGTCAACTGGGATCCGCATTTCGAAACCGCGATCTCGGATCTCGAGGTCGAGAATATCGAGACCGACGGCCATATGTGGCACTTCAAATACCCGCTCGCGGGCGGGGCCACCTATGAGTATGTCGAAAAGGACGAAGACGGGAACGTCACGCTGCGCGAGACCCGCGATTACATCTCCATCGCCACCACCCGGCCCGAAACGATGCTGGGCGACGGCGCGGTCGCGGTGCACCCATCCGATGACCGCTATGCGCCCATCGTGGGCCAGCTCTGCGAGATCCCGGTGGGGCCAAAGGAACACCGCCGCCTCATTCCGATCATCACCGACGACTACCCCGACCCCGATTTCGGATCCGGCGCGGTGAAGATCACCGGTGCGCATGATTTCAACGATTACGCCGTGGCCAGCCGCGGCAATATCCCGATGTATCGCCTGATGGATACGCGCGGGTCCATGCGGGCCGACGGTGCGCCCTATGCCGAGACCGCCGCGCGCGCACAGGAGATTGCCGGCGGGGCCGATTGGACGGGGACGGAGGTCGATACGCTCAACCTGGTGCCCGACGATCTGCGCGGGCTGGACCGGTTCGAGGCGCGAAAGCTGGTGGTCGATCAGATCAACGCCGATGGCCTGGCCGTGACAGTCCCCAACCCGGAATGGGAAACCGCCGATGCAGACGGTAGGGTGGGGTTACACCCCACCATCCCCTACGTCGAAGCCAAGAAGATCATGCAGCCCTTTGGCGACCGCTCGAAAGTGGTGATCGAACCGATGCTGACCGATCAGTGGTTCGTCGACACCGCCAAGATCGTGGGCCCCGCGCTGGAGGCCGTGCGGGGCGGCGACGTCAAGATCATGCCCGAAAGCGGCGAGAAGGTGTTTTTCCACTGGCTGGAAAACATCGAGCCCTGGTGCATTTCCCGCCAGCTTTGGTGGGGGCATCAGGTTCCGGTCTGGTATGGTCTGGACCTTTCCGCGCCGGGCTTCAGGGACGATGAGAGCGATGGCGATCTCGATATGGTCGAGATCGGACGCCTGCTTGTCACCGAACACATGGTGCATGCCGGTGAAATCGCGAAATGCGGATCGACGCTCGCCGATATTGCGTCACAGTTCAAGGACCAGAACGCGGGGCTGCCCACGCCGCTGAACCACGCAAGGATCGTCGAGGTCGAAAACCGCGACGCGGCGCTGGAAATGCTGGCCAGAAGCCTCGCCGATTACGAGATGAGCGACGAGGATCCGACCCATCTGCTCTACCCCGTCTGGCGCGATGCGGACGTCCTCGACACCTGGTTTTCCTCCGGTCTCTGGCCCTTCGGCACGCTCGGCTGGCCCAACTGGGACGACGCGACCAAAAAATACTTCCCCACCGATGTGCTGATCACCGGGCAGGATATCCTCTTTTTCTGGGTCGCCCGGATGATGATGATGAGCCAGGCCGTGGTCCACGAAAACCCGTTTCACACCGTCTATCTGCATCAGCTTGTCCGCGACGAGAAGGGCAAGAAGATGTCGAAGACCACCGGCAATGTCATCGACCCGCTGGAGATCGTGGACGAATTCGGGGCCGATGCGCTGCGCTTTGCCAATGCCTCGATGGCGGCCATTGGCGGTGTGCTGAAACTGAGCGTCGACAAGATCAAGGGCTACCGCAATTTCGGCACCAAGATCTGGAATGCCGCGCGCTTTGCCGAGATGAACGATTGCAGACCGGTGCCCGGTTTCGACCCCTCGGGCGTCAACCAGACCGTCAATAAATGGATCGTGGGTGAGATCGCGCGTGCCCGCGTGGCCCATGACGAGGCGCTCACCGCCTACCGCTTCAACGACGCGGCAAACGGGCTTTATGCCACGACATGGGGCAAGGTCTGCGACTGGTATCTGGAATTTGCCAAGCCGCTCTTTGCCAGCGGCGACGAGGCCGTGATCGCCGAGACCCGCGCCACCATGGCCTGGGTGATCGACCAATGCCTGATCCTCTTGCATCCCGTCATGCCCTTCATCACCGAGGAGCTCTGGGGCGAGATCGCAGTCCGCGACAAGCTCTTGGTCCATACCGATTGGCCGGATTACGGGCTGGAGCTGGTCGATGCCGAGGCCGACCGCGAAATGAACTGGGTGATTTCGCTGATCGACGAGATCCGGTCCGTCCGCGCCCAGATGGGCGTGCCGGCGGGGCTGAAAGTGCCGCTGTTGCAAGCCGAACTGGACGCCAAAGGCCAGGCCGCCTGGGACCGCAACGAAGCCATGATCCTGCGTATCGCCCGCGTGGTGGGTGTCGAGGCGGTGGCGGCCCTGCCCAAGGGGGCCGCGACAATCGCGGTCGAGGGCGGCGTGTTCGGCCTGCCGATCGCCGATCTGATCGATGTGGATGCGGAAAAGGCGCGGCTGGAGAAGGTTCTGGGCAAGCTGGCCAAGGAATTGGGCGGATTGCGGGGCCGGCTGAACAACCCCAAATTCGCAGCCTCCGCCCCGCCGGAGGTGGTCGAGGAAACCCAAGCCAATCTCGACGCCCGCGAAGAGGAAGAGGGCAAGATCAGGGCCGCGCTGGCTCGGCTGGCCGAGGTGGGGTGAATGTTGGTGATGGGTAGGAGTCACCCACCGTTGCTCCGACAAAGGAGTGGTGGGCGGCGAGCACCCACCCTATGCTTCCTTTCCTTGAATCACTGTGCCGATCAGGCAAATGACCAGACCCGGAATGGCGGCTCCGACGCTGCTGATCAGCACGCTGAGGCGGATAGCTGGTTGGCTCCAGTTCAGAAATTCCCCAGAAAGATCTGTCCAACTGGTATAGACGCCATACAATTTGAACATCACGGCCAGAGCGGCGTAGGCAAGCCCGATGCGCACTGTCCAAAGGCCAAACCGGCTACGCCCAAACGAGACATTGCCGGCATTCGTTGCCGATTGCTGCACCGGATCAGTCGACCAGTGCCGCTGCTGTACCTTCGTGCGGAGAATGAAGCCGATCAGTAGGGATGTGATGCCGACATTCGTCGCCGGAGTGATCCAGGGTAAATACCAAAGAATTGCAACAAACGGGCCCATGCCGGGGCCCGAGCTGTTCTCGTACATCGCGTAGCCCGTCACCCCGAGCGCCGAGATGAAAGCGCAGCCTGACAAGAAGAAAAAGAAGGTCCTGGCGCTTGTCATAGTCTTGTTCCACCGCGCAGCCTTGTTTTGCATCGTCTACAGAATGGCTGCCAAACAAGGCAGAAGCAGGACTTGATCAGGACAAGGACGTGACGACCGTATCAACCGATCCACCGCCCGCATGGCCCCAAGTGCCTTGTCATAAACCAGTGTCAGAATACGTCTCCCCTTCAGTGCGGCGAACTATGGTAATCCGCGCGACAGCCCTGCGGCGGTTGAGGTTGGGCGTGGGTTCGCCCTCCGGCTAGTTGCGAGTGATTCTCATTCACTCACGCGTGGCCCGCATTACAAACCCCCTTGCGCGCCGATGGCCAACCGCGCATTCATGACCCCCATGTCCAAGCCCAATTACACCCCGCTTGTCGCCAGCCTGCCGGCCTCCGTGCCCTTTGTGGGCCCCGAAACCCAGGAACGCGCGCGCGGGTCTGCGTTTGCCGCCCGGCTAGGCGCAAACGAAAGCGTCTTTGGCCCTTCGCCGCGCGCCATCGCCGCGATGGCCGAGGCCGCGAAGGACGCATGGATGTATGGCGATCCGGAAGCTCACGACCTGCGCGCCGCGCTGGCCGCACATCACGGCATCGGAATGGGTAACATCATGGTGGGCGAGGGCATTGACGGGCTTCTGGGCTATCTGGTGCGCATGCTGGTCGGTCCGGGCGATGCCGTGGTGACGTCGGACGGGGCCTACCCGACCTTCAACTACCATGTCGCGGGCTTTGGCGGCGTGCTGCACAAGGTGCCCTACAAGGGCGATCACGAAGATCCGCAGGCTCTGATCGCCAAGGCCACGGAAACAGAGGCCAAGCTCATCTACCTCGCCAATCCCGACAACCCGATGGGCAGCTGGCATGACGCCGCAACCGTGCAGGCGATGATCGCCGCCGTGCCCCCCGGTTGTCTTCTGATCCTCGATGAGGCCTATTCCGACACCGCGCCGCCCTCTGCGATCCCGCCGCTCGACCCATCCGAGACCCGCGTCATCCGCATGCGCACCTTTTCCAAGGCCTACGGGATGGCGGGCATGCGCGTGGGCTACGCCATCGGGCAGGCCGACCTCATCACCGGCTTCAACAAGATCCGCAATCATTTCGGCATGGGGCGGGTGGCGCAGGCCGCCGCCCTCGCCGGGTTGGCCGATCAGGCCTATCTGTCCGAGACCGTCGCCCGGATCGTCGCCGCCCGCGGAGCCATCGCCGATATCGCCCGCCAAAACGGCCTCACCCCCCTGCCCTCGGCGACGAATTTCGTCACCATCGATTGCGGCCGCGACGGGGATTTCGCCCGCGCCGTTCTGGCCGGGCTCATCGACCGGGATATTTTCGTGCGCATGCCCTTCACCGCACCGCAGGACCGCTGCATCCGCATCTCCTGCGGGCGAGAGGCGGAACTGGCCGCTTTCGCCGTCGCGCTGCCGGATGCCCTGAATGAGGCGCGCGGTTGACGGCAGGCATCGCCCTCAGGGCTTCTTTGCGCATCGAATACCCAAAATACCGCTTTCAAAGGCCCGCCCTAACATCCGGGTTGGTTCCGGCGATGCGACGACGCCAGGAAACCCGCGCCTGACAGACCGCCCCGCCAGGGGCACCCCCCCGGTCGACGCGCGTCAGCGCGGCGAAATTGCTCGAAACCGGGCAACTAGCCCGCCGCCAGAACCGCCGCCGCAGCCTCCAGCCCGCCCGGCCCATGTGGCACCTTCAACGCGATCATCCCGGCCTGAAGGCTGCCCAGAACGCCCATGATCATCTGCGCGTTGACATGGCCCATATGACCGATGCGGAAGATGCCGTTCTCCTCCTCCGCCCCGGCCCCCAGAGGGATCCCGAGCGTCACACCGGCCTCGCGCTCCAGCCAGTGACGGAGCCGGGTGCCATGCACGCCCCCCACCCGCACCGTGGTCACGGCATGCGACCGGCGCGCCGGATCAGTGATGTTGAGCGCGATCTCCGTGCCCTGCCCCCAGGCCTCGACCGCAGCCCAGATGGCGCGCGCAAGGACAGCGTGGCGGTGCCAGACGGCCTCCAGCCCTTCCTCTTTCAGGATCATATCCAGCGACTCGCGCAGCCCATAAAGATGATGCGTCGGGGCCGTGCCGCAAAAATGCTGGTAATAGGCCTCGGGCGCGGCACGCGGGCACCAGTCCCAATAAGGCGTCACACAATCGGCATGCGCGCGCGCGGCATCGGCACGGGGCGAGAAAAAGACGAAACTCATTCCCGGCGGCACCATCAGCCCCTTTTGGCTCCCCGCCACCATCACATCGACACCCCAGTCATCCATGTGAAATTCATCCGCCGCCAGGCTCGCGATATTATCCGAAAACAACAGCGCCGGATGCCCCGCCGCATCCAACGTGCGGCGCAGCCCGGCAATGTCATTTTTCACCGAACTGGAGGTATCGACATGAACCGCCAGCACACCCTTGATCCGGTGGCCGGTATCGGCGCGCAAAGCCTCGGCCACCCGGGCAAGATCGATATCACCGCGATACCCAAAATCGATCACCTGCGTTTCCAGGCCCAGACCCTGGGCCAACTCACCCCATCCGATGCAGAACCGCCCTGTTCCCAGGACCAGAACCGTGTCACCGCGCGACATCGTGTTGCTCAGCGCCGCCTCCCAGGCGCCATGGCCATTGGCGATATAGATCGCCACGTCATGGGCTGTGCGCGCCACTTGTCTCAGGTCGACCACAAGGCCATGAGTCATCTCGACAAGCGGGCCGGTATAGATATTGGGGGCGGGCCGGTGCATCGCCTGCAGCACCCGATCCGGCATCACCGAGGGGCCCGGGATGGCAAGGTAGTGACGCCCGTTGGCAAGGCTCATTACATGTCCTTTTCGTACTGTGAGCCAAGCGGTAGCGCGACCTTTCACCGGGGTCAATCGGTGCCACGGCCCCGGTTTCGCTGGTTGTCCGGCTCACACCCCACTATATGTGGGACAAGCCACCCCAAGGAGCCACCGGGCCATGACCGCCGAAGCCGCCCCCGACCGCGCCGTCCTGCGCCTGAGCGGGGCCGATTGCCATCATTTCCTGACCGGGCTGGTGACCCATGATGCGGCCCCCGGTGCTCTGGTCTATTCGGCGATCTTGTCGCCGCAGGGCAAATATCTGGCCGACTTTTTCCTGCTGGACCGGGGCCGCGACATCCTGCTGGATGTGAAAACCGATCTGGCCGACGGCTTGCTGCAGCGCCTGACCATGTATCGGCTGCGCGCCGATGTGCAGATAGAGAAGACAGGCCTGGCGGTCGCGCGCGGCTTGGGCCGCGGCCCCGAGGGCAGCCTGCCCGATCCACGCCATCCGGGGCTTGGCTGGCGGGCTTACGATGTCGCGGGCAAGACCGGGCACACCGATTGGGACGCGCTCCGCGTCGCCCATCTGATCCCCGAAAGCGGGATCGAGCTTATCCCCGGTGAAAGCTATATCCTTGAAATGGGCTTTGACCGGCTGGCCGGTGTCGACCACCGCAAGGGGTGTTATGTCGGTCAGGAAGTGACGGCGCGCATGAAGCACAAGACCGAGCTGCGTAAAGGGCTGGCGCAGGTGGAGATCGACGGCTCTGCGCCGGTGGGCACGCCGATCCTTGCAAGCGGCAAACCGACGGGTACGCTTTTTACGCAATCTGGTGGCCGGGCGCTGGCCTATCTGCGCTTTGACCGGGCGCGGGGCGAAATGCGTGCCGCGGATGCGATAATCAACTGGCCTGCCGCAGAAAATTCTTGAAAGAAGAATTTTAGGCAAAAAAAAATCTTCTGCAAGATTTTTCCGTCATCGGCGTGGCGCTCAGATCAAGAGCGAGGCCGCTCCCTCCAGTTTGAGCAACGCAACCTTGGTTTCCACGCCCCCCGCGCCGGAATAGCCGCCAAGCCCATCCGCGCCCAGAACCCGGTGGCAGGGAATGAGGATCGGGATCGGATTGGCCCCGCAGGCCTGCCCGATGGCCTGCGCGCTGACGCCAAGCTCTGCCGCCAGATCGCCGTAGCTGCGGGTCTCGCCATAGGGGATCGTGCAAAGGGCGGTGTGGAAAGCCTGCTGAAATTCGCTGCCGCCGGGGGCCAGAGGCACGGTGAAATTCGTCAGGTCACGGGCGAAATAGGCGGCAAGCTCGGCCCGGGCCAGATCGAAAACCGGAGCCGCGTCGCTGTCGGCCACGCGGCCCCATTCGACGGCGGTGATCGCGCCATCCGCCGCCCGCAGGATCAGCGCACCGACAGGGCTTGCCACCTCTGCCTTCACACCTCTGGCCCGATCTTATCCTGCGTTTGGCTGTCAAAATCGCTGGCATCGTGGCGTTCATGCAATTGCATCGCCGGATCCCCGAAGGTCCGGTTCACCATCCGGCCACGGGCGACTGCGGGCCGCGCGTCGATACGCTCGGCCCAGTCCACCACATGGACATAACTGGCCGCATCCAAAAACTCCGCGGCGCTATAGAGCCGCCCGAGAACCAGCTGCCCATACCAGGCCCAGATCGCCATATCGGCGATGGTATAGGTATCGCCCGCCATCCAGTCATGATCGGCCAAATGCCGGTTCAGCACATCCAGCTGACGCTTGGCCTCCATCGCGAAACGGTCGATGGGGTATTGCCATTTTTCTGGAGCATAAGCGTAGAAATGGCCAAAGCCGCCGCCCAGATACGGGGCCGATCCCATCTGCCAGAAGAGCCAGGACAGCATCTCGGCCCGGTCGGCGGGTGCCGTCAGGAAAGCCCCGTATTTCTCGGCCAGATGCAGCAGGATTGCCCCCGATTCAAAGACCCGCACCGGGGCCACGCCCGAACGGTCCATCAGGGCAGGGATCTTGGAGTTGGGGTTTACCTCGACAAAGCCCGATCCGAACTGATCGCCTTCGCCGATATCAATCAGCCAGGCGTCATATTCGGCGTCATGACCCGCGGCCAGCAATTCCTCGAACAGCACCGTGACCTTGACCCCGTTGGGCGTGGCCAGCGAATAGAGCTGGTAGGGGTGTTTGCCGACTGGCAATTCCTTGTCATGGGTCGGCCCGGCAATGGGCCTGTTGATCGAGGCAAACCGGCCACCGCTTTCCTTGTCCCAGGTCCAGATGGCGGGTGGCTCGTAAATATCGTTCATGAATTCAAAATCCTGTTGCTTGGTCGGCGCAAAGCTAATCCCTTATCCCGATGGAACAAAGCGCAACCCGCCCTGCGCGAATGCACCATTGGCCAGCCCGTCGCCCGGACCGGCCCCGGATGTATCAGCCAAGCGCCGCGTCGCAGCGCGCGCACACGCCGGCATGGGCATGGCTGCCCACATCGGGCAGGATCTTCCAGCAGCGCTGACATTTCTCGCCATCGGCGGTTTCAAACACCACGCCGACGCCCTCGATCTCGGGCAGGCGGAAGGCCTCGGCCGGCAGCGGGTCGCCCGTCAGGCTGATGCCCGATGTGATGGCGATATCGGCGAAATCGACGCTGCGCAGCGCCTCCCGCATCTCAGGGTCGCGGACATGAACCACGGGGGCCGCCTCCAGCGAGGCCCCGATCACCTTGTCGCGGCGCTGGATCTCCAGGGCCGCCGTCACCACGCGGCGCGCGCGGCGCACCTGCGCCCATTTCGCGGCCAGAATCTCATCGCGCCATTCGCCGGGCGTGTCGGGGAAATCGACCAGATGGACCGAGCTTTCCGCGCCGGGGAACCGGTCCAGCCAGACCTCCTCCATGGTGAAAACCAGCACCGGGGCCAGCCATGTGGTCAGCCGGTGGAACACCAGATCCAAGACCGTGCGCGCGGCCCGGCGGTTCAGCGTATCGCCGTCGCAATAAAGCGCGTCCTTGCGGATGTCGAAATAGAAGGCCGAGAGATCGCTGGTGGCAAAGGTGAATATGGCCTGGAACACGCCCTGGAAATCGAACCGGGCATAGCCGTCGCGCACCACATGATCCAGATCCGCCAGCCGGTGCAGAACCCACCGTTCCAGCTCCGGCATCTCGTCGGCCGCGATCCGGTCGGCCTCGGTGAAATCGGCCAATGATCCCAGCATGAACCGCATCGTGTTGCGCAGGCGGCGATAGCTGTCGGCGGCCCCTTTCAGGATCTCCGGCCCGATCCGCTGATCGTTGGTGTAATCGGTCTGCGCCACCCAGAGCCGCAGGATATCGGCCCCGTATTGCTGCACGACCTTTTCCGGCACGATGGTGTTGCCCAATGATTTGGACATCTTCATGCCCTTTTCATCCAGCGTGAAACCGTGCGTCACCACGTTGCGGTAAGGCGCGCGCCCCATGGTGCCACAGGCCTGCAACAGCGAGGAATGGAACCAGCCGCGATGCTGGTCGGTGCCCTCCATATAAACATCGGCGATGCCATCCTTGGTGCCGTCGGGGCGGTCGCGCAGCACAAAGGCATGGGTCGATCCGCTGTCGAACCAGACATCGAGAATGTCAAAGACCTGATCATAGGCGTCAGGGTCCACGATATCGCCCAGGAACCGCTCCTTCGCGCCGTCCTGATACCAGCAATCGGCCCCCTCGGCCTCGAAGGCGGCCACGATCCGGGCGTTCACCTCTGCATTGCGCAGCAGGAAATCGGCATCGGTGGGCAGCGCGCCCTTTTTGGTGAAGCAGGTCAGCGGCACGCCCCAGGCGCGTTGACGGCTCAGCACCCAGTCGGGGCGCGTCTCGATCATCGCATGGAGCCTGTTGCGCCCCGTCTGCGGCGTCCAGTTCACCAGTTCGTCGATGGAGCGTAGCGCGCGTTCGCGGATGGTGGTGCCGTAAGTGTCCTGCCCGTCGCCCACCGCCCTGTCCACGGCGGCAAACCATTGCGGCGTGTTGCGGTAGATCACCGGGGCCTTGGAGCGCCAGGAATGCGGATAGCTGTGCTTGATCTTGCCGCGCGCCAGCAGCCCGCCGACCTCGGTCAGCTTGTCGATGACGGCTTTGTTGGCGTCGCCCTCGCCGCCCTTGCGGTTGAGGATATAGGTGCCGCCGAAAAACGGCAGATCGGGCCGGAAGCTGCCGTCATCCAGCACGTTATAGGTGATGACCTGATCGAGCATTCCGAGATCACGATAGAGCTCGTATTCCTCCATCCCGTGGGAGGGGGCGCAATGGACAAACCCGGTGCCTTCTTCATCGCTGACGAAATCGGCGGCACGGAAATCGCGGATGTCATCCCATTCGCCGTTTGCACCCTCTGCCCCGGCCAAAGGATGTTTCAGACCGATACCCGCCAGATCGTCATTGGTGACATCGCAAACGCGCTCATAATCGGCCGCCTCAAGGCGCGCCTTTTGCAGAACCTCATCGGCCCTCTTGTCGGCCAGAATAAAGAGATCATGCGGCTTGGCCCAACACTCCACCGGCGCGCGATTGACGCGGTAGAGCCCGTAGGAGACATCTTCGCCGTAAACCACGGCCTTGTTCGACGGCATGGTCCAGGGCGTCGTGGTCCAGATCACGACATGCGCCTGTTCCAGCATCGCGCGCTTCTGCTCGGCAAAGAATTCCTCTTCCTCGTTCTGCCCGGCAACGCGGCGGGCATCGTCCAGAACAACGGCAAATTTCACCCAGACGGTAAAGCTTTCCTTGTCGTGATATTCCACCTCGGCCTCGGCCAGCGCGGTTTTTTCCACGGGCGACCACATCACCGGTTTCGACCCCTGATAAAGCGTGCCGTTCATCAGAAACTTCTGGAATTCCTCGGCGATCACCGCCTCGGCGTGATAGGCCATGGTGAGATAAGGATCGTCCCAGTTGCCGGTGATGCCCAGGCGCTTGAACTCCTCGCGCTGGATATCGACCCAGCCTTCGGCAAACTTGCGGCATTCCTGACGGAAGTCGACGACATCGACATCGTCCTTGTTGCGGCCCTTCTTGCGGTATTGCTCCTCGATCTTCCATTCGATCGGCAACCCGTGGCAATCCCAGCCTGGCACGTAACGCGCGTCATAGCCCATCATCTGATGGCTGCGCACGATCATGTCCTTGATGGTCTTGTTCAGCGCGTGGCCGATATGCAGATGCCCGTTGGCATAGGGCGGGCCGTCATGCAGGGTGAAGGGTTTGCGCCCCTCTTTTTCCCGCAACATATTGTAGATGTTCAGATCTCCCCACCGGGTCAGCCATTCGGGCTCGCGCTTGGGCAGGCCCGCGCGCATCGGGAAATCGGTTTTCGGAAGGTTCAGCGTGGATTTGTAATCGAGCGGCTGCTCGGGCGTGTCGGCGCACATGGGATGCGGTCCTGTCTGGATCGGAATAGGGGGGGTGTATCAGGGGCGGTGCGATGGCTCAAACACCTCAGATCCCGGCGGCTCAAGTCTTGCAGAGCGCCGGGCCAGTAATTCGCTGAATGATCTGCAGCGGATGTGTCATGCGCCCGGGTATAGGCCCACCGGGCAGCCGCGTAAAGGCGCGGATTGGGGCGCGGAGCCTCGCATGACGGCCGGGTCAGGCATGAAACAACGTGCCCACGAAAAACGCGATTCCCGCGGCCAGCGCCCCGATTGCCAGCGTTTCGCCCCCTGACCGCCACCAGGGCGACAGCGACCAGGCGCTTTTGGCCGCGCCGATGCCGAAAAAGACCAGCCCCGTCATGATGATCGAAAGGCGGAACGCATCGCCCATCGCAAAGAGAAACGGCAAAAGAGGGATCAGGCCGGCCACCAGAAACGCCGCAAAGGTGGCCAGCGCCGCGCGCATCGGGTGCGGATCAACCGGGGCGAGCCCGTATTCATCGACCAGCATCAACTGGATCGAGGCGGCGCGGCTCGATGCGATCTGATCGGTGGCGGCCTCCAGCACGTCCCCCGAGAGGCCCTTCTGGCGCAGGATCTCGCGCAGTTCGCGCCGCTCTCCGGCGGGGTCTTCGTCGATATGACGGCCCTCGACGCGGCGCAGCCGCGCGATATCGTCAAGCTCGGCCTTGGTGCCGGAATAGTTGCCCGCCGCCATCGAAAACCCGTCAGCCAGCACATTGGCAATGCCAAGCGCGATGATGACGCCAGGCGACAGCCCCGCGCCGACCACGCCTGCGACGATTGCAAAAGTCGTGACCGCGCCGTCTATCGCGCCGTAAACCGTGTCGCGCAGATAGCCGCGCCCGCCGCCCGCGCCGATCCTTGCCTCAACCTCGGCCTGTGTGTGCCCATGCTCGCGCGCCATTGCCCCTGCGTCCCCATTCGTTGCCGGTGATGGGCCAATTCTGCCGGTCAAGGCGGGGCGGCCGCAATGCGATGGATCAATCTCGTCACCTGCCCGGGCGCGCCCGGTGCGCCGTGCCGCCATTCGCATGCCCGCCACCCGGCGACACCCATCTTGGAAAGGACGCAGGCGTGATGAGGGCCGGAAATTGAGGGGGCCGCGATCGGCGGCCTGCCGCCGCCGATACCGCCCCTACGCCCCGGCGCGGCTGACGCTGCGCTCGCGCAGGATCACGTAAAGCCCCGCCGCCACCGTCAGCGCGATGCCAAAGGCTGCCAGCCCGTCGGGAAGGTCGCGAAAGATCAGCCAGCCGATCACCGTGGCCACCGGAATCTCCAGATATTGCATTGGGGCGACGGTGGCCGCGGGCGCGTAGCGCAGCGACCAGGTCAACACCAGATGCGCCATGGTGCCAAGCGCCCCGATGCCGAAAAGCAGCACCATCTCGGTCGCGGTGGGCATCACCAGCGACAGCGCCCCGACCTCGCCCGGCACCAGGAGCAACAGCGCCAGCGCCGGCACCGCCATCATGCCGCTGACCGCCTGCAACGCGATCGGATCCGTGTCGCGCGCGATATGGCGGGTGACCAGCATGAACAGCGCGAACGCCACCGCCACCGTCAGAGGCAACAGCGCGGGCCAGCCGACGGCCATGAAACTGGGCTGGATCACCATCAGCGTGCCGGCAAAGCCCACCACCGCAGCCATCAACCGCCGCCGCCCCACCTCTTCGCCCAATACGTATTTGCCGAGCAGCAGCAGGATGAAGGGCATCACGAAAGCAATGGCAATGGCATCGGCCAATGGCAGGAACCGCAGCGCCGAAAACATTGCCCCGATGCCGATGATATGCAGCCCCGTACGCAGCAGCGTCAGGCGAAACAGGCGGCGATCCATCCGCATCGGGATCCGTTTCACGGCCGCATAAGGCAGCAGCAACACGGCCTGCAGCCCGAACCGGACCAGCAGCAATTGCAGCAGCGGAATGGTCCCGCCCAGATATTTGGCAATGGAATCGCCCAACGGGGCCAGCACGCAAAACCCAAGCATCAGCAGAATACCGAAAACGGGGCGGTCGCCCGTCACGCCTTGTCCCCGAAAAGACCGGTCAGCGCGCGCCGTCCGATCCGGGTGACCGAGGGCCGCGCGGCCGCGTGGAACGGCAGCGGGCGGCAGACCTCCATCGCCGCCACGCCGACACGCGCGGTCAGGGCCCCGTTGACGATGCCCTCGCCAAATCGGCGCGACACCTTGGACAGGAGCGAGCCGCCGGCAAGCGAGCCGATCAGGTCATCACCCACCGCCACCGCGCCGGTGGCGACCAGATGCGTCAGCACCGCCCGCGTCAGCCGCCAGGCCCCCAGTGTGCCCGCCCGCCCGCCATAGATCTCGGCGATGCGGCGGATCATGCGCAGGTTCGCGGTGAGCGCCACGAAAACATCAGCCAGAGCGATGGGCACCAGCGCCGTCACGGTGGCAACCTGACGCGCGGCGGCCTCGACCTGGGCCTGGGCGGCGGCATCGAGCGGGGCCAGCAATTCGGTCTCGGTCAGGCGCAGCAGGCTGTCGGCGTCAAAGACATCGCCGCGCCGCTCCGCCAGCTTTTCGCGGCCCCATCGCAGCTCGGCCCGGCCCGCATAAAGCGCCACCAGATCGCCGCTGACCCGGCGCGCGGCGGCCAGATCATCGCCCGCCAGCGCGGTTTCGGCGCGTTGACGCAACGCATCGAGGCGACCCAGGCGGAAAAACGAGGCCGCTTCGCGCAGGGCGACGATCAGAAGGCTCAGCAGCACCAGCGCGATCAGCCCGGTGGCGATCCAGCCAAGCACCGGGTTCGCGGCCAAAAGCGCGGTGACGTAATTCCAGGCCGCCAGCGAGACGACAAAGCCAAGGAGAGCCACAAGAGCACCCCAAAAGAGCCGCCCGATCCGCGATCTGCGCCGCGCGGCCAGCGCGGCCATGGTCTGCATCGCCTGACCGGTGGGGGCGGGCAGGTCCGCGTCGGGCACCGGCGGCGCGGTGTCGGGCGTGGCGGCGGGCTCATCCTCAAGGTCGATCAATACGGGGCGGTTGCGGTCGGTCATCTCAGTTTGTCCCCCAGCAGAAACTCCGCCGCCCGGTCCAGCCGGATATGCGGCGGCCCCTCGCCCGGTTTCAGATGCAGGCGCGCGGGCGCAAAGCGCATCACCTCGTAATCGGCATCCAGCCATGTTTCCTGGCCTGCACGGGCGGGCGACAGCAGGTGGTTGGGATCCTCGGGCAGCATGCCGGGGTGAAACGCGGCCGCCTTGCCGGTCTCCAGCAGGGTGCCGCGCACCAGATCCAGATCGGCCCCGCCATGGCGGCGGGTTTCCTCGACCGTGGCGCGCAGGGCGGCGATGGCCATGGCCTCGGTGGTGGCCCCGGCGAAATCGGCGCGGCCCCGGGCATCGCGCAACAGCGCCTCCATGATCGCGGTCAGGCGCGGGTGTTGGGTGTGATGCAGGTGATCGGCCTTGGTGGCGACAAAGAGGATCTTTTCCACCCGCCGCCCCATCAACGCGGTCAGAAACGAGTTCCGCCCCGGCCGGAATGCCGCCAGGATCCCCGCCATCGCGCCGCGCAGATCCTCGACCGCGCGGGGCCCGGCATGGATCGCGCCAAGTGCATCGACCAGCACCACCTGCCGGTCGATGCGGGCGAAATGATCGCGGAAAAAGGGCCGCACGACGCGGGATTTATAAGCCTCATACCTTCGCGCCATTTCGCGGCGCAGGCTGCCCCGGCGCGCGTCACCGGGGGGCAGCGGCGCGAAGGTCAGGACCGGGCTGCCCTCAAGGTCTCCGGGCAACAGGAACCGGCCCGGCGTGCAATCGGAATAGCCGGCCTCGCGGGCGGCCTTCAGATAGTCCGCAAAGCTGCGCGCCATGGATTGCGCGACCGGTTCGTCCAGTGGGTCGGCCCCGTCGATCTCTGCCAACCCGGTCAGAAACACCGCCGCCTCGGCCCGGGTTTCGATCCGCTCAAGCGTCTCAGCACTCCACTGGTCATAGCTCTGATCCATCAGCGGCAGATCCAGCAGCCATTCGCCGGGATAATCGACGATATCGATATGCACGGTGCGCGGCCCCGACAGCCCCGCCAAGAGCCCCGCGGGCTGCACCCGGATCGACAGGCGCAGCTCGGACACCGCGCGGGTGCTTTCGGGCCAATGCGGGGCGGGGCCGGTCAGCGCCGCCAGATGGGTTTCATAATCGAACCGGGCGACCGTATCGTCAGGCTGCGGCTGCAGAAAGGCCGATTGGATGCGCCCCGCGCTTGCCGCCTGCAGCCCCGGCATCCGGCCCCGATCCAGCAGATTGGCGACCAGCGAGGTGATGAACACGGTCTTGCCCGCGCGGCTGAGACCGGTCACGCCAAGCCGGATCACCGGTTCAAAGAATGCCTCGGAAACCGCCCCGGACAGGTTTTCGACACCACGGCCAAGCGTGTCCGAGATCGCTCCGATAACCAAACCGCCTGCCCTTTCAAATCCGTTCCGACCGAGAATAGGCCCTCTGCCCCGCAGTTTACAGGCCTGATTGCGCGCGTGGCCCATTTCGGTTAGCCGGGGGGCATGCCACGTTATGCCCTGAAAATCGAATATGACGGCGCGCCTTTCGCGGGTTGGCAGCGTCAGGCCGACCAGCCATCGGTGCAGGGCGCGGTGGAGGCGGCGCTGGCGCGGCTTGAGGCGAATGTGCCTACCATTGGTGCCGCAGGCCGGACCGATGCGGGCGTGCATGCCTGGGGGCAGGTGGCCCATTGCGACATGGCCCGCGACTGGGATCCGTTCCGCCTGTCCGAAGCGCTGAACTACCATCTGAAACCGCTGCCCGTGGCCGTGGTGGCCTGCGCGGGCGTGCCCGATGACTGGCACGCCCGGTTTTCAGCCGTCGAGCGGCAATACGTCTTTCGTCTGATCGCGCGCCGCGCGCCCCTGACCCATGACGCCGGGCGCGCCTGGCAGGTCAAGCAGCGGCTGGATATCGCGGCCATGCGCGCAGGGGCCGCGCATCTGCTGGGACGGCATGATTTCACCACCTTTCGCGCCACCCATTGCCAGGCCGACAGCCCGGTCAAGACGCTCGATGAAATCACCCTGACCGAGATCCCCTACACCCACGGGCAGGAGATCCGGTTTTTCCTGCGGGCGCGGTCCTTTCTGCACAATCAGGTGCGATCGATCGTCGGCACGCTGGAACATGTCGGCACCGGCAGTTGGGCCCCCGGGGACGTGAAATCCGCGCTTGCCGCGCGCGACCGCGCCGCCTGTGGCACGGTTTGCCCGCCGCACGGGCTCTATCTGGCACATGTGCGTTACCCTGCCCCGGTCTTTTCCGACGAAATGTGACCCGCCGCCCCCTCGTCAGCCCCGCATCGGCGCGGTAAGCCTGGGCTGCCCCTGAGAGAGGACACCGCCACATGACCCCTGCCCTGCCCGCCAGCAAAGACATCCTCCTCATCGGCGGCGGCCATACCCATGCGCTGGTTCTGAAATCCTGGGGCATGGATCCGCTGCCCGGCGCGCGTCTGACGCTGATCAACCCCGGCCCCACCGCGCCCTATTCCGGCATGCTGCCCGGCCATGTCGCCGGGCATTACGCGCGTGGCGATCTGGATATCGACCTGATCCGGCTGGCCCGGTTCGCGGGCGCACGCATCATCCTGGGCAAGGCCTGTGCGCTGGACCCGGCGGCGCGGGTGGTGACGGTCGAGGGCGGGCGGCGCATCAGCTATGACATCGCCTCGGTCGATGTCGGCATCCACAGCGAAATGCCCGAGATCGAGGGGTTTTCCGCCCATGGCATCGCCGCCAAGCCGCTGGATGTCTTCGCCGCGCGTTGGGCGGGTTTCGTGTCGGGCGGCGGCGGCCCGGTCTGTGTGATCGGTGGCGGCGTGGCGGGGGCCGAGCTGGCCATGGCCGCCGCGCACCGGCTGCGCGCCGAGACCGGTGCGGCCGAGGTCGCCCTGCTGGATCAGGGTGCGATCCTTGAGGCCCTGCCTGCGCGCGCGCGCGCCCGGCTACTGCGGGAGCTGGCCGCCAACGGCGTCGCCCTGCACGACCACGCCGCACCCGCGCGCATCACCGCCACATCAGTGGAATTGACGGATGGGCGCAGCCTGCCCTCGGCCTTCACGCTCGGGGCCGCGGGTGCCCGCCCGCACCGGTGGGTCTCGGAAACCGGCCTGACCACTGAGGCGGGATACCTGCGCGTTGTCCCGACGTTGCAAACCAGCGACCCTGCCGTGTTTGCGGCGGGCGATTGCGCCCATCTGGGTTTCGCCCCGCGCCCCAAGGCGGGCGTGTTCGCCGTCCGCGCAGCCCCCATATTGCTGCACAACCTGCGCGCCGCCGCGATGGGAATGCCTGGCGATATGCGCCCCTTCCGGCCACAGCGCGGTTATCTGAAGCTGATCTCTCTGGGCGATAAACGCGCGCTGGCTGAAAAATCCGGGCTGGTTGGGGCGGGCGCACCGCTCTGGCGCTGGAAAGACCGCATTGACCAAGGGTTCATGGACAGGTTCCGCGAGCTACAGCCGATGGCCCCGCCCGCCCTGCCGCGCGATATGGCCGAGGGCGTATCGCAGATTGCGGGCGGCACGCCCCTTTGCGGCGGTTGCGGCGCGAAACTGGGGGCCGGCAGCCTGGCCCGGGCGCTGGCCGACCTGCCCGCGCCCACGCGCCCCGATATCCTCTCGCATCCCGGCGATGACGCCGCGATCCTGCGCATCGGCGGCACCCATCAGATCCTCACCACCGACCATCTGCGCGCATTCACCGATGATCCGGGCCTGATGGCGCGCATCGCCGCAACCCACGCGCTTGGCGATTGCTGGGCGATGGGCGCGGCCCCGCAAAGCGCGCTGGCCACGGTGATCCTGCCGCGCGCCGCCGCCCCCCTTCAGGCCCGCTGGCTGGCCGAGATCATGGCCGAGGCGGGGGCCGTTTTCGCCGCCGAAGGGGCCGCGATCGTGGGCGGCCACAGCAGCCAGGGCAGCGAGCTGACGATTGGCTTCACCGTCACCGGGCTTGCCGACGCGGCCCCGGTCACGTTGGCGGGGGCCCGGCCCGGCGACCGGTTGATCCTGACCAAACCCATCGGCACCGGGATCATCCTGGCCGCGGAAATGCAGATGGCGGCCCCCGGCGATGTCGTGGCGCGCGCCTGGGGCCATATGTGCGAAAGCTCAGGGGCCGCCGCGCGCGCCCTCACCCCACATGCCCATGCCATGACCGATGTCACCGGCTTCGGCCTCGCCGGCCACCTGATGAATATCTGCGCCGCGTCCGGCGTGGCGGCACGGCTCACCCTCGATGCCATCCCGCTTCTTGAAGGGGCTGTGACCCTCAGCGCAGGTGGCATCGCATCCTCACTTGCGCCCGAAAACCGCGCCGCGCTTGCCGGGGCCATCTCCGACACAACGCACCCCGCCGCAGCCCTGCTGTTCGATCCGCAAACCGCGGGCGGTCTGCTTGCCGCCATCCCGGCCGAACGCGCAGCCTCTGTCCTGAACACGCTCGGGGCCACGGCCGCAGAGATCGGAGAGATCACCGCAGGGGCCCCGTCAATCGAGGCCGTCTAAGGCCGCCTTCACACGATCCGCCACATCCGGCAGATCGCCCGGTGCCAATGCCTCGGCGCGCACAATCGCAGCAGCCGGGGCAGGATCGCGCCCGCGCACCCGCGCATAGGCCGGGTCATAATGGTGCCGCATCAGCCCCGCCGCCAACGCCTCCCACGCCCCGTCACGCGCCAGGCCCTGCCACGCGTCCACCCGGTCCCCGCCGCAAAGCGGGCGCAACCCGTCCAGCATTTCGCCCAAGCCATCCGCGGCGCCCCACACATCCGCATAAGCCCCCCGCAGATACCGGGCCCGGGCGGCCAGCGGAGCATCAATCACAACCCGCGGAGCGGCACACATCGCCGCCCATAACGCAGGCGGCAGACGCAGCGCCCCGATCCGGCTCGATTCCGCCTCGACCAGAACAGGCCGCGCCCTGTCGAACCCTCGGAACGCCTCCACCAAACCCGATTCGAACCCCTTTTGCGCCGGCTGACCCTCCGCCATTGCCCCCAAAATGGATCCGCGATGCCGCGCCAGCCCCTCCAGATCGATCACCTGAACCCCACGCGCGGCCAGCAGAGGCAAGAGCGCCGTCTTGGCGGTCCCGGTATTGCCGTCCAGCCGGATCAGCCGAAAGGGCAAGGCCTGATCGTAGAGAGCCGCCACCATCGCGCGCCGGTAACTGCGATAGCCGCCCTCGATCAGCCCTACCCGCCATCCGATCTGGCGCAGAATGGTCGCAAACGCCCCCGACCGCTGCCCGCCGCGCCAGCAATAAACGAGGGGCTGCCAATCGCCGCCAAATCCCATCAGATGCGCCTCGATATGGGCCGCCGAATTACGCGCCACTAACGCGGCCCCGATCTTGCGCGCCGCAAAGGGGCTCTCCTGCTTGTAGATGGTCCCGACCCGCGCGCGTTCCGCATCCGAAAGAACCGGCATCGACACCGCGCCCGGCAGGTGATCCTCGGCAAATTCGGCCGGCGCGCGCACGTCTATCACGGTATCGAACCGCGCCCATTCCGCCTGCCAGACATCGCCAAGCTCAACTCCCAACCCCATCCCCTTCATCTTGGCAAAAATACCTGCGCCGCAGGCCCGCCGCGCCCGATCCCTCCGTCAGGAGGGTGAGGGCGCGGCCCCCCGGTCGGACCGCGCAAGCGGTCCGAAACCATTCTACACCGCCTGACCCTTCATCTTGCGAAACCGCTGGATCAGGCTCGACGTATCCCATCGCCCGCCGCCCATCTGCTGCACCTCGCCATAAAACTGATCGACCAGCGCCGTCACCGGCAGGCTCACACCCATCGCCTTGGCCTGTTCCATCGCAATCCCCAGATCCTTGCGCATCCAGTCGACCGCAAACCCGTGCTCAAACTCGTTATCGATCACCGTGCCCGCGCGATTGGCCAATTGCCACGATCCGCCCGCGCCCTGCGCCACCAGCGCGGCGACCTTCTTGGCATCCAGCCCCGCCTCCATCGCCAGAAACAGCCCCTCCGACATCGCCTGCACCAGCCCCGCGATGCAGATCTGGTTGACCATCTTGGTCATCTGCCCGGCCCCGACCGGCCCGAAATGCTCAATGGCCTTCGCATAGGCCGCCATCACCGGGCGCGCGGCCCCGAACTGCGCCTCAGCGCCGCCGCACATGATGGCGAGCTGGCCGTTTTCCGCCCCCGCCTGTCCCCCCGATACCGGCGCGTCGATCCAGCCGATCCCGGCCTCGGCCCCCATGGCGGCCAATTCGCGGCTGACAATGGCCGACACCGTGGTGTGATCGACAAAGACCGCGCCATCGGCCATCCCGGCAAAGGCCCCGCCCTCGCCCAGAACCACGGCGCGCAGATCGTCGTCATTGCCGACGCAAGCCATCACGAAATCGGCCCCTTCAGCCGCCGCGCGCGGCGTGGCACCAAAATCCCCGCCATACTCGGCGGCCCATGCCTCAGCCTTGGACACCGTCCGGTTATAGACCGTGACCTGATGGCCCGCCGCCGTGAGATGCCCCGCCATGGGGTATCCCATCACCCCCAGACCCAGAAATGCCAGTTTCGCCATAAGATCCGCTCCCGCCGTTCAAAAAACCTTGCCTCCTTCCTTGCGGCATCAGATCCAAAGGGGCAAGGGCGCGCGGGGATTTGTCGCTCAGCTTGCCGCCGCCAGAAGCGAGGCATTACCGCCCGCCGCCGTGGTATCGATGCAGACATGGCGCTCCAACCGGCAATAGGCGCTCAATTCGGCCCGCGTCGCCAGCGGCACCAGCGCGCCCGCCCGGCCCGCAAGCGCCGCCCGGATCTCGCGCGCCACACCGTCCGGCCCGTCATAGGCCACCACGGCAAAGCCGCTCAGCCCGGCCAGCTCGTCAGGGTCCAGCACGCCATCGATCTCGGCCCCCGGAGCCACCGCCACGGCCGCGCATCCCGCCCATTCGGCAATGCGCACCTGTTCGGCGGCGGCCTCGGGGGTTGGCCCCAGACACAGGACCGTGCCGCGCGCATGCGTTGACAGCCGGTTCGATTCCCCCGTCGGCCCCGGCAGGCTGGTCACATCGCGCCGCGCCAGCGTATCGGTTCGCGCCCGGTCCAGCGCGGCCCGCACCGAAACCGGATCCGCCCCGCGCCCGGCCAAGCCCGCAACCGGCGCAAACGCCACGGCGCGGAACCGGGCCATGTAATGCGGCCCGCCGGCCTTGGGGCCGGTGCCCGACAGGCCTTCGCCGCCAAAGGGCTGGCTGCCGACAATGGCCCCGATCTGGTTGCGGTTGACATAGATATTGCCGACCTTCAGTGCTGCCGCGACATGCTGCACCCGGTCGTCGATCCGGCTGTGCAGCCCGAAGGTCAGGCCAAAGCCCTTGCCGTTCACGGCCTCCAGCACCGCATCGACCGCCTGCGCCCGGAAGGTGGCGACATGCAGCACCGGGCCGAACACTTCGCGATCCAGATCCCCGATACCGCCCACCTTGATCAGGGCGGGCGACAGAAAACTGCCCTCTCGGGGGGGCGGAACCTCGTGCAACACCCGCCCTTCGCGCCGCGCCAGATCGACATATCCGGCGATCTCGTCGCGCGCGGGCCCAGAGATGATCGGCCCGATATCATGCGCCGGATCCCAGGGGTCGGCCACCACAAGCTCATCCATCGCGCCCTTCAACATGCGCAGAAACCCCGGCGCGATATCCTCCTGCACATAAAGGCAGCGCAGCGCCGAACAGCGCTGGCCCGCCGACTGAAAGCTCGAGGCTATCACATCGCGCACCGCCTGTTCGGGCAGCGCCGTGCTGTCGACGATCATCGCGTTCAGCCCGCCGGTTTCGGCAATCAGAGGCGCATGCGGCGAAAGCCCCGCCGCCATCGTGCGGTTGATGCGCTGCGCGGTGGCGGTCGATCCGGTAAAGCAGACCCCCGAAACCCGCGGATCGCCGGTCAGTGCCGCCCCGATGACCGATCCCCTGCCCGGCGCAAGCTGCAACACATCGCGCGGCACGCCCGCCTGATGCAACAGCCGCACCGCCACCGAGGCCACCAGGCTGGTCGATTCCGCCGGTTTCGCCAACACGCCATTGCCCGCCGCAAGCGCCGCCGAGATCTGGCCCGAGAATATGGCCAGCGGGAAGTTCCACGGCGAGATGCAGGTGAAGATGCCGCGCGGGGCCTCGGGCCCGGCCTGACCGGCATAGTAGCGGATGAAATCCACCGCCTCGCGCAGCTCGGCCACGCAATCGGGCAGCGCCTTGCCCGCCTCGCGCGTCAGAAGCGCAAAGAGCTCACCGAAGTTTTCCTCGTAGAGATCGGCCGCGCGCAGCAAAACCTCGCGCCGCATGTCCGGCGCGGCATCCCAGACCCGCGCCATCGACAGCGCGGTTTCCACGTCACCGGGGCTGGCATCCGACAGCCGCCCGACGCGTTCGCCGGGCCGGGCCGGGTTCATCACATCCTGGCGCGCCTCGCCCTGCACCGCGCCCGCGATCATCGGGCCGCCATCCCATTCAGCCTCGGCAAACCGGATGCGTTCGGCCTCGATTCCGGCCAGATCATCGCGGCTGTGCAGATCGAAGCCGCGCGAATTGCGCCGGCCCGCATAGAGGTCCTGCGGCTCCAGAACACCCGGTGCCGGGGTCTTGATGGCCTCGGCATAGGCCGTGAATGGATCGAGCGCGACCTCGGATGCCGGCACATCGGCATCGACGATCTGGTTCACAAACGAACTGTTGGCCCCGTTTTCCAAAAGCCGCCGCACCAGATAGGCCAGCAGGTCACGATGCGCGCCGACGGGGGCATAGATGCGGCAGCGGCTGCCGTGTTGGGCGTGCAGGATGTCATGCAGCGCCTCGCCCATGCCGTGCAGGCGCTGAAACTCGAACGCGTCGCGATCCGTTGCCATTTCAAGGATCGCGGCGGTGGAATGGGCATTATGCGTGGCAAACTGGGCATAGATCCGGTCCGAATACCCGAGCAGTTTCGCGGCACAGCACATATAGGCGACATCGGTGGCGGGCTTGCGGGTAAAGACGGGAAAGCCCGCCAGCCCTTCGACCTGGGCGCGTTTGATCTCGGTATCCCAATAGGCCCCCTTGACCAGCCGCACCATGATCTTGCGGTCAAGCTCCTCGGCCAGGGCATTGAGCCAGTCAATGACGCTGGCCGCGCGTTTGCCATAGGATTGCACGACCACGCCGAACCCGTCCCACCCGGCCAGATCGGGGCTGCGCAGCACCGCCTCGATGATGTCGAGCGAAAGCTCCAGCCGGTCGGCCTCCTCGGCGTCGATATTGAGCCCCATTCCGGCGGCCTTGGCGGATTTCGCAAGCTCGAGCACGCGGGGGGTCAGTTCGGCCATGACGCGCGCGGATTTGGTTTCTTCATAGCGCGGATGCAGCGCGGAAAGCTTGATCGAGATGCCGGGATTGTCGCGGATATCGCGCGAGCGGCATTCGCCCGCCAGGTTCAGGATCGCATCCCGGTAGGCGGCCATGAAACCGTCGGCATCCTCTGCCGTCATCGCGGCCTCGCCCAACATGTCATAGCTGTAGGTGAAGCCCTGTTTGGCCTTGGCTTGCCCGCGCTTGACCGCCTCGCGGATGGTTTCGCCCAGGACGAATTGCTGACCCATCTCCTTCATGGCGCGGCCCACGGCGACGCGGATCACCGGCTCCCCCAGGCGTTTGACGGCCCCGCGCAGGACCGCGCTGACGCCGGGCTCTGCATCTTCCTTGAGCACTTTGCCGGTCAGCATCAGGGCCCAGGTCGAGGCGTTGACCAGCGACGAGGCCGATTTGCCCAGATGGCTGCCCCATTCCGAGGGCGCGATCTTGTCCTCGATCAGCGCGTCCATCGTATCGGCATCGGGCACCCGCAGAAGCGCCTCGGCCAGGCACATCAGCGCCACGCCCTCATCGGTTGAAAGACCATATTCGGCCAGGAACACCTCCATCAGGCCGGGCTTGCTGTCGTGGCGGATCGCGGTGACCAGTTTCGCGGCGGCGGCGCTGATTTCGGCCCGCGCCTCAGCGCCCGGCGCATGAGCGGCGGAAAGGTCCGAGATTAGCGTTGCCTCGTCGGCGGTATGGGCGGCGCGGATCTGTTGGCGGTATTGGGCGAGCGTGGACATGGGGGGTGGCCTCAGGGTGGAAAAACCGGTGCCAGACAAGGATAGCAGAAGTGAAAACGTCGGGTTGCCTTTGATTTCCCTCGGGACAGGCGATAGACGCATATATATGGCCCTTATGGGATATTATTGACTGGAAAACCGCCATGGAAAGTCACCTGGACGCATTCGACCGGAAAATCATCGATCTGTTGCTGGCCGATGGCCGCCTGCCGGTGACCGAGATCGCCGCCCGCATCGGGCTGTCGAAAACGCCCTGCCAGACCCGTCTGGCCCGGCTGCGTGCGGATGGCGTGATCCGGGGGTTTCGTGCCGTGGTGGACCCGGCCAAGCTGGGCCATGACCACGTCGCCTTTGTCGAGGTCAAGCTGACCGACACGACCGAGGCCGCGCTGCGCAAATTCAACGCCGCCGTGATGAAGGTGCCGCAGATCGAGCAATGCCACATGATCGCGGGGGCGTTCGATTACCTGCTGAAGGTGCGCAGCCGCGATATTCGCGATTACCGGCGGGTATTGGGCGAAGTGATTTCAGAGCTGCCGCATGTCGGGCAGAGTTCTACGCACGTTTCGATGGAGGCGGTGAAAGATCGCGCCTTTTGAAGCGGGTTCGAATTGCTGCGCAATCCGACCGGGTGGGGGCGCTGCCCCCACACCCCCGAGGTATTTTTGCCAAGATGAATGATCAGGCGGCGCGTTTGCCATAGTAGAGGCCGACGACATGCTCGGCCTCTGCGAAGAACAGCCAGCGTGAGGCGATGACGCCGACGAGATGGCTGAGAACGGCGAGCGCGCCCAGCACATGGCCTGCTCCGGGGATGATCAGCAGGATGACCGGGAGGCCGAAGCCGAAGGTCAGCGCGATCATGCGCAGTTTGCGGGAATGTTTGCGCCCCACGACATGGACCATTTCGCGCAGCAGGTAGTTGGTGCCGGTATGGGGCGGCTCAAAAGCGCGAACCTTGCCGGGCGAACCGAGGCCGGTGGCGCTGGCGAGCGTGTGACCCGAACGCGTGAGGGCGCTATCGCCGATCTGCCAATGGGCTACCTGCACGGCGGCGGCCAGCGCCAGAAGGGCGGCGGCCGCCGTTATCTGCCCCGTCAGGAGAGCCCCGCCCGCCAGCGACAGGGTCACCAGATAGGCCGAGGTCAGCCAGTGGTTCCAGCGCGGCACCGTCTTGAGCTGGGCGTAGATCATCGAGGTGGCGTAGACGGTGGCAAGGCTCAGCCCCGCGCCAATCCAGCCGATCGGGCGCGGCAGGCTGCCGAGGAAAACGGCGGCAAAGGCGTAGACGGCCATCACGATCAGCGCCAGCACCGCCAGCCAGCCTTCGCGGCTGAGCCAACTGGTGCGCCATTGCGTGAAGGCGCGCATGGCCCGTTGTGGGTTGCCGAGGTGGAAGGTGGAGGCCATCAGGCCGCCAACGGCAGCCGCATAGGCAATGGCGTAAAGAAAAAAGGCGACCCAGCCGGTGACGGCCGGAAACCCGAGACCCAGAAAGACCAGCATGCCGAAGCCGAGTCCGGAAAACACGGTGAAGATGATGACGGAAGGGGCGGGATGCATCAGGTTTCCTCCGTCTTTGCCGGGCGCGGTGCTGCGCCGGGCATCTTCTCGAGCGCCGCGTCGAGCCAGCCGAGGAAGCCCTGCGGGCTGTCGGCCACCGGTTCCAGATAGGGGGCGAGGATGTCGAAATCGGTGGCCCGGTCCTGTTTCGGGCGGGGCGGCAGGTATTTGTTGACCGGTTTGGTGCCCTGGTCCGGCATCAGATCCATACCGCCGCGTTCGCGGGCCAACACGCTCACTTCGCTCTCGGGATCAGCGAAATCGCCGAAATGGCGGGCCCCGGCGGGGCAAGTGCGCACGCAGGCGGGCTCCCGGTCGATCTCGGGCAGGTTTTCGTTGTAGATCCGGTCGACGCAGAGGGTGCATTTCTTCATCACGCCTTCCAGCGCGTCCAGTTCACGCGCGCCATAGGGGCAGGCCCAGGCGCAGAGGCCGCAGCCGATGCAGGCATCCTCATTGACCAGAACGATGCCATCCTCGGCGCGTTTGTAGCTGGCCCCGGTGGGGCAGACGGTGACGCAGGGGGCATCCTCGCAATGCAGGCAGGATTTCGGGAAATGGACCAGTTGGGCCGGACCCTCGGCCGGCGTGACCTCATAGGAGTGCACGCGATTGAGGAACGTGCCGGACGGGTTCGCGCCATAGGCGTCCTGATCGCTGAGCGGCGCGCCGTAGTTCTCGGTGTTCCAGCCCTTGCAGGAGATCACGCAGGCATGGCAGCCGACACAGGTATCGAGATCGATCACCAGGCCGAGTTTCTTTTGCGTGGATGCGGGAAGGGCTGTCATTGCGATGCCTCCGGTTCGCCGCGCAGCGCCAAGAGGCCCGCAGCAATCAACAGGCCGGTGCCCGAGACAATGCCCGACCAGCGCGAAAAGCGCGACCCAAGCAGGGTGAAGAGGCGGGCCGCCGTGGCCCCCATCAGGATCAGGATCACGCCGTCAATCACCAGATAGGTGAGACCGAGGATGGTCACCTGCGGCGCGACCGCGATACCGGGATCGATGAATTGCGGGAACAGGGCCGCAAAGAACACCACCGCATAGGGGTTGGCCGCAGAGGTGACAAAACCCTGCCGGAAAAGCGCGGCGCGTTTGGGCGCGGCGGGCGCGCCGGGTGCCGTGCGCGCCGTCAGGATCATCCGCAGGCCGAGATATATCAGATAAACGATACCGGCCCATTTCACGGCTGTGAAGAAACCAGCCGAAAGCGCCACAAGCCCCACCAGCCCAAAGCCCGCAATCATGATCTGGATGGCGTTGGCGGACAGATCGCCCGCCATGATCGGCATCGCGCGGCGTGGCCCGTGCTGCATCGACCCGGCCATGAAGAGGATCTGCGACGGCCCCGGCGGATGCGCGAAGAAAACCAGCACCGTGGCGAGGTAGATCAGATAGGTTTCCAGCGTCATTTGCCCACCTTCCACGCGAGGTTCGCCGGCCCCTTGCCCACCGGCGATTTGATCGGCGGAAAGGCCGGTTGCGCCTCGGTGGGCGCGGCCACTTTTTCGATCTTCACGCGCAGGTCGAACCAGGCCGCCTGCCCGGTGACGGGATCTGAATTGGCCCACCGCATGCCGTCGCCCTTTGCGGGCAGCAGCTCGTGGATCAGGTGGTTGAGCAGGAACCCCTTGGTGGCCTCGGGCGCGCCTTCATCGAGCGCCCAGGCCCCCTTGCGCTTGCCGATGGCGTTCCAGGTCCAGACCGTGTTTTCATTCAGCGCCGCCATATGCGCCACCGGAACCGTGATCTGGCCGTGCATCGAGCTGACCCGCGCCCAATCGCCCTCGGCAAAGCCCTTTTCCTCCCAGATCCTGGTCGGCAGGTAGAGCGGGTTTCGGCCATGCAGCTGCCTCAGCCAGGCGTTTTGCGTGCCCCAGGAATGATACATCGCCATCGGGCGCTGCGTCAGCGCATGGATCGGGTATTCGGCGGGGTCGGCAAAGCCATCCTCCAGCGGCGGATACCAGATCGGCAGCGGGTCCATCGTGGTCTTGATACGCTCGCGCAGATGTTCGGGCGGCTGACGCTCGCCATGTCCCTCGGCGGCCAGCTGGAATTTGCGCATCGGTTCGACATAGAGGTTGAACAGATAGGGCTGCGGGCTGTCATAGATACCCATGCTCACGGCCCAATCCTGATAGGCCTTGTTCCAGGGTTTGTAGAAATCGGCCCCCTCGGGGATGTGTTCGACGAAGAACCCGCCATTTTCGATGTAGCGCTCCATCTGATCGGGGTTCACCTCGCCCCGGCCGACCTTGTCGCCCTCTGGCCCGCGGAATCCGGCCAGCGGACCGATGCCGGGTTTGCGTTCGTGATTGACGATGTAATCGCCGTAATCGGCCCATTTCTGGCTGCCATCCTCGTTGACGAAATTGGGCAGGCCCAGACGCGCGCCCAGATCACACAGGACCGACTGGAACCCGCGCACATCGCGGTCGGGCTCAACCACCGGCCAGCGGATGGCATCGGCGGCGGCATCGGCCTCGCAGATCGGGCGATCCAGCAGGCTGATGCAATCGTGACGCTCAAGATAGGTGGTGTCGGGCAGGATCAGGTCGGCATAGGCGACCATTTCCGAGGAATAGGCATCGGAGTAGATGATATGCGGGATGACGTAATCGCCGTTTGCATCGATATCGGTCAGCATCTGCATCACGCCGCCCGTATTCATCGACGAATTCCACGACATGTTCGCCATATACATGAACAGCGTGTCGATCTTGTAGGGATCGCCGGCATGGGCGTTCGAGATCACCATATGCATCAGCCCATGGCTGGACATCGGGTTTTCCCAGGTAAAGGCCTTGTCGATCCGGGCCGGGCTGCCATCGGGTTTCAGCACCAGATCCTCGGGGCCATGCACAAAGCCCAGATGCGGGCCATCGAGCGGCGCGCCGGGCGTGACCTTGCTATGCGGTTTGGGATGCGCCTCGACCGGTTTCGGATAGGGCGGTTTGAACCGGAAACCGCCGGGCACCTCGACGCTGCCCAGGATGATCTGCAGCACATGCAGCGCGCGGCAGGTCTGAAAGCCGTTGGAATGGGCCGAGATGCCGCGCATGGAGTGAAAGGCAACCGGGCGGCCCACCATCTTTTCGTGCCGCTCGCCCCGGAAATCTGTCCAGGGCTGGTCGATCTCGAAGGCCTCGTCAAAGGCCACGCGCGCCAGTTCGCCCGCGATATGGCGGATGCGCTCGGCCGAGATGCCCACCCGGTCGGCCACCGCCTCGGGCGCGTAATCCTCCGACAGATAGCGCTCGGCCATATGCTGAAAGACGGGGCGATGCGTGATACCGGCCTTGCGCAGGCTGCCCGCCAGATCGGGTTTGACGCCGGG
>Ga0316209_1000077_pt1 | contig 206637 bp, 186 predicted proteins | sample 6monopyrite_MG_FD_204945 | JGI IMG/M metagenome (GOLD analysis project Ga0316209, IMG submission 204945) | Microbial mat bacterial communities from mineral coupon in-situ incubated in ocean water Damariscotta River, Maine, United States -... | ecosystem: Environmental > Aquatic > Marine >... | reverse complement strand
TTTTTAACTGAACTTTACTTATCTCTCAAAGCGGGTGCAAATGTATAAACTCTTTTCTTAACACAAAAACTTTTTTGAAAGTTTTTTTTAATTTATTTTTGAACCACTTACTTTGAATGAACTTTGCTACACAAAACGAATATGTTTTCCTGTTAGCGGGTGCAAATATACGTCCCCTTTTCATTTCTGCAAGAACTTTTTTAATCTTTTTTTAATCTTTTTTTCAAGACGCTTAACATCAGTAAATTAAAATTGTTTTTTTAGCAAAAAAAACAATAGCGCAAATGCTTTGAAATCTTTAAACATATATATTGTGTGAAATATAGTTTTCTAATATCTTTGCAATCGATAAATATTAAATGTAAATGATACACATTACTTTACCTGACGGAAGTATAAAAGAATACAACAAAAATAGCACTCCAATGGATGTTGCTAAAAGTATAAGTGATGGTTTTGCGAGAAATGTTATTTCTGCAAACTTCAATGGGACGACTATTGAAACCACGACACCTCTAACCTCTGACGGTTCTTTAATATTATACACATTTAATGATGATGGTGGAAAAAAAGCTTTCTGGCATTCATCTGCTCACGTGTTAGCACAAGCAATTTTAGAATTTCATCCTAAGGCAAAACTAACTATTGGTCCAGCTATCGATAATGGGTTTTATTATGACATAGATTTAGAAGATGAAGTAATTTCTGAAAAAGACTTTACTAAAATTGAGCAAAAATTCTTAGAACTAGCAAGGGGAAAGCACGAGTTTAAGCTACGTTCTGTCTCTAAGGCTGATGCTTTAGCTTACTATCAAAAAGAAAACAATCAATATAAAGTAGAGTTAATCGAAAATTTAACGGACGGTGAGATTACTTTTTGTGATCATTCTGATTTCACAGATTTATGTCGTGGTGGACATATTCCGAATACCGGAATCATCAAGGCTATCAAAGTTATGAATGTTGCTGGTGCTTATTGGCGTGGCGATGAAAAGAACAATCAGTTAACTCGTATTTACGGAATTTCATTTCCGAAGCAAAAAATGCTTACTGAGTATTTAGAGTTATTAGAAGAAGCAAAAAAGAGAGATCACAGAAAATTAGGTAGAGAATTAGAGTTGTTTACTTTTTCTCAAAAAGTTGGAGCTGGTTTACCATTATGGTTACCAAAAGGAGCAGCTTTAAGAGGGAGACTAGAAGATTTCTTAAAAGCTGCACAAAAGAAAGCTGGGTATGAAATGGTCATGACTCCGCATATTGGACAGAAAGAACTATATGTTACTTCTGGTCATTATGAAAAATATGGAGCAGATAGTTTTCAAGCGATAAAAACTCCGAAGATGGATGAAGAGTTCTTATTAAAACCAATGAACTGTCCGCATCACTGTGAAGTTTATAATTTTAAACCTCATTCATATAAAGATTTACCAAAACGTTTTGCGGAGTTCGGAACCGTTTATAGATACGAACAAAGTGGAGAATTACATGGTTTAACGCGTGTAAGAGGATTTACACAAGATGATGCACATATATTCTGTACACCAGAACAACTAGATCAAGAATTTAAAAATGTAATTGATTTAGTATTGTATGTATTTGGTTCTTTAGGTTTCGAGAACTTTACTGCGCAGGTTTCTATTAGAGACAAAGAAAATCCAGATAAATATATTGGAGATCTTAACACCTGGGAATTAGCTGAGCAAGCAATTATAAATGCGGCAACAGACAAAGGCTTAAATTTTGTGATTGAAGAAGGAGAAGCGGCTTTTTATGGTCCAAAATTAGACTTTATGGTTAAAGACGCTTTAGGCAGAAGTTGGCAACTTGGAACCATACAAGTTGACTATAATTTACCGAAACGATTTGAATTAACCTATAAAGGTGCAGATAATCAATTGCATCAACCAGTAATGATTCATAGAGCACCATTTGGTTCAATGGAACGATTTATTGCAGTGTTACTTGAGCATACAGGCGGAAATTTCCCTCTTTGGTTAACTCCAGATCAAGTTATCTTATTGCCAATCAGTGATAAATATCAAAAATATTCAGAAAAAGTTTTAGAATCGCTAGAAAATTCCGAAATTCGCGCCCTCGTAGATGATAGAAGTGAGAAAACTGGTCGAAAGATTAGAGATGCAGAAATGAGCAAGATTCCGTTTATGATAATTGTCGGCGAAAAAGAAGAAAATGAAGGAACTGTATCCGTAAGAAAACATGGAGAAGGAGACATCGGAACTTTTACTATTGAAGCATTTATTTCATTGATACAAGATGAAATTAAAAGCACAAAAGTAGAGTTTTAAAGAAAAAGAAAAGCAGTTAGAGAAACTGTATTATTATATAATTAAAATTTATTAGTCATAGCAATTAGAAGAAATAGGCCAAGAAGACCTTTAAGAGTACTTAAAGAAGATCAACACAGAATTAATCATAAGATTAAATTTGTTGACGAAGTACGTTTAGTTGGAGATAACATCGAAGTTGGTGTCTATCCGATTGAAAAAGCTAGAGCGTTAGCTGAAGAACAGGAATTAGATTTAGTGGAAATTTCACCAAAAGCAGTTCCTCCAGTTTGTAAAATTATCGATTATAAGAAATTTTTATACGAACAAAAGAAACGCGAAAAAGCTTTAAAATCGAAAGCAACTAAAGTTACTGTTAAAGAAATTCGTTTTGGACCTCAAACTGATGAGCATGATTATGAATTTAAAAAGAAACACGCGATAAAGTTCTTAAAAGACGGAGCAAAACTAAAAGCATTTGTTTTCTTTAAAGGAAGATCTATTATCTTTAAAGAACAAGGACAAATCTTATTATTAAAATTAGCTCAAGAATTAGAAGAATTCGGTAAAGTAGAACAACTACCAAAATTAGAAGGTAAACGTATGATTATGTTTATTGCACCTAAAAAAGTAGGGAAATAAATAAATCCTGAAACGAGTTCGGGATACAACAATCTTATAAGCGAGATAAAAACGAAGGAGAAATGCCTAAAATGAAAACCAAATCTAGTGCCAAGAAACGTTTTAAGTTGACAGGTTCTGGAAAAATCAAAAGAAAGCACGCGTTTAAGAGTCATATCTTAACAAAGAAGTCTAAGAAACGTAAGCTTAAATTGACGCACGCAACATTAGTACACAAGTCTGATGAGGCGAACATCAAACAACAATTAACTTTAAAATAGTTAATTAAAGGGAATTTAATTATTAACCATGGAGTTGGGCTAAATAAAAAGTGTTTGTTTACAAACCGCCTACTACAAAAAACAATTTGAATTATGCCAAGATCAGTAAATTCAGTAGCCTCAAGAAAAAGAAGAAAAAAAATCTTGAAGGCAGCAAAAGGTTACTTCGGAAGACGTAAAAACGTTTACACAGTAGCAAAAAATGCGGTAGAAAAAGCGATGACATATGCGTATCGTGACCGTAAAAACAATAAGAGAAACTTCCGTGCATTATGGATTCAACGTATTAACGCTGGAGCTAGAGCACACGGGATGTCTTACTCTCAGTTTATGGGAAAAGTAAAAGCTAATAATATCGAATTAAACCGTAAGGTTTTAGCTGATTTAGCAATGAACAACCCAGAGGCTTTTAAGGCAATTGTAGAGAAAGTAAAATAATATAATAATCCTTGCTTATATATATAAAAACCCAAACGTATGTTTGGGTTTTTTTTGTTAATTTTAGCACTCTAATATTTACTTTTTATACACTAAATTATGAAACCTACTTTTATACTACTTCTTACATTTCTTTTTTCTTTGAATTCTTTTTCTCAAGAAAATACAAATTATCTTGATAATCAATTCAGAGAGGTCTATAAAAAATCTAACAACTACTTAGAATACAAGGTAATTCTTAAAAAAGATTTTGGAAATCTGCATAATGCTGTTTTAGATAGTATCAAAAATTTTAACAAACAATTAGAAAGCAAAAACATATTAATCAATTCTCAAAAAACAACTATCGATTTATTAGAAAAGGAAAAAAAAGAAACTACAACGAAACTTAATGAAGCATTACATAAAGTAAATTCAATTTCCCTTTTTGGAATGCAATTAAGCAAAAGACTTTATTCTGTTATCCTATTTGCCATAATTATTGCATTACTTGTCTCTTTAATATATTTTATTTTTAAGTTTAACAATAGCGATGTGATAACTCTTGCTGCAAAAAACAATTTAGAAGATGTAGAAGACGAATTCAATTCTTTTAGAAAAAAATCGATAGAAAGAGAGCAAAAACTCCGTAGACAGCTGCAAGACGAGATTATTAAAAACAGAAATAACTAATTTTTTAATTGACACAACTCACGGTTTTCCGTGAGAATAAAAAAACCCCATAAATGGGTATTGTACAACTTCAAAATCTACTTTACATTTGGAGTATAGAATTATAATGAGTTAATTATTTATTCTTTGTTATATAATCACCCCTTAAATTATTTGTTAACCTAAATCGATTAAAAATATTTTCCCCAAATTTTTAATCGCTTTTATTGTTTGAAAAAATAAGAACCAAAAAAAGCACACAAATCAGGTGCCTTTTGTTTTATAAGAAAAATTGATTTTTAAAATCCGTCTCCTAATTCTTTTAACTTTTCTGTGTTTTCTGCAAGCATTAACTCATCTATAATTTTCTGAATGTCTCCATTCATAATATTTGGTAAATCATATAATGACAAACCAATTCTATGATCTGTAACTCGCCCTTGTGCATAATTATACGTTCTAATCTTCGCAGATCTATCTCCACTAGAAACCATAGAACCACGTTTTAAAGCGTCTTCTGCTTGCTTCTTTGCCAATTCCATATCGTACAAACGAGAACGCAATACCTTAAATGCTTTCTCTTTATTTTTATGCTGCGATTTTTGATCTTGACATTGTGCAACCAAACCGGTTGGAATGTGTGTTAAACGAACTGCAGAATACGTTGTATTTACAGATTGTCCTCCAGGACCAGACGAACAGAAAAAATCGATACGAACATCTTTCGGATTAATCTCTACATCAAACTCTTCTGCTTCAGGAAAAACCATCATTGTTGCGGCAGAAGTATGAACTCTTCCTTGCGTTTCTGTTTGCGGAACTCTTTGCACACGATGTACGCCAGCTTCAAACTTCAATGTTCCGTAAACATCTTCTCCGTTTACTTCAAACTGAATTTCTTTAAATCCGCCATTTGTTCCTTCAGAAAAATCTACTGTAGAAACTTTCCAACCTCTACCCTCACAATATTTTGTGTACATTCTAAATAAATCTCCAGCAAAAATACTTGCTTCATCACCACCAGTTCCAGCACGTAATTCTACCACAGCATTTTTAGAATCTTCTGGATCTTTCGGAATCAACAAAAATTTAATTTCATCTTCTAATTCAGGAATTCTAGTATTGGCATCACTCATTTCCATTTTTGCCATTTCTACCATTTCGGCATCAGAGCCATCAGCAATAATTTCTTTTGCTTCTTCTATATTATTTAACAAAGATTGATATTCTTCACCTTTTTTAACAACATCGCCTAAATCTTTATATTCTTTACTTAATTGCACATAACGTTTTTGGTCTGTAATTACATCTGGTTGGATGATTAAATCAGAAACCTCATCAAAACGTTGCTTAACAATTCTTAATTTATCTAACATTTTCTATTCTTTACTTTGATTGCGAATTTACAATATTCTCCGAACTTCTCTAAATTAGATTTCATGTATATTTGATAAAATTATTTTACGATGCGTACTATTGTATTTTTTATTTGTCTGCTCTTTATTTTTTCTTGCATCATAGAAACCAAACCTCAAAAACCTGATTTTTTATTAGGAAAATGGATTAGAACAAATGGTAAACTCGAAAAAACTACCTATGAAATTTGGAGCAAAAATTTTACTGGATTAGGATTTACTTTAAAAGAAAAAGATACTATTTTTAAAGAAATTCTAAGTATTGTTTCTATTAATGATACGTTGACTTTAAAAGTTGAAGGCGTAAATGAAACTCCGACTTTGTTTCAATTTACTTCACAAACCGACACTTCTTTTGTTGCAGAAAATCCAACACACGACTTTCCAACAAAAATCATCTATTGGCTAGAAAATAAGCAATTAAAAGCACATGTTTCTAACAAAGAGTTTGGAATTGAGTTTGTTTTTGAAAAACTAAAAAAATAAACGAATGTCATTTCGAAAGGAGTCTTTTTAACGATTGAGAAATCTTATAAAAAAAATCCTAAATTCATTTTGAATTTGGGATTTTTACTTTCTATAAAATAGAGTTTATCCACATTTAGAAGAACCACAATCTTGACAAGTTAAACAACCTTCTTGGTAAATTAAACTATCAGATTTACAGTTTTCACACGTGTGTCCTTTTACTTTTGTGCCATCTTCTACATAACGTTTTAACGCACGTACAACTCCATTTTTCCATGTATTAATTGATTCGCTATCTAATTGTAAACTCTGGATTAATTCTACAATTTTATCAATTGGCATTCCGTGACGTAAAGTTCCAGAAAACAATTTTGCATAATTCCAAAACTCAGGATTAAATTTGTGCGACAATCCTTCAATGGTTGTTTTATAACCTCGTTTGTTCTTGTACTGAAAATCGTAACGTGATGTTCCGTCTTCGTTTCTACTTTTAATAATCAATCCGTTTTCTACCCAACGTGGAATTAAAATTCCGTCTTCATCATCAACCAAACCAGTAAAAACTTCGTACGGTTTGTCATCAACCAAACCAATAAAAGCAATCCATTTTTCTTTTTTATTTTGAAAACGAACTACATCAGCCTCCAAAACTTCTGGCCGAATAACAGGAAAAGAAGTCAATACATTTTCTTGATTTTCTTCTTTTTTTTCGTCATTAGAAATCAACACTCCTGCACGTGAACCGTCTCTATAAACGGTTACACCTTTACAACCAACTTCCCACGCTTTTAAATACAACTCGCCCACCAAATCTTCGTTGGCGTCGTTTGGTAAATTAATAGTCACACTAATTGAATGATCTACCCATTTTTGAACAGCCCCTTGCATGGTTACTTTACTCATCCAATCTACATCATTCGAAGTTGCTTTGTAATACGGCGATTTTTTTATCAAAACATCCAGTTCTTCTTGCGAAAAGTTTTTGTCAGCATCGATTCCGTTTACTTCCATCCATTGTTTAAATCGATGATGAAAAACCACATATTCTTCCCAAGAATCTCCAACTTCGTCAACAAAATCTACTCGAGAACCTTTGTCGTTTGGATTTACTTTTTTTCTACGTTTATAAACTGGCATAAAAACAGGTTCAATTCCTGATGAAGTTTGCGTCATTAAACTCGTTGTTCCGGTTGGCGCAATGGTTAACAAAGCAATATTTCTACGTCCGTATTCTAACATTTCGTAATACAATTTGCTGTCTGCTTCTTTTAAGCGCAAAATAAACGGATTGTTTTTTTCTCTTTCCGAATCAAATATTGAAAATGCGCCACGTTCTTTGGCTAAATTTACAGATGCTCTGTAGGTTTCTATTCCTAATGTTTTATGCACTTTTACAGAAAAATCATTTCCTTCTTCACTTCCGTATCTAATTCCCAAAGCTGCTAACATATCTCCTTCTGCGGTAATTCCAATTCCAGTTCTTCTTCCTTCGTGTGCTTTTTGTCTGATGTTTAACCACAGATTTTTTTCAGTTGCTTTTACATCGCTAGCTTCTGGATCTGCATCAATTTTTTTTAATATTTTATCGATTTTTTCTAATTCTAAATCGATGATATCATCCATCATTCTTTGTGCAATTACAATGTGTTTTTTAAACAACTTAAAGTTGAAAGCAGCTTCTTTTGTAAACGGATTTTCTACATATGAAAACAAATTAATTGCCAACAAACGACAAGAATCGTACGGGCATAAAGGAATTTCTCCACACGGATTTGTAGAAACCGTTTTGTATCCTAAATCTGCATAACAATCTGGCACTGACTCATTAATTATTGTATCCCAAAAAAGAATTCCTGGTTCTGCAGATTTCCATGCGTTGTGCACAATTTTTTTCCATAATTTTTTAGCTTCTATCGTTTTTAAAACTTTTGGATCAGCACTGAAAATTGGATATTTCTGTGTGTAATTTTGATCATTTTTTACTGCTTTCATAAATGCATCATCAATCCGAACAGATACATTTGCGCCAGTAACTTTTCCTTGCTCTAATTTTGCATCGATAAAATCTTCTGAATCTGGGTGATTGATAGAGACCGACAACATTAATGCGCCACGACGACCATCTTGCGCAACTTCTCTGGTAGAATTTGAATAACGTTCCATAAAAGGAACAATTCCTGTGGATGTTAATGCCGAGTTTTTTACAGGAGAACTTTTTGGTCTAATGTGTGATAAATCGTGACCAACACCGCCACGACGTTTCATTAACTGTACTTGCTCTTGATCAATTTTCATGATTCCACCATACGAATCTGAATTTCCATTATTACCAATTACAAAACAATTAGATAGTGATGCTATTTGAAATGGGTTTCCAATTCCTGCCATTGGACTTCCTTGCGGAACAATATATTTAAAGTCTTTAATTACTTCAAATATTTCTGATTCTGTTAACGGATTTACATATTTCTGTTCTACTCTTGCAATTTCTTTTGCAATTCGAGTATGCATATCATTTGGCGTACTTTCATAAATATTTCCTTCAGAATCTTTTAATGCGTATTTATTTAACCAAACACTTGCAGCTAAATTATCATTATTAAAATAGCTTAAAGCCGCAGCTAGCGCTTCTTGTCTTGTGTACGTTTTTTTAGGGGTAATTTGTGTTGTTGATTTCATTGGTTTTACTAGAGAATTAGATTATCATTCGACATCTCTAAAGTAATAAAAAAAACAATTAAAAACAGAATTAAAATAACGAAGTTTACAAAAAAAAAATCGTAAAAATCTAGTTGTCAAATATTTATGATTTTACAAATGCTAAAATGTTTACAAATATTTTATTTTTAAATCACCTAGAAAAACTTAAAATCCTCTAAATAAGCAGGTAACAGTAATATTCTATCTTAAGGAAAAAATATACAGAAAAAAGCGAATTGTAATTCTACAAAAAAGTACTTATTTTGATGAAATACTAGTTTTATAAACTATTGATTAATACTCAAAAACTCCAAACTCACTTTTAATAGTGAGTTTTTTAGAAGAAGATGATTCTACTCGACCCACAATTTGAGCATTTACATTGTACGATTTAGAAATTGAAATAATGTCTTCTGCAATTTTTGGAGAAACATACAATTCCATTCGATGTCCGCAATTAAAAACTTGATACATTTCTTTCCAATCGGTTTTTGATTGTTCTTGTATCAATTTAAATAAAGGCGGAATCGGAAACATATTGTCTTTAATAATATGTAATTCATCAACAAAATGTAAAATTTTTGTTTGCGCACCACCAGAACAATGAATCATTCCGTGAACAGTATCTGACTTAAATTTTGATAAAATTTCTTTTATAATTGGCGCATACGTTCTTGTTGGAGACAAGACTAATTTACCTGCATCAATCGGAGAATTTTCTACTTTATCTGTCAATTTTGCTTTTCCAGAATAGACCAAATCCGCAGGAACTGCCGCATCAAAACTTTCTGGATATTTTTTTGCTAAATAATTATCAAAAACATCGTGACGAGCAGAAGTTAAACCGTTAGATCCCATTCCGCCATTGTATTCAGCTTCATAGGTTGCTTGTCCGAAAGATTCTAATCCAACAATTACATCACCAGCTTTTATGTTTGCATTGTCAATAACATCAGAGCGTTTCATTCTAGCTGTAACTGTAGAATCAACAATTATAGTTCTTACCAAATCGCCGACATCAGCAGTTTCTCCTCCCGTTGAATGAATTGTAACTCCGAATTTTTTTAAATCCTCGATTAATTCTTCTGTTCCGTTGATAATTGCTGACAACACTTCTCCAGGAATCTTACTTTTGTTACGTCCGATTGTAGAAGACAACATAATATTATCAGTAGCGCCAACACACAAAAGGTCGTCAATATTCATAATCAACGCGTCTTGTGCAATTCCTTTCCATACAGAAATATCACCAGTTTCTTTCCAATACATATATGCCAAAGACGATTTTGTTCCTGCTCCATCTGCATGCATAATCAAACAATAAGCATCATCATTTGTTAAATAATCTGGCACAATTTTACAAAACGCTTTCGAAAATAGACCTTTGTCTATATTCTTAATGGCGTTGTGCACATCTTCTTTGGATGCAGAAACACCACGTTGTGCGTATCGTTTAGAAACTTCTTTACTCATGTTTGTTATGTTGTTGTTGCTGCAAATTTACTTTTTTGTGCGTAAAAAATCCCGCTAAAGCGGGATTTAATTTTTAATTATCTAGTAAATAATAATTCTCTGTATTTTGCCAATGGCCAAAGCTCGTCATCTACCATCATCTCTAATTTATCACAATGATATCTAATTTCTTCAAAATATGGCTTTACAACATTACAGTATGCATCTGCCGCCTCTTGCCCGTGCATTGTATTTGCTTTTTTACGCTCCTCAATCATTGCTGTAGTCTTAGAATTGATTCCAGCAATGTGCATTGAAATTTTTTCTATTAAATCGATTTGCTCTTTTGCGTGAATTTTAAATTCATTTCCAAAAATATTTTTTAATCCGCTAACATTTTCTATCAACGTATTTTGATATTTGATTGCTGTAGGAATGATGTGATTTCTAGCAATATCTCCTAACACTCTTCCTTCAATTTGTACTCTTAAAATGTACTCTTCTAATTCAATTTCGTGTCGAGCTTCAGTTTCAATTTTACTCATTACTCCCATTTCCTCATAAAGAGCAATGGTTTTCTTAGATTTTTTTTCTTTCAGCGCTTCAGGAGTTGTTTTATTATTACTCAACCCTCTTTTAACTGCTTCGATTTCCCATTCTTCTCCGTAACCATTTCCTTCAAAACGTATCTTTTTTGACGCTTTAATATATTCTCTTAAAATATTAAAAATAGCTTCGTCTTTCTTTAAATTTTTACTTTCTATTAACGCATCAACCTCAATTTTAAAATCTTTTAATTGTTTTGCTACAATTGTATTTAAAACCGTCATTGGACCCGCACAATTTGCCCAAGAACCAACAGCTCGTAATTCAAATTTATTTCCAGTAAAAGCAAAAGGAGATGTTCTATTTCTATCTGTATTATCTAGTAAAATCTCAGGAATTTTACCTACAATATTTAATTTTAAATCTGTTTTTTCTTCTGGAGATAATTTTCCTTTAGTTACATTTTCTAATTCATCTAAAACTGCTGATAATTGCGAGCCAATAAATACAGAAATAATTGCTGGCGGAGCCTCATTTGCTCCCAGACGATGATCGTTACTTGCAGATGCAATTGAAGCTCTAATCAATTCTTCATAATCGTGTACTGCTTTAATTGTATTTACAAAGAATGTTAAAAATTGTAAATTTTTCATTGGTGTTTTTCCAGGACTTAACAAATTAACTCCAGTACTAGTTAGTAATGACCAGTTATTATGTTTACCAGAACCATTAATTCCTGCAAAAGGTTTTTCATGAAACAATACTCTAAAATTATGTTTTTGAGCAACTTTCTCCATCACATCCATTAATAATGAATTGTGATCTACTGCTAAATTTGCTTCTTCAAAAATTGGTGCCAATTCATATTGATTTGGAGCAACTTCATTATGACGTGTTTTAACAGGAATTCCCAACAACATACATTCTTGTTCTAAATCTCGCATATAACTCAATACTCTTCGAGGAATTGAACCAAAATAATGATCGTCTAATTGTTGACCTTTTGCTGGAGAATGTCCTAATAATGTTCTTCCTGTTAAGTTGATATCTGGTCTAGAAATTGCCAATGCAGAATCGATTAAAAAATATTCTTGTTCCCAACCTAAAGACGCATTTACTTTCGTTACATTTTTATCAAAATATTTACAAACTGCAGTTGCAGAATTATCCATCGCTTGTAAAGCTCTTAACAACGGTGCTTTATTATCTAATGCTTCTCCTGTGTAAGCAACAAATATTGTTGGAATACATAATGTTGTTCCATAAATAAATGCTGGCGATGTTGGATCCCAAGCTGTATAACCTCTAGCCTCAAAAGTGTTTCTAATTCCTCCATTCGGAAAACTAGAAGCATCTGGTTCTTGCTGCACCAATTCTCCACCACCAAATTTTTCCATTGCTCTTCCATTACCAATTGTTTCAAAAAAAGCATCGTGTTTTTCTGCCGTTGCTCCTGTTAATGGTTGAAACCAATGTGTATAATGTGTTGCATTTTTAGACAATGCCCAATCTTTCATTGCTGCAGCAACTTGATCTGCAACATTTCTATCAATTTTTTTTCCAAACTCAATTGCATCCATAACGCTTTTATACGCTTCTTTTGTCATAAACTGACGCATAGAATGTTCGTTAAATACATTTTTACCAAAAGCCTCTGACTTTCTTTCTTCTTCTGTAATTTTTACAGGAACTCTTCTTAGTGTTTCTTTTAATGCGTTAAATCGAATTGTTGACATTTTTTTATTTAAAATTAAAATTATACAGGGCAAATGTACAAAAAATTACACATAAAAATAAAATACCCCTAAAAAATTAGGGGTATAATTTAAAAAATTGTATTTTTATGAAGGAATACCCAATAAATTAACTTACTGTTGTGAAAATAAATATTCCATACAATACTAATAGGATAAATCCATCTTTCCAATCTAAACTTAATTTTCTTGGGAAGAACACCAATGGAAGTATTAAGAACGAAATTCCTAGCATCCAAAAAATATCATAATTCAACAACTCTACATCTTTTAATTGTATTGGAGTAATCATTGCCGTAATTCCTAAAACACCTAAAATATTAAAAATATTAGACCCTATTAAGTTTCCAAGCGAAATTGCTTTTTCCTTTTTGATTACTGCAATTATTGAGGCTGCTAGCTCTGGAATGCTAGTTCCAACAGACACAACTGTAACACCGATAATTCTCTCACTTACGCCAATATCTGTTGCTAAATCTACCGCGCCTTTTATTAATAATTCTGATCCTGCCCAAAGGCCTACACCTCCAATAGTAAAAAATAATACTATCTTATACAGAGGTAACATTTCATCATCTTCTGGCATCTCATCCACAACAGCTTGTTTTTGAAAACGCAATAAATAAATTAAAAAAACAACTAAAAAAGAAAACATAATTAATCCTTCATAAAAATCGATCACTTCATCATTGTATAAAAAATAAAAGAATAATACTGAAGCAATCATCATTACTGGCCAATCTGTTTTATAAAAGCTTTTTTGAACATCAATCTTAGACAGTGTGATTGTAATACCTAATACCAAAGCCAAATTAGCAATATTTGAACCAACAACATTTCCTAAAGCTAAATCCGGAAAACCAATTAAAGCTGATTTTATACTTACAATTAGTTCTGGAGCTGAAGTTGCAAAAGAAACAATCGTCATACCAATTACAATCTTTGGAATATTCAATTTTAAAGACAATCCAACAGCTGCTTTTAACAACCAATTACCTCCAAAAATTAATAAAATTAATCCTAAGATTATATACAAAAACTCCATCTATTAAATTTTACGCGAAGATAGTATAAATAGAATTTTTGAAAGTATTTATCTTTATTTCATTTTAAAAAAATTACTTTTATCTTTTGAATTTATTTGTATTTAAATAGATATCAGTTTTATGAAAAAGCATTCTTATTTACTTCTTCTTTCTTTAATTCTCACATTATTCATTAGTAATAATATGATTGCGCAAGAAAAAAAATTATTCTTACAAACTCGTTTTAATGGTTTTACCGAAACCATAACCAAAGATTTTACTCAAAAAAACCTAGAAGAGTTAAAAAATATTTTAGAAAGACAAGGGTTATTTTTTTCATACAAAAATTTAAAATATAACAAAAGCAAGGAAATTATTAAAATAACTATAAAAGTAAAAAACAAAAGAAATAATTCTGAAGTAACCTTCGATGATAAAGAAAAACCAATTCCGAATATAAAAGTTGGTGAGGTTAACGGAATTGTATTTATTGAAGTTAAATCAACATTAGATTTAAAACCTAATAAATTTATCGCAAAATATAAAAGTAGAAACAATACCCCAATTTACATTGTAGATGGTAAAATTATTTCTTATTCAAAAGTTATAAATATAAGCACAGATAGTATAGAATTTATTAGTGTTTTAAAAGGAAAATCTGCCATAAAAAAATACGGAGAAAAAGGAAAAAGTGGAGTAATTTTAATAAAAACAAAGAAGAAATAATTTTGATTTAAACCTCAAATTAAGTACCTTTAATATAAATGAAAAAAAGATTTTTTAAAATAGTGGCCAACGTAAATAAAGTGCTACTGCCTTCATTTACAAAAAAACAATTAGACATAAGCAAGGCTTCAAAAATGCAATTGGCTATTATTGGCTGGAGAGCTTATGTTACTATACATTCATTAGATTAAAATACTATTAATATGATAAAAGAACACACTAAAGTATTTACTGGAACTTCAGTTTTAGTAAATCGTTTAACTTTTTTACTAGATAATGCCAGCATTCCTTCTTTAACTAAAGACAATGTTGAATCTGCAATACTTGGAGGTTTTGGAACTTTACCTTATTCTGTTGAGTTATTTATTTTTAATTCTGATGTTGAAAAAGCAACACCAATTATTGAAGAATTTAAAAAAGAAATAGCAAAATAGGCTTTTAAAATTAAAAAATAGCAACTATATTTGCACCCGCTTACGGCCATGTGGCGCAACTGAATAGCGCACTTGATTACGGCTCAAGAGGTTATAGGTTTGAATCCTATCATGGTCACAAAAAACGCATCAAAATTGATGCGTTTTTTTATTCTTTAAAATTAATAAAGGCTTAAAGTGTTAGAGTTAAGTAATATTTGAAAACTTTCTATTCGAAATATCTTCTTATTGCAACACGATGTTCAGGAATACTTTTGTCGTAGTTTTCGACGACTGTTTCTAAAAGTATCGGTTTATTTTTACCAATGTCTTTTTTTGAGTTGTATCTAGACACATATAAGTTGTAATTTTCATTACTTTTTTCAAAGATTAAAAAATGCTCTGGATTTAATTCGCTATAACAAATCTCGTTTCCAGAAAAAGCATCAGATTCATCTTTAAAAAATGAACCGAAATCGTAGTATAAAAATACATTTGTCATATTACACTAATTCTGCAGATAAACCTAATTGCAACAATTTAGAACATCTTGGTTTTAGGTCTTTATATTCACCTGTTTTTACTGTACATTTTCCTTTATAATGTACTAAAATAGAACATTGTTCTGCTTGTTCTAATGTATGTTCGCAAACATCAATTAAAGAATCTATTACATGATCAAAGGTATTTACATCATCATTAAACAACACTATTTCGTGCTGATTTACTTCTTTTTCAAGAACATCAACTTCTTCTTGTATTTTTTCTTTTGTACTCATTTTAAAAATAAATATACAATTACTCTTTATAATATTTTAATGAAACCCAATTATTTCTTTCGATGGTCTTTTGCAATTGTAATCCGTATTTAGAAACTTCTGCATCAATAGTTGGGATATCTTCTTTGTAAAACCCGCTAAGTAACAAAACACCATTTTCTAACAAACAATTCGCATACGTTTTCATATCTGCTAATAAAATATTTCTATTAATGTTTGCAATAATTACATCATATTTCTGAGTTGTTAGCAAACTTGCATCACCTTCGTAGAACGAAATAGCATTACAATTATTTCGTTCTGCATTCTCTATTGAGTTTAAATAACACCAATTATCAATATCAATTCCGTCAATTGGTTTTGCGCCTTTCATTTCAGCAAAAATTGCTAAAATTCCAGTTCCACAACCCATATCAAGTGTTTTTTTGTTTTCCAAATCTAAGTCTAACAAATGCTGAATCATCATGTGTGTTGTTTCATGATGCCCTGTTCCAAAACTCATTTTTGGCTCAATAACAATATCGTATTTTAGTTTTTTATCTTCGTGAAAAGGAGCGCGAATACTTACCAAATCATCAACTTGAATCGCTTCAAAGTTTTTCTCCCATTCGCTATTCCAATTGGTTTGTGCTACTTCATTTTTATCAAAAGTAATTGAAAACTCATTTGATTTTAAAACAGAAATATCCTTTAAAATACCGGAATGCCAATCTTCTTTTTGAATATACGTAGTTACACCGTTTTCGTTTTCTACAAAACTTTCAAAACCCGCAAGACCTAATTCTGCAATTAAAATTTCTGTTCCAGGTGCCATTGGTTCTACTATAAAATTATATTCTATATAAATATTATCCATTAAATAGCTTTAATAATTTCCGCAAAATCCTCTACGTTCAATGATGCTCCACCAATTAAACCTCCGTCAACATCTTTTTTAGAAAATATTTCTTTTGCATTTGAAGGTTTTACACTTCCTCCGTATAAAATTGAAGTATTATCTGCAACACTTGTGTTGTATTTTTCTTGCAATAACTTTCTAATAAAAGCATGCATTTCCTGCGCTTGTTCTGGTGATGCAGTTTCTCCTGTACCAATTGCCCAAACTGGTTCGTACGCCAAAATTATTTGATCACGAGCTATTGATTCTAAGTGAAATAATCCTTTTTCTAATTGATTTTGTACAACTGTAAAATGATTGTTCAATTTTCTATCCTCTAATTGTTCTCCAAAACAAAAGATCATTTCCATTTCTTTCTCAATAATTTGGTTTACTTTTTCGGCAAGAACCTCATCAGTTTCCCCTAACAAAGATCTTCTTTCAGAATGACCGATAATAACTGTCTTAACACCAACATCCATTAACATATTCGCAGAAATTTCGCCAGTAAAAGCACCATTATCAGATTGATGCATATTTTGCGCAACAACTTCTATTCTAGATTTTTTTGCGCTTTTAATAGCTTTATTTAAACATATAAATGATGGAGCAACAATAACTCTTGTATTTTTTAATGGAAATCTTTTAATTGCTTTTTTGATTCCTTTTACCAAGTTTTTAGTCTCCTTGAGGTTATTATTCATTTTCCAATTCCCTGCAACAATTTTTCTTCTCATAATACTATTTTAGCTTTAAAACGCTACAAAAATACGTTATTTTTTTAAGGCTTCAACTATCCCTTTATCTGTAATTTTTTTCGACTTAAATAAATCTATGATACCGTTTTCGTTTAAAACCATATATCTGGGAATCCTGTTTGAATTTAAGAAACCTCCAAAAGCACTATTCAGTCCATTTTTTAAAAAATAATGCTCGCCTTTAATATCATATTTTTCAATGGCTTTTTTCCACCCAAAGATACTTCTATCTGTAGAAAGAAAAAGATACTTTACAGTTGGATTCTTTTTCTGAAATTCTTTGAAATCTGTTAACCCAACAACGCAATCTCTACACCAAGAAGCCCAAATATTTATCAATATTTTTTGTCCTTTATGTTTCGCTAATATTTCTTTTAATTGAATCGATTTATTGTTGATGTTAAAAAAAGAATCATTCAATGCTTCATCTGTAAAATTTATTGGTGATTTAAAGCTACATCCAACAAACATTAAAGATATAAGTAATAAAAAAGTGCTTTTTTCAATCATCCTTTAAGTTTGTAAATTGACCCGTAATATTAATATTTTCTTACAAAAAAAGAAAACAATACTACATTTAAATCAAATATAAATAAACTATCAAAATTAAGTACCTTTGCTCAACTTTATTACTATTTAAATGACAACGAAGCAACTTATAGAACAAATTCATTTAAAAAAATCGTTTTTATGTATTGGTCTAGATGTAGATTTAGCTAAAATACCTCAACATTTATTACAAGAAGAAGATCCAATTTTTGCCTTTAACAAAGCAATTATTGACGCAACGCATCATTTATGTGTCGCCTATAAACCAAACACTGCTTTTTACGAAGCTTACGGAATTAAAGGTTGGCAATCTCTTGAAAAAACCATTCTGTACATCAATAAAAATTATTCAGAAATTTTTACGATTGCTGATGCAAAACGTGGCGATATTGGCAATACATCTAGCATGTATGCAAAAGCATTTTTTGAAGATTTAGCTTTTGATTCTGTTACGGTTGCACCATATATGGGAAAAGATTCTGTTGAACCTTTTTTAGCTTTTAAAGACAAGCATACCATTTTATTAGCGTTGACTTCTAACGAAGGTGCTTTCGATTTTCAAACAAAAAACATTGAAGGAAAAGAATTGTATAAACATGTTTTGGAAACTTCTACAAAATGGAAAAACGCAGAAAATTTGATGTATGTAGTTGGAGCTACAAAAGCAACATATTTTAAAGAAATCAGAAAAATTATTCCTAATAGTTTTTTATTAGTTCCTGGTGTTGGTGCTCAAGGAGGAAATTTACAAGATGTTTGTAAATATGGAATGTCAGAAAATATCGGTTTGTTAATTAATTCTTCTAGAGGAATTATTTACGCTTCTAATAATGAAAATTTTGCAAGTTCTGCAAAGAAAAAAGCAGAAGAACTTCAACAAGAAATGGAAGAAATATTAAAAAATTAGATTGAGAACTCGTTATTTAAGTAGTTAATTCTATTTAGTTTATGACGGATTTTCATTGCTTTAAAGGCTGCTCTATCACTTTTTATTTCATCAATATACTTATAATCATTAGATCTTTCTACCAATCTATGATATCTATCTTCTAGATGTTTTCTGTATCTTGACAATTGTTGTAATCGTGACATTTATAAAGTTTAACAATTATAAATATACACAAATATTTGATTTACAGAGTTTTATTCTTGTTAAATATTTATCACTCAAAAGAATCTGTTTTCTTATCATAACCAAACGGACAATGTTTACAGCCACTTTTACAGCAATGCCCTCTTTTTAGATGGTATTTTTCTGTAAATACACGATACCCTTCTTTGTTAAAATAAAAGTCCTCTAGTTCTAATTCAATTCGGGGTTTAAACATTTGGCAAAATTAGCATTTAAATTTTATTTCTTTTTACTTGGCGGATATTTACTAATTATTTCTTTTACAAATGTTTGAATTCTTTCTTCTTTTTTATGACCTGTTTTTGCTCCTAAAACTCCAGAACCAATTCCTTGCCATATTAATTTCTCGCTTTGCACATCAATAAAATCAATAAATAAAGTTCCTTCTGTTTGTTTCGTTATCCAAAGTCCGTTTCTTCCATTAAAATAAAAAGAATTATAATAAAACGGGGTATAAAAAAATGGGTTATAGTAAAATGGATACCAATAATTAGTAGAATAAGAATCTACATTAATATTTTTCCTTGATTTGGTAAAAATACTCACCAATATATCAGGGTTTTTAGATTTCTTAAATCCTTTTGCGAGCAATTCAGCTTCAATTGCTTTTAAAATTCTACGCTTATCAAAATCAGAAATCTTCGCTTTGTCGATTCCTTTTTTATAGAATGCAAAGGTTTTATAAGTAGAAAAATCAGTTTTAGAATCATAGTCTGTAACCACTCTTACACTACTACATGAAATAAGTAAATAAGTTGACAGGAATATTATTGCAAGTTTTTTCATTAGAGAAAATTTAAAATTACCAATACTTAAATAGCAAAAAACATACCAAAAGGATTTTCTCTCTTTTTAAAATTTTAGTTATTTAACTTTTAATAATAACTAAAGAATCAAATTGTTTTTTAAGAATTCCGTAAATTGCGCACACTAAAAATAAGACTTTTTACGAATGGAACAAATAGCACCTTACAAACCAATACATAAAGTTAGAATTGTAACCGCAGCATCATTATTTGATGGACACGACGCAGCAATAAATATTATGAGAAGAATTATACAATCTACTGGCGTAGAAGTAATTCATTTAGGACATGATAGAAGTGTTGAAGAAGTAGTAAACTGCGCCATACAAGAAGATGCAAATGCTATTGCAATGACTTCGTATCAAGGCGGACATAACGAGTATTTTAAATACATGTTCGATTTGTTAAAAGAAAAAGGAGCTTCTCATATTAAAATATTTGGCGGCGGCGGCGGCGTAATTCTTCCTGAAGAAATTAAAGATTTGATGGACTATGGAATTACTAGAATTTATTCTCCTGATGATGGAAGAGAATTAGGTTTGCAAGGAATGATAAATGACTTGGTAAAAACTGCTGATTACCCAAGCCCATCCTTAATCCTTCCCAAAGGGAAGGAAATAGCAGACTCTTTAAAAGAGAAAAGTATAAATACAATTGCAAGATTAATTTCTTTTGCAGAAAATCAGCATGACGAATTCGATAGGCTTTTTTCCCCTTTGGGGAAATTAAAAGGGGATTCTACTCCCGTTCTTGGAATTACAGGAACTGGTGGAGCAGGAAAATCATCTTTAGTGGACGAATTAGTTCGTCGTTTTTTAATTGATTTTCCAAATAAAACGGTTGGATTAATCTCTGTTGACCCATCAAAAAGAAAAACTGGTGGTGCACTTTTAGGAGATCGTATTCGTATGAATGCAATCAACAATTCAAGAGTTTATATGCGTTCGTTGGCAACACGTCAATCTAATTTAGCCTTATCAAAATATGTAAATGAAGCGGTACAAGTTTTAAAAGCTGCCGAATTTGATTTAATCATTTTAGAAACTTCAGGAATCGGGCAATCGGATACAGAAATTATAGAACATTCTGATACTTCTTTATATGTGATGACGCCAGAATTTGGAGCTGCAACGCAATTAGAGAAAATCGATATGCTAGATTTTGCTGATTTAGTTGCCATCAATAAATTTGATAAACGTGGTGCTTTAGATGCCATTCGCGATGTAAAAAAACAATACATGCGCAACAACAATTTGTGGGATGTTCATATGGATGACATGCCTATTTTTGGAACTATTGCATCACAATTTAACGATCCAGGAATGAATACATTGTACAAACGTATTATGGATAAATTGGTTGAAAAAACTGGAGCTGATTTAAAATCGAGCATGGAAATTACCAAAGAAATGTCTGAGAAAATCTTTGTGATTCCGCCAAGTAGAGTTCGTTATTTATCAGAAATATCGGAAAGCAATAGAGCTTATGACAAAAAAGTTGAGAATCAAGTTGTGGTTGCTCAAAAATTATATGGGATTTATCAAACAATTTTATCGTTAATAGAAAGCGAAAGTAACTCGTCATTGCGAGGAACGAAGCAATCTCTTCTTTTAAAATCTGGATTAGATTCTGATGAAATTCTGTCTCTCGACTCCACTCGAGATGACAAAGAATTTATTAAACTACTTTTAGCACAATTCGATAAAGTAAAATTAAATTTTGATCCATTAAACTGGGAAATCATTTTAAACTGGAACGAGAAAGTTCAGAAGTATAAAAACCCAATATACACGTTTAAAGTACGTGGCAAAGAAATCAATATAGAAACGCACAGCGAATCGCTTTCACATTCACAAATACCAAAAATTAGTTTACCTAAATACCAAGCTTGGGGAGATTTATTGCGTTGGAATTTACAAGAAAATGTTCCTGGCGAATTTCCTTTCGCATCAGGATTGTATCCTTTTAAAAGAACCGGTGAAGATCCAACAAGAATGTTTGCTGGTGAAGGAGGACCAGAAAGAACCAACAGAAGGTTTCATTATGTGAGTTTAGGAATGGACGCAAAACGTTTATCAACTGCTTTTGATTCGGTTACTTTGTACGGAAATGATCCTGGAATTAGACCAGATATTTATGGTAAAATTGGTAATGCAGGAGTTTCAATTTGTTGTTTAGATGATGCTAAAAAGTTATATTCTGGATTTGATTTAAGTCATGCAATGACTTCAGTTTCGATGACGATTAACGGCCCAGCACCAATGTTGTTAGGATTCTTTATGAATGCAGCCATCGATCAGAATTGTGAAAAATACATTAAAGAACATAAGTTAGAAAAACAAGTTGAAGCAAAGTTCAAAGAAATTTATGATTCGAAAGGATTAGACAGACCTGTTTATCAAGGCGGTTTACCAGAAGGAAATAATGGTTTAGGATTAATGCTACTTGGATTAACTGGCGATATGATTTTACCTGCCGATGTGTATCAACAAATAAAAACAGAGACTTTATCACAAGTTAGAGGAACGGTACAAGCAGATATTTTAAAAGAAGATCAAGCACAAAATACGTGTATTTTTTCTACGGAATTTGCCTTGCGATTGATGGGTGATGTTCAAGAATATTTTATCGAAAAACAAGTACGTAACTTTTATTCGGTTTCTATTTCTGGATATCATATTGCAGAAGCTGGTGCTAATCCAATTACACAATTGGCATTGACATTATCAAACGGATTTACATATGTTGAATATTATCTTTCTAGAGGAATGGACATTAATAAATTCGGACCGAATTTATCGTTCTTTTTCTCTAACGGAATTGATCCAGAATATTCTGTAATTGGTAGAGTTGCTCGTAAGATTTGGGCAAAAGCCATGAAGTACAAATACGGTGCAAATCCGAGAGCGCAAATGTTAAAGTATCACATTCAGACTTCTGGACGTTCTTTACACGCTCAGGAAATTGATTTTAACGACATCAGAACAACGCTTCAAGCCTTGTATGCAATCAACGATAATTGTAATTCTTTACACACAAATGCATATGATGAAGCCATTACAACTCCGACTGAAGAATCTGTAAGAAGAGCGATGGCAATTCAGCTAATCATCAACAAAGAATTGGGATTGACAAAAAATGAAAACCCGATTCAAGGTGCATTTATTATTGAAGAATTGACTGATTTAGTAGAAGAAGCAGTCTTAACAGAATTTGATAGAATTACAGAACGTGGTGGCGTTTTAGGCGCGATGGAAACGATGTATCAACGTTCTAAAATACAAGAAGAAAGTTTGTATTATGAAACCTTAAAACACAATGGAGAATTTCCAATTATTGGTGTAAATACATTCTTAAGTTCAAAAGGATCTCCAACAATTCAACCTGCAGAAGTAATCAGAGCAACTGAAGAAGAAAAACAATATCAAATACAGACAAAAGAATTGTTGAACAAAGCAAATCCGGATAAAGTTGTGGAGCAAATTACTATTCTACAAGAAGCTGCTGTTCAGAATGAAAATCTTTTTGACAAACTAATGGAAGCAACAAAGTTTTGTTCTTTAGGACAAATTACAGAAGCTTTGTTTAAAGTTGGCGGACAATATAGAAGAAACATGTAAGCAGAGAACCAATAACGCTTTTTAGCGTTATTGAGTGAATCGCTTATGCCGTCTTTTAGCGGCATCTTGGATTCTTTATTATTGTATATAACAAAATCTTATAAGTTGCTTATTCCAAGCTTGATTTCGAACTATAAAGAAATTAAAGTCCGCACAATTTGTGAAGACTTTTGTTTTTAAGAGGTTTTTTGTTTATTCTTTTCTTTTCCATTGATGAAAAAAGAAACAAAAAAATCTAGACTTATTTTATTTTTCTATAATTCTTACGATATGTTTCACGATATGCGTCCAGACCACTACGTTCTTTGGACACTCCTCTGTTACACATATCTTAAATTATTACAAAAATAAAAGTATGTCGGGTTTAGGTTATGGAGTTACTTATACTAAACTTGATTTGGAAACCAAAACAATTAAGACCTCACAGGTTTTAAAAACCCGTGAGGTCTTAATTGATGAAATACGTTTTCATATCAAAAAAAGAATCAAGGATTTTTAATTCTTCTTCAAGAGTTACAAAATACTAGAAGTTAATTTCACTAAACTTCTTTTAGACTTTAAAAAACAACAAAATTAAATATTCTTAATTTTGATCTCGAATTAGTTAACCTATATAGAAATGACATTCTTTTTTTTACTCTAATACTTCTTTTAACACATTTGCTTAAAACCTATTTTTTTATTCCTGGCTGTTTTAATTTCCAATTGGTTTTAGCTTTCTCTTTATCTACCATTGCTTTTACTTCAGCTAGTAAACGTTTAGCGTCGTATATAATTCCGTCTTTAATAGTGTATTTTACGCCACCAACTCGAACAACTTCATTGTCTTTGGTTAGTTTAATTGCTCCTGTTCCGTACAATACTTTTAAGTTTACTAACGGATTTTCTTCAACAATTACAAAATCTGCTAATTTTCCAATTTGAACAGAACCAATTTTGTCTTCCCAACCCAACGCTTCTGCTCCATTTAAGGTAGCAGCTCTAATTACTTCTAACGGATGAAATCCAGCTTCACGTAATAATTCTAGTTCTCTTGCATAGGCAAAACCATATAATTGATAAATAAATCCAGAATCTGTACCAACAGTTACTCGTCCGCCTCTATTTTTATATTCATTTACAAATGTCATCCAAAGTTTAAAATTCTGTTTCCATTGCACTTCTTGTTCTGTTCCCCAATAATGCCAATAGCTTCCATGTGATATTTTACTTGGTTCGTAAAATTTCCATAGCGATGGTAATGTATAATCTTCGTGCCATTCTGCTCTACGCGCACGTTGTAAATCTCTACTTGCTTCGTAAATATTAAATGTTGGATCTAACGTAAAATCTAAACTCAATAATTCGTCCATAACTTTATTCCAATGTTCAGAATAGGGTTTTGCTGCTTGTTTCCAAAGTTTCCCTGCTTCTTCAAAACGATGTTGTTCATTTTGATAATTATAATCTAACGGATAATTTTGAACGGTTCTATTATTAAACAAAGCTTCTGGTAAACCATACCAATGTTCCATAGAGTTCATTCCGGCTCTTGCAGAATGCAACACATTCCAACGTGCAACACTTAGTTGTGCATGATGTGCTGTAGAACGTAATCCTAATTTTTTATTTTCTTTGATGGCAGCATCCATTATTTCTGGTTCTGCACCAAAAAATTTAATTCCGTCTGCACCATTTTTCGCATTCATGCGCACCCAAGTTATAGCTTCTTCTGGAGTTGTAATTGGTTTTTTAGATCCAGAGCCAAAACCAGTATATTCAAAAATCCTAGGAGCTACAATTTTGTTGGCGGCACTTTGACGTTTTAGTTCGATTGCATTACGTCCGCTTGGTTGTCTAACAGAAGTAATTCCGTGAGCCATCCAAAGTCTAAATACGTAATCTGGATTTGCTCCTTGAGATGCACCTCCAATATGACCGTGCATATCTATAAAACCTGGTAATAAATACATACCATTTGCATCTAATTCTTTTCCTCCTCGTTTTAATTTTGGTCTTCTCTTTTCATTAATTTTTACTCCAGGATATCCAACAATTTGCATGGTTACAATTTTGTTGTTTTCTACCACAATATCCATCGGTCCACGAGGTGGAGAACCGTCTCCATTAATCAGTGTTACACCTCTAATAATTAATTGAGAAAATGGTCCATCGCCCAAATATTCTTTTTGTGAAAATCCTTGCAAACTAAAAATGAAAGCAAAAATTAAGATTAGTTTTTTAGTCATTATAAATGTTTTTAGTTAGTGATAATTAAAATTTATTTCCAAAAAACAATGCGTTTAAAAATAATTTATTGGTTCCGTACCAAGCACCTCTAAAATTTGGATTGTCTGCAAATAGTACTGCTCTACCTCTATCAATCGGGCTTACAATTAAAGATGCAGATGGTTTGATAAAAGTATCTAAATTCTTTTTGGTTATAAATCCGTCTATATGTGGATTCTTAGAGTATTTTGCAATCGTAGCATAGGCGTTTTTACTTGGCGCCAAAAACACCATATTATTTTTATATACTGGTAGTTTTGTTGAACGATATCCAAATGCTAAAGGATGTGTTATATCTAAATCTACTTCTAAAATGATTCCTCCAATTCGATCTCTACCTCTATTTTCACCTTGATCAATATACCGCAATCTTTTTATTGCTGTTTTCTCTTTTGTTTTTTCTTTTGATTTCGGTTTCTTCGTCAAACTTTCTTTGACCATTTTTTTATCAATCAACCATTTAGATCCACCAGCAATCGTAACGATTGTATTTCCTTTAGATACCCAATTTTTTAATTTCTGCCTTTGTACAGAATCTAACACAGAATAACTTCCAGAAACTAGCACCAATGTATTGTATTTATCAAGATTTGCTCTTCTAAAACTATTCATTCTAATTTTTGTAATTGGCATATCCACTCTTGTATCTAACAAATGCCAAACTTCTCCTGCTTCTAAAGAATTTACGCCTTCACCAATTAACATGGCAACTTTTGGTTTGCTCAAGGCTCTAAAATTATTAGAACCTAAATCAATTCCTTTAATACTATAACCACTGTTTGTTCCAAAAATCGGGACATTGTATTTGGTTTGTGCATCTGAAACAATTTGATAGACTTCTGCACTCGATTTTTTCTGTTTGCTAATCGGAATTAATAAGCTTCCGTAGTTAAAACTTTTATTTCCGTTTGAGGTATTTATTGTGAAAGGCTTGAATGCCGATGCAACTGTCAATCCTTTTGACTGCATATAATACAACGCTGCTGGCGTATTATAATCGTCCCAATCAATAATATAAGCGTAATTTGCTCTTTGTATTTTTGGGTTGTTTACAATTCCGCTTTCGGATGTAATTTCTGTTCCTAATTTTACAGATTTTAATCCTTTGTATTTCATATTATAGAAATTAGCAACACTCCAAGCTGAAGCATCATAATAGACACTATCACTATATTTAGAATAGGTTTCGAACATGGTTTGTACCATTCTATGTTGTGGTTGTTTTAACGGAACCACAAACTTTTCTCCATTTTTATATACTTTAATTTTGTGAGATAATAATTGCGCTACAAATGCTTTAGTACGATTCATATCATAATCGTCACCAAACTCATAACCAGCAAAACCAGTTTTTGCTTTTTGAGTCATTGCAGATTTAAAAAATGTTTGTTGATATTTTCTTAAGAACGCTTTATTTTCTACTGCAGCTTTTATGGTTGCAAAACCAGAAGTGTATTGATTTCTAATAGTAAACGCAAAGGTCATTTTACCGTAATCTGTATCTTGTACATGACCACGAGAACTTGCTTGTTCAAACAACAAAGCTAAACCTCCTTGTAAATCTGGATACGAAGAACCATAACCAGGATACGTTCCATCAAACGATTCTTTGGTATAATAAAAAGAACCTATTTTATCCAACGCTTTTGAAAAATACGGCGCAAATAAATTATTTAAATCTTCGTAATTTTCTTTTGGCATAATCGGATCTAAAGAACCAATAGGTTTCATTGGCTCAAAAAAGTGATTACTGTTGGTTCCCATTTCATGGAAATCTGTCACCACATTTGGATACCAATTGTGCATCCATTTTAATTTTCCTTTACTTTCTGGATGAACTCCTAATAACCAATCTCTGTTTAAATCGAACCAATAATGATTTGTTCTTCCTCTTGGCCAAGCTTCGTTGTGCTCAGCATCTGTATTGTCAGAAACTAATTGCTTTGCTTTGAACTGATTTGCCCATTGTGTATGTCTGTCTCTTCCGTCTGGATTAATTGCTGGATCAATAAAAATAACCGATTTATTTAAATAATTTGTTACCTCAGCATTGTTTGATGCTACCAATGTATAAGCTGTTAACAATGCTGCTTCTGAACTCGATGGTTCGTTTCCGTGAACATTATATCCTAATTGAATAAAAACAGGAACTTCATCGTAGTTTTTTGGATTCAATTTCGGATTTACAAATTGTAAATGTTTTTCTTTTATGGTTGATAAATTGGATAGATTTTCTTTTGTAGAAACCGTTAACATTACCAACTTTCTGTTTTCATGGGTTTTACCATATACCTCTATGGTTACTCTATCAGAAATTGCTGCGAGTTTGTAAAAATAGGCAACGATTTGATCGTGACGTGTATGTTGTTCTCCAATAGGATATCCTAAAAATTCTTCTGGAGTTGGAATAGCTTTATTAAACGGCGCTTTGTCTTTAAAAAAATAATCTTGCGCTTGGGTTGCGCTACTAATTATTAGTGTAAAAAACAGTAAAAAAACAGGTTTGGTAAGTTTCATTAGATTGATTTTAAAACAATTGAATCTAAAAGTAAGAATAATTCACAAATAAGAATCTTTTCTTTTATTAAAATTTTGAAGATCTACATTTTAGCTTGTTTTTAAATTGCTTTTTGGGTAACTTCGCTAACTTTTTGGGTAACTTCGCTAACTTTAACATTTAAATATTAAATTGTTCGTACTAACAAAAGTTATAACCAATTAATAATGTGAGCGAATTACAAAAAATGAAAAATCATAAAAAATTATCTGTATTAGCATCTACAGCTATTTGTGGAAATGATATAAGCTCATCAGTTTTGTATGTTTCTGCATTAGCAATTGCATTTGCTGGACAATATGCTTGGATTACACTTCTTATTGTTTCATTTGTTCTTTTTCTATTTAGAAAGATATACGGAGAAGTTGTTGGTGCATTACCTCTAAATGGTGGTGCTTATAACGCGTTATTAAATACAACAAGCAAATCTATGGCTTCCTTTGCTGCAACATTAACCTTATTGTCATATATGGCAACCGCAGTTATTTCAGCTAATGAGGCTATTCACTATCTGCATCAATTAATTCCTGCAATTCCAATAATTATTACAACTATAATTCTACTCAGTTTTTTTGGTGTTCTAACAATTGGTGGTGTTTCAGAATCGTCAAAAGTTGCAATTGGAATTTTTCTTTTTCACTTAACCTCTTTTGCTATTTTAAGTACACTTATAATTTACTTTCTTTTTGCAAATGGTCTTGAAACATTTATTGAAAATTGGCATTTACCAATCACTGGCGGAAGTATAACCAACGCTATTTTTCTTGGTTTTGCAGCGTCAATGTTAGGGGTTTCAGGTTTTGAAAGTTCTGCCAACTTTGTAGAAGAACAGCAAAAAGGTGTATTTCCAAAAACACTAAAAAATATGTGGATAGTAGTAAGTGTAATAAACCCACTAACTGCCTTATTTGCCATTTCGTTATTTGCAATACCCTTGTTACAAAGTGATGCATATCAAAATACATTATTAATTGAAATGGCTTCCCACGTTGGCGGGAATTGGTTAGCCATTTTAATAGGTATTGACGCATTTTTAGTGCTTAGCGGGGCTGTACTCACAAGTTTTGTTGGAGTTTCAGGATTACTTGAACGCATGTCTCTAGACAGGATTTTACCTCAGTATTTTTTGAAGAAAAACAAAAAAGGAAGTTCCTATAGGATAATCCTTGTTTTCTTAATCTTAACCATTTCTGTACTACTTATTACGGAAGGCAATGTAAAACTTTTAGCTGGTGTATATACAATTTCATTTTTATCTGTGATGGCACTCTTTGGAATCGGTAATATCTTGTTAAAAGTCAAAAGAAATAGTTTACCTCGTCCTGAAAAAGCAAGTTGGGTGACCATAATTGTGGCTATAACCGCTGTTCTTATTGCTTTAACTGGTAATTTAATTATGCAACCTAAAGAAGGTGTTCCAAGTAATCTGTCTGTATTTCTTGAGTATTTCATTCCTTCCATTGTCTTTATAATGGTAATGTTAAACCGAACTATTTTACTTAAATTCTTATTAAAGGCAATTCACTATGTATTTGACCCTTTTAGAAATCTAATTCTGAAAACAGATAAAAAAATACTCTCTATGATTGATGATATCAATTCTCAAGAATTTGTCTATTTCACAAAGGATGATGATGTAGAAACATTAAATAAAGTAATGTTATATATCCAAAATAATGAGCACACTAAAAGATTAAAAATAGTAACGGCTACTAAAAATGGCACTGAAATCACAACTCAATTTAGAAATGATATAGATGTTATAGATAGAGAATATCCTGCAATAAAAATTGAATTTATAGAATTGATCGAAGAGTTTAAACCAGAATTGATACATAAACTTTCAAAAGAGTGGAAGATTCCCGTCAACTTTATGTTTATTGGTTCACCCGGAGATCATTTTCCTTATAAAATTGAAGAACTGGGAGGCGTACGTTTAATAATTTGATAAAAAGAACAACAATATCTATGACATCTTTGCCCTCATCTGAACGCTACGCTTCATATTCTGATCGTTGGCAAAACCAAAAAACTACCTTCTTCTTTTCTTCTGTTTTGGTGCTCTAGAAACTTTCTTTTTACGTTGGTTAAAAGGAATTGCATCATCAAACGTATTTTTAGTTTCTGTTGCTTTTTTGTTCTTTTTCCAAGAATTGTTATCTGGCAATAACACTTTTAATAAATCTTGTCTTCCAACTTTATTTAATGTATTTCTGATCCAATCTTTATTCTCTTTTTTATACCAAAAGAAAAAACGATGTTGATCTTCACGTTCCTTTTTTGATTTCGGAGTTTTTGTTGGTTTTAACGTATATGGATGAAAACCAGAATAGTAAATTACCGTTGCAACCGTCATTGGCGTTGGCGTAAAACCTTGCACTTGTTCTAACTGAAAACCCATATCTTTTGTTTCTGCCGCCAAGTTTGCCATGTCTTCTACTTCACTTGCAGGATGACTTGAAATAAAATACGGAATCAATTGTAGGTTTAATTTCTTCTTGATGTTGATTCTATCAAAACGCTTTTTAAATAAATGAAAATATTTAAAAGACGGTTTACGCATCAACTTTAAAACAGGATCAGAAGTATGTTCTGGCGCCACTTTTAATCGACCAGAAACATGATTCGTCATTACCTCTTCTGTAAAATCATCCAATTCTTTTGGATCTGCATTTTTGTTAAATTCTGGCACCAACATATCGTGTCGAATTCCACTACTAACAAAAGATTTTTTTACTTTCGGATGTTTATCAACTGCTTGATACAATTCCGTTAAAGGTTTGTGCGAAGTATCTAAATTACTACAGATTACTGGCGAAATACAACTTGGTGCAACACATTTATCGCAGATAGATTGTATTTTTCCTTTCATCTGATACATGTTTGCAGAAGGTCCACCAATATCAGATAAATAGCCTTTAAAATCTGGCATATTTGCAACCGTATCAATTTCTTTTAAAATAGATTCTTGACTTCTACTTGCAATAAATTTTCCTTGATGTGCAGAAATCGTACAAAAACTACATCCACCAAAACAACCACGGTGAATATTAATCGAAAACTTAATCATTTCAAACGCAGGAATTGGCCCACGCTTGTTATATTTTGGATGCGGTAATCGTGTAAAAGGCAAATCGAAAGAAGCATCAATTTCTGCTTCTGTCATTGTTGGAAAAGGTGGGTTTATCACCAACGTATTTTCTCCAACTTCCTGAAAAATTCTTCGTGCTTTTAATTTATTTGATTCTTGCTCAATGACTTTAAAGTTAGATGCAAATGTTTTTTTATCACCCAAACAAGCCTCATGAGAATTGATGGTTACATCTTCCCAGTCGTTTACAACTGGAATTTTCTCTTCTTTTTGATTGACAAAAACGGCAGTTTGTTTGATGTTTTTTAAACTCGAAAACGGCACGCCTTTTTGCAGTAATTCTACAATTTCTCGCAACGGTTGTTCGCCCATTCCGTACACCAACATATCTGCTTTAGAAGTTTCTAAAATAGTTGGTAATAATTTATCTGACCAATAATCGTAATGTGTTACTCGTCTTAATGAAGCTTCAATTCCGCCAATTAAAACAGGAACTTCAGGAAATTTTTCTTTTACTATTTTAGAATACACAGAAGTTGCATAATCTGGACGAAACCCTTTATCGCCATTTGGTGTATAAGCATCTTTATCTCGTCTTCTTTTACTTGCTGTATAATTAGAAACCATCGGATCCATACATCCGCCAGTAATAGCAAAAAACAATCGAGGTTTTCCTAATTTTTCAAAATCTTGAAGATTATCATTTACACTTGGTTGCGGAACAATGGCAACTCGCAAACCATAAGATTCTAAAATTCTACCAATTACTGCTGGACCAAAAGAGGGATGATCTACATAGGCATCTCCACTAAAAAGAATAACATCTAATGCTTCCCATCCTTTTAATTTTACCTCCTTATTTGTAGTTGGCAACCAATCTGTTAATCTTAATTCACTCATACGCTGCAAAAATACCCATTTTTAACTGATTCTACTATTTTTACATGTGTTTCGATGTAACAAACTCAATAAAACTAAATTTTTGTTAAACAACTGTAACATCTATACAAAATGTGCGTCTAGTTTGTATATTTGACCAAATTTTAAAATTATGAAGAAATTAGTATTAGCGATTGTAACCATTGTTTTTTTAGGAAGTTGTTCTACCTCTAACGTGAACGTAAAAAAGAACTTAATTGAAGTTGGCATCAACTTAAATAATGTTGTTGACGACAAAGTTCAGGTGGAAGTAAATCCACAAAAAATTAAAGAAGAAAGCATTGTTTATAACATTCCGGCAATAGTTCCAGGAACGTATGCAATGAGTAATTACGGAAAATTTGTTTCTGACTTTAAAGCTTTTGATTATGACGGAAAAGAAATGCCTGTTCAAAAATTAGACGACAATTCTTGGCAAGTAAACAATGCTAAGAAAATGGATAAAGTTTCTTATTGGGTTGATGATACTTTTGACTCTGAATTAAAACATGGAATTTATGTAATGGCTGGAACCAATATTGAAGAAGGCAAAAACTTCTTTTTAAACCTTCCTGGTTTTGTAGGATATTTTAAAGAAAAGAAAGAAACGCCTTATACAATTACCATAACGCATCCTTCAAATTTATATGAAACTACATCTTTAATTAATAGAAACACAACAAAAACAGACAATACAAAAGATGTGTTTGTGGCATCTCGTTATGATGAAATTTCTGACAATCCTATTATGTATGCTCCATTAAATAATGTGAGTTTTACTGTTGATGGAATTGAAGTTACTTTGGCTGTTTATTCTCCAAATAACAAACATGCTGCAAAAGACATGGAAGCTGATTTAAAGAAAATGGTACAAGCTCAATCTAATTTTTTAAACGGATTTAAAACTACAAGTGAATACAATATCTTATTATATCTTTTTGATTCTAAAGTTTACAAATGGAATAGCTTTGGAGCTTTAGAACACCTTTCTTCTACAACAGTTGTATATCCAGAAAGTTACTCAAAAGAACAATTGGCAAACGGAATGATAAACGGAACGGTTTCTCATGAATTTTTCCATATTGTTTCTCCGCTTTCTGTACATTCAGAAGAGATTCACTCATTTGATTTTAACACGCCAAAAATGTCTAAACATTTATGGATGTATGAAGGAATAACAGAATATTTCGCAAACTTATTTCAAGTAAATCAAGGGTTAATTACAGAACAAGAATTTGTAAATGCAATGAAAGGTAAAATCTCTGCTGCTTCTCGTTATGATGATACGATGCCTTTTACAGAAATGAGTAAAAACATTTTAGAAAAAAAATACGCTGCAAATTATGGTAATGTATATCAAAAAGGAGCTTTGATTGGAATGTCTTTAGATATTATTTTAAGAGAAGAAAGTAAAGGCGCTTACGGTATTTTAAATTTAATGAAAGATTTATCTGAAAAATATGGCGCTAAAAAAGCATTTAAAGATGATGAAATTATTGCTGAAATTGTACAGATGACATATCCAGCAGTTGGAGAGTTTTTCAAAAATCATGTAGAAGGAAAAACGCCAATAGATTACAATGCTTTATTTGCAAAAGCAGGAATCGTTAAGAAAAAGCAAACTGTAAATACAAGATATTTTGTTGACAATAGCAACCAACCTTTTATTGGTGTAAATGCAAAACGAGAAATTCACTTTTTAAAGAAAAGCAATACAGGTTTAGTTGCTTTAGGTGTTCAAGAAAATGATGTTTTGAAAAAGGTAAATGGAGAAGATTTCACATTGCAAACAGCAAATCCAATTATTATAAAATCTTTTGGATGGAAAACTGGTGATAAAATTACATTAGAAGTTGTAAGAGACGGAAAAACAATAACATTAGAAGGAACTGCAATTGTTCCTCAAACAGAGCAAATTGGTTTGGTAATAGAAGATTTACCAGCAGATAATTCTAAAGTTAAATTAAGAGAAGCTTGGTTAAAAGGATAAACTTTAATGTCCGTTCGAGCGCAGTCGAGAACTACTAGTTAGTTCTATTTTATATTTTACATCTCGACTGCGCTCGATGGGACATAATTTTTTATTTATTTCTTCTTTACAATCAAATGCGGAACGTCATCTAAATTCCAATCTATTACCAAACCACCAGCCAACGATTTTGTAATTTCTTTTCCGTATAAATATTCACACAAATACAATGCAGCTTCAAAAGATTTTGCACCTCCGGCGGATGTAATGTATTTTCCATCGTGCACAAATAACACGTTTTTTCTGATATCTAATTCTGGAAATGTTTTTCGCATTAAATCAATATCACTTGGAAAAGTTGTGGAAATTTTATCTTTTAAAATCCCTGCTTTAGCCAAAACGAAAGCGCCATCGCAATGCGATGTCATAAACTGTGCTTCTTTATCAACTCGTTTTACAAAATCAATCATTGCGGTATCTTCTAAATCAGAATCTAAATGATGTTCTGCACTTGGCACAACCAAAATATCAATCTTTGGTAAACTATCTTTTAAATAATTAAAATCTGGCAATACTCGTATTCCTTCAAAAGTTGTTATAACTTCATCAGTATTTGCAACTGTAAACACATTCATTTGCTTAATTCTTTCTCTAAAAATTGTATGCTGAAAAATATCGTACGGCGCAGTTAACTCGGTATTAAAAGTTCCGTCCATAATTAAAAAGGCAACATTATATCGTCCTTCTTTTAACTCTGGAAATTTCTTTTCTAAAAATTTATCTTTATAAAGTTGTTCTTTTTTTTCTGAATTATTACATCCAATTAGCACAAAAACAACTAGTAAAAAGGAAAAGTTTTTCATTGTAATATTTAATTTTTATTTAGATAAAAGTATTAAAATTCATTTTAACAATATTCAATGATTCTAAAATGTTTTTTCTTTTGTAGATTTACTTCAAAATCAACCTACTACAAATCATGAAAAAACAAGTTTTCTACACCGTTTTATCACTATTTTTTATCACTTTAATTAGTAGTTGTGACACTACATCTAAAGATAGCGCAAAGGCATCAAACACGTACGTTCAAGACAATTACACTAAAAAAGAAGTTACCATTGAAATGCGAGACGGAACAAAATTATTCACTGTAATTTATGCCCCGAAAGACCAAAGCAAAACCTATCCTATTTTATTACAAAGAACGCCTTATAGTTCTTCACCGTATGGAGAAGGGAAATTTAAAACCAAGATTAGTCCAAACACACAATTAATGAAAGAAGGAAATATTGTCGTATATCAAGATGTTCGTGGGCGTTGGATGAGCGAAGGAGTTTATGATAATATGCGTGCGTATATTCCTAATAAAAAGAAGAATCAATCGGATGAAACTTCAGATACTTATGACACCATTGATTGGTTGGTTAAAAATGTAGAAAATAATAATGGTAGAGTTGGAACTTGGGGAATTTCATATCCTGGACATTATGCAACAGTTTCAACTATTGATGCGCATCCGGCATTAAAAGCAACTTCTCCACAAGCTTCAATTGCAGATTTTTTCTTTGATGATTTTCATCATAATGGCGCATTTTTACTAAGTTATTTTAGAGCAATTTCTTTGTTCGGCGCTTATAAAGATTCTCCAACCGATACTGCTTGGTACTCATTGCCAAAAATGGATTCTCAAGATCAATATCAATTCTTTTTAGATGCTGGTCCTTTAAAAAATTTAAACAAATATTTCAGAAAAGAAACTGTAGATAATTTAAGCCCACAAAATAATGATAAAATAGATGATTTCTTTTGGAGAGAAATTGTAGATCACCCAAATTATGATTCAGTTTGGCAAAGTAAAGGAATTATTCAACATTTAGATAAAGTACCATCTACAGTTGCAACAATGATTGTTGGTGGTGAGTTTGATGCAGAAGACTTATATGGCCCTTTAGAAACCTATAAAGCAATAGAAAAGCACCAGCCAAATAATTACAATACGTTGGTTTTTGGTCCTTGGGATCACGGTGGATGGTCTAGAAGTTCTGTAAAAAATATTGTTGGAAATTATTATTTCGGAGATTCGATTTCATTAAAATTCCAAAAAAACGTAGAATCTAAATTCTTTAATCATTTCTTAAAAGGAAGTGGCGATAAAAATTCTGGATTACCAGAAGCGTATGTATATGATTCTGGAAAAAGAAAATGGAATTCTTATAATGTTTGGCCACCAAAACAAACCGTAAAAGAAGATTGGTATTTATCAGAAAACCAAGAATTAACTGCTAAAAAGAAAAGTACAAAAGCAATTAAATTTATTAGCGACATCAAACATCCTGTTCCATATTCTGAAGATATTAAAACGGTTTTTACACCAAGAAAATACATGACAGACGATCAGCGTTTTGCTGCAAGAAGACCAGATGTATTGGTTTTTGAAACTGATGTATTGACAGAAGATTTTACCTTGGCAGGAGATATTTTAGCAAAATTAAAAGTAGCAACAACAGGAACAGCAGCAGATTGGATTGTGAAAGTAATTGATGTGCATCCAAAAGACGCAAAAAACAATAACAAAAATATGCAATCGCATTTAAAAATGAGCAATTACCATTTAATGGTTCGTAGCGAAGTAATGCGTGGACGTTTTAGAAATAGTTTTGAGAAACCAGAACCATTTGTTCCTAATAGAAAAACGGATGTAAATCTTACATTACAAGATGTACATCACACGTTTAAAAAAGGGCATAAATTACAGATACAAATACAAAGTACTTGGTTTCCTTTGATCGACTTAAATCCGCAAACGTATGTAGATAATATCTATAAAGCGGATGCAAAAGATTTTAAAACTCAAACTCACACCGTATTTACAGATTCTGCAATCGAATTTACAGTACTTAAAAACTAAAAAATGAAAAAACTATTTATTCTATCATTACTAGTTCTAGCTAGTTGCACAAATAATACAGAATTAACCGAACAAGAACGTTGGGAACAACATGCAAAAAACACTGAAATTATAAGAGATGATTTTGGTGTTCCGCATATTTACGGAAAAACGGATGCAGATGCTGTATTCGGATTATTATATGCACAAGCAGAAGACGATTTTAATCGTGTAGAACGAAATTATATTTGGGCAATTGGAAGATTGGCAGAGATTGAAGGAGAAAAATCGTTGTATAGCGATTTACGTGCACATTTATATATGACCCAAAAAGAAGCCAAAGAGAATTTTGAAAATAGTCCTGCGTGGTTACAGAAACTATGTGTTGCTTTTGCTGATGGATTGAATTATTACTTGGAAAAAAATCCAACCGTAAAGCCAAAATTAATTACACATTTTGAGCCTTGGATGCCAATGTATTTTAGCGAAGGATCTATTGGTGGCGATATCGAAAGAGTTTCTACTAGAAAAATAAAAGATTTTTACGACCCTCAAAATAAAATGGCAATCGTAAATGATGGTTTAATTCGCTTAAAAGATGATGAACCTAGAGGTTCTAACGGATTTGCAATTGCGGGATCTAAAACAAAATCTGGTAACGCAATGTTGCTAATTAATCCACATACTTCTTTCTTTTTTAGAGGAGAAGTGCACATGATTAGTGAAGAAGGATTAAATGCTTACGGCGCTGTAACTTGGGGACAATTTTTTGTATATCAAGGATTTAATAGCAAAACGGGTTGGATGCACACATCAACAGGAACAGATATTATTGATGAATTTGAAGAAATGGTTGTAAAAAATGGTTCTAAAACTTCGTATAAATATGGAGAAGAAATCAAACCAATGGATTCTATCAAAGTCCATTTAAAATATTCATCTAAAGACGGAATCAAAGAAAAATCTTTTATGACGTATAGAACACATCACGGACCAATTACCCATGCAAATGGCGATAAATGGGTTACAACAGCTTTAATGTGGAGTCCAATAAAAGCATTGACACAATCTTTTACAAGAACCAAAAAATCGAATCATAAAGAATTTTATGAAATGATGGATATCAGAACAAACTCATCAAACAATACTGTGTATGCAGATGCAGACGGAACGATTGCGTATTATCACGGAAATTTTATTCCGAAAAGAGATGTTAATTTTGATTATACAAAACCTGTTGATGGCAGCAATCCTAAAACAGATTGGCAAGGATTACATCCTTTAAAAGATAACATTTTGGTATTGAATCCGCCAAACGGTTGGATTCAGAATTGTAATTCTACTCCGTTTACAAGTGCTTTGCAATACAGTCCTAAAAAAGAAGATTATCCAAATTATATGTATTCTTTTCCAGAAAATTTTAGAGGAATTCATGCAATTCCGTTGCTTACAAAAGCCAAAGACTTAACTTTAGATTCTTTAATAGATTTGGCTTACGATCCGTATCTGCCAGGAGCAGATATGTTAATCTCTGGATTGTTAGAAGCTGCAAAAAAATTACCAGTAAAAAGCAGAGAGACTAGAGAGGCAATCGCTTTATTAAAAAAATGGGGTTTTAAAGTTGCTGTAAATTCTGTTGAAATGACGTTGGCTCAATTCTACATAAACGCTTATTATCGTTCCGGAAAAATTCCGAGAATGGATGGAAATAAAAGAATCAGTAGAATGGGACGATTTGAATATATGAGTAAAACTTCATCAGCAAAAGAACGCTTAGAAATTTTTCAAAAAGCAATCACCAAATTGAAATCAGACTTTGGTTCTTGGAAAACTCCTTGGGGAGAATTTAATCGTTATCAACGAAATGATGGTAAAATTTTTCAAGAATTTAATGATGCTAAACCAAGTATCGCAGTAGGAATGGCTTCTAGTTCTTGGGGTGCTTTGGCTTCTTTCGGAACTCGATTTGGTAAAGGAACAAAACGTCAGTACGGTACTTCTGGAAACAGTTTTGTTGCCGTTGTAGAATTTGGAGATAAAGTTACTGCTAAAACAATGTTAGCTGGAGGACAAAGTGGTGATCCAACATCTCCTCATTTTTCTGACCAAGCACAACGGTATGCAGACAAACAATTTAAAGATGTTGCGTATTATAAAGAAGATGTTTTAAAAAGAGCAGAATATACATATCATCCTGGAGAAGAAAAAAATAAAAAATAAATTTTATAACATGAAAAATAAATTTAAAATTCAATTTTTAGCACTATTCGTTTTTACGATTACATTGCAAGCACAAGAAAAAGCAGTTCCTATTTTTAAAGATGGAGAAGCACAAATTGTAGAAGCTTTTAAAGATCCAAAAAACTGGATTCGAACCGATTTATGGGTAGAAACCACTTTTGATACTGATGGCGACGGAAAATTAGACAGAATGCATGTTGATGTTACCAGACCAAAACAAACAGAAACTGAAGGATTAAAACTACCAATTGTATATGAATCAAGTCCTTATTATTCAGGAACAGCAGGGAATGCTCCTATATTTTGGGATGTAAAACACGAACTTGGTGAGCAACCAAAACCAAGAAATCATGTTGAAGTAGTCCGAACAGGAAAACGTCCAATTATTTCAAATTCACAAATAAGAACTTGGGTTCCTAGAGGATATATTGTGGTACATTCTTCATCTCCTGGAACTGGTTTATCAGACGGTTCTCCTACTGTTGGAGGAGACAATGAATCGCTGGCTCCAAAAGCGGTAATCGATTGGTTAAACGGAAGAGCAAAAGGATTTACAACAAGAGAAGGAAATGAAACGGTAACAGCTTTTTGGTCAACTGGAAAAGTAGGAATGACAGGAACTTCATACAACGGAACAATTCCGTTAGCAGCAGCAACAACTGGTGTTAAAGGATTAGAAGCAATTATTCCTATTGCACCAAATACTTCGTATTATCATTATTATCGTTCAAATGGTTTGGTACGTTCTCCTGGCGGATATTTAGGAGAAGATATTGATGTTTTGTACGATTTTATCCATAGCGGAAAAGAAGAAAATAGAGCTCACAATAATAAAGTGGTACGTGATACAGAAATGGCAAATGGAATGGATAGAATTACTGGAGATTATAATGATTTTTGGGCTGGTAGAGATTACTTAAATGACATGAAACCAATGAAAGCTGCCTTATTAATGTCGCACGGTTTTAACGATTGGAATGTGATGCCAGAACACAGTTATAGAATTTACAAAAGGGCAGAAGAAATGGGATTACCAACTCAAATTTTTTATCACCAAAACGGACACGGAGGGCCTCCACCGATGAAAATGATGAATCGTTGGTTTACACGTTATTTACACGGAATTAAAAATGGTGTAGAAAACAATGCAAAAGCATGGATTGTCAGAGAAAATGATCCTAGAAATCAACCAACTTCATACAAAAATTATCCAAATCCTGATGCAAAACCCGTAACACTACATCTACAAAAAGGAGGATTAACTGCTGGAAATTTATCTGACAAAAAAGAAAACAAAAAGATAACTGAAATTTTAATAGATGATTATAATTTTTCGGGAATCGACTTGGCAAAAGCTTCAAACTCAAAAAACAGATTGCTGTATGTAACTCCTATTTTAAAAGAAGATGTTCATCTTTCTGGATTAACTTCTATTACTGTAAAAATAGCAAGTAGTAAACCTGCTGCAAATTTATCAATTTGGATGGTTTCTTTACCATGGAATGAAGGTCGAGTAAAAATTACAGATAATATTATTACCCGTGGTTGGGCAGATATACAGAATTACAAATCGTTACGAAAAAGCAACCCTTTAAAACCTGGTAAATTTTATAAAATGACTTTTGATTTACAACCAGATGATCAAATTATTAAAAAAGGACAACAAATTGGATTGATGATTTTTTCTAGTGACAATAATTTTACTTTATTACCAAAACCTGGAACAGAATTAACGATTGATCTGAATGGAACTTCAATTACAATTCCTGTTGTTGGCGGAAAAAATGCTTTTGAAAAAGCAACCAAATAAATAATATAAAAATATATTGACTAAAAAAGCACTTCATATTTAGTGCTTTTTTTGTTTGTTTATTTAGATTCTATCTTTATTTTAATTCTAATAAAAAAAATTAAAATTAATTTATTTAATCAATTCTTATATGAATTGAAATTTTATTGTAACATCGAACTCACAATTACACAATTAATGTTTTGTTTTTTAGTTTTTCATAAAAATATATGTTAATAATTTTTATTTATTAATCAATTAAACCTACATAAATAATTGTATTTTTATTTTTTAAAATTTTCTTTTTTGATGAAAAAAATCTTTACATTTTTCTTGTTATTACTTCTTATTTCGTGCAATAATACACCAAAAGACACTTACGTTAATGAGATAGAAGATTATCAATACGAAGAAAATTTAAAGTTTCATGATAAAAGTGAATCTCCTTTAACCAAAGAAGATTTAAAGACATTTAAAAAATTAGATTTTTATCCTATTGACAAAAAATACAGAGTTATTGCAACGTTAGAAAAAACAGTTAATGCTCCAATTTTTGAAATGGCTACAACTACAGATAGAAAACCATTATATATAAAATACGGAACAATTACATTTACATTAGACGGAAAAGAACAGAAAATTCCTATTTACCAGAACAAAGATTTAGATATTGATCCTCAATACAAAGATAATTTATTTTTACCTTTTACGGATAAAACTAGCGGAGAAGAGTCTTATGGTGGTGGACGTTATTTAGACGTTTTAACTACAGATGAAAAACCAAATGGCACAATTGTAATTGATTTTAATAAAGCTTATAATCCATATTGTGCATATAACGTTCGTTATTCTTGTCCCTTAACACCTAAAGAAAACTCACTTTCTGTTGCAATTTTTGCGGGTATAAAAGCATATAAAAAACACTAAGAATTGATAAAGATTTCTTCTTGTAAATCGATTTCAATTGCTTTTTCTAAAGCAGATAAATGAGGTTTTCTTACTCTTAATTTTGTTGCAGCATGTGCTTTCTCATTTAGTTTACTAAATAATTCAGCGGCTTTAATTGCAGTTGGCAACAATTTGTCTTTTGGAACAATTACATCTAGAAACCCAGCTTTTATCGCATTTGTTGGATTGTAAATCTCTGAATTATTAACACTTCTATCTAAATAGGTGTGTGATAATTTTGCTCTTGCAATGGCAATTCCCGCGTGATGCATTGTCATGCCAATCATCACTTCATTCAACCCAATTTTAAAATCTCCTTCTACTCCAATTCTATAATCTGCAGACAATAATAAAAAACCTCCTTTTGCAATTGCGTGACCAGAACATGCAATAATTATTGGTTTTGGAAACGATAACATTCGTAAAGATAATTTTGATCCTTTTGTTACTAATTCTTTTGCAGATTCGGGTGATTTTGTCATTACTTTTAAATCGAATCCAGCAGAAAAAATTCCTGGTTGCCCTGTTAAAATAACAATTTTATTTTTTTCTAAAGCTTTGTCTAAACTAGCGTTTAAACCTTCAATAACTTCATGAGAAATTGCATTTGCTTTTCCGTTTGCAATGGTAATAATTGCATACTTTTCTTCACTTTTATAATCTACTACTTCGTTCATTTAATTTAATATTAATTTTGTTCTCGATTCATTTTTTTCCTTTTGAAATAGATTTCTCGTCGTTCATTCTTCTCTCTGTCAAATTTACATTTAAACTCTAATTTGTATCGAGATGTTATAATTTACTTAACAATATAAATTCCTGCGAAAACAGCTAAAAAACCAACTACAAAACTAGCGATTGTATAAAAAGCAAAACTTGTAAAATCTCCTGATTTTAAAAACATATGATTTTCATAAGCAAAAGCTGAAAAAGTTGTAAAACCTCCACAAAACCCTGTTGCCAATAATAAGGTATAGTTTTCGGTTAAAGCGGTATTTTTTGCTGCATATCCTAAAATAATTCCGATAAATAAGCTTCCTAAAATATTGACTAAAAATGTTCCATACGGAATTCCATTTTCAGAATTATTTAAGAATTTACTAATTAAAAAACGTAGTGCACTTCCAAATCCCCCACCAACAAAAACCAACAATACTTGTTTCATCTTATTCGAGTTTTATCTTATCAGCATCAGACCAATTCCATTTTCCAAGTATAGTTCCTTTTTGCAACATCATAATTCCTGGATTTGCTCTTACCATTGTTTTTAAAGTTGTTGCGTCGCAAAATAGAAAATCAAAAGGCAATTCGTATTTTTCTTTTGCCAATAATAATTCATCTGCAAATGATGCTGAAGCTCCATAAACTGAATATCCTTTAGCAATTGCTTTATCTGCAAGTTCTTTTATGGTTTTAAATCCGTTTTTATCCGCTTTATCTAAAGAATACACAATAATTAACAGCACTTTATCTTTTTCTAAAATCTCTGGAGCTAAATCTGTTTGTGCATCTTCTAAATAGAAATCATGAATTTTAGGCATTTCTCCATCATCTTTATATTTCATTCCTTCTTGAATGTTGTTTCCGACTGCATACGCTCTAAAATCAATAATTGGCAAATGTACCAACACGTAATAGGTGATGTATAAAAAAGAAGCAAAAAACAAGATGATAATTGCTTGCGAAACTTTTACAGAAAAAATAGATTTGATATCTTTTATTCTAAATAGCATTAAAATAATTAAAGTGATTAGAAGTACGTTTTTATAGAAGGTTTCCCAAGGTGTTAATGTAATTGCGTCACCAAAACAACCACAATCTGTTACTTTGTTGTAATAGGCAGAATACCAAGTTAAGAACAAGAATATTGTTGATAAAACAAGTAAACTCCATAAGGTAATTTTTGCTCTATAACCTAATAATAGTAGAATTCCTAGCATAATTTCTGCAAGAATTAACACAATAGAAAATGCCAATGCATACGGAATTAAATATTCCATATCCAACACACTTTGGCTAAAATATTCTTCGAATTTGTATTGAGATCCAATTGGATCTACCAATTTTACAAAGCCAGAAAAGACAAACATTGCTCCGACAAAAATTCTTGAAATGTGTACTAGTAGTTTCATATTTGTTTTTTATTTATTCTTTTACTTCTTCAAAAGATTGCTTCATTCTTCGCAATGACAAAACTTTTTTACTTTGTGCCTTTGCAACTTTGCCACTTTGAGCCTTTGAACCTTTGAGCCTTTGCTACTTATTTTTCCATATGAATCATTGCAAAAATTGCATAATTAATCATGTCTTGATAATTAGCATCAATTCCTTCAGAAACCAATGTTTTCCCTTTATTATTTTCAATTGTTTTAACACGTAATAACTTTTGTAAAATTAAATCTGTTAAACTAGAAATACGCATATCGCGCCAAGCTTCACCATAATCGTGGTTCTTATTTTCCATTAATTCTTTGGTAATTGCAATGTGTTTATCAAACAATTCTGTTGCTTGTTCTGTAGAAATATCTGGGTTTTCTACAACTCCTAATTCAATTTGAATCAACGCCATCACACAATAATTGATGATTCCAATAAACTCACCTCGTTCTCCTTCATCAACTTTTCTTACATCATTTTCTTGCAATTGTCTAATGCGTTGTGCTTTGATAAAAATCTGATCTGTTAACGATGGTAAACGTAAAATTCGCCACGCACTTCCATAATCGCTCATCTTTTTAATGAATAAACTTCTACATTCTTCTACTACAGCATTGTATTGTTTTGAGGTGTTTTGCATTTCTTATGGTAAAAAGTATTTCTGTAAAAAGCAATCAATGATTGCTTTTTATATAATTATTTTCTGATATCTCCGTAAAAATAGTAAATCTTACATCCTTTTCGTTTATTTTTACGATGAATTTTACAAATCTCTTTTATGAAAAAAATAGTTGTTTTTTGCGGTTCTAGTGTTGGATTTAATGCTGTTTATAAAGAAGCTGCAATTGAGTTAGGCAAAGCATTTGTAAAAAATAATATTGCAATGGTTTATGGTGGAGGAAAAATTGGAATGATGGGAATTATTGCGGACACAATTCTTGCAGAAAAAGGAACCGTAATTGGCGTTATTCCAAAATTATTAGAACACGAAGAAGTTGTACATAGAGAGGTTACCGAATTGATTGTGACTAAAAAAATGAGCGAACGTAAAGTAATTATGAGTAAATTGATTGACGGTTATATTACATTACCTGGCGGATTTGGAACTTTGGATGAGTTGTTTGAAGCTTTGACGTTAAATCAATTACATATTGAACAAAAACCTGTCGGAATTTTAAATATAAATGGCTTTTTTGATTACACTTTACAACAATTAGACGTAATGATTAAAGAAGGATATTTAAAACCACAAAACCGAGAATTGTTATTGGTAGATAAAACTGTTGAAGGTTTATTATCACAGATGTACGCATATAAAGCTCCAGAAAAATTGCATATTATTAACAAAGTTGTACGTTAAAAATGATTATAAATTGTAAAGGCAAATTGATTGATATTTCTTCTCCGAAAGTGATGGGAATTTTAAATATTACACCAGATTCTTTTTTTGATGGTGGAATGTATAAAAATGAAACTGAAATTCTAAACCAAGTAAAAAAAATGCTTTCTGAATGTGCCACTTTTATAGATGTTGGCGCGTATTCTTCTAGACCTGGCGCAACACATATTTCTGAAGAAGAAGAATTGAAACGCGTTGTACCAATTGTAAAATTATTAGTACATCATTTTCCTGAAATCATTATTTCTGTTGATACATTTAGAAGCAACGTTGCTAAAAAAACAATTGAAGCTGGCGCTGCAATTATCAACGATATTTCTGGCGGAAAAATGGATGCTAACATGTTTAAAATTGTTGCTGAGTTACAAGTTCCGTATATTATAATGCACATGCTCGGCACTCCACAAAGCATGCAAAAAAAACCGAAATATGAAGATGTAACTAAAGAAGTAATTTCATTTTTTGCGGAGCAAATTTTTAAATTACATCAATTAAAAGTAAACGATATTATTATTGATGTTGGTTTTGGTTTTGGAAAAACCCTTGAACACAATTACGAGTTATTAAAGAGTTTATCGCTTTTTAAAAACTTAAGTGCACCAATTTTAGTTGGACTTTCAAGAAAATCAATGTTGTACAAACCGTTAGGAACCACACCACAATTAGCATTAAATGCAACAACTTCTGCAAATACTATTGCTTTATTAAATGGTGCAAATATATTACGTGTTCATGATGTAAAAGAAGCTGTAGAAGCAATTAAAATTGTTGAGCAACTGAATTAATTTTTCTGTACATTTACAACATCAGTAAAAAATATGTTAGACTTTATCGATTTTTCTTTTTTAGACATTCTAGATATTCTTCTAGTTGCTGCACTATTATATTATATCTACAAACTTTTAAAAGGTACTGTTGCCATTAATATTTTCTTAGGAATTGCTTTTATTTTCTTGATTTGGAAAGTAACGCAAGCCTTAAAAATGGAAATGTTAAGTGGAATTTTAGGCTATTTATTAAGCGGTGGAGTAATTGCATTAATCATTGTATTTCAACAAGAAATTAGAAAGTTTTTATTGATGATAGGAACGACAAACTTTTCATCAAAAAGAAGTTTTTTAAAACAATTAAAATTCTTGAAATCAGAAATTGAATCAGAAACAGATGTAGATACCATTATAAATTCTTGCATCAAATTATCAAAAACAAAAACGGGCGCTTTAATTGTTCTTGAACGCACAAATAATTTAGATTTTTTAGCGAATAATGGAGATCAGATGAATGCTGCCGTTAATGAAGCTATTTTAGAAAGCATCTTTTACAAAAACAGTCCGTTACATGATGGCGCAATTATTATAAGAGATAATTTCATTGTAGCAACTCGTGTCGTTTTACCTTTATCAAGCGAAAAAATTCCTGCTCGTTTTGGCTTGCGTCATAAAGCCGCAATTGGAGTTACAGAAAAAACAGATGCGTTGTGTTTATTGGTTTCTGAAGAAACAGGAGAAATTTCTTATATAAAAGATGGCACTTTTGATTTGTATTCAGATTATAGTGAGTTGATTGAAAAAATAAAAGACGATTTAAATTAAGCCAACTCTAAACTACTAAATTGTTTATCGTACAAGTTTTTGTAATATCCATCTGACTTTTTTAATAATTGTTTGTGAGTTCCTTCTTCTACAATTAATCCTTTATCCATTACAATAATTTTATCTGCCTTTTTTATCGTTGCCAATCTGTGTGCAATTACAATAGATGTTCTTCCTTTTGTAATGGTATCGGTTGCAAATTGTATCATTTGTTCTGCATGAGAATCTACAGATGATGTTGCTTCGTCTAAAATTAAAATACTTGGTTTACTTACATACGCTCTTAAAAACGCAATTAATTGTCGTTGACCAGAAGATAACATCGCTCCTCTTTCTTTTACGTTATAATCATATCCTCCTGGTAAGCTCATAATAAAATTATGAATACCAATTTGTTTTGCAGCTTCTTGAACTTCTTTAATAGTAATGTTAGGTTTTTTTAAAGTGATATTGTTTAAAATTGAATCTGAAAACAAAAAGACATCTTGCAATACAATTGCAATTTGATTTCGTAAAGATTTAATTTCATAGTTTTTAACAGAAATGCCATCGACACAAATTTCACCTAAATTAATTTCGTAAAAACGATTGATTAAATTAATAATGGTAGATTTTCCTGCTCCTGTTGCACCAACAATGGCAACAGTTTGTCCTTTTTCTACTTGTAAGGAAATTCCTTTTAAAACTTCTTCGTCTTTTATATAACTAAAACGAACTTCTTTAAATTCAATTTTTCCTTGTAATTTTTCAGCGAGAATAGTTCCGTTTTTAGTGATACTACTTTGTGTATCCATCACATTAAAAACACGTTCACCAGAAACAATTCCCATTTGTAGAGTGTTAAATTTATCAGCAATTTGACGCAATGGTCTAAACAACATTTGTGTCATCATTATAAAACTCATTATTTCTCCAGGTTCAACGTTTGCATTATTTACAGATTGCAAACCACCATACCAAACTAATAAACCAATAGCAATAGAAGATAATATTTCTGCAACAGGAAAGAAAATAGAGTAATACCAAACTGCTTTAATATGCGCTTTTTTATGTTTATTATTGATGTCCATAAATTTTTCATATTCAATTTTTTCTCTACTAAATAACTGAACAATTTTCATTCCGGTTACTCTTTCTTGTACAAATCCGTTTAGATTTGCAACTTGAGTTCTTACTTCTTGAAAAGTAGATTTTATAGCTATTTGGAATATTTTTGTTGCATAAATTAATATCGGTAAAACTGCTAATGCGATAAGTGCTAATTGCCAGTTCATAAAAAGCATTACAACAATTACCACTAACATTTGTAAAACATCACTAATAATCATAAACAACCCTTGGCTAAAAGAACTTGCAATCGTTTCGATGTCAGAAACTACTCTTGTAACTAATCTTCCCACAGAAGTTGTATCGAAATATGCCATTTTAAATTGTAAAATATGTCTAAATATTTTGGCACGCATGTCTCTAATTATATGCTGCCCAATCCAGTTAGCAAAATAGATAAATAAGACTTGCAAAAGAACTTCTGCAATTAAGACTGCTAGCATTAATAGTGTATAATATAATAAAGTGTCTTCACTTTTATTTGTAGTAAAATCTTTTACCGCTTCTTTAAGTAATATAGGTCTCGTTACTGCTAACAATGATGTAGCAATAACAGCAAAAGTTGCAATCACAAAATGAGTTTTATAGCTTTTTGCAAAACTTAAAATTCTCATAAATATTTTTACGTCAAATGCTTTTCCCGACTCTTTTTTACTCATAATTAATAGTTGATTTCTGTTAAAAACAAACCTTTTGCCGGAACTGATAATCCTGCGTTTGCTCTATTTTTACTTAAAATTATTTCTCTAAAATCTTGATTGGTAATTTTATGTTTACCAACATCTACCAAAGTACCAACAATTGCTCTAACCATATTTCTTAAAAACCGATTTGCAGTAATATGAAATGTCAATTGATTTCCTTCTTGAACCCAAATTGCTTTAGATATAGTACAATTAAATGTCTTTACTTCTGTTTTTACTTTAGAAAACGCTTGAAAATCTTCATACTCTAATAAAATTTTCGCAGCTTTATTCATGGCTTTTACATCTAACTTCTGATGAAATAATTGCCAGGTAGTTTCTAGCAAAAAAGGGTTTCGCCCCAACCAAATTCTATATTCATAACTTCTGTTAAGTGCATCAAACCTTGCGTGTTTTTCGTCATCAACTTTTTCTACTTGATGCACTACAATATCTTTTGGTAAAATCGAATTTAATTTAAATACGGTATTTTTATCTAATTCTGTTGTAGAATCAAAATGTGCAAACATCTGCGAAGCATGAACTCCAGTATCTGTTCTACCAGCACCAACAATACTAATTTCTTCTTGTAAAACTGTACTAATCGCCTTATTAAGTTCTTCTTGAATTGAGTTAGCATCTGGTTGTATTTGCCAACCATGATAGTTTTTACCTAGGTATGAAAGTTCTATAAAATATCTCAAAAAACGTGTACTTTTGTAAGAACCAAAACTACATAAATTAATTTGGTTTTACACATTTTTAAAACGTGAAAAAGATTCTTCTATTATCAGATACGCATAGTTATATAGATAAGCAAATTTTAAAATTTGTACAACAAGCTGACGAAGTTTGGCACGCTGGAGATATTGGTGATTTACGAGTAACAGACACCCTAAAATCATACAAACCTTTACGCGCTGTTTATGGTAATATTGATGATGCTAATGCTCGATTGGAATTTCCGTTAGACAATAAATTTACAGTAGAAAAAGTAACCGTTTGGTTAACTCATATTGGCGGTTATCCTGGTAAATACAATCAACGAATTAGAGAAGAATTACAACAAAATTCGCCACAACTATTTATTTGCGGTCATTCTCATATTTTAAAAGTACAGTTTGATAAAAAATTAAATATATTGCATTTAAATCCTGGTGCTGCAGGAAATCATGGTTTTCATAAAGTAAGAACTATGATTCGGTTTACAATTGATAAAGAACAAATAAAAGATATGGAAGTTATTGAATTGGCTACGCGTGGTTAGTTACCTTTTTTTCTAAAATTGGCAATTCAATTTTAATTTTTGTTCCAATTTCAGCATTAGAATCTATTTGTAATTTTCCTTTCATCATTTGTATTCTAGCTTCTATTTGGTTAATTCCTAAACCATCTTTTTTAGCAATTTCTTTTTTATCAAACCCATCACCATCATCTTGAATATCTACAAGTAAAATTCCATTTTTATCCTCCATCTGCACAGTTGCTTTTGTAGCTTTACTATGTTTTAAAATATTATTGACCAATTCTTGAATGATATTATTTACCTTTATTTCAAAATTTTGTTGATAGCGTCTTACATTTTTAATATTGGTCTTTATTTCAATTTTTGAATTTGAATATTTTTCTGCCATATCTTTAATAGCATATTTTAATCCAAATTTTAAAAGAACAGACGAGACTAACGTATGTGATAAATCTCTAATTTTTTGTGAAGCTTCTATAATTATTTTTTGCGTTTTATCAATTTCTAAAGGAGCTTTTTCTTTGAATTGCATTTTACTTGCTTGCAAATGCAAATTGGCAGAAGACAGTAAAGAACTTACGCTATCGTGCAATGTTTCTGCAATTTGTTTACGTTCTGCTTCTTTACCATCTAAAGTAGCATTTAAAATACGAACTTGAGAATCTGACTTTAACTTGTCTAACTTACTTTTTTGTGCTAATTGAGTTTGGTCTAAACGTAGTTTTAAATTCTTCTGTCTTAATTTATAATTGTAAATAATTACTCCAGAAATAATAATAATTAACAAACTTAAGACTCCAAAAAACCAAGCTGTCTTTTTTTCTTCCGCTCTTTTTAAGGCTACTTGATTTTTAACTAACTCAACTTTATATTGCTCTTCATATTCTGCATAAACCCCTTTAACGATTCTTTTAAATTCTCTGGCTGTTAAGGTGTCTTTAAAAACAAAAGATTGATCTAAATACTCATACGCTTTATAATCTTTTTGCATATATAAAATATATGCCAAATTGTAATATAAATCTTCTTTGTTTTTAATAGCAACTATACTTTTATCATTTTTAATTAAATCAATAGCTTGGGTATAGATTTTTCTTGCTTCTTCGTACTTTTTTTCAACTAAAAAAACACTCCCATAATTGTTTAAGGCACTAGATTCTAAAAGTTTATTGTTGCTTATTCTATAAATATCTACCGCATTTAAGGCATATTCTTTAGCCAATGCAAAGTCTTCTTTTGCTAAATAAAGACCCGATAAGTTGATATAAGCGAGTGCTTTTATTTCTGGAAACTTATTTAAAGAAGAAATCTCTATACTTTTTTTATAATAAATAGCAGCACTGTCTTTTTTATTTAAGCTATAATACTCACTCCCTATACTTAATAAGGTATTGGCTATTTTTTTTTCTCTCTCAAATAATTTGTCTAAAAAAAAAAGTTCACCGTCTTTAAAACGTTCTTCTTTTTCTAAAATATTCAATGCTTTTTTATAATACATAAGTGCATTGGCATGAATATTTCTTTTTCTGAAAATTTTACCAATTAAAAAGGTGTTTGCATATTTTACCTCTACACTATTTTTCTTTTCTAACCTTGTATCTAGTTGTAGAGCCAGCTTTAAAGCAGTAGTAAAATCTTCTTTTTCATATAATTGCTTTATACGCTGATATTCAAGTAAGTAGGTAGTGTCCTTATCTTGTAAAACAACTAAAGGAGAAATCGGTTTTAATCCTATTTCTCCTCTAAGGTTGGGGGTAGCTGTTATTTGGGAATGAACAAAAAAGAGTAAACCCAATAAAAAATAAATTTTAATCGTTTTGTTCATTAATATCTTCTAATTATTATAAGTTTTATTCACCAGAAACAATAATAATTCTTGGTATTTTTTGTAAACTTTCTTCTGCCATTCCTTTTCCAAGTAATTTATGGTTAACAAAGTCTAACTTTAACACACCAGTATCTGGCATAGTTAGTGTTCTAGAAAATTTATTTTCAGAACTATTACCTTTTGCCAAATGTACTTCATAAGTTGCTAAATCTTCATTATATACAAAATTTGTAGTTATATTTTTATTTACTTCAAAATCTAACTGAAAAGAACCATCATTATTTGTTGATAAACCATATTTTTTTAAGAACTCGGTAGTGTTTCCTTTAGCAAAGATAATATTTTCATCTTCAATAGAAAACTTGATTTTTTTACCAGTTTCATTGTCAAAAAAACCAACACGTAAGGTATTATTATCTAGGGTAAAATCATTTCTATACTGATCTTTAGTATCTTGATTTACTTTGCTTAAATGAATTTCGTTTGTTAAAGAGTTTATATCTTTATACAGATCTGATGCTGTGTTATTAGCAACAGAATAATCTACAGAATATGCTCCAGAAGCATCTCTTTGAAGTTGAACTTGTTTTAATAATGGCTCTTGAGGGATTTCAAGACCTGATTCGCTTGTTGAACAAGAGGCGAAACTAAAAGCTAAAACGGTGGCTAAAAAGCCTGTACTTAGTTTTTTCATGATTTTAAATTTAAATTTGATTAGTCTTAATTATTTATTGTTAATAAAATATTTATTGTTAATAAAAATGAGTGGGTTAGCTTTACCGTTATTAATAAATAAATATGGGGGATTTCTTATAATTTTGGGGGATAAAATTTAATGAAATCTTCTATTTAGGGGATAGAATCTATATTTAGATTATTTTTAAACGGTAAATATTGCTAAGTCCACTGCATCTTTTAATTTTTAATTTGATTTATATTTATTATTAATTTGTTTTAAAAAAAATGAGCGGGTTAACAAAACCGTTATAATAAATAGATATGGGGGATTTCTTGTTATCTTGGGGGATAAATTTTAATGAAATCTTCTATTTAGGGGATAGAATTTATACCAAATTATTTCTGACGGCAAATATTGCTAAACCCACTACATTTTTTACATTTAATTTTCTTAATAAACTTTTTCTATATGTTCCTACTGTGTGTGTACTTAATAATAAAAGATCTGCAATATCAGTAGTATTATACTCTTTTACCAATAACTTTAACACTTCTATTTCTCTTTCTGTCAATTCATCTAAAATACCTTGGTCTGGTCTAGTTCCGCTTACAAAATCATAACCTAAAGATAAATTGAATAATCCTTCTTTTATATCATCACTAAAATAAGGTGTTCCATTATAAACAGATTTAATCGCTTTTAAAATATGTTCACCAGCACTTGTTTTAGAAATAAAACCATCTAATCTATACGTTGTTAACTCTTTAACTAACTTTGGATCATCATAACTAGATAACATAATGATTTTTTGATGTTTCTTTTTTTTATAAAACTTTTTTAATACTTCTATGCCATCTAATTCAGGCATATTAATATCTAAAATCAAAATATCAGCTTCGTTAGTCTTAAACCATTCTAAAACTTCTTTACCAGTTAATGAATGACCAACAACTTTTATATCTCTATCAGTATTTAGCATCGCAACAATTCCTTCTATCAGAACTTTATGATCATCTGCGACATGAACTTTAATTTTTCTTTTCATAATTAATTACTTTACAAATTTAGGTTACATAAACGGTTTACACAATGCCTACTTATGGGGTTTTTTTAGACTGCCTAGAAGTAGGCAGTTGACTACCTAGAAGTAGGCATAAAACCCGATGCCTAGAAGTAGGTAGTTGGCGACATAACTTACTAATTATTAAGTCTTTAAAATATTTATTCTTCTTTCATAAAAAACCCTTTTTAAAAAAGATAAAATTATTATTACTGTTTTTTCGTGTTTTGTCTAGAACAAAAAAAGCATAAAAACGTCAATAACCCTAATTTTTCAAAATTTTATTACCGTAAACTAAAAAACCGAAGCATAAAGCTTCGGTTTTCTCGCACTAAATATACTAAGATGTTAGGTTTACCTTAATCTGTCTACAGATTTTACGAGATCCTCATCCTTTTTTATTGCTTTATTAGCCAAAGCCAACAACACAATAACCATAATAGGAATAAACAACCCAATACCCTTCTCAGAAACTTGTGCTTCTCCAGATACAGTTAGCGACACATATATAAGTACACCTAATAAATAGAAGTTAATTAACATATTTATTCTACCTACAACAAATTGTAATTGCCTGTTTTTAAACAAAAATATGGCAACTATTGATAATATAGCAGATAATAAGTATGAAAAAAATATTGTCTTTAAAAGTAAACTTGTTTCATTTATTAAATCTAGAGCAGAAATTACTTTTGTAGATTTTTCTGTCCATAAACTAAATACAAAAATTAATCCGCCAGAAAATAATGCGGCACATAATAAATATAATGTTTGTATTCTTTGTATCATAAGGAATAAACGAACAGCAAAAGTAAAACTTTCTTTTTTTAAAAAGAAACATTGTAGTTAAAAATAATTACATATATTTGCCTAACATTCAACTACACACCAGTATTGGCTCAAAGCTTTACAATACAACTCAAAAAATATCAATACATATTCTTAACTAATTTAAGAAAAATCCCACTATATTAATTTAACAATATAAAAATGTTCGAAATCACAGAACTAAAAGCAAAAACACTTACCGATTTACAAGAAATTGCAAAAACAATTGGACTTACTAAAACAAGTCAACTGAAAAAATTAGACCTTGTTTATCAAATCTTAGACACTCAAGCTGCAAATCTTTCAAACCAAGAAAAACCAAAGGTTGAAAAACCAAAGGTTGAAAAACCAAGAAGAAAAAGAGTAGTCAAAAAAGTTATACATAAAAAGGTAGAAGAAAAAGCTACTCCGATTGTAAATGAAGAGATTACACATAAGCCAAAGCCTATTCCAAGAGAAAAAATAGTTGTAACGAAACCTGATGTTATAAAAACTGAAGAAAAAAAAACTACTATTAAAGAAACTGTTGTTGAAGAAAAGACAGAGCTTAAAAAACCTGTACATTCTAATCAAAAACAGAAAACGACCAATCCAAATCAAAACAAAAACCGCAACAATAATCAACCAAGAGAAAAAGTTGCAAAAGGAAATAAAAGCAATACACGCTATAAGGATCCTGATTTTGAATTTGATGGTATTATTGAAAGCGAAGGAGTTTTAGAAATGATGCCAGATGGTTATGGTTTCTTACGTTCTTCTGATTACAATTATTTATCATCCCCAGATGATATTTATGTATCACAATCACAAATAAAATTATTCGGTTTAAAAACTGGAGATACTGTAAAAGGAAATGTACGTCCGCCCAAAGAAGGTGAAAAGTATTTTCCTCTAATTAGAGTTTCAAAAATAAATGGATTAAACCCAAATGTAGTTAGAGACCGTGTTTCTTTTGAGCATTTAACGCCATTATTTCCACAGGAAAAATTCAATTTAGCTGAAAAAGGAAGTTCTTTATCTACAAGAATAATCGATTTATTTTCTCCGATAGGAAAAGGACAACGTGGTATGATTGTAGCACAACCTAAAACGGGTAAAACAATGTTATTAAAGGATGTAGCCAATGCAATTGCTGCGAATCATCCTGAAGTATATCAAATTGTTTTATTGATTGATGAAAGACCTGAAGAAGTTACAGATATGCAACGTAGCGTTCGTGGAGAAGTTGTTGCTTCTACTTTTGATGAACCTGCAGATAAACACGTTAGAGTTGCAAATATTGTTTTAGAGAAAGCAAAACGTTTGGTAGAATGTGGACATGATGTTGTAATTCTTTTAGATTCAATAACTCGTTTAGCAAGAGCTTACAATACAGTTGCTCCTGCTTCTGGTAAAATTTTATCTGGTGGTATTGATGCAAATGCTTTACACAAACCAAAAAGATTCTTTGGTGCTGCAAGAAAAATTGAAGGTGGTGGTTCTTTAACTATTATTGCTACAGCATTAACAGAAACTGGTTCTAAAATGGACGAAGTAATTTTCGAAGAGTTTAAAGGAACTGGTAATATGGAATTACAATTAGATAGAAATATTTCTAACAGAAGAATTTATCCTGCTATTGATTTAATTAAATCAAGTACAAGAAGAGATGATTTATTGTTAGATGCTAAAACGGTTCAACGCATGTGGGTTTTGAGAAAATACCTAGCAGATATGAATCCTGTAGAAGCAATGGAATTTATCAACGAACGGATTAAATTTTCTAAAAACAATCAAGAGTTTTTAATTTCTATGAATGGATAATTAATTCATTAAAATAAAAATCATAAAAAAACCCCGAATCAATTATTTGATTCGGGGTTTTTTATACTTTAAAGTTTTTCTAATTACTGAATTCCGTAAAAAGAACCTCTATTATCTACAATTTCTGCAGCATCTTTAATTGCATCAAAAATTAAATTTGTTTGTCCTTTTCTAGTACTTGCAATTCTGTTTCTGTATGAATCGTAATTAGGTAATGCAATTGGCGCTTCTCTTTTTGTAACCACAAAAGCAAAAACTCCTTTCTCTCCTTCGATTTTATTAAATAGTTTATTTTCTTTTGCTGCATACATTGCTCCTACTATTTTAGGTTCAAAGCCAACAGTAGTAATAATTGGAGATTGTATTGAAATTGCAGAAGCTGTACTAACAGTTTGCTTTGTTGATGCTGCAATATCTGCTAATGTTGCCCCAATCATTGTTTTATTAATAATTTCCGCTTTCTTTTTATTTAATAATATTGGTCTAACTGTATTTGCTGCTTTAGCAGCAGACATTAAACCTTTAACCGTTTTATTTGTAATAATAGCTACTACATAACCATTGCTAATATCAAATCTTTGGAAAGCACCAACTTCATTTTCTTTTTTATGAGACCAAGAAACAATTTCTCTTTGATCGCCAATTCCAGGAACAGTTTCATCTAACATTTTTAAACTAAATGCAGATTGAGGAGACAATCCCTTTTCTTTAGAAACAGCATCAAACTTTTTACCATTTGATAAAGATAAAGCAAATGATTCTGCATCTTGAAAAATCATGTTTTCTGTAGCTTCTGATGCTTCAATCTTTCTACCAAAAGTAACTAATTTAAAAGCTTGTTGCTTATTTTTACTTTCATCAATTCTAATAATATGATATCCGAATTTAGTTTTAACAACCTTAATATCTCCACTTTTATTAAAGAATAGATAGTTTGCAAAATCTACATCAAAACTTGAAGCATATGCTTGGTTTTTTGTTACCCAACCAATATCTCCACCTTTTCCTTTTGTACCATCTGGATTTAATTCGTCTGCAATTGTTGTAAATTTCTTTTTATTTCTTCTCACTAATTTAAAAATACTATCTACGGTTTTCTTTGCTTGTTCTGCAGTTCTCTTAGTGTTTATATCTGCTGACACAGAACCTATAAACGGAATTAAAATATGAGCTCCTTTAACAGAATCTGGAATTTGAACAACTTCATTAATTTTAGAAATTTTAAAATAGCCGTTGTCTTTATAAGGTCCAAAAACATCTCCTTTTTTCCCTTTAAAAACTTGTTCTGCTATAAGTGCAGAAATTGTGTTTTTAAAATTATATCCATTATCTAATGCAATGTCAGAATCGTTTTCTAAAAAAAACTCCGCTTCATCTTCAGTATTCTTAAAACCTTTTACACCATTTTTATCCTCTAGTAAATCAGCAACATCTTTTTCTATTGCTTCTTCATCTGTTTTTGTTGCAACAATATCAAATTTCACATACTTTAAATCTGTTGAAGCATCTACTTTAAATGATTCTGGGTTTGCTTTGATATATGTTTCAATTTCTGATTTTGTAACAGTAACTAAACTATCTGCAACAGTTGTAAAAGGAACATATACATATTGAGAAGTTATTTTTGTGTTATCTGTTACATATTGTAACTCACCTTCTTTAAGTGAAGCACCTACACCTGCAGTAATTAAATTATTGTAGGTGGTTGTTTCTAATCCGCTTTTAAGTTGCCCCATAAAATTTGACCAAGCGTTCCAAACCTCTAAATTATCTTCTTTTGCTAAAGCTAAAAATTCTTTTAATTTTCCTTCATCAAACAAACCAGCGGCATTTAAGAAACGTTCATCTGTTTTTATTGATTGATTGTCTATAAGAGCATTCCAAACATCATTCTCTCCTACAGAAATTCCTGCAGCAGCTAATTGTGTTTTATAAATTTTTTCTCTTACTAAGTTGTCCCAAACTATTTTAGAAGCTTGCATATCTGTAAGTCTATTACCAACTTGCGTTTTATATGTTTCTAAAGCTTCGCTAAAATCTTTTCTTGAAATTATTTCTCCATTAACTTCTCCAACAGTATTTACTTTTGTAGAATTGAAAAAATCTTGAATACTTGAAGGATCTAATACAAAAGCAAACAATGCCAATCCAATTACTAGGATTAATGCCATTGAGCGCTCTCTAATTTTAGATAAAATTGCCATACGTTATTTATTTAATTAACAGGGAGCGAAAGTACAATATCAGTTTAAATAATGCAACTGCTTAGCCACAATTATTTACGAGTATTTTTTATAAACAATACTAATCTTCTTTATTGCCAATTTGGAAGTGAATTTCTTCTATTTTTGATGAGCTAACTTTAAGTATTTTAATTACAAAGTCTTTAATTCTTATTTCCTCGTTAACCTCTGGAATATTTTCTGTATGTTCTATAATAAAACCGCCTAAAGTTTCGTAAGCCTCTTCTTTTGGAATGTTTAATCCATATTCTTCATTCAAATAATCTATTTCTAACCTTGCAGAAAAACGAAACTGTATTTCGTTAATTTGTTCTTCTAATAATTCTTGAGAATCGTGTTCGTCTTCTATTTCGCCAAACAATTCTTCTACAATATCTTCTACGGTTATCATTCCAGAAGTTCCGCCATATTCATCTAAAACAATGGCAATACTTTTTCTTTTTTTTATTAAGCTATTTAAAACATCATGAATAATCATCGATTCTGGAACCATTTCTATGGGTAAAATTACAGAACGAATTGTTTTTGGTTTTTTAAATAATTCAAAAGCATTTACATAACCAATAATATCATCTAATGAAGTTTTGTAAATTAATATTTTTGAAAAACCTGTAGCTATAAATATCTTTCTTAAATTAGGAATTGTTTCGTGAAACTCAACGGCCATCATTTCTGTTCTTGGCACCATAATTTCTCTAGCTTTAACTTTATGAAAATCTAAAGCGTTTTGAAATATTTGAATTTCAGAATCAAAAACTTCATGAGAATTACTAGTTTCTATTTGTTCGTTTATATAATTACCTAATTCTTCTCTACTAAATTCTGTTTGCTCTTCATCTTTATTTGTTCTAAAAAAAACACGTAAAAAAAAGTCAGAAATAAAGGTAATAAATGATGAAAAAAAATGAAAAATCACATAGAAAAAATACATTGGTATTGCAAAATATTTTAAAGCTTCATTTGCGTAAATTCTAAAGATTGCTTTTGGCAAAAATTCTGCAGTCACTAAAATTAATAAAGTAGAAATAATGGTTTGAATAAGTAATATAGAAAACTCATTAAAAATATCTGCAGGAAAAAGCCCTACTAAAAAATCACCCATGTAAATACTATAAACTACAAGAGCTATATTATTACCAACTAACATTGTGGTAATAAACTTAGATGATTTATTTGTTAATTTTACAAGAATTCTAGAGACAAGAGTATCTTTTTTTTTCTCTAATTCTATATGTAATTTATTGGCAGAAACAAATGCAATTTCCATCCCAGAAAAAAAGGCAGAGAGTAAAATTGTAATAACAATTATTGTTATTTGTGTTTCCATGTAACTTTTTACGGGTTATTTCTAGATTGTACTTTTTTTCTAAAATATCTTTTAAAGAAAAATACTAAGGTAATAAAAACTGCAAAACCCAGCATAAAATAAGATTTTTCTCTATCGTCATTCCAACCCAATACTGCTTCAACCAAAAAGATAATTGCAATTATTAAATAACCGTATTGTAAATATTTCCAAAGTGTGTTCATATGTTAGTTTTCTTTAGTGATGATGTCTCCTGATATTTTTTTTGCCAAGAACTTGGTTAAATCTTTTTTTGATTCAAATCCGATTCCTTTAACATTGTTATCGGGAGAAATTAATCTAAATTTCTTTTCAGAAAAAAAATAATCAGTATTTTGATCCCAAAACAATTGTTCTGTATATAGTTTTGATTGGTCTGTATGATTAATGATAACTACATTTCCTTTTAATTCTGTTATCATTGTTTTTGAGTACGAAATAGCATAATCTCCAAGTATTGTTATAGAATCTTTTCGATTATTTTCAAATGTTATTAATTTTATTCCTTCAGGAAATTCATTATACGGGTGATTTACTCTGTTACTAAAATCTTTTAATAAAGGAGCATATAATTTTGATGTGGTTCTGCCAGAATCTCTGTATATATGAGCAATATCTTTTGCAACACCCACAGGTAAATTTTTAGCAGAAAAAAAATCTCTTACTTGATTAGAATTGTTTATACAAGAAAAAAACATTGCTACCACACTAATAATAACAATGTTTTTAAATATTTTCTTATAACTAAATTTCATTCTTATTTCTGAGGAACATTTACTGTTTCACCAATCCAACATTTAATAACATGAGGTGTTCCCGGCTTTATACCTTCTGTAAAAATTAATTTTTTAGACGGTTCTTGAGAAAGGTAATTTTTAATATACCTAGATGCCTTAGAGGCTATACTTGGATCAACAGCTGCAGCTCTTCTCGCTTTATTTAAAGCAGCCGTATATACCATTCTTTTATCAAACTCTTTTGTACCACAAGCATTTGCGCTAGTAGCATATAAATTAGCAATTAATAGATATGCTTTTCCCATACTTGGTTTGTTTTTTAAAGCTTCATATGCATGTCTTCTTGCTTCACTTTTTTTACCTTTTTTAGCAAATAACTGAGCTATTTTATATAAGTTTTCTGCTTTCTTAAAAGGATCTGTTTCTTGATTAACAGCTTTCATATAATATTCCATTGCTTCAGTTTCTTTTCCTTTTTTATATAAAATACCCGCAAAATACACCAATGTTTTAGGAGAGGGATCTGCAGCCACCCATGCTTCTACAAGTTTTTCATACAATGGATCATCTGTACAATCTTTAGAATACATTCTAGAAACGGCTCTATTTAACCACTTAATATTTTTCTTGTTTTTTTCAAACTCGCCAGTATATAATGGTATTAATCTTTCACAAGTAGATAATTCTACAATAATTTGATCTAAGCCAGCTTCAACTTGACCCAATGCTTTTGAATTAATAGAATATGCTCTTAACAAACTCTTCTCTCTTCTCTCTAGAGTTTCCCCTTTTTCTTCTTTGGCTTTTAAAGGCGCAAGTTTTTTAGCATAATAATCTAATTTTTCTTGAACAGATTCTATTACATCATCATAGGTGTCAAATACTTTTTGCGGATTTGTGTCTTTATTTCTGTCTGTTACTCCTTGAAAATATTTGTATATATTTCTAACTCCCATTTGTGTTGGATCTAGAGAGTATGCTTTCTCTAATAAAACAAAAATTTCATCATCAGAACCTATTTTTTCTTTTGCTAAAAACGTTGCGTAATCACTATGAACTTTAGCTAAATCTTGAGGGAAATATTGTAATCTTTGTTCGTATATTTTTTTTATTAAAGCAATAAATTCTTCTTTATTTACGTCAGCCTTTAATTGATTTTTGGCTAATCTATCTCCCAGTTTATAAATATTTACTGATAACTTAGGGCAATCACTCATTAGTTGCTTTAACCTCGGCAATGCAGAATCATATCTCTTTGTTTGAACATCTCCTTTAAACAAACTATAAGTATTGGTGCAATTTTGAGAATTCTGTGCTAAAACATTAGTATTTAATAGCAATGCAATTGCTGCAAGTAAGAACATAAGTTTTTTCATCATCTATTGTTTTTAATTAGTCAATTCGTTTTTTCCTAAACCAAGCTTGTTGACCGAATGCGTTTAAGGATAAGCTTAATTTAAAATTAAAATAGTTTTCTTGTATTAAGTTGTTTATTGTTGATCCTTTTTTACCATATTCAACTCCTAAATTTAGATTTGACAAGCTTTGTAATGGTAAACCAAGACCAAAAGATATGCCAAAATCTTTAATTTTTGTAAAGTTACCTGAAATACTTGTTCCATTTACCAATAACCCAGTATTTTCAAATCGTATTCCAGCTCTGTAAGTTACTCTTTTCCAGTAACTTGAAATTGAATTGCTTTTAGGTAAATAAAATCCTCCTATAGAAATTCTGCTAGAGTTATCATATTTATAAGAAGAATTTGTTAAAATAGAACTTTGTAAATTTAAAGCATCTTGAAACTCATAATCAACTCCTGCATACCATTTATTTTCTTTACCAAACCCAACACCGAAACCTGTTTTTACAGGGTTTATTATTTTACCATTAATAGATTTACTATATAAGGTATCTTTAGGAATATCTTCTGTTGATGAAGATGCAATTTTTAATGAGTATAAATTTTCTGTACCAGTAGTGTTTAAACTATTTTCTAATTTAAAAGAGGCTCCAAAATTAAACATCAATTTATTCTTTAATTCTTTAACGTAATTCATTCCCAATTTAAACCCCGTACCTCTAATTATTGTAACCTCATTATTTTTAGTTCCTAATTGATTACTTAATTTTTGTGATAAAATGTTGTTTTCAGTTTTTCCAAAAATATATTCGGCTTCTAATCCAACTGAAAAATTTTTCGTTATAGAAGTTCCGAACGCACCATAAATTTTATTTGTTCCACCAGAACCGTAAAATCTTGTAACTTCAAAAGGGTTTTCATTACTGTCATTAACGACATTTAATAATGAATATCCAACAGATGTATTGGGTTTTAATCCAAAAGAAACTCCAGATTTTTCTCCAATAGGAAAACCAATGTTAATATAAGACAATGATATTGAGGTTGATCTTTGAGAACCAGAGAAGTCTTTTACTGTTAGATCATTTACATTTGAACCTATTGAATAGGTAGCATATCTTAAATGTGCATTTGCGGCAGGGTTTAAGAAGTTTAAATGATATGCATTATTAAAAGCAATTCCAATTCCACCCATACTGGCTTGCTCTACCGTTTGTGAATTGTATTTTTGACCAATTCCAAAAAAAGAATATGGAGACGAATTAGTTCTCTGAGCCGATACTTTTATTGCAATAAGTAGTAAAAAAATATAGAAAATTTTCTTTAACATTCTTTGGTATTATATATCAAAATTGTGTTTAATCCTTCCAAAACAAAATTTGGATTGGCAAATATGCTACTTTTTAATTGTTTAGCCAAGAAATATGTATCTCCACCTGTTAAAACTATTGTTAAAAATGGATTTTCTCTTTCATACTGTTCTATTACACCATTAATTTCATTTAAAACTCCATTATTTACTCCAGAATGAATATTCTCATCCGTCGTTTTTCCAATAAAATTTTTAGGAATATATTTTTCTAGTAAAGGTAATTTGGATGTGAATTTGTGCAAAGCTTTATACCTCATTTCAATTCCTAAAGAAATTGCGCCACCTAAATATTCTTTTTTATCATTTACAAAATCATAGGTAATACAAGTTCCTGCATCTATTATTAACACATTTTTATTAGGAAATTTTTCTACGGCATTTGCAATCAAAGAAATTCTATCAACCCCTAATGTTTTTGGTGTACTATATAAATTCTTAAAAGGAACTTTAGTTGCCGAATCTAACACTAAAAAACATTTTTTTTCATTCAATAGGCTGAGTTCTTTTTTAGAAATTCTTTTTACTGAAGAAATAATGCCTGTATTAATACCGTATTTATTAATTAATAAATCTACCTTTTCAATTAGTTTCTTATCATCAAAAATTAATACCTCTAAAAGGGTATCTTTCTCAAAAACAGCCGCTTTGATTCTGGTATTACCAATATCAATAATTAAATTCATTCTATCATTTTAAATGGACTCCAAAAATACAACAGATTTTTTACAATTTTATTTGGTAGATATAAAAAAGGAGCACTATATTTGCATCCGCTAAGGCGATGGTACCTTAGCTCAGTTGGTAGAGCAAAGGACTGAAAATCCTTGTGTCCCTGGTTCGATTCCTGGAGGTACCACAAATTAACCCTATAAACTCAATGTTTATAGGGTTTTTTGTTTTTAGGGTGCTAATAAAAAACCACTACTACTTAATGCGCCATTTAAAACATTTATTTAGTTCTTAATTACTAAGTCACCGTACCAAAACCTAAATAAACACTTTTTGAAACTATCTTAGCATCTTCTGATACAAATGCTTGATTGTAATCTCCTGTATATGATGCAGGGAGTGTTAATACTTGCGCTTCTACTGTTCTAATTCCCTATCTAGTAAATAGATTGATTCTTTTTTTTGAAGGATTGTAAGCTAATACCATTGCCTTATCGGTTACATTTACGTTATTATCTGTGAATTATCATCCCAACCAAAAAAACTCTAAACTTGTATTGGAAAGCCTTCCTACTTCGCTCAAAATAAACTCTACAACACAAAAGGTTGAGGGGATTATGATTTAAAATTACAACCTTAATTCCTGTTTTCAATAGCAATAATTACTTCGTCTTTTTTGTCTTTTACTTTTTTTAAAACTTTGTCAAGGTAATCTACACCGTATCTATTTTTTATATAGTCTAACTCTTTAAAAAATTGCTTCCATTTTACTTTTGCGGAATTAGGTGTTAAAACATCAAAAGCTAACCTACGCAACGTGTATTTAGGCATTGTATAATAATGTTTAATGTCTTTAATGATTGTTTTGATGAATTTTATATTTTCTTCATCTGAGGCATCAATTGTTTTTAAAGCTACCTTTAAATTATCGTGTGCTTTCTTTTCTATTGCTAGATCTGTTGTGTTAGAACGTATTCTTTCTTTATGGTCTTTTACTGCTTCGTATGCTGACCAAAAGTTTTCTGACATTGGTACTCTTTTAGTGCCATGTTTACATTCTACAAATTGCAGGAAGTTTTCAAAAGTTAAACTTTCTACAGACTGATTATCTTTAGTTTTTGCTTGTTGTGCGAATAAACTTAAACCCTTTTTACGTAGTACGTTTATATTTGCTTCTTTGAACTTTTTAGCAGTTTTTACCCTGTTTGGTAATTTTTCTATGCGTTGAATTACATCTGGGTGCTCTTTTTCTATTTGATTGTATTTATTTCTGATATTAGTGATGATGTTTACTTCTTCGTCATCTTCTGGATTCTCATTCATTTTTGTAAATAAACCACTGGCTGTAGGTTCTTCATCTGGATGGAAAATACGGGAATCTTCCCCTAATGCATTATGAATCATAAACATTTTTTGTTGTGCAATTTCTCTTGACTTTACAAAATCTGCTCCTGTTTCTGAAGGGAAAAAATTAAAAATATACAGTAAGTCAAATACTTTTTTACCAATACGGTTTATACGACCTACACGTTGTATTACACGTGTTGGATTCCAAGGAATATCATAATTAATTATTACACCAGCTCTATTTAAGTTAAAGCCTTCTGATAATTTATCACTAGTAATTAATACTTGAAAATCATCATGTTTTGTACTCTCATATTGCGCGTTGAAGTTACGTTCTAAATCTTTAGCTAACGCTTTAGAGACTTTACCATCACAAATAATAACTTTGTTTCCTAACTTTTCTCGAAAATAGCCTTCTAGATGTAATACGGTATCAACATATTCTGTAAATAAGATTATTTTACGATTAGGTTCATTTTCTATTATTTCAGAAACTTTTTGATAAATGGTTTCTCTTTTAGGGTCATTAGCCACTAACTGTTCTTTGTCAATTTCTCTTCTTATTTTTCTAAATAGCTCTAAATCTTTATTGATGTCTTCTATAAATTCATCAGCTTTTTGGAAGTCTTTTATCTTATAAACTGTGGTGTTTTTAGGTGTTTTTTTCTTTAGTAAGTCGTTTTCAAATTTATAGAGCATTTCTAAAATATCCTCTTCATCATATTGATAAATCTTTTCAATTAAACCTCTATCCAATATGTATTTACCACCTGTATTTTCAATAAATTGCAAAACCACTTCATGAACATTAATAAATCGTTCTATTGTTTTTTGAAATGCACCAAATGAACTCTCAAAACGCTTTACTAATAACCTACGCATAAAATCGAATAAGTTACGCTGTTGCTGAAAGGTTCTGTTTCCTTCCATATCTAAACCACTTTCGTTTGCAATGGTTTCGTAACTTGATGGTTGATATACAGCTCCTGTAAACTGCCCATCTTCAGCAAAATAATCTCTAACTATTCGGTCATAAAACTCCGATTGTGATTGAGTTAAATAGTAAAACAACTCTTCTGGTGGTGCTACTTTAGGTAGTTCTCCAATTTCTGTACTATAAAGATGATCTTTTTCTAAGTCTAAACGATTTCTTCTGATAACTACAGATGAAATTACTTCCTTAATAGTATTTGCCAATTTAGCGGATGCTTTGCCTACAATTTGAGGGTTTACAGGTAATTCTTCACCTAATAATTTTACGTATAGTTTTTTTGCTTTATCTCTTTTTTCTAAATTATTAGAGCTGTAATTTTTTAAAATATCAGATAATTTGCTAAACCTGTAGCTATAACCTCTAAACAAGCCCTCTAAATTATTTTCGAGTGTAATTGTTGATAATCCCGGAACAATAAATAATTTTAACAATGCAAAAATATCGGCAGGAGAATTGTTAAATGGTGTTGCGGTTAACAGTATTACTTGCTTTCCTCTACAAATTTGTGCTAAAGCCTCATAAGAAGCAGTATCTTGATTTCTAAAGTTATGTGCTTCATCTATAATTATTGTTTCAATGTCTGAATCGTCAAAATCTTCGGCTAGGTTTTCTACTTGACCCCGACTATACACATGCCATCCGTTTAAATCGAAATTTCTAACATAACCCCACCAACCCGTTTTATCTCTATAATCACCTATTAATCCTGGAGGACATAAAATAATACCTTTGGTATCTAAATTACGCGCAATTAAAGAAGCTATGACCGACTTACCTAAACCTACCACATCTGCAATAACCACTCCGTTGTTTTCTTTTATTATACCTAACGCTTGGGTTACTGCATGTAACTGATACGAGAATTTATTAAAACCATTATCCTCTAACAAACGCTCTACTTGTGGCTTTAATTTTTCTTGGCTTTGAAGGTCTAAGTAGGTTTTTAGCACCAAAGCATAGGCATCAAAAGGTTGCACTAATGCAGCTTGTGAGCGATGTATTATAAAATCTATTAAATGTTGTTTGCGTTGGTCTATATCTGTGATAGGTATGGCTAATTCCCACAATTCTTCAAAATAATTTACTGCTTCTTCATATCCATAGTCTTTAATTTCTACATTAAATTCTTGCTGACCCTGTAAACCGTTACGCGTTAAATTACTGCTACCTGTTATTAAATAGCCTTCAAAATTATGTTTAGAACGCTCTTCTTCGTTCATTTCGAACAAATACAATTTGGCGTGATTAGGTTCTCTTGTTTTTTTTATGATTAAGCGTTCTTGACGAATCATATCTAAGAAAAAGTGTACTTGCTCGTAAAACTCTTTGGTATCTTGTTGCTCATTATTTACAGCAAAACCCATTGATGTCATAAAGTCGTTAAAATACTCATCGCTACTTAAATCTAGTTCTTGTACATCGTGCTCAAAAATATTTTGCAAATGATTACCTACTTGTAAACCTACTAATAACTTGATTTTTATTTCTGGATTATTTTTAAGATTTTGATATACTTCTTTCCAACCAGAAAAGTAAAAAAAGCCTACCAACCATCTTAATTCTGTACTGAATTTTATAATGTTGTTTAAGCGACCACTTAATGTTTTTTGAGGACTTTTATTTGCTATAAAATTATTTGCCATTGGTGTTATTCAAATTTTAATGCGTTATATTCTTTAGTTGCTTGTTTTACAGTTTCCAATAAATCTTTAAAACTAGGACTGTCTTCTGGAATCATATTGGTTTGCATTGTTTTATAATCTTCTTCCCAAGTTTTTATAAATTCTTGTGGTGGAATAGGATTAAGATTTGGTGGATATAATGTACTATAATCTACACCACGCATTCCGTTAAACCGTTCTCTATGTTTTATAATAGCAACTATCAATTCTTGACTATAGGCTTTGTCTTTATGTTTGCTGTTATAAATTTTTGTGATGTCGTATAAATGCCTACTTAAGCGATCTACGCGTATTTTATCTTTTGGTTTTTGAAACTCTTCGTGTAGTAAAAATAATTTTTCTAAATAGGTACGTTCAGGGTTTACACACGGTATTGTAATGGGTACATCGGCAAAGGGCAACTCTATAAATTGTTCTCCTACAAAGGATGCGATTTCGCAATTGCTACATGGGTCTTTTAAAGAACGACTACCTAACTCTACTTTTACTCTTGGTAATACGTATTCTGAATGTTCTGTAACCGCAGGATAATAGATTAAAATAGATACTGGGTCTTGGTCACCATCGCCTAAATTTTCAAAATCAAAGGTAACATCTGTATAGCCCTTTTCTGCAAACGCTTTTTGTAAGGCTTCATAAAATGTAGTAGTTACAAATTCAAAGGATGCTTCACGTAACTTTTTAACTTGCGATTTACTAATTAAACCACCATCAAAGCCTAAATATTCTCTATTTAATACTAAATCTATATCTTCTGAAAAGCGATTGATTAACTGCCATGCTTTGCTTAATGATGTACCGCCTTTAAATAACAGATGATTGGCAACATCTAGTTGAAAAATAATAGATAGCGTTTGTACTACCCACCAATCTTTTTCTATGGCAAAATAGGGTAAATTTTGTTGTTCTGCTACTTGTGTTATTATTTGTAGCTTTTCTGCATCTTTTAATGTATAAAAATCTTGTGCTGCCATTTACAATGCTTTTGCCATTAGTTCTGCTATCCATTGCGGTGCTATGGCAATGTCGTGTTTTAAATCTTGTTTGTCTTCTTTTAATAGTACGTTTTGTATTTTCTCTAATTCTTGTGTTGTAGCTTTTTCTTTACCAATATCTTTTAAAGCTTGCACTACCAATTTACTTATGTTGCCTTTTAATGCTAAGTTTTTTGGTGTTGTTTTTTTAAATTGAATGGTGCGGTTACCAATTTTTATGGTTCTGGGTGACCCATCTGTTAAATATACAATACGTAAAGGTACTTGCGTAGATAAGCCTAACGCATTTTGTGCGTGCGCCCCAGTTGGCAATAAGCGTGCCTTATCTCTTTTGGCAATTGCAATAGCCACCTCTTCTGCACCTGGTAATACGTTTTGATTAAGCAACTTGCTAAAGCTTGGTTTGGCATAAATGCCTCTTGCTAAACGACTTATTTTTTTTGCTTTTACCAAACGATGTAATGCGGTATGTACTGCACCATTGCTACCGAGGTTTAAAAAATCTTCTATAAACAAAATTGTACCAGGTTTGGTACGGTTTATTTGTTCTGTAACTTTATCGTCTACACTTTGCATAACACAAATATAGTATTTTGTAAGTTATTTAAAAATATTTGTAAGTTATTTATGCTATGAAACTTACAAGTGTATGTTGTTTAATTGCAACCTATGCCTTGTTTTTGTAACCTATTTGCAAATTTTTGTAACTAATTTATAACAAAAAGGTTACAGATTTTGTGAGTTATTTATGCTATAAAACTCACAGAAAGACCCTTATTTGTAACGCTATTTCTAATTTTTTGTAACATAAAGTTGCTACTTTTTGTTAGGCTATTTTGTAATTATTGTATGCTTCTTGGGTTAAGTTAAAGGCTGGGTCTATGACCAATACTTCTTGGTAATTTAAGTGATACAGCTTATATACCATTATGTCTAATTGGTTTTCTAAGTCACTAGTTTCTAAACCATCATTTTTGAAACTAAGAATATTATCTAATATTTTTATTAATCGTTCTTGAAATTTTAAATCTGTTTTTAAAATAGGAACATCCATCAGTGGTTGCTTGTCAATCTGATAATTGGTTCCTTGCATTTTTCCTTTATATTCAAACCAAAATCTATATAAATTGGAATTTAACAAAGCTGTTAAATATTTTTGATTAATTCTTTCAGTTTTAATTACATAAAATGTTGCAGAAACATAGCATTCAAAATCAGTAAAAGTAAATGTAGGTCTATCAGAGCATTTTCTCAATGAGATAATTTTTTCACCTTTAAAAAAATCTTCTTCCCTGGAACGATGTAAGCCATAAGGTTTATTATCAGACGTTATAACTTCAACGTACCTGTCTAAGTGATTTTTTAAATTAGGGTAACTTATCATCTGAGAAATATTTTTGAAAGAAGAGTCCGTATAGATTACATATTTTTTAGGCATAAAATTTTTATTACCAAAATACCTTTTTAAACATTTTGAATCATAAAACGGTTTTAATAATTCCCATTCATTTTTATTTAATTTCAAGTTTGAAACTTCTTCTTCATTTAAAACAAAAATTCCGTCACCAACTTTAGATTTCTCAATTTTCGAAGTCATTTTTTTTGATATACTATCGTGATGTGAATGAATACCATTTGCCACTTCACTTTCATTTAAATAAAAATTACCATTTTTTAAAATTTTAAATAGTATATTTTCAATGTATTCTTCATTAAACAAAAGGTATTTACCGACATAAGAGCTTCTTTTAAAGTTTGGTCTGTATAAAATATTATTCTTCTTTTTTGATTTTATAATATCTAAAACATCATTATATTTTGTATTTGTTTGATTTAATTTTCTAAAATCAAAATCGTAAATTTCTGTTTTGTTATCTTTTTGAAAAATCATTACTGATGTTTGAATATCTGCGCTTTCAAAAATCATATAGTGATTAAAGTCTGTAATATTGATGATTTTAGTATCGTTAATTATTTTATCTCTCATTTTTTCCGCACCAAAATTTGTAACCCAATTATTTTGTGCAATAAAAGTCAAAATACCATTTTTATTAAGAAAGTCTATGCCTACACAAGTAAATCCATGCCACAAATCCATTTTACCTTTGTAGTATTTGGAATTTCTGAAACCATCAAAAGCGCTTTTAAAGACATACTCTTTTATATAAGGCGGATTTCCAATTACCACATCAAAACCTTCTTGTAAGCCAAACATCCATTCGGTATCAAAAAAAGGAGATGTTGCATTTTGGTCGTAAGGATTCCATTGCGAGAATTGTTTTGCGTCTTCTGGCGCATAATCATTATTGTCTTGCAAAAGTTTTGTTAGTTTGTTTCTTAAAATAGCATCTTGCTCTCTTAAACGTTTTTTAGCACCTACCGTTTTTGCGTAGTAATGTTGTTTTCTAATTTTAATTAATTGTTGTTTTGTGGTTTCTATTTGTGGGTCTGTAAATAGTGTACCTACAAAATCTCCTGCTTTTTTTCTTTGTATGCCAATTAAGGTATTTGCGGCAACAAATTTGGTTTCTAAGTTTGGTAAGGTAAGTACATTGTAGTTATTTTCTGGCTTAGAAATATCCATAGCATCTTGTTCTACAACCAACGAAATAAAGAAACGTAATTTGCTAATTTGTACAGCAATGGTTTGTATGTCTATACCATAAATACACTCTTCTATTAAGTGTAGTTTTAGATTGTGAATGTTTTCTTCTTTTTTGTGGTCTAATTTTTCTAGAGTATGTACCAATTTGTTAAGAATACCCATTGGAAAAGCCCCTGAACCACAAGCAGGGTCTAGTATTTTAATTTTTCTTAACGTGTTAGAAATTTGCTTGCAAAGTGCGTAATTTTCTTTTAGTTCTGTTGGTAGTTCTTCTTCTTGTAAGAGTTGTTGTATGGTAGTTTTAGATATTTTTGGTAAATGGTTTGTAAGATAGGTTGCTAAACTTTCTGTAACCATATACTCAACAATTTCTCTAGGAGTATAAAACGAACCCGATTGTTTACGTGCTGTTTCTTTTGTTTCGGGATTAAAAGCACCCAATAAGTTTTCAAACACTTTACCTAATAACTCTGGGTCTAATGCTACTTGCACTTCGTTTGGTGCGTTTTCTTCTACCGTAAAATTATATCTTTTTAATAGCGGTATAATTCCTTTATCTTCATCAAAAAATACCGCATTGGGTATAAAAGCACGATGCCTAAAATTACCATTTGCTGCTTTAGTAGGGTTTCTGCTAAAACCATCTAAAAAGTATTTTACACTATTTATATCTTCTTTATCTAAACACTCAAATAAACCACCATTTAAAAAAGGAATTGGTTTAAATAATTCTATTATTTGGTTTTGAGAGAGGTTAAACATTTTTTCATACCTGTAACGTGTTTTTATATCTCTGCTTTTTAATTTAGCAAATTCACGTTCATTTACTTCTTTGTTTAGAGTGGCAAAAAAGAGGTTTTGAAGAATGGCATTGTAATAGCTGCCATTATTTTTATCATTACCATTAAAGTCTTTTAAAATTTTTGATAGTTTATCTGTATCAAATAATGTGTTTGGTACTAATTTTTTTTGTTTAATAAACCAAACAAACAGCAATCTTGTAATTAATCTAATTATTTGCTCTTCTAATTTTATACGATCATCTTCTGAAGTATTTGTGTCGTTTGGAAATGTAATACCTACCTCGTCTGATATTGCCCATTGATACCAAGCAAATAATTCGTTATAAAATTCTTTAGTTAATTTCTCAACAGAAAAAGCTTCTTGTATGCTATCTAAATTGTTGTAAGAGCATTTGTCAATACGCTCTTTAAACGTTTTATTAGTTTCAGATGGACTTACGTAATACGTATAGCGTTTCCAGGTAGAGTATTTTTTATTGCCTTTTTCTCCGTAATTTCTACGGATAAAACTAAATCTAAAATTACCTTGTGCATCGTAGAAGATAAAAATTGCACCATCTTTAAAATCTTCTTTTAATACTTTTTTAGCGATTTCAAATTGCTGCTTTTTGGCACTTCTTTCGGTTAATTTTTTGTTGTATTCGCAGGTAAATACCAATAACTCTTCGTGGTTTTTAAGCTCTGCACAACCTATTTTTACAGGGTCTGAATACGGTGTTTCTTTGTTGACAGTATTTATGAAAATCTCTTTTTCTGGTTTAAAAGATGTGATTTTGTTTTCAAAAAAAAGACTTATGTTTTGGTTATTAAACTCATTAATTAAATTGGTAATGTTACTCATAAGTAGCAATAGTTTTACTCAAAAATAAGAATCTTTTTTAGGTATTACTTAAATTTTGAATTAAATAATTACTAGTGTCCTACTAAAAGTAAAAAAAACCGCAATGAAGTATTCATTTCATTAGATTTCAAGAATTTATAATTTTAGATACCTTGTTGTTTTTATATTTTACTGTTTATCAAACAATTATAATTAAGTTTTAGCTCTTGGGTTTATAAGCGTAGTGGTTTTGATTCTTTTATTAGACAATATTGATTTATAATAATTTTACAATTTCTTTTAAAATCGGATTTCTATTATTAGTATTCCAAACCACAGACAACGTTGTTTTTTGTTTGATTTTATTTAGCTCAATAAATTTAATTTTTTTATTACTCTTTTCTATCAATGATTTTGGAACTATAGATATTCCAAAGTCATTCTCTATCAATTTATAAATAGATCCTGCATGAATTGTGTTATGAGAAATAACCGGTGAAAAGCCACTATCATCAAATATTTGCATAACTTTTTCAAAGTATGAAGAACTGTATTTTGGATCAAATAATATGAATGATTCTTTTTTAAACTGTCTTAAACTTTTAAAATTACGTTCGTCAATTAAATGCTCTTTTGGCAAAACTAAACAGAACGACTCTTTTAAAATAGGTTTTAATGTTAAGCCTTTTGGAACTCGATCTAGCCTTACAAAACCTAAATCTAAATCATAAGACAGCAAACCTTCAATTTGTTTATGATTATCCATTTCCTTTAAACTGAATACAATATTCGGATATTCATTTTTAAATTTCACTAGTAAACTTGGAATGATTTCTTGCATTGCAGAACCAACATATCCAAACTTTAAATCACCTCTTTTTCCATCATTTAACAATTTCGCATGATTAAATGTGTGCTCAATATTTTTCAAATTAATTGTTAATTCTTTTTTTAAATATTCTCCTGCTCTCGTTAAAATCACTTTCCGATTATGTCTCTCAAACAAAACAATTCCTAATTTTTCTTCCATTTGTTTTATCTGCCTACTTAATCCTGGTTGAGAAATAAACAATCGTTCTGCTGCTTTTCTAAAATGCAAATCTTCTGCTACGGCTAAAAAACACTTAATGTGTCTGAATTCTAATTGATAACTCATGGTTATTAAATTGTATAAAAAATAGTATTATTAGTTATCAAAAATACCAATAACTTTGTTACTTACCAATATATAATACAAATGACATTTAAATACGGATTAGACGCATTAACTGTAGATAAAGTAATTGCTATTGCAAATAGTAGTTTAAAAACAGAAATCACTTCAGAAACAAAAGAAAAAGTTAACGAATGTAGGAGAAAAGTTGAAACCATGGCAAATAGCGATAAAGCAGTGTATGGAATAAACACAGGCTTTGGTCCTTTGTGTGATGTACAAATTACGCCTACAGAAACTAGCAAACTACAAGAAAACTTATTGATTACACACGCTGTTGGTGTTGGGAATCCTATCGATAAGGAATTATCTAAAATCATGATGATTTGTAAAGTGCACGCTTTATGCCAAGGTTTTTCTGGAGTTCGTTTAACATTGATAGAACGAATCATTTATTTTATAGAACACGATTTATTACCAATAGTTCCAGAACAAGGTTCTGTTGGAGCTTCTGGAGATTTAGCACCACTTTCACATTTATTTTTACCATTATTGGGTGAAGGTGATTTCTGGATTGGTAATAAAATTGTTCATGCAAAAGAAGTATTGGCTAATCATAATTTAAAACCACTAACGTTAGAAGCAAAAGAAGGACTGGGTTTAATTAACGGAACACAATTTATTTTAGCACACGCCATTAAAGGCTTATACAAAATGAAATATCTATTAGATCTAGCAGATGTTTCTGGTGCAATGAGTTTAGAAGGCTTCCAAGGAAGCGCTTCTCCATTTAAAGAAGAGTTGCATAAAATAAGGCCTTTTAAAGGAAACTTAAAAGTAGCAGAACGCATGCGTATGTTATTGGCTGGATCTCAAAATGTAGAAAATCATTTGGATTGCGAACGCGTTCAAGATCCGTATTCTATGCGTTGTATGCCACAAGTACACGGTGCATCAAGAAATGCTTTTTACCATTTAAAAGAATTGGCAGAAATCGAAATGAATTCGGTTACAGATAATCCAATTGTATTGAGTGAAACGGAAGCAATTTCTGGAGGAAATTTTCACGGACAACCATTAGCAATGGCATTAGATTACGGTTCTATTGCCGCATCAGAATTAGGAAATATTGCAGACAGACGTTGTTACTTATTATTAGAAGGAAAATACGGATTGCCTAGATTATTAACTTCAGGGGGCGGATTAAACTCCGGATTTATGATTCCACAATATACAACTGCAGCGCTAGTTACAGAAAATAAATCGTTGTGTTTTCCTCCTTCTGCGGATAGTATTCCTACTTCATTAGGACAAGAAGATCACGTTTCTATGGGAAGTATTTCTGGGCGACAGTTCAATCAAATATTAGGAAATATAGAAAAAATATTGGCAATCGAATTAATGTATGCTGCACAAGCAATGGAGTTTAGAAGACCAAATACATTTTCTGATATTATTGAAAAGAACTTTAAAATCATTCGAGAAAAAGTAGCCAAATTAGAAGATGATCGTATTTTAAAAGACGACATCTACGCAATGATTACATTAGTGAAAAATAAATCATTCATCGTTAAATAGAAATAACATGAACTTTAAAGAACAAATAGCACAAGGAATTCCAACTGAATTACCAATAAAAAGAGCGTATCCTTCAGATGCAAATAGAGCTCCAAAGAGAAAAGATATTTTATCAAAAGAAGAAAAACAATTGGCAATTAGAAATGCATTACGATATTTCCCAGCTGATTGGCATAAAGAATTGGCTACAGAATTTGCTCAGGAATTAAAAGAATATGGTAGAATTTACATGTATAGATTCAAACCAGATTACAAAATATACGCAAGGCCCGTTTCAGAATATCCAGCAAAAACATCACAAGCTGCAGCAATCATGTTAATGATTCAAAACAACTTAGACCCTGCAGTTGCTCAACATCCAGAGGAATTAATTACCTATGGAGGAAATGGAGCCGTTTTTCAAAATTGGGCGCAATATTTATTGGTAATGCATTATTTATCAATAATGACAGATAAACAAACACTACATTTATATTCTGGTCATCCAATGGGATTATTCCCATCATCAAAAAACGCACCTCGAGTAATTGTAACAAACGGAATGATGATTCCTAATTACTCTCAACCTGATGACTGGGAGAAATTCAATGCATTAGGAGTTACACAATACGGACAAATGACAGCTGGTTCGTTTATGTATATCGGACCACAAGGAATTGTTCATGGAACAACGATTACGGTAATGAATGCATTCAGAAAAATTTTACCAAAAGGAGAAAATTCAAATGGAAAAATATTTTTAACTGCTGGTTTAGGCGGAATGTCTGGCGCGCAACCAAAAGCTGGAAATATTGCTGGTTGTATTACAATAGCTGCAGAAGTTAATCCGAAAGCAGCAACAAAAAGATACGAACAAGGTTGGGTAGATGAATTGATTGACACTATGAATGAATTAATCATTCGTGTAAAAAAAGCACAAGAAAATAACGAAGTTGTTTCGATTGCTTATATTGGAAATGTGGTTGAAATCTGGGAACGTTTTGATGAAGAAAATATTTTTATTCATGTAGGTTCAGATCAAACTTCATTACATATTCCTTGGACTGGAGGTTATTATCCAGTTGATATTTCTTACGAAGAATCAAATCGTTTGATTAGAGAGGAACCAACAATTTTTAAAGAAAAAGTACAAGAAACATTAAGAAGACATGCAACTGCAATTAATAAACACACAACTAAAGGAACGTATTTCTTTGATTACGGAAATGCTTTTTTACTAGAAACATCAAGAGCTGGTGCAGATGTAATGGCAGAAAACGGAATCGATTTTAAATATCCGTCGTATGTACAAGATATTTTAGGACCAATGTGTTTCGACTATGGTTTTGGTCCTTTCCGTTGGGTTTGTACTTCTGGGAAACCAGAAGATTTGGATACCACGGATGAAATTGCAGCAACTGTATTGCAAGAAATCATGGAAAATTCTCCTGAAGAAATTCAGTTGCAAATGCAAGACAATATTACTTGGATAAAAGATGCTAAAAAGAACAAAATGGTTGTTGGTTCTCAAGCGCGTATTTTATATGCAGATGCTGAAGGACGTACAAAAATTGCAGAAGCATTTAACAATACGATTGCTGAAGGTAAGATTGGCCCAGTTGTTTTAGGAAGAGATCATCATGATGTAAGTGGAACAGATTCTCCGTATAGAGAAACTTCAAATATTTACGACGGAAGTAAGTTTACTGCAGATATGGCAATTCATAATGTGATTGGCGATAGTTTTAGAGGTGCAACCTGGGTTTCTATTCATAATGGCGGCGGTGTTGGTTGGGGAGAAGTAATGAATGGCGGATTCGGAATGTTATTAGACGGAACAAAAGAAGCAGAAGTTCGTTTAAAAAGTATGTTGTTCTATGATGTAAATAACGGAATTGCACGTAGAAGTTGGGCTAGAAATGATGAAGCCATTTTTGCGATAAAAAGAGAAATGGAAAGGTCTCCAAATTTAAAAGTAACTTTACCAAATCTAGTGAATGACGAATTGTTAAACGATTTATTTTAAGCATATCGTCTTTACGAGGAGCAACAACGAAGTAATCTCTTTATTTATTTGAGATTGCTTCATTATATTCGCAATGACATAAATATATTTTAATGGCTACACTATTTAAAAATATTAAAGAATTAATTCAGGTTAGAACTAAATCTATTTCATTTGTTTCAGGAAAAGAAATGAAGCTTTTGCCAACGATTAAAAATGCTTTTTTAGTGGTAGAAAATGGTTTGATTTTAGATTTTGGAGACATGAAAGATTGTCCAACTACTAATTTCTCAGAAGTAATTGATGCTACTGGAAAAATGATTTTACCTTCTTGGTGCGATTCTCATACACACATTGTGTATGCAGGAAACAGAGAAGGAGAATTTGTAGATCGAATTAACGGACTGTCTTATGAAGAGATCGCCAATAATGGTGGTGGAATTTTAAATTCAGCTAAGAAATTGCAAGCAACGTCTGAAGAAGAACTCTACCAGCAAAGTAAAGTTCGTTTAGAAGAAATAATGCAATTAGGAACTGGCGCTGTAGAAATAAAATCAGGTTATGGGTTAACTAAAGAAGCTGAGTTAAAAATGCTTCGAGTTATCAAACGTTTAAAAGAAAGTTATCCAATAGAAATCAAAGCAACTTTCCTAGGAGCGCATGCAGTTCCTGCAGAATACAAAAACGATAAAGCGGGTTATTTACAGTTATTAATTAATGATGTATTACCAAAAGTAGCGCAAGAAAACTTAGCAGAGTACATCGATATTTTCTGTGAAACTGGATATTTCTCTGTTGCTGATACAGAATTGATGTTGGAAGCTGGAAAACAACATGGATTAATTCCTAAAATTCATGTCAACCAATTTACTGCAATTGGCGGTGTTCAAGCAGGAATAAAACACAAAGCTTTGTCTGTAGATCATTTAGAGGAAATGAGAGATGAAGACATCACTGCTTTAAAAGGAACACAAACAATGCCTGTTGCATTGCCAAGTTGTTCATATTTTTTAAGCATTCCTTATACTCCAGCTCGTAAAATGATTGACGCTGGTTTACCACTAGCTTTAGCAACTGATTTCAATCCTGGTTCTACACCATCTGGAAATATGAATTTTGTGGTTTCTACCGCTTGTATAAAAATGAAAATGACTCCAGAAGAAGCTATTAATGCGGCAACAATTAATGGTGCTTATGCGATGGGGTTAGAAAATGAAGTTGGTTCTATTACTAAAGGGAAACAAGCCAATTTAATTTTGACTAAACCCATAAATTCTTACGGATTTATTCCGTATTCATTTGGAGCAAATCAAATAGAAAAAGTATATATAAAAGGAAAAGAAATAAACTAAAAAAAGAGGCTTAAAAGCCTCTTTTTTTATATCATGTGAAGTGTATTTAACTCCTGAGAAGTTAATTCTCTATATCTACCTCTTGGCAAATTTTTCTTTGTTAATCCTGCAAAAATAACACGATCTAATTTTACTACTTTATATCCAAAGTGTTCAAAAATCTTACGAACAATTCTATTACGACCAGAGTGAATTTTAATTCCAACTTCTGTTTTAGATTCTCCAATAACATAGTCAACTTCATCAATAAATACTTTTTTTCCTTCAATAATGACTTCTTCTCTAATTTTTTGAAGATGCTTCATTTCAAACTTTTTATCTAAAGAAGCATGGTATAATTTCTGAACATTGTGTTTTGGATGTGTTAGCTTTTTAGCCAACTCTCCATCATTTGTAAACAACAGCAAACCCGTTGTATTTCTATCTAAACGACCAACAGGATACACACGTTCTTTAGTTGCATTTTCTATTAAATCCATCACCGTTTTTCTACCACGTTCATCATCCATGGTAGTGATATAATTTTTCGGTTTGTTTAATAAAATATATTTTTTTTCTTCCGGAGTAATTGATGATCCATCAAAACGAACTTCACTACCAGGCTTTACTTTAAACCCCATTTCTGTGATTACTACTCCATCTACAGTTACATTTCCAGATGCAATAAGTTTATCTGCTTCTCTTCTAGAAGAAACACCTGAATTAGAAAGGTATTTGTTTAATCGAATTCCGTCTTCTGGATTTGCTTTTGGAGGTGTTTTTATTTTTCTGTACTCTTTTTTATTTCCTTGAAAACCACTATTGTTTCCTGATTGTCGTCCTCGCGACGAGTGTTTATCTGTACTCATTTTTTAATAAATTAATTTTCGGCAAAGATACTGCTAAATATTTAATTTAATTCAGTTTATCAATTACTCTTTCTATGACCAAAGAAGGATCAATAAAGAGTAGGCTTAGAATCCCTAAAAGCAACATTAGTTTAAGAATGTTATGTAGTAAAACATAGTGTTTTTTTAAATTTGATTTCCATAAAAAATAACCGATAAAAATCAATATAATTAGAGAGAATAAGAAGTAATATTTCATATAACCAACACCTGGATAATTAACCAAAATTGCAACAGGAATAAAAGTGAAAGTTATAAATACAATTCCTAATTTTCTAGTATTCCGTTCGCCGTATTTTACAGGAAAAGTTGAGTAATTATTTACAACTGCTCCTCTTAAATTCTCCAAATCTTTTATCAGCTCCCTTAATAAGAGTACAAAAAACAAGAATATAGCATTTACTAATATTATTTTTGAAAAATTTTTATAGTAAATAAAAATGACAAAAAATGGTGAGATTGTTAGAACTGCTGCAGAGATTAACCCAATAAAAGGATACTTCTTTAATTTATGAGAATACAACCAAATTGTAAAAATATATGTCGCAAAAAATAATGCTGCTCTCCAAGAAATAAAAAAACCAAAAATAAAACCTAAAAAATTAAATAAAAAGTATATCTGAAGTTTGGTTTTCTGACTTACGACATTATCTATACTCGTTTTTATTGGTCTATTAATTAGATCTGCTTTCACATCGTAAAAATTATTAATAATGTAACCAGAAGAAACAACACAAACTGATGCCAATACAATTAATAATAATTGAAAATCTAATAAAACAAAGTGTAACGATTTTTTTGGGGAAAATATAAATATTGCAGCTAGGTATTGCGCCAGCACTAGTACTAAAATATTGTAACCTCTAATAACCGAAAGCAAACTAAATAGTTTGTAAAATAATGGTGTTGATTTAGAATTGCTCACTTTTCGAGTTGTTGTTTTTCTAAAATCTATATACCAATTCTAATTTGTAATCCTGTAATTTTTTCTTTGCTTTTTCGTAGTCTTCAGTAAATCCTAAAATATAACCTCCACCGCCAGAACCACATAACTTTAAGTAATAATCGTTTGTAGTAATTCCTTGTTCCCAAACTTTATGAAAAGCTACAGGAATCATTGGTTTAAAATTGGTTAAAACAACTTTAGATAATTTTTTTATATTTCCAAATAACGATTTTACATTACCATGCAAAAAATCATCAATACAAGCATCTGTATGCAAAGCAAATTCTTCATTTAGCATTTTTCTAAAACCATCATTTTTCATCTTATTCATAAAGATGTTTACCATTGGCTCAGTTTCTCCAACAATTTCTGAGTCTAATAAAAACACCGCACCTTTTCCTTCTTTTTGAGACGGAATCCCAGCAGGTTCAATATTGGTTTTTGAATTAATTAATATTGGTAAACTTAAATAACTATTTAACGGATCTAAACCAGAGCTTTTACCATGAAAAAAAGATTCCATTACACTAAACACTTCTTTTAGTGTTAACAATTTATCTCTTGTAAGATTTTCTAAAACGGTTATTTTGTTATTTGCATATTTGTCATAAATAGAAGCAACTAAAGCACCAGAGCTTCCAACTCCGTATCCTTGCGGAATAGAAGAATCAAAATACATTCCGTTATCTAAATCTGCTTTAAACTCGTCTAATCTAAAAGATAAATTATTTTCTTTTAATTCTGACAAATATGCATAAAATCGCACTAAATTACTATTAGATTTTAGTGCTTTTTCTGATAGATTTTTTGAAGATTTTAATGCTCCTCTATAAGTATTATATGGAATTGCAAGACCTTTTGAATCTTTTATAATTCCGTATTCTCCAAAAAGTAAAATTTTAGCGTAAAATAAAGGTCCTTTCATTTCTTTCTTTTAACAATTGCAAAAATACTACTTATTATTTTAATTTTCAGTAGCTTATTTTATTTCTTCTTTAAGTTTTTGTAAAACACTTTCCATGTTCCAGTTTTATTATCTTTTACATAGCTTCCTTTTTCTTTTATTTTTCCATTTTTATAAAAGGTTTTCCAATTACCTTCTTTTAAATTATTTTCAAAATTCCCTCTAGATAGAAGCTCTCCCGTTTCGTAATACTCGTAAAATTTTCCTTCTTTTTTATCATTTTGGTACTCTGTAAGTGTTTTTAATTTTCCAGATTCAAAATACACTTTTCTTACGCCATCAATTTTACCTTTGTTAAAATTTATTTCTTGGAATAAAACACCATCTTCAAAATAATACTTCACCAAACCATGAAATTTTTCATTGTTAGGATTATCATTCAAACTAAATCCTTCCATTTGTTTATTTCCATTTACGAAATAATCAATTATCCAAAATCCATTATTCTGAACTTTTGGTTTAGGTCTATAATAAGTTGCTTTTTCTTTTATTGTAGAATTCCAATTTGCATCGAACCACATTGTTTCTTGCGCAGAAACAGAAGTGGTTAAAAACCCAACAACTAACATACATAGCAAGGCTGAAGTTTTCATAATTAATGGTTTTTATGTTTGTAATTTACAACTTTTTTGCACCAAAACCAATATTATCAAAAATATATTGTTTTTTTTGGCAATAATTAGATAGGGTTTCTTTTATAAAATGATTCACCTTTTCTTTATCATTTTTTGGATACAATACATGCACGTTCGCTCCGGCGTCTAACGTAAAACAAACTTTGCACTTAGTTTCTTTTCTAAATTTCCAAATTTTATTGATGATTTCCAAGGTATTTGGTTTCATCAAAATAAAATATGGATTGCTAGTCAACATCATTGCGTGCAATGTTAATGCTTCACTTTCTACAATGTTTATAAATTTATCAATGTTACCATTTTGTAGTATTTCTGAAAGCCGAGAAAGATTTTCATTTGCTTGTAAAAATCGCTGTTCTGCATACGGATGATTATGCATTAAATCATGTCCTACACTACTAGAAATTTGCTTTTCTCCTTTATCAACCAATAAAATTGCATCTTGATAATTTTCGAAAATCGAGTGTACTTTATAAGGAAATTTCACGCCAAACAAATCTGAACTTCCTTCAATTTCTGGATGATCTCCCCAAACAACTAACGGACCTTCTATACTTCTACTTGCGCTTCCAGAACCTAAACGTGCTAAAAAAGACGCTTTTTTATTGACAAATGCTGATGATAAATTTGGATTCAATTCTTTTTCTAAGCTCAATAAACACATCGCAATTGCAGACAATCCACTTGCAGAAGATGCAATTCCGCTACTATGAGGAAAAGAATTTTCTGAATTAATTACCATATCATATTCAAAAATATACGGGCAATATTCTTTTATTCTTTCAAAAAATTGAGCGATTTTCGGTTTAAATTCCTCTTTTTTATTTCCTTCAAAAAACAATTCAAAATTGATTTCATTTGAAGTATTACTCTTTTCAAAATCAATCGTTGTAATTGTTTGGCAATTATTTAATGTAAAACTAATGGATGCATTTTTTGGAATTTGCGGTTGGCTTTTACCCCAATATTTTATCAAAGCAATATTGCTTGGAGTTTGCCACGTATAAGTTGCTTTTTCTATTGAAAAATTGAGTGCTGAAGGAATAAATTGTGCTGTATTCAAATCAAAAATAATTTGTGTAAATATACTTTTTTATTGTCAAATATTTTTTAATTTTTTTAAAACAGCATCTTTGTATTTTCTGCTAATCGGAATTGCTTTTTTAGTGATTTCAATAAATTCATTTGTATAAGAATCGATTGCTTTTAAATTAAATATTCTAAAATCTATTTGGCTATTTGCATTTGTTTTTGGTATGTTTACTTTTTTAGTTGCTCGTGTAGGAGTTATTTTACTAATTGGATTGAAAAAAGAAAACTAATATTATTAGAATCACATTAAATATCTATTTATGATCAAAAAAACATTATTTGTTACTGTTTGTTTATGTTCAATTTTCACGTTTGCACAGACATCAACCAAAACAAATTTAGACAACTTATTCAAAACATTTGAAAAAGAAAACAAGGCAATGGGAGCTGTTTCTATTTTTAAAAACGGAACAGAAATCTATCAGAAAGAAATAGGTTTTGCCAATATCAAAACTAAAAAAAGAGGAAATAAATTTACCAAATACAGAATTGGTTCTATCTCTAAAACATTTACTGCAACTATTATTTTACAACAAATAGATGAAGGAAAATTAACATTAAATACATTGGTAACAGCGTATTTTCCTAAACTGCCAAATGCAAATAAAATTACGATTGAAGATTTGTTAAGGCACGAAAGTGGATTGGTAAATGTTACGAACGATACAAACATTAGATCTTGGATTACTAAACATCAAACTCGCAAGCAAATGATAAATCGTTTTATTAAAAACGGAACAGAATTTGAACCGAAAGAAAAATCTAAATATTCTAATACCAACTTTATAATTCTCTCTTATATTTCGGAAATAATTGATAAGAACTCTTTTAATAAAATATTGGAAGATAGAATTATAAAACCATTGCATTTAAAAAGAACTGAGTTCGGTAACCCAATTAAACCCACCAATAATGAAGCATTACCTTATTACTTTGAAAATAATCAATGGAATTTAATTGACATGCAAACCAATATGTCTGCGCCAATGGGAGCTGGCGCAATCGTTTCAACTTCATCAGAATTAAATGTTTTCTACTCAAATTTATTTTCAGGAAAATTAACTTCTGATGCTTCCTTAAAAAAATTAATGACGATTAAAAATGGAATTGGATTAGGAATTATGCAATTCGAGTTTAAAGATTTAAAAGTATTTGGTCACGATGGTGGAATTGATGGTTTTCAATCTTATGCTTTATACATTCCTGAGAAAAATACCACCATGGCTTTTACATGTAACGGATTAAATGCGATGATGATGCCAACTGTGATTTCTATTTTGGAAACCTATTTTAAAAATGACACTTCGTTAAAGAAGACACCCACACTTCAATTAAAATCAGAAGAATTAGACGTTTATTTAGGGGTTTACAGCGGAAAAACATTTCCTGCTAAAATAACTTTTACTAAAAAAGGAACTACTTTGTTTGCTCAAGCAACCGGACAACCAATCTTTGAATTGATTTCACCTAAAAAAAATCTTTTTATTTATGATTCTATGGGAATTCATTTTGATTTTAACCTTCAAAACAAAACAATGGAATTAACTTTTGGAGGTAAAAAACATTTACTTGAAAAAGAAGAATAACTATAAATCTTACTTGGTTGATAAAACACCTTTTTCATTCATTTGAAAAAGGTATTTTTGTATTTATGAATAGAAAACTAAAATTGATTTGGGATTTTAAAGGAGAAGATGGATTGGAAACTGCAAAACATCATTGTATTCATTTAAAAGAGTTTGCCGCAGCAGAAAAACTACATTATCACGAAATAAATCACGAGCATATCAACGAATTTCACAGCATTGCTTTTGTAACTGTTGATGAAGTTGACATGAAAACATACAGAGACGCATTAATTCCACATAGAGGAGAATTGGCACAATAATAATCTTAAAACCAAGAATTATGTTTTTAATAAATGCATTGGCAAAACCAACAAAAAAATCTGAGCAATACGATGAAGTTATCGGTGCGTATGTAAGTTTATATATCGATTATAAAGATATTGAAGGCGCGTACAAATTAGCAAAATACTATATCAAAAGCGAAGGTTGGAAAGTAACCGAAATCGAAGAAGAGTATTTTACCCTAGATACTGTAAATGACGTGGATGAAGACCAAGTAGAATTGTACGAAGAAGCGTTGGAATATGGGTATTCAATTATTTTTAATTGTTTTGAAGAGGAATAATAACTTCATCAATTCTTGGCTTAAAAACTTAATATAGGTTTGATTTAGTATTCAAATTCATAACATTATTAAAGTTAGTTAAAAATGAAGATTACAATTACAAAAGGTAAAAATAGGAATATCCTAACTTGTGAAAGAAAGGATGGAAGTAAGACAAGTGCTAATATTGGCGCTAATATTCCAAACCATGATATTGCCCATTTTGTTGTAGAATCGAAATTTAAACTTGAAAACGGATTTTATGGAAAAATAAAATCTGGAATGACCATAGCTGAACTCTCTGATAAAAAAGTAATCAAAAATTTGGGGCCAGAAACGTGGTTATCCGAAATTATGGCTAGAAATTTACAATCTATTGGTTCTGGTGCATCAAACATTGAACAATATATTGAATTAGTCAATTGGGAAGCTAAAATTATTAATGGAATTGAAATGCCTAATTTGAATTTAACTACTGTTGAAGAAATTAAATTAGCTTTTGATCAACTTTGTGAAAAATGGAATTCGATACCTGAAAATAGTCAACTAAATTTAATATTTTGAATAAAAAATAGCTACAATTAATTACTTATTTAGCTTTTTTTTGAGAATTCATATTTTCACTAAACCTCTTTTACTTCAACAAAAAAACCTGTTATACATTTATTATTTAAATAGTAACTTGGCGTAAAATTCAATATTTATAATCATGAAAAAATTATTTTACATTCTATTTTTATTATCGCTCACAACCTTTAGCAGCAATGCACAAGAGAAAACTTCTTTTTTGCAAGAAGAAGTTATTTATGCTAGAAAACACGGTATGGCTTTAACCATGGTTGTTTTAAAACCAAAAAAAGCAAACGGAAAAGGAATTGTAAGTGTTGTTAGTGGCAACTGGTTTTCTAGTTATTCAAAAATTTCTAGAGAAATTAATAAAGCAGAACCATTTCTAGAAAGCGGTTACACTATTTTTGTAACAATGCATAGTTCAAATCCAAGATTTGATATTGCTGAAGCGGCAACGGACATCAAACGTGCAGTTCAACACATTAGATTTAATGCAAAAAAGTTTGGAATTGATCCAAACAAAATTGGAATTACTGGAGGTTCTTCTGGTGGACATTTATCGTTGGTTGTCAATACTTCTGATGATATTAAAGATGTAAAATCTGAAGATCCAATTAGAAGAGTTTCTTCTAAAGTACAAGCAGTTGCTGTATTTTATCCGCCAACCGATTTTTTAAATTGGGGTGGACCAAATCAATATATGAATTATTTACAATTTGCTCCAGCACTTTCACAAAGTTATATTTTGGGTGCCTTAAAATTTCAAACATATAATAAAAAAAGCACCATATACGAACCCATAAAAGATTCAATTGCATTACGAAAAATGTCAATTTCAGTTTCTCCTGCTCAATTAGTTACTTTAGATGACGCGCCTGTTTACATTATTCACGGAGATAAAGATCGTACAGTTCCGTTACAGCAATCTCAGTTACTCCAAAGTAAATTCAAAGCTGTTGGAGTTCCTTTAATCCTTTCTATTAAACCAGGTGCAGATCATGGTTGGGACAATATGAATATCGACAGAAAAGAATTTGTAAAATGGTTTGACAAGTATTTAAAATAAATATAACTTATATTTGAAATATGAATTTAGATTTGCAAATCTAAAGGCTAACTGCTGATGTAAATCACTTGTGCTAAAATCGATTCGGTATTGAAACGGATTCATATTAAAATGCATTAGCTGTAATACCGAAATAATGATTTTAGACCCAAATAATAAATATGATAAACAGACTATTGAGCTAATTAAAAAGTCTGGATTTAAATCATCAAAATCAGGATTTCATAAAACATTAATTTTACAAGCACAACGTTCTAACGAAAGAGCAAATTCTGCGAATAAATCTAAACTGATTGATAACGAAACTGGAGAAACTGTTTCGACAATTTTATGCTGTGCAGCAGCTTGTGAATCTGCAATTTCCGAATTCATTCAACATCATATTTATGCAAGTGAAGAATTACCAAAAGAACTCATTAAGATACGAAACGAAAGAAATGCCTTGATACAATGGAAACTTTTATTAAAATTTCAAGATTCAAATATTGATTTATCAACCTCAAAGGAATATAGCAATCTTGACTGTTTATTAAAATTAAGAGATAATATTGCACATAGAAATTCAAGATTACTGAAAGTTGGTGATTTTCCTGAAAAACTTTTTCCTTGCATAAAAAATAAAACGATACAGATTGATAACGACAGAGGTATTGATTGGACTGACTTGATATTGACAAATCAAGTTTCTGATTGGGCGATTAAAACTACTATTGATTGGTTCGGATTAACTGAAAACGAATGGAAATTAAGATGTTAATACTACAGCCAACAACTGGTGTATTATATAGCTTGGTTTAAGCACACTTAGGAAAATCCTCTCGGATTTTCTTGGTCGGTAATTATTTACTAAATTAGTTGCTAAAATACGCTACAAAACATACCAAAAACCGTTAACAAAACCTCTTAACCCTCTGCAATCGCCTTTGCAGCAATAAAACCCCCAGTCCAAGCATTCTGAAAATTAAATCCACCTGTTACCGCATCAATATTTAAAATTTCACCAACAAAAAATAAATTATTGTGTTTTTTACTTTCAAAACGTTTAAAATTAATTTCTTTTAAATCGATTCCTCCAGCAGTTACAAATTCGTCTTTAAAAGTAGTTCTTCCATTTGCGTTATACACTCCTTTTGTGAGTTGATTTGCTAAATTCTCTAACTGATTCGTATTCAAATCTGCCCAATTTTGGGTTTTAGAAATGCCAGAAAACAATACAAAACGCTCCCATAATCTTTTTGAGATTTCCGCAAAAGGCGATTTTAAAATCACCGTTTTTCTTGGCTCTTTCTTTTTTAAGTTTAAGAGAACATTTAGCACTTTATCAGTTGGTCTAGACAACCAATTTACTTCCACATTATATTGATAGCCTTTTTCGGCTAAAATTCGTGCTCCAAAAGCTGACAATTTCAACACTGCTGGCCCGCTCATTCCCCAATGTGTAATTAACAAAGGACCTGATGCTTCTAATTTTGTGCCGACAATAGTTACGGTTGCATTTGGAACGGAAGTTCCTAATAAATCTACCAATCTTTTGTCATTAATATTAAAGGTAAATAACGACGGAACAGGTTCAATTATAGAGTGATCTAAAGTGGTTACCAATTCCCAAATTTTATTGCTACTTCCTGCGGAAATTACTAGTTTATCAGCAGTAAATGTTTCGTGTTTTGTGTTGATTTTCCATTGATTATTCTCTTTTTCAACCGAATTTACTCCGTGATTTTTCAAGACTTTAATTCCGAGTTTATCTACAGCATTTTCAAAACAATCAATAATTGCTTGCGAAGTATTTGCTTCTGGAAACACACGATTATCGTCTTCAATTTTCAACGGAACGCCACGATCATCAAACCACTCAAAAGTATCGCCTGTCATAAATGTATGAAATGGCCCGAGCAATTCTTTTTCTCCTCTCGGATAAAATTTTACCAATTCTTTGGGCTCAAAACACGCGTGCGTAACATTGCAACGTCCGCCACCAGAAATTTTTACTTTTTGTAGCACATCATTCCCTTTTTCAAGAATTGTAATGTCTAAATCTGGATTTTGCTCTTTCGCATTTATCGCTGTAAAAAAACCTGCGGCTCCTCCGCCAATGATGATTATTTTGTTCATTTTTTATTTTTTGTCAGTTCGACTGGTTTTCTGTCATATCGAGCGGAGTCGAAATAAAAGGAAATTGTATCGAGAACTTTTTTTAAATCATCTCGATACAAATTTATTTCAACTTCGACTACGCTCAGTTATCAATAAATTTACTCGATGTGACATTCGTTTACAAAACCATTTCTGAATATGGAAGGATTGTTTCAAATCCTTTTTGTTTAAAATAGTTTGGTGTGTCTTCGTTTCCTGTAACTAACACAAAATCTCCGCCCCAAGCTCCTAAGCTTTTTACAGCACCAAAATAATCAGAAAATAATTCCTTTTTAACTGGATTTAATTTTACTATTGAAGAAATAATGTTTTCATGCTCTTCAATTATTTTCTCTAAATCTAATGCTGAAGTTGCTTTTACAAATTCATTTGATAGGTTAGAAATAGCTGTAATTTCTTGTTGAATGTTTTCTTTATTTTTTCTGTATTGAGTAATTCCGTCTCTACTATTTTGTTTTTTATTTAGATGTACAAAAAACAATTCGTCTTTAAAATTTGGATTGAAATCCACTTGTTTTACACTTGGATGTTGTCTTCGACTACGTTTATCTTGAGCGAAGTCGATAGGCTCAGACATCATTTCTAATTGATACAATATTGGCAAATTATGTTGTGCACAAGCAATATCATAACCACTTCCAGAAAAAGCATTCCACAATAATTTGTAAGCATCAACATTTGCCCAAGAAGCAATATTATTGATTAATGTAGATGAACTTCCCAATCCCCAATTTCTTGGAAAAGTGAGGTTTGTTTTTACAATGAATCCCTTATCTGTTCGCAAAAAATCTTGATTTAGTTTTCTTGCTTCACTTAAAATTTTCTGTAACGTTTCTGCAATAAACTCCGCATTTCCTTCTTTATCAGAATTAAAGGTTGCGTTTTTTAAACGAAGTTTTGGTAAATCAAAAATTGCTTCAAACCAACATTCTCCTGTATTCGTAAAACTTCCCCAAACCAAATGTGGGTCTTCGATTGCTTCCACAACTAAATCTTGACCAAATTTTGTAGGCACAGCCAACGATGTCGCTCCGTCAAGAACTACATATTCTCCTGTTAATAATAATTTTCCGTTGCTGTAGTTTCGACTACGCTCAACTACCACATTATTATTTTTATCTATCATCTTTTTTATCTTCGGTGGCTGAGCGTAGTCGAAGCCAATCTTTATAATTACTAGAATTTTTACATTCAGAAAATTTTGATAAATCTTCGTACTGTCCTTTTATCAAGGCAATTTTCTTATTTCTACTCCAACCTTGAATCTGTTTTTCTCTTCTAAAAGCTTCATCAATTCTAGTAAACCTCTCAAAATACATCAATTTTACTGGTAACCTCTTTTTTGTATGATTAGCTCCAAAACCATTTTGATGTTGCTCAATTCGTTTGTCTAAATCAATTGTACTTCCAGTATAAAAAGTGCCATCAGAACATTCCAGAATATAAACATATCCAATTTTCATAATTTTTCTTTTTCAACAGCATGGCTTCGACTACGCTCAGCCACCATTCGACTGCGCTCGAGGAGACATCCTGTTTACCTTTTCAAAGTGTTAAATTGATCTACCACAGCACTATGCGTAACAGTCTTGTCTTTAAAATAAGCAACAACTATTTCTTTTTCTTCATTTGTTGCATTCAATTGATTTAAAATATTCATTAAATGCATTTTCATATGTCCTTCTTGAATTCCGCTTGTTGTTAATGCCTTTAGCGCAGCAAAGTTTTGTGCCAATCCTGCAGTTGCAATAATTTGCATCAATTCTCTTGCAGATGGTTTTTGCAACATATCCAACGATAATTTTGCCATCGGATGTAATGCCGTTAATCCGCCAACAGTTCCTAAAGCTAACGGAACTTCAATCCAAAACCTAAAAACATCATTTTCAATTTCACAATGCGTTAAGCTTTTATAGCTCCCTGATTTTGCCGCATACGCATGTGCACCAGCTTCCACAGCTCTAAAATCATTTCCGGTAGCTAATACAACAGCATCAATTCCGTTCATAATTCCTTTGTTATGCGTTACTGCTCTATATGGTTCTATTTCTGCAATTTGAACTGCTTGTTTAAATTTTTGTGCAAATTCTCTTGGATTTTCTCCGCCCAATTCATCAATTTTACAAGAAACTTCTGCTCTTACTAAACATTGTGGAACATAGTTTGATAAAATACTCATTACAATATCAATATCGTCTTTACGAAACGCTTTTGCAATGGCTTCTAAACACGAATTTATAAAGTTTGCTCCCATAGAATCTTTGGTTTCAAACGTTGCATGTAATTGATAGTAATTGGCCAATTTATCAGTTTTATCAATCAATTCAATATCTAAAATTCCACCACCGCGTTTTTCCATATTCTTAGTGATAGAAGAAGTCGCTTTGTATAAATTTTCTTTTTGTTGATGGAAATATGATGTTAAATCTGCTTTATTTCCTTCAAACATAAAATGCACTTGTCCGATTTTTGTGGTTGAAATTACTTCCGCTTTAAATCCGCCACGTTTACTCCAAAATTTTGCCACTTTCGACGCTGCTGCAACTACAGAACTTTCTTCAACAACCATCGGAATTACATAATGATTCTCGTTAATCACAAAGTTTGGTGCAACACCATAAGGCAAATAAAAATTGGACACTGTATTCTCTATAAAATCGTCGTGTAATTGTTGTAATTTTTTATCTGAATTCCAATATTGTTGTAGCGTTTGTATAATTTCTGGCTGTGAGCTAAAATAATTTTTAGACAACCAATTTATCTTCTCTTGTTTTGTGAGTTTAGAAAATCCTGAAATAATTTTAGACATTGAATCATTCTTTTTAATAGCCACAAAGATAAATGAATGGAATGAAAATAGCCTTACTATTCAATATTTATGCTTTTTTTGAAGGGTTTTTTGCTGATTTTTCCGTAAACTTGGCAAGATTTTATAAAAAACTATATTTATTTCAAAATTGAAATAGAAACTATAAAAAACACTAAAACAATGGCAGACTCAGCAGTAATACAACAAGACGAACCACAATTATTCGGACATCCAAAGGGATTATTTTATTTATTTTTTGCAGAATTATGGGAACGATTTAGTTTCTATGGAATGAGAGCGTTATTAACGCTTTATATGGTTGAAGAAATATTTAAATCTTTATCTAATAGAGATTATGCTACTGCAGCTGTTTATGCTTCCTATGGTTCATTGGTTTATGCATCTACCGTTATTGGTGGACAGATTTCTGATAAAATTTTAGGAATGCGTTCTTCTATTTTTCTAGGTGGAGTTTTAATGGCTTTTGGGCATTTTGTTTTGGCAGTAGAAAATGATATTGCCTTTTTCTTAGCTTTAGCATTAATTATTGTTGGTAATGGATTCTTTAAACCAAACATTTCGACATTTGTTGGAGCTTTATATAAAGATGGAGATGTAAGAAAAGATTCAGGATTTACCATTTTTTATATGGGAATTAATATTGGTGGATGGATTGCTCCCTTATTATGTGGTTGGTTAGCTGTAAAATATGGATATCATTATGGTTTTGGTTTAGCAGGAGTAGGAATGTTAACTGGATTAATTTTCTTCTGGAGTGGAATTAAGAAAAATGTTTTTGGAGATAAAGGATTACCTCCTAGTATAGAGGTATATGAAAAGAAAGTGATAGGAATACCTCAAAAGAAACTGATTCCAATTATTTCTGTCATTTGTGTGCCTATTATTGCATATATTTTAGCTTCTTACAAAGCAATTGCTGGTGGAGAATCATATTTAGGTGATGAAACAATTGTTGGGTTAATTTTTAAATTGATTGGTGTTGGAGTTATCCTTTATCTAGGAAATATTATGATGAAAGCTACCTTAGATGAACGTAAAAAATTATTTATGGCAGTGTTAATTACTTTCTTTATGACAATGTTCTGGGGTTTCCATGAATTGTCTGGATCTGTAATTACATTATTTGCTTCTAGAAATGTTGCATTAGAGGGTATTATGACTGCAGCTCAAACAAATTCATTAAACTCAATGTTTATAATCATCTTAGCAATTCCTATTTCTTTATTATGGGCATACTTAACAAAAAAGAATTTAAATCCAAGAACTCCATATAAATTTGGATTAGGATTGGTATTAGCAGGAATAAGTTTTTATATCCTAAGTCTTAGTAAAGGAAGTGCTGATGAAAACGGGATGGTTCCTTTTGCTTATTTATTTATAATGTATTTTATAATTTCTATTGGGGAATTATTTATGTCTCCTGTTGGATTATCAAAAATTACTGATTTATCACCTAAGAAAATTGTAGCTTTTATGATGGGAATTTGGTTCTTATCATCTGCTTATGCATTTCAAATAGTTGGTTTTATTGGTAAGCAACTTGCTATAGAAAGTACAGACGCTAATGTTGGAGGCTTAGACACTTTAGAAATTTACACCGATGGGTTTGCATTAATAGCAACTTATGCTATAGGAGCTGGAGTAGTTGTTCTAGTATTCTCTCCTCTGATGAAAAAATTAATGGGTAACGTTCATTAACAAAAAGTATTCACAATATTTTATGAAAAGCACCAAATAATGGTGCTTTTTTATTTTGTAAATTTGTAAAATAAATATCGACAAGTAGTATATGAAAAAAATAATCACTTTATTAATTATTGCTTTTGTCTTAAATACAACTGCGCAAGAAAAAGTAAATTGGCTTTCTTTTGAAAAAGCCATTGAAATAAATAAAACAAATCCGAAACCTTTTTTAATAGATATTTATACAGATTGGTGTGGTTGGTGTAAAAAAATGGATAGCGAAACCTATACCAATCCAATAATTGTAAAATATATAAACGAGAATTATCATGCTATAAAATTAAATGGAGAGGGTAAAGAACCAATTACATATAAAGATTATACGTTTAAATTTAATCAACAAGGAAATACGAAATATCATGAATTGAGCGCAGCACTTTTAAACGGAAAATTAAGTTATCCAACTACCATCATTTTAAATAAAGAAGAACATTTGTTAGATCGAATTCCTGGATATTTAACTCCAAAAAAAATGGAAATGGTGTTGGCTTTTTTTATTAAAAAAGACAGAAAGGAAAAGAATTGGGGCGATTTTGTAAAAAAATTTAAAAGCACAATTAAAGAATAAATACTTAATTTTTCTTATTAATTTTAGTTTCTAAATTAGTTCTCGACTCCGCTCGAACTGATATTTCAGATATAACTTAACTACAATTCTTAACTAGTTACTTAAAAGTAATTGCTCCTTTTTCTGCAGTATAATAAAACGGAATTCCGTTTTTATCACAAATATATCTCCATTTTAAAACTTGATTTTTATAGTTTGAGGCATCAGCAATAATTTGTTTTGGTTGCATCTTTTCAATCAATCTTTCTAAATTTATTTTTGGCGATTGGATAAGTAATACAATTGGTTTTAATTTAGTTTCTAGCTGATAAACTCCTAAACTATCAACTAAAATAAACGTATCATTTTTAAATTGATAACTATTAGTAAACTGGTTTTTAAACTCAACTGTAGTTACTTTTTTACCAACTTTATAATCTTTTATTAAACCTAGTATTTTTACACTTACGGAATCTAAATCGTGGTAAATTTTTAAGTTTCCATTCTTATTTTCGCCAATAATGGTTTTTCTGCTTTTAGTAAAAATAACAAATTCGTTGGTTGTTTCCGTTTGGTGTTTTTCATGAAAAACACTCAATTGAAAAACAACAATTATTGATAAAAATGCTACAACAGATTTGAAAGTTTTTCTTTCAAAATATCGAAAACCAAAAATCAAACTTATATAAGAAACTATTAAAAGTAATGTTGAAAACGGAATCTCTTTTATTAAAAAAGATTCTTGGATAGAAATCCAACTTACAAACTGATTCATTAACGAAATAATAAACCCATAAATATCAGCAAGAAAACTCGGTAATATTTGAAATAACGCTAACACAATTACTAAAATTCCAAGCATTAAAATGATTCCGATAAAAGGAATAATAACCAAGTTAGAAAGCATAAATAAGCCTGGAAATTGATGAAAATAAAACAAGCTTACAGGTAAAACTCCCAATTGCGCAGCAACAGAAACTGTAAATAATTGCCAAAATTTATCAAAAATAAACCATTTCGGATTCCATAATTGATACAATTTTGGCTGAATGGTTACAATGCTAAAAACCGCCAAATAACTTAATTGAAAGCCAACATCAAACAAAAACATCGGTTTTATAAGCAACAACACAAACATTGATGCAATTAAGGTGTGTTGCACCAACGTTTTTCTGTTGAATGACATTCCGATTGCAATTGCAGTAAACATTGTTACCGCTCTAACAACTGATGCCGATAAACCTGCAATAACGGCAAAAAACCAAAGCAATAAAACAATAAAACATAGTTTGATGATTTTTCCGTTTTTTAGTCGCTCTAATGGTTTTAAAATAAACATTAAAATCAGTAAAATAATTCCGACATGCAAACCAGAAACTGCTAAAATATGAATAGCACCAGCATTTGTATAATCTTCTAACAAGTCTTTAGAAATGTCGTTTCGTTGTCCTAAAATTAGTGCTTTTATAACAGCGAGCTCTTCTCCTTTAAATCCGTTTTTTATCAACTCATTTTCGATTTTATTTCTTATGCTTTCAGCAATTTTATAAATTGAATTCTCATTAGATTCTCTGACATAAAAAGCCGTATTTCTCAAAAAAACTTGATGATAAACACCTTGTTTTTCGAGATATTTTTTATACTTAAATTGAAATGGATTTAATGGTTTTTGAACTTTATTGAGTTCTGATTTAAACAAAAATACGGAACCAATTTTAGCAGCCGATTGCAAACTATCTCTTTGAACATTTAGCAAAATTGTTCCGCAAGTTTTTTGATTGCCAACTTTACTAATTAAACCTAAATACTTATCATAATACAAATTACTTTTTAATACTTTTTCTACTTTAAAAGTGATTAAAGAATCTGAAGAATGATAGTTTGTGTAGTAATTTTCTTTATGAGAATCATTTTGAAAAAACACAGCAAATACCCCAATAAGAATAAAGAAAATCCAACTTGAAACTGTGAATAAAAATCGTTTTTTAAAATACTTGAAAAGAAAAATCAGTAGTAAAAAAAAGACTACAACTAAAATTGATTTAGTGAAAGAATATTGCCATATTTTGTAGTAAAATTGCAATACAATTCCTACAATTAGGCAAATAGTAAAATGAGTTGGTAAAAAACTTAGCAACTTTTTCATAGCATGATAAAGTTACTAAAAAATAAGATATTATGTTATTCCTTCAATAATTAATCTTGCTGATTCCTCTGAAGCACCTTTTCCTCCAAGGATTTTTTCTAATTCGTAGTATGCTAAAAATACTTTTTCTCGATGAGAATCTTCCAAGATTTTTGTGAGTTCTTTGGTTAATGTTTTTGTGTTAAAATCGCTCTGAATTAATTCAGTAACCACTTCTTTATCCATAATTAAATTGACCAACGAAATAAATTTTAACGTGATAATTCGCTTTGCAATTGCATATGTAATTGCGCTTCCTTTATAACACACAACTTGCGGCACTTTAAATAACGCGGTTTCTAAAGTTGCTGTTCCAGAAGTTACCAAAGCTGCAAACGAAATGCTTAATAAATCGTAGGTTTTATTGTTTATAAACTGCACATTATCCGTTTTTATAAATTGCTGATAAAAGGTAAAATCTTGACTCGGAGCGCCAGCAATTACAAATTGATATTCTTTAAAATCATCAACCACAGAAAGCATTACAGATAACATTTTAATAATTTCTTGTTTTCTACTTCCTGGCAATAAAGCAATAATTTTTTTATCGCCTAAGTTGTTTTCTTTTCTAAAAGCAACTTCTTCTACTTGTTTTCTGTCTGCAATAGCATCAATTAGTGGATGACCCACAAAATTAACATTGTAATTGTATTTTGCATAAAACTCTTTTTCGAAAGGCAGAATAACATTCATCATATTAATATCTCTCTTTATCTTTTCTACTCTGCTAGATCTTGACGCCCAAACTTGTGGAGAAATGTAATAATTAGTTCTAAAACCTTTTTGCTTTCCCCATTTTGCAATTCGCAAGTTAAATCCGGAATAATCGATAAAAACAATTACATCTGGTTGAAATTCTTCAATATCTTTTTTACAAAAAGCAATGTTTTTAAATATTGTAGGAATGTTTGCCAACACTTCTACAAAACCCATAAAAGCCAATTCTTTATAATGTTTTACCAAGGTTGCTCCAGCATTTTCCATTAAATCTCCACCCCAACATCTAACAATTGCATTATTGTCTTGTTTAAACAATGCTTTTATTAAGTTAGAACCGTGTAAATCTCCTGATGCTTCTCCGGCAATAATGTAGTATTTCATTCCTTTTATTAAGAATTATAGCTAATATAATTTGATGACAAAGGTAGTAAATGCAATCAAAATGGTTGTAAATAAAACGCCTCTTGCCCTATAATCTTGTTTCTTCTTGATGTACACAAAAAACACAAACAAATTTGGAATTGCAGCTAAGGTTAATATTTTCCCTGACAAATCTTGTTCTTTTATAACGATTAACGTTTCTTGAAAATTAAATTTAGAAAAAAATTCTATATAAATAAAAACTCCAGAAAATGTTGCAAATAGAGATACTAAAGCACCAATCAAAATTTCTTTTCTTATAAATCCCATGTATTTAATTTTTGAATTGTGTGATGCGCAGTCATATCAAACTGAACAGGAACCACAGATACATAACCATTATCTAATGCCCAAATATCTGTATCTTCCCCTTTATCTTGACAAACAAATTCGCCAGACAACCAATAATATTCTTTACCATTTGGACTTGTTCTTTTATCAAAATTTTCTTGCCAATTTCCGTTTGCTTGCCTGCAAATTTTAATTCCTTTGATGTCTTTTTCTGGTAAATTTGGAATGTTGACATTTAAAACGGTAGCTTCCGGAATCTTCTTCTTTAAAGCTTCCAATACAATTTGTTTTATTATTTTTTTGGATGCTGTAAAATCTGCATGCCAATTAAAATCTAACAGCGAAAAACCAATTGCTGGAACGCCTTCAATCCCTGCTTCTACAGCAGCACTCATTGTTCCCGAATAAATTACATTTATAGAAGAATTTGATCCGTGATTGATTCCAGAAACGCATAAATCTGGTTTTCTATTTAAAATGTTATTTACCGCCATCTTTACACAATCTGCTGGAGTTCCAGAACAACTGTATTCTATTTGCGGCCCATCATCCACCGTAATTGAATTGCAATGCAACACATTATCAACTGTAATTGCGTGTCCCATTCCACTTTGAGGACTATCTGGCGCAACTACAAAAACATCTCCAATTTCATTCATCACTTCTATTAAAACTCGTATTCCAGGAGCTGTTATTCCATCATCATTTGTAACTAAAATTAAAGGTCTTTTTTTCATAATTTTATTTTATCTTTCACAAATGTACCATAATTTTACTTTCTTTGATACGATACGTTTTTAACATTTTGTGAACAGATTTACGATGGATATTTAAGTACTATTGTACTTGTAAAATCACAGAAAAACACAAATTAAATTTGCAGCATTTTTTTTGGTATAATTTTAGTAGTTTGCAATACTCTAAATTGTAAAAAGAATTAAAAAATAAATAATTAAGAACATGAAAAGAGCATTTAAATTTATCATTCCGTTTGTAGCATTTTTTATAATGCTATCGAGTTTTACAACAAATCCAGTAAAAAAAGACCCAGATAAAGACAAAGTATTAATCTCTGTAATCAACTACATGCTTACAAATGGGCATTACTTACCTAAGGATTTAGATGATGATTTTTCTGAACATGTTTTTAACGAATTTATTGAAGGTTTAGATCCATCTAAAAGATATTTTACACAAGAAGATATTGAAGATTTTGCGAAATTTAAATATTTAATTGATAACCAACTTAAAAAATCTGATTTAGCTTTTTATCATTTAGTGTATGGCAGGTTTACAGAGAAAATTAAAAGCGCAAAAAAATATTACGAAGAAATTTTAGCACAACCTTTTAATTTTAACAAAAGAGAAACTATTGATATTGATTATGATAAAGTTCCTTTTCCTAAGAATGAAAATGAATTAATAAACAACTGGAGAAAACAATTAAAATTAAACACACTAAGTCAAATTCAAGAAAAACAAGATTTAGAAACTGAAAAAGCTAAAGACGATAAAAATTTTAAAAAATCATCTTTTAAAATATTAGAAGTTGCCGCAAGAAAAGAAGTTTTAAAAAACATGGATGAGCTATACATCCGTATAGAAGAACTAGAAAACTCTGATTGGTTTTCTACGTTTTTAAATAGTATTATTAGCGGTTTTGATCCTCACTCTACATATATGGCGCCAAATGTTAAGGAAAAATTTGATGTAGATATGTCTGGTAAAATTGAAGGAATTGGAGCAAGATTACAAAAAAAAGGAATTTACACACATGTTTTTGAAGTTGTTTCTGGTGGACCAGCATGGAAACAAGGTGATTTAGAAGCTGGAGATATTATTTTAAAAGTTGCGCAAGCAGATGAAGAACCTTTAGATATTGTTGGAATGCGTTTAGACGATGCCATTAAATTTATCAAAGGAAAAAAAGGAACAGAAGTTCGTTTAACAGTAAAGAAGAAATTAGACAACTCTGTTCGTGTAATTTCTATTATTAGAGATATTGTTAATCTAGATGAAACTTTTGTAAAATCTAGTATTGTAGAAAAAAATGGTAAAAAATATGGTGTAATTAACCTGCCTAAATTTTACATCGATTTTAGTGATAAAAATTTTAGAGATTCTGCAAAAGACATGGAAAAAGAAATTGAAAACCTTAAAAAAGAAAATGTTGAAGGTTTATTAATCGATTTAAGAAATAACGGTGGTGGCTCTTTAAAAACTGCTATTGAAATTGCTGGATTATTTATTAGCGAAGGACCAATTGTACAAGTAAAGTATAGAGGAGAAAAAGCAAGAGTACAGAATGACAAAGATCCTAAAATACAGTGGAATGGACCTTTAGTAGTTTTAGTAAATGAATTATCTGCTTCTGCTTCAGAAATTTTTGCAGCAGCAATGCAAGATTATAATAGAGCTGTTATTATTGGCAGTAATCAAACATACGGAAAAGGAACTGTTCAAAATGTTTTACCAATCAATAAGTTTTATCCGAATTATAAAGAAGATTTAGGCTTTTTAAAAATGACCATTCAAAAATTCTACAGAGTAAATGGTGGTTCTACACAAATAGAAGGCGTGTATTCTGATATTGCAATGCCAGACAGGTATAGTTATATGAAATTTGGCGAAAGAGATTTAGAAGGTGCATTGGCTTGGGATAAAGTTCCTAAAGCAAATTATTCTCCTGTAAATTCTTACGATAATTTTAGTGATGTTGTAAATAACAGTAAAGAAAGAATTATGCAAAATCCTGATTTTTCTTTAATTAATGATTATGCGAAATGGCTTAAAAAAGGACAAGATGATACAACGTATTCTTTAAACTTTAAACAATTTACCAAAGAAGCTAAAAAACATCAAGAGCAAGGAGAAAAATTTAAATCTGTATTTAAGTTTGCTTCTAATTTAAAATTTGAATCTCCTAAAAGTGAACTTCCTTTAATCAAAAAAGAAATTATTAATGGCGATAAAAGAACTGCTTGGCATCAAAACTTAGCAAAAGACATCTACATTAATGAAGCCTTAAATGTGTTGAGTGAATTAAAAATGAGAAATTTAAATCAAATAGTAAAGAATTAAATTTTTTATGGACTTTAAAATTACATTCAAAACCAAATGGGCAGATTTTGATGCAAATAGACATATGCGACACACTGCATATAACGATTACGCAGCCGAAGTAAGAGTTCGATATTTTAAAGAACATGGAATGTCTATTGAAGATTTAGCAAAAGAAAATTTAGGTCCCATTTTATTTAAAGAAGAGACTAATTTTTACAAAGAAATTCATATAGGAGAAGACATTACCGTAAATTTAGCATTAAATGCATTGTCATCTAAATTAGAACGTTGGAAGTTACAACATCAAATCTTTAACAAAGCTGGCAAGTTAGCAGCACAGATAAATGTGTATGGTGCTTGGATCGATTTAGAAAAGAGAAAACTATCCGCTCCATCAGCAAAATTTAAAAATTTATTTTCTAGTTTAAACAAAACTGATGATTTTGAAGAAATAATTCTAAAAAAGCAAACGTTAAAAAAAACTTAATATTTTAAACTTCATTGAACAACAAATAGGTTTGTTTATAGAATTCTATATCTTTAAAGCTAATTCATTATAATTAACTTAACCTAACGTAATTATGTTCAATAAAAAACAAATACTTGCCCTAATTTCTGGGTTGCTTTTTTGCTTTACTTCATTGCAAATTTCGGCACAGTCCGATTATAGCAATTACAGCAAATTCTCTCAACGACTTAAAACTTTACAAAGTCAAAATGCATCAAATAGTAAACTGAAAGAACTTACTACAACAATTGGTGGTCACAAAATTTGGGCATTAACTTTATCAAAAGGAAATGCTCAAAACAAACCAGCAATAGCCATTGTAAGTGGTGTTGATGGAAAACACTTATTAGGTCCAGAAATGGCAATAAATATTGCAGAAAATATTTTAAAAAATCATGCTGATGTATTAGAGAAAACTACCTTTTACATTTTTCCTAACATGAGCCCGAATGCTACAGAGAATTATTTTTCTTCTTTAAAGCACTATAAAAACGGTAATGCAAAAAGCACTGATGATGATAGAGATGGCGAATTTAACGAAGATCCTTTTGACGATTTAAACAAAGATGGGTTAATTACAATGATGCGTATAGAAGATGTTACTGGAGATTATATAAAACTAAAAGAAGACGAAAGAATACTTGTTAAAGCTGATAAAAATAAAGGCGAAATTGGGAAGTACAAATTATTATCAGAAGGAATTGATAATGATAAAGATGGGCTGTTTAACGAAGATGGTAAAGGCGGAATTCTATTCAATAAAAACTTTAGTTATAATTACCCTTATTTTAAACCTGGCGCTGGAGAACACGCAATTTCGGAGAAAGAAAACAGAGCTTTGTTAAACTTTTTATATGAGCAATGGAATCTCTTTGCTATTATAACTTTAGGTCCAGAAAACAATCTCTCAACTCCATTAAAGTATAATGCTTCTGGTGCAAAAAAGAGAGTTGTAACAAGTATTCTTAAGCAAGATGCAGCTTTAAATAAGTTCTTGTCAGACAAATACAACACAATTACCGGAACAAAAAATGCTCCTGTTTCTAAAGGTAAAGGTGGAGATTTCTTTGAGTGGTCGTATTTTCATTTCGGAAAATTAGCGCTAGCAACTCCAGGTTGGTGGGTTCCAAAAGTAAAAGATTCAGCTAAAAAATCTGCAAAAAACAAGTATCTAAATTATTTGAATTGGGCCAAAAAGGAAAACATTAGTAATGCTTTTGTAGATTGGAAAACAGTAAATCATCCAGATTTTCCAAATCAAAAAGTAGAAGTTGGTGGAATTTCTCCTTACAAAATGATAAACCCACCATTTAAATTGGTTGCAGACATCAGTAAAAAACATACAGATTTTATTATTGAATTAGCAAAAATGCAACCAAATATTACACTTCAAAATGTAACTTATGAAGCTGTAGGAAACGGTATAACAAGAATTTCTGTTGATGTTCATAATAGTGGTTTATTACCAACACACACAGAAATGGGAAAAAAATCTAGATGGTTGCGAAAAATAAAAGTAGCAGTTAAACATTCTAAAAATCAGCAAATATTAAGTGGTAAAGAAATTACACTAGTTAATAGTATTGATGGTGATAATAGTCAAAAATTTTCTTGGCTAATTAAAGGTAAAGGAAATATAAAGATAGAAGCTGGTACTTCTCATACAGGTTCAGATAGTGCAACAATTAAATTAAAATAAAAAATTAGAAAACATGAAAATCAACAAAAATATATTAAAATCATTGTTGCTAGTATTTTTATTTCCATTAGCAATTGGCGCACAAAATAGTTCAGAAATTTTTAGAGCAGCTGGATCACCACATAATCCAAAAGTTCAAATTTCATTTAATAGATATTACACATCAGAAGGATTAGCGGCTTTAGGTAAAAAAATTGCAGATGCACATCCTAACCTAGTAAAAAGACAATCTATTGGAAAATCTGCCTTAGGAAAAGACATTTGGTTACTTGCTATTACAAATTACAAAAAAGGAAAAGCAGATAGAAAACCTGGATTTTATGTCGATGGAAACATTCACTCAAATGAAATTCAAGGTGGGGAAATTAGTATTTATACAGCATGGTATTTAACAGAGAACTTTAATAATAACGAGTATATCACTAATATGTTAAACGATCGTGTTTTTTATATTGTTCCAACAATTAATCCAGATGCAAGAAATAATTTCATGAAAGAACCTAATTCTGGAAGTAGTCCAAGATCTGGAATGATTGCTTTAGATGACGATAGAGATGGTTTGTTTGATGAAGATGGTCTTGACGATATTAATGGTGATGGTTCTATCACAATGATGCGAAGAAAAAGTGATCACGGAGATTTTATAGTTGATCCATTAGATCCTAGAAAAATGATTCAAATTGGACCAGATGATGTTGTAACTACGCAACGTTACGAGTATTTAGGTGGTGAAGGAATTGATAATGATGGTGACGGAAGAATTAACGAAGACAGACACGGATATTATGACCCAAATAGAGATTGGGGCTGGAAGTGGCAACCAGATTATATTCAACGTGGTGCATACAAACATCCATTTTCTTTACCAGAAACTAGAGCGGTTGCAGATTTTGTTTTGGCACATCCAAATATTGCTGGAGCACAAAGTTTTCATAATTCTGGCGGAATGATTTTACGTGGTCCAGGAGCACAAGAAGATTTGGCAACTTACAACAGACAAGACATCAGAATTTATGATGCAATTGGTAAAAAAGGAGAAAAAATGTTGCCTGGTTATCGCTATTTAACAGTTTATAAAGATTTGTATTCTGTATTTGGTGGCGAGTTAGATTGGTTTTATGGAAGTAGAGGAATTTACACTTTTACGAATGAAATATTTACATCCTTTGCTTACTATAAAAAGAATGGTAGAGACAGAAATCAAACCTATGATTTTGATAAAGAATTATTAATGGGTGATGCTTTTACTCCTTGGGAAGAGTTTAATCATCCAACCTACGGAAAAATAGAAGTTGGCGGATTTAAAAAGAATTTTGGAAGAGCAACTCCAGGTTTTATGTTAGAAGAAGAAGCACACAGAAATATGGCGTTTACTTTTTACCATGCATATCACATGCCAAATTTATCTATTGCAACTATTTCTGAAAAGAAATTAAGTGGAGGATTGAAAGAAGTTACAGTTACTATTAAAAATGATAGATTAATGCCAACACACGCAAGTCAAGATTTAAAATACAACATTACAAGACCAGATTATGTAAGTATTTCTGGAGTTAATGTTGTTGCAGGAATGTTGGTTACTGATGCAGATTTTAACGTAACTGAAGAACAAAAAACAAATCCAGCTAAAATGAGAGTTCAAAATATTCCTGGAAATGATGTTGTTAAAGTTCGTTGGATTGTAAAAGGAAATTCTAAATTTACCGTTACAGTTGACAGTGCAAAAGGAGGAGTTGTTACAAAAAGAAGTAATTAAAATAATTAAATTTTAAAACTAAAAAAGCTCCTCAAAATTGAGGAGCTTTTTTTATGTCTAATATTTTTTAATACCAGCGTTTCTTTTTCTTTTTAGAAGCTTCCGATTTTCTTCCTTTTCTGTATTTACCAGCATCTGGCGACTTGTGTACTTCTGGTTTTGCTTTCGGATCTAAAGGATACGGATGCTCTTCAATAACATCCAATTGCTTATTGATTAATTTTTGAATAGCAATAATATAATCTTTTTCATCCGCTGAACAAAATGAAAATGCAGCTCCTTCTTGACCGGCTCTACCCGTTCTACCAATTCTATGAACATAAGTTTCTGAGATATTCGGAATGTCAAAATTAATAACAGTATCAATATCTTTAACATCAATTCCACGAGCGGCAACATCTGTTGCAATTAAAATAGAAACCTCTCCTTTTTTAAATTTTTGTAATGCTTCTTGACGTAAGTCTTGCGATTTGTCTCCATGAATACTATCAACTTTATAATCATTATTAAGCAGCGTTTTCTCAAGCTTATCAACTCCGTATTTAGTTCTTCTAAAAATAAGCACACTACCTTTTATAGAATTTCTAAGTAAATGTAAACACAGTTCAATTTTTTTAGGTTTTGGAACATAAAATAATAGTTGATGCACACCTTTTACAGTTGAAGAAGTTGGAGCAACTTCAATTTTTACGGGATTTTTTAAGAGTGTTTTTGCTAACTCTATCACTTTAAATGGCATCGTAGCAGAAAACAATAACGTTTGTTTTTGTTGATGACATAAACGCTCAATTTTTTTAACATCATCAATAAAACCCATATCTAACATTAAATCGGCTTCATCTAAAACAAAAATTTCTATAAAATCTAAGTTTACAAAATCTTGTTTGTGTAAATCTAATAACCTCCCTGGAGTAGCAATTAAAATATCAACTCCTTTTTTCAACATTTCTTTTTGAGGTTCAATTGAAACTCCGCCAAAAACAATTCCAGTTCTTAAATTGGTGTATTTGCTGTAAATAGTAAAATTTTCTTCTATTTGTATTGCTAATTCTCTTGTTGGACTGATAATTAATGCTCTAATTTTCTTTCCTTTTTTAGACGCATCTTGTTTGTCAAAAAGTTGTTGCAAAATCGGCAATGCAAAAGCTGCGGTTTTACCTGTTCCGGTTTGAGCAGAAACAATTACATCTTTTTTATCAAGAACGATTGGAATAGCTTGTTCTTGTACTAAAGTAGGTTGTTCGTATCCATGTTCAGTAATTGCTCTAACAATTGGTTTATTTAGTCCTAAATCTTTAAACTGCATATATCTTTAAATAATGCACAAAGATACTATTAAAAAGTAGTGATACTATTTTCTGTCTCCCAATAATCTAAGAAGCAATAAAAATAAATTGATAAAGTCTAAGTACAACATTAATGCGCCAACAATTGCACTTTTAGATTCTTCTTCTGAACCAATTTCAGAAGCGGCACTCATTCTTTTAATTTTCTGAGTATCGTAGGCTGTTAATCCAACAAAAATAAAAACTCCAGCATAGGTAATCAACCAATACATCATTTCACTTTTCATAAAAATGTTAACAACAGATGCTATAATAATACCGATTAATGCCATAAAAAGTAAATTACCCCAAGACGTTAAATCTTTTTTGGTATAATATCCATAAATACTCATGATAGCAAACGTACCAGCAGTTACAAAAAATGTAGTTGCAATAGATTGACTTGTGTAGATTAAAAATACAACGGATAATGTAAGTCCATTTAAAGCTGCATAACTCGTAAAAATAATTCCAGCGGTTTGAGCAGATATTTTCTTAATAACGGTAATTAAATAGCCTACCAAAAATATTTCTCCAATTATTAAACCAAAAAATAATATTTGGTTTGACACAATTGAGTTAACCAATTCTGGTGTTGATGCAACCCACATTGCAATTAAACCAGTAATTGCTAATCCTCCAGACATCCAAGTATATACTTTTGACATAAAAGCAGCTTGAATATTTTGTACCTGTTCGTTTGTATAATTTCTAATTTCCATGATCTATTTTCTTTTGTGTAAAAATAAAAAAAAAAGAGCTATTAAAAAATAGCTCTTTTAGTTAATTCTTTAATAATTTATTTTTTAAATAAACCTGCAACAAATAAAACAACTGCGGCTCCAATTACACCAGTAATTAAATCGCCAAGAATACCATTTGCAATTGAAATTCCAAGAACTCCAAATAACCATCCGCCAACTGCTCCACCAATAATACCTAAAATCATGTTCAATAAAAAGCCGAATCCACCACCTTTCATTAATTTACCGGCAAGAAAACCAGCCAATGCTCCAATTAAAATTGCGTATAACATACTATAAATTTTTAGTTAGTAATTTTTAAATTTAGCAAAATATTTAATATCAAACACTTAACAAACAATCGAGTTATCAACAGAGATATTAAAAACTAAAAAATCGCATTACAGATTGCAATACGATTTTAGCCTTGTAAAGACAAAGAAACTTCTTCGACTCCGCTCAGGGTAAACTTCTCGTCTTTTTATTTCTCTAAAATGTGTTATAAAAATAGCTCTTCGTTTCCGAAGAGCTATTATATTGTACAGGCGGAGAGACTCGAACTCTCACACCTTGCGGCACTAGATCCTAAGTCTAGCGTGTCTACCAATTCCACCACGCCTGCATTTAAGGATTGCAAATATAAACATTACTGATAAATTGCAAAGAAGTTCTTTAGGAATTTTAGTATTTTTGATATTCATCAAAAAATTATCATGCAAAACATCAAAAATTATATCAATTCTAACAGAGAACGTTTTATCAACGAATTAATAGAAATCCTTAAAATGCCTTCTGTAAGTGCAGATCCGGCATTTAATCAAGATGTATTAAATACTTCTGAAGCCATAAAAATATTTTTAAAAAAAGCAGGTTGCGATACTGTAGAAATTTGTGAAACTCCAGGATATCCAATTGTGTACGGGGAAAAAATTATTGATGCGAATTTACCAACTGTTTTAGTATATGGGCATTATGATGTTCAGCCAGCAGATCCAATAGAATTATGGGATTCTCCACCTTTTGAACCTGTAATTAAAGCTACAGAAATTCATCCTGATGGAGCCATTTTTGCTCGTGGAGCTTGTGATGATAAAGGACAAATGTTTATGCATGTAAAGGCATTAGAATATATGACATCAACAGGGAATTTACCTTGTAATGTAAAGTTTATGATTGAAGGTGAAGAAGAAGTTGGCTCAGAAAGTTTGTCTTGGTTTGTAGAGCGCAATCAAGATAAATTGGCAAATGATGTTATTTTAATTTCTGATACTGGAATGATTGCAAACGACATCCCGTCAATTACAACAGGATTGCGTGGATTAAGTTATGTACAAGTTGAAGTTACTGGTCCAAACAGAGATTTACATTCAGGTTTATATGGTGGCGCTGTTGCAAACCCTATTAATGTTTTGACAAAAATGATTGCTTCTTTGCATGATGAAAATAATCATATTACAATTCCTGGTTTTTATGACAACGTTGAAGAATTATCTACAGAAGAAAGAGCCGAAATGGCAAAAGCTCCATTCTCATTAGAAAATTATAAAAAAGCATTAGACATTGATGCGGTTTATGGCGAAAATGGATATTCTACGAACGAACGCAATTCTATAAGACCAACTTTGGATGTCAACGGAATTTGGGGCGGATATACTGATGAAGGTGCAAAAACGGTGATTGCTTCAAAAGCATTTGCGAAAATTTCGATGCGTTTGGTGCCAAATCAAGATTGGAAAAAAATTACAGAATTGTTTAAAAATCATTTTGAAAGTATTGCTCCAGCTGGCGTTACAGTGAAAGTAACGCCTCATCATGGCGGACAAGGTTATGTTACTCCAATTGACAATATTGGATATAAAGCGGCGAGTAAAGCTTATGAAACTACTTTTGGTAAAACTCCAATTCCACAACGAAGCGGAGGAAGTATTCCAATTGTTGCTTTGTTTGAAAAAGAATTAAAAAGTAAAATCATTTTAATGGGATTTGGGTTAGATTCTGATGCGATTCATTCGCCAAACGAACATTTCGGGATTTTTAATTACCTAAAAGGGATTGAAACAATTCCATTATTTTATAAATATTTTACAGAGTTGAAAACCAAATAATTAACTGTTTTTTAACTCAACCCAACATTGAAATAAAATACATTTATTTAAACTAATTAATACTTAATCAATGAGAAAATTACTTCAAAAAGCTGTTATGGCTGCTTTAATACTACTACTTTTATCGGCTTGTGATTCTACTGAAAAAAAACAACGTACTGCAGAAGATTATAAAAAGGCTACCAAGTTTATGCAACGTAGTTGGTACGGAATGGTCTATAATCAAATTGGTTCTCAAAAATGGACTGATGATAATACGCTTGTTTATTCTAAAAAAACAAAAAATGGCATTGAATATATTTCTGTAAATGCAAAAACAAAAAAGAAATCAATTCTTAAAGATTATAAAACTCTTAAAACAGAATCGAAATATGGAAAAGCAACTAGAAACGAGCATGTTTCTCCAAACGGAAAATTAGCTGCGTACATCGATAATTATAATTTATGGGTACGAGATTTATCGACCAATAAAAAAACACAGTTAACTTTCGACGGAAAAAAAGATTATGGCTACGCAACCAATAATGCAGGTTGGATAAAATCTGACAATGCTGTTTTAAAATGGTCGCCAAATTCTGATAAAATTGCAACATTTCAGCAAGACGCTCGCGGTGTTGGCATGATGTATTTAACAACCACCAATGTTGGTCATCAAAAATTAGAAGCATGGAGACATCCTTTGCCTGGAGATAAAACTATTTTTACGATAGAACGTGTTATTATCGATTTAGGAAAAAGACCAAAAGTGGTGCGTTTAAAAATGGATAAAGATTTTCAAAGAGGAACAACTACAGATCATATTGCTGGTCGTGGAGGAGAATTATTAGATGCGCAATGGAGCAAAGACGGTTCAAAATTTGCATTTGTCTCTGGATCTAGAGATCATAAAGAAGCACATTTACAAATTGCGGATACCAGAACAGGTAAAGTAAGTTCAATTCACAAAGAAGTTGTTGACACCTATTACGAATCTGGTGTAAATGCCGAAAACTGGAAAGTTTTATTTGACTCAAACGAATTTATTTGGTATTCAGAAAAAACGGATTGGGGACATCTTTATTTATATGATTTAAAAACTAAAAAGTTAAAAAATCAAATTACTTCTGGAGATTGGATTGTAAGAGAAATTCATCATATTGATAAAAAACAAAGAGAAATTTATTTTATCGCTGGAGGAAAAGAAGAAGGAAATCCATACCACACGTATTTATATAAAGTAGGATTTGACGGAAAAGGATTGACAAATTTAACTCCAGATAAAGGAACACATTCAGTCAATTTTTCTCCAAATATGGATTACTTTGTAGATACTTATTCTACAACTGATACTCCGCCAATTTCAGTATTAAGAAACAACAATGGAGAAAAAATTGCAGATTTAGAAACTGCAGATATCACAGAATTAAAAGCGCAAGGATATAAAGATCCAATAGAATTTAATGTTAAAGCTAGAGATCATAAAACAGATTTATACGGCGTGCTATTTCTTCCTAGTAATTATAATGAAAATGAAAAATATCCTATATTAAATTATATTTATCCTGGACCACAATCTGGTTCTGTTGGATATTATGGCTTTAGACCTGTCTGGAGAGATTTTCAAGCTGCGGCAGAATTAGGTTTTGTTGTTGTTGCAGTTGATGCTCAAGGAACGCCAGGAAGATCAAAATCTTTTCATGATTTCTATTATGGAAACATGGGAGATAACGGAATTCCAGATAATATTGCAGCAATCAAACAATTAGCAGAAAAATATAAAGGAATGGATATTGAGCGAGTTGGAATTTATGGTCATTCTGGTGGTGGATTTGCTTCTACTAGAGCTGTTTTTGCATATCCAGATTTTTATGATGTTGCGGTTTCAGGATCAGGAAATCACGATAACAGAAATTACGAAGCCGATTGGGGAGAAAAATGGCAAGGTTTATTGGTTGAAGGAAATATGGAAGGAAAAGGTGATGGAACAACCAACTATGACAATCAAGCAAATCAATTACTTGCCGGAAATTTAAAAGGACATTTGTTAATTACGCATGGTTCTATTGATGATAATGTTCCGCCATCAAACACCATGTTAGTTGTTGATGCTTTAATTAAAGCTAATAAAGATTTTGATATGATTCTATTTCCAAACCAAAGACATGGTTACGGAAATATGACCAATTATATGACAAGAAAACGTTGGGATTATTTTGTTACGTATTTGCGTAATGAAGTTCCACCAAAAGAATTTGATTTAGCAAATTTTAAATAAATAAAAAATTTACTAACACCAAAACAAATTCTGTATAAAAAGTCGTTTTTTAATTTATTTATTTAACTAATTATATAAAAGTTATCTAATACTAGAATCGTTTATATTCTGTTTCAAAAAATCCTCCTTCAATATTTTTTTTAGATAGAAAATGACTTCTTCTGCATTCTCTTTTGTAAAAACTAGTGGCGGCTTTATTTTTAAGACATTGTGATCTGGTCCATCGGTACTCATTAAAATTCCGTGATCTTTCATTCTATTTGCCAAATAATCGGTTTGTGCTGCTAACGGATTTAAATTAGAATCTACCAACTCAATTCCAAGAAACAATCCTTGTCCGCGGACATCACCAATAATTGGAAATTCTGTCGCTAATTTTTTTAATTCAGTTTTTAAAAATCCGCCAACTTTTAACGCATTTTCTTGTAATTTTTCTCGCTTTACGGTTTTTATAACTTCGGTAGCAATAGCACAAGAAACCGGATTTCCACCAAACGTATTAAAATATTCCATTCCGTTTGCAAAAGCATCAGCAACTTTTTGTGTACAAGCAACTGCCGCAACAGGATGACCGTTTCCTAACGGTTTTCCGATGGTGACAATATCTGGGACTACATTATGCAATTGAAATCCCCAAAAAGTTTTTCCCAAACGTCCACAACCAGTTTGCACTTCGTCAGAAATACAAATTCCGCCTGCTTTTCTAACTTTTTCATAAGCTTTTGCTAAAAACCCTTTTGGCAATTCAATTTGCCCGCCACAACTAATGATGGGTTCAATGATAAACCCACCTACATTTCTTTCTTTTTGCTGAATGTTTTCAATACATTTTTGAACTTCTTCTGCATATTCAGAAGCGGTATTTTCTCCTCTATATTTTCCGCGAAAAGAATCTGGTAATGGAAATATGTGCGTGTATTCTGGAGCGCCATTTCCGCCTTTTCCATCAAATTTATAGGATGAAATATCAATACACATATTTGTATTTCCGTGGTAACCAACTTCGCTAGCAATAATATCTTTTTCTCCCGTAACTGCTTTTGACATTCTAATTGCCAATTCGTTTGCTTCACTTCCAGAGTTTACAAAATGCAGTACATTTAATTCTTTTGGTAAAGTTTCAATCAATTCTTTTGCTAATTCGTTAATGCTTTCGTGTAAATATCTAGAGTTTGTATTGATTAACGCCATTTGCTCTTGACCAGCTTTTACAATAGCATAATTTTCGTGACCAACATGCGCCACGTTATTTACGGTATCTAAATAGTTGTTTCCGAATTGATCCATTAAATATTGACCAGCGCCACGAACCATTTTAATTGGAGTATTGTATTGCAAGCTTAAACTTTTACCTAAATGTTGTTTTCTGTAGTTGATGATTTCTTCATTAGAAATCATCGTATTTTTTTGTAAACCTTCTAATTTAAACAATGCATTTGGATCTGGACATACACTTTTCCAAACATCAATCTGGCTTAAATACCCAACTCCGGGATAATCAGATTTGTAATCAAACAAAGAAAGTAGTATTTGAAAATGTAAATGTGGCGCCCAATTTCCGTTTTCTGGATAATTGGCTAATTCAGCAATTTTTTCTCCTTTTAAAATGATGTCACCAACTTTGTGCTTTGTTGCACTTTCAACTGTATTATGTCCGTATAAAGTGTAGAATTCAAAAGTTGTTGTTTTGTGTTTTAAAACCACCAAACCTCCATATTCTTTTTCTCCAACATCATTTACAGCAATCATAATTTCACCATCAAAAAGTGCATGAACTGGTGTTTTTTCTGGCAACCAATAATCAATTCCTAAATGAATACTTCTGCTTTCTCTTCCATTATTACCAACTTTGTTATAAGCGGTAGAAGTATATAAAGCTCTTGGTTCTAAATATCCGCCAGCGATAATTTTAGTCGGAACTTTTTTTTGTAATTGATCAATTTTAAACTGAAATAACTCCAAATTATTAAAGTCTTTTTGATGTCCAATCCATTTGCTAGAAACACTTAAATCAATATGATGAATTTTATTTTTATCAATCGTCGGAAATAAATCAGAAAGAAAAAAAGTGTTTTTTTTGCTCCAATTTTTAAATTTTTCTTGATTTGGATGTGCTGTAAATCCGCAGGTATTTCTAAAACTATAAAGTGCAAATTCTGGAGAAATTTGATACAATTTTTTTAAAACCTCCCAAGCAGGTTCTTCACTAATCCATAAATATTCATTGTCTGGTTCATCAATTTTACTCATTGCCGCTCTTGTAACAATAATTACCAAACGCATAGCAATGGCATTGTATAAATGCACTAATTCATCTTCTAATAGCGAGAATGATGAATGATATCCTTTTACGAATGCAAGTGATGCATCCAAAACATCAGTATGTCTCATAACGCCATAAGCACAAAGAATTGCTACATCATTAATAGTTTGTGTGTATATTGCGTCTCCATAATCAATTGCTGCTTTTGCTTTTGGATGTAATATATCTTGTGTAACAATAATATTATTGTCATTTGGATCATTATGAACAACACTTTTCCGAAGTTTAGAATAGGATGTTTGATGTGCTTCAAACTGATTTTGAAAATGAACGAGAATCTCTTTTTTATCAGATTTAAATAAATGCAGCTGTTTTTTTGTCCAAAGAGATTGAGCAATATCCCATTCAAAATTGTAATGCGCTTCAGGATGATCAAAACCTTGTAAGACTTTTGTTAATAAACCACATTGTTTTCCCAAACTAAAGCGAAAGTCTTCTAATTGCGGATTCACAGAACCCCAAACTTTTCCAGAAACCCACGTAAGTAATCTTACAGAGCGTTGGTTGTCGTACTCATCTATAATTTCAGAGATTAAGTTGTTATTCTTATCTTTAATCGGTTTTGGAGCGATTAGATTTTTACTCTCATTTTTAATAAATTGTAATAAATGTTGCTGAAATTCAAGATATTTTTTGTTTTCTTTTGGACGTGAAATTTTTAAGATAAAACCTTCTTTATTAGTTACTTTTATCCTAAAATTAAAATCGACATAACCAGGTAACAAGGAAGCATTTCCTTTAATACCATAAAGTTCAAAAAGAATCTTCTCGGCTTGTTGAATTGATATTTTTATTTGATTGTACTTCATTTAATATTTTTATAATAATAGTGTAAAAGCTAGGTAATATACAATTACTTTTTAGTTTTCTTTGTAGCTTTGAATTTAGAAAATAGAAACATGATTATACAAGGAAATATTGTTGATATCCAAAATAGAAGAATATTTAAAGGAGAAATATCCGTTGAAAACGGAAAAATTACTTCAATAAAAGAAACAAGTCATACTATAGAAACCTACATTCTTCCTGGTTTTGTAGATGCACATATTCACATAGAAAGCTCGATGTTAGTTCCGTCCGAATTCGCAAAAATTGCTGTTATTCACGGAACCGTTGCAACAGTTTCTGATCCGCACGAAATAGCCAATGTTTTAGGCGTAAAAGGTGTTGATTTTATGATTGAAAACGGAAAGAAAGTTCCGTTAAAATTTAATTTTGGAGCACCATCTTGTGTGCCCGCAACATCTTTTGAAAGTGCTGGAGCAATAATTGATTCAGATGATATTAAGTTGATGATGGAAAATCCTGATATTAAATACTTGGCAGAAATGATGAATTATCCAGGAGTTTTGTTTGATGATGAAGAGGTTTTAAAAAAGATTCAACATGCAAAAAACAATCAAAAACCTATTGACGGTCATGCGCCAGGTTTAAGAGGAAACGATGTTTCTAAATATATTGCTGCGGGAATTTCTACCGATCACGAATGTTTTACGTTTGATGAAGCGCAAGAAAAGTTGCAGAAAGGAATGAAAGTAATTATCAGAGAAGGAAGTGCTGCAAAAAACTTTGAAGCGTTGATTGATTTATTACCAGAACATTTTGAAAACATGCTATTTTGTTCTGATGATAAACATCCAGATGATTTATTATTAGGTCATATCAATCAATTGTGTGAACGTGCAATTGCAAAGGGAATGAATATTTTTGAGGTGTTACAAGTTGCTTGTGTAAATCCGGTAAAACATTATAATTTAGATGTTGGTTTGTTGCAAAAAGATGATTTTGCAGATTTTATTGTCGTTGAAGATTTGCAAAAATTTAAAGTGTTAGAAACCTATATAAATGGCGAGTTAGTTGCTAAAAATGGACAATCATTTGTAAAATCTGTTGATTTTGAAGTGCTCAATAATTTTAATACGGATTTTAAAAATAGTTCTGATTTTGAGTTTAAATCAATGGCAAAAAAGATAAGAGTTATAGAAGCCTTGGATGGCGAATTAGTAACTAATGAAATAAAAGCAGAATCATTAATAAAAGATGGAAATTTAGTTTCTAATATTGATAAAGATATTTTAAAAATGACGGTTGTAAATCGGTATCAAAATGAAAAACCTTCAATTGCTTTTATCAAAAATTTCGGAATTAAAGAAGGTGCAATTGCGAGTTCTGTAGGGCACGATTCTCATAATATTATTGCCGTTGGAGTTTCGGATGAAGCAATTTCTAAAGCCGTAAATTTAATTATTAAAAATAAAGGTGGTGTTTGTGCAGTAACGACATCCGAAGAAAAAATTGTTTCGTTGCCAGTTGCCGGAATTATGAGTGATAAATCAGCAATTGAAATCGGGAAATCGTACGCAGAATTAGATAAAATGGCAAAGAAAATGGGAAGTACATTACGAGCGCCTTACATGAGTTTGTCTTTTATGGCGTTGTTGGTAATTCCGTCTTTAAAATTAAGTGATAAAGGTTTGTTTAATGGAGATTCGTTTCAGTTTACTTCGCTAGAAATAGAATAGTTTGTCATTGCGAGTTTACGAAGCAATCTTATTTTATTTTTAGAGATTACTTCGTTATTCTTCCTCGTAATGACGCTTAATTTAATCTACTATTCATTACTTTTGCTAACATCAACAAAAATACAATTATGAGTTTACAACAAGATTTAGAAGAAAGAAGCGGAAGTCAATGCGAATTATGTACTTCAAAAGATAATTTATCAATTTATGAAGTAAAACCAACTTCTACTGTTGGTGGTAGTGGAGTTGACGGAAGTTTACTTGCTTGTGAAACTTGTGTTAATCAGATTGAAAATCCAGAAAACACGGATGCAAATCATTGGCGTTGTTTAAACGACTCTATGTGGAGCGAACACAGAGCTGTAAAAGTGATTGCTTGGAGAATGTTATCCAGGTTAAGAAACGAAGGTTGGCCGCAAGATATGTTAGATATGCTGTATCTAGAAGATGCAGATTTGCGTTTTGCTAAAGAATCTGGAGATCATTTAGATGATAGTGAAAAAATTATTCATAGAGATGCAAACGGAGCAATTTTACAAGCAGGAGATTCTGTAGTATTGATAAAAGATTTAAAAGTAAAAGGTTCTAGTTTAGTTGCAAAACAAGGAACAGCGGTTCGTAGAATTTCTTTAGATCACGAAAATGCTAAGTTTATTGAAGGAAAAGTAGGTCCAACACAAATAGTAATTATTACAGATTATGTAAAGAAAATGTCTGAAAAAGAGTAAGAGAGATAAAAAATAAATTGTCATTGCGAAAGAAGTATGACTGAAGCAATCTCTTAATCTATTGAGAGATTACTTCGTTACACTCGTAATGACGTTATATAGACATTACAACATTTTTTGCTGTTTTTTATAAAAAGAATCTGCTTGTAATTGCATCAATTCGCGTGCTTTTTTTCTTTTATAGTTGTAGATTTCTTCTTCTTCAGAAATATCTTCATATACTTTTTTATTAATGATAATATCTGTGTTTAGCAATTCGTTTCGTTGATCTACTTTTTGAGCAACCCAGTTTTTAATGGCACTTTCTTCGTCTTCTAATTTATAATCATATTCGCCTTTTGGAGCGATTAGTTTTGCTAAAATTGGAGAAGTTTCTATTGCCAAAAATAACAAGAAAATAAAAAATGAAGGAATAAAAGGCAATTTTCCTAAGGCATTAATTCGTGCCATTAATCCATCAAAATTGGTAATGATAGGTTGTGTTTTAGATTCTTGATTTTTTTGTGAAGTAACCAAACTTGCCAAATGCGCTTCTTTAAGTTGAATCTTATTTCTGTTTGCAATTTTTAAATCTTTTAATTCTACCAAAGCAGCGTCGTGTTTTTGTCTTTTTTCAGTGTAAACAGGTCCTTTTCCAATCAATAATGTTCCTTTTCGTCCTTCTGCTTCAGAAATATAGGTTTCGTACAAAGCATCAGTTTCGTTTTCTTTAGTAATAATTTCATTTTTTAGTGACGCTATTTCTTCATTGGTTTGTTTAATTTCTGGCGTGTATTGTTTTGCAATCTGAACTTTATTATCTAAGGTCATTTGGTTTTTTTCTGTTAATAAAACCTGATTGATTTCTTTCTCAAATAACTTTAATTCCAGCGGTTTAGAAATAACAACGGCAATAATAATCGCCAAGATAATCCGTGGAGTTGCTTGTGCAAATTCTTTCCATTTATTGTCTCTCTTTTTAATTGTTGAAACGATAAATCGATCTAAATTAAAAATCAATAACCCCCAAATGATTCCGAAAATTCCGGCAATAAAGTAATTGTCAAAAACAGTAAACAAAGCATAACTCGCTGCAATTGTAGCCATAATAGCTGTAAAGAAAACGGTGGCGCCAATTCCGACATACTTGTTTTGTTCTCCATTAGAGCAATCGTTAATAATAGTAGTATCTACACCAGAGCAAGCAAGAAAAAATCGTTTTAACATAATAGTTGTTTTTTTGTGTCAGTTCGAGTGAATTTATGAGGAACGAAAAAGTTTGTATCGAGAACTATTAATTAAGACTTCTCGATACAATTTTCTCATGAAATCTAAAATTACTCGAAGTGATATTCATGTATTTACTATTAGAACGATACTTTAAAGAATATGTTACATAAAAAAGCCATTCATTTATGCTGAATTTGTTTCAGTTTTGAATGGCTTTAAATTATTGTTGTTTTCTTGGAGGTGGAGGCGGTGGTGATTTTTTAATTTTTATTTCCCACAATTTGTAAGCTTTGTTGTACCTATTGATTTCCTTTTTTGTAGCATTCTTTTTTAAAGGTGGAGGCGGTGGAATTAATTTAATTCTTTGTTTCTCTTTGTACTCTTCTAGCTTTTTATTTATTTCTTCTATTAAGACAATTTCTTCCACTTCCTTTATTTCTATAACTTCTTCAACAATAGTCTCAGCTATTTTTTTTAGTTCTTTTACTTCAATAACCTCTTCAACTTCTCTTATTATTGGAGTTTCTACTACCTCAATAATTTCAATTTCTTCTTCAATTACAATTTCTTCAACTTCTTCCAATTCCTTTACTTCAATAACTTTAGGAGTTTCTTCAATTTCTTTTACTTTAATTTTTACAGGTTTTGGCGGCGGCGGTGGAAGAACCCTAGAAGGTTTTGTTACTAGCTTCTTTTGAGATGCATTCATTTTGCTATATAATTCTTTTAAATACACAACATTTGCTTTTCTGTTTTTGCTTGTTCTTTGTATTCTGTCTGCTAATTTTTTATAGGTAAAAACAAGATCCATTTTTGGCGGTGGTGGCGGAATTATTTTTCTAATGTCTGTTACTGTGTTTTGCTGTTTTTTTGACATTTCTTTATATAAGGCGATCATTTTAATAACATCTTTTTGTTTGTAAATGTTATTTGATTTTTTTGCAGTATCAAATAATTTTTGATACTCTTTCATACCTTTGCGAGAAAGACTCTTTTCTTGTTTTTTAACTTCAATTACTTGAGGTTTTTGTTTCTTTTGTTGAGCCTCAACTTTTTGTGAAAAGGCAAAAATGAATCCAGTTATAAGCGGTATAATTGCTAGTTTTTTAAATAAGATTTTTGTTTTGGAACTCGGTGTTGTCATCATAAGTAATCTTTTTTTAGTGAGTGAATAATTTAAATTACTGGCCAAGTAAATATTGTTGTTCTGAGCAGTTGTTTTTAATAACAAATGTTGATACTCAGTTATGTTTTCATGTAGTTTTATTACAGCATCATCAGCTAGAAATTCATGATTTAACTGTACTGCTTTTTTGTAAAATTTAAATATTGGAATAAACCAAAATACAATCTGCAGCAATTCAATAAAGAGTACATCTAAAGAGTGTTTTTGTTTTACATGCGCTAACTCATGTGTTAAAATATATTGTTCTGAGTTATCGTTTTTGAATTCTTCTTTATTGATAAAGATGTACCTTAAGAAGGTATGTGGTAAAACCTTTTCTTTTAACAGTATTATCGTTGCAGAATAATAGCTAATTTTTTCATTCCTTCTTGTTTTTGATAGTACTTTATGTATGTTTTTTCCAAAATAAGTAAATAATAAAAAGGTGATTAATAGATATAGCCCAACCAAATAGCTTTGATAAGATATTTCATTTACTGCATTTATTGCATCTGCTTGATTAATTATAAGTTCTTGTGCAATAGGTTCAACAAATTCTGTAGGAGCAACGGTAATTATAAAACTAGGGACTAGAAATGCAAAAACAATACTTCCTAATAAATAGAATCTGTTAAATCTGTGCATTTTTTCTTTTTCTAACACTAAGTGATAAAAACCTAGAAATAGCAGCAAACAAAAAGTTGTCTTTAATAAATATAGTAACATCTTATTTCTTTTTAATTTGTTGATCTATAATAGTGCGTAATTCTTCTAATTCTTCTTTCGATAAATTAGTTTCTGATGTGAAAAACGAAGCAAATTGCGGAGCAGAATCATTAAAAAAGTTCTTAATTAATCCGTTTACATGCTTTGAGAAATAATCTGTTTTCTTCACTAAAGGAAAATACTCTCTCGATTTTCCGTACAATCTATAATCAATAAACCCTTTGTCATTCATACGCTTTAACAACGTTGCAACAGTTGTGGTTGCTGGCTTTGGCTTCGGAAAATCATTTAATAAATCTTTCATAAAAGCTGTATTACGTTTCCATAAATATTGCATTAGTTGTTCTTCGGATTTTGATAATTGCATTGCTCTATGTTTTTAGAATTAACTCTACAAATGTAGAAATAAAATTTGATTCTACAAGTGTAGAGTTAAAATATTTTTAAGATAATCTTTTTCATACATTTGTATCAATCAAAAAACGAACCAATAAAAAAGACATCATGAAAAGAGTTCTATTCTTAATAAGTATTGTTTTAATAGCATCTTGCGCACCAAAAAAATTCAATCAAAAATGGTTAAAAGCAAAAGCACCAAAGACTTTTAAAGCACGTTTTGAAACTACAAAAGGAAATTTTGATATTGTTGCCAGAAGAGCTTGGTCCCCAAAAGGAGTAGATAGATTATATCAATTGATCAAAAATGGCTATTATGATGATGTTGCAATTTTTAGGGTTGTGCCAAATTTTGTTGCTCAATTCGGAATTCATAATGATTCTGTTATCAACAACAATTGGAGAAAATACGGAATTGATGACGAGCCAGTATTAGCAAAAAATGAAGTGATGTCAATTGCATTTGCTAGAGGTGGAGTGAAGACGAGATCTAATCAAATTTTTATCAATTTAAAAGACAATCACAGGTTAGACAAATTAGAATATTCTGGTGTAAAAGGTTTTCCAGTAATTGCAAAAGTAATTGCAGGGAAAGAAAATGTTTTAAAGTTTTATGATGGTTACGGAGATACATTAGGAAGAAAACAAGATTCTATTTCTCAATTTGGCAATGCCTATTTAAGAGAAAAATTTCCGAAAGTAGATTATATTATGAAAGCTTATTTTATAAAGTAAACAGCATTTAAATTACATTTTAAAAATCAATCACCGTTTTGTAATCTTGAGCTTTTCGGCTTCGGTTAAGGTAAACTAACTATACTACTATCTTCATTCAAAACTATCCTCGAATTAATGACTTATGCACGTTTGAGTGATTTTCTGAAAAATTAAAATATAAATCTTACATTTATAACCATTAATAATCAAAACCAGAATGTTATGCGTAAAATTCTTTTTGTACTAATCGCTTTCTCTTTATCCTTAACTTCTTTTTCTCAGAAGAAAACAACAAAAAAAAGCGCCAAATGGGATGTCAATAATCCTCATAATGATTGGAAATACAATTCGTTTACTTTAAATACCAATGAAGGAACTTGGATAAACTTAGATGTGAGTCCAGATGGAAAAACCATTGTATTTGATTTATTAGGAGACATATACAAAATGCCCATTTCTGGAGGAAAAACAACTATTTTACGTGCTGGTTTGGCATATGAGGTACAACCAAGATTTAGTCCAAACGGAAAATATATTTCATTTACTAGTGATGCAGAAGGAGGAAATAATATTTGGGTAATGACCGCTGATGGGAAAAATGCAAAATCAATTACCAAAGAAAAATTCAGGTTGCTAAACAATGCGGTGTGGACACCAGACGGTAAATCTTTAGTTGCTAGAAAACACTTCACTTCTACTCGATCAGTTGGAGCCGGAGAAATGTGGCAATATCCACTTTCTGGTTCTGCAGGATTACAGTTAACCAAAAGAAAAAATGATCAACAAGATGTAAATGACCCCTCGATTTCATCAGACGGAAAATATTTATATTTTGCAGAAGATATGTATCCTGGAGGTTTTTTTCAGTACAATAAAGACCCTAACAAACAGATTTATATTATAAAGCAATACAATTTTAAAACAGGAAAAATAAAACAAATTACTGGTGGACCTGGTGGAGCCGCAAGACCTGTAGTTTCTAAAAACGGAAAATTATTGGCATTCGTAAAACGTGTAAGAACAAAATCGGTTTTATATATTCACGAATTAGAAACCGGAAAAGAATGGCCTTTATATTATGATTTAAACAAAGATCAACAAGAAGCTTGGGCGGTTTTTGGTGTATATCCTTATTTTACATTTACAAATAATGATACTGAAATTGTTTTTTGGGCCGGAGGAAAAATCAACAAAATAAATATCGATACAAAACAACTAACAACCATTCCTTTTCAGGTAAATGAAAAAATAAAACTAGCAAAAACACATCGTGTAAAAAGAAAAGTTTTTGAAGAAAATTTTACTTCAAAAATGATTAAGGACGTAAAAACTTCATCTGATGGAAAGTGGATTATATTTACATCTTTGGGTCATATTTATAAAAAAGAATTACCAAACGGAACTCCTAAAAGAATCACAAACTTAACAGACTTTGAAGCTGAACCAACCTTTTCTCCTGACGGAAAATCAATAGTGTTTGTTACTTGGAATGATGAAAATTTGGGGGCGATTTATACTATTAACACCGACGGAACTGGCTTGCAAAAATTAACTATTAAAAAAGGAATTTATAGAACTCCTTCTTATGATAATTCTGGAACTAAAATTGTTTACAGAAAAGAAGGTGGAAATGGAGATCAAGGGTTTGATTACTCTAAAAAAACAGGAATTTATATTGTAAATACTAATGGGAAAAGTTTGAAAAAGATTGCTGACCGTGGAGAATTTCCAATATTTTCACCAAATAACAAAAGAATTTTCTTCCAATCTGGAGGTTCTTTTATGGGTGGCTTAACAAAACGTTTAAAAAGTATTGACTTAAATGGAAAAAATGAAAGAAGCCATTTTGTGTCAAAACTAGCCAATAAATTAGTACCAAGTAAAGATTTTAAATGGATTTCATTTATCCACTTACACAAATTATATATTGCTCCATTTGTACATAACGGAAGTGAAATCAATTTAGATGGAAATACAAAATCATTTAAAGTTGAAAGTTTATCTAAAAATGCAGGAATCAATTTACATTGGTCAAAAGAAAGCAATAAAGTTCATTGGACATTGGGTGATGAATATTTTACTAAATCTATTGTAAACAATACTACAAATCCGTTTGCGAAGACTAATTTAATTGCAGATTCTGGAAACAGAATTAAAATTGGATTGACTGCAAAATCGGATGTTCCTGAAGGTAGAATTGCATTTACAAATGCGCGATTGATTACGATGAAAGGAAATGAAGTTATTGAAAACGGAACCATTGTTGTTTATAAAAATAAGATTGAAAAAATAGGAAAATCTAGTTCAATACGCATTCCTTCTGATGCTAAAGTTTACAACATGAAAGGCAAAACAATTATGCCTGGAATTGTAGATGTTCATGCACATGTTGGAGCTTTCAGAAATGGATTAAGCACACAAAAACATTGGCAATTTTATGCAAACTTGGCATATGGAGTTACAACTTCTCATGATCCTTCTGTAAATACAGCGGCAGCATTTACTTTAGAGGAACTACAAAAAAGCGGCAAAACTGTTGGACCAAGAATGTTTTCAACTGGATTTATTTTATATGGTGCAGAAGGAGATTTTAAAGCAGTTGTTAATAGCTTAGATGACGCACGTTTTGCCATTGCTAGAACAAAAGCTTTTGGAGCAAAATCAGTTAAAAGTTACAATCAACCAAGAAGAGAACAACGTCAGCAAATTATGCAAGCAGCAAAAGAATTAGGCGTAAATGTGGTTCCTGAAGGAGGTTCAAATTTCTTTGTAAATATGAGTATGATTTTTGATGGTCATACAGGAATTGAACACAATATTCCAGTTGCTCCACTTTACAAAGATGTTCAATCTCTTTGGAAAAACAGCAAAACAGGGTACACACCAACCTTGGTTGTAAATTATGCAGGAATGAGTGGTGAATATTATTGGTATCAAAAATCTAATGTTTGGGAAAATAAAAAACTACTAAAATATACACCTAGACATGTTGTAGATCCACGTTCAAGACACAGAATAATGATTCCGGATGAAGAATATAACAATGGACATATATTGACTTCAAAAAGTGTAACTGCATTGTCAAAATTAGGTGTAAAAGCTAATGTTGGTGCTCACGGACAATTACAAGGATTGGGTGCACATTGGGAATTATGGATGTTGCAACAAGGCGGAATGTCTAATCATGAAGCTTTAATTTCAGCTACAATTAACGGAGCAGATTATTTAGGAATGGATGACGAAATTGGATCATTAGAAAAAGGAAAGTTAGCCGATTTAATTATCATGGATAAAAACCCGTTAGAGAATATTCAACATACAAATACAATTTCTTACACCATGATTAATGGACGTTTGTATGATACAAGTACTATGAATGAGATTGGAAATTACAACAAAAAGAGAAGCTCTTTTTATTGGGAAAGTGGAAACTACAATCAAGGAGTTCCTTTAAATTTAGAAACCAATAGTTTTACGATTCCAACATGTAGTTGTCATTAATCAAAACAATTAATTATGGGAAAAATACTATTTCTTATTGCAGCTTTTTTGATCCTTTCTTCTTGTACAACCTCAACTGAAGAACAGGGCAAAAAAGACATTTTAGCAATTATAGACGCACAACAAATTGCTTGGCCTAAACACGATTTAGAAGGATTTATGCAAGGTTATTGGAAATCTGATTCTTTAAAATTTTATGGTAGTAATGGTGTTACGTTTGGTTGGGATAAAACCTTGACTAATTACAAAAAAGGGTATCCAACTTCTTATTATTCAGGGACTTTAAATTTTAAAATTAATCATATTTCAAAGATTAATAAAAACGCTTATTTTGTTATGGGAGAATATTATTTAAAACGTAAAGTTGGAAATGCAAATGGCAAATGGAGAATGGAGAATTATTGCTGATACGTCCTGTTAAAATTTTCTATCTGGATGAAACGGATTTAAATCTAAGCTTATTTTTTTACCTGAAATAATTTCAGAAACCAATTTCCCAGTTGCTGGCCCTAAACTCCAACCCATCATTGCATGACCAGCTGCAATTGTTAAATTTTTACATTTTGATGATTTTCCAATATATGGCAAGCCATCTGGAGAACATGGACGCAAACCACATTCTGCTGTATCTTTTTCTTTTTGTAAAATTTCTAGTTCATTATAAAATTTCTCTGCAGCAGTTGCAATTGCGTTTACTCGAACTGGATTTATCTTATGATTGATTCCTCCTATTTCCATCGTCCCAGCAAAACGTGTAAAACCATTCATTGGGGTTACGGCAACTTTTGCCTCGCACAATACAGCCGGAATCGTAATCTTAGTTTCTCTTTCTACATTAATTCGATATCCTTTTCCTGCTTGAATTGGTATGTTAATGCCAAATTTCTTTGTCAATAAAGAACTCCAACTTCCTGCTGCCATTACAACTTCATCGGTTTCAAAACTAGCTTTATTTGTAACAACGCTTTTAATTGTTTGATTTACAACCACAATGTCTTTTACCTCTTCATTTGAAAATATTTGTACGCCTTTCGTTTTTAAATATGTAATCATTTCTGGCATAAAATCTGACGGAGTCATATGTGCATCACAATCAAAATAAACTGCGCCTTTTACATTTAAATTTGCATTTGGCTCGTACTTTTTAATAGCCTCAATAGTTGTTAAATGCTCTGCGTGTAATCCTACTTTTAAAGCTTTTTCGCCAAGTTTCCATTCGTGCTCACCAACTTTATCTGATTGATAGTACATCATCAAGCCTTTTCGTTCGTAATGAAAATCAAAATCATCAGAAGCTTTTAAACCTTCATACAAATCTCTACTGAATAAATTAATGTCTTTAATTACGGGAATTGAAGCTGCTACTTTTTTTGCATTGGCAGATTTTTTAAACGCCCACGCCCATTTTAAAAAGTCAGAATCTAATCTTGGTTTTACATAAAACGGACTGCTAGCATTGAACATCCATTTTATTCCTTGCGTAATAATTCCTGGTGAAGCCAAAGAAATAATATGACTTGGCGTAATATAACCCGCATTTACATAAGAAGCTCCATTTGTAAAATCTGATTTATCGATTACAGTAACTTGATGTCCTTCTTTCTGAAGGTAATAAGCAGCACATAACCCTATAATTCCACCACCAATAATTACTACTTTTTTACTCATTTCTTTTGCACTTTTTTTATACTAAAATCTTGAATTAAATTACTTGAAACCCATGTGCGTACGGATCATCTTCATCATCAATTATAATCGTATTATATCCATAAATTTTTGCCCAACCTTTAATACTTGGAATAATTGCAGGTTTTCCATTTAATGTTGTTTCTTCTTCTACACAAGCTATAAATTTACTTCCGATAAAACTTTCGTGGATAAACTGTTCTCCTTTTTTTAATTTTCCTTTTGCGTGTAATTGTACAATTCTTGCTGATGTTCCTGTTCCGCACGGACTTCTATCAATTGCTTTATCGCCATAAAAAACAGCATTTCTTCCAGATGATGTTGGATCAATCGGATTGCCTGTCCACAGTAAATGTGTTACATCTCTAATGGTGTCGTTTTCTGGATGGATAAACAAATCTGGATATTTCTCATTAATTCGATCTCGAACAACTTGAGAATATTGAATAATCTTACTTGCAGTAAAATCGTGCACGCCAGAAAAGTTTTTTTGTGGATCTACAATTGCATAATAATTTCCACCATACGCAACATCAAAAGTAATTTCTCCTAATTCTGGGCAATCAACTGTTAAATTTTCTGCTGCCAAATAACTTTTTACATTGATTAATTTTACCCAATCTACTTTTTTACCTGTTTGTCCGTATTCAATATTCACCAAACCAGCCGGTGCTTCCATTTTAATTTTTCCAGGAACTTTTGGTATAATTAATCCTTCTTCAATGGCGATTGTAATTGTTCCAATAGTTCCGTGTCCGCACATTGGCAAACAACCCGAAGTTTCTATAAATAAAATAGCGAAATCGTTTTCTGGATTGTGTGGTGGAAACAACATACTTCCACTCATCATGTCATGTCCTCGAGGTTCAAACATCAATCCTTTTCTGATCCAATCGTATTCTTTTAAAAAATGCTGACGCTTTTCACTCATGTTTTTACCAACCAAGTTTGGTCCGCCACCAGCAACAACTCTTACCGGATTTCCGCACGTATGTGCATCCACACAAAAAAACGTTTTTCTACTCATTTTTTTTAGCATCAATATATTTAAGTATTCTATTTTCTAAAATGGATAATGTTACAGTTCCTTCTTCTAAAATTACTTCATGGAAATCTCGAATATTAAATTTTTCGCCTAACTCAGCTTCCGCTTTTTTTCGCATTTCACGTATTTTAATTTCTCCCATTTTATAAGACAATGCTTGTCCTGGCCAAGAAATATAACGATCTGTTTCTGTTCTCACTTCATGTAAAGACAGCGCTGTATTCTCTGCCAAATAATCTAATACTTGCTGGCGTGTCCATCCTTTTGCATGCACTCCGGTATCAACAACCAATCTACAAGCTCGCCACATTTCATACGTTAATTGACCAAATTTTTCGTACGGAGTTGTATAAATCCCCATTTCATCAACTAAATATTCTGAGTACAATCCCCAACCTTCTCCAAATGCTGATAAATATAAATTTCTTCTAAATTGCGGAATTGTTTTTGGCAATTCGTTATTCAAAGACATTTGTAAATGATGTCCTGGGACAGCTTCGTGCGCTGTTAAAGCCGGAATTGTATATAAAGTTCTGCTTGGTAAATTATAGGTGTTTACCCAATAAAAACCTGCCGAAGTTTCACTTCTAGAGCCCGAATATCTTCCGCCAGTATAATTTGGTGCAATTGCAGCAGGAACAGGAACTACTCCGTAGGGTTTTCTTGGTAATGTTTTAAAAAACTTAGGCAATTCTGCATCAATTCTTTTTGCAATATCTCTTGCAAACATTAGTAATTCTTTTGGAGTTTTTGCATAAAACTGATCATCCGTTCTTAAAAATTTTAGAAATTCTGCAAACGTGCCATTGAATTTTAAATCTTTGATAATTTGTTCCATTTCGGCTTTTATTCTAGCCACTTCTTTCAAACCAATTTGATGAATATCTTCTGCTGTATATTTTGTACTTGTTGTGTAATAATTAATTCTGTTTTGATAAAATTCTTTTCCGTTTGGAGTGGTAGAAACTCCCAAACCTTTTCTGGTGTTCGGAAAATATTCATCTTCAAAAAAAGTTTTAATTTTCTTATACTGATTTATGGCATTTTTTTGGACACTAACTTTTGCTGCTCCAAGAATTGAATCTTTTAATGCTGAGGATAACAACGTTGGCAATTTATAAAATGGTTTATAAAATTCACTTTTAGTTACATCAGAAACAATATGTTTATCATAGGTTTTTTCGTACTCGTTAAAAACCGCTTTTGGTTGCGAAATCCCTTTTTTTACTCCAGCTCTTAAAAGTGCAATATTATAATCTACTCGTTTTGGTAAATTCTCTAATTGTTTAAAATACTCTTTTACTTGTTTTTTGTTTTTAAAAGTACGGTTTGCCATTTTACTTAAATTCAAATGAAAAGCAGATTCGTTTGTAATTGGATTTAGGTACATTTTAAATGTATGCGTATCTATTTTATCTTGTAAAACAAAAAGCAATAACTCTTGCGAAATTTTATCCGTTTCAGACAGGTTTTTTGTTGCAACTTGCTGTAATTCTACTTTTAGATTTTTAGCAAATTCCGCTTCAGCTTGATAATATTTAATGGTGTTTTCTACAGATTCATTTCTTTTAAAATCATATTCTCTATGCTTTTCATAAGTAGCAATTAACAATTTTAGTTGTTCGCTTGAAGAAGTTTTTTTACAAGCTACAAAGCTTACTAATACTAAAAATCCAAAGAGTTTTATGATTTTCATATGTTATATTTTATCTGTTGTTTTTACTCCATTTACATTTCTTAAAATGTGTAATGGATTTTCGTTTTTCAACTCGTTTGGCAATAAATTATTTGGCCAAGCTTGAAAACTAAATGGTCTAACCCAACGTTTTATAGAATCTACTCCAACTGCAGTGAATCTTGAATCTGTTGATGCCGGATATGGACCTCCGTGTTGCATAGACGGACATACTTCAACTCCTGTTGGAACGCCATTAAAAATAATTCTTCCAACTCTATTTTGTAATGCAGATATAATTCCATAATTTGAAGAAAGCTCAGATTCAGTTCCGATAATTGTCCCTGTTAATTGTCCTTCTAATTGGTGTAAAATTTGTTCTAATTGTGCTTCATTTTCACATTCAACTAATAAAGAAAACGGACCAAACACTTCGTGATGTAAAGTTGGATTTTCTAAAAATATTTTTCCATCAACTTTAGAAACTATTTGACGCCCATAATTGCTTTTAACATCACCAGAAAAATCTGCTAATACTTCAATTCCATTTTGAGAAATTGCTTTTGCTTTATTGCCATTGTATGCTCTAACAATATTTGGATGCAACATACAAGTTGGTTCAATTTTTACAATTTCTTCTGCCAAAGTTTGTGCAAATTTATTCAATCCATTTCCTTTAATCCCTAGTAACAATCCAGGATTTGTACAGAATTGTCCTGATCCCAAAGTAATTGAACCTGCATAAATTTTTGCCCAATCTGTAGCTTTTTCTTTTAATGCTTCTGGTAAAAATACTACTGGATTTATACTACCCATTTCAGCAAAAACCGGAATTGGTTCTGATCTTTTTGCTGCGGCATCAAACAAGGCTCTACCTCCTCGAATACTTCCTGTAAATCCAACTCCTTTTACATTCGGATCTTGCACTAATGCTTGTCCAACTTCAATTCCGCTACTATTTAAATTAGAAAATACGCCGTTTGGCATTCCAGTTTTTTTAGCAGCTTTTATTACGGCCGACGCAACTAATTCTCCAGTTCCTGCGTGCATAGGATGCGATTTTACAATTACCGGACATCCTGCTGCTAAAGCTGCTGCGGTATCTCCGCCAGCAGTAGAATACGCTAACGGAAAATTACTTGCTCCAAAAACTACAATTGGTCCTAAAGGAATATGCATTTTACGTAAATCTCCTTTTGGCATTGGTTTTCTTTCTGGTTGCGCAGTATCAATTGTTGCTTCTACCCAAGAACCTTCTTCAACGTGAGTTGCAAAAGCTCTTAATTGTCCAACTGTTCTACCTCTTTCTCCCATTGCTCTTCCTGCTGGTAACCCAGATTCTGAAGAATACATTTGAATCAGCGATTCTCCCAATGCTTCAATTTCTTCAGCAATTGCTCTTAAAAAAACAGCTTTTTCTTTTCCTGATTTTTTAGAATAGATTTGAAATGCTTGTGCAGCTAATACTGTTGCTTGTTGTATTTCTTTTGATGTTGCTTCAGTAATTACAAAGGCATTTTCTGTATTTGTTTGTGGGTTAAACGTTGCAAATGTTTTTGTTCCTGTTGCAGAAAGTTGATTTCCTATATAATTTTTTCCTGTTATCATTTTGATTGGATTCTTTTTAAATGTGATGCTATATCAACGGGTTTAAACACCACTTTTGTTGATACTGGATATTTTTCTAATAATGCTTTTGGTCTGATTGGACGTTGTGTAAAATCACCGCCACAATTGGAACAAACATGTTGTAAAACTGTATTTACGCACTCTTTACAAAAGGTGCATTCAAACGTACAAATCATTGCCTCTTGAGAATCAAATGGCAATGATTTATTACAGTTTTCGCATGTTGGTCTAATTTCTAACATGATTTTATCTACTATTTTTCTTTGTAGTTAGTTGTTTTGTGTTAGTGATTGAGGCATTTGTTGAAGCTCTTTTTTATGTGTTTGTTTTTTTTTACACGTAAAAAAAGCGACTGCCGAAAGCACGACCTTTAGGGAACACCCAAATTAATTTACAAATTTTTATACGCTGGCAATGTTGGTCTTGTTTTTAATCCGTCTTCTATAATTGCTAAAACTTTTTTTCTTTCTTCACCAATTAAAGGCAAACGAGGCTCACGAACATTTTCTGTTCCAATTCCTGTTGCTACTTCTGCCAGCTTTATATTTTGTACCAATTTAGTATTAATATCTAACTCTAGCAAAGGTAAAAACCAACGATAAATTTCAATTGCTTCTAGATTTCTTCCAGCTTTTGCTAAGCTATAAATTGCCACAGTTTCAGCAGGAAATGCACAAACCAAACCAGCAACCCAACCATCTGCTCCCATTAAAATACTTTCTAACGCCAACGTATCAACTCCGCATAAAAGAGCAAAACGGTTTTTAAAACGATTCTTAAACCTCGATATGTTTGAAATATCTCTGGTAGATTCTTTTACCGCTTGGATGTTTTTACACTCAGCTAATTCCTCAAACATATCTAAAGTAACTTCAATTCCGTAATCTACAGGATTGTTATAAATGATAATTGGCAAAGAAGTACTATTTGCAACTTTCTTAAAATAAGTAACTGTTTCTCTATCATCAGCTTTGTAACGCATTGGAGGCAACATCATTAATCCTTCGGCTCCGTATTCTTTTGCCAATCTTGCCGCTTCAATAGCGTCTTTGGTTGATTGTTCTGCAATGTTGATAATTACAGGAACTTTTCCTTTTACAATTTCTACTGTTTTTTCTATTAAAATTTTCTTTTCTTCTGCTGTTAAAGTACTTGCTTCTCCTAAAGTTCCGCCTAAAATAATTCCGTTAACACCAGCATCTAATTGTGCTTTGATGTTTATTTCAAAATTTACTAAATCTAACGTGTCATCATCAGAAAATTTAGTGGTTACTGCTGGCATAACACCATTCCATTGTATACTCATTGTACTAGTTTTTTTACAAATTTACACTAGTTTTTACTTTTTTGATTTCCTTATATTATCGACATATAATACTTTATTAACTTAATTTTAATGAATAACGTTATTATAGCGTTAATTTTAGCATATATTTGTGCAATTACTAACAATTAGTGCATGAAAGTTTTACCATTTAAAATTCCGAAGTCGAAAGATGTTACATTAATTTATCAAGAAGATAAAGGGACTTTTTTTTATGATAAACTACATCAACATGAAGAAATTCAGTTATGTGCAATTGTGCAAGGCGAAGGAAGTTTGGTGATTGGAGATTCTATAAATGAATACAAAAGTGGAGATATTTTAATTATTGGAAGCAATGTCCCACACGTTTTTAAAAGCGACACTTCTTCTGTTAAAACTTCATTTATGCAAACATTGTTCTTTACTAAAACATCTTTCGGAGACGATTTTTTTGAATTGGGAGATTTTGCTGAAATGCAATCTTTTTTTAAAATAAGTGAATCTGGCGGAATTGTAACGAGTAATAAAAATGAAATTTTGGAGCTATTTTCTTCTTTAAAAAATGCATCAAATTTTGAGCGATTTATTATTTTCTTAAAAATTATTCGTGAATTATTGAACGCCGAAATGAAACCGTTATCCAAATTTATTTATCAGAAAAAATATTCTGACAACGAAGGAAAGCGCATGAGTAATATTATGGAATATACCATGAACAACTTCAACAAAGAGATTGATTTAGCTACGATTGCAGAAATTTCTAATATGACATCGAATGCTTTTTGCAGGTATTTTAAACAACGAACTAACAAGACGTATTTTCAGTTTTTAATTGAAGTTCGGATAGAAAATGCGTGTCGGTTGTTAAAAAATAATGATGTGCTGATTGCAGAAGTTTCTGAAAAATCTGGATTTAAAAATATTTCAAACTTCAACAGAAAATTTAAAGATACTAAAGGAATTACGCCATCTAAATTTAGAAGTTTACATTAGAAATCTCAGTTAGCAGTCTCAGTATTCAGTTTTTGTTGCTATTATTGACATCCCGTTTTTTATTAAAAATTCCTCAATCGTTCCTCATTTCGGAATAACATTTTAAAGATTTTCTAATTCTGCTTTTAGTTTTTTGGTTAATCCTTTTATAACCATATCGTGTGAATGATCTATCAACTCAAAAGCAAAAGTATCAGAAACATCGTTGTTTAAGGTAACGGTATTCCAATGTTTTTTACTCATATGCCAACCTGCATTTATGCTTTCGTATTCGCCTCGTAATTCTTCTGCCCAATCTGGATCGCATTTTAAATTGATATTTGTTTCTCCTTTTTCCCAATGATTTAAGCCCACCAACGCAAACATTTTTCCCATGACTTTAAAAACCAAGGTTACATCATCAAACGGAAAATGTTCTGTAACTCCTTTTTTGGCAATACAATATTCTCTTAGTTGTTCTATGTGCATGTTAAAATTTTGAGTTAAAGATACAGCAGTTTTGAAAAATAATTCAGTTTGTTTCTAAACTCCTTTTTCGGTAACTTCGCTAACTCTTGATATAAAACATTAAAACGGAACCATATTCTTAACATTGTAGCCAATTTGAGAAAATGATGAACTTTCGACTAACTTTAATTACTGAAAACCAAAATTCTCTTGAAAAAGGGAAAAAGTTTGCGGAATTGATATGCGAAACTCTGAATTGTGAAAACGGATTTGAAATCTCAAAATATGAGAAACTGAAAAACTCATACCGAATTGAAATTATTGGAAGAATAGCTGACCAAAATAATTCGATATCGGAATCAATTGAATTGACTGACAGAATTTGTTCGCCTTGGATTGTGAATTTTGACCGAACAAAAAATGATGTGGAATTGATGTTTAATAAATCGGAATTAACTAATTATCGGAATGTGAATTTCAACACTCTGAATTGGGCAAATTTCGGAGTAGAAAAAAAATAAAAACTGGCTACAACACAGTATATAAAAAATTGCTGTTTTATGCTTAACCAATGTTAGTTGCTCTGTTTGCTAGCTTCTGATTTTCCTTCGGAAAATCCTCGCACACAAACACGCAACTTTCCATATACATAAACGTTAGCGAATCTCCAAAAATGCCTTCAAAATCGCTAAACTTTCTGTTGGATTTTCTTCCATCGGTACATGTCCAGAATTTTTTATAATAACTAATTTAGAATTTGGCAGTAAACTATCCATTCGTTTTCCGTTATCTAACGGAATCCAAACATCATTTTCTCCCCAAAGTAGTAGCGTTTCTGTTTTTATACTTTTTAGCTTCTCTAAATTTGCTTTATCATCAAAGTTAAAATCCATTTTTGCTCTGTCTATAAAAGCTTGTCTGTTTCCTATTCTCAAAGCCATTTCGTGATAACGTGTAATTAATGCATCTGTTATTTTAGAATCATCAGCATACACTTGTTTCATATTTTCTTTAATGATTGTTTTTGGAGTGATGTATAAAAAAAGTGAATTTAAAATTGGAGTTCTTGCCATTCTGAAAATCCAAGGTTGTGGCTTGTTTGTTGGTAAACCGCTTGCATCAATTAAAACCAATTTTTTAACTTTTTCAGGATATTCGGCAGCAAAATCCCAGGCAATATTTCCACCTAAAGAATTACCTGCCAAATAGAAACTATCAACGTTTACTTTTGATAAAAACTGATCTACAAATCGAGTATAATTTTGAATTGAATAATCGCCGGTAGAATTTGGTCCTGTTAAACCAAAAGCAGGTAAATCCATTCTAATTACTCTGTAGTTTTTTGAGAGTTCTTTTGTCCAATCGCTCCAAGTATGAAGCGAAGATGCAGTACCGTGAATTAATACAATTGGAGTTCCAGTTCCTTCATCTCTATAATGAACTTGCATTCCGTCTATTTCAATAAATTTAGAATATTCATTTGCATACTTCTTTTTTAAAACTTCAACAGGAATATCAGAATACACCGCTCCTTTTATCAAAATAGCCGCTACAACTAATAGTACATATAAAAGATATTTTACTTTTTTATTTTTCTTCATTTGTTGATTTATAATAAACGCTCCATTACAATATCTGGATTTTTTAATTCTGTAAATCCAAATTGTTTATATAAACCATGAGCGTCAGAAGTTTTGAGCATCCAGGTTTTACATTCTTTTAATTCTTCTGCATTAATAATTGCTTCCATTAATTGTTTCGAATAGCCTTTTCCTTTGTGTGTTGGTAAGATGAAAACATCCATTAAATAGGCAAAAACTGCATAATCTGTTGCAACTCTTCCAAAACCAATTTGTTGTTCATTTACATAAACACCAAAACACAAAGAAGTATCTATCGTTGTTTGCACTTGTTTTTTAGTTCTTTCTTTCGCCCAATAACTATTCGTTAAAAATTGATAAATAACATCAATTTGTAATTTTGATTTGTCTGTAGAAATTGTCATCATACAACTATTCTAAGATCTGATATAAAATTGGCTTACTCGGTGTAGCATCATTTTCGAAAGGCGCAATCATTAAATTTAAAAAATAGGTTCCGTCTTCAACAGTATTTGGCACAAAAATAAACTCAGTAATGGTGGCATTTAAACGTAATTTACCAGCCGTATTCCAAAAAGCATTGTGAGATAGTAATAATCCTTCATCACTTTCTCTATCTACAGAAGGCAAATCGATTAACAAATGTTTTACCCCTTTTTCTCGTAAATAAATTGCCGCTTCTTCTAATATATATGGCGGGTTTGTATGTGAATATTTTGCCGATTTCTTATCAGCCAAATTAGGGAGTGTTCTTATTATAATTGCATCTCTTTTTTTGTTTCCTAGAGCAAATTGTAGTTGTTTTTTTGTGATAACAAAATCGTCTTCTAAAAATGTTGGAGCAATCGTAACCACTTCTGCTAAAAAGAAAAATTGTTTTAAATTTTTGTTTACCGAATGTACTTTTTTGGTGATATGTCCGGCACATTCTGTGTGTGTAATATGAGAATGCGGGTTGAATTCTATATTGTTAAAATTAACCGATGCGCCGTCTGCAACACTTGCAATCCAATCTTTTTCTTGTACTGGATAAATCTTTGGATCATCTATATACCAAGCATTTACATTTTGTTTTGTAACATCTATGGCAATAGAAATATCTATAGGTTTTGATAAATCTATTTGGTAGTTTTTAGAATTTATTTTTATGGTTGCGAGCATTTATATTAAACTTGTTTTAGTATCTCAACATTGAGAAACTATATTTTCAAATATAACTAAATTATAAATAATTCAGAAGCCAGCCCATCTGCTAAAAATTTTCCTTTTTTTGTGGTTTTTAGAAATTCAATGTCATTACGAGGAGGAATCGACGAAATAATCTCTTTATCATTAAAAGATTGCTTCGTTTCTCTCGCAATGACAAGTAAATCTTTGTTAATAAATTTTTCTGCGGATGCCAACAATTGATTTTTATAATCGATTCCGAATTCAGCTTCAATTTCAGCTAAAGAAACGCCCCAAATAGTTCGTAAACCTGTCATTATGGACTCGTTGAATTGATCATTTTTCGACAATTTTTCAGTTTCATTTGGCAACTTATTTTCTAAAATTGATTTGATATATTTTGTATTATTAGCAACATTCCAACTTCTATGTGTTTTACTAAACGAATGTGCTGAAGGTCCAATTCCGATGTATTTTTTCCCTTGCCAATAACTTGTATTGTGTTTCGAAAAATAATTTGGTTTTCCGAAGTTCGAAATCTCATAATGCACAAATCCATGTTTTTGAGTTTCTTTAACTAAAATTTCAAAATGTTGTTTTGCTAATGCTTCATCTAATGGTGGATATTTTCCGTTTTTAATAAACGAATCTAGCGCCGTGTTTGGTTCAACTGTTAGCGCATAACTAGAAATATGATTGATTCCAAAATCAAAAACAATTTGTAAATTTTGTTTCCACTTTTCGATGGACATATTTTGAATTCCGTAAATTAAATCCACCGTAATATTATCAAAGCTGCCAATGGCAGCAGATAGACAACTCTTTGCTTCTTTTGCGTTGTGTGCGCGATTCATTAGTTTTAAATCTTCTTCAAAAAAAGATTGAATTCCGATGCTTAATCGGTTAATTCCTGCCTTTTTATAATCTTCAAAAATAGTTCTCGACTGCGCTCGAACGGACACTAAATCATCAGGGTTTGCTTCTAAAGTTATCTCTAGGTTTTCGACAACTTTATAATTCGCATTAATTGCATCAATTATTGATTGAATTTCATAAATCGACAATAAACTCGGAGTTCCGCCACCAAAATAAATCGTTTCAATCGTTTCGTTTTGTAGTTCTTCTTTCCTAATTTCTAACTCTTTTATCAAACAAGAAACCAACGTATCTTTCTTTTTTAACGAAGTAGAAAAATGAAAATCGCAATAAAAACATGCTTGTTTGCAAAACGGTATGTGAAGGTATATGCCTGCCATTTTTTTTAGTTATCAGTATTCAGTTGCAGTTATCAGTTGGTTGTTTATTTTGCTCCGAATTTCCCAGGGTTATTAATCATGTAATCTATTAATTTTCCAACTTCAGAGTTCTCAGATGATAATTCTTCAAAAGTATTTTTATCAATATAATTACATTTTAAAGCAAATAATAACCAGGTTTGAGTTTCTGAATTTTCGGCATCAGAATCAGATAATTTACTTATAAAATGTTTTGGGTACAATCTCTTTCTATACGCTTCTGAAATATTTGCAGAAACACTTCTTGAAGATCTTCTAATTTGATCGGTTAATGAATATTTTTCTTCTTTTGGAAAAGATTTAGATACTTCAAAAATTTGCATTGCTAAATCAAATGATTTTTTAAAAGCTAACAATTCTTTAAACCCCATATTATAATTTTTTAATTACTGCTATTGAAAACTGTAACTGTCAACTGCAACTGTCAACTGTCAACTCTCAACTGCAACTAAATACTACTTTTTAACTCGTTTCTCATTTTGTTTCACAAAAGCACTCCAACCTGTATAACTTTTTCCTCCAATAACTTTTCCTGCATTGTAAAAATGACAAACGGCTGCTGCCAAACCATCAGTTGCATCTAAGTTTTTTGGTAAGGTTTTTAAACCTAATAATGATTTTAACATCAACGCAACCTGCTCTTTACTCGCATTTCCATTTCCAGTAATTGCCATTTTTATTTTCTTTGGTAAATATTCTGTAATCGGAATTTCTCTAGACAATCCTGCTGCCATTGCAACTCCTTGCGCTCTTCCAAGCTTCAACATCGATTGCACATTTTTACCGAAAAATGGAGCTTCGATAGCAATTTCATCTGGATTATAAGTATCAATCAATTCGATAGTTCTTTCAAAAATTAGTTTTAGTTTTAAATAATGATCGGTGTATTTGGTTAAAATCAATTCGTTCATTTGAATAAATTCCATTTTTTTACCAATGATTTTAATTACACCAAAACCCATAATTGTAGTTCCTGGGTCAATTCCTAATATAATTTTTTCGGTTTTCACAATCGCAGATTGTTTTATTATTTATTAGATTGTCATTTTCACAACGATTATTTATTACTTTGCATCAATGCAAAAAACGTCTTCACACAAAACTAAGCATTTCTTTGCGCTCGTTATCAAACTTTTTATAGTTATTGGTTTTGGGTATTTTATATACTTAAAACTAGCAGAAAACGAGCAACTAACTTTTTCTGTTTTTTATACTAATTTGATTAAAAACAATGTTTTTTCATTAAAAAATGTTCTTTTACTACTATTATTTACTTTTTTTAATTGGTTTTTCGAAATATACAAATGGCATTTATTAGTCAGTCAAATACAAAAAATTTCTTTTTACGAAGCTGCAATTCAAAGTTTGGCTTCTTTAACTGCGTCATTAATTACTCCGAACAGAATTGGAGAATACGGAGCAAAAGCATTGTATTTTAAAAAATCGTTTGGAAAAAAAATTGTAACGTTAAATCTTATTGGGAATTTATCTCAACTATTTACTACAATCTTTTTTGGAATTATTGGTTGCTTGTATTTATTTTTTAATTTTAATATTGAATTTGATTTTACAAATATAATTTTCTTTGTACTTTTTTTCATTCTACTATTTATAATTGTCTGGTTTACAGACAAGAAAGACTTAACTGTTAAAGGATATTCAATACAATCTTTTAAAAATTTTATAATAGGCTTTCAAAAAAAAACACTTCAAAAAGTTGTGTTATTTTCTGTACTTCGATTTCTTATTTTTTCGCATCAATTTTATTTTTTATTGTTGACTTTTACTGTTAATATAAATTATGTTGATGCGTTAATGAGTATTTTTTCCATATATTTAATTGCATCTATTATTCCGATGTTGTCTTTATTTGATGTGCTTGTAAAAGGCTCTGTTGCGCTATTTATTTTTTCGTTATATGAAATTAATGAAGCAAGTATTTTAGCAATTGTTTTATTAATGTGGATTTTAAATTTTGTACTTCCTAGCATTGTTGGAAGCTATTTTGTGCTTACTTTTAATTCTAATAAATTATTTCAACAAAAAGAATGATTCTCATTAGTATTCTGTTTTACAGCTACATCGTTTGCATTCTTGCATTTATTATTGGATATCATAAAGTTAACGTATTTAAAAGCACAACTACCTCAAATAAAACTGCTTTTACTGTAATTATTCCTTTTAGAAATGAAGCTAAAAACTTATCAAAATTATTAGATTCAATTCAGCAATTAAAGTATTCAAAAAACTTAGTTGAATTTCTTTTTGTTGATGATGATTCTACAGATAATTCGATTGAAATTATCAATTTTTACTTTGAGCGCAATCGAGAAGCCTCACATTTAGGTCTCAACTCTGCTCGACCAGACATTAGAGTTTTAAGCAACAAAAGAGTCTCTAATTCCCCGAAAAAAGATGCAATTACAACAGCGTTAAAAGACGCAAAAAACAATTGGATTATTACTACAGATGCAGATTGCATACTTCCAAAAAATTGGCTAAAAACCATTGACGCTTTCATTCAACAAAACAATTGTAATATGATTGTTGCTCCGGTTTCTTATGAGGCAAATTCAACATTTCTACATCAATTTCAACATTTAGAATTTTTGAGTTTACAAGCAACAACTATTAGCAGTTTTGGGCTGAGAACTCCGTTTTTAGCTAATGGAGCTAACTTAATGTACAGAAAAGATATTTTCGAAAAACTAAATGGTTTTGATGGAAATAACGCTATTGCGAGTGGTGATGATATTTTCTTATTAGAAAAATTTTTACGGTTTTATAAAGAGAAAGTTCAATACTTAAAATCTAAAGATGTAATTGTAAAAACATTTCCTGTAAATTCTTTTCCTGAACTTATTGAACAACGCATTCGCTGGGCTTCAAAAACAGCAAATTATAATTTAGTAGTTGGAAAAATTATTGGAGTTATTGTTTTAGCAGGAAACACAATTATTGCATTTGCTCCTTTGTTTGTTTTATTAAAAATAATGAATTTTAAAACTTTTATTTTTTACTTTTTATTAAAGCTTTTGTTTGATTATTTATTGCTAAAAAAAATGGCCCTTTTCGAAAATAAAAAGATTGGTTTTAAAGCCTATCTTAAAAGTAGTTTTGTGTATCCATATTTTACAATATTAATTTTTTTAAAATCAATTTTTAGTAATTATCAATGGAAAGAACGGACTTTTAAAAAGTAATTTAAGACCATATTTTTGAGATGAATTCTTCAGCATTCATCCATATATAAACTATAATTATTAATAATATAACAAATATAATTCCTCTTTTTGGATTTGATTTTTTTCGCCCTCTTAATCTTCTAAATTCTAACTTTTTTTCTTTCATACTATAAAAATTATTTTATCTTTTTAGTTCCTCTTAACATTTCTCTTTTCCCTGGTGGCCCATCAAGCCGGTCAACATAAAAACCAACTTCTTGCAATGCTCTTCTTACGCTTCCTTTAGCAGAATAAGTTACTAAAATTCCGTTTAATTTTAACGCATCAAACATTTTTTTAAAAATAATTACTGTCCATAATTCTGGTTGATGTTCTGCTCCAAAAGCATCAAAATAGATCAAATTAAATTGATTAACATCAGAAATATCTTTAAAATTTTGCTTTCTTTTTGTCAACCAAAAATTAGAATAAATTTTATTTTTTTCTTCCCAAGAACACGTATGCATTTCATCAAAAAAAAATTGTTGCTTTTCCGCTTTTAACTCTGAAACATAATTTAGTTTAGAAACCTCTTCTTTTGTTACTGGATATGCTTCTACTCCAACATAATGTATTACTTTTTCTTTCTTTAAAGATTCTAAAAAAGTTAAGAAACAATTTAACCCTGTTCCAAAACCAATCTCTAGAATAGAAAATTCTGTTTTAGAAATTGCATCAAATCCATATTTTAAAAAAACATGTTTTGCTTCTTGAATTGCACCATGAGTAGAATGATAATTCTCATTCCAATCTGGCAAATGAATGGTTGTTGAACCATCCGCTGTTATTTTAATTTCTTTTTTTATGAACAAAACTTGTTTAAAATTGTTATTTATAGGCTGTAAAATTCAGAAGAAAAAATATTTATTTTAATCGATTTTTCATCAATTTAATTTTAACATATTTACTACAAATGTAAGAATTTAAACAATAATACTCCATTATTTCTACGTTAAGAACGTGATAAAAACGTACCTTTGCAGCATTAAATTTTTGATACAGAATGAATTCAACTATAAAAATAGAACCTATTCAAAACTCTAGAATAGCTTCAGTAGATTTTAACAATTTACCTTTTGGAACTGTTTTTTCTGACCACATGTTTGTATGTGATTATAAAGATGGAAAATGGCAAAACCCAACAATAAAAGCTTATGGTCCTATTGAATTAAATCCATCTGCAAAAATTTTTCATTACGGACAATCTATTTTTGAAGGAATGAAAGCCTATAAAGATACGCAAGGAAATGCTTTATTATTTAGACCTATAGACAATTATAAACGTTTAAATAAATCTGCAGAACGTCTTGTAATTCCACAAATTCCTGAAGATATCTTTATGAATGGTTTAAAAAAATTATTAGAAATTGATAACGCTTGGATACCAACAAAAGGAGGAAGTTCTTTATACATAAGACCTTTTATTTTTGCTACAGGAAACGGTTTTCACGCATCACCAGCAACAGAATATAAGTTTATAATTGCAACTGCTCCTTCTGGTGCTTATTTTGCCGGAAAAGTAAAGGTTTTAATCGAAGAAAAATACGCAAGAGCTGCAAATGGTGGCGTTGGATTCGCAAAAGCTGGTGGAAATTATGCTGCGCAATTTTACCCAACACAATTAGCTGTTGAAAAAGGCTATAATCAAGTTATTTGGACAGATGACACAAGTCATGAATATATAGAAGAAGCTGGCGCAATGAATATTTTTGTACGAATAAACGACACCTTAATTACAAGCCCAACTTCTGATCGGATTTTAGACGGAATTACACGTAAAAGTGTTTTACAGATTGCAAAAGATAACGGAATAAATATTGAAATTCGTAAAATTACAGTATCTGAAGTTGTTGAAGCTGCTAAAACAGGTAGTTTAAAAGAATTATTTGGAGCCGGAACCGCAGCAGTAATTTCACCAATTGCTGGTTTTGGTTTTAAAGGAGAAGATTTTGACTTACCAGAATTAGAAAATTCGTACGCTTCTCAATTAAAAAAGAAAATTACAGATATTCAAACAAATAAAGTTGAAGATCCTTATGGATGGAGAGTTCAATTATAGTTTTGTTCAAATAAAATAATGAAAAGCATCAATCTAAGATTGATGTTTTTTTTGTAGCTTACAGTTTTAAATTTTTCCTAAAATGAAATTGAAAATATCAGCATTACTTTTTATCTTTTTTGTAATTGGCTGTAAAACAGAAAAAAAATCAACAGAAATAATTGAGTTAGAAAAACCTCAACAGTACATCACCGTTTTAGGAATCGCTCAAGATGGTGGTTATCCACATATAGGATGCCAAAAAGAATGTTGTATCAATTATTATAACAGAACCAGTAAAAGAAAAAGTGTGGTTTCTTTAGGTTTGGTTGATTTAAAAAACAAACAAAAATGGTTATTTGAAGCTACTCCAAACATGCATACTCAATTAGCAGATTTAGAGCAAAATCATTTAAAAAACGATAAAATTATTGATGGCGTTTTTCTAACGCATGCACATATTGGTCATTATACTGGCTTAATGTATTTTGGTAGAGAAGCTTTAGGGGAAAAAGGAACAAAAGTGTATGCAATGCCAAAAATGAAATCCTTTTTAAAAAAAAATGGACCATGGAGTCAGTTGGTTTCTTTACAAAATATTGCGTTGCAAAAATTACAAAAAGATTCTACAATCGTGTTAAATAACAACTTAAAAGTAACTCCATTTTTAGTGCCTCATAGAGATGAATTTTCTGAAACTGTTGGTTATAAAATTGAAGGAACAAACAAAACAGCGTTGTTTATTCCAGATATTGACAAATGGTACAAGTGGAAAAAAAATATTATTGAAGAAGTTAAAAAAGTAGATTATGCTTTTTTAGATGCGTCTTTTTTAAAAGATGGAGAAATTAGCAGGCCGATGTCAGAGATTCCACACCCATTTACTTCCGAAACAGTTGCTCTGTTTAAAAATGAATCTTTAACAACAAAAAACAAAGTGATTTTTATACATTTTAATCATACAAATCCAACATTACAAGAAAACAGCAAAGAACGAAAAGAAATCGAAAAACTAGGTTTTAGGTTTGCTAGCGAAGGTAATAATTATGAGTTGTAATTTTTACTTTCTCACACTCCAAATTTCGTGCATTGCAGCTCCTTTACTAGAAAAACCTTTATGATTCCATGTTCCGTCTTTTAAAGTATAGTCAAAAGTTAAGCTAATTCCTGCTTTAGAATCATCTCTAGAAAAAAACTCTATTTTCTCTTTATATTTTCCATTAATGGTTGTGTAAGTTCCACCACCAGTTCCCATAAATTTTTTGGTTTTGGTATTGTATGCAATCCATTGAAAACGAGTTCCTGATAAAACTTTCATTGTTTTTCTTGGTCCTGATGTATCTCGCATTTGCTTTTTCCCATCTCTAATTCTACCAGACATCAACCAAGCTCCTTGTAATTTACCTGGAGTTCCATTATCAATTTTTTTCAGTTTCATATCACTACCAACAATTGCCATTTCAGAATTTGTGATACTAACTTTAAAACTTACTTCTGTTCCAACTCGTTCAGGATTACTTGAATCAAATTCAATTTTCTCAGTCATGGTATTTCCAGATAATTTCCAAGAACCTCCATTGGTGGTTATAAATTTCCCTGAGTTAGCTTCGTATTTAGTCATTACTTGATAGCCTTCTGCAAAAGTAACTACTGTTTTTATTTTTACGCCTTTTTCAGATTCATGATATCCTTCCCAAGCTCCAATAAAACTTTGTGAACTTGCACTTACAGATAGTAAGACACAAATTAATACAACATATATTTTTTTCATAATTCTCTATTTTTATTTTTTAAACTTCTACAAATATATTACTTTTTACTTATCTAAAATACTAGCAATGTTCGGTTTAAAATAATTTGGTCCTTTTAACACTTTCCCATCTTCACGATAAATTGGTTTTCCATCTCCTCCTAACTTACTCATATTACTGCGTTGAATTTCATTAAAAACTTCTTCAATTTTATCTTGCATTCCGTGTTCTATAATCGTTCCACATAAAATATACAACATATCACCAAGTGCATCAGCAACTTCTACTAAATCATTATTTTGGGCAGCTTCAAAATACTCTTCGTTTTCTTCTTTCATTAAATTAAAACGCAGTAGATTTCTATCTTCTCCAATACTTGCTATTGGCGAAGTGTTCATGTTTAATTTAAATGCTGTGTGGAATTCGTGTACTGCTTTGATTTTGTTTTTCATGTGTTTTGATTGTCTTTTCTTCTTAATTTATGTTTTTGCTAATTATCTTTAAATGAGATATAATTGAGAAATATTTTAGTGCTACTTCATGAGATTTCTCATCACTCCTATCGTCGTTCTGTCGAAATAAGATTTATGTTGCTTTTTTAAGCAACCAAGCTGGAGCTATTTTTAATACAAATGCAATGATTGCCCAACGTTTAGAAATGTATGCCACTCTTTTTTTCTTTTTTATTGCTGAATAAATTTGAGTTGCAGCTTTATCTAAAGGAACCATCCAAAAAATATCATCGCCTAAAGCCATTGGTGTATCTACAAATCCTGGACGAATATCTGTAATAAAAACTTTTTTAGATTTTATTGATTTTGTTTTGATATACAAACTTTCTAAAAATGCTTTTTGAAACGCTTTGGATGAAAAATAATCTGGCGCTGCTCTATTTCCTCTGATAGATGCTATAGATGAAATACCAACCAAATGTCCAAATTGCTGCTCTTTAAATAGTTTATACGCCAAAGAATACAACTTTGTAACTCCTAATACATTTGTGTTAATTGTTTGGGCTAATAAATTCCATTCTAATTTTGGATTTACAAATCCAACTCCAGAAGATTGCACAATTAAATCTACCGTTTTAAATTCTGCTACAATTTCATTAAAGATATTCTCAACATCTTCTATTTGTTGAATATCGTTTTGTTTGACTAAAATTTGATTTGGGTATTTATTTTTTAATTCTTCTAAATTTTTTATTCTTCTACCAGTTATTGCAACTTTATAGTTGTTTTTAACCAATATTTCTGTTAGAGATTTTCCGATGCCAGAAGTTGCTCCAAAAACAATAGCTGTCTTCATTTAATTTGTATTTTTGTATAAAAATACAAATTTATGTTTACCAATGGTCAATTAATTTTTGCTGGATTTTTTATTGTTGCTTTTATTATTTTAATGATTTGGAGTTATAGAAAGGATATTATCAACCATAAAAAATATTATAAAAACACCGCATTAAAAGTTGGTTTTTGGATACTAATTGCTGTTGCAATTTTTAGTTTTATTAGAATCTATAGTAAAAGTTAACTTATCCTTTTTGTTTATTCAATTTTCTAATATTTTTAACTCTACTCCACGCAATCTTGTTTCGTAGCGTATATAACGTAAAGCATCCAATATCTAGCAGAAAATAAAACAAACTAATTCCACTTGGTGCATTATTACTTGGTAAAAAATCGAAAACACCAAATGCTGTATCTGGCCATTTCCACGCTCCATAAGCTGGTCCACCAATTTCTAACCCAGCAACAATAATATACATTGTTAAAAAAAACATTCTGTCTTTTGGTCTATTAATTAACAAAGCAAATACACCCAATGTCATAATAAATCCAAAGACATCATTTAAGAAAAGTAAATATCCTAATGCAAATAATGAAATAAAAATATACATAATCTTCTCTAAGGTCTTATGATGTTTTCTAACTACTGGCGCCTTAGAGTAAACAAATACTCTTGCATATATTGCTGCGTGTCCTAATGGAACATACAGAGGCACATTTCCTAATCTATAGGTGTACATTCCTAAATAAACTGAAAAAAAATATTCTCCAATAAGTCCTAGAAAAACTCCATAAATCATTAATTCTCGAACTCTTTTTACTGATCTAAAATACATCCAAAAAAAGCCTATTATCATAAATATGTTGATTACAATTTGATTGTACTCAAAATATTTAGCTAAGTGAGTACTATCTAAATATAAAGCTGCTACAGCAAGAAAAAACAAGCCTATTTTACGATTAAATAGTTTGATTACTTTTTTTAAATCTGATGTTGGAATTGAAGAAAAGTTCATATTTTTTTTAATAACAAAAACAATTAGTTGTATGATCATTAACCATTCCTGTTGCTTGCATAAAAGCATACACAATGGTTGATCCAACGAATTTAAATCCGCGTTTTTTTAAATCTTTAGAAATTTCATCTGACAACTGAGTCGTTGCTGGGACATCTTCTCTTGTTGTAAAAGAATTAATTATTGGTTTTCCATCAACATAGTTCCAAATAAATTTTGAAAATGAACCAAATTCTTTCTGAATTTCTATAAATAGTTTTGCACTTGATATGGCAGATTTTATTTTTAACTTATTGCGAATAATTCCTGAGTTTTGTAATAATTCATCAAATTTATCTTGTTGGTAATTGGCTATCTTATTATAATCGAAATTATCAAAAGCTACTCTAAAATTTTCACGCTTTCTTAAAATTGTAATCCAACTTAATCCTGCTTGAAAAGATTCGAGTACTAAAAACTCAAACAACCTTGCATCATCATACACTGGTTTTCCCCATTCATTATCATGATATTCAATATATAATGGATCTTCATTTACCCAAAAACATCTATTCTGCATTTAATATTTTATTTTTATTGGCTTAATTTCTTCTTGTCTTCCGTTCACAAACTCATGTTTTCCGTTTCCAAAAAAACCTGCCTCTTCTAACATTATTCTAATATTTTTTTGCCATTCTTTTATGGCAACAGTAACATTTAATTCTATTGCATATACAGTGTTTTTATGCAGCGGATAATCTCCGTTAACAGGAACGCCATCTTGAGAATCCCACATGCCAATTGTTGTTCCGGCACTGTGACCAAAAAGCCCCAAAGGATGAGAATATATTGAAGGTCGCAGTCCTTCCTTTTTTGCTTGATTTAAAGAAGCTAATAAAATTTCATTTCCCGTTTTACCTGTTTGCATATTGCTTGTTAAAATATCTTGTAAACGATTTCCCTTTGCAAACGCTTCTGCTAAAAATGTTGGAACTTCTTTTTCATCTTTCCCTAAAACATACGCATGTTGCTGACAATCGGTATTTAAGCCAAGATAACTAATTCCGAAATCGCAATGCAATAAATCTCCTGGTAAAATCACCTGATTACTTTTGGCTTTTGAAAACGAGTAAATATGAGATTTTAGTGGTTCTTTACTTCGTTGGATATCTATCGTTGGATGAAACCAAGTTGCTAAACCTAAATCCGTAACTTTTTGACGCATCCACCAAATCACATCATCTGTAGTAGTTTCTCCAGGTTTTATTACATTGTTTGTAAATGCTTCATCAATAATATTGTGTGTAATTTTTACTAAATCTCTAAACAACTCCATCTCTTTTGGAGTTCTCGTTTCTATCCAACCAATTGCTAGTTTTTCTGCTGAAACAATTTTCTTTTGATTCGTTTTCGATAGATTTTCTACAAACTCATCATAATCTGTTTTTACCAATCCGTCTGCCAACGCAAAATGTTTTGAAATATTTACACCAATTTTAGTTGGATTTCTTTCTTCGATAACTCTATTTAACGCTTTCCATTGATTTGGTTCTTTTTCTTTATTCCATGCCGATTTAATATTATTACCAACATCATATCTAGCAACTGCCAATTTTTCGATGGTGTTTTTTTCTTTATTTCGATAAAAAACTAAGATGGTTCTTCTTCTTGCATTTAACCAAACAGACGGCAACATGGTTTTTATTACTGGATCTTCGTTGTATTCTCTTGAGATTACAACCCACATATCAATATCGGTTTTATCCATCAATTTAGGAAGCAAATTATTAAAACGATCTTCAATAATTTCGTCTCGCACAATTGCTCTCTCTTTTTCGTTTAAAATGTTGTAATTCGGTTTTTTAATTTCTTGCTGATGGCAAGAAACAAGAACATTAACTATAAAAAATAGAAATATAATTTTACGCATGTTGTATAAGTTTAATGTTGAAATTTAATGTTAAAACTCGGATAAATCAATATTTTTTAAATTATTTTTTAGACCTTCACTAAATAATTTACTGATTATGAAACAACTAAAATTTTATACATTTCTTATCACTTTTATTTTATTAGTTGTTGGTTGTGGTTCTTATCCAACAAAAAACAATACAACAGCAAAAGAAGAACCTGTTGTAATTGCTAATGAAGCATTACAATATGAAATTATTATTATTGATATTGGCTTTACATTGTTCTTAAATACCCAAGCTAGACCTATTGAATATTATTCTGAATCGTATCTGAAAAATAAAAATATACTTTATGTAAATGTTTGGAATAATAGGGTTAGAGATCCTCAACAATTTGATTCAAACATTTATGAAAACGAAATTGATTATCAAGCAAATGTTGATTACGGTTTAGATGTAAATTATAAATTGTATTTGTATTTTAAATTTGCAGAACAGAAATATAAAATGAAGCTTAATTATTAGTTTCTCTTTTTATAACAGATAAAACTATAATTATATTTGTTTTTTTCATCAGCAGAAAAATCTTCTCGAGAAATTTCTTGCCAAATTTCTGTATCTATTTCTGGGAAAAACACATCTGCTTCAAAAGCATGATGCACTTTTGTAATATCTAATCTATCTACTAAATCAGAAGCCATTGCTTGCTTGTAAATTTGCGCTCCACCAATAATAAAAATGTGCTTATCTTCTTTAGCAACTTCTATTGCTTTTTCAATACTATCAACAACAATACATCCTTCTACTTTGTAATTTTTATTTCTCGTAATAATAACCGTTGTTCTATTTGGCAAAGGCTTTCCAATGGATTCAAACGTGTTTCTTCCCATTAAAATATGATGTTCAGAAGTTACTTTTTTAAAGCGTTTTAAATCGGCAGGTAAATGCCAAATTAAATCGTTGTTTTTTCCTAATGCGTTGTTATTTGCTATTGCTGCAATTATTGTGATTGTATTCATATTAAACTGCAACTTTTCCTTTAATATGTGGATGTGGATTGTAATCTACCAATTCAAAATCATCAAAAGTAAAATCAAAAATTGATGTAATTTCTGGGTTGATTTTCATTTTTGGCAACGATCTTACTTCTCTAGATAATTGCAACTCTAATTGTTCTTGATGATTGTTATAAATATGAGCATCGCCAAATGTGTGAATAAATTCTCCTGCATCGTAACCACAAACTTGTGCTATCATCATGGTAAACAAGGCATAACTTGCAATGTTAAAAGGAACACCTAAAAAGATATCTGCGCTACGCTGATACAACTGACACGATAATTTTCCGTCTGCTATATAAAACTGAAAAAACGCATGACAAGGAGGTAAAGCTGCTTTACCATTTGCAACATTTTCTGAAAATGAAACAGAAGTATCTGGTAACACACTCGGATTCCAAGCAGAAATCAACATTCTTCTAGAGTTAGGATTATTTTTTAACGTTGTAATTACTTCTTGTAACTGATCAATATCATCGCTATTCCAATTACGCCATTGATGTCCGTAAACTGGCCCTAAATCTCCATTTTCATCAGCCCAAGAATTCCATATTTTTACACCATTTTCTTGCAGATATTTAATATTTGTATCGCCATTTATAAACCATAATAATTCATAAATAATCGATTTTAAGTGTAATTTTTTAGTCGTTACCATCGGAAAACCTTCACTTAAATCAAAACGCATTTGATATCCAAAAACACTTTTAGTTCCAGTACCTGTTCTATCTCCTTTTTCGTTTCCGTTTTCTAAAACGTGCTTTACTAAATCTAAATACTGTTTCATCGTTGTAACTTATAAAGTCTTACTGATTTTTTCTTGTCTGGTAAAAATAAAAAAAGCTTCAATTCTTTTGGTTGAAGCTTTTTAAAAATATTGAAAAGTTATTAACTAAATTATTTTAATGAGCTATAGATTCTTTTATTTCATTTGGATTGTGTTTGTGCTTAAACAAAATAGCAAAAGCAATCGCAATTACTAACGAATAGATAGCAAAAGTAAGCCAAATACTTTGCCAATCTTTACCTGCTGCTGTAGTAAAAAATGTATCAATAAGATAACCACTAACAACACTTCCAAAAATAGCTCCAAAGCCATTAGTCATCATCATAAATAATCCCTGAGCTGAAGAGCGAATTTTAGAATCGGTAGAAATTTCTACAAATAAAGAACCCGAAATATTAAAGAAATCGAATGCCATTCCATAAACCACACACGACAAAATAATCATCCACAATCCATCACTTGGGTTTCCGTATGCAAATAAACCAAATCGTAAAACCCAAGCAACCATACTAATTAACATTACTTTTTTAATTCCATAACGTTTTAAGAAAAATGGGATTGCTAAAATAAATAAGGTTTCGGATATTTGAGAAATCGACATAATAATGGTCGAGTATTTTACAACAAAAGAATCTGCATATTCTGGAATTAACTTAAAATCATCTAAATAAACATCGCCATACGCATTGGTTAACTGTAAAGCCGCACCTAAAAACATACTAAAAATAAAAAACAATGCTAACTTGTAATTGGCAAACAGTTTAAACGAGTTTAACCCCAATAATTCGATGAGTGATGTACTCTTAACTGTTTTCCCTTCTGGGATACATTTTGGCAAAGTAAATGAGTAGATTCCTAAAAAGATAGCTGCAACTGCAGCAATATAAAATTGATTTGCGGAAGCTTTGTTACCTGATAAATTGGTAATCCACATAGCTGCAATAAACCCAATGGTTCCCCAAACACGAATTGGAGGAAAATCTTTTATCACATCCAATCCTTTTTTCTTTAATGAATTATAAGCAACTGAGTTAGATAATGCAATGGTTGGCATATAAAAAATCATTGCGACTAAAATTACCCAAAAAAAGGTAATCGGATTATCAACAGCTGGTACATAGAATAGTGTTAACCCTCCAAGGATGTGTAATATTCCAAATAATTTTTCTGCATTTATCCATCTATCAGCAATAATTCCACAAATTGTAGGCATAAAAAGAGAAGCAATTCCCATAGTAGAAAATATGGCTCCAAATTGAGCGCCGTCCCAACCTTTAGTACCAAACCAATAATTTGCTACCGTTATTAGCCAAGCTCCCCAGACGAAAAACTGAAAAAAATTCATTATTATTAATCGAAATTTAACTGTCATAAGTTTATCGTTTTTTTAGATTTATTAAGAGCGTTTACTTATTTCGTCTCTAATTTTTGCCGCCAGCTCGTAGTTTTCATTTGCTACAGCAGCATCTAATTCTTTGTATAATTCTTTTAAAGATTTTTGTTTTGGAGCTTCTTCAGAAGTTTCTGAAATAATTTCTGCCATTAAATCATCTGCTTCTAGTCCAGGCTCATCTAAAGATAATTCCTCTTCAACTTTTAAATAAATTCCAGCTTTATCTAAAATAGTTTCATAGGTGTAAATTGGTGCATTAAACCGAACTGCAATTGCTATTGCATCAGAAGTTCTTGTATCTATAATTTCTTCTACACCATTCTTTTCTGAAATTAAACTAGAGAAGAAAACGCCATCTACTAATTTATGAATGATTACCTGCTTGATATTAATAAAATATCTGTCTGCAAAAGTTTTAAATAAATCGTGTGTGAGTGGTCTTGGTGGTCTAATTTCTTTTTCTAAAGCAATAGCAATAGACTGTGCTTCAAAAGCGCCAATAATAATCGGCAAAGTTCTATCTCCGTATATCTCACTCAATACCAACGCATAAGCTCCGGTTTGTGTTTGACTATAAGAAATTCCTTTAATTGTTAGTTTTATCAAACTCATTTAATTTCAATCATCATAAAAAGAAAAAAGGCTGTCTAAATTGGCAAAACCTAAATTTAGACAGCCCTTTTATGGGCACAATTTACTAAAAATATTGAGTTGACTTCTAATTTATTTTAAAAGATAAAAATCCAACTCACTTTTTATTAAATAGTAGTTATTTATGCTTGCTTAAAAGCTTTTAACTTTTCTATCAATGTTGGTACAACTTCAAAAGCATCTCCAACTATTCCGTAATCAGCAGCTTTAAAAAATGGTGCTTCTGGATCAATATTAATAACCACTTTTACTTTTGACGCATTAATTCCTGCTAAATGTTGAATGGCTCCTGAAATTCCGATTGCAATATATAAATTAGCCGCAACTGGTTTTCCGGTTTGACCAACATGTTCTCCGTGTGGTCTCCAACCTAAATCAGAAACAGGTTTTGAACACGCTGTTGCAGCGCCTAAAACGTCTGCTAACTCCTCAATCATTCCCCAGTTTTCTGGCCCTTTTAATCCTCTTCCAGCAGAAACAACAATATCTGCATCTGCAATTGTTACTTTTCCAGTTGCTTTGTCTAAACTTACAGATTTTACTCCTAAATCAGCATCAGAAATCTGAGCATCAAAGTTTTCTGTGGTTCCGTTTACTGCATTTTCGTGAACTCCATAAGAGTTCTTTGCCAAGCCAATAACTTTCGTTTCTGTTGTTATTGTTGTGTTAGAAAATGCTTTGTTAGAAAATGCTTTTCTTTTTACTGTAAAAGGACTTGTTGAACTCGGCAAAGCAACAACATTTGATGCATATCCTGCATTTAAATGTACTGCCACTATTGGCGCTAAATACAATCCGTTTACACTAGAATCTATTATTACTGCACTTGCATTTTCTTTTTCAGCAACTTGTTGCAATACTGACGCATATGCTTTTGCATTAAATATAGATAATTGTTCATTTGAAACAGAAACTACTTTTTCTGCTCCATAAGTATATAATTGTGAAGCATCTACTACATTAATTGTAATAGCTACAACATTTGTACCTAATTGTTCTGCTACTTTTTTACCGTATGAAACGACTTCAAAAGCAGATTTTTTAAATTTTCCTTCCGATGAATCGGCAAATACTAAAACTGACATATATTTTTAAGGTTTTTAGACTTTTTTATTTTTAAATTACTTTGGCTTCGTTGTGCAATAAATTGATTAACTCATCAATATTATCTGTATCCACTAATTTAACAGCGCCTCTTGCTGCTGGTTTTTCAAATGATGTTGAAGATGTTTGCGATGCAATATCAACTGCTTCTACAACTGATAATGGTTTTTTACGTGCCATCATAATTCCTCTCATGTTAGGAATACGTAGATCTTTTTCTTCAACCAAACCATTTTGTCCTGCGACCACTAAAGGTAAGCTTGTTGATAATTTTTCACTACCTCCTTCTATTTCTCTAACAGCTGTAACAGAAGTATTTTCAATTTCTAAACCGATACAACCATTTATAAAATTAAAATCTAAAAGCGAAGCTAACATTCCAGGAACCATTCCACCGTTATAATCAATAGATTCTCTTCCTGCTAAAACCAAATCATAACTTCCATTTTTCACAACCTCAGCGATTTGTTTTGCTACGAAAAACCCATCAGTAGCATCGGCATTTACTCTTATTGCATCATCGGCGCCAATTGCCAAAGCTTTACGCAATGTAGGCTCTGTAGTTGCATTTCCAACATTAACAACTGTAACAGTTGCTCCTTGTTTTTCTTTAAACCACATGGCGCGAGTTAAACTAAATTCGTCATACGGATTGATTACAAATTGCACACCGTTTGTATCAAACTTAGTGTCATTATCTGTAAAGTTAATTTTGGATGTGGTATCAGGTACATGACTGATACAAACTAATATCTTCATCTATTTTATTTTTGAAAATTATTTCATTATTTATCGCTACGAATTTATGACTTTTTTTTTAATTTACTATGCATGCATAGTAAATTTTTTATCAAAATTGCCGTTAAAAGCGATAATGAATAAAAAAAACGCTATTTAATCTTACAATTGTATGTAGTACTATTAATTTTTATATTTTTGCTACACTTAATTTAAGAAGAAATTAAAGAATGAAAACAGTTCAATTTAGAGAAGCGATTTGTGAAGCAATGAGCGAAGAAATGCGCAGAGATGAAAGCATTTATTTAATGGGTGAAGAAGTTGCAGAATATAATGGTGCTTATAAAGCTAGTAAAGGAATGTTAGATGAGTTTGGTGCAAAGAGAGTAATTGATACTCCAATTGCCGAACTTGGTTTTGCAGGAATCGCTATTGGATCTGCAATGAACGGAAACAGACCGATTGTAGAATACATGACGTTTAACTTTTCTTTAGTTGGAATTGATCAAATTATAAACAACGCAGCAAAAATTAGACAAATGTCTGGTGGCCAATTTAATTGCCCAATTGTTTTTCGTGGACCAACTGGTTCTGCTGGTCAGTTAGGAGCAACGCATTCTCAAGCTTTTGAAAATTGGTTTGCAAATACGCCAGGTTTAAAGGTAATTGTTCCTTCAAATCCTTATGATGCAAAAGGTTTATTAAAAGCCGCTATTAGAGATAATGATCCTGTAATTTTTATGGAATCTGAGCAAATGTATGGTGATAAAATGGAAATTCCAGAAGGAGAGTATATTATTCCTATTGGAGTTGCTGATATTAAAAGAGCTGGAACTGATGTTACTGTCGTTTCTTTTGGTAAAATTATCAAAGAAGCATACAAAGCAGCTGATGAATTAGAAAAAGAAGGAATCTCTATAGAAATTATCGATTTAAGAACCGTGCGTCCAATGGATCATGCAACAATAATAGAATCTGTAAAGAAAACGAATCGTTTAGTAATCTTAGAAGAAGCATGGCCTTTTGCTAGTGTTTCATCAGAAATTACTTTTAGAATACAAGATGAAGCATTTGATTATTTAGATGCTCCAATAAAAAGAATTACAACAGCAGATACACCTGCACCATATTCTCCAGTCTTATTAGAGGCTTGGTTACCGAATAGTGGTGATGTTGTAAAAGCTGTAAAAGAAGTTTTGTACAAATAAATCATTAACTTTTACGTTATAATAACTTCATCGGCATAAAAGTTGATGAAGTTTTTTTTCTTATGAAGAAATTTATACTTACTTCCCTCTTATTTTTTTATGTAGGGATTGCATTAGCTCAAACAAAAGTCCGTGGTTATGTTTATGACCAAGACGGTGATCCACTTGCTTATGCAAACGTTTTATTCAAAGGATCTATAGAAGGAACAACAACTGATGAAAATGGACTTTTCTATCTAGAATCTAAAAAGACATGGCAAGTATTGGTCATTTCTTTTATTGGATTTAAACCTCAAGAATATGATTTGCCTAAAAAGACAAATTATAATTTGAAGTTTACTTTAGAAGAAGATTCCAATACCTTGAATGAAGTTGTTATTGTTACTGGAAAACAACCGAAGAAAAACAATCCTGCGATTGATATTTTACGTAAAATCTGGGAAAGGAAACGTCAAAACGGAGTCAAACAATTCAAACAATACAAATACAATAAGTATCAGAAAGTTGAATTTGACTTAAATACTATTGATAGTGCTTTTAAAAAGAAAAGATTGTTCCGAGGAATGGAATTTGTTTTTAAGAATGTAGATACTTCTGACATTACAGGAAAAACATACTTACCTGTTTTCTTGAATGAATCTGTTTCCGAAGTTTATGGAGATAATACCATTAACAAAGTAAAAGAAATTCTCAAAGGAAATAAAAACACTGGCTTCAGTAACAATCAAGCAATCATTGATTTTATAGATGACTTGTACAACGACTATGATGTTTACGATAATTACATCAAATTTTTCTACAAGAGTTTTGTTAGCCCATTGTCTAAAACTGGAATTCAGAATTACAACTATTATTTAGCAGATAGTGCTTTTATAGAAAACAAATGGTGTTATAATATCATTTACTATCCTAGGAGAAAAAACGAGTTGACATTTAAAGGAGATTTCTGGGTAAACGACAGTACGTTTGCCATCAAGGAAATTAATATGCAGGCTTCAAAAAATGCCAATATTAACTGGGTAAAAGATATTTATATAGAGCAAGAATTTGATATTTTAAATGACTCTGTATTCTTATTAAAAAGGGATTACTTCCTTTCTGATTTCGCTTTAAATAAAAGAGAAAAATCGAAAGGTTTGTATGGAAAACGTACAACCCTGTATAATAATTATGAGTTCGATAAACCTCTCGATCCGAAGTTTTATGATAAAAAGGAATACGATATAAATGATAGTGTTAACAATCAATCTGAAGAATTTTGGGAGAAAAACAGGATTGAGAAACTAAACAAAGACGAACAAGGGATTTATACATTATTAGATACTTTGAAAACAGTGAAGAAATTCAAACGTCTGTACAATACTATCGCAACATTATCTTCAGGCTATTATGAGTTTGACAAAGCAAACATTGATTACGGTCCTATTTTCTCAACATTTGGATTCAATGATGTAGAGGGCTTACGTCTAAGAGCCGGAGCAAGAACATACTTTGATTATAATGATCCTTGGAGAATAGAAGCATATACAGCTTACGGATTTAAAGATCGAAAATTCAAATACGGGATACAAGGGAAAGCACTTCTAGATAAGAAAAGTAGATTGATTATTTCTGGAGGAAACAGACGTGATGTAGAACAAATTGGAGCAACTTTAACTGCCTCTACAGATGTTCTAGGAAGAAGTAATGGATCATCTTCTATTGTTGGAACTGGACAAAACAATCGACTAACAAACATCAATCTTTCTAAATTAAGTTTACAGGTCGAACCTCTACGAAATTTTGAAATTAGTTTATCTGGAAGTTATAAAACATTACGTTCAGCTTCAGAAACATTTAGTTTAGATTATCTTGATGCAAGTTCTCCAACTGGAATATCTTCTCAAGTAAATCAATTTGAAACGATCTTTACTGCCAACTATTTCCCTGGAAGAAAAGTTTCTGGATTTGGTGTAGAGAGAAATACAAATACCGATAAACTAAGAAACATCTTTTTACAATTAACGAGAGGTAGTAAAGGTCTTTTTGATAGTGATTTCGATTACACAAAAGTTCAGTTTGCTTATACACAACCTTGGTTTGTTGGTGGTTTTGGAAGGTTAAAAACATCTTTAGAAGCAGGGAAGACTTTTGGTGATGTTCCTTTAAGTTTATTGAGTGTTGTTCCTGGGAATCAAACATTTTTTGCATTTTTCAATACATTTAATCAATTAGATTTTTACGAATTTGTTACAGACACGTATGCAACCTTTCATTTAGAACATAATTTTAATGGCCGTTTGTTTGCTAGAATTCCATTCTTAAGGAAATTAAATTTAAGAACCATCATAGGGTTTAGAACTGCTTGGGGTCAATTGTCAGATGCCAATAAAGCATTAAGTACTACAGGAAACCCTGTTGAACTTCCATTGCAAGCTCCAAATAGCAAACCATATTATGAATACAGTATTGGAATTGGGAATATCTTAAAAGTACTTCGGGTTGATTTTAACTTTAGAGGAAATTATTTAGACAATCCTGGTGCACGTAAATTTGGAATTACCTTCGGAACTGGATTCTTATTTTAAACTCTAACCATCCAAAAAGATCCCGGTTCTCTCGTTTTTTGACTTGCAAGAACTGGGCATTTAGCATGTATTTCTTCACTATATTGATGATGTAAATGATTTACAGCACCTATTATTTTAAAATTAGAATTACAGGTTAAAAAAGCTTCTAACAGATATTGTTCGTTCCACAATCTGTGATCTTTCAAAATCCAATTGTCTGGATAATCTTTAGGAGTAAAAATATCATGAACATGAACCAAAACTCCTTTTTTAATTTTTGGTAAAATTTCTAAAAACTCAAATAAAACATCTCCTTGGGGTCTAATAATATGAGAAGAATCTATAAAAAGAATGTCATTTTCTTCTAGAATTTCAAAAGCATTCATGTCAACATCTTCTACTTTTTCACGAATTAGATTCACATCCAATTCCTTCAACCAAGGCATCTCATAAGGTTCAATACTTGTATGATTGCATTCATAAGAATTATCTAACTGCTTATTTTTGTTCATCGCCTTTTGAGCGATTAATGTAGAATGCCCGCAACCAATTTCTATAAAATTCTTAGGTTTAAAATGACGAATCATATTATATAAGTACTCAGCATCTCCAGACTCAAAAGAATTGTTATTAAAGAAAAACGCTAACTCTTTTTCTTTATTTAAAGGAATTTGTAATATCTCATCGTTAAAATCAAACTTAGAAAGTAAAGTCAATTGTTCCTCTATATTAAGATCAACCCCAGGTAAATTTCGATCTTCTCGCAAAGAGGTTTCTAGATGTTTTTTAGGGTTCACTAAAGGTTGATAATAATGATCTGGAACAGGAAGAACTCCTAATTTCATAAATATCCAATCAGACAACTTTCCTATGCCTACAATTCTTATAAATTTCAACCACAAAGTAGCAAGAAATGTAAACGGAAATAAAATCTCTGAAAAAATTAGCAATAACTTTTTAATATTCTTTTTCATTTTTAAATCATTGAATCATTGGAGTGTAAACTTAACAAATATTCAACGAAAACAGAATATTACTTTAAAGCGTTTTAAAATGTAATTACATTGTCAGAATCACTCATATTTTGTAAATTTGCCCCCCAATTAAAAAGACATGAAAACATTCGACGTTTTAATAGAAATTCCAAAAGGAAGTAGAAACAAATATGAGTATGATTTTGAGTTGAAAAAAATTCGTTTTGACAGAATGCTTTTCTCTTCAATGATGTATCCAGGAGATTACGGTTTTATACCAGAAACATTAGCATTAGATGGAGATCCATTGGATGTTTTAGTAATGGGAACTGAACCAACATTTCCAATGTGTGTGATGGAAGTTAAACCTATTGGAGTGTTTCATATGGCAGATGAAAAAGGTCAAGATGAAAAATTAATTTGCGTTCCAGTTACCGATCCTATTTGGAATACATATAATGATATCACAGATTTAAATCCACATAGAAAAAAAGAAATCACACATTTTTTTCAGGTTTATAAAGATTTAGAAAAGAAAAGAGTTGATGTTGGTGGTTGGGGAGATGCTTCAGAAGCGTATGAAATTGTTGATAAATGCATTGATAGATACGAAAATAGCGAGCATAAAAAAATCGGAAATTTTAAAATCTAAATCATCTGATTTTACTTAAAATTAAAAAGCCTTACAATCTATTTGTAAGGCTTTTTCTTTCTATTTGATTTTGTTATCTTTACGCCCGTTAAAAACTAATCAAAAACAATTTAAAATATGGGATCAATGATGATTTACATGCCAATAGCGTTGGCTGCATTAGGATTAATTTACATGTTAATCAAAAAATCTTGGGTACTTAAACAAGATGCTGGTGATGGAAAAATGAAAGAAATTTCTGACCACATCTACGAAGGAGCTCTAGCTTTTTTAAATGCTGAATATAGATTATTAGCAATATTTGTAGTAATAGTAAGTGTCGCTTTAACAGCCGTGTCTTTTATAGTACCAACAACGCATTGGTTAATAGTAGTTGCTTTTATTTTTGGAGCAATCTTTTCTGCTTATGCTGGAAACATAGGAATGAAAATTGCAACCAAAACAAATGTTAGAACAACGCAAGCTGCACGTACTAGTTTACCAAATGCTCTTAAAATTTCTTTTGGCGGTGGAACAGTAATGGGATTAGGTGTAGCTGGTTTAGCTGTTTTAGGTTTAACCGGGTTTTTCATCATCTTCTATAATTATTTTATGGGTGGAGCAGATGGAACTTTTTCTGTGGGCAGCATGACTATCGTATTAGAAACTTTAGCTGGTTTTTCTTTAGGTGCTGAATCTATTGCATTATTTGCAAGAGTTGGTGGAGGAATCTACACAAAAGCGGCAGATGTTGGAGCTGATTTAGTTGGTAAAGTAGAAGCTGGAATTCCTGAAGACGACCCAAGAAATCCTGCAACAATTGCAGATAATGTTGGAGACAATGTTGGTGATGTTGCTGGTATGGGAGCAGATTTATTTGGATCTTATGTTGCAACTGTTTTAGCTGCAATGGTTTTAGGAAATTATGTGATTAAAGACATGGGCGGAAGTATTGAAGATGCTTTTGGCGGAATTGGACCAATCTTATTACCAATGGCAATTGCGGGTGTAGGAATTATTATTTCTATTATCGGCACCATGTTGGTAAAAATTAAAAGTAACAACGCCAAAGAATCTCAAGTGATGAGAGCATTAAATATTGGTAATTGGACATCTATTGTTTTAGTTGCTGTTTCTTGTTTTGTTTTAGTAACTTGGATGTTACCAGAAACTATGAACATGAACTTCTTTGGAGAAGGTTTACAAGAAATTTCTTCAATGCGTGTATTTTATGCAACATTAATTGGTTTAATCGTTGGAGGAGCAATTTCTTCTGTAACAGAATATTACACAGGATTAGGAAAACCTCCAATCTTAAAAATTGTACAACAATCTTCTACTGGTGCAGGAACTAATATTATTGCCGGTCTTGCAACAGGAATGATTTCTACATTCCCGTCAGTTTTATTATTTGCTGGTGCAATTTGGGCTTCTTATGCTTTTGCAGGATTTTATGGAGTTGCTTTGGCTGCTTCTGCAATGATGGCAACAACTGCTATGCAATTAGCAATTGATGCTTTCGGACCAATTTCTGATAATGCTGGTGGAATTGCTGAAATGAGTGAACAAGAATCAATCGTTAGAGAACGTACAGATATTTTAGATTCAGTTGGTAACACAACTGCTGCAACAGGAAAAGGTTTTGCAATCGCTTCTGCTGCTTTAACATCATTAGCTTTATTTGCTGCATATGTAACTTTTACTGGAATAGACGGAATTAACATTTTTAAAGCGCCTGTTTTAGCAATGTTATTTGTAGGTGGAATGGTTCCAGTAGTATTTTCTGCTTTGGCAATGAATGCTGTTGGAAAAGCTGCCATGGAAATGGTAAATGAAGTAAGACGTCAGTTTAGAGATATTCCTGGAATTATGGAAGGAACTGGAAAACCAGAGTACGATAAATGTGTTGCAATTTCTACCGAAGCTTCTTTAAGAGAAATGATGTTGCCAGGTTTATTAACTATCGGATTTCCTTTAATTATTGCTTTTGTTCCAATGTTATTCGGAATGGATAATTTAGCAATTGCTGAAATGTTAGGTGGTTATATGGCTGGAGTTACAGTTTCTGGTGTACTTTGGGCAATCTTCCAAAATAATGCTGGTGGAGCTTGGGATAATGCAAAAAAATCTTTTGAAGCTGGTGTTGAAATTAATGGAGAAATGACATTCAAAGGTTCTGAAGCGCATAAAGCAGCGGTAACTGGAGACACAGTTGGAGATCCTTTTAAAGATACGTCTGGACCATCAATGAATATTTTAATTAAATTAACATGTTTAATCGGATTGGTAATTGCTCCGATTTTAGGAGGTCATTATGTTGAGCCGGTTAATTCTGATGTAAATGTAAATGTTTGGATTGATAAAGACGGAACGAAACATGAAGTAAAAGGAAACTTTACATTTGTTGCAGATAATGATGGAAATCACAACACAAAAGAAATGAAGGTTGAAATGAAAAAAGGTGAAGGTAATTTAGTTACTGCAACTGTAACTACTATTTCAACAATTAATGGTAAAAAAGAGGAAACTAAAAAAGAATTTAAAGGAACTGAAGCTGAGGTAAAAGCTAAAATTGATGGTTTACATAAAATGGATGGAGATCATTCTAAAATGAAAAAAATCATCAAAAAAGAAGTTCACAAAGAAGAAAAACATGAAGAAAAGCATGATCATTAATTCTTGAATTCAATTCGTAAAAAAAGCATCTCAATTGAGATGCTTTTTTATTTCAATTCAAATTGTATTTTATCTTTTGTAGTTTTTTGAGCCAAAATATTTATTGCTTCTTCAGTAAGTTGTAACACTCTTGGATAACCACCAGTTACTTGACAATCTCGCATTAAAATAATTAACTCTCCAGATGGTGTCAATTGCACAGTTCCTGGTAAAACGCCAGAAGTTAAAATAGGTTTTAATTGATTTTTAAACACTTCTTTTAATCTATATCCTACTCTATTGTTATCATTTGAAATTGTAAATTGAGTTTCAATTAATAGCTCTTGTTCCGTTTTTGACAACAACTCAAATTCTGGCCCTTTACAGCAATTTATACATTTTGCTGTGAAATTATGTTCCTCAATTTTAATTTTTGATAACGTTTTTTTATTTTCTGATGTAGTTGAATTTATTTTTATTTGATCTCCTTTTTTAAGAACAAAACTTGTAGTTATTCCTTTATAAAAACTTTTACTATTAAGCACAACTTCTGATGAAATTCCTCCTAGAATACTCAAATAGGTTCGAACTCCAAATATTTTTTTACCGAATGACAAAACTGAACCTTTTTTAACATCTAAAACTGAATTCATGGATACTTTTTCTCCATCAATTGTTGGGGTAAAATTTGCCCCAGTTAAACAAATTTGTAAACCCTTCTCAAATAAAAACTTACAGCCACCAAAAGTAATTTCTATGACAGCCTCTTCTAAACTATTATGCAATAATTGATTTCCAATTTTAGTAGCATATGAATCCATAACTCCAGAAACAGGAACGCCAATATGTGCAAAACCCGATCTTCCTAAATCTTGAATAGAACTATATATTCCTGAATTTAAAACTGTAATCATTATATCTTTTGTAATTGATAGTTTTTGCCTTTTACTTGATTTTTTATGTAATTAAATTCCTCAAAAGAAACGCTTTTGAAAGTAATTTTATCACCTGCTTTAGCAAAACAGGGATGTTGGTTTTGTACCTCAAAAAAAGAAATTGGTGAGTTTCCAATAATATTCCATCCGCCAGAACTTTGATTTGGATAAACGCCCGTTTGATTCCCACCAATAGCAACTGCACCTTTTGGAACATGTAATCTTGGCGTTGCTTTTCTTGGAATAATAATTTGTTCATTCAATCCGCCCAAGTATAAAAAACCAGGTAAAAACCCGATAAAATAAACTGTATAAATTGTTTCCGTATGTAATTGAATAATTTCTTGTGTACTTATTTTTATTGTTTTTGAAATTTCATCTAAATCAATTCCAAATTGTTTATCATAGCAAACAGGAATTTCCCAATGTGCTATTTTTTTCTTTTCGATGAAAGATTTATGTTGGTATAATTCTTTTAAAAAAGCAATTTTTTCGATTGAATTTATGAGCACAAAATCATATACAAGTAATATCGAATTATAACCAACAATACAATCTTTTAGTTCTAGCTCTTTTTCAATTTTGCTTTTAAAATTTAAAATATCATTTAAGATAATTTCACTAATTTCAGAAGACCATTCAATTAAAATAGCGCTGTCTCCATAGGTTTTATATGAAAGTTGGAAGTTAGACAACTTGAATATTTTGAATTTTTAATAATGCTGTTACTTCTTGCAAAATTTCGAGAGCATTTTGATTATCGCCATGAATACAAAATGTATCTGCTTTTATTTTTATCAATGAATTTGAAATTGATTTAACACAATTATTCTGAATCATATTTAATACATGCTCATACACTTTTTTGGGGTTCGAAATAATTGCATTTGATTCAGTCCTAGAAACTAGAGACAAATCATTATTGTAATTTCTGTCAGCAAAAGCTTCGTATTTAATCTTGATGTTGTTTTCAATTGCTACTTTTTCAATCTCTGAATTATACGGAACATATAAATAAGCGTTCTCTACATATTTTTTAATAGCATTAACAAAAACTGTTGCTACATTTTTATCCTTAGCTATTAAATTATATAAAGCTCCATGTGCTTTAATATGGTGTAATTTAACATTCTTTCTATGCAGTCGTTCTAGAAAGAAATCTAATTGAACGACAATACTTTTTTGTAAATCTTCATCAGAAATATTCATCATTTTTCTTCCAAAATTTTCTTTGTCAGGAAAAGATGGATGTGCGCCAATCTTAACATGATGGTCAATTGCTAATTGAATGGTTTTATCAATCGATTTTTCATCTCCAAAATGACCTCCACAAGCAATATTACAAGACGAAATATACTGCATTAAAAGATGCTCATTCTCTACTCCTTCTCCAACATCACAATTAAAATCTATATGTTTCATTTATAGCATATTAAAAACTTTGAGTATTCCTTTTAATCCAAGAAAAACGGTTCCAATAACGATAATTAATCCAAAAACATTTTGCTTTTTTGAATTTACATATGTTCCAAGAACTGCTTTTTTATTCATAATCCATAATAAAATTCCAGCTATAATTGGTAATAACATTCCGTTTGCAACTTGTGCAAATTTTATAATTTCAATTGGTTTTAACCCAAATGATGAAAAGAAAACTCCTAGTGCTAAAACAATAATCCAAACGGCTCTAAACTGTTTTGATTTTAATCCAACGTTCCATCCTAAACATCCTTTTGCTACATAAGCGGCAGCTAATGGAGCTGTAATTGCAGAAGTAATTCCTGCCGCAAACAATCCAATTGAAAGAAAATATTTTGAAAACTCTCCATAAAGTGGCGCTAATCCTTTCGCTAAATCTGATGCATTTGAAATTGTGCTGGTTTGTATTCCTGCTGCAGAAACCATAATTGCCATAGAAACCAATCCTCCCAAAATTATTGAAATAATGGTGTCTTTTTTAGCAAATGAAATATCTTCTTTTTTCTTCCATCTTTCTTTAACTAATGAGGCATGTAAAAACAAATTATATGGAACAACTGTAGTGCCAATTAAACCAATTATTGTTAATAAACTATTATCAGGAAAACTCGGAATAAAAGTTCCTTTAAAAATTTCTGAGAGATTTGGTTTTGTTATAATTGCCGTAATAACAAATGAAATACTCATAATTAAAACAAGTGTAACTAATACTTTTTCAAGTACTTTATAATTACCGATGTACAATAAAACAAAGGCAATAACACCAACAAGCAAACTAATATTGTTTATAGAAAATGCCCCTATATTAAACTCTGATTTACCCAAAATAGTTTCAAGACCTAAAACTCCTCCACTAATATTACCTGCTTCATAAGATGCATTACCAACTACAATTGCAGCTAAGATTAATAATGTAACAAACTGTTTTAAAAACGGGATTTTAATTTCTTCTCGTATGACTTCTGACAATCCTTTTTGAGAAATAATTCCTAATCGCGCCGCCATTTCTTGTAAAATAATAGTTGTAAAAATAGAAAGTACCATTGCCCACAACAAGTTAAAACCGAAATTAACTCCGGCAATAGTAGCAAGAGTAACTGTTCCTGGGCCTATAAAAGCTGCCGCAATTAAAGTTCCTGGACCAATATTTTTAAACCAATTTTTTATCATATATAGTAAACGTTGATATTCTATAAAAAGTTGATATTCTATAAAAATAGGAAAAACAATCCATAAAAAAAGCACCTCAAATGAGGTGCTTTTTTTACGAGTATATTTTACATTACACTAGTGGTCCACCAGCCATAATTTCTTCATTAGCATAGTCTTCAAAAGACTTAAAGTTCTTTTTAAATGAGTCTGCTAATTTTTGAGCTGTTTTATAATACCCTTCATCATTATTCCATGATTTTCTTGGATTTAATACATCTGTAGGTACATTTGGGCATGTTCTTGGTTGGGCTAATCCAAATACAGAATGCACATGATAATTATCTTTATTTGCTGCTTCTAAACTTCCGTCCATTGCGGCAGTAATCATCGCTCTGGTGTATTTCAGTTTCATTCTGCTACCAATTCCGTATGGTCCCCCAGTCCAACCGGTATTTACTAACCAAACTATAACTCCAGCTTCTTTCATTTTGTTGCTTAACATCTCTGCATAACGTGTTGGGTGTAACGGCATAAATGGTGCACCAAAACAAGCAGAAAAACTTGGTAGTGGTTCTGTAACTCCAGCTTCTGTTCCAGCAACTTTTGCAGTATAACCTGAAATAAAATGATATGCTGCTTGACCAGGAGTTAATTTTGAGATTGGAGGTAATACTCCAAAAGCATCAGCAGTTAAAAAGAAAATATTTTTTGGGTTTTCTCCAATTGAACCTGGTTGAATATTATCAATGTGATCAATTGGGTAACTAACTCTTGTGTTTTGTGTGATTGAAGTATCTTCAAAATCTACATCACCATTTTCTTTCAAAATTACATTCTCTAGAATTGCACCTTTTTTAATTGCATGAAAAATGTCTGGTTCTTTTTCTTCTGTAAGGTCAATTACTTTTGCATAACAACCACCTTCAAAATTAAAGACCGTATTTTCATTTGTCCAACCGTGTTCATCATCACCAATTAATTTTCTATCTGGATCTGCAGACAATGTTGTTTTACCTGTCCCAGATAATCCAAAGAAAATTGCAGTATCTCCGTCTTTACCAACATTTGCAGAACAGTGCATTGGTAATGTGTTTTTAAATACGGGTAAAATAAAATTCAATGCAGAAAAAATACCTTTTTTAATTTCTCCAGTATAACCAGTTCCACCAATTAAAGCTATTTTTTTTGTAAAGTTTAAAATTGCAAAGTTATGTTGTCTTGTTCCATCAATTTCTGCATCAGCCATAAAACCTGGTGCATTAATTACAGTCCATTCTGGAGAAAACGTTTTTAATTCCTCTATTGTTGGTCTAAGAAACATATTGTGAGCAAACATGTTACTCCATGGATATTCATTTACAACTCTAATATTTAGTTTATAATTTTCGTCTGCACAAGCATAGCTATCTCTAACAAAAATTTCTTTACCTGATAAGTATTCTGTTACTTTATCATATAATTTATCAAATTTATCTGCATCAAAAGGAATATTGATATCTCCCCACCAAACTTCATCTTTTGTAATATTGTCTTTTACGATAAAACGGTCTTTAGGTGATCTTCCTGTAAATTCTCCTGTGTTAACAGCTAAAGCTCCTGAAGAGGCTTCAACTCCTTGTTCTTTTTCAATAGTTGCCGCATGTAATTCATCTGATGTTAAATTGTAATGAAATGTTGCTTTTGTAATTCCTAAACTATCTAGTGAAATTGATTTTGAATCAAGATTTACCATGTTTAAATTTTAAGTTATTTATTTAGTTGTGTTAAATAATAAGGAACAAAAATACAGATTATTTTTACAATGGTTTATCCTTTTTATATTTTTATCAACTATTTATTGTTGATTTCTTTTTGCAAAACTAATTGCCATTATCAACCAACCTATCATTAAAAACAATCCACCTAAAGGAGTAACAAACCATATGCTTTTCGCTGAAACTTCTAGTAATTGAATGGCATAAATGGATCCAGAAAAAAGCAAAATTCCAAGATAAAACAACCTGCTTATTCTCTTTTTTTGTTTTTCAGAAAACCCTTGATACATGTTCACAAAAAGCAATACTAATACATGATACATTTGATAGCGAACAGCAGTTTCAAAACTCTTCATCCCTTCTATTGTTAGTGTTTTCGACAATGCATGTACACCAAAAGCGCCTAATAAAATGGTTACGATTCCTAATACTGAAGTTATTGTTAAATTTTTATGCATTTTTTTGATTTTTGTTTTATTTTAAACTTTTATAAATGAATTGTGTATTTTAGCTAACTATATTTTACCAATTCATAATCGTAAAATTAGTTATAAAATAATAAAATGAAAAACATATTAATTATTGGAGCTGGAAAATCTAGTTCTTCTCTTATAAAACATCTACTTGACAATTCTATTAAAGAAAATTTACATGTAACTATTGGAGACATTTCAATAAAAGAAGTAAATAAACGGATAGAAAAGCATCAAAATTTAAGTGTAATTCAACTTGATGTTTTTAATAAAACTCAAAGAGAGACTACAATAAAAAAAGCAGATATTGTTATTTCAATGTTGCCTGCGAGGTTTCATTTAGAAGTTGCTAGAGATTGTATTAAGTACAAAAAAAACTTGGTAACGGCTTCTTATATTTCTGATGATATGAAAGCATTAGATGCCGAAGTTAAAAAAAACGGCTTAGTATTTATGAATGAAATTGGTGTAGATCCAGGTATTGACCACATGAGCGCAATGCAAGTAGTCGATAAAATTCATGCAAAAGGCGGAAAAGTTGTATTATTCGAATCTTTTACTGGCGGATTAGTTGCTCCTGAAAGTGATACTAATTTATGGAATTATAAATTTACTTGGAACCCAAGAAATGTAGTTACTGCTGGTCAAGGTGGAGCAGCAATGTTTATTCAAGAAGGAACTTATAAATACATTCCGTATCATAAATTGTTTAGAAGAACAGAGTTTTTACATATAAACGGAAATGGAAAGTTTGAAGCTTACGCAAATAGAGATTCTTTAAAATATCGATCTATTTATGGGTTGGATAATATTCCTACGATGTATAGAGGAACCATTAGAAAAATTGGTTTTTCGAGAGCTTGGAATACGTTTATTCAGTTAGGAATGACAGATGACACTTACACAATTGAAGATTCTGAAAAGATGAGTTATCGTGATTTTACAAATTTATTTTTAGCATACAGCCCAACTGATTCTGTCGAATTAAAACTACGTTCGTATTTAAAAATTGATCAAGATGATGTGATGTGGGAGAAATTAATTGAGCTCGATATTTTTAATCCAAACAAAAAAATTGGTTTAAAAAATGCTACTCCTGCTCAAATTTTACAAAAAATATTATTAGACAAATGGACACTTTCTGAAGACGACAAAGACATGATTATTATGCATCATAAATTTGGTTATGAATTGAACGGTAAAAAACATCAAATAGAAAGTAGCATGGTTACAATTGGCGAAAACCAAACATATACTGCAATGGCAAAAACCGTTGGTTTGCCTGTTGCAATTGCAACATTAAAAATATTAAACGGAGAAATAAAAACTCCAGGTGTTTTAAGACCTATTTCTAAAGAAGTCTATGAACCTATTTTAAAAGAGTTAAAAAGTTTCGGTGTTTCTTTTACAGAAAAAGAAGTTCCTTATTTAGGATATAATCCTGAGAATGTAATCGGATAATGAAAAAGAAATGAGTCTAAATGCGGTTTTGCTATTTTGTGAAATCGCATTTTTTATATTACATTTTTAAATAAAAATCTTTTGTAAGATTGATGTATTCTTCTGTGTAATGATGTCTTGAAATTTCAATTATAAGTTCTTCTTTTTTAAGTTCTTTTTCCTGAAAAGAAAAACACAGTAAACTTCTTTTGATTTCTGAAGTTGCTGTTCCTTTTACACGACAAACTCTTTTCAGTAATAAGTTATTTTGATGTGCAACTTGGACGAAATTATCTTCTTCCTTAAAGGGTATAACTACAGAAAATTCTCCAACATCAGAAAGAATTTTTGATACTCCAAGTATTAAATCTTCAAATGTTAATGAAGAAGTAAATCGCGCTTTATTTCTAGCTTCATTCTCTGTCTCAAAAGCATCGGTATAAAATGGCGGATTCGAAATAATCAAATCATATTTTTCTTCTTCATCTTCCATTTCGTTCGTAAATTCTTCAAAAGACGAGTTGTAGCAGAACAACCGATCCGACCAATCGCTTAATTCAAAATTACCTACACATTGTTCGTATGCATTTTCATCAATTTCAATTGCATCAATTGTAAATGCATCTGAACGTTGTGCTAACATAAGCGCAATAATTCCAGTTCCTGCACCAACATCTAAAATTGTATTTGGATATTTTTCTAAAGAACACCAAGCACCAAGTAATACGGCATCAGTTCCTACTTTCATCGCAGTTTTATCCTGATGAATTGTAAATTCCTTAAATTGAAATGGTTTACTCAATATATTCTCTAATTTTAAAACAAAAATTCCGCGAAAATAAACGCAGAACTTTTAAACTTTTTACCCTCTTGCAGAGAGGAAGGGATTCGAACCCTCGATACGTTGCCGTATACACACTTTCCAGGCGTGCGCCTTCGACCACTCGGCCACCTCTCTTTATTCTGAATTTGTTTCAGAATCTATTAATCTTCTAAGTAAAGTTCAATCAACCCTTTTGGAGTTTCAACTTCAATTACTTTATTTTCTCTATCAATTTTTTTGATAAAATCATCAATCATCGGAATAAAAACTTCTTTATCTCCGTTCTTGATTTCAAATAAAGGTTGTGCTGTTTTATCGTTGATTCCTTCAATGGTCCCAACCAATCCGTAATTTATATCAACCGCTTTAAAGCCAATTACTTCATGGAAATAAAATTTATCTCCAGATAGTTTTGGCAGTAAATCCAATGGTAAATACACATCGGCTTTCAAAATACCATCCGCTTCTTCTTCGGTGTACATATCTTCGAACTGAACACGTAATTGGTTTCCTTTTTGAAGTAAACTTTTTTCAATAAAAAATGGAATCAGATTATTGCCTAAATCGACAAAAATTGATTCCATTTCTTGGTACAGTTCAGGTTCATCGGTATCTAATTTGATAACCACTTCACCTTTAAAACTATGTTTTCTAACGATTTTGCCTAAATAAAAACAATCTTCTTTACGCATAATAAATCGTTATTGTTTTGAATTACTCTGCAGATTTCTCTTCAGTAGTTTCTTCTGTTGCAGTTTCAGTTTCTTCAACAACTTCAACTTCTTCAGTTGTAGCTTCTGCAGCAACTTTTTCTGCTTCTAATGCAGCTTCAGCAGCTTCTTTCTCTGCAATAATTGCAGCTTCAGCTTCCTTAACAGCATTTACACGAGCTTCATTTACAGCTTTTTCAGCAGCCAATGCAGCCGTTTTTGCTTCTTCTTGCTCTTTAGTTAATCCTTCTTTTTTAGCAGTAATTCTTCCTGCTTTTTCTTCTAACCAAGCAGTAAATTTTGCTTCTGCTTGCTCTTCAGTTAAAGCTCCTTTACGAACTCCACCAGCTAAATGATTTTTTAACATCACACCTTTGTAAGATAAAATTGCTCTCGCAGTATCTGTAGGTTGCGCTCCGTTTTGTAACCATTTTACAGCACCATCAACATCTAATTCAATAATTGCTGGGTTTACATTAGGATTATAAGTTCCTAATTTTTCTAAGAATTTACCATCTCTTTTTGCACGAGCATCAGCTGCTACGATTGAATAAAATGGTTTTCCTTTTTTACCGTGTCTTTGTAATCTAATTTTTACTGACATTTATTGTTAATTTTTTAAGGTTCTCGACCTTGATTATTAAAATTCTTATTATCTCGTAATAAGCGGGTGCAAATATACAAAAATCTTTTTCAAAATAAATTAGAAAAACAATTAAAAATCAAGGAATTGATTGTAGATAAAAGAACCGTCCTTTCTATTATTTATTTGAAGATAAATTTATACTTTTAAGACATGAGCGAATACAAATATCTATTAGAAGAATTAGAGAAAATTAAAAATGGAGGCGATTCTTTTTTAGGATGTGATGGCGGAAACATCAATGCTGAAATTTGGTTTTGCGGCGTAGAATTTGGAGGAACTCCAAAAGAAATGAATACTTATTATGAGAATCATGTAAAACATTATGTAAAAGATAAGTTAGAAATTCCTTTCCGAGAAAATTATGAAGGCAAGTATTTAAAATCTAAATTCGACAGATATCTAACAGCAATGTATTTAATTTTACTAGAAAATTATAGTTTTGACAAAACTGTTGATTCAATTGTTATTGATGATTTTTTAAAAAATAAACTATACAATAAAAATTCAAAATCATTCAAATTAAACTTATTTCCAATAGCAAAAAAAGATGTTAGTTGGGATAAAGAAATAGAAGAAAAATTAAACATCAATAGAGATGTTTATTATTCATCAATGTTTAAAGGAAGATCGAAATTCTTTCAAGACATTATCTCTAAATACCAGCCAAAAACTATCATTTGTTTTTCTCCAACAAATCATTCAGATTATTTTATTAAAGCCTTTTTAAAAGACAGAAAACTCCTCGAATTTAAGTTCGATTACTTTACAGACAGAAACAATAAAGAACACTTGATAAAAATAATCCGTCACAAAAAAACACAATATATCATAATGCCTTTTCTTGGAATGGGAAATATAACCAACCATGAAGATGTAATTAACATTTCAGAATTTATTAAAGAGAACTACATCAATTCATAAAGTGAAAATATTTTTTGTTGATAAAACAAAACAAATACCCAATACAACCTCACAACATTTTTCTACTTTTACATAATTGTTTACACAGCTAAACAAATCAACAAATAAACTTCTTTTATGTATTTAATTTTTGATACCGAAACAACGGGCTTACCTAAAAGCTGGAATGCTCCAATTACCGATACTGATAATTGGCCAAGATGCATTCAGATTGCTTGGCAGTTGCATGATAAATTTGGAAATCTATTAGAGCATAATGATTTTTTAATTCAGCCAGACGGATTTAACATTCCGTATGACGCAGAAAGAATTCACGGAATTTCTACAGAACTTGCACAAGAACAAGGAATTTCTTTAGCAGAAAGTTTGCACTTATTTAATGAAGCATTAAAAAAAACCAAGTTTATTGTTGGTCAAAATGTTGGTTTTGATCTCAATATTATGGGTTGTGAGTTTCATCGCTTAGGTGTTGAAAACAACTTAACTAAATTACCAATTTTAGATACGTGTACAGAGAAAACGGCTTTGATATGTCAACTTCCTGGCGGAAGATATGGCAAGTTCAAATTACCAACTTTAACAGAATTACACAAACATTTATTTGGACAAGACTTTGCAGAAGCACACAACGCAACTGCCGATGTTGAAGCAACTACACGTTGTTTTTTAGAGTTGATTCGCTTACGGGAGTTTACCAAAGAAGAATTAGATGTTGATGAAAGTTATTTTCAAAATTTCTCTGAAGCAAATCCAAAACCAATTCAGGTAATCGGTTTAAAACACATCAACCTAAAAAAGGAAAGTAAAAAAATTAGAAAACGTGATGAGGCAAAAAAAGATGCCGAAACTACAGCTGTTTCTACCAAAAATATTGCATCCTTAGAAGGTGTTCAGTTTGCGCATTTGCACAATCACACGCAGTTTTCTGTACTACAATCTACCATGCAAATTGGCAACATTGTAAAAACAGCCGCAAAAGATAACATGTCTGCAATTGCTTTGACCGATACTGGAAATATGATGGCGGCTTTTCATTTTGTAAGTGCTATTTTAAATCATAATAAAGCTGCCGAAACAAAAAATAAAGAATTAGAAGCTGATGGTGAAACGCCAACCGAAACTATTTTAAAACCTATTGTTGGTTGCGAATTTAATATTTGCGAAAATCATTTAGATAAAACTAAAAAAGACAACGGATATCAAGTTGTTTTATTGGCGAAAAACAAAAAAGGATATCACAACTTAGCAAAAATGTCGTCCATCGCATTTGTAGATGGCTTTTATTATATTCCTAGAATTGACAAAGCAATTGTAGAAAAATACAAAGAAGATATTATTGTTCTTACAGGGAATTTATATGGAGAAGTTCCTAGTAAAATTCTAAATATCGGCGAAAAACAAGCAGAAGAAGCATTGCTTTGGTGGAAATCGATTTTTAAAGATGATTTTTATATCGAATTGATGCGTCACGGACAAGAAGATGAAAAAATCGTAAACGAAACCTTGTTAAAATTCTCTAAAAAGCACGACATAAAAACCGTTGCAACAAACAACACTTTTTATTTAGAAAAAGAAGATGCTAATGCACATGATATTTTATTATGTGTAAAAGACGGAGAAAAACAAGCTACACCAAAAGGGCGAGGAAGAGGATATCGATACGGTTTGCCAAACGATGAATATTTTTTCAAATCTTCTGAACAAATGAAGCAATTATTTGCCGATTTACCAGAAGCGATCTCAAACATTCAAGAAGTTGTAGATAAAGTGGAGCCTTACACATTGGCAAGAGATGTTTTATTACCTGCTTTTGATATTCCGACAAAATTTCAAGACTCTCAAGATTTAGTTGACGGAGGAAAAAGAGGAGAAAACAATTACTTACATCATTTAACTTATGAAGGTGCAAAAAAACGATATGGAGAAATTACAGAATCTATTGGAGAACGTTTAGATTTTGAATTATCTGTAATTGAAAAAACTGGTTATCCAGGATATTTTTTAATTGTAGAAGATTTTATTAGAGAAGCTAGAAACATGGATGTTGCCGTTGGTCCTGGTCGTGGTTCTGCTGCTGGATCTGTAGTTGCCTATTGTTTGTGGATTACCAATTTAGATCCAATTAAATACGATTTACTTTTTGAGCGTTTTTTAAATCCAGAACGTGTTTCGATGCCAGATATTGATATTGATTTTGATGATGAAGGAAGAGTGAAAGTAATGGATTATGTAATCAACAAATACGGATCTAATCAGGTTGCTCAAATTATTACTTACGGAACCATGGCTGCTAAATCTTCTATTAGAGATACAGCAAGAGTACTAGATTTACCACTTTTTGAAGCTGATAGAATTGCAAAGTTAATTCCTGGAATGAAACTAAGCAAAATCTTTTCATTAAGCGAAAAAGAACTAAAAGAAAAACTTCGTTCAGAAGAAATTGAGCTGGTAAACGAGCTTAAAAAATTAGCTGACGGAAATGATTTAAGTGCAGAAACCATCAACAAAGCAAGGGTTTTAGAAGGCTCTGTTCGTAATACCGGGACCCATGCTTGTGGTGTAATTATTACGCCATCAGACATTACAAATTTTGTTCCGGTTACACTTGCCAAAGATTCTGATATGTATGTAACACAATTCGACAACTCGGTTGTGGAAAGTGCAGGATTATTGAAAATGGACTTCTTAGGGTTAAAAACGTTAACCTTAATTAAACATACCGTAAAAATTGTAAAAGCAAAACACGGAATTGAATTAGATCCTGAAAATTTTCCGTTGGATGATGAAAAAACGTATGAATTGTTTCAACGTGGAGAAACCGTTGGAATTTTTCAATACGAATCACCTGGAATGCAAAAGCACATGCGCGCTTTAAAACCAACTGTTTTTGCCGATTTAATTGCAATGAATGCGTTGTACAGACCTGGACCAATGGAATATATTCCGTCGTTTATCCAAAGAAAACACGGAACTGAAGATATTGAGTATGATTTACCAGCAATGGAAGAGTACTTGGCAGAAACCTACGGAATTACAGTCTATCAAGAGCAGGTAATGTTATTGTCGCAAAAATTAGCAAACTTTACAAAAGGTGAAGCCGATGTGTTGCGTAAAGCAATGGGGAAAAAGCAAGCTTCTGTGCTTGCTAAAATGAAACCGAAATTTATTGAGCAAGCAAGTAAAAATGGTCATGATGCAGAAAAATTAGAAAAAATATGGAAAGATTGGGAAGCGTTTGCTAGTTATGCATTTAACAAATCTCACTCAACTTGTTACGCTTGGATCGCCTATCAAACTGCTTATTTAAAAGCGCATTATCCAGCAGAATATATGGCTTCGGTATTGTCAAATAACATGAACGACATTAAATCTGTATCTTTTTTTATGGAAGAATGTAAACGTTCTGGTTTAACAGTTTTAGGTCCAGATATCAACGAATCGTATGCTAAGTTTTCAGTAAATAAAGATGGAAATATTCGTTTTGGAATGGCAGCAATTAAAGGTGTTGGAAGTTTGGCTGTAAAAGCAATTATTGATGAACGTAAAAAGAATGGGAATTTTGTTTCCATTTTTGATGTTGCAAAACGAGTAGATTTACGTGTTGCTAATAAAAAAGCTTTTGACGGATTGATTTTAGCCGGCGGATTTGACTCTTTTAAAGACTCTCATAGAGCACAATATTTTGCTTTAGATGAAAAAGGACAAACTTTTATTGAGAAAGCATTACGTTACGGAAATAAATATCAAGATGGAGAAAATTCATCACAAGTTTCTTTGTTTGGAGAAGCGTCAAATATTCAATTACCAGAGCCTATAATTCCTGAATGTGAAACTTGGAGTACTATGGAAACCTTAGGAAAAGAAAAAGAAGTTGTTGGTATTTATATTTCTGCACATCCTTTAGATGATTTTAAAAATGAATTGACATTTTGTAACGCCAATTTATCTCACTTTAAAGAAGATATCTCTAAATATGTAGGAATGAATTTAACTTTTGCAGGAATTATTACCGACGTGCAACACAGAATTTCTAAAGCAGGAAAAGGTTGGGCAACTTTTTTTATAGAAGATTATTATAACAATAATGAGTTTCGGATTTTTGGAGAAGAATATTTAAAATTTAGACACTTTTTAGTTCCAAATTCTTTCTTATTTGTAAAAACAATAATTAAAGCTGGTTGGGCAAATAAAAACACAGGAATTGTTGGAGAACCAAGATTACAGTTTACCGATGTAAAATTATTGCACGATACTATGGATGATTTGTGTAAAAAAATCACCATTCAAATTCCTGTTGATGAGGTAACAGAAAACAACATTAATAACTTGCAGCACTTATTAGAAACCAATCCTGGCAAACAAAGTCTCTATTTTACCATTTGGGATGAAAAAGAAAAAATAGAGCTGAATTTGCCAAGTAGAATTCCTAAAATTAAGATTACAAATGAGTTGTTAGCTAAACTAGAAAAAGAACAAGTTGCTTTTAAATTAAACTAACTCATTCCTGCCAAAATAGCCAATCCTCCAAACATAAACAAAAACAACATTGCAATTATAAAATAAATTATCATTAAAAGCAGTGACCCTTTTGCCCAGTTTTTCTTATTGATTTGTGTTCCAGAATCAAAAGCCCAGATAAGCACTAAAATAAATCCTATAATTGGTATTGATGCTAAAAAAAGAGTTAATGCCCATTCTTTATAAGACATTACAGTAGCATTTTGTTGTTCTGATAAATTTTCCATTTATTCGTTTTTTATAGTTAAACTCAAATATACATTTTTATCTGCTCTTTTTCAATTGTTTACAAAATATGCTTTCATTATATTTAGTATATTTATCCCACTAAAAAAATTATAAGGATGAATGCTACGTTAAAAAACATACTTGCAGTAATTGTAGGTTTGATAATTGGAAGTATTGTGAATATGGGAATTATTATGATTAGTAGTTCTGTGATTCCTCCACCAAACGGAGCTGATGTTACTACAATGGAGGGCTTAAAAGAAGTGCTTCATCTTTTTGAACCAAAACATTTTCTATTTCCGTTTTTAGCTCATGCTTTAGGAACTTTAGTTGGAGCAATTGTTGCCAGTAAAATTGCAAAAACCAAAAAGAAAACAATGGCCTTAGTTGTTGGATGTATCTTTTTAATATTCGGAATTACAAATGTTTTTTTATTAGCTGGACCAATGTGGTTTAATGCCGTAGATGTTATTTTCGCTTATATTCCAATGGCTTTATTAGGTTATAAAATCTCGAATTCTAAAGAGTAATTAATTGGTGCTTTCTCTAAAAAGATTTTCTAGATTTTGATTTTGGGTATTTAATCCTAAAATTTTGAGTCCGTTTTCTTGTGCAAAGTCAAAAACAACAGAACGCATATCTTTATCAGAATTAAAGGTTAAAAACCACGTGTTATCGTAGTTGTTTTTAAAAGAAATCAAATTTGGTAGTTTTTTAATAAATTGTTCTTCTAGTTTAAAATCAAATGTTACTTCTATCACCTGATTCTGATTTGTGCGAACATCTTTCAGCAATTTATCTATAACAATTTCTCCTTTTTTAATGATGATTACTCTATCACAAACCGCTTCTACTTCTTGCATAATATGTGTAGAAAATAGCACGGTTTTATCTTTTCCTATTTCTTTAATCAATGCTCTTATATCTACTAATTGATTTGGATCTAATCCTGTTGTTGGCTCATCAAGAATTAAAACTTCTGGATTGTGCAATAAAGCTGCAGCTAAACCAACTCTTTGTTGATAGCCTTTAGATAATTGTCCAATTTTTTTATGAACTTCTGGAGTTAATCCTACTTTTTCAATAATTTCTGCAACATTTTCTTTTGCTACTTTATAAATGGATGCCTGAAATTGCAAATATTCTTTTACATACATTTCTGCATATAACGGATTGCTCTCTGGCAAATAACCAATACTTTTTTGCGCTTCGATCGGGTTTTCTAGTACGTTAATTCCGTTTACTAAAACAGCACCTTCTGTTGGGTTTATAAAACCAGTTAAGATTTTCATCATCGTAGATTTTCCAGCACCATTTGGTCCTAAAAAACCAACAATAGAACCTTTTTCTATCGAAAAATTAATATTATTTAACGCTTTTTGAGAGCCGTAAACTTTGGTTACTGAAGAAACTTCTATAGACATAAATTAGAATACATATTTTTATGAGAACGATACATACTTTTTAAAGTTGTAGAATATAAATAATTAATCAATCATAATTTTTTTAGAAACACGATTTTGTCCATTTTCAATTTTTAAAATGTATAACCCTTTTGCAACTGATTGATAATTTAAAGTCTCATTAAATGTTGTTCCTGATACTTTAAATGCTAAACTATTTATTTTTCTTCCTCTAATATCAAACAATTCGACACGAATTTTATCAGAAGATTGTAAATCAAAACTAACCGTAATTAATCCTTTAGAAGGATTTGGGTATAATTTAAAATCTGTAAAGATTTCATCATTTACAGAAGCCACTTTATCAATAGAAAAATTTGCGGCATTTACATTATAAAAAAGATTCCCTGCAGCCTCTACTTTTATTCTTGCCTGTGTTGTTGTTATATTTGTTAATGTAACTTGTTCTGTTCCATCATTTGGTGTATTTGAAATTAACACATTCGGAAAAGTCATTCCTCCATCTGTTGAAAGCAATATATTTACATTAGCTGCATTTACAGGAGCAACTGATGTATTTGCAACATCCCAAGTAATGGTTTGTGTAGAGTTGCCATTTAGTGTAGTTGCTGTGGTTTGAGAAGTCACTAAAAAAGGTCCAGAATTTCCATCAACTGTAATTTTTATATCATCTCTACTTGTTGCTCCACCATTTAAAACATTATCTCTTACGGTTAAAGAAAAATTCATTACTCTAGCTACAGAAGGAACAACTTCCCATTTTGATGTTGTTTTTCCTACTAAAACTGTGTCTATTTCTGGAAGATATCTATTGGGTGATGTTGAAGAAGGCAAAGTTCTAAACATTGGACCAACTGTATTTGTTGCAACTGGTGGCATTGTTGCTGTTTGATTATCTATTTGCTCCCAATTATATGTTAATGAATTGCCAGAATCAGCATCGGTTGCAGATCCTTTAAGTACAAAAGGAGTAGATTTCGGAATTGAAAAATCGCTCCCAGCATTTGCAACTGGAACACTATTATTTGTTGTTGATACAACTCCACAAGTTGTATTTGTAGTTACAAAACTCCACATTTCTGCAATACTAACAGCATGAAAATAGGCATCGCTATTATTTTGAATACTTGGGTTACACCAACCTGCATAACCCATTATTGTAGAACCACTTCCGGGTTCTACTGCTGTACTATTATTCCTGTTACAATCTTCATTATTTTGTGTATGGCTAGCTCCAAATTGATGTCCAATCTCGTGTGCTAAAACATCAATATCAAATGAATTGCCAATTGGCGAATTTTTAACTGAAGCTCCAAGACCTTTTTCTCCAGAGACACAAACTGATTTAAAACTAGCTGCACCACCATCTTTAGCAGAATCGCTTGCCCAGCCAAAGGTATGACCTATATCGTAATTAGTATCACCAATAACTGCATCACATTTTTCTTGAGATTCATCTACCAATGTCGATATATCATCAATCGTTAATCCATCTGTTGCTCCATCTAAAAAAATAATATTTTCATTGTTTGTTACAAGCTTCATGGTAACTCCTAGATCTCTTTCAAAAATTCCATTTATACGTGTCATTGTTGCATTTATAGCTGTAAAAACTGCTTCTTTTTTTTCTGCATCTGTTGCAGTTACCGAAATATTTTGATTGTTTAAATGAAATTGAGAATATTCACCCGTTGCAACAATTGCAAGTCTGTAAGTTCTTAATTTTGCGTCGTTTGAATTTGCTTTTTTCTGAAAACTTCTTTGGTTAACTTTTGATATATTCTCTTTAATTATACATTCAAAATTAGATTTTGAAACGTTCTTTTTATAATACCCAATTGCTGTTTTTTTATCTTTTGTATAGGGATCAATTAAATACATTGGATACTTTCCAGAGGTAATCATTGCATGGAAACCTACTTTAGAGTTGCTAAAACGAACTCTTGCTGTTGCATCATCAATTCCTACTCCAACATACGATTTTATGGTTGGATATTTCGCTGCTAATTCATCCGAAAAAGCAGAAGCTTCTTTTACTAAAAAACGTTGAATTCCGTTTGGAGTTGGAAACTCCATAATGGTTTCTTTATCTGGAGAAATAATTAATTTTTTATTTACCAAACTCTTTTTAAGAGTAAATAACTCGTAGGATGTTGGTTGTGATTCTCTATACTCTAATGCTTGTGTTATACTTCTTGTTTTGATTTCTTTTTTTGTCCAAATATTTTGTGAAAACATAGAAAGAGAAACAAAAAAGAAAAATAAGAAGTAAAATTTGTAGTATTTTTTCATTATTAAATATATCTAAAATTAGTTAGGCTTAATAGTAAATATTACCTACAAATGTAATTAAATATTTATCTTTGCACTTTACAATTATGAATAAAAACATTCTACTCAAAAACTTAGGTATTAAAGATTACAAGGAAACTTGGGATTATCAAACCGAATTATTACAAGAAATTGTTGATCAAAAAATCAGTAATCGAAAAAATAATGAATCTATAGAAACCAAAAATCATTTCATTTTTGTAGAACATCCGCACGTTTATACATTAGGTAAAAGTGGCGATTTAGAGAATTTATTATTAAATGAAAAGCAGCTAAAAGAAAAAGGCGCTACTTTTTACAAAATAAATCGCGGTGGTGATATTACCTATCACGGACCAGGGCAAATTGTAGGATATCCTATTTTAGATTTAGAAAATTTTTTTACAGACATTCATAAATACCTGCGTTTCTTAGAAGAAGTAATTATTTTAACTTTAAGTGATTATGGTTTAAAAGCCGAAAGAAGTGATGGAGAAACTGGTGTTTGGCTAGATGTCGGAACACCTTTTGCCCGTAAAATTTGTGCAATGGGAATTCGTTCTACACGCTGGGTTACCATGCACGGTTTTGCTTTAAATGTAAATGTGAATTTGGGTTATTTTGACAATATTATACCATGTGGAATTAGAGGAAAAGCCGTTACTTCTATGGAAGTTGAATTGGGTAAAAAAATTCCGTTAGAAGAAGTACAAAGAAAAATTTTAATAAATTTTAATGCGTTGTTTGGTGTTGAAGCTTTTAAGCAAAGTTTGTAATTTACTTAGAAATACTAAATGATTTAAAAAATGCTTCTGCTACCTCTTTTTTGTATTTCTCTTTTTTTGCAAACACCATAACTTGGTATAAATACAATCCTTTAGAAAATACTTTATACTCTACCATAACATCATTATTTAAATTTAGTATTGCGTAAATACCTTTCGTGTTCTTTTCTTTAATGTTTTTCTGCTGAATAATTGTTCCTTTAAGTGCTGTCTTAAAGGTTAGAATAGACGCTTTTAATAAATCTGAATTTCTTTTAGGTTTATTTTGCTGTAAGCTACTGGAGACTGCAAAAAGCATTTCTTTACTTCTAAATGCTGCTCTATAAATAGTACTGCTTTTCTCTTGTTTAACATCTTCCGTAACTTCTCCGTAAGCAGTCATAGAAAAATTACCTAGATCTGATGTATAGGTTTGTGCTTTTTCTTGTGCTATTATTTGAAGCCCAAAAAACAGCAAAACACTTGTTAAGAGTATTTTTTTCATGTTTGACAAAAAAATTGGTGTACGTAAATATACTAATTTTAATTAAAAAAAAACGAAATTAGTTCTTAACTAAAAATAAATTAGAATTATTTTTCTTCGTTAAAATACACTTTATAAAACTTCATTTTTTTCTCTTCATCATAACCGCGTTCTAAGTGTTCTGAAGCCGCATCTGGCGCATCAACATCTAATTTAATTTCGATATTGGTATCCAATTTTATAATGCTTTTTATCTTACTTTTTTCTTTCTTTAACACTACATCAGAAACTTCAAAATTATTTCTGATTAAAACATCATTTAAGGTTTCAAAATGATTTTTATAATCTTCAAACAATTCTTTTTTCTTGTCTTCTTCAAACATTTCTTCTTTAAATGCATGATAATCTACAGATTCATTTTCTTTAAAATAATCTACTGTATTTGCTAAAAACTGACTTTGTTCTTGCTTGCCAAATTCTGGTTTTATCACTTCTTCTGAAAACTCTTTACACAATTCTAAATAACTTTGTGTATGTTGATTTCTGTCATCAGCATATTTTACCGACAAGAAATTTTTAATCCAATATTGCGCATCATATTGATTGTTATCTACACTTAAAACAACGGTTCCTTCTGCATCTGTTGTATTTAAAATTAAACAACCTTTGTCTATTTTTTTTGTACTAATTCCTTGCTGAACAGCAACATCAAAACTATTATCCTCTAAATACGTTTGAAAAAAATCTGTTTTGTTTTCAACTTTAAAAATACCAATTGCTTCGGTTAACACATCTTGATATTCAATTCCTTCAATCAATGCGATAATAACATCGCCTTTTTTAATTTGAGCAGAATTAGATTGCTCGTATAAGTGATTTACAATGTTTTTAGAGTTCTCAATAAAAGAACTTTCGTCTTTAAAAACGTTTGTAGCATAATTATTAATCTCGTTTAAACGAATATCTGCATGATGGCTAAAACGAAAACTTTGTGTTAAATTTACAAACGGTTTTAATAAAAAAGGGATCATTAATTGATAACTATCTTCATCAAATCGGACTAAATTTTCTGAAAAAACATTTTTCCCACTATTGTATTTATTTGCTACTTTATGAATGATACATTTAGTAATTTCTGCACGTGTTCTTTTAATCATCTTGTAAAATTAGAGTGGCTAAAGTAGTTGAAGTTTTTAAAAGTAAGTAATAATATTTTTGTTGATTATTAACAATTACAACTTCAGTTTTAATTGCTCTGGAAGCAAGCGAAACGTTTTTCTGTGATAACTGGTAATTCCGAATTCTCGAATTGCATTTCTGTGTTGTTTTGTTGGATATCCTTTATTTTGTTTCCAATTATACATCGGAAATTCTTGATGAAGTTTCTCCATAAATTCATCTCTATACGTTTTTGCCAACACAGAAGCTGCTGCAATACTTAGATATTTTGCATCGCCTTTTACAATGGTTTTATGCGGAATATCTTTATAGGTTTTAAACTTATTTCCATCTACAATTATAAACTCTGGTTGGATTTCTAATCGTTCAATAGAACGTTTCATTCCTGTTATAGAAGCTTGCAATACATTCATTTTATCAACCTCCTTTTCATCTACAAAAGAAACACCAAAAGCAATTGCTTTTTGTTCTATTATTGGTTTTAATATCTTACGTTGCTTTTCAGTTAATTGCTTAGAATCATTTAAAAAAGGATGTGTGAAATCTGTAGGCAAAATAACAGCAGCGGCAACAACTGGACCACACAAACATCCTCTTCCTGCTTCATCTGTTCCTGCTTCTAAAATTTTTCCGCTGTAGTTACTTTTTAACATCAATACAAATTAACAATTTTAGAAGAAATTATTCATCTTTATTTCCGTTTAAAAATTTTACATTTGCTGAATCAATCATTTTAAATGAAAAAACGTTTTTTTATTTTCTTATTCATTGTGCTTTATAGCATGCAACTAATCCATTCCCAAAATATTTCTTCGGATGGAATAAACCAATCAGATTCTACATTTATCAATAAAAAAACAACTATTATTAAATTAAGTGGTAAAACCAACTACAAAGACTATAAAATTATTTCTTTTAAAAAAGATACTACATATATTGATACTACATTAACAATTTTAAAAGAATACAAATATAATTTTTTACGAAAAGACAATTTTGAACTGCTTGCTTTTGATAATCAAGGACAAACTTTTAACAATTTAGGGTACGATTTTACAAATCAAAACTCATTACCAACTATTGGAATGAATGCAAAACATTTTAATTACGTATCCAAAGAAGACATTAATTATTATAAAGTTCCGACGCCAACATCAGAAATTTTATACAGAACTGGCTTACAACAGGGGCAGGTTTTAGAAACTTTATTTACCTTAAATTTTTCTGAACGATTTAATGTGGGTATTCTTTACAAAGGGTTGCGTTCTTTAGGAAATTACAGAAATTCATTATCTTCTCAAGGAAATTTTAGAACCGTATTTAGCTATCAAACTAAAAATAATCGTTACGCAATTAGAGGACATATTGCAATACAAGATTTGATGAATCAAGAAAATGGCGGATTAACAACAACTTCTTTAGATGCGTTTACAACTGATGATCCTAATTTTTTAGATAGAGGAAGATTGGATGTAAATTTAGAAGGAACTGAAACAATTTTAGAAGGAAATCGGTTTTATATTGAGCAAGATTATAAATTGTTTTCTTCTAAAGACAGTTTAAAAAATAACTTTACCAATTTAAAACTTGGACACACATATACATACGAAACCAAAAGTTATAAATTTACCGAAAGCACTTTAAATACTTCTTACTTTGGAAATGCAAATGTTATTGCTGGTTTTACAGATGTGGTTGAAAACAAATTCATTAATAATCAATTATTTTTAGAATTTAACTCAAAATATATTTTAGGTACTTTTAGAGTAAATACTGGTTTAACAAATTATAATTACGGATATAATACCGTTTTAAATTCTACAATAAACACAATTACAAATCCAAAAATTAAAGGTTCTGCAATTTCTTTTGGCGGAAATTGGAATGCAACAATAAAAGGTTTTCAGTTAAATACTGCTGCAAATATTATACCCGGAACTGGAAGAATTTCTGGTTCAAATTTTTATAGTGAAGCTATTTTTAAAAAAGATAGCTTAATCACTTTAAAAGGAAGCATTTCTCTCAATTCTAAATCGCCAAACTTTAATACCATTTTATATCAAAGTGCGTACAACAAATACAATTGGCAAAATGATTCTTTTAAAAACATCAATACTAGAAACATCGCTTTTGGATTACAATCTAACTTAATAAATCTAAAAGCAAGTATTACAAATATTGAAAACTACACCTATTTTGATGAAAACTCTAAACCAAATCAATCTGGAGAAAATGTTACCTATTTAAAAGTAAAAGCAAATAATGAGTTTAAATTTGGGAAGTTTGCATTAAATAACACACTTTTATTTCAGCAAGTAAGTAGTGGAAAAGATGTATTTAGAGTACCAAATTTTGTAACGAGAAATACTATTTATTATTCAGATTTTTTGTTTGAAGGAAAGCCGTTATTTTTACAAACAGGAATTACCTTTAAGTACTTCTCTGAATATAAAGCAAACGCCTTTAATCCGTTATTAAATGAATTTATAGTTCAGAATACTACAGAAATTGGTTATCCAACTTTTGATGTTTTCATCAATGCGCAAATTAGAAGAACACGTATTTATTTTAAGATTGATAATGTAACTTCTGATTTCACAAATAAAAATTATTTTTCTGCACCCAATTATCCTTACAGAGATTTTGTAATTCGGTTTGGTTTGGTTTGGAATTGGTTTATATAATTATTAAGAATAATTTTTCTTAAACCAAACTTTTCTCCATACTCTTTTCAATACTAAAAAAGTAACTTGTTCAGATAATTGGGTCATATCACTTACTTCTAATTGTTTTATTTTATCTTCGGAAATATCTATGATGTAAAGCAAATTTAAATAATCAGAAAATTGGTTTTGTATGATATTGAGTATTGCTTCTTGAAGTGTTTTTATTAGCTGATTAGGTTGTGTATTTTCAGGTATGACTATTTCAATATTTGCGCGCATAAAATCCTTCTTCAATTGGTTTATTAAATTATGGTACAACTGATTTTTTTCAGAAGTTGAAATAATCTCTTGTATCGTTTTTAATTTCATAGAGAGTAATCGTAAATAAATAGTCACAACAAAACTAGACAATCCACAAGTTATCGTTTTTCTTAATAAAATTAATACGGATTCTATTTTGAAGTTAATTGCCTAATTTTTATATTAAATGCAGCAAAAAACAATGTCATAAATGGACTTAGCCAGTTAAAGACTGCAAATAGTGCATAATCAAAAACGGAAACACCTAGTACTCCAGAGTGATATGCGCCACACGTATTCCAAGGTATTAATACAGAAGTTACTGTTCCAGAATCTTCTAATGTTCTACTTAAATTTTCTGGAGCTAAGCCTTTGTCTTTGTACGCTTTTGCGTACATTTTACCAGGAACAACAATCGCTAAATATTGATCTGAAGCTGTAATATTTAATCCAATGCAAGTAGCTACTGTACTTGCAAATAACCCAAATACTGAATCGAAAAGATGTAACATAAAACTACTAATTCTAGCCAAAGCTCCAATTGCATCCATAATTCCACCAAAAACCATGGCACATAGAATCAACCAAATAGTTCCCATCATTTTTGCCATTCCGCCAGCAGTAAATAAATCAGCTAAAGCAACATTATCTGTTGCTACAGAAGTTTCAACTGTTATTGCTTTCATTATTCCTTTATAAGCAGAATTAAAATCTAACTCTTTTACTCCAGCAATTTGAGCCACAACATCGGGTTGAAAAATCAATGCAAAAACTCCGCCCAATAACGTTCCTGCTAATAGAGCAATTAATGGTGGTGTTTTTTTTATAATTAATACGATTACTCCTACCGGAACTAAAAACAACCATGGACTAATATTAAATGCTTTGTTGATATCTACTAATAACGAATTCGTATCAGCTTGCCCAGATGCTGTTTGTGTAAAACCTAAAATTACAAATACAATTAAGGTAATAATAATTGTAGGAATCGTAGTAATAGCCATGTATTTAATATGGGTAAACAAATCTGTTCCAGCCATTGCTGGTGCTAAATTTGTAGTGTCTGACATTGGTGACATTTTATCTCCAAAATAAGCTCCAGACAATACCGCGCCAGCTGTCATTCCTAAAGATATTCCTAACGCTTCTCCAATACCAATTAAAGCAATTCCGACGGTGGCTGATGTTGTCCAAGAACTACCCGTTGCAATAGAAATTACAGCACTTATAATTAAACTAGCTGCTAAAAAAATTGTTGGATTTAACACTTGTAAACCATAATAAATCATTGCTGGAATGATACCACTTATCAACCAAGTACCTGCCAACGAGCCAACCATTAATAGAATTAAAATTGCTGATGATGTTGACTTAATATTTTCGGCAACTTCTTCAATCATTCTTTCAAAAGACACTTTGTTTCTAAAACCAACGATTGCAGCAACTGCGCCACCCATTAATAAAATAAACTGATTACTTCCACTTAATGCATCATCACCAAAAACAAAAACATTATAACCTAACATTCCTATTAAAATTAAAACAGGAAATAAAGCTTCCCATATATTTAGCTCTGTGTTTTCAATTATTTTCTGGTCTTCTATTTTAATTTCAGAAATATTTTTCCCGTCTAACATTGTATTAAATTTTTGTGGTGTAATGTTACGATTTTAGAAGAAGCTATGCAAACGAAAAAAACCTGAAGAATTCTTCAGGTTTTTTGTTTTATTTAAAAAGGTTCTTACTTACAAAATCCCTACCTCTTTCATACAAGAATTCATCATCTGATATGTTCTTTCAATTTCATTATCTAACCCGATAGAAAAACGAATTAACCCTTCTGTTAAACCCATTTCTTTTTGATCTTCTTCAGAAATTTCTGAAGAAGTAGAAGTTCCTGGAGCAGAAAATAGTGTTTTGTAAAAACCTAAACTTACCGCTAAATAGCCTAAGTTTTTTTCTTGCATCATTTCCATTAACTCATTTGCTTTTTCTAACGATCCGGCATCAATAGTTAACATTCCGCCAAAACCATATTCTTTATTCATCATACTTTTAAAAACTTCATGTGACGGATGTGATTTTAATCCTGGATAGACTGTTTTTAATCCATCAGCTTCAAATTTCTCAGCCAAGAAAGAAGCATTTTTACTATGTTGTTTCATTCTAATATGTAGCGTTCTCATGTTCTTTAAAATAGATGCCGAACGCAAAGAATCCATTGAAGAACCTAACAACATACTAGCTCCGTCAATTACACTTTTTTGAGAATTTACAAATTCAGAAGTTCCACAAACTACACCGCCCATCGTATCCGAAGAACCGTTGATAAATTTCGTTAAACTGTGTAAAACAATATCAGCTCCGAATTGAACTGGAGAAATTGACAAAGGCGAAAAAGTATTATCTACAACTAATTGTAAATTGTGTTTTTTTGCTAAAGCGGATAATGCTTTTATGTCTGCAACTTCCAATAAAGGATTGCTAACTGATTCACAATAAATCATTTTTGTTTCTGGAGTAATTGCTGCTTCAACAATAGCAATTTTTGTAATATCTACAAATGAAGTTTCAATTCCCATTCGAGGCGTAAAGTTCTTTAAAAAAGCGTACGTTCCGCCATAAATAGTTCTACTAGAAACAATGTGATCTCCGTTACCACAAATTTGCAAAATAGTAGGTGTAATTGCTCCCATTCCAGAACCAGCAACATTTGCTGCTTCTGTTCCTTCCATTGCAGCCAATGCTTCTCCTAAATATAAGTTGCTTGGTGATGAATGACGAGAATACAAATAACACCCATCAGTATTTCCTTCAAAGGTATCGAACATGGTTTTTGCTGATAAAAAAGTATAGGTTGATGAATCTGAAATTGATGGATTTACGCCTCCGAATTCTCCGAAATATTGTAAATCTTGAATGTTATTTGCTGGTTTAAATTTCATAATCTTTTATTTTATAAAACAAAGGAACAACTATATAGAATATTAATCAAGCTATTTAATAAAATATAGATTATTTTTCTATTTTTATTATATATTATAAATTTTAAAACTATTTTTTATTAAATTTTTAACATCAACTAGAAAAATATTCAGTATGAAATTAGATAAAATAGATAAAAACCTGATTCATCTTTTACAAAAAGACAGCAAACAGACTACAAAACAACTTTCTCTACAATTAAACTTATCTGTAACAGCCGTTTATGAACGAATTAAAAAATTGGAGAAAGAAAATGTAATTAAAAATTATGTGGCGATTGTCAACAAAAACAAAGTTGAACGTTCATTTTTAGTTTTTTGTCACATAAAATTGATTCAACATGCTAAAGAATATGTACGTAATTTTGAATCGGAAATTTTAAAACTCCCAGAAGTTTCAGAATGTTTTCATGTAAGTGGCGATTATGATTATATTCTAAAAATTTATGTAAAAGACATGGAATCTTACAGAGATTTTATGATTACCAAACTTACCGCCATTAAACATATTGGAAGTACACACAGTATTTTTACAATTGGAGAAGTAAAAAATACAACTGCAATTAGCTTATAAATTAAAAACCCAAAACTTTTGTTTTGGGTTTTTAAAAATGTTTTAATAAGAAATTTATTTTGTAGTTTTTACTTCAAAAGATAATTCAACCAAATCGTTTACAAACTTGTCTTTTAAATTATCAAAGAATTTCTTTGATTTATATTTTACATTAAAATCTGCTCTATCAATATTAAAGTTGTCACTTTTAAACACATAAATTCCATCAACTTCAGAAAATGTTGCAGGAATTGTAATGCTTTTTGTTACATCTTTAATGTTTAAGTTTCCTGTTACGTCTAATTTATTACCATTCTCTTCTATTTTTGTAATTACAAATTTAGCTGTTGGATATACTTCTACCTCAAAGAAATCAGCAGACTTTAAGTGTCCTTCAATTTTTCCTGCTCCTGGTTTCCCTTTCATATCTAAATCTGTAATTGTGTTCATATCAACTACAAATTCTCCTGCAGTTATTACACCGTCTTCAATTAAGATTCCGCCACTTTTTAACGTAACCGTTCCGTTATGTTCTCCTGTTGGTTTTGCTCCTTTCCAGTTTAAAACTGATGCAGTTAAATCTACATTATTTAAGTCTGAAGCTGTTTTAATTACCTCAACTTCTTCCTTTACTTCTACCTTCTTCTTTTCTTTACAAGAAACCAATACAGCAGAAAACACAATTGCTAAAATTATTAATTTTTTCATTTTTATTTGTTTTATTTTTATGAGTGGCAAATATAGATTATATATTTTATTTTCCATGGAAAATATTTTATTTTTTACTTAAAAAATTGTTAAACCTTATTCTCAGTATCGATAATAATTGTGACAGGGCCGTCATTTAGCAATTGAACTTTCATGTCTGCACCAAATTGACCCGTTTGTACTTTTTTTCCAATTTCTTTTTCAAATTGATGTACAAATTGTTTGTAAATGGGAATTGCTATATCAGGTTTTGCAGCCTTTAAATAACTTGGTCTATTTCCTTTTTTTGTGCTTGCTTGTAATGTAAACTGACTCACAACAATTGCCTCTCCATTTATCTCTAACAAAGATTTGTTCATTACGCCTTTTTCATCATTAAAAATTCTAAGGTTTGCAATTTTTTTTGACAACCAACTAATATCTTCAGACGAATCATTTTCTGCAATTCCTAACAACAATAAAATCCCGTTCTTAATTTCAGCAATTTTAATATTGTTTACAGTTACACTAGCTTGTTTAACTCTTTGAATTACCACTTTCATTTAATCTTCGTCTTGGTTTTCCCAAAAATCGGTTCTATAATTCTCTTCTTCTCCAGCAATAATTTGCAGGTAACTTTTATAACGAGAATAGGAAATTTCTTCGTTTTCAACAGCATCTTTTACAGCACATTTAGGTTCTTCTACATGCAAACAATTGTTAAATTTACAATCGTTTTTAACTGCTAAAAACTCTGGAAAATAACTATCAACTTCTTCTTTTTCCATATCTACAACTCCAAAACCTTTAATTCCTGGAGTGTCAATAATTTTTGCACCAAAAGATAAATCGAACATTTCTGCAAACGTAGTTGTGTGTTGTCCTTGTTTGTGTTGATTCGATATCTCTTTGGTTTTTAAATCTAACGTTGGTTCAATTGCATTTACCAAAGTAGATTTCCCTACTCCAGAATGACCAATAAACATGCTTGTTTTACCAATCATTAATTCTTTTACAATACCTACATTTTTATTTTCAGTTGCAGATACCTCTATACATCTATAATCAATTTTTTCGTAAATATCTTTTAGATAAAGTATTTCTGCCCGTTGTTCTAATTCGTAAGAATCTATCTTATTAAAAACTAAAACTGTGTCAACAGAATAGGCTTCTGCGGTTACTAAAAACCGATCAATAAACGTTGTAAATGTTGGTGGGTTATCAATAGTAATTAGCAGAAAAACCAAATCTACATTTGCAGCAATTATATGTGTTTGTTTTGATAAATTTACCGATTTACGGATGATGTAATTTTTACGTTCATGTATTTTATTAATGATACCTGTTTCGGTATCATTTTTGGTTTCTATTTCAAAATCTACAACATCGCCAACAGCAATCGGATTGGTACTTTTAATGCCTTCAATTCTAAATTTACCTTTCATTCTACATTCGTAAAACGAGCCGTTCTTTGCCTTTACTAAATACCAACTTCCGGTTGATTTATAAACAATTCCTCTCATCAATACAAAGTAAGTAAATTATCATTTAAAAAAATGTATATTCGTAATTCATTTTAAAATTTCTATACAATGAAAAAACTATTATTATCCTCTTTTATTTTATTCTCGCTTGCCTTATACTCACAGACAAGCCTTTACGAAAATCCTAAATTTGATGAAATTGCAAAAAATCACAAATCTTTAGGAATACTTCCTTTTAAAACCACAGTTGAATTAAGGAAAAAAGACATGGCCAAAATGTCTAAAGGAGAGCTGGCTAAATTAGAAGTAAAAGAAAGCGAAAGCATACAATTATCAATGTTTTCTTGGTTTTTGAAACGCAAAACAAAAGGAAAAATGCAAACTATTGAAGTGCAAGATCCAAAAACCACAAATGCACTTTTAAGAAAAAGAAACATTACCGAAAAAAATATAAAAAAATATACTCCTAAACAGTTAGCAGATATTTTAAAAGTTGATGCTGTTATTATGGGAGACTATAAAACAACAAAACCAATGTCAAATGGCGCTTCAATTGCTTTAGGTTTGCTTGGTGGATTATGGGGCTCTACAAACACTGCAACAATAAATATGAGTGTTTACAACAGAAAAGATGGCGTATTACTTTGGAATTACAATAAAAAAGTAAGAGGAAGTATTGGAACAGATTCTGATGATTTGATAAATACTTTAATGCGAAAAGCTTCGCGACGACTTTCTTACACAAAGAAAAAATAATAAAAAAGCCACAAATTCAGCAATAATTAGTGAATTTGTGGCTAAATAACCTATTTAAAAATTATCCTTTAATAATCTTTTCTTGATGATTAATAGATTCTTGGTGAATTGCTTTAAACATTTTTAATACAAATTCTTCACTCAACCCTTCGTTTTCTCCTTCTAAAATCATATTTCCTAAAATTTCGTTCCAACGTCTAGATTGCAAAACAGCAACGTTTTTCTCTTTCTTAAGAACTCCAATTTTATCGGCAACTTTCATTCTTCTTCCCATCATTTCTATAAGTTGCGCATCTACAATATTAATTTGTGCTCGCAAATTATCCAACGATTGTCTATAACCAGAATCTGTTTCTGTCGTTTTTCTGATTTTTAAATCTTCCATAATTTGCTTTAACTTTGTTGGCGTAACTTGCTGTGCCGCATCACTCCAAGCATTTTCTGGATCAAAATGAGTTTCTATCATCAATCCATCAAAATTTAAATCTAATGCAGTTTGAGAAATATCAAAAACCATATTTCTTTTTCCTGTTATATGTGATGGATCACAAATTAATGGCAGGTCTGGAAATCTATTTTTGAATTCAACGGTTATTTGCCACTCTGGAATATTTCTATATTTCGATTTTTCATAGGTAGAAAAACCCCTGTGAATTGCACCTAAATTTTTAATTCCTGCTTTGTACAATCTTTCAATTCCTCCTAACCAAAGTGCTAAATCTGGATTCACAGGGTTTTTAACCAACACAATTTTGTCTGTTCCTTGTAAAGCATCAGCAATTTCTTGCATAATAAAAGGCGAAACTGTAGAACGCGCTCCAATCCACAATAAATCAACATCGTGTTCTAACGCTAATTTTACATGTGCTGCATTGGCAACTTCTGTACAGGTTTTCATTCCTGTTTCGGTTTTTACTTTTTGCAACCATTTTAAACCAATTGCGCCAACGCCTTCAAACATTCCTGGTCTTGTTCTTGGTTTCCAAATTCCGGCACGGAAATAATTTACATCAGAATCTTTTAATTCGTGTGCAATTTTTAAAACTTGCTCTTCGGTTTCTGCACTACAAGGTCCTGCTATTACTAGTGGGTGATCTAATTTCATGTCATCCAACCATGTTTTTAATTCTTTAGTATTTTCCATTTTTATACTTTTTTGTGCTTTTTATTTGATGCCGTTTAATATTTGTTTGATATGATTTGTACTTTCCATTTCGTTATAAATTTCTGTAAAATCATTTTGTTCCATCAACGTTTTAAATTGCTGAAGGTTATTTATATACTCTTCTAATGTTTCAATAACATTGGTTTTGTTTTGCTCAAAAATGGGTGTCCACATTGCAGGAGAACTTTTTGCCAAACGTACAGTTGATGCAAATCCACTTCCAGCCATGTCAAAAATATCTCGTTCGTTTTTCTCTTTATTAATTACTGTTTTCCCTAACATAAAAGCACTAATATGTGATAAATGCGATACATACGCAATATGTTTGTCGTGAGATTTTGGGTCCATATAACGAATACGCATTCCTAATTTTGTAAAAATTTCTAGTGCTTTTTCTTGTAATTTAAAAGCTGTTTTTTCTACTTCGCAAATAATATTTGTTTTTTGATTGAACAATCCTAAATGTGCTGCAGTTGGTCCAGAAAATTCTGTTCCAGCAATTGGATGTGTTGCTAAATAATTTCTTCTTTTTGGGTGATTTTCTAATACTTTACAAATCTGTTCTTTTGTTGAGCCAACATCCATCAGTAAACAGTCATCATTAATCAAATCTAATACTTTTGGAATTACTTCTAATTGAACATCAACCGGAATAGACACAATTACGATGTCTGCAATATTTACATCTTCTAATTTTGCTTGATGTTCAATTACACCAATTTCTAAGGCTTCTCTAAGATGTTTTTCATTTGAGTCCATTCCGTAAATTATCGCTTCTGGGTAGTTAGATTTTATATCCAACACCATGCTTCCTCCAATTAATCCGACTCCTATTACAAATACGTTCATTATTCTTTTACTCTTTTTAGTGAGATTCCTCTTCGTTCCTCATTCGGAATGACAAAGTATCTTTATTTTGCCTTTTGCTTAAAGCATATTGCTTATAGCCGACCAATTGCTTCTTTAATTACTTCTTTTGACACACATAATGAAAATCGAATATATCCTTCTCCGTTTGATCCAAAAACGGTTCCTGGTGCTATAAAAATATTGTGGTTATATAAAATATTATCTGTAATTTCTTCGGATGTTTTTCCTTTAGGAATTTTAGCCCAAACGAACAATCCTGTTGAGTTTTTATCATACGTACACTGCAATTTATCTGCTAAATTCCATACTAAATTTCTTCGTTCCTGGTATTCTTTATTCTGATTTTTAAACCAATCATCCGATAAACGCAACGCTTCAATTGCGCCTTTTTGAATTCCGTAAAACATGCCAGAATCCATATTACTTTTTATTTTTAAAATTAGGTTTAAAAAATTACTATTTCCCAACACCACTCCAACTCGCCAACCTGCCATGTTAAAGGTTTTACTTAATGAATTTAATTCTAAAGCAATTTCTTTTGCACCATCAACTTGTAAAATACTTAACGGATTATCATTTAAAATAAAACTATACGGATTGTCATTTACAATGAGTATTTGATGCTTTTTTCCGAATGCTATCAACTTTTCAAAAGTTTCTTTTAGCGCATTTGATCCTGTTGGCATGTGCGGATAATTTATCCACATAATTTTTACTTTTGATAAATCTAACTTTTTTAATTCATCAAAATTTGGTTGCCAATGATGTTGTTCGTCCAAATTATATAAAACAGGTGTTGCTCCAACCAATTTTGTAACCGATGTATAGGTTGGATATCCAGGATTAGGAATTAATACTTGATCTCCTTCATTTAAAAAAGCCATCGAAATATGCATAATTCCTTCTTTACTTCCCATTAAAGGCAACACTTCATTTTCAGGGTTTAAAGCAACTTTAAAATTCTGTTTGTAAAATTCTGTAATCGCATTTCTCAATGCTGGCAATCCTTGGTAACTCTGATATGTATGTGCAGAAGCGTCATTAAAACTTTGTTGTATTGCATCAATTACTTTTGATGGTGGTTGTAAATCTGGACTTCCAATTCCGATATTAATAATCGGTTTTCCTGATGCAGCCAATGCTCTAACTTCTCTTAGTTTTGTTGAAAAATAATATTCTTCTATGCTCTCTATTCTTTTTGCTCCTTCAATCATTTTCTTCCATTTTTTAAGCTCCTAAAACTTTAAATTCTGATGCCATGAGTTCTATTATTGCGATTGTATTACCATAAAAATCTCTAGCAACTTTATGATGATTTGAACCTTCGGTTCCTTGTATGGCAATTTTTTTTTTCATTTTAAGCATAAAAAAAGCCTCGAATTTCGAGACTTTATAATATATTATTTTGTGTTAACAATATGGTACGAAGTCTCAACTCTTATAAAAAAAATAAAAGTAAAAATAGAAACCTTGCCAAGCGTTTTGTAACATCATTGTTATTTTTGTTGTACGAGACAAATCTAAAAATTAAATTAGTATAAACAAACTTTTTAGTAAAAAAGTGCAGCTATTATTAATTTTGAATAAAAACTAGTTATTATGTGACAAAAAAGCTTCTCAAAATTGAGAAGCTTTTAAACTTTATAAAAATAATCCAAATTAACTTCTTACTTCTTTAATAATGTCTAACGATTGAGCAACTAATGATGTAATTTTATCAAAATCATATGCTCCTTTTTCATTTTTCGTAATTAATTTCGATCCCATTCCAACACAAGTAACACCAGCATTAAACCAAGATTCAAGATTTTCTTTTGTAGGAGAAACTCCACCAGTAGGCATAATATTTGTCCATTGACATGGTCCTTTAATTGCTTTTACAAAATCTGGTCCATATATACCACCTGGAAATAATTTTACTATTTCACAACCTAATTCTTCTGCTCTAGCAATTTCTGTTAATGAACCGCATCCAGGAGACCATAATACTTTTCTTCTATTACAAAGTAATGCAATATCTTCTCTTAAAACTGGAGTAACTATGAAATTTGCTCCTAATTGCATATATAATGATGCTGCTGCACCATCAGTAACAGAGCCTACTCCCATAATCATTCCTGGTAATTTTTTAATTGCGTACTTGGTTAATTCACCAAAAATCTCATGAGCAAAATCACCACGGGCTGTAAATTCCATTAATCTAGCTCCACCATCATAACACGCTTTCAACACTTTTTTACTTACTTGAAGATCATTATTAAAAAACAAGGGTACTAATCCTGTGTCTTTCATCACAGTTGCTACTTCAATTCTAGAATATTGTGCCATAATCTTTAATTTTATCGAGCTACGCGCCCAGAAGCATCGCCTCCCATTAATTTTTCTACTTCTGCAACGGTTACTAAGTTTGCATCCCCTTTTATAGTGTGTTTTAAACAAGAGGCAGCTACTGCAAAATCCAAGGCGTTTTGGTCATCTTCAGGGTATTTTAACAATCCATAAATTAAACCTCCCATAAACGAATCTCCACCACCAACTCTATCAACAATGTCAGTAATTTGATACTGTCTAGTTTCGTACATTTTAGAACCGTCATATAAAACTCCAGCCCACGTATTATGTGATGCTGAAATAGAACCTCTTAAAGTTGTGATTACTTTTTTTGCTTTCGGAAACTTTTCCATCATTTGTTTACACACAGATAAAAAAGCTTCTGCTTTTACATCGTGTCCATGTTTGTGAACATCTAAGCCTTCAGGATGAATTCCAAAATGCTTTTCAGCATCTTCTTCATTTCCTAGAATAACATCGCAATAAGATGTTAATTCTGTCATTATAGCTTCTCTATCTCCATCATAATTCCAAAGTTTAGCTCTATAATTTAAATCCGTTGAAACTGTGATTCCTTTTGCACTTGCAGCCTTTACTGCTTCCAAACAAACATCTGCAGCTCCTTGTGAAATTGCAGGGGTAATTCCTGTCCAGTGAAACCATTCTACACCTTCAAAAACTGCATCCCAATCAATCATACCAGACTCTATTTCTGCAATTGCCGAATGTGATCTATCGTACACCACTTTAGAGCCTCTAGAAACAGCTCCTGTTTCTAAAAAATAAATCCCTAAACGGTCACCGCCGTACACAATTTTGTCAACTCCAACTCCACGTTTACGCATTTCCATCATAGCACATTGGCCAATGTCATTATTTGGTAAACGTGTAACAAAATCTACATCTACTCCATAATTTGCTAATGAAACAGCAACATTAGATTCTCCACCCCCATAAACTACATCAAAATTGTTTGCTTGTGAAAACCTCAAAAACCCTTGCGGGGCTAACCTTAACATGATTTCTCCAAATGTAACTACTTTACTCATCTTGTACTTATTTATATTTTATATTCCTAAAGCTTGTCCACCACCAATCTGAATTGTTTCTGCGGTTATAAAAGATGCATCTTTACTTGCTAAAAAAGAAACCACACCTGCAACATCTTCTGGCTGACCTAGTCTTCCTAGCATAATATTATTTGCCCAAGAAGCAAATACTTCAGGTTTTGTTGCTTTAATTTGTGCATGAAAAGGTGTATCAATTGTTCCTGGAGATACTGCGTTAACTCTAATTCTGTATTCGGCTAAATCTTTTGCCAAAGCTCTAGTTATTGCATGAACACCTGCTTTAGATGTTCCGTAAACACCTGCTCCTGGACCACCGGCAGTCCAAGCTGCATTAGAGGTATAATTAATAATGGATGGATGTTCTCCCTTTTTTAAATATGGTATTGCTGCTCTTGAAGCAAAAAATACAGAATCAAGATTTAATGCCATAACAAATCTGTAAAAATCAGTAGTCATTTCTTCAAATCTAGATCTACCTCCTAATCCACCAGCATTATTTACCAGTACATCAATTCTACCGTACTTATCTCCTATTTTTTTAATATTTGATGTTACTTGTTCTTCATTTGTTACATCAAAACCGTAATACTCTGCGGTAATTCCTTCATCCGTAAGTTGTTTTACTCGTTGATTGCCAGTTTCATCTTCTATACCATTTAATACAACAGTATATCCGTCTTTTCCTAATCTTTTAGCTACTTCAAAACCAATACCACCAGTAGCACCAGTTATTATTGCTACTTTACCTTTATTTTTATTCATTATATTTGTTTTTAATTTTTTAATTTTATATCTACTACTAATTTTACTTTTCTAATTAAAAAGAAAATAGACAATACAGCTAATACCACAGATACAGTAATAGCTATAAATGCAGGAGTATAAGAACCTCCGTTTGTTATTCTACCAATAAACCAGTTCATGATTATAGGTGAAAAAGCAGCCACAGTCCCAGCTAACCCTGCTAACGTTCCTACTGAAGGTCCTCTAAATAAATCGCTTGATAGTGTTTGAATATTACCGATAGCAAATTGGAAACCAAAAAGTGCCACACCTGCTAAGTAAATGAATGTCATGTAATTAGAATCATTTACAAATAATATAATAGAAACAAAACCAATTATTATTAAAAGACTCCCTAAAACAATACTTGCTTTCCTACCAATATCTATTGAAGTACGTTTTATTATTGTTTCTGTAAAAATACCCCCTAAGATTCCACCAGCTGCTGCCATTAGATAAGAAATCCACATAGTCTTTCCTATTTCCTCTATACTCATATCAAACTTAGCGTGTAAATATATTGGCATCCAACCTGCAAAGAACCACCAAATTGGTTCAATGAAAAATCTACATAATAAAACTCCCCAAGGTTGTTTATAACTAAGAATTTTGGGAACACTTAAACTTTTAGCACCATCAATAACAACATTATTATTTTCAACTCTATCGTTAAGTAACATACTTCTTTCCTCTTCTGTAATCCAAGGATGATCTTTGGGTTTAGATTTATTTATGATTAACCAAGGAATAACCCAAAGCAACCCTAATATACCTAATATTATGTATGTGGTTTTCCACCCAAATTGAGCATATAGAAATACAATAATGGGCGCAGCTACTACATTACCAATAGAAGCTCCAGAATTAAAAATACCTTGTGCTAATGCTCTTTGTTTTGCTGGAAACCACTCCCCATTACTTTTTACAGCACCTGGCCATAATCCTGCTTCTCCAAGACCAAGTAATCCACGCACAATAGATAATGAAACAACCCCTCTAGCCAATGCATGAAAAGCCGCCGCTGCAGACCATACAATTATTGAAATAACAAATCCTATTCTAGTACCTATTTTATCATATAGTCTTCCTGATAAAAATTTACTTGCAGCATATGTTATCATGAAAACGTTAAGCATTAAAGCATAGTCTGAGTTGTCCATTCCAAGATCTTTACCCATTTCTGGCCACAATAATGCAAAAGCTGTTCTATCAATATAATTGATGACTGTAGCCACAAAAATTAGTGCTATAATCCACCATCTTAATCCTTTTAATTTCATATTAAGTGTGTTTTATCAATCACAAATGTGTGATTAAATGAATTTTAATATTTTGTTGATTTTGTAGTTGACTTTACTACATCTATCAGATAACAATTATTTTTATTAATAAATAGTTCCCTCAGAATATTTCAATATAATTTATTGGGTATGTGCAAACCCATTTACGTTAAATATTATAGCAATATTGATATAATGTTTTAAAATGTACTTTCATTTTCTCTTTTGCTAACTTTGGATTTTGATCTACTATAGCGTTATAAATATCTTCATGTTCTTGAATTCCTTTTATAGAAAGATCATCATCACAAACGTGATATTTTTTAAAATTTGTTATTATTTCTGGTGTGATAATTAACATAAAAGTATTCATAGAACTATTACCACAAGCTTTTGCAATTGCTAAATGAAACAATAAATCTTCTTGTACAGCATCTTCACCAGCCAATGCTTTTTTTGAATAAGCTTCTAGTGCTTGTTTAAGTGTTTTAAGATCTTCTTCGGTTCTTCTAAGAGCAGCTAATCTTGCAGTTTTTAATTCTAATAAAATTCTTGTTTCTACTAATGATTTAAAATCTGGCTTTTCTAATCTCAAAATATCCTCAATCATTCCATTCATGGCAATAACACCAATATTTGCAACAAAAGTACCACTCTGAGGAATCGATTCTAACAAGCCATAAAATTCTAATTTCTGAATCGCTTCACGAACATTACCTCTACTTACTCCAAGTTTTTCAGAAAGCATTCTTTCTGAGGGTAACTTATCTCCAGGCTCTAAATTCTTATGATTAATTAAATCTCTTATATTAATTATAATAGAATTTTGAGTCTTTTGATTTTCGTTTAATGTAAGTACTTCTAACTTCATTTTTATTAATTTTCTACTAACTGGTTAACCAAAATTTATATGTTAAATATAAAAAAACTTATTGTATAAGATAACATTTAATGAGAAACTTCTAAAGAGTAATATCTAACTTTAGAAAAAGCTCCTTTATCTTTTGTTGACAAGTAATTACCTGCTTTAAAATAGTTCTCAAACACTCCCCATTTTTCTATATGAATTCCTTTATAGACTTTAGATTTACCATTTAACAATACTTCTAATCTTCCTTCAGAAGCCTTTACTTCAAGAGTAAATTTACCAAAACCAACATATTCTGAAAATGTATAACCATTATCATCTTCCCAAGAAGATGTATATAAAATATCTTTACCAGTATCTCTTTTGTTCTTTAAAACTTTTGTTTTAACTCTAATTTGACCTTTTTCCCAATAAATTTTTAACATGGGCGGCGCATTATTATCTTTTTGACCTATTAATACCTTTTGATCATTTGTTAAACGACCATGAATTTGCATAATAATAGTTTTATGATACTTATTTTTTACATCTTTAGAAATTGCCCCCATAGATAATTCTCCTTTCATAACACCACCTTGTTTAAAGGTCCAATTTGTGTTATTATCACCAGGAATCATTTGCTCTCTTAATTCTGTTCTAGAATACGATGTATTTGCAGTAGTAGAATTTGGATAAGTGTAAAACACCAAAGCTCCGTTGATTGAATCATTATACATAAATGGTTTTAATGTAGCATTTGCTGCATAATTTAATATTTCTGGAGGTGAAACTTCAGTTGGTTTACCAATTGGAAGTGTTACTTTCCAATGAGACAAATCTATATTGGGTAATATATAAGACCTCTCGATAACTTTCATATCATCAATTGATTTATTTTGACAACTAGTAGCTGCTACCGTCATTAAAAAAAATACAAAAGTTATTAAGAGACTTTTTTTATTATACATATTAAATTAATTAGCTGTAATTGTTACAGAATCAACTTGTATTTCTTCATCTCCATTATTATATAAGAATCCTTTGTTGTCACTTGGAGTTCCATCTCCGCCAATACCTCTTATAAATAACGCAACACTAGTGTTATTGCCAGCATTAAATGTATATGTATATTCAGTATAATCTTTATTTCCTGGGTGATTTAAAGTCTTCGTTAAAAGGTTGTTTGCTGCAGTTTCCATTTGTGAAACTGATTCATAACCAAATCCATCTTGTGGAAAATCTTCTGTTTTTGTATAATAAGTTGGAGAATAACCACTTTTATAACCAGAACCAGCTAAAACTCTTGTTTCTAGAACACTAGGATAAGAGCCGCCCGTAGATGAATCAAAGCCAACAACTATTTTTATTGTATAATCTGCGTTTGGTGTAACTTCAAATTCTTGATATGCTGCATCTTGCTCATCATTATCAAATTTAATAACATTATTAGATCCTCCATTACCAGATGTAGATTCACCTTGAGAACCTAAACTCTTATTAATCCAACCAGAACAAGCACAATCAGAGCCTGAAGATTTTGGTAATTTTGTAAAATCAAAGTTAATTAATGTAGGATCTGGAGTAACTGCAGCGATGGGTTTTACAATCACTATAGATTCTGTTTTAGTACTTTTAACTTCCAAATTATCAGTTGCAGTTAATGAAACACTATATGTTCCTTCACCTGGAAATGTATTAGTCGGTTCAAAACTTGTAGATGTATTACCGTCTCCAAAATCCCAAGAATACTTAGTTGCACTTGAAGATTGATTAGAAAATGAATACACTTTCCATACATCACCAGCTCCGATAGATTGTGTCGCTGAAAATTTTGCTTCTGGTGGTGTTTTATCTGGAATTGAACCAGCCTCAGGTAAAATGTTGTTTTCACATGATTGCAATGTGATAATTAGTAAAGCACTTATAAGTCCAATAAACGTACTTTTAATACTTATATTTTTTTGTTTTTTAACTATTTTTCTCATAATTAATATTTTAATATTGTCAAATTTGTTTTAGTATCCAGGATTTTGAGAAAGTTTTCCATTACTTAAACCTATTTCTACTTGCGGAATAGGTAATAATAAATCTGTAGAAGAAAAACCTAAGCCATTAGCTGTAGAAAATGCTCCTAGAATATTTTGAGCTTCTCCAAAACGAACTAAGTCAAATAACCTTTGGTTTTCAAAAGCTAATTCCACTCTTCTTTCATTTAACAAATCCATTTTTGTAATTGACGTTACTGGAGTATTAATTCCTGCTCTCATTCTAACTTGCTTAAAAGAATTAATAGCATTTGAACTTGTTGTTGATGCTCCTCCTGCTAAAATAGCTTCTACATGCATTAATAACACATCCGCATAACGCAATACAATCCAATCATTTCCTGCTGACGTAGGGTCAGATGAAGTAACTGGTATTCCTAAATTAGTATCTCCGTTTGGTAAATATTTTACAACTTGGTATTGACCAGCTTGTCCTTGATCTTCTCTATAAGAAAATAACTTTCTATTACCACCCATTGCATCAATAGCTGTTCTTGCATCTGCAGTTACATAATTTACTCCACTACCTCTTCCTACTGAGTTTAACCATTCTGCAGAAAAATTTTGACTATCATTGTTAACTCCTGCTAAATAACCAACTGAGTAAATTACTTCACTATTTCCTTCATTATAAAAGATATCTTTAAAATTATTCTGTAAAGAAAACCCTCTTGATGGATTCATAATACTTTCACACAGACTTTGTGCCTCACCGTATCTTCCTAGAGTTAAAAACACTTTCGCTAAAATCCCTTCTGCTCCTGCTTTAGATGCTCTATCTTTATAAGTATCATCTAAATTATCCTTTGCAAATTGCAAATCAGTTACAATTAGATTATAAATCGTAGATTTTGCAACTCTTGTAAAAGCAGTTTCTTTATCTAACGGAGAAATTACTTTATCAACTAGAGGAACATCTCCGAACAATCTTACTAAGTTAAAATATGCATATGCTCTTACAAATTTTGCTTCAGCTTCAAACTTAGCTTTAGCACTTGCCGATGCAGCATCTAAGTTTTCTAATATGGTATTTGCTCTATAAATTATGTTATAGTAGCTTCTATAATAATCAGCTACAATTCCGTTTGTAGATTCAACAGTATAGCTTTCAAACTGCGCTGCCTCTCCTTCGCTACTTTTAGTTCTAGTATTATCGCTTCTCATTTCTGTTAAGTAAAACTCAATTTGCACTCCATGATTAAGCGTAGATCCTGTAATTTTCAGAGCATTAACACCCTGAATACCATCATACATATTAACTACGGCAGCTTCAATTTCTGCTTCTGTTTTATAAAAACTTTCTGAATTAAACCCAGATGTTAATTCTGGTGATAGAAATGTTTTTTCACAAGAAGAAACAAACATTGCTAATGCTATTAATGTTACTATTTTTATTTGTTTCATAATATTTTCTATTTATAATTATAGTTATTAAAATTCAATATTTACACCCATTGATATGGTACTAAACACAGGTGAACCTGCTCTTTGATAACCATAAGTTGTTGAACTTGTTGTATTAATTGATTCTGGATTAAACCCAGTATATCCTTTCGCAGTTAAATACATTAAGTTTTGAGCAGAAACATACAATCTTGCTTTCGAAAACTTAAGTTTAGACAACATATCTTTAGTAAAGTTAAATCCAATATTTACATTTCGTAAAGCAATATATGATGCATCTTGAATGATTGAATTTGTAAATATTTTTTGTTTGATAAATTGTTGATTTGGAGTTGTAGAAATAAAATCTTGTGCACTATTAAATTGGTTAAAAATATATTGATCTCCCATATTTCTAACTTCAGCTCCAAAACTTCCTTGAAACATAAAACTAATATCAAAGTTGTTAATTTTAAAATCATTAGTAATACTCCAAACTAAATCTGGATATGGATTACCAAGAATCGTTTTATCATCATCATCAATTAAACCATCACCATTTAAATCTCTAACATATACATCTTGTGCATTTGCTCCTATTGGATGATATGGATTAGAAATATATTCTAATGGAATTTCTTTATCAACTACCCAACCATAAAATGATGAAATTGGATTTCCTTGTAAATTAATCCATTCTGCAGCTCTTTTAGAATCAACATTTTGAATTTGCCCGTTTGAATCTGCAAAATCAGTTAGCGTATTTTTATTTTTTGAAGCTATTAATGTTGATGACCATTTAAAACCTTTAATATTTATATTTTTTGTTCTAAACTCAACTTCGATACCTTTATTTTCTACTTCTCCTAAATTTACTAATGCATTTGTAAATCCTGTTGTAGAAGATATTGGATTACCCGTTGTGCATTTTAAATAATGCTGATTTTAATATTATTAATATTTCTGTCAAATATGAATTTATTGATATACTGAATTGTAGTTAGTGCAGTTATTTTAGATAGTATTCTAGTTTTAAACCC